>TARA_R110002153_G_scaffold91018_1_pt1 | contig 439696 bp, 378 predicted proteins | sample TARA_R110002153 | Tara Oceans TARA_R110002153 (sample SAMEA4398193) | marine metagenome | biome: Polar Biome; feature: [SRF] surface water layer (ENVO:00010504); material: water (ENVO:00002006), including particulate matter (ENVO:01000060) such as... | depth 5 m | reverse complement strand
AGGTTTTCTGTTTTTATAACATTCATTTTTGTTGAGTTTTAAATTTTTATCAAATAGCTTTCACGGCTTCTGCTGGATTTAATTTTAAAGCTCTTCTTGCTGGTATAATGGCTGCAATCAAAGCTACAGAAAGTGTCATTAGTGTAATATCTACATACATGGCAAATGGCAGTTTGGTAAATACTCTTGCACCCATACCTAAACTTTCCAGTCCTTTGGCCACAGCCGATAAATTGATGCCATTCCTACCAAAATATTCAATCGTCCATATTGACAACAATACACCTAGAAGCGCCGCTATAAAAGCCAAGAAAAGTGTTTCCAAAATAATCATGGTAAAGACTTTTCGTTTATCCATACCAACAGATAGCAACATCCCTATTTCTCGTTTTCGTTCCAGAACCGCCATGAGCATAGTATTAACAATGCCAAAAGCCAAGGCTAATAAGATAATCCCCATAAAAATGTAAATAAAGTTGCTCATGGCTTCTTGGGCATAGCCCAATTCTGGTGAAAGTTGATCCCAACTTTCAACGGAATTGTTTGTTTTGATTTGGTTCTCTACAGTTTCAGTTTCAGTAATGTTATCACACAAGATGGCTATTTCATGGTATTTGCCACTTAAACTAACTAGTGGAGCTAAATCATCATACTTCACAAATACATTTTCCTCATCAAACGAACTGTTTATGGTTTTAAAAATTCCTTCAACCCTAAAACCAGTTGAAACGGTATTATTATTGGAATCTTGAAAGTTGAGTACCACCTTGGAATTGACTTTAACACCTAATTTATTGGCTAGTTTTTCCCCAATGATAATTGGATTTCTTTTTAGTTTGTACAAATAGGTTCCTTGCACCAGTTTTTCTGAAATATCTGTGACATTTTTTTCTTTATCAGGGAATATTCCCATAATCTTCACACCATAATTACCATGAGCTGTAGATGCCATTCCTTGTAATACCAACCGTTTCGTATAAGCCGTTACATGACTCATGGTGTCTATTTCTTTTAAAAGAGTATTACTTCCTATGATAGTATCTTTTTTATCAAAATTTTCCTGAAAACCAGCATTGTGAATTTGGATGTGGGACAAATTTGTATTTATAAAACTACTCAAACGCTGATCGTTCATACCGGAGACCATGGCCATGATAAACAACCCAGACCAGATGCCTAAAACTACCGAAGCAATGACAATACTGCTTCGTAGTTTATTACGCCAAACGTTTCTCCAAGCAATCATTAATAATGTTTTCATTTTGTTACTTTAAAAAGTTAACCTCTCATAGCATGCAGAGGATTCAGTTTTTTAATAATTAAGATAGGATATAGAGATACCAACAAGGCTATTATGAAAATTAGTGAAGCATGCACCAAGGGCAGGTCAGGTTGTATGTAAAATGGAATTTCTGCATTAAACCCGAAGTTCTCCATCATTTCGGCTTGTGTACCAGGTAGTACCAAAGGGTAGTAGTGTTTCCACAACATGATTGGATACGCAAGAAGAACACCCATAATTACTCCCAACAATGATAGTATAATGGTTTCTATAAACACCATAAACATTAACTTGCCTTTTTTCATCCCAATAGAGACGAGCACACCAAATTCATATTTTCTTTCTTGTGTCATCATTAGTACGGTGCCAAAAATTCCAAAGATGAGAATCATGTACAGGATAGCTATCATCAACAATCCACCAACACTATCTGCTAAAATGGTTTGTTGCAATTCAGGCATCATTTGTTGCCAGTTCATTACTTCATAGTTACTGTCCAACTTGCTTGAGATTGCTTTTTGCAACGACTTAAGTTGGACATTGTCATTTTTATCTACCACAAGACTTGTAACAATGCCAGATGCACTAAAAAGATTTTGGGCATCTTCCAAGGACATCATAGCCGTAACTTTATTCAAGGCAGGGTTTTTCAAGTCTATAATTCCAGAAATATGAAATTTATCAGCAGCCAACATTCCATGGTATCCCTGTCCTACAAAAACCAAAGTATCATTGGTTTCTACTTTAAAATAAGAGGCTACTCCTTTTCCTATAATAATATCCTTTGGGTTTTGAGGAAGGAAACCTGTTATCAATTTTGAATTTATATCCTGTAATTTTTGCTCCTTTTTAAAATCAACCCCATTGAGACTAATTACTTTAGTAAGGTCGCCAAAGGACAATAAACCATAATTTTCCAATCTTGGTAAAATCGTTTCAACACCTTCTGTGTTTGACAATTGATTAATTAAGTTACTAGTTACAATTATTGAATTATCTATTGATCGATTATCCCAATATCCTTTATGATGTAGCTGTATATATCCTGTATATGAACCTACCACATTGTCTATCATACCCTTATAAGTACCCAACTGCATAGAACGCATGATTAAGGAAAGGAATATTGCTATGAGTATAGAGGCTACAGTAATTAGACTCCTTTTTTTATTACGCCAAATGTTTCTCCAGGCAATTTTTAGAATCATTGTTTACTAATTAATAATTAATGGATGCGTTTCATGTAATTGGTGGTAAAGTATTCATCAGGTATATCGATACCAAACTTCCACTGACTATAACTAATTACCGTAGATTGTCCCGGTTTATCGACCGGCACAACAGTTAGTTTTGAAGGAAGTAACTTGCTATCAAATGTTTTTACGTCCGATCCTATCATTTGGTTGACCAAAAACATATCTTCATCATAAAAATCTGTCTGCATCTGCATGTATTCTTTTTCATCAATCCAAATGATTATTTTTCCCCAAACAACAGCGGCATTAGGCTTTGGGGTCAACTCTATTTTCCAGCAGGTGTAACCTTCCTTTTCTTCTTCACCAATAATTTTTTTATCATAATCTGTCACCAGTGAAGATTGTTTTACCAAATCATCATTTGTTAAATCGGTGCCCATCCAATTCTGTAACATCATTGAAGGCGGAAACTTTACTGTTCTTTCAATTGTTGGCAGGTAATTCCAAACCTCTTTTTCTCGCATGAGAAAAACAGTGCCCTTTTCTTTTGCTGGACTGGTTATTACTGAAACTGAATAATCTGAACCTTTTGACCAATCTTTCATTTTCAATTCTTTGGACCACTTTGGTCTATTGATATTGATGGTGATCTCAGAATAGGACGATTTTCCCCTAAATTTATCATCAGCATTTTTAACAATTTCATCAGCATTTTGACTAAATGAGAAGTTAGAAACAACCATTAACAATAATAATAACTTGTATTTCATGGTAAATTTTTTTTAGAATTTATGTAACCTTTTATAATGTTTTCTTTAATCGAGTTTAAAGGATATGATTCACCAAAAATCATATATTGAATACCAATGCCATCCATTAGCGCCCCTAGTTTGACAGCTTCATTTTCAGGATCATGGTGACCTATCATGGTAAAGAGCTCACTCAATTGTTTGGTGAGTTCTTCATATATGGATGAAATTGTTTTATGAACTGATGGTATTGACCCTACATGTATGGCCAAAGACACTATAAGACTCCAAAGTTCTTTTTTTTCTTCAAGCAACTTAAAGTATCCCTCAACTACTGCCTTGAATATTTTTTCAGGGCTTAAATCTTTTAAATCATCTTCAGACAAGTTTAATTCTGATGCTTCTTTTAAAGCAAAATCAACAGCCTCATTTAACAATCGCTCTTTATTATCAAAATAGTTGTAAAGAGATCCTTTTGATATGTTCAATTCATTGGCAATGTCACTTATTGAAGTATTGAAATACCCCTTGGTTGCAAATAGCCGTAGTGCCCCTCGTATGATTTTTTCCTTCTTTTCTTTTTTATGGGCTTCTAATTGTTTTTCAGTTCTTGGACTCATATTTTAAAATGAACGATTGGTCAAAATTAAAAAATTAATCCAAAGAAAAAAAATAAAAGAATTGTTTTTAGATTAAGTTTATAACTTATTATTTTACTATGTTTTGAGTCTCTCTATAAACTCTCTCAAAATTCAATCTTAAATCTTCAGTTGAAAATAGATTTGCTTTTTTAGGAAATAGCTTTTGAATTGGTTGCAGTTTGAAATGAAGTTTCTTATCCTTCCCATCCGCAAAAGTGATAAATTCCCCTTGTTTCAATCTAAAGAAAGCGTCTGCCCTCCGTTTGGATACCTCTCTTTCGCCTTTGGTGATTCGACTCTCAAAACTCAACCCACTGCTTTTACTTATGCTTTTGGTCGGCGTTTTGATAATTTCAAAAAATCGTTCATAATATTTTGCAGTATCCGGGTCATTGACCTTACCAAAGAATTGATAAGATAGGTTGCTCAAAATGGCCTTACTCGCTTTTTCACCATAGAGCATATCGTTCTGGATCTTATCCTGCATTACATAAATGGTAGCAATATCATAGCTTCGAAGTGTAGCCGGAATACGGTGCATATTGAGCAACTTTATAGTAGGTGCTTCTTCCATCATCAAAAATGAGGATTTCTGCCCCCTGATGCTCATTTGTTTAATTACTGTATGAATGATTGCGGCAATAATAGGCGAATATGCGGATTCATATTTAGGGTGGTTCACTATGGAAAGTACCGCAGGATTTTTTTCATTATTGACATTAAGAGGCACTTCATCTTTTGACAGTGCCATGAACAGTTTTTGTGAACTGATTTTTTTAAAGGCATTGGCCAGAGTGCTTTTTACTCCGGCGGTCTGTTTTTCCGATTCGATACCATTTAAAAAAGCACTTGCCATACTTTGGGAAGTCAAATCCGATTTCAGGAAGGCAACCAGTTTTTTGGTGCTGAGCGATTGGAACAGAGCGATGATGTGGGGCAGGGTGCAAAATTGGGGATAGCTCGTTTTTAACTTCCATATCATTCCACCCAACAAGCCTTCCACAGCATCATTGAAAAATTTAGAAGTACTGTTTGTACTTGACTCATCTAATCCCAGAAGATTTTCAATCAAGACTTTTGAAACTTCATGCACGCTTTCCTCATTAGGTAAATATCTCGGTGCTATGGGATTCACCCGATAGTGGATCTGGTCAAAAGCAATGGTGTAGAATTTCACCCCATTCTCCTTAAATAAAGGATAGGCTATTTCCGTCAATTCAAAATCTTTATAGTCATGAAGAATACCGCAAAATTGATGTTTGCTAAAATGCTGCAATAAATTATAGATAACGCTTTCTGTTTTACCACTACCTGCAGAACCTATAATAGACACACCTCTTTTGATGTTGTCTATTTTAAACTTCCCATATTTCAATTTAAAATGTACCTGATACTTTTTATCCATTGGTTTTTTCCATTCTGCAAAGAACAAACCATAGAGTACAGTTCCAGCAAACAAAATAGGTACAACGATATACAGGGCGATATGTTCCCATTGCCAGTTCATATCCCGATGGAGCCTGATTCAATAGCCTTGCCGATTCCCTTTTTCAGTTGGTTGATGGCCTTTATGGTGAGCTGGAGCTTGTTCGTAGGGATACTCAACAATGTGGTGTTCACCCCGGATTTTTGAAGTAGTTTAAAAGCTACGGCCTTTTCGTTGGTCGGTAATTTGGTTATCATAGAAAAATATAGTTTGGGGTCTTTTAAAAAGGTCTTACGGGCGGTATAGGTCTCCACATAATTGCGCCGATATTTGAACAAGGTATCAAATGTCTTTTCCGAATTTTTAAAAAAAGTGTCCCTATCAAAGCCCCGTTTTACGGACTTGCCGTGCATTTCCACTTCGGAGGCTTTGTGCTTGCTCCCCGGGGAAAGACCATGCCGGTTAGAGGCATCTCTACGGCTGACGATGATATGTACATGGCTCTGTGGTCCTGGTTTGGCCATTCCCCGAACGATACGTTTGCCGTTCAATCGGTGTGGGGCCTTTGCCTCCAGTTTTTGGATTTCTTTGTTCAGTTTACGGATATTGCCCGATTGTTGTCCGGCCTCGATGCCACGTATCTCTTTCCTTAATTCCAATATCCGTGTGGCATAGGGTTGGTTTTCCCGGATTTCCTTGTCTGTTCCCTTGAACGTGCGTTGCCGTTCTACCTTGGCATAGTATTTAATATCATCCACATTGATTGGCCTTCCGTCTATTTCCCTGTTAAAAGCTTTGGCGTACTCCTTCATGGCTTCCCGTGTATAGTTTTTGAGCGCTTCGGGGGAATCCTGTATGGCTTTCAGTTCTCTGGCACTTGGGTTCAGGGTGATGGAATAGAACTTGGGCTCGGTCTTTTTGAGCTTGGCCGTATTCCCGTCTATTTCCCTGATGACCTCTTCCGTGGATATTTCTTCCCCAAATTGATTGAAGAAGTGTTTCATTTCTTCTACGGTCTTGCCCTCGTTTTCCTTTTCCAGATAGGAAACGAAGTCTGCTGAACTTTGGGCATAGTTGCCATCAGTTTTTTGTGCCGTGATGGTAATGTACATCCTATAATTCTTTTTTGAGTTTTTCAAATTCATCCTTGCCCATATCCAGCTTAAAATGCCCTTTGCCAAATGTTCCTTTTACATAGGTCATTTGTTCCATTACATTCTGAACACGGTTTTTATACTGCCCGAGTTCTTGCCGCATTTCCACATAGCGGTTTTGGTAATGCTCCAGTTCCCTGTCCCTGCTAAAAGGTTCCGGCGTTCCGAAATCAAAGCTTTCTTCCTTTTCTTGGTCTTCCACTTGTGACATTTCCTGGAACAGGGTATTCAACATGACCTTGGTGGGCAGGGTCTGTTGCTTTTCGATGTTCTTCAGGATGGCAATCACGGCATTGATACGTTTGTTGGTACGATTATTTCGGATTCCTAGGTCATCGTTTGGAGAAAGGTCGTTCCGTTCAAAAAAGTCCATCACGATCTCTAGGGTACGGGTATGGGAATCCGACACCAGACGGGAAAATGTCCGAAAGCGCACGGCCGTTTTCTTTTTGATGCTGATGGCCGAAAAGCGATATTTTTGATAGGTATCTCCCATTTTTACTAGATAATCGAGATTTAAGTATTCGAGATTTGTCCTGTCTCCGAATTATTTTCCTTTAAATTCTTTACGGGTTCATCCCAGTGGTTTTTTACAGTAAAAAATTCCCTGTTTTCGGGCGATCTGGCCGCATTTACTGTAAAAGGCCTTGCTAATCAAATACTTGTATGTTTTTAAGATATTGATTAACAATGCTTTATGAGCAAACAAATAATTATAACACCGCTATGCGTGTTACCCTCTTGCTTCTCCAAATTTCGTCCCGCAGGGACCAAAATTTTCCGAACAACCCGATTAAAAATCGGTTGCCGATTTACGGAAACTGCGTTCCGTTCAAATTGCTTTTATAATGGGTATGGTCATCAAGGAAAGTCAAATCAAAAAGGGGTGATGACCGTTGGAAATATATTCAGTTCCAACTCTATAAAGATATGGAATTTAGGGTATTGGACATAAAAAAAGCCCATCATAATAAATGGGCTTGTTTGGTGTTATTTAACATTTTAGATTCTAAAAATATACTTGTAATTGTATAGATTTCGTATCGCTTCCTCTTCCAACAGGGTTTGGTAATTTTCAAAGTGTTCCCTGGCGTAGTTCCTTAATTGTTCCCCAAACCGCTTTTCAATGTCCTTTTTTGACATTGATAGCAACCGTTGTTGGGTTTCGTCATCGAGATTGTTATAATTTAGATGTACCATTTTTCAAAATATTATAGGTCGTACAAATCGGGATTGAAACCATCGGGGTAATCCCCCAAGTCCTGCCCATTTTCCAACCATATTTCAAATGCCGTCTTTTCCTTGTTTTCCATGATGCGGGATTTTAAACCAGTCCATTATCGGTAAAACTGTAATAGTCACCATTTGGCGTAATGATTAAATGGTCGAGTACCCGAATGTCGAAAAGCCGTGCCGCTTTCTTGATTTTTTCGGTAAGGTCAATGTCCGCTTTGGATGCCTTCAACTGCCCCGATGGATGGTTATGGGTGAGTATGATGCCAACGGACAGGGTTTTCAGTGCGATGGCGAACAATAGCCGTAAATCGACTATAGTGCCCGTAATACCACCTGTGGATAATGGATAAATACCCTTGACCTTGTTGGAGTTGTTAAGCAAGAGTACCTTAAAGGTTTCGTGCAACCCGATAGTGTCCTTGTCCCAATTTTCGTATAGCAATTTTGCCACATTCTCGGAATTATTCATTTGTGGTGATTTCGAGACGCTTATTTTTTCTCGGTACCGTATCTGTATTTCGTTAACTTTGTTTCTCATTGTTATTCTAATTAAGATTGATAATGAAAAAGAGGGTGCAGCTTTCGACGGTAACACCCTCTTTACTTTTTTACTTGTTGCCCATTAACAGGATTTCATCGGCTACCACTTCGGTAACATAGCGTTGGTTACCATCGTCCATAGTGTAGGTTCGGGTCTTTAACTTGCCCACGATACCGATTTCCTTGCCTTTTTCGGCATATTTTTCGATGATGTCGGCAACCTTGCCCCAAGCGACAACGGTGTGCCAATTGGTATCGGTCTGTTTTTCTCCCTTGCCGTTTTTGTAGTTCTCATTGGTCGCCAATGACAGACGGGCTACTTTTTTGCCGCTTTCAAGGTTCGTAATGGTCGGTTCCTGCCCAACGTTCCCGATCAGCTGTACATGATTTTTAATACTGCTCATAACTAAATATTTAAAAGATTAATAATTCCCTTTTCCATTCAATCGTGATTAAATTTTAAGGGGTGTTTGTTTGATTTCTTACGTGCATGGCACCAATGGATAAAGTGGGTTTTGTCAAGACTTTCGGGGAACAAATCAGGAGTGTCTGCGACGTAGCAATCCGCCTTTTCGGCGGATTCAAGGAAGTAGAAACCTTATTTTTCGCTGAAACCAGCTATGGTCTTGACAAGTTCCATAAGAGTATTAGCAATTCTTCCAAAGCCGTACACAAGGGAGCGTACAGATAGTTAAGCGAGTGAAGGGGATGGGGTTTGGAATAGAATTGGTTATACTGTGCCCGTTTTTCGATGCCCCGAAAAACGACAAAGGCTTTATCCATTATAAACCCCTTAAAATGTGTAAGGCAGCAGTTTGGTTTTTAGGGATTTCGAGCAAGGGCCAAAGAAGTTCTTGCCGAAAATCACGTTAGGAAAACCGAGACGGTGGCTTTCCGTTGATAAGCGGACTCCATTCTCTTTTTGGCTCGGGATTGAAACATCCCTTCCCAGTCATACGGGAAAGGGTAGTGGAATGTAAAGCCAAAAACGGGGATGGTGTTCAAGGCTTTTTTAGTGAAGCTCTTTTTCCGAAATGGAGTGGCTATTCGCACTTTTGCGGGGAGCCGTGGAACGTAGGGGAATGTGCTGAGCGGGTATTATGAAAACACTAATTTATTCATTGATGTTAATTGAGTCTTGATAGCTCTCAATTACTATTTTCCAAATAATTATATATATCCTTTTGAGGGGATGTTTTTCGATTTTACCCTAGCAGAGTATTGATTAGGTAACTTCTATAGTTATTAAACTATATTAGAATTCAAAAACTTTTAAATCTCATCGTACTGATGAACTACTTGGGATAGGACGTTTGTGGGATAATAGAGTTGATTTTGCCTATTTTTTCTTCCTGTTTCAGAAATTAAATGAAGATTCTTTCTAGCTCTTGACCCAATTACGTAGAGTAGTCTTTTTGCAGACTCAACACCATTAGCATCCATAAAATGAGGCACATAACCTTCAAGTAGGCCAAACGCTATAACCGTATCGAATTCCGCACCTTTTACACCGTGGATAGTGGAAATCGTAGTACCTTCCTTTTGTTGGAAAACTTTTTTGAAGCTGTCTATATGCTCAATGAAGTCGTTACCATCATTTTTTATTCTCTCGATGCGTTTTTTTGAACTATCAAAAAAAGAAGTGAAACTTTCAGTTAATGAGACATTTGTACTTAGGTCAATTCCTAATTCTTCCAAGAATGATACAAAAAAAGACTCTAGATAGAGTAAGCCATTAGATTCTTCGATATAAATCCCATTGCAAATTCTCAAAATAAGTTTATGATTGATTGAATCGACATTATATCCCGAATCTTCTAAGTCTCTAAGAACTTCACTTGCCCAACGCAAACGTCTCAAATACATATTTGGCGAAGCTTCGGTTAGTACAATGCGAGAAAGTTTATACCAAAAGTTATCCAAATCCCTTGAAAAAGGTGCCATCCCTGGGCCATTAAAACTATATTCTGGCAATTCTATCATTAAACTTCGTGAAATAGATGCCAAATGAATCCATTGAGGTCCAAGAATACAGATTTCATTTGGGTCAATACCAAGTTCTTCAATATTGTACCTGAGTAATCTGCTCATTTCTTTTACTAAATTATCTACGTGAACTTGATTATTAAATGATATGACACTAACATAATCTTTTTCATTTCCTGATGCCACAACACTATTTTCTATGGTCTTGTAATTGTCAAAATAGTTAACAATGGATACAGAACTACGGTAATTTTGTTCAAGTTCTAATCTTTTAAATTCGAGGCCAGAAAGTGCTTCGAGCTCTTCTTTTTTAATAGGATAACCACCAAGACCACCATAAATTGTTTGATTCGGATCACCGACAATCAATGCCCTTGTATTTCCTTGCGCCGAATTCCATATTTTGGAAATGATGTGGTACTGAATTTCTTTAGTGTCTTGGTATTCATCAACCAAAATGATTTCAAATAGTTTGGACAGCGTATTCGAAATAATAGGGTTTTCTTCAAGAAGTTTATGGGCATATAACAGAATCAGTTCATAACTAATGAAGTTATGCTCATTTAGATATGTAAAATAGCTTTGTAATGCAGCGCTAACATTATCATACTTATAACCCGAATTAGTCACTTGAACAATACCATTGATGCTTGCATAATGACCACAATCCCAACTGGAAATTCTTGGTTTTTGGTAAGCAGCACATATATCATTCAGTAAGTTTTCAGACTCATTGGCATCCATAATTCGGTATCCAAATTTGAGCTTTTCTAAAAGTGAAGAATACGGTTTGAGAATCCATTCATTGCAAAAGGAATGGATAGTACCTATCCATAATTGGTCGGTTGGAACACCTAACAATTCAATTCTTTCTTTTATTTCGTTAGCTGCACGATTGGTGTAGGTAATAGCTATGACAAACTTTTTGTGGGAATCTAATTTGGAAAGTTCATTCGCTACCTTATAGGTAAGCGTTCGTGTTTTACCACTTCCAGGACAAGCCACCAATAAAATGTTGTCATTGTCCCTTACAACGGCACTCTGCTCTTCATTTAGTTCTTTATCGGTCCAAACAAACATTTTTACAATAGTCTTAAAAAATCCAAACCTCTATCATCCAGAACTAAGGCCTCAAATTCATCTAGAATTTCTGGAAGCTCTATCTCATTATTTCGATAACGTCTCAAATTGATTTCTAAATCATTAAAATTAAAACCATTGGCATCTTTTAAATGTGTTTTAATTCTATGATTAAAAATTCCTGCTATAATCTCTCGGTTCATTTTAGGTGTCGCAAAACGTATCGCGTTTAAAATATAGTTTGGGATTTTTGTATTATGGTCAATACTGCTTCCCAACAGAATGGCAAACCATCCTTTACCTTCTTGTTTTGCCATAGTCAATATTCTTTTGCCAACAATGGCCACCTCATCAGATGCTAATTGCTCTTTGGCCAAGTCGATGGTATCTGGGTCAGAATATACCTGCTCAACGATACCTGTCACAACTTCGGGTTGATTCAACATAGCAAAGTCCACCTCAAATGTGTGGTGTGCATAAAAAGCCTCAATCCATCTATTGTCGTTAATATATTCTGCTATTTTTTCTTGCCGTTCTTTACCTTTCTTCTCAGAGTTGTAACACTTGGTTTTGTATTTTTTTATCGCATCGGAATCCCCATCTTGAATGGCAACATCTGCAATCGATGTATCCAAATCTGTTAGGATAGCGCAATTACGTTGTATTCTGTCGTCGTGAAAAATATCAGCTATATTCTCGAAACCTGTACTTCTGATATTTATGATGCTCACGCCAATCTCATCCAAACTAAATCCAAGGACTTTTTTTATCAACGATGGTATTAAAATTTCTTCGGCATCGCCTTCAACCAAAATGACACCTTTGGCAAATAGTAGGTTTGTCCGTATGGCGTCTAGGTAGCGTTCCAACTTAATAATTCTTGGTTCATCTAGACCATTTGCAGGTTGGTAGGCAACGGCATAATTTTCTTTTTTACTGAGCACATTGATGTTTGATAGATTGCTTACCTCTGAAATCTGAGTGGAATGTGTCGAATAGATTATTTGTGTATCTCCATAGTTCAGTTTATCAAACAGCGATTTTTGAATATGAGTATGGATATGCGCTTCGGGTTCTTCTATTAACAAAAAGTTCGCAAAGGTTTCATTGGCCTTTTGATACTTGAATTCCAATAGCTTTAAAGTCAAATAAATGAGGTTGGCGCCACCAAGACTCAACTCGTGGATACCACCTTCGTAATCTTCACCGGGTTCCCCGATAAACAGTTTTAAAGATTGCAGAAGTTTGTTGGCTTCATCCGATAAACTCGATTTAATACTAAGCGAAGAAGGTGAGTAGGTTTCACCTACAGTTTCCTTAATCGTTTGGGAAATATTGTCAGTAACATCCAAGACATCTTGCAACTGCTCAATTGATTCATTTAATTCAGATACTTGATTTGAAATGTTTGCATATTCATCTTCATCAATATCCTCACTTTTGGCTTTCAATAAAGTCAAAAGTGGGTTCGTCCTGTTGTTATGAAAGTCTGAAACCACATCTCTTAATGCTTTAATAAACGTAAAGGAAACCTCTCTCGAAATTGATAGTTGATGTGGTATCAAGATACCTATTTTGGATGTGTCATCTGGAAAAGGAAACTTTACATTTTCAAAATCGCCAACAATATCCTTGTAGACATTCTCGTCATTAAAATCCACCGTACTCTTTCCTGTAAATTTTGTTTCATAATCATCTATGGATAAACTATCTAGGATTGCCTCTAAACCAACTGTATCGCCATCCGCTAATTCTGAAAGTCTTATACGAATATCTGGCTTTGGTCTAAACAGAAGTGTATAGGTTGCCTTGGTCAGAGGTTCTTCAGTCACATCACCCGTGCCATGTACGAACAATGCCTGAATTTCTTCATCGGGCGATAGATTGCTGAACTCAATGCTGATGATTATCCAATGGCCTTTCCAAGCACCCAAATGCCTATTGAAGTCACTTTCATCCAACTTATAAGACATTCGCAATAAGTTATCATCCAAAAGCAAGCGGATGGCTCGAAACAGATTAGTTTTTCCAGACCCATTTTCGCCTATGATAGTATTGATGCCTTCCTTGAACGAAAATTTGGCATTCCTAAAACTTTTGTAATTGACTATGGAAACATTTGATATATACATTGGTTGTTATGTTTGTTCGGTTAATGGTTTTAGCTTTAGTAGAGCATAGTCTATTGGGATTTTTTCTTGTTCCAATCTCCATTTATTTTTAAATAGCATTTGATGCATTTGGTACTCATCTTCAGTCAGATTTGGAAGCGATGCGACTTTCGATTTAGTCTCTAAGTCATCTTCATAATATTTATCAAATGTGGCTTTATCCATCATTAAGCTCTTCGTTTGAGGATAGTGCCCTCTAAAGCCTGAAAGAATTTCAAAGCCTTGGGCATCCAAATCACCCCAATACCAAATTTGGCAGCTTTTTAACCACTCGATATTCTTTAGCGATAGTACTTTAAAGCCTTTACCAAAAATCGACAGGGTACTTTTCATTTCAGGAATAGTGAGTAAATTCATAAGATTTTCTACAATTAAGACTTTTTTTATTGGTAACTCAATTTTCGAAAAATCACTTAGTCTTATCGAAATATCTTCTAACCCTGAAAAATACTGCTGTGTTATTTGGCTATCAAGCAAGCGGAAACGCACCAAAGGTTCGCTGTATTTTAGGTGGAATCGTGTCTCAAAGTGATTGTGTTCGTCAAAATTTAGAGATTGGGCAAGTATTATATCCAACAATTCCCGAAGTAGTGATTTGTTCAGTTCTATAAATTTGGTGTGAACTTTTATTGGAAGTTCCCGAATGTAAAGGTCTGGTTTGGGATTGGATTTAAAATAGCCGACCACTTTTAGGATATCTTGCCAATGTTCTATCATGGCAACCAATTTCAGAGGGTTGGCACAGAGCCAACTTTTGAGCTCTGGATAGAGGCTTAACGTTTCATCCTTTAATCGTTTGAAGGTCTTGACCTCGTTAATCTTTCCCAGATAGCCAACGTAGTCAAGCTCATTTTCGAAGTAAATTCGTTTAGGCAAACTCTGTGAACCTATAAAACGGGTTTTGGTCTTTACACACTCGATAGTGTAGCCGTATTTGTTGTCGTCATTTGAATCGCTTAATAAATCATCCATTTCCTTCCTGTAAACCTCAAGCGACTTTCCTGGCGATTTATTCCCTCTAATTTCCATAGGAAAAAGCTCTTCTTGATTGACCAGAGAGGACAAAAATGAAGCGTATGCTCTAAGTGCTTTTTTCTTTATTTCTGAAGATGATATCAACTGGTCATTAAGTATTTTTCGCTTTCCTTTTGAAACTGCTCGATTGGCATATCGTATAACGAACTCTTTTTGCCATTTTCAATTTCCGTAAAATGCACAAAGGAAATATAAGGTTCAACTATCTCTATATTATCACTTGGGGTCACTACCAACACCTGTAAGTGAAGTTGTTCGCATAACTTCAACAAATATTCTGATTTGTCTTGGTCCTGAGCCTTGAATGCTTCATCAATGGCCACGAACCTAAATGAATTGGCTTCTAACCCCTGCGAAGTCAGATTGAATTGGTAGGCAATCGCCGCACCCAAGATGGTATAGGTAAGTTGGGCTTTTTGACCACCAGACCTATGGCTCATACTTTCAAATGTGGCAATTTTCTGGTCGTCTTCCCTAACAAATTCTTCTGCTCTATATTGAAACCAATACCTAACATCAAGAGCCTGTTTACGCCACTTTTCATTATCGAGTTGTTCGATTAAAGGTGCTATGTAGCTTTCAAAATGAATTCTTTTAGATTCGGTAGTTGTTATTTGCGCAACGTCAGGTAAGGCTTCGTGAAGCAGTTTTCTGAAATCGTCAGCTTGCTCGGACAGAGCCATTCGCTCTGACAATTGAATGTATGTGCTTCTAGGTGCAACTTCAAAGTCTATGGCTTGTAAGGACGCATTAAGGGTCTTTATGGTATTCTTGATTTCTTCAATCCATTTTTCAAAGAAAAAATTAAAAGCACCTACCTTATCGATAATAGTATCCTCTAAGTAGGTATCAAACTTGGCCTGAAAGCTTGGCAAATCATCTTCTTTGAGTTTTTTGTAAAGGTCTTGGTATTGGTAAAGATGGTCAAGATTGCTCGTCAGTTCGCTAACATCTGAGCCCCAATCAGGAAATCGTTCAAGGGTATCCATATCTGGGTTCTTGAATTTTGATATTCTCGGTGTAAGCTTATCTCTGGTCTTATAAATTGATTCTTCAACCTTCTTTAAATTACTCTGGTTATCCTCTTGAAATGTTGACCGTACCTGCTTGAAATTCTGATAGGACAAATTGCTCAACAATGGATTTTCGGCATCAAAATCTGATATATCAATATTGTTCTCAGATAGTATTTTGAGTTGAGATTCAAAGGTTTTAAGTTCCCCTTGAATTTCACCCAATATCCTATTGATATTGAATATCCTTTCAGATTTGGGTTTCTTTTCCGCCTTATTTTCAGCAATCTTGTCTTCCAGACTTTTTTTCCGCTTTCTTAAAGTTTTGGCGGTATCGTTTCCCTCTTCCAGTTCTTTGATTATGTCGTTCAACTCTTGTATTTCCAGCGCATACTTCTTCCAATTTATAAGGTCGTAATCCTCAAAACTCGTTAAAAATGTATTGTAATTTTTATTCAAATCTGCGAGTGTACTTATACCAGCATCTAGTTGTTTTTTGTCTTCTAAAAGTTTGTCGCCATTTTCCCGAAGTTTAGTGTAGTTATCCTTTAGTGCATTTATCTTGACCTTGTTATCCCATCCCAAAACATAGTTATTTCTAGAATTAATTTTAGCTCTATCATCTTTCTCGTGGTTTCCCTTCCCTCTTTTGATAAGCCCGTTGATGGTAATTGCTTTTTCAGCTTTCGCGAAAGTGTTCAAGTCCTCAACGCACAGATAATTGTAACGCGATACTATATTGTCTTCGATGAAGTCTGAATAGGGAGAATCTTTCTTAAATTCCAATTTACCGATCAATTTATCATCATCTTGGAATGGTGTGTTGAAACCACTCAACAAGGAATCGGTATGGCGCAGATATGTGATTTTACCACGTAAATTCGTGTCGTTTACATAGGTATTTACTTTTTTGTAATATTTCTCGGGAACAATCAATCGAAGGGCAAATGAATGTAGCACCTTTTCAATAGAAGATTGCCATTTTAATTGCTCGTCTTTCACCATAATGAGTTCACCAACAAAAGGAATTTCCTTTTTTGAAGCACCAGTTACAGTTAAGATGTCTTCCCTAATGGATGCCACTCGGCCAGAAATGTTGTTATCGTTTTTACGAAGCGTTTCTATCGTATCAACAATTGAGTCAATTGCCTTTTTGTTTTCTGCTATGTTAATTTCAACAGCTGTTTTTCCTTCGATTTTTTGAGTTCGTTCATCATCTGTTTCTTTAGCTCTTTTGATAGCATTGTTTCTGTTTTCATCAAAATCACTTTCTGTCGGGTTTTCTTCGAGGGTTAATTTTCTAGCGAAAGCATTGTACAAATCCAGCCTGGTTTGCCGTTGCGACTTTTTGACTTCCAATTCTTTTACATTCTTGGTAAGCTTATCGATTTGGGCACTTACTTCATCATTTTTTATTTGATTATTTACCTCGTTCAAATCTTCACTAAGCGTTTCTTCCTGGGCATCAAGTTCCTTTAATTGAGTCTCAACTTTTTCCTTTTCGCCTTCCAAATTCTCTTTCTCGGTATCAAAAAGCTCTTTTCCTTTTTTGGAAAACCATAGTACTGCAAGATCTCTGGAATGGATTAGTTTTTCCTTTCTGCTAGTTTTTTCTTTAAGCTTTTCAGCTAGATTATTGATGGGCTCAAGCTGATTGAGTTGCTCTTGCGTTTTATCGATTTTGTTTTTGGCGCTACTAAGAGTTACGAAACTATTTCGAAGTTCAACATAAGTTGCTTCAGGCTTTTTATCCTCAAGCATATTAATCCTGATAAAGCCATCCAAATCCTCTAATACCTTAATACCAACAGTTTGATTAAAGAGCTTCAGAGCCTTTAATGATTTCATCCCCAATACAGCTATCAAACGCTTTGCATAACGAGTAGGGTAATCGTCAAAAAATTCAACTCTTTTTTTCTGGGTATTGCTATTGAACTCTTGCTCTAACCGATGTTTCCAAAGGTTTTTGTCATCAAATTTTGGAAAGTGATTCTCAATGGTCAAGGGTATGTGGGCTATACCATAACTACGTCTCATCTCGTTGCCTGAGAACCATCTTAATTGAAAGAGGGTTACCGTTTTTTGGTCTTCGTTCCCAAAGGAAGCCAATAATATAGAATAAGTGTCTTTATTCCGTAGCCGTTGGGCTGTTGCGCTACTGGCACCTTCTTTCAATATTGTACCATACGCACCCAATACATAGCTTTCCTCGGTACGGTCGCCTTTCTTCTCTGAGCCTGATGACTGATTGTAAAACCTGTCCTTTTTCTGTGGTACCAAAAGAGTCAATAGCGCATCTATAAAAGTTGTCTTACCGGAACCGTTGGCACCTGTAAGTAGTGAATTATTTCCTTTAGGCTCAATCCTTATAATTTCGTCATCAAATGTTCCCCAATTATAGACCTCAAGATAGTTGAGCCTAAATCCAGAGGTATCTGACCGTGTACTAAATAGACTCAACATATTCATTCAATTTGTTTTTAAATTCTTCTAGTGCATCTATGTTCACTTTTTCTTTAATGATTTTATGGATTCGGTATCGGGTATTGGGGTCATCGGAATCCACTCTTTTTATGTACCCCAGTTTTTCTATCCGCTTGATGTAATCTTCAAGCTTCTTTAAATAGCCAACCTTATCGTATTTTTCGGGAAGAAAAAGTTCTATCTGGTTGATTAATTCCTCATTATCAATAAATTTTTCCGACCCGGTGAAATCCAATGGGTTTGTTTCAAAATCTTCCAAAATCTGTCGTAATACCACCAAGAGTACAGAGGTTTCAAAACCTAGTTGTTTTCGTGAGACCAATCCTATGGTATTGTCATCATCATCAATGGGAAATTGTTTTAAAAAAGCATAGCCATCATTTTCCTTAATGATGAGCTCTAACCCTATTACATTAACATATTCTTGAATGGGTTTTCTATACAACAGCACGTCGTCCCAAACCTTGTCGTCACTATTTATCGTGCCCTTTAACAATCGTACAATTGCCAAGGAATATTCTTTTAGATTGGAACTCAAACTGTTCATTTTGTGATTATTATTTCTGGAATTCTTATTATTTTATTCGCTGTACCATCGAACAGGATTTGTGTTTCTTTATCACTATTGAAGGTATGCTTGAAGTTTTTCAGAATGCTGAAATATCCAAACACTTCGGGCAGTCCTTGGGTAACGCCACCATTGTCATCAATAATTTCGGCCAAAGAAGCCTGTCCTTTCTCTTCAAGGGTTCGAAGGATATTCGCATTCAAAACCTTTTTACTAATTTTTCGTTTTGCAGCTATTTTCTCAAACTGCGAAGATTGTTCAATGTCTTTCGGGACGACCAGCGGTCGTTGGCTGTATGTTCTATCTTTCTTCTTTTCTAGCGTGAGCTTCTTATCAAAATCCAGATTGATTTCCGGTTCATTTTCTAGTTCTATGGATATATCTGGTGATTTTGAAACCCTACTGGTTTGTATTAACAGGTTCTTTATTTCCGCCAAAAGTCTTTTGAGGCTTTCTCTTTGTAAAGAGTCGCTCTCCCTAATGATTTGACTGATTTTTTCAGCCATTTTATCATTTGCCCTATAGACGTGCTGGCCAGTCTCAAAAAGATTGTTTTTTATACCTATGAGAAAGTCATCATCGACCTCGATTTCCTTTTCCTTTAGCTTGCTTAACAATTCATCTATTAAACTGTTCCACTCGGTTTTTAGGCCTCTGTCTATGAGGAATTGCCAAAACGCATAGAAACTTTTTCCCTGATGGCTTTTTTTGAGCTTGTCAATGGCATCAAATGTAAATGACAGTACTTCTTTTTTGGACAGGTCTGAATCGGTATGCTTAAGATAAATTTCTTTTGAAATTTCTTTGAAGTTGATTTCAACTTCTTTGAAATCTGAAAGTAATTCTTTTGCAGTATCATTGATATTCTGAAACCTTGGAATAATTTCATATTCCTGATAGGTATCTACCTTACCGCTAATTTTTAACTCGTTGATTTCATTCTCAAGTTCACGCTTTTTCACTTCAAGGATTTCGATACGTTTTTCAACATCGTCATTGGTCCATTCAACAAGTTCTTTGAGCTGATTAAAGACTTCCTTGAATTTTGATTCGGTTCCTACAAACTCTTTTTTCTTAAGACTTTCCAACCAAATAAGGGTTTTAGTGGTGTGATTGGTAAGCTGATAATGCGGTGTGCCACTCTCATTTCTAAAACTGGTCAAGAAACCCAGTTGTGTCCATCGTTTAATGAGTTTTTTGGCTTTTACCTCATACGTATCTGCAAATTGAAGGTCGTTTTCCTCATCTTCTTCCAGTTCAATACTTTCAAGGTGGTCTGCAAGTTTGGTATGAATAAAATCGTAAGAATGGCTTTTGCCGGTATCTGGGAAAGTCGATAGTAGAAACAGCAGTATTAATTCCCGATTTCGGGATTTTAAAATCTTGACACTAGGTGCGTGTTCAAGAATTCTTTTTATTTCTTCTAACTCAAAAGTTCTCAAAATAGGTAAAGCACTTTCAAATTATCCAAAAAATAAAATTAATTGTGCCGAATAATGGTTGTGTTAAAGTTGGTTTAAATATAGCTGAATTTTGTTGAATATTAAAGTTTATAAAAATATAAAATCACAAACTAATAGTTTGTATATTTGAAAAAAAATAAACTACGATAACTTTGTGTGGTTTAAAAAAAGTTAAAAACAGAAACTATTAGTTTGGAAAAAGAACAAAAAATAAACCACCTTCTTAATTTACAGCCTCCGGGAGTTGTCTATTTAAGCTCATGGTTAACGGAAAATGGGTTCTCCACACAATTGCTTAATCGATATAAAAAGAGCAATTGGATATATTCCGTAGGTCCTGGAGCTTGGATGAGAGTGGGTGATATGCCTACTTATCAGGGAGCATTGTTTGCATTGCAAGAACAAGCTGACCTGAATATACATCCAGGAGGTAAAACAGCCTTATCCTTAATAGGAAAGGCCCATTATTTGGAGCTATCCACAAAACAAGTAACGTTATTCGGGGGTAGCGAAGAAAAATTGCCCGCTTGGTTTTCAAAATACGATTGGGAGGTAAAAGTAAATTACTTTAGTTCCTCCTTTCTTCCACCCAATATAGGGATGCAAGCTATAGAACAGGGAGCTTTTAATTTGTTGGTGTCCAACCCGGCGAGGGCTTTGATGGAATGCCTCTACCTAACGCCAAAAAAACAAGAATTGGTCGAGTGTTATGAAATCATGGAGGGGTTAAACAACCTTAGGCCAAACCAGGTACGTGAACTTTTGGAGGCATGCAATTCAATAAAGGTAAAACGATTATTCCTATACATGGCAGAAAAAGCCGGACACGATTGGTTTAAATATATGAGTTTGGAAAATATAGATCTTGGAAAAGGAAAGCGCTCCTTGGTAAAGGATGGTGTTTATATATCCAAATATCAAATTACTGTCCCTAAAGCATTGGAGAATTATGAGTAACTATAAGCAACAGGTTTCCCTATTGTTACAAGTGTTGCCGGAAGTGGCAAAAGAACCAGTTTTCGCATTGCATGGAGGTACGGCCATCAATCTGTTTGTACGGGATATGCCCAGATTATCTGTGGACATCGATTTGACCTACATTCCCATTGAGGACAGAAAGACATCTTTTAAGAACATTATTGAAAGTCTTGGCCAGATAAAAACTAAACTCGAAAAAATTCTGCTGGAAGCTACAATTACCCTTAAAGAGGAAACATTGAAGCTTCAAATCACGACCGTAAACGCACAGATAAAATTGGAAGTGAACCAAATCAACAGAGGAATTATGGATGATACAGTAACGCTACCACTATGCGAAAAGACCCAAGAGGAATTTGATGCTTTTTGTGCCATACCTGTGGTTCCTTTAGGTCAGTTGTATGGTGGAAAAATCTGTGCTGCATTGGACCGTCAGCATCCTAGGGATTTGTTCGATGTAAAATATCTGTTGGAAAATGAAGGATTTACCGAAGAAATCAAAAAAGGTTTCATATTGTTCCTTTTGTGCAGTAATCGCCCCCTTCACGAAATGTTGCATCCCAATTTTATCGACCAAAGAGAAACCTTGGTCAATCAATTTGAAGGTATGAGTGAGGAACCCTTTACCTATGAAGATTTTGAAAAGACCAGAGGGGAATTGATAAAAACAATCCATCAAAATCTAACAGACAAAGACAAGGAGTTCTTATTGAGTTTTGGAGAAGGAACACCCAATTGGGATATTTATGATTTTGAACGGTTTCCTGCCGTCCAATGGAAACTACAGAACCTTACAAAACTAAAAAATGGCAATCCAGAGAAGCATGAAAGTTTTGTTGCTTCACTGAAGAAAGTATTGTATTGATTATAATATATAAAGTACATGGGTTATTATAAAATTTTGTTACTAAATGGGTTGATTTAATATTTAACAAATTTTATATTTGTAGGGTCAGAAAGTAAAGCAATTTACTTTGAGTTCATTTAAGTATCGTCAACAAATCGGATAACAGTTGTTTCTTGAAAGCTGTAACTGATTGATATATAAAGCATTGTGTAGTAGGGTTCAAACTCTGCCACCCCGACGAAATGGTTCTATTTGACTCTGAATCGAACTATTAATAATTAAAAACCAGAAAACTAATATTTTCTGGTTTTTTTTGTGCCCAATTTTAACTGGGATAAAGATGTCTTATTTTTATCCAATACCTCCATACATCCTGTCAATAGTGGGGTTTGGAATTTAGGTTCTAATCGGGTCAGCACTTTTTTATTGGCCAATACTATAAAATACATAAATAGCACGTGTGTATTTTACCGAATATGAATGGAATGTATTAATTGTCAACAACTTTCGAGGGGCAACATCTTTTCACTCAAAAAACACCTTATATTTTTTAAGGTTGTCGTTTATCATTTCCACAGTTAGCCTTGAGGTAATGGTAGCCCCTGAAACCCCATCGACTAGCTTGCTTCCTGGTATTATAATTTTACCATTTTGTTTTAATCCATAGGTATTCGTGGAAAAATTTACCTTGGTGCCCTCGAATTGACTTTCAAAGGTCGATAATGTAATAGCCGCACCATATCCTTCCGATTCTGCCACATGGTCAAACTCAACTTTCTTGATTTCCAAACTGCTTTTATCTATCAGAAAAACACCCCGAATGTTGCCTCCAAACCCTTGGTTGGACATAATGACCAGAACTTCTTTTCCAGTTTTTGTTCCAAAAATGGGGTAAACATCACTTTTTCCTGTTTTAGAAATTTTTTTAAATAGATTGATCGCGTTGGAAACATCCACATTTGCAACGTTTTCATTTTCATTAATGGTCCAGCAATGAAACTGACTCTCAATATCGACCGAATCTGAAAGTGAAATACCTAAGTACTGTGCTATACTTTCCATTTCTTGAGATTGTTTGCGTGGTTTTTCAATTTCTATCGAGATTGGGCCGGAAGTACTCTTTTTATCCTCTTGCTTACAGTTCCATATGCCAAGTAGAACTAGCGGAATTAAATATGTTGCTTTCATCTTCATAAGGTTTTGCTCGTTATTTTTTATGGTTTTGCCATGCCTTTGCCCTTTTGCATTCTCAAATTTGGAAATATTGATACACAAAAGGAATGATTACCATCATATTTGGATATAGGTTTAATAATAGCAAGACTTTTCTGGTTATAGCCTCATTGAATATTGATTGCGAAGCTCGGCACATTTGGTCATCGAGATGATTTTGGTCATACTGAGCCTGTCGGGAAGGATTTAACTTTGAAATGAACAAAGGGGAAGGAGACATCGAATAAGACGACATGACTTGTTATTCTTTCTTATCCTTCATAATGGTATGGGAGGTGACCCAAAGGCAAAAAGCAGTAAGATGAACAGGAATGCTACAAAACTAAACCGGTTTTTGAAGGTAACCTCAGTTTTTACCAAATATGGCTTTGAAAATATATTGGCAAGTCAAAGCATTAAAAAATGGATTCCAAAGAAATTTCTTAAGCATAATGAAAAAATAGAGAGACATCTTTCGTATTCGGTGTATGAGCGTATTAGAATGGCATTGGAAGAGTTGGGGCCCTCTTATGTGAAATTGGGGCAGTTGTTCAGCGATAGGGAGGATTTATTGCCAAAAGAACTCACTACCGAGCTTAAAAAGCTACAGAGCAATGCGGAGCCACAAACACTAGATGTGAGCAAGAAAATAGAGGAGGAACTTGGTATCATCCAGCAAGAACATTTTTCCTGGATCGAAGAGCATCCTTTTGCATCTGCATCCATCGCACAAGTATTTAGGGCTGAGCTCATCGATGGGACCAAAGTTGCCGTAAAAATCAAAAGGGAACAGATTGCCCAAATTATCGGAGCGGACCTTTTGATCATGAAAGATGTGGCCAAGATTTTGGAGGATCAAAATGAAGAGATCAAGAAATTCAACCCAGTTCAAATGGTGTCTATTTTTGAAAGATCGATCCATCTTGAACTATCCTTTCTGCACGAACGGGAGAATATTGATCGTTTTTCCAGAAATTTTGCAGAAGACCCAAGGATTTATTGCCATAAAGTTTTTAACGAGCTTTCCAACAACAATATACTCTGTATGGAGTTCGTCGATGGCATAAGTGTTACGGATATTGAGGGTCTTGCACAATTAGGAGTAAATCCGAAGACCGTGGCTCAAATCGGATTTAATCTTTACATGAAACAGGTGCTGGAGCATGGTTATTTTCATGCAGACCCACATCCAGGCAATATCTTGGTAACAAATGAGGGAAAGCTTGCTTTTATAGACTTTGGAAATATGGGCACTCTAATGCCGTCGGATAAGGAACATTTGGAAGATTTTGTTCGTTATCTGGTCCAGCGGAATGCCAAAGGAATCATTGCCACCCTCAAGAAAATGACCTTGCATAGGTCTATCGGTAACGAAAGGGAACTTCAACGTGATATTTATCGGATTTTTGAAATAATCGATCAAGACTCCATTGGTAAAATTAACATTTCAAGTATCATAGGTGAGTTAAAATCAATTTTCCGAAAGAATGTCCTTGTATTTCCGGAGTATGTCTATTTGTTAATGAAAGGACTGGTTCAGATTGATGGGATTGGAAGAAAATTGGATTCCGATTTAAATTTTTATGGTACTCTGGAGCCTTATGCGAAAAAAATCATCAAGAAAAGAATGTCACCATTACATAGAATTCGGGAGGGTGTTAAAAATATTGGCGAGCTATCGGAAACCTTGACGGATATTCCCGGTGAAGTTTTGGGTCTGCTTCAGCAAGTCAAAGATGGGAACCTTAAGGTTTCCCATGAAATAAAGGGGCTGCCAGAAATGAAAAAAGCCATGGATCGCTTGGTATTGGCCCTGATCATTTCTGCCTTGTCCATAGGTTCCGCTATTTTGGTGCTTGCCAATATGCCACCAAAGATTTTCGGGGTTCCCTTGTTGGGGCTTCTCGGCTTTACAGCATCATTTTTAATAGGGCTATGGATAGTGCTGTCCATGTTGAAAAGGAAAAATTAAAAATACTTTTTTACAGTTGGCCGCGGCCCATTTTGCAAATAGCGAACTTGAATCATAAATCGATTTCCAAAAGTATTGGACAATGGTCGGAGCCAAGGATCTCGGATAATATGTTGATAGCTGTTATCTTGGGCAACAATGTAGAGCTGACCAAAAAATAATCTATGCGCCAACCGATATTTCGTTCCCGTGCCTTAAAGCGATAACTCCAATAGGTATAGGCCACTTTATCGGGGTGCCGCTGACGAAAAACATCCACAAATCCTGCATTGATGAAATTGTCCATACCATCGATTTCAATTTGTGTATACCCTGCTGTCTTGTTGTAATTGGCCTTGTCGTTCTTCAAGTCCATAGCTTGATGTGCTACATTAAAATCACCACAGATTATTACCGGTTTCGTGGCTTCCAATTCTTTTAGATACTTAAGAAAATCTGTATCCCAGGACTTACGATAGTCCAACCGATCTAGTTTTTGTCCGGAATTCGGGACATAGACATTGACAAGATAGTATTGGTCGTACTCTGCACATTGTACCCTTCCTTCGGAGTCATGCTTGGAATTTCCCATATCGTTAATGAAGGCCACTGGCTTTTTTTTACTGAGAATAGCGGTACCTGAATATCCCTTTTTAAAGGCCGAGTTGGAGTACAGTGTATAACCAGTTAAAACAGACAGTTCCTTTTCCGTTTCATGATCTTGTGCTTTGGTCTCTTGAATACAGATAATATCGGGGTCCAGTTGCTTGATATCCTTTATGAAATCTTTTTTCAAAATGGCCCTAATGCCGTTTACGTTCCAGGAAAGAATCTTCATATCCGTTTATTTTAACCTAAAGATAGCGGATTGAAAGCATCTTGTAAAACCCTTGGAACAAACTTAAATGGGATACCAAAGCACATCATTTTTCAATAGAGTATGGCAGGCAAGAAAATATACTCATATCACCGGTCTTATACCTTTTACATCAAAAAATACTTAAGCTATTATCGTTTTATTTGATGGAGGTTGACCTGCATCATTTTCAATTCACAGTAGCCACCATAACTTGCATTTAGATAAAAATAGATGTTATGAGAAGAATAGTTTCATGGTGTTTGGTCTTGTTGCTGGCCTCATGCTCAAGCACTCGATTTGTTGATAGCTGGAAGAATAACGAAGTTACTGTATTCAGCCCCAAAAAGCTGTTGGTCATTGGCATTACCGATAACTTGACGGCCAGGAAAATCTTTGAGGAAGAGTTACGATTGGCATTTATCAGGAAAGGCATAAATGCATTTGAGAGTACCGAAATCATTGATGAATCATTTTCGGATACCAAAAGGTCGGAAGAGGAGATACAGGAAATGACGGATGAAATAATAGAGCAAGGTTTTGATGCCGTGGCCATAACGGCCATTAAAGGAGTCGACGATAAAGTGGATTATCGTTCCGATTATTATGATATAAGATATAGTTGGTACCGTTTTGGCCGGTATTGGTACTTATATCAGGATGTGTACCATACTCCGGGATATTATTCCCAATATAAGGTCTATCATGTAGAAACCGCAGTATATGACCTGCTTGGGGAGGAAAATCATGCTTTGGTCTGGGTAGGGTCTTTTGATATTATGGACCCAACAAGTATAACGATTACCGTGGATGATTATGTAGAACGCATAATAAAACAGATGGAACGGGATGGCCTGCTGTTAAAGTAATGGAGGCTGTTCACTGCCGATAAGGGCAATGATTTAGATCATTTGAAGTAATAAGTACATTACGGATATTTAGGTATTGATAATCAATATCTCATGTACCATGGAAAAGATTAAAATAGATAGTGGGCAGGAGCTTCCCTTTCAGGAAAGAGTAGCCGAAGCTTTTTCGGAATTGAGACAACTGAAACAGCAAGGTGACACGCATGCCTTTGGCAACCATCTTATTGCCATTTTGCCCGAAGTGAGAAGCTATATGACAAAAAGGTTCAATACCGCCTTGGGAAAAGGAATGCTCCCCAAAGGAAAATACAAGATTGATGATTTTATCGATCAGCTCTTTTTGGAAGCGTTTGAGCATTTTGATGAGGTGACCAATAAATGGGACCTAAATCCATGGCTTTTTAAAAAGGCGGATATGCTTTTGGATGAAGTGATCGAGGAAGAGGAGTTCGACGAGGTTTTCTTTGAGAACATTGATACGTATTCACAGTTGGAATGGAAATCAATGGAGGAAAAGTTCAGTACGGATGGTGATGGTGACTATGTGATGTTGGAAGAATTGGATGATATCTCCTACCATGGGCGTGATTATTTGCTCAAGAATATTTTTCTTGACGAGGACAAAAAAGACCTCATGGCAAAACTTGATCGACAACAGGAAAGGGACACCATTGCCAAACATATTGACTTGGTACTTTACCATATGTCGGAACAGATGCAGTCCATTTACCAACTTTATGCGGAACAAAGGTTTGGTGTCCGTGAAATCGCCAGAATCAAGAATATTGCGGTAGAGGAGGTACAACAGCTTTTAAACAAGGCCAAGGAGCATTTGGAAAGCAGCTTATATTACAGGTTTTTAACGGATAATGTTTAAACAAAATGGAACGCAACCCCAATACGGAACTATTGCTGGAAGCCAGTTTGGACAGCCTACACGGGGAGAGTAGGGAATGGCTCGAGACCGTTGCCTTTTGGAAGGACGAGACCCGTTTTTTCAGGGATTTGTTGGAAAATAAAAAGAAAAGCTTTGGGAACTTGTCCGAGTATGGAAAAATCCTTGAGGATTTAAATCAGCTCCATGCAGGTTTATATGATTACTTGGTCGATGATATTTCAGAACATGAAATATTTTTGGGTAAGGTGTTGAAAACGGAAAAGGGCATTGCGGATACCGAATATCGTGAGAAACATCAAAAACTGAAATCAAGAATGAATATTTTCGAACGTGATTTCAGGGCCTTCAAACGGATGGTGTTCGGTTATGTAAAAGCATTGTAACAAGGTTACTGTTGCAAAGAATTATTTGCTTCCAAGAAAAATCAAAAGCCGATTTCAAGTGGTTTTACGACTTTGTGAAAGTCAGTATCAAGATCAGAGATGGTCAAAAACGTTCCATTGGATTTAAAAAATGAACCAGACTTTGTATTTCGAAAGTTTCGATGGGTTGAATCATGGGCCATAGAATTGAAATGGCAGTTTTGAAAATTTATAAAACAATGACCTAGTGAAAACGATAGTGTATGCCACCGACTACTCCTCTGCATCCATTGCAGCTCTTTTGTATGCTTCCGGAATCACAAAAGCATTGGGAGTTCGTATGGTTTTGACCCATGTGTACCAGTTGTCCGCTATTTTGGGGTCCACTGCGGAAAAATCTTTTCCAGAACTTTCAACGGCATCCAAAAGCCAAGAGCGTAAAAAGTTGAAAAACTTCTATGAAAAATATCTGGGCAAGGTCGAGGATGATTCGTTGGTTCGGTTTGAGCCCGTTGCGCATACATCGATCATTAAAGGAATTGTCTCGAAGGCCATGGATTGGCAAGCTTTTGCCATTTTTATGGGAATGAAAATGGAAAATAAACTACGGGAAGTCATAGTGGGGAGCACGGTTGGATCTCTTTTTGGAACGTCGCCCTGTCCTGTATGGGCCATTCCGAGCGATACGGTATATGCGCCATTGGAAACCATTGTTTACGCTTCCGATTTTGAGGAAGAAGATATTTATGCCATCCGTAGTCTGGCAGAAATGGCCAGCCCTTTTAGGGCCGAGATACGGATAGTCCATATTGCCACGGAAAAAGAATTTACCGGGGCTGTCCAAATGGACTGGTTTAGGGAGTTTTTAGGAAAAGAGCTGTCCTACAAGCATATTAGATTTGAACTACTTCTTTCCAACCACATTCAAAATCGTCTGGTAAGCTACCTCAAAGAAGAGGATGTAGACCTTTTGGTCATGCTGGAACGTGAAAATAAAAGTTTTCTTGAAAAATGGTTGCGAACCGATATGGTCAACAAAATGGAATCCTATGCGAAGATACCCTTATTGGTATTTCGAGAGCACAACCATCAAGTATTTTATTTTGCGCCGTCGTATGAATAACTGTCCGGTATAAATACATACCTGCCTTCCTTTCTCCAAAAACCAGGGATGACGGCGCATAGGATTCATGTTGTTTTTGGGGTACAGTCATTGTTCTTTACATAATTTATTTGGTCCAAAGTCCATACTGACCTTGGTCATTGGATAGGGCTCAATGGTGACCTAACTTGATATCATCTAAAAGACATGAACTATGAAACGAATATATCTACTGCTGCTGTGTGGAATTTTGTCTTCTTTTATGGGAACATCACAAAGTATTGAAACCATCAATACCCCCATCATCAAAGGATTGGACGAAGTAGCCCCGTTCAGCGAAGGTTTGGCGGCTGTGCGACAAGGAGAACTATGGGGGTTTATTGACAAGACCGGTGAATTAGTCATAGATTTTAGGGCTGATGTGGTGTGGAACAAAAACCCGGATCCCGACCGAATCGATATTAAAGGAATACAATATCCGAGGTTCAAGGATGGATTATGTCCCATCCAGCAAACCAAAGATGAAGGCATCGTATATTATGGTTTTATGGATTATCAAGGGCAGGTCGTGATAGAGCCAGAATACTTAAATGTTACCGAGTTTAATGATAACAGGGCCGTGGGAATCTATTGTCGAAAAACCTTCAGGGGCAAAAACAATTTTCAACTGAATATTTATGAGTACACCTTTACAGAGGCAATTTTGAATACCGAAGGGGAAATTGTGTGGCCGATAAAAACGAGGGATGGCATTTCAATGATAAAGAAAAGGTATGAGATGCCCGAATTGACGGCCTCTTTGATTTCATCAGATCTTATCGCTATTAAAACCAAGGACAATGATTTTGAAATCAGCCTTATAAAAACCCTGGATCAAAATCATGAAAAGCTTGAGAGATAAAGTGGCCGTGTGACTGGAGGGGCTTCGGATCAAAGCAGATACGTTACCGGTGGTACCTATGTGGTGGACAGAGGTATGCTCGTAGCATGACATGTTCCAACGGTTCGAAGGGTTTCAGTTAAATTCCCGAGTTTATTACAAACCGCTTTGGCAATAGCCAACAAGACCTCATTACTAATCCCGCCATTGAGACTATTGGGGGCATAGCAGCACTTGCATGCTCTTATCTTCATTCCCACGCACGATGACATTACAGCAAGCATTGTATCAATTTTAAGCGCAACTATTTTTTGTACTTGAAATTCCACAAGGTTGACCGAGATCATTTTAAAAGTGCCTTTTATATATCAACTTTAGGATTATATTTTAAAAACTGGAATTATGGCACTGGACTTTAACAATTATGCAGCTGCTGGCAATGCTTTTCTGAAAGAATATGCCAGACACCTGGGCCTTGGAGATGATACAGATAAGGCAGGCAGGGTTTTTGTTTCGATTATGCATGCCTTACGTGAAATTATTTCCATGGAAGAATCTTTGGACCTTTTGGCCCAATTGCCCATGTTCTTAAAGGCAGCCTATGTCAATCAATGGAACCCCAAAAAAACGAGACCCGAAATCAAACATATGGATGAGTTCGTTGAATTGGTAAAAGAAATGGATGGCAAGACGGCAATCATTGATTATGGTGAGGAAAATGATCTTGCAGAGACCTATATCGATACCACATTTATCTATCTAAGAAAATATGTATCGCTGGGAGAAATGGAGGATATCCGTGATGGGCTTCCCAAAGACCTTAAAAACATGATCTATTCCAACTTGATGTTTTAGGTTTTTATCACATTGATTACGCACGGAAGACTCAAGTGTTCCCGTATGGGTTTCGGAATGGTTTTATGTGGAATGTAACCCTAAAAAATGGTATTATGGACAACTATGGAATCAGACCCCTTGACAACTATATTTTCGAGGCCGATTGGCAGCAACTGTACATACTGACCGAACATTGGCTCTCAGATTTATATTTTTATAGGGACGATCTCAGGTTTTTACATCATTTGATCGATAATTACTTCAAATGGCTCACAAAAGCTGAAAACATCAATAAAGTTGTGGCCTTGGAAACAAGCTTGCTTGTTTTGGAAAAACAAGGGGTTGGACTGATCCAACGTGTAAAAAAGCACCTGGAACACCTGTCAGGGTTGATCGATGATCCCTTTAAGTATGATTCACATACATTTAGACAGGAACACCAACAATTGGAAAATGATCTTTCAAGTTTTGTCAAGGATTTTAGAGTCCATCGAAAAAGTGTATTTGAGATAACAGAGTACTTGATGGATGCCGATGAGGTGAAAAGTCATCTTTTGAAATAAGGTCAGGAAAATGTCCTTACCAATAAAAAGAAACCGGAACACCTAAATGTTCCGGTTCCAAAGAAGAAATTACGCTATCCAATGACCACTTACACTGGAAACTACTCAGATTTATCGCTAAACCTTTTCACAACTCAAAAAGTATAAAGAATATCTGTAGCTTCTCCTTTTATCTTTATTCCTTCGTTCAATTGTCCTACCCATTAAAGTTTAATGAGCTTAACAATGATGGTTCTAAATTACAATATGAGATCAGGCTTTGAAATGACCCAGATCAGTTCAAGTCATTATTTTAAAGTTTTAACATTTGTTCAACACATCCTAAGGTAAGATCAGTGGATTGCTCCTTCTGTCTTTTTGTGCTCGTTTAATGCTATTTCGGCCTTGTAAATATTGTCGATGCCCTGTAGCAGGGCATCAGGGTTAAAGGAAATACTGTCTATGCCCTCTTTTACCAAGAATTCTGCAAATTCAGGGAAATCGCTGGGGGCCTGTCCGCAAAGACCTATTTTGGTGTTGGTCCGTTTTGCGGAGGCAATGGCCATGGAAACCATCTTTTTGGCAGCAGGATCGTTTTCATCAAAGAGATGTCCCATGATTTCCGAATCACGGTCAATGCCCAAGGTCAGTTGGGTAAGGTCGTTGGAACCGATGGAGAAGCCGTCAAAGATTTTTGCAAATTCATCCGCCAAGATAACATTGCTGGGTATTTCGACCATGGTGTAGACTTCCAGTCCATTCTCACCTTTTTTCAACCCATATTCCTCCATGATCTGAAGTACTTTTTTGCCTTCGGATACCGTGCGGCAGAAGGGAACCATAACCTTTAAATTGGTGAGCCCCATGACGTCCCTTACTCTTTTTATGGCTGCACATTCCAAGGCGAACCCTTCTTTGTACCATGCGCTGTAATAGCGGGAAGCTCCCCTGAAACCGAGCATGGGATTTTCTTCCTCAGGCTCAAAATCCTTTCCACCGATGAGGTTGGCATATTCATTGGTCTTAAAATCGCTTAACCTAACAATGACTTCCTTTGGATAAAATGCAGCTGCAATGGTAGCAATGCCCTGGGAGAGTTGATGGATAAAATATGCTGTCTTTTTTTCATAACCCTTGGTCAGTTTTTCGATCTTGTTTGAGGTTCGCTGATTTTTGATGTCATTGAACCTTACCAAAGCCATTGGGTGGATTTTCACAAAATGGGTCACAATAAATTCCATGCGAAGAAGTCCTACGCCATAATTGGGATAGAACGAGAGTTGGAATGCATTTTCGGGGTCGGCCAAAATCATCTTTACCTCAGTTTTGGGCATGTGAATATTTGAAAGATCAACTTTGGTTTCTTCAAATTTCAATGTCCCGCTATATACATACCCAGTTTTTCCCTCCGCACAGGACAAGGTGATGGTTTGGCCATCCCGTAAAGTCGTGGTGGCATTGCCACAGCCAACAATGGCAGGCACTCCCAGTTCCCGGGCCACAATAGCGGCATGACTGGTTCTGCCCCCTTTATTGGTAATGATACCGCCGACTTGCTTTAATAATGGGTCCCAATCAGGGGTAATGTTATCGGTAACGATAAAATGTTCGGTTGTCAAGTTTTTACTTTCCTTGGGTGATTGTAGCCGAAGGACCTTTCCATTTTTTATTTTTGAACCTACTGCATTTCCTGAAACCAGGGCAGTACTTTTTTCTAGGAGCTTGTACTCGATGTAGACTTTCTTTTCCCTTCCCCTATGGACGGTTTCGGGTCTTGCCTGGATAATGTACAGTTCATGGGTCGTCCCATCTTTTACCCACTCAATGTCCATGGGTTTTTTATAATGTTCTTCTATGGTCAACGCCCATTTTGCCAATTGTATGATTTCATTGTCCGAGAGTACAAATTGTTGCTGTTTTGATTTTGGAGTTTTGATATTTATGGTAGGACTACCCCTTTTTTCTGTATTGTAGACCATGGTCAATTGCTTGTCACCTCGTTTTTTTTGAAGAATTGGAAAATGTTTAGTTCCCAGTGTGGGCTTAAAAATGTAGAATTCATCGGGAGTTACATTGCCCTGTACAATGTTCTCGCCCAAACCCCAAACCCCTGAGAGCAAAATTATGTTTCCAAATCCGGATTCTGGTTCAATGGTGAATCCCACACCGGAACAACCTTCATCGGCACGAACCATTTCTTGGATACCGACCGATAGTGCCACATTACTATGTGCAAAGCCTTTGTCATTCCGGTATTTAATGGCCCTATCGGTATAAAGGGATGCAAAACATTTTTTTACGGCCTCCAAAACATCTTTTTTGCCCTTTACGTTCAAAAAGGTGTCGTGTTGTCCGGCAAAACTGGCATGGGGAAGATCTTCTGCCGTTGCACTGCTCCGAACGGCTACTGGGAGAGCGGCATTTTTACAAAGCCTGTCATAGGCTCTCATGATTTCATCGGATATGGGTTTGGATATGTGACCCGAAAGGATAAGCTCCCGGGCTTTTCTCCCTATTTCCTTTAAGTTGATATATGTACTCGTATCCAAACGGTTAAGGATTTCCTTGAGGGAAATCTTTAGGCCATTGTCATCTAGAAAATGCCAAAAAGCATCTGATGTTGTGGCAAAACCATTCGGAACACGAACACCTTTCCCTGACAATTGATTGTACATTTCACCTAAAGAGGCATTTTTTCCGCCTACTATCGGTACATCATCAATGGATATGTCATTGAAATACTTGATATACATAATCGGGAATTTTTTATTGAACCAATTTCACAATTAGCGAAACCATACGCAATGATTTACATCAAGTCCTTGATGTTCAATAATATTCATAAAACCGGCCAAAACACTTTTTATCAGATGTTTACGGTGATTTTCTGCAGGTGACCCGAATCATTGTCAAATGGGAGGTAGTTCTATAAATTCAAATAATAACAAAGGGGTATTATTTCCCCAAAGAAATAGTATTAACGAAAACACTAAAGTCATGAAAAAAATTCTATTTGGTCTTTTGACCATTGGGCTTGTAATTCCATTACAGTCCCAAATCATTAAAACAGCGGAATTATCCGAAGTGGTTGTCCATGCAACCAATTACAAGTACTTGAATAACCTCGACACGGAAGAGGAAGCTTCCATCCCTGTTGAATTATTGAGACGAAAAGTCGCTGCTTTCGATGTGAAGGGATCAGACTTTTATCAAGATGATTATGAGGTGTACAACGTCGACTTCTTTATCCCAGAAGGTAAAATTTTGGCGGCCTATGATAAGGATGGCAAAATTATACGTACTGTGGAAAAGTTTAGGAACATCAATTTGCCAAGACCGGTAAAGGAGGCTGTATGGGATAGGTTTCCAGAATGGACCATCACCAAAGATGTTTATCTCGTTAGATATCATGAGGGCAAAGATGTTAATAAGAGGTACAAGTTGAAGTTGGAAAACGGAGATAAGGTACTTCGGGTAAAGGTAGATGAAATGGGAGAGTTCCTATAACCTTCTCCTTTGAGCAAACAATAATAAAATAACAATATCATGTCAGTATTAAAAGTAGTAGAGATTTTAGGAAACTCAACAGTAAGTTTTGAGAACGCCATAACAAACATTGTTACGGAGGCATCAAAAACAATCCGAAATATCAAATCTGTATATGTACAGGATATGCAAGTGTGTGTAAAGGACAATAGCATATCGGAATACCGGGTAAATGCCAAAGTGACTTTCGGGGTCGTGGAGGAATAAAAATCTATCTGTTTTGGTTAGTCGTTATGGTCCGGATAGGTTCGTTGCCTTTTCGGGCCATATTTTTCACCACTGGAAATATCCGTTCAATGCTAAAAAGCCGACAGGTTGATCTAGGTCATTGTAAACAAGGAGTGGTACCATTAAATTATTTTAAAATTTAACTAGTTATGACCAAAATTATAGAAACATTCGATGAATATGTGGCACAATATGAACAGTGGTATGAAGATCATCCCGAAGTCTATCGATCGGAACTGCTTGCACTGCAACAACATTTTCAGGAACTTCCACAAAACCTAAGAGGTATTGAGGTCGGTTTGGGTACAGGAAGGTTTTCAGAGCCCTTGGGAATCAAAGAAGGTATCGAACCTTCTATTGAGATGGCGAAGAAAGCCCTTCAAAGAGGAGTAGAGGTTATGAAAGGAAAAGCAGAGCACCTTCCCTATGCCTCAATGCAATTTGATTTTGTGCTGTTTGTCACTATATGCTACTTCAGGAACCTAAAAAGGGCCATATCGGAAGCATTTAGAGTATTGAAACCTGATGGTGCCATTATTGTCGGTTTCTTGGATAAGGAACAAAACATTGCGCAATCTTATATGGACAAGCGCAATAGAAGCAACTTTTATAAACAGGCAACTTTTTATTCAGTAGGAAGGGTGGAGGAGTTGCTCAAAGAATCAGGATTTAGAAATTTGACATATAACCAAACTCTTTTTGGGGAACTTGGTGAAATCAAAGAAGTACAGGCACCAAAAGCCGGATATGGTCTGGGATCTTTTGTAACCGTAAAGGCTTTGAAAACATGACAGGGTTGATTCAACATAAGGTAGGTAATGAAATAAAGGTTCTGGCCCCAACACTTGGTAAACTTTTTAAGGACAATCTTGGGGCTATGAACGATATTTTGAAAGAAAGAGCCTGTGATAAAGTAACTCATTTTGATTGTCTTATGAGATTGGAAGTCGCAGCTAGCAATACCAACGATCTTTTGGTAAATTTCCTATCTGGAATACTGGAGCTATCTTTTGAGCAAAAAGCATTGTTCTGCAATGTCTATTTTTCCGAATTGACGGAAAAAAAGGTGGTTGTACAATTATTCGGCATTTGGAGGGGCCCCTTAAATGGGAGCATCAAAATAAGTTGCGATAATGCCTATGTAAAGAAAAATGGAGACAATATTTGGGAAAGCCAAATCCTCTTTGATTTTTAGTTGACAAGAAACATCATGGGATGTTTTCGGCAAGATGTCCCCTGTTGGGAAAGTACACCAACCTTGTTTGCCGTATGACCTCAAATCATGGGGTCATTGGTCGACCACACCGTTCAATTCCTCCAACAATTGAATTGCTTCTGCTTCTGAAACTTGGTCGAACTCTGTATAAAATTGTCCCACAGCCCTGAAATTATGAGGTGTTTCCAAACAGATGACCTCATCTATAAATTTGGAATCCTCAAGATTCTGGATTGCTCCAAAAGGAGCAATGGGAATGGCCACGATTGTTTTTTTGGGATGTTGGCCATGGACCAGCTCGGCAGTAACCTTTAAAGTATTCCCGGTAGCTACGCCATCATCCACTATGATAATGGTCTTTCCATGTAGTGCTATGGGAGGACGATCCTTGTGATATAGATCATATCTTTTTTGTAGCTTACTACGAATGTTCTCCGTTTCTTCCATGATATACTTTTGGGGGATGTCAAGATGCTCGTTGAGAACCATACCTTCCAAACTTACCGCCCCTATGGCATATTCCTTGTTAAAGGGATGCCCGATCTTTTTTGATAGTACAACATCCAATGGTGCTTTCAATGTCCTTGCTATGATAGCTCCCACAGGGATTCCACCTTTCGGTATGGCAAGTACCACTATGTCTTTGCCCTTAAATGTTTCTAGCTTTTCTGCCAGCTGTAGAGCGGCGTCAATTCTGTCTTTGAACATTTTCCCTTTGTTTTTTTGGCCCATTTTATAAAAGTGGACCAGTATCAATTTTAGTTCTTGGCTTTTAAATTTTTATTCCATGAAGCTAGGGCACACGGCCTTTACCGTCAATGACATACATCACTTGGGGTATGACTTTTTAAGTGACCCTGATCATTTCCATCACATGTTGCTTTTTCTACTTTTAATTCACTAATCGTAGTCTTTAGCAGCTATGAAAAACTTGATTTCCATATTGAACCGAATAACAGCATTGACAAATCCCATAGAATCCCAGTACCTTGAACTCTCCAGATTCTTGGAAGAAAATCCAATGACCCTGCCTTTAAGCTTCCATCCCTAAGTGGACAAAAAAGCTTTGGAAGACTATCTGGAGAGTTTACAACAACTGTTGGAGCATTGGAGACATATAAAACAAGTGTGCATATGGACAGTTTGGCCTGAAGGTCTAATGGTTTCATGCCAATTTATTTGACTGTGAACCTATTAAAAAAGAATAAATAGTGATTATATGAAAGCTGGAAGATATAAAGTAATTATCTGGATTATGATAGGGATTATAGCCCTCTTTCTTCTCTTTGCTCTTTGGTACAAGCAAAGGTATGCCATGGAAATTGTGGAACCCTACACGGTAAATTCCAAAAATTTTGAGAAGAAACTGCTCATCGCTTCACAGGGCAGTGATTTCAAGGATACCTTGGTACAGGATGTTATAGACCATTATAAAAATGACTCAGTATTTATCCAAGTCATCGATGTTTCGGGGCTACCGCAGGCGAATCACCGGGATTTTGGTGCAATACTACTGGTACATACATGGGAATACAATAAACCACCACAAGTAGTGGAGGAGTTCATTGGGAACAGCAAGGTTAATGTTCAGAAGGTTATTGCAATTACCACTTCCGGTGAAGGTCATAGGTTTATTGAGGGAGTGGACGGGATTTCTGGGGAGTCGAAGATTGAATTTGCACACGAATATTCCAATTGGGCCATTATGAAATTGAATTCCCTGTTGTTTGAAGATACCCAAAGCACTTTGCCTTAATAATTGATAAATCTATTCATTATGAAAAAAGTACTGCTTCCCACCGATTTTTCCACCAATGCTTACAATGCCATTCTATATGCTTTGAAGCTGTATGGAAATACTTCATGCGTTTTTTATCTAATGCATTCATACATGGTACCTATTTATACCTCTGAGTACAACATGGCAAACCCATTAGGCATGGATTTACTGGAGATATATAAAAAGCAGGCCATGGACCAGTTAACTGCACTGAAGGAAGAACTATTGTTGCACCATAAGAATCCCAAACATCGATTTGAGGTCCATAGTGCCTTTGGCATCTTAACCGACGAGATATGGGAGTTTGTCAGAAAAGAGGAAATTGATGTGGTTGTCATGGGAACCCAAGGCGCAACGGGTGCCAAGGAGGTTTTATTGGGCAGTAATACAGTGCACACCATCAAAAAGGCCATTTGTCCGGTCATTGCTGTACCTGAGGACTTTGCTTATGAAAATCCCAAGCAAATTTTATTCCCTACGGATTTTGAAGTGGACTACAAAGCCCAGGGAATTGAAGAGTTACTGTATTTGGCCAAGGAACATATAGGGTTTATCAATGTCCTGCATATGGGCAGAGGTGAAAGAATGAAAGATTTTCAAAATAAAAACAAGGAATTCCTTGATCAACGATTAAAGCCTGTTGCTCACCTATTTCATGAAACTCCTAACAATGAGGTCGTAGAAGGGATCAATGAATATCAATTGAAAAATAAAGTCAACTTATTGGTGATGATTATGAACAAACATACATTTTTGGAAAGCCTTTTCATCAAACCTGTAATACGGAAGATAGGACTGCATCTCCATATTCCCTTTATGGTTATTCCTCAATTTTGAGAGGAATTGAAGTGAAATGCAATAGAATATATAGGTGAGACCATTCATAGGCTATTAAAGTTGCCAATGGATAATATGCCCAAGTGGCAATGTTCGTAGCATCATTGGCAATTTTCAGTAGTAATTAGGTAAATGAAAAAAATGGAACCATGAATTCAAAAATTTCAGAAATGAATGATAGAATAACCGCATTGGCAAGTGTGGGTAAGACGTTGGAAGGAATATACGACTTGGATGCACTGATCGAAAACCTATCCAAGTCCAGACTTGTATTACTGGGAGAGGCCTCCCATGGAACCCATGAGTACTATACATGGAGAACAGCCATCAGCAAGCGCCTCATTGCCGAACATGGCTTCAATTTTATAGCTGTGGAAGGGGACTGGCCTGACTTCTACAATGTTAATCGCTTTGTTAAGCATCATACAGAAGCTGGGGCCGATGCGGTTCGAGTATTAAAAAAGTTTAATCGATGGCCTACATGGATGTGGGCCAATTGGGAAATAGAAACCTTGGTCAATTGGCTTTATGAATACAATGCGAAACTTTCAAATTTTGAAAAAGCAGGCATCTATGGTCTGGATGTATACAGCCTTTGGGAATCCATGGAAGCCATGATCAACTATCTAAAGGACCATGATCCGAAGTTATTGCCCGAAGCCAAAAGGGCGTTAGGGTGCTTTGAACCCTTTGGGGACGAGATGGGCATGGCCTATGCAAGGTCACTGCACAGGTTAATACCAAAAACCTGTGAAAATGAGGTAGTATCCCTGTTGAGAAGTATCAGGCAGCGAATGGCCAATTTTAATACCGATATGGAGGCCTCCCTTAATATGGAACAAAATGCCCATATAGCCAAAAATGCGGAAAAATATTATCGTTCCATGGTTTTGGCGAACCAAAATTCCTGGAACCTTAGAGACCAGCACATGATGGAAACATTACAACGGTTATTGGATTTTCACGGACCGGATGCCAAAGCCATTGTTTGGGAGCACAATACTCATGTAGGCGATGCAAGAGCAACCGATATGGTGCACGAAGGGTCTATTAACCTAGGACAGCTGGTCAGGGAAGAACTGGGAATGTTCAACCCTAAAATTGTAGGTTTTGGTTCTTTTTCAGGAACGGTAGTGGCCGGGTCGGAATGGGGAGCCCCTATGAGAAATATGCATGTACCAAAAGCAAGGGAGGGTTCTTGGGAATATCTATTGCATTCGACCGGAAAAGGAGATCAAATAGTATTTATGGAAGAACTTAAGGAAAGTTCGATGTTTATGGATCCCATTCCACACAGGGCAATCGGAGTAGTCTACCACCCAAAGTACGAACATATTGGAAATTATGTGCCATCCATAATGCCAGAAAGATATGATGTCTTTATACATTTGGATGTCACCACTTCCGTCCACCCTATGACTATGTTTGTGGATAGGTCACAATTGCCCGAAACCTATCCATGGGCCTTTTAAAGAAGAATTCCCTACTGTGTTCCCGTTCGAATACAAAGAATAAGTAAGGACTGTTTTCATTTTTAAGAAAATATTAACAAAAAAAGCAAGGGGAACTGATCTAGGTCATTCCCTAGGACAGTTATAGGAATTACTTTAGTGAAACATTTGATATTCAAAAGATATTGAATGTAAAGGTTCTTAAATCTTGTGAAGGACTTGAGAACTAGGGGAGATAAAAAAATGTTCATTGTACCTTTTGATCTTTGAATCGGTTTGGCAACAAACTTGTTCGAATTTTGATGTAAGTGGTAATTGACAAATTTTTATTTTCACGGAACTGGGGTGCGCAAGTGCCCCAGTTTTTTTTTGAACATACCCTATATCTTAAAAAAGACAATTCATGACCGGATAGTATGTTCCTTGATATAAGAGGTCGTGTCACTTTCCATATTTCGGGCGTCCTTTCTCCTTTTAGTCTTCAAAATCCGCTATGCGCTGGAGCTTCTCTTTATCCAATAATGTGAGCTTTTTTCTGCTGTCCGTCCCGATAAGTCCAATTTCTTTAAATTTTGTAAGTGTCCTGATAGCGGTTTCTTTGGCGACCCCTATCATTGAGGCCAGGTCTTCCCTGAGGATATCCACTCCTTTTTGGTTTTCATCCTTCAATATACCTTTTTCATGAAGTTCCAATAGTGCTTTGGCGGTGCGTCGATTAACCGATGAGTAAGCAATGTCAATCAATTTTTCTTGTAAGTGTACCGTATTGCTGGAAATAATTTCAAGGAACTTATTGGCAAGTTCCATGTCGTGGTGGATCAAATTGACAAAATCTTGCTTGGGTATATCCAACACTTCGGCATATTCCATGGTAACGGCAGATTCAATATAGATGCCTTCCTTACCAAGTAGGGAAAGTTGACCAAAAAAATCACCTGGGCCATACCAACCGGTAACTATTTCCTTTCCGCTTTCGGCTACCCTATAGGTTTTTACATTGCCTTTTTCTACAAAATAAAGATGATGGGCAGCATCCCCTTCCCGAAATATGATATCCCTATCCTTAAAGTGCTTGTTTTCTCTGCTGCTTGAAAGAAGTTCTTCATCCAGATATGCTGAAGCTTCCTTTAAGAATAAATTGAGTCCCTTGGTGTTTTTATCGACCCTTTGTCGCAAAAAGGCGTTTTTTTTCAGACGAATCTCCAAGGCCTTTATAAGTTCTTCCGTTTTAAAGGGTTTGTAAATGTAATCATCGGCTCCAAGGCTCAAACCCCGTCTAATATCCTCCTTTTGGTCTTTGGCAGTGAGAAAAATAAATGGGATGCCCGCTGTCCTTTCATTTTGACCCAATACTTCCAGAACCGTATATCCATTTGCTTCGGGCATTACGATATCACAAATGATGATATCAGGAAGTGCTGCCATGGCCATTTGTATACCCACTCTACCATTTTCAGCGGCAATGACCTCATAATTGTACATCTGGAGAAGTTCCACGGTATTTTCTCGGAACTCGGGATTATCATCTATAATAAGTACCTTTTTCATTTTTTTTCATGTTTTTCGGAAGTTCCAATTCAAAGGAGCTTCCCCTGTTTTCTTCGCTTTCAAAACGTAAGGCACCCTCCATCAGCTCGGTATATGACTTGATAATATGCAATCCAAGACCTGTTCCAGCAATTTCCAGACTGTTTCGTGCCCTGAAAAACCTTTTGAAGATATATTGTTTCTCTTCTTCCGGTATCCCTATGCCTTGGTCCCTTACACGTATGATTACCTTTTGGTCCTTCCCATAGATTTGTAACAGGATAGGTTGTCCTTCGTTGGAGTACTTGATGGCGTTGCTCAATAGGTTCAAAACGATATAGCGAATCAGTTTGGGATCCAGATACACTTCCAGTTTGGTAACATTGCATTCCAATTCCAGTGTTTGTCCCTTCTTTTTATCAATGCCCACTTCTTCCAAAAGGGTTTTGGACAATTCCAATAGGTTAAAGTATTTGGGTGTTGCCCGGGTCGCCCCTTCTTCTAGTTTGGTCAATGAAAGAAAGTCGTTCAATAGGTCTGTCAGATGCTGAACATTGGATTTAATACGTTCCAAATGGAACATACGCCTTTCAATTTTTTCAGGAGTGTCAAGCTTCTCGATAAGAGAAGCGGAGGAAAGAATGATGCTTAGTGGCGTTCTGAACTCATGGGATGCTGTACTTATAAAGCGGCTCTTAAGTTCGCTGAGCTCTATTTCTTTGATGAGGTTGTCCTGGATGGTTTTTTCATTTCGTTTTCTTTCCGAAATATTGAACAAGACCAAAAGAGCGAGAGATGCCTCCCCATTTTCTTTGAATAGGGGAGTGGTGTTGACCATATAGCTGTCCATTGCATCTTCAAAATCAAAACTGAGGTGTTTTCCCTTCAAGGTTTGATCGATATGCTGTTGGAGCAGTGATCTATTTTTTTGGGATATACCTTTCAGGTCATGGATTCTGAACGCTTCATTTGTTTCTATTTGGTCCTGTAAATGTTTGAACGCTGTACCTTCGAAAAAGGTAATCTCCATTTTTTGGTCGACCAAAAGGATAGAGCCTTTTGGGAAATTTTGAGCAATATTCAGTAGAATGGTCTCATGGATCTCTAATTTCTCTTCGGCCATTTTGGTCTCTGCTATCTGCGTGATGAGGTCAAAATTGGTCTCTGTCAATTTCTTAAGGGTTTTTTTTAAATCCTTGTTTCTCCGTAAAACTTTTTTTTCCAATTCTTTGGAATACCGCTCCAATTGTTTGCGACTCAGGATCAAATTTTCCTGAACTCTTTTTTTTTCAATGGCCAAACCGGCCAAATTGGCCATCTCCTCTATAAGTTTTCCCATTTTGGAGCCTGTACGGAATGGACCTTGACGAAAAATGGACAATATCCCGAGCACATTGTTTTCAGCGTCCAACAAGGGATAGAAACAGGTCCATTGGATACCACTATGTTTGAGGACATCCCTGTATTTTGACCATGTAGGTTCTTTGAAGATATCGGGTACAACTTCTCTTTTTTTGGATTGTATCGCCCTTAAAGAGATACACGAAGCAGACTCCGATGTAATTTTGTCCAGTGTTTGCTCGAAAAGCATTGAAGCCGACCTACCGGAAATCCGCTGCAGTTTTTGTTCCCTTTCATCATATTCAGCAATTGTTATGATACCGACACTGAGTTGTTGCTCCAAAACTGATTTCATACGGTCGAATATCTGTGTCAAACTTCTTTTTTCAAGGATCATTTCCAATACCTCATTCTTTGTTTTTCGTATGAATTCAAGGTTCTTTTTTTCGGTAATATCGTTTTGGACACCTATAAAATGGGTGACTTCGCCTGTTTCGTTCCGTATAGGGGTAATGGAGAGTTGATTCCAAAACATGCTGCCGTCCTTCCTGTAGTTTCGTATCTCGACACGGCATGGAGATTTGGACTTCAATGCTTCACGTATGTCGATTATTTCTCTTTGGTCTCTATCGTCATTTTGAAGAAAATTGCATTTTCTTCCAATGACTTCATCGTGGGTATATCCGGTAATACTTTCAAAAGCTTTGTTTACATAGATGATGGGAAACCCTTCCAACTGCGCATTGGATATAATTACCCCATTTTGGACTTCGTCGAGTGCCCTATCCCTTATGATATTGATTTTTCCCCCTGTAATCTGTTCCGTGATATCTTGTATGTACCCCTCCAAGAAAATGGTCCCTTTTTTGTTTTGGACGGCGATACCCATTTCGTTTACCCAATGTATTTTTTGTTCGCTATCCAGGATTCGGTAGGTCAGGTGGAATTTTTCTTTCTGTTTTACAGACTTTTGGATAATATTCCATACGTTTTCACGATCTAATGGATGTATAATACTTGCCCATGTGATTTTATCGGGAGCACAAAAATCTTCAGGGGAATACCCTGTAATCCATAGACATTCCTTGCTTATAAATTGCATGGTCCAATCCTTGTCATTTTTGCATCGGAATACAATGCCGGGAAGGTTTTCCACCAAAGTGCGCAGTCTCCTGTTCCCTTCGAACAAAAGGGAATGGTCATGTTCTTTATTGAAGTTTTGTGGTTGCATAACCTTCTTTTTTAGAGGCTATATGATATTGTAACTGTTTTTCCTTGTTATAGGGTTCCTATTGGGATCCACTGTTCTCTTTATAGGACAAAGTCATTCACTCAAAATATTGCAGATGGACTTGTATAGGGATTTTACCAAATATACTAGTTGAATATATTCTTTTTTATGATGAAAATCAGCTTGTTAGGTGTTGTTTGATTTGTTGTTAATATTACTCTTATGCTATAAAGGAACTCGAATCTGGGGCTTGTAATACCGTTGTCAATTCTTTTAAATGGTAAGCCCCATCCGTTTTAAAAATTGGGACAATATCAAGGAAAATCCTCCAAATACCAATCCCCACCTAAACTCTGACCATGATATTGTAACAAGAGAAAGGGTCTTGGCCGTTGAGGGAATCATATAGATAACCAAAGTGATGCCAATGCACAGAATAATGGCACCCCAAACCCATGAATTTTTGGTGACTTCATTTTTGAAGATGGAAACCTGTCTTTGGGGCATGTTAAATACATTGAGCAATTGGGCAATAATCAAGGTATAAAATGCCAAGTTGTTTATTTGTTGTGCTGAGAGATGTAAACTGTAGTGGGAAAATAAGGTAACCCCCAATACGGAACATGTTATGGAAATGCCATAAAAAAAAGTTGATTGCCAGTGCAAGGTTGTCATGATTGGAGCTTTGACCTTTCTGGGAGGTCGGTCCATCACATCTTGTTCTCCTTTGCCAAAACCCAAGGCCAAGGCGGGAAAAATGTCAGTTACCAAATTAAGGAACAGGATCTGTATGGGTAATAATGGGGAGGGGAGGTTTACAAGAGCTGCCACACCTACGATAATAATTTCCGCTAGATTGCACGATAATAGATACACTAAAAACTGTCTTATGTGACCATAAATTACCCGGCCTTGTCTAATGGCCAGTTCCACTGCAGCAAAACGATCATCCTTTAGAATAATATCCGCAGCCTCCCTTGCAGCTTCAGTTCCTCTTTTGCCCATGGCTATACCGATATCCGATTGGATCAGGGCCGGTACATCATTGACCCCATCCCCAAACATTCCGATGACATTGTTCTGTTCTTGAAAAAAAACAACAAGGTCAAGTTTTTGTTTGGGTGTTACTCTAGCAAACACTTTTGTATACAACAAACGATGTTTGTTTACACTGGAATTTATGTCAAGAGTATCCAGTTCCTTGCCCTCCATAAGGTCATTTTCTTGTTCGCAGCCCCTTAAGAGGCCAATGTCCACTGCTATTTTTTGGGCGGTTCTGGGGTGGTCTCCCGTCATCATCACGACCCTGACCCCTGCTTTGTTATAGATATCCATAATCTCTTTGACATCACTACGTGCAGGATCCATAAACCCTACAAGTCCTATAAGAATAAGGTCGCTACATATATTTTCCTTTTTGACTTCCGTTCCTTTTTGACTTTTAAAGGCCATTGCAATGGTACGCAGTCCACTGCCGGACATTTGTTCTGCAAATTGGTGCCATGCATGGATGTCATTAAGAGGAATAATAGTGCCGTTATTGTATTGCCATTTGCACAATGGTACTATTTTTTCAAAGGCGCCCTTAACAAAAACAGCACTTGAGGATGGCCCTGTTTGGTTAACGGTAACCATGATTTTTTTGTCTTCATCAAAAGGCAACTTGTACAATTCGGGATATTTTTCCCTTATTATTTTTGGGTTCTTACCAAGTTTTTGAACAAAACGGAGCAGTCCTAGATCAATAGAATCGTAATAAGATTGACTGGTTTCCAAGATGATATCATTGCAAAGTACACTAGTGAGGATAAGTTTGTCCATTGCTGTTTTATTTGTTTTGTCATTGGTCAATTTCCTGTTGTTCTGATTCAATTGTTGTAACAGCTTACCTTCAATGGCTATGGTATCCACCATCATATTATCTTCGGTCAGGGTTCCGGTTTTATCCGTTGCAACCATGGTAATGGAACCGAGCAGCTCTACTGCTTCCATTTCTTTTATGACCACTTGTTTTTTTGACAATCTTAGCATACCTCTGGCCAATGCTATGGTGACCACAACGGGCAGGCCTTCAGGGATTGTTGCAACTGCCAGGGCAATACCAATTTCTACCATCCCCAAAAGGTCTTTGCCCCTGAAAATACCCAATAGGGTAATAGGAAGTACAAAAGCCAATGTAATCCAGATTAAACGCCTGCCGAGCTGGTTCAATTTTTTATCCAAAGGAGTGCTGTTCCCTTGGGCGGATGCTCCAAGTGATTGTATTTCACCCAAAACGGTTTTCGGTCCAGTGGCAATAACGATTCCCTTTCCCGATCCTCTGCTGACCATAGTGCCTTTAAAGACCATATTTTTTTGTCCTGATATGGGAATGTTTTGCTCCAAGGTCTTGGTGCTCTTTGAAACAGGGATGCTTTCCCCTGTAAGTATTGCTTCTTTTATTTCGAGGTTTTCAGTATTTGTTAAACGGGCATCGGCAGCAATGATATCTCCGATTCCAAATATGAGGATGTCGCCAGGAACAATTTTACTGGAAGGGACTTTTTGAATTTTACCCGACCGTAAAACCCTGCACTCCATTTGTCCAATATCACGAAGCAGTTCCAAAGATCTAATGGCACTGAGTTCCATAAAGAAGCCAATAAGAAGTGTAATTGTGATTACAATACCTACGGTTAATGTTTCTGGCCAATTACCAAAAAAGTATGTTAGAATGGCCGCAATGGCAAGAATATATAAAATAGGATTGGCCAGTTGCTCTTTTAAAATCTGTAGTTTGGTTTTTCTTGCGTGGACGGGAAGGCAGTTTTCACCATATTTGGAGAGGTGTATCTTTACTTCACGGGGATTCAATCCATTGTCGATATCACTGCTGAGTTCACTGATTATGGATTCCACCGGCATGGAAAAGGCTTTATGTCTTATATTATTCATCCGATGAAAATGTTCACTTTAAAAATAATCATAAAGTATCCCCATTATCAGAACCCTAAATTTTATCAAGGAAACTATAATGGGGATACAAGAAAAGTATAATATGACTTACGAAACTTCTATTATTTTAGGTTTTTGTTTTTTGGCTTCTTCTTTTTTGGCCAATTTAAACCTAAGGATACCATCATTGTATTTAGCTTCTACAGCATCATCCTTAATGCTATCGGGTAATTGAAGGGAGCGTTCAAAAGAATCGTGACTAAATTCCCGCCGTGTATAATCTCCTTCTTTTTCTTCCTTGGAGGTTGATTTTTCAGCGGAAATTTTCAAACATCCATTTTCCATGGTGACTTTGAAATCTTTTTTGTTATAACCGGGAGCGGCCAGTTCAATTTCATAGTCATTATCGGTTTCCATGATATTCATGGCTGGAACAGTAGTTTTTCCGTTCCAAAATCGGCCTTTCAATAATTTAGGATCCCATATACGATCCTCGAAAAAATCATCGAGATCAAAGAAATCAGAACCGATAAGCTTTCCAAAAGGTCTTTTTCTAAATTTTACTAGTGACATAATACAATTTTTAAGTTATACAATCCATTAACTGTCACCAAATTAGAGCAAGCGTTCCAAAGGTCAAATGATTTCGATCACCATCGACTTTCATTTAATTAAAGTTTATAGATGTGATAAGGTTCATTTACCAGTTGATGAAAATCATTTCTTTTTATGTGGATTACCAATAAGTTTATACTAAAGCAGAGATGAAGTCTATTATCTATGGATAATGGGTGACATCAGCAGTACTGTGGTTATAAAATGATTCGATCTTGCTAAAACTGCTCATCTCTCTGTAGCATTCCATTTAGAATGTTAGGGTACTATTTGCTGATATATGTTTTCTTGGGGATAGTGATGGTAGATACTCATAAAAGTACGTTATGAAAAATATATTGTTACTGACGGATTTTTCAAAAAATGCTTGGAACGCCATATTTATGGCGTTGAAGCTGTATGCTGCATGGGATTGTAAATTTTATCTTCTGCATACCTTCGAGCCAAAGGCTTGGAAGATGGTGCCCAATCAGGGGGACTCGGGCAGTTTTGAAATTAATTCTCCCGTTGAGCATGATTTAGAAGAGCGTATGGAAGCAACCAAAAATTATCTTATTAAAAACAACGTTAACAGTGATCATTCCTTTGAGGCATTACTTGTTGCAGGCAGTTTGGTCGATACAATTAGAGTATTGATTTCAAGATATGATTTGGATATGGTGGTAATGGGTACCCATGGGACCACAAAATCCAAGAAGTTTTTTGTCGGTAACAATGCATTGCAGGTATTGCGAAAAGTGTCAAACTGTCCAATTTTATTGGTTCCTGAATCCTTTGATTTTCAAAGGTTAACATCTATTGCTTTTCCGACAGAATTTATGTATTTCACTCCAAAATATGTACTATCTCCTTTACTTGAACTATTGAAAAAATGGAAGTCAAGTATCAACATTATTTTTATAGCCCAAGAATATAGAATGACAGAAGAACAAAAAACAAATTGGGATATTCTAAACAAAAGATTAAAGAGTTTCCCGGTATCCTTTATTGAGATTCCTATATCATCAAAGGTATCAAAAGATATTTTGAAAGCGGCATTAGACTTGGAGACGGAACTCATTGTACTTACACAATATTCCCATAGCTTTTTTGAAAAATTGATACAAGAGCCGATAATCAAAAGAACTGTATCCAAGACAACTGTTCCACTGTTGGTGCTTCCAGATTTTACGCTAGGTTGAACAAAGGAATTACTTATTTTTTCTTGAGCAGATTCACAATCTTTTTAGAAAAAGGATTTACTTAGGGAGGTGATACCAGCAAACTTTACAGATGTCTTGATTTCAGCGGCTGTAGCAATAACCCCATTGTTAATTACTGGAATAATAAAAGAGAAAATATAATGGCAAAATCTCTAGTACAAAACAATAAGCGTATCTTATAGTTCAACTAAATCGAAAGGTATTGAAATATAATTGTTGTTTTGTTCTTAAATAATTAGTTTTAAACTTCAGAAAAACCATTTTGCTTGAAGATTATTTATATTTTGGTCGCAAATCGGTAAGCAATTCTTTTTACAAGAGTTTAACTGATTGATATACAAAAAGATAAGGGTTGGGGTGCTGCCACCCCGACGAAATGGTTCTATTTGACTTTGAATCGAACCATTAATAATTAATAACCAGAAAACTAATATTTTCTGGTTTTTTTTGTGCCCAATTTTAACTGGGATAAAGATGTCTTATTTTCATCCAATGACTCCATACCTCTCGTCAATAGTAGGATTCAGTGATTAGGTTCTAATCGGTGATGCTCGATGTTTAAGGCAGGCCTTAATTATTAGTCGGGAAAATATAAGAAAGCATTTAGTTCATCATTCTATATTCGTTGGGAGAGTAACCTACCTTACTTTTGAATAAACGGGAGAAGTGTTGAGGGTGTTTAAAACCGAGTTCGTAAGCAATTTCACTAGCAGATTTAGAAGGATCAAAAATTCTTTCTTTCGCAACCTCGATAAGTTTGGTCTGAATGATTTCGAGAGCACTTTTTCCAGTCTCTTTTTTAACAAGGTCACCAAAATAGTTAGCGGATAAATATTGTTCCTGAGCAAAATGACCTACAGACGGGCAGCCCAGCTCGCTGGCCTTTCCAGAATACAGATAATGGTGGAGCGACCTTTTGAATTGATGGACCACACCATCGTTCACTACGTCGCGTGTAATGAATTGGCGGTCGTAAAAGCGCGAGCAATAACATAGAAAAAGTTCAATGTTCGATACGATAAGTTCTTTACTGTGCTTATCGATATCCCGTTCCAGTTCAAACCGTATTTTTTCAATGCAATCAATTATGATTTTTCTTTCTTTTTGGGATAGGTGCAAAGCCTCGCTTAGATCGTAAGAGAAAAATGAATATTGGGAAAAGTCCCAAAAGGTATTTAATGTTCCAGAAGGATATCATATAAGCACCGCAATAGCGGCAGGCTATTACGGTGGTGATCTAGAAGATTTATCCGAGGATTTACAAGAAAGCGAAACGGCGGAACGAACAAGAATGCCCCAAAAGGATTTTGCTTTTAATGGTTAATGGAAGGATTAACCAACTCAAAAGGAAACCAAATATTTAAAGCTCCCGAGAATCCAATCTCGGGAGCTTTTTTTGGAAAATACCGACCAGATTCAGCTTTGAAGAAGTATTAAAACAACGAACAATAGATTCTTGGCAGAACAGACAAGAACTGTTATTTGGTGGTTATGACTTATTATTGATTGCAATATGTAAAATGAAAAAAATATGGCAACTTTGACCAATTATCCTAGAATCTTAAAAAAATGAGTTAAATTCTAGGGAATAGAAATACTAACTAAACAAACAAACATGAAATTGCAAAAACTACTTTATTTGTTCCTAATTGTAATCGGGACAAGTTCTTTAACCGCACAAACGGAGGTAGTCACTGGGGCAGATGTTGCCGTGACCAATACTGAATCTGGAAAGGTCCGTGGATTTATCCAAAACGGAATATTTACTTACAAGGGAATCCCTTATGCTACAGCGGAACGATTTATGCCAGGGAGAAAAGTGGAACCCTGGGATGGCACAAGAAGTTCTACCATGTACGGTCCTGTTGCACCATTGATGACGCCAACCACTCAGGTTCAAGATGAATCCGAATTTGTTTTTGATCATGATTGGGGCTATACCAGCGAAGATTGTTTGAGACTAAATGTGTGGACCCCCAGTATTGATGATGGCAAAAAAAGACCTGTACTTTTTTGGATTCATGGCGGTGGCTTTACTGCTGGTTCTAGTCAGGAGCTACCATCTTATCACGGTGAAAACCTAAGTAAAAAAGGTGATGTGGTTGTTGTTTCCATTAATCACCGGCTAAATATTCTGGGCTTTTTGGATCTATCGGCTTACGGTGATAAATACAAAGAAACCGCCAACAATAGTATGCTGGACATCGTTGCCGCACTGGATTGGGTAAAAACCAATATCGCAAACTTTGGCGGGGATCCCAATAATGTGACGATTTTTGGTCAATCCGGCGGAGGGGCTAAAGTAAACACCCTAATGGCCATGCCACTTGCAAAAGGGTTATTCCACAAAGCAATTAATCAAAGTGGTTCGTTCAGAGGACGCTTGTCCAAACAAGAAACTACAAGAGCAATTGCAGCGGAGGTATTAAACCAGCTTTCCCTATCTGAGGACCAAGTGGATAGTCTGCAAACTATTCCTTTTGATGAATTGAGCAAGGCAGGGTCGGCAGCTCTGGAAGTAGTGTCCGAAAAAATGAAGGAAGAAGGCAACGCACCGGTAGGATTCGGTCTAAGTTGGGGACCAAGTATGGATGGCAATGTACTTCCCCACGACTTATTTTCGGACGAATCATTTCAACTTTCCAAGGACATCCCTTTAATGGTTGGTACCACCAAAAATGAATTTACCCCATTTATGAACGGCCGTTTTTTCAATGCATCCGAAGAAGAGGTGATGGCGCATATCAATGAAACTTATAAGGATAATGCAGACGATTATGTAGCTGCCGTAAAAAAGGCCTATCCAAACGATACCAGACCATCCGATTTATTGGACATCGATGCCACATTTAGACCAGGAGCCGTGTTCCAAGCCAATAAAAAGTCACAATTGGCGGGTGGAGCACCCGTTTACATGTTTATGTTCACATGGCAGTCCCCTGTTTTTGATGGGAAATACAAGGCCCTGCATTGCATGGAACTTCCATTTGTATTTGATAATGTAGAAAGAGCCAGACAAATGACAGGTGGCGGATCGGAGGCTCATATGCTTGCCGATAAAATGAGCAGCGCCTGGATCAATTTTGCCAAAACAGGAAACCCTAATCATGATGACATGCCACAATGGCCTCAATACAACCCGGAGAATACGGCTACCATGTTTTTTGATAATACCTGCGAGGTGAAACCACAACATGATAAAGAATTCCTGGCTTTGATGGCCGAAAGGTAAATAAGTCGCACATTTAAAAAGTAAACGATGAAATTATTCCCGAAAACAATTGCTGCCCTAATCTGGGGTAGCTTTCTTATGTTATTTCCTGCGCTTCCCCAAGTACCGAAATACAAAATCTACGGGTTGCCTACGCGAAAAAACCTTTGGCTATAGAGGATGAGAACCCCTTATTTGGATGGTGCATGAAATCGGATGTTGTCGGACAAGAACAGCAGGCTTATCAGATTAAAGTGACCACGGCAGATGGAAAAGAAGTATGGGACAGCGGAAAGGTAGAGAGTGGTATATCCAACAATGTTGCGTACGAAGGGGATACTTTGGAACCCGAAACCGCGTACACCTGGAATTTGACCGTTTGGGATGTGGAAGGAAAAACCTATACACAAACATCCAGTTTTGAGACAGGCTTAATGAACCCTAATATGGCTGCTTGGGACGGTGCCCAATTTATAGGGACCAATACCTTGACATTGGATACCACATCGGCATTGCTTTTTGATGTTGAAACCGATTTTCAGATTTTGGAAGGAAACACAGCATCGTTGATCATCGGTGCCAATGACTTTCGATTCAACGATAAATTCCAAAATATTAACAATGCTGGATTAGGAGGTTTTCTATCTATTGGTCCTTCTTACTTTTATTTTATAGCATCGATAATAGAAAGCCAGAAAATATGAATCCTCTGGCCTTTTTTGTTTTCACCTGAAATCAAGGATGACGATGTCTTATTTCTGTTGGGGGAGTATTCATTGACTTGTACTTTCTAATTCGCTTTTCAGTGTTCTTCAATTCGCTTTTCATTTAAGAAAACATTATTTTGCTTGTTAGCAGCGGCATTTTCAATATAATCGCCAATGGCATGGTGTATAGGGTTCCAACCCAACAACTCCTTTTGTGGTAAATCTATTACGTGCTCATTTCCCAGATCGCCAGTCGTTTCGATAACATATTTGGCGCCTATGGTTGGAGCAAAAAGATAGAATAACCCTTCGTGATAATAAAATCGCAGACCGTAAAATACCGGAACATATGGAACTGGATCCATACTATTGATGTTTCGATAGATACGGCTCGAATAGGAGGGTGGGGAACTGTTCAAATGTAAATTGAAATGTTTGGTCAATCCCCAATCCCCAATTTTGGGTTCTCCAAAAGTGTAAACATTGGAAAAGGTTTCCAACTCAGAATAAACAAAAGCAGATAAAATGGCCTGTGCTGCTCCTAGACTATGTCCTGTCAGATATACTTTTTGATCGTTCTTTTGATGGTTCGAAACTATCTTTTCCAGCTTGGAACCCATATCGAGTACACTTTGGTAAAATCCTTGGTGTACCAATAGATCTTGATTGTTTTGAAAAGGGACCAAGGCAATATCAAAGTCGCTCAACCAATTTTCCATGTTCTGAGTCCCTCGGAATACGACGATAAGAAATATATCATTGGAAACAACCATAAAGCGGTTGCTATCTATATCCTCGACGGTCAGTTTCAGTTTTAGGGAAGGTGTGTTTTTGTTCCATTTATTTACTTGTAGGATGATTTTTTCCTCGGTATCATACACCAATCCACAGAGTTGGGCCATTAAATAATTGTTCATGGGGTCATAATGGTCCGTAGCCTTAAAATCAAAGGTTTTGGTATAATCCCCATCATACTTGAATATATGCTGAAGCTCTATTTTGGATGCTGTTTTCATGATTTCTAATAGTTTAAAAAAGGGCCCCATATAGTTTTCACCCAACAAGGCCCGATGCAAGTATTAATATTATAAAATGGCAGACACGAATGGTACCGCAACTTTGGCAATACTTCCGATTATTCCAAGGATCCCCTCTTCCCCATTGGAATCGTCGGCAACTGTATTTGAGCTGCTTGTAACCTCCTTGTAAATGGAAAGACCTGTTTCTGCCAATACGGGAATAGCCTTTGCCACTCCTTTCAGCAAACTGCCCCAGTTGATTTCAGGAGCTAGTTCAAACCCCATTGCTTTTATTTCTGCCTCTGTAAAGGGTTCGCCCATGCCTACAGAGTCTGGGCCAACGATAATAGGAAGTAAATTAAAGCTACCTTCCCCATCATGTAATAATTTCACCTCACCGTTGATTTCGGTATCTTCGGACGATTCCTGAACATGGAGCCCCATTTGCATTGGCCTATTTGGGATTGGCACAAAACTGAAACGCCGGGTAATCGATGCCTCATTATTGCTCAAAGTTTTGGCAATCATACTTTCTACGTTACCCTTTTTGTTCATTGGGGTTACAAAACCAACATTTCCAGGCTTTAGATTGTTGGATACTACAGCTCCAGCAAGTACTTTTCCCTTAGGTTTTTTTCCTGCATGATACACCACCAAACTTTTTTCGGTTGCATAAAATTGCTGTGGAATGGCATTGGTATGTGCCAATACCTCTGCAGGGGTCTGAATTTTTTTACCTTGTTCACTCATGATTCAATGTTTTTAAGTGTTATACAAAATTTTAGTTTTTGCAATTGGATTTTTCAGAGAAACGGTTGTCATTTATAGGAGGCCTCAAAATCTATTTGCAGTGCCGTAAAGCTGATAAATCATTTTGCAGTCCATCAAATATGTCCAGTATGTTTTTAGAATAAAAAACATATGAGTGGGCGGTACTTAAATCTTAGTGGAGCTATCAGTAAATTGAGTGAATAGTTTGCCAAAATGTTTGATCTGATACCTTTTCGAGCGGGGTAAATAATTTGTGGTGTTTTTGATGCGTACCGCAATTTCAGATTGTTCATCTCTTTGACATGGTCATTTGGCGTTCCCTGTATCAAAAAGACAATGAGTCAAAAAAAATGAGTAAATTCAATTGGATTTGTAAGATGAATCTGTTACACAATCATAACCAACTTTAAAATTAAACCTATGAACCTTTCCATTCAACTTATCGACAACGATAATCCCACCAATTCAGCATCGTATCCCTTTCCTATAGATGTGGAGGCATTACAAGAGGCCGTGCAATACACTGCTATTGGGCCTGGAACCATGACTGAACCAATTGCAATAGATGATTTTATAACCTCTGTCAAGAACAAACTACCCCAAATAGGGTTCAATACTACTGTGAAAGCAAGTTTTGAGTTATTGGAAGGTGACGAAGGATCAAATGCAACACCAATGGTTTGTTGCAAAGTTCAAAACATAGGTAGAACAAACCCCGATTTTAAGAATTGGGAAAAGGTCTTTGATTGTGATGGCCAATATGTTCGGAATGCTCCAGACGGTACCTTGTATGTTACTCCTCAGGAAATATCTGGTTTTCAATCCTATTGTGAGATAAGAACTTTAAAACAATCAGCGGACTCACCAAAATCTGTTTACATCCTTTATAGCGTTTTATTCAAGCTTATCATCGATGATGCTGAAGGGAACCATATGACCTGTTATTGCGAGTTTGATCCCTTGGCAAAGATCAGCTCAAATGTATAGAGGTACGTTTTCTGGGGGTATTTGTTTTTTGTTTTTTTTCATATCAGCCCATAGTTTTTGCTTTTCACAGCAAAAGGACCCTGACAGCTTGATCAATATATTGAGGACTCAAGACCTTACGCAAAAGGAAAGGTCCAAGTTGTTGAGTTTGGCATCCCACTACCATAGGGACATTGATTCTGCCCTCCATATGGCAAAACAGTCACTCCAATTGGCACAAAACATTGAGGAACCCTTATTACAAGCAGAAGCTTTGGAAGAAATAAGTCATTTGGAACGAAGGCTTGGCAATAACACCAAATCGTTCAAGGCTACTTTTGAGGCATTGGAAATATATGAATCCATGGAACTTTCTGAGCGACAGGCGGCATCCTTTACCCAGTTGGCAAGTAATTATATAAGTGATGGGGATTATATACCGGGTATCAATTACCTAACAAAAGCAATGGAAATATACGCTAACTCAGATAAGGCAACAAATTATGCGCTAACTGTTCTAAACCTTGGGGAGGCATATCGTATGAGTGGTCAATTGGACAGTGCTGTATTCTATTTTGAAGAGGCCTTGGAGATGAATGAAACTTTGGATAATGAGGTTTTACTAGGGTATTCCAAAGGTAACCTTGGAATGGTCCAATCGGCCCAAAACAAAATTGGGCTGGCACAGAATAATCTGACCGAAGCGGTTGGTGTATTGAAAAAGCTTGGAGACTCTTATTCTACCTCAGTATATCTCGCCGAATTGGGAAAGGTGCATGAACTAAATCGGGAGTACGGACTTGCAGAGGAAAATTTTTTGGAGGCTCTTGAAATTGCCCAAAAAGAGGGATTTAAAGAGCAAATAAGGGATATTGGCATTTTACTGTCGAAGTTTTATGAAGACCGGTCCCAACATCGAAAAGCCTTGCAGTTTGAACGGATGTATTCCATATATCAAGATAGCTTGGTGAACAAAAAAAACATCCAAGATATAGAGCGCATAAAAGCAAGTTATGAAATTGATAAAAGGGAGTCTGAAATCGGATTGCTGAATAAAATCAATGAGACCCAGAAATATGTACTGTACTTAGTGATGTTGGGATTTGTGTCATTGTTAATATTTGCTTACATACTCCGTAGAGGGTATAGACGGATTAAAAGAGCCAATGCCGTTCTTGCCGAGCAACGAGATCTTATCGCCAAAAAAGAACGGGAAAAAGCTTTATTGCTGAGGGAGCTCAATCATCGTATCAAGAACAATCTCCAAATGATTTCAAGTTTATTGAGCCTCCAAGGTCATCAGCTTAAGGGTCATCCTGCACAAGAAGCTCTTCTGGAAGGAAAATTACGGGTGGAGGCACTTTCATTAGTACACAGAAAACTCTATCAAGATGGAGTGGATACCCGTATAAAGGTTAAAGAATATATGGAGGAACTGATATTTGGACTTTTCCATGGATATGGGGCTACTTTTAAACCCCGTTTGGATATATCTGATATAAATATCACTATAGATAAAGCTATACCATTGGCCTTGATTATCAATGAAGTCATTGTCAATGCTCTCAAATATGCATATGTCAATATTGATAAACCTACCATGAAGGTGGTTCTTAAAAGAACCCGTGGGGATGTGGTAAATGTACAGGTGGGTGATAATGGTATCGGATATGCATCGAAATGTGCAAATGAAAACTCTTTTGGTATTAAACTTATACATTCATTGGTGGAACAGCTTGAGGGTAGCTTAAGTATTAAAGCCGAAAAAGGGACATGTTGGAACATATCAATGAGATTGTTATAACATAATCAGGTTATGGAAAAGGTTAAAATCCTTATTGTGGAGGATGAGATATTGGTGGCCAAGGATATATCAAATAGACTTGGCCAGATAGGTTATGATATTATCGGTACTGCATTATCCGCTCAGAGGGCACTGGGTTTTATGGAAGAGCACAGCTCCATAGATGTTATTTTATTGGATATCATCCTAAATGGAACTCTTGACGGAATAGAATTGGCCAGAATCATTAATGAAAAGTACCAAATCCCCTTTATTTTTTTGACATCCCATGCAGATCAAAATCTGGTCTCAAGGGCCAAAAGCGTAAAACCTTACGCTTATATATTGAAACCATTTAATGACCGTCAATTGAGCGTTGCCATCGAACTGGCCTTGATGAATTATTCTCATGGTAATTCTGAATCAGATTTACTGGGAACATATAACTTTGATGAGGCCGATAATCAAGTAATGAAGATTATGGATAGTTTGTTTCTTAAAAAGAAACATCACTTTGAGCGGGTTCCTCTGGATGAGATTCTTTTTTTACAGGCTGACAGTAATTATTCCGTGATATACACTAAAAAAGAAAGTTTTGTTTACTCTACGGTATTAAAAAACATTGAACTTCAGCTTCCTGTGGACAAATTTTTAAGGATTCATAGGAGTTACGTGATCAATGTCCACAAAGTGAAGGGGTATGAAGGCAACACTCTTTTTATCGGCGACAAAAAAATCCCGGTAAGTAAAACATACAGGCAAGAAGTCTTCAAATTGTTTAAAACCCTCTGAATATTGCCATAAGTGCTGTCATACCTGCCCTATAACGCTATATACTGGATAAACTTAAGTTATTCTCTTAAAATCTGACCCCTAAGGTCAATGACCTTATTGAACTTTGATTATATATTAATTGCTTGGAAGTTAAATATGGTTTGGGTGAGTGACAGTATTCCACGAAAAAGCATCAGATTTAACTTCCAAGGAATTAATTGTTTAGCAATGGATTCTGGATTTTTTATTGGGATGTGGAGGAGTTTTTTCCATTGTAATATGAATATTGGGTTTTTTCTATAGCCTTCTTGTCTCACTGGCTTTGAACTCTTCGATTTTCCAACCTTGGTGCAAACCTCAATCAACAGCAATTCACTTCCAGTATAACTGACTTATTAATAGCCCTTTCAATATGGTTTTGGTTTTAAAAAGATAATTTAGATGTGACAAAACCTTAAAAGGTAAATTGATAACTATGGATTTGGAAGGTATTTTAAATTACAGACGCTCGGTCAGGGTTTATGATAAAGCTAAAAAGGTTGATACTGGAAAAGTAAAGCATGGTCTGGAGTTGGCGACATTGGCACCCAATAGTTCCAATATGCAATTGTGGGAGTTTTATCATATCACAGAACCGGATACTTTAACAAAGCTCTCCAAAGCTTGTTTGGGTCAAACAGCTATTTCTACAGCATCTGAGGCCGTTATATTTGTTACCCGTCAGGATTTACATAAAAAACGCTCAAAATTTGTTCTTGAATTTGAAAAGGGAAACATTCAACGTAACAGTCCCGAAGAGCGACAGGGAAAACGAATAAAGGATAGGGAATTGTATTATGGTAAGATAATGCCACTGTTGTACACAAGATTTTTTGGAATAGTAGGTTTATTTAGGGTTATATTGACCAAGGCCATAGGTCTTTTTCGCCCCATAACCAGAGAAGTATCTGAAAGCGACATACGTGTCGTGGTCCATAAATCATGTGCATTGGCCGCACAGACTTTTATGATTGCAATGGCAAACGAGGGATATGATACCTGTCCATTGGAAGGATTTGACAGTAAACTGGTCAAGAGGCTTTTAAGATTGCCACGTGGTGCCGAGATAAATATGGTGGTCTCCGTAGGAATTAGGAAGGGAAGTTCGGGTATTTGGGGCGAGCGGTGCAGGGTACCTTTTGATGAGGTTTATCATAAACTATAGATGCATGGATTAGTAAATATCAGTGGGAATACTAATTTGTTTCATTTGCGGCTAATCATTGAAAAATGTCAATAAACATAATATGGCATCTATCTGGTTTTTCTTAAATATGTGAATTACTCCATCTCCTGGAGTTACCTCTGCTACTTTCAAATTCCTTATTATGAATACCGCTCATTTTCTTTACAAATCCATGGTCCTCTTTCTTAATTTACTTAAAAACTCTTGGGAAATTCCCAAATAAGATGCGATATGATATTGTGGAACACGTTGAACAACGGTAGGGTATTGTTCAAGGAACATTTGATAACGGTCCATCGCATTTCTGGACATATTTTGAAGCAATCGTTTCTTTAGGGCATGTACATGGCGTTGCATCATAATTCGGAACATTCGATCCAAAGCTGGGATTGTTTCCAAAAGTTGTGTTTTCGACTCTAAGGATAACATCAACATTTCGGTTTCTTCCAAAGTCTCGATACTCACTTGGCTGGGCACTTTGTTTTCAAAACTATTGATTTCACTTATCCACCAATCTTCAATGGCAAATTCAACGGTATGTTCGTTTCCTTTATGATCAGTGAAGAATTCTCTGGCACAACCGCGTTTAATGTAAGCTTCAAAGTTGCAGATGTCTCCCGAACGTAGAATAAGGGAGTTTTTCGGAAACTTCCGATATTCAAAAAACTGGAGAGCCATCTCGGATTCCTCATCCGATAAGTTGATGAAACGTTCCAAATAGTTTTTCAATTCATTTTTCATAAAAGGTATCGAGGCTGTATGGGTGATTTCTTGTCCTAGTTCAATGAAAAAGGCGTAAAAACCCAATAGTTTTGCTTTGACAATGTATCAAAGATTTTGCATAATATACTATATGTTTTTTCAATAGTTATGCTACTCGAAATTCAATTATTAAATGGTCCGAGGTGGTCAAGCCAGTAGACTAAATTGGAAGACACAGCTTTAAATGATTGTTTTTGTGGGTGATATATTGATTTTGAACTATAATTTAAATGTTTATGGAATACCAACCGAACAAGAATAGATATAAAGAAATGACCTATAATCGCTGTGGCGATAGCGGTTTGTTGTTACCTGCTTTTTCACTTGGCCTATGGCACAACTTTGGTGAGATGGATAATTTTGATAATGCCCGAACAATAGTGCATAAGGCATTCGATGCAGGAATTACCCATTTTGACCTAGCAAACAATTATGGTCCCCCGCCCGGGTCGGCCGAAACCACTTTTGGTAAAATACTGAAGTCGGATTTGTCCCAATACCGGGATGAAATAATTGTGAGTACCAAAGCAGGATGGAAGATGTGGGAGGGTCCTTATGGTGATTTTGGCTCCAAAAAGTATTTGGTCTCCAGTTTGGACCAAAGCTTAAAACGAATGGGGCTGGATTATGTAGATATTTACTACCACCACCGTCCGGACCCATCCACACCTCTAGAAGAAACTATGGGAGCGCTGGATTTAATAGTTCGCCAAGGGAAAGCCTTGTATGTTGGAATATCCAGTTATGATGCCAAAGAGACGAAGGCAGCAATAACAATGTTAAAAGAAATGGGAACCCCATGTTTGATTCATCAACCTCGATACTCCATGTTCGATAGGTGGATTGAAGACGGTTTGTTGGACGTATTGGGGGAAGAAGGGGTTGGAAGCATTGTGTTTTCACCCTTGGAGCAAGGTTTATTGACCAACAAATACCTCCATGGAATTCCAGAATCATCCAGAGCTGCTTCTGGCCGTGGAAATGGTGCTTTGGAAGCTGACCAAATCACTTCGGAAAAACTGGAGATGGTAGCAAAATTGAATAAAGTCGCTAAAGAAAGGGGGCAGTCCTTGGCTCAAATGGCCCTTTCTTGGGTAAAGCGAGATCCACGGGTTACATCAGTATTGTTGGGGGTAAGTAGACCCGAACAATTGGAAGACTCACTAAAGGCATTGCAAAATCCTGAATTTAACAAAGAGGAACTGAGTACTATCGAAAACATCCTTGCAGGAAAAGCATAACAGGTACAATTATTTAGCATTCAAAAAGATAACTCGACAATGAAAATTATAAAAGGAATTTTTTCCATACTTTTTCTTTTGATTCTGAACTTTCAATTGGCAGGACAGGAACAAGTGTATGAATTGAGAACCTACGAATTGGAGTTTGGCAGACCGGAACAAGTACTCCATGATTATTTTAAAGAAGCATTTATCCCTGCCATGAACCGTCAAGGGGTAAAGAATATTGGTGTATTTGAAGAAGTTGGGGAAGCTTTGCCAAAAAAACTATATGTGCTTATCCCTTATAATGACATTGCTGCGTTTCAAAAAAGTGGCGAATTATTGATTGAGGACGCAAAATATATTGAGGATGCAAGCCCTTATCTTAAAATATCCGAAAACTTGATTCCGTATAGTAGAATTACAACGGATCTTATTCAATCCACGACAGGTTTTCCAAGTTTACAGAAGCCAGCGGATAATGCAAACTTTTTTGAGCTTAGAATTTACGAAAGTTACAATGAGGACGCCCTGCGCAGAAAGGTTAAAATGTTTAATGACAGTGAATTTGGTATTTTTAAAGATGTTGGCCTTCCTACCGTGTTTTTTGGGTCGAATATTGCCGGGAACAATATGCCGTGCCTAACTTATATGTTGGGATTCAAGGACAAGCAGGCCCACACAGAAGCATGGGGCAAGTTTGGTCCACATCCGGAATGGAAGCGAATCTCCAATATGGAAGAATATGCAAATGCCATGAACAACATAATCCGGGTATTTTTAAAACCTCTTCCATATTCTCAGTTGTAGAATATAGCTAACCCAAAACTTTTCTTTACCCAAGGCAACACTTGATTAATATCATTGCCCAAAGACATTTATTGAGCTAGTTTCAAACCATGAAAACAGCATCAATAGTGGTTGGATATTTGGTCTTTGGCCTAAGTATGTTGCTTTTTGTCGGCACAAAACCCACGCAGGAATTAGCTGCGAAGGAGATTGTTAAAAGGGCCGATGACAACATAAGGGGAAATACTTCCCAAGCAGATATTACCATACAGATCATACGTCCTTCTTGGCAAAGGGAAATGGAGATGAAAGCCTGGACCAAAGGGGATGATTATACCTTGATTCTTGTACAGGCCCCAGCCAAGGAAAAGGGTATTGTTTTTCTTAAAAGGGAGAAGGAAGTTTGGAACTGGATACCGGCCATTGAGCGGACCATTAAACTACCCCCTTCGATGATGTCGCAGAGTTGGATGGGTACGGACTTTACCAATGACGATTTGGTGAAGGAAGCCTCATCGGTAAAAGATTATGACCACAGACATTTGGGCAGAGAACTTATCCAAGGTAAGGAATGTTATAAGATTGAAATGATACCTAAGCCCTCAGCGGCCATTGTTTGGGAAAAGGTGATCGTATGGGTCGATACCCAAGATTTTCTTCAGCTCAAAGCTGAATTTTATGATGAGGATGGACAATTGGTCAACATCATGAATTCAAGTGATATCAAAGTCTTCGGCTCCAGAAAAGTTACCACACGGATTGAAATGATTCCTACGGACAAGGAAGGTTACAAAACCGTGATCAAGTACAATCATCTCCTTTACGATGAGGAGATTTCCGATAGTTTTTTCACTACACGTAACATGATGCAACTAAAATGATGTTCTTAAAATTGGCATGGTTGAATATATGGCGCAACGGTCGAAGGACAATGATCACCGTTGCTTCCGTTTTTTTTGCCGTGCTATTGGCTATAACCTTTCGTTCGATTACGGATGGGGTTTATGAGAACATGATTCATAATGTGGTCAGTTACTCTTCGGGATATCTCCAAATCCATAAGAATGGCTATTGGGGCGAACAATCGATAGACAATTCTTTTGAAGTCGATGAAGAGCTTTCCAAAAGTTTATTGGACAATCCCAATGTTACAAACCTGATGCCAAGATTGGAAACCTTTGCGCTATCATCCTTTGCCGATAAAACCAAGGGAGTAATGGTGTTAGGGATAAATCCTACCAGTGAAAAAGAAGTAAACCAACTGAATGAAAAGGTTATTGAAGGTATCTATTTTGAAAGTAATAGTACAGACCAAATCCTAATTGGGAGTGGGTTGGCAGAACAGCTCAATGCCAAGGTGAACGACACCCTTGTATTAATTGGACAAGGATACCATGCCAGTAGTGCAGCGGGTAAATTTAATATTGCTGGCATTTTAAAACTGGGGTCTCCCGAGCTGAACAGCAATGTTATCTATATGCCTTTAAAGGCATCCCAATATCTGCACGGGGCCGGAAATAGATTGACGTCCCTATCCATCATGCTCGGTAAAACCTCGGATTTGGAATCTTCTAAAAAAGCTATAGAAAACTCGATTGACACGGTGGCTTATGAAGTGATGACCTGGAAGCAAATGATGCCCGAGATGGATCAGTTCATTGAGGCCGACAGTTCCGGACATTATATCGTCATAGGGATTCTCTATATCATCATATCCTTTGGATTGTTCGGCACTTTATTGATGATGACCTTTGAAAGGAACCGTGAGTTTGGCATTCTAATCGCCATTGGTATGAAAAAGCACCTACTGGCCTATGTGGTATTGTTGGAATCGATCATGATTTCTTTGATGGGCTGCTTGATGGGAGTGTTGGGAGGCACATTGATTGTTCATTTGTTCACGGAATATCCTGTGGAATTTGGTGGTACTTTACGGGAGGTTTATGAAGATTATGGTATTGAGCCCATTATTTATTTTTCGGGCAACATCCGAATTTTCATCTATCAGACCCTGGTTGTGTTGGTACTGGCCAGCTTGCTTGCCCTATACCCAGGATATAAAGTATTAAGAATAAAACCTGTAGACGCGATAAATAGTTGATTATGTTGGTTCAAATAGCATGGCGGAACATTTGGCGTAACAAGACAAGGAGTTTTGTGGTAATTGGCTCTATTGTAATTGGTTTGTGGGCCAGCATTTTTATTTTGGCCTTTGCTTGGGGACTTTACAAAAACAATATTGATGAGTCCGTGAACAGGCATTTGTCACACATTCAGGTACACCATCCAGAATTTACCGATCAACAGGAATCCAAATATGTTATAAAAAACACCGATTCCATTATTTCAGTGCTCCAAAAAGATGACATGGTTCAATCCGCAAGTATGCGTACCATTGCCAAAGGTATGATTGCATCCCCAACTACCGTTTCCGGTGTCACGATTTATGGCATTTCCCCAAAAGCGGAAATAAAACAGATTGGCCTGAATCAAAATTTGATACAGGGAGACTATTTTGCTTCGGGAAAAGACAATGAAATCTTTATCGGTGAAAAGTTGGCCAAAAAGCTCAAGATTAAATTGCGTAGCAAGGTTGTGGTCACTTTTACGGATATTCATGCCAACATAGTTTCCGGTGCTTTTCGGGTGGGTGGTATTTATAAGTCCAAGAACCTTTCTCTTGATGAAGTCAATGTTTATGTCCAAAAACAAACCTTGGACAATCTCTTAGATCTCCAGCCTTCGGAAAGCAATGAATTGGCCATTTTGTTGAAGGATGAGTCTGCACTGGATAGCTACATCACCTATGTCCGCCAGCTAATGTCCAATCAAAAGGTGGAAGATTGGAAAGATCTTGCCCCCGATTTGGAACTGGTGATAGAATCCTTCAACCTATATACCTACATCATCTCTGGTATTATTCTTTTAGCGCTGACCTTCGGTATTGTGAACACCATGCTCATGTCCGTACTGGAACGGATAAGAGAACTGGGCATGCTTATGGCCATTGGGCTCAATAAGAGAAAGATATTTTTCATGATCATGTTGGAGACTCTTTTCCTGACCTTGATAGGCTGTCCTGTTGGGCTTTTTATTGGCTGGTTGAGCGTTCTTGTTCTTGGGACCTATGGTATCAACATTGCCATATTCTCAGAAGGGTTGGCCAGTTATGGTTTCAGTTCCATCATCTATCCGGCATTGGACGGTCAGAACTATTTTACAGTAGCTCTCATGTGTTTGATCACCGCACTGTTATCGGCTATATATCCGGCATATAGGGCTTTGCAATTAAACCCTGCAGAATCAATTCGAAAAATTTAGCACCATGGGAAAAACAATCATAGACGCGCATAACGTTAGTAAGACATATAAGGAAACAGCGATTCCTGTAAGGGCGTTACAAGATGTGCACCTCCATATTGAAGAAGGGGAATTTGTTGCCCTAGTGGGGCCCTCTGGTTCGGGGAAATCCACATTGTTGAACATGATTGGTGGCCTTGACGAACCTACTTCGGGAACAGTGTTTGTGGATGGTGTGGAAATTACCAAACTTCGAGAAAACAAGTTGATAGATTTCAGGCTTCAAAATATTGGTTTTGTATTTCAGTCCTTTAACCTGATACCCGTGCTCACTTCTCGGGAAAACATTGGTTTTGTGCTCCAATTGCAAAAGGTCGCAAAAAAGGATAGGGAAAAAAGAGTATTGGAACTACTTCGCGAAGTGGGTCTGGAGGAAAAAATCAACAGTAGACCCGGGGAGCTTTCGGGTGGTCAGCAACAAAGGGTAGCCGTGGCACGCGCTTTGGCCTCCAAGCCGAAAATCATATTGGCCGATGAACCAACGGCCAATCTGGATTCAAAATCAGCAAGTAATTTATTGGACATCATGGCAAAACTGAACAAAGAAGAAAAAATCACCTTCTTGTTTTCCACCCACGACCAAAGAGTGATAGAGAAGGCCAGAAGAGTGATTACTTTGGTCGATGGAAAGGTGGATTCCGATGTCCAGCAAAAGCCCACTTGATCATTATGAAACCTTCAAAGGTCATATGGTTCATTTTTGTTTTGCTCTTTCCTTTTTTTGGGGCAGGGCAGGAGAAGGAACATAAACTGGTTCTCAATGGTTATGTCAAAAACCTGCATCAATTGCAATTTGTGGATAATTTAAACCAATTACAATGGACCACTTTAGTGCACAATAGACTGAATTTTGGCTATACTCCTTCAAAAAGTATTTCCTTGCGACTTGAGTTCCGAAACCGAATTTTTTATGGGGATGCTGTATCAAATTTCCCAGGATTTTCTGAGTTGATGGGAATGGATAACGGATGGGTTGATATGACCTGGAATTATGGAGAAAGTGGGCATATGCTATTTATTACATCAATCGATAGGGCATCTGTAAGGTATAGCAAGGGCAATTGGGATGTTACCTTGGGCAGGCAGCGTGTAAATTGGGGGCGAAACCTGATATGGAACCCAAACGATATTTTCAACACCTATAATTTTCTCGATTTTGATTATGAAGAACGCCCTGGTAGTGATGCAGTGCGTATCCAATACTACACAGGTGATTTTAGCAAGGTTGAATTGGCCGCAAAAAAAGGAAGGTTAAAAGACGATCACATTATAGCACTTTTATACGGGTTCAATAAATGGTCTTATGATTTTCAACTGATTAGCGGTATCTATAAAAACGATTGGGTAATGGGCACGGGGTGGTCAGGTAACCTAAAAAACATGGGGTTTAAGGGCGAGGTGTCTTATTTTGTACCACGAACAAATTATTTGGATGCAGAAAATGTTTGGAGCGCTTCCATATCTCTTGATTATGGTTTTAAAAATGGACTTTACATATACGGGTCAGCACTGTATAATGGCAGTTCTACAGATTTGGGCGGTAGTATTGAAAATCTGGCCTTAAGCGGCATAACGGCCAAAAACTTAATGCCATTTGAGTTTTCTGGTTATCTGCAATTGGCAAAGGAATTCTCACCTATTTTTTCTGGGTCGTTCAGTACTGTGTATTCACCTACCAACCATTCGGTAATAGTAATACCAACCCTTTCTTATTCGCTTGCCAACAACTGGGAAATGGATCTAATTTCCCAATCCTTTTTTGAATTCAATGGTTATAAGTCTTTGGGGCATGGTATATTTTTTAGGATTCGATGGAGTTTTTAAAAGGTTGCTAAAGGACATGCGTTCATAAAAGTGTAAAGACTTATTTGTTCCAAAACCGTAAACATTGAACAGGGAATTTACGTTTAAATACTAAAGAACCTTGGGGCCGGTGAAATTTTAATCCTGCTTAATAAACCCATGTTCCTTGATGATATAGTGGCTATCCGTATCCAATCCATCAATTGGATTTTTATCCATTATTATTATGGTCTTTTTACCCTTCAGACCATTCAACAGGGACTTTATGTAGTTCTCAGTATCAGGGTTTAATTCTTTAAAAGGATCATCAATTAGCAATATTGGTTTGTTGGTCAATAATGCTCGGCAATACATCAATATTTTCTTTTGACTGCCTGTCAATATATTTCCCAAGTCTCCAATTCTATCATCAAGGGTCAAAACATCTTTTGGATGTTCAAACTTCTGAAGGTCCTTTAAAAGAGCCACTGACTTATATTTTTTATGCTTTTTCCTGGAATAGACAATAGCTTCATAAACATCTTTACCATAAAGTGGGAAATCTTTGGAAACGACTGCAATATTCTTACGGATAGACTTTTCGGATAGTTGGTCTATGGTATTCTTCCCATAGGTTATATTTCCCTCATTAGGAGGGTACATTTTAAGTAAGAGACCCACAAAAGCACTTTTGCCAGCTCCAGAGTTGCCAATAATCACAGTTGTATTCCTTGGTTCTATTGTAAAAGAAGTGTTTTCAAAAACTTTTCGATTGGAGTTAGGGTAAATAAATGTAATATCCTTGAAGACTATTTGCTTGTCTTTTACGTCCAAATTTTGAAATTCCAAGGAGTTCTCTGCCTTGAGCGAAAGTATTTTAATCAATTTTTCAAAGGAAATATTTCCTAATTTCCAAACAATACTGACGCGCAAAATCCTTCTAAATATGGGAAGGAAAGAAATTATTAAAAGGATTAATATCAATAAAACCGATTGATCCACTGTACTATTCTGGGCATTTTTTGAATAGTATACATAGGTCATTAAAATACCAAGCATGGCATACGTCAAAGCAGGAATGAGCGCCTGTATGGAACTGGCCACTTTTTGATACTTTTTTCCTATTTCCAAAAGTTCTCCGGAGCGCTTTCTATATCGTTTTTCCTCTGGAGTATATTTATTGAAGGCCTTTATGGTGTGAATACCCCTTAAGCGGGTATTGATAAAGGACAAGATTTGGGATCGTTTATTTCTGCGCTTCACGGAAATTGTGTACAGTAATTTATTGATAAAGAACAGGATGAGCGAGAATATAATAATCGAACCACTTAAGATAAGCCCCAAGTTGATATCTATATAAGCAATGGCGACCAAAAGAATGACAATCAAAAATACATCTTGTAGGAATCGTAACAACCCTCTGGAAATATAATTCTGGATGCTTTTTAAATCACCACTGTACCGTAGCAAATATTTTCCAATGCCCTTTTGGTCATAGACTTCTGTGGCAACTTGTAACTGATGGGCAAATAATTTTTCCCGTAGATCCTTTGCAAATTTTTCACAGATAAGAGCAATAAGGTATTTATTGATGTATTCGAATACAAAACGAATCCCCACAATGCAGAAAAAGAAAATCAGAAATTCCGTAAAATCCTGTGTGTTGATAAACGGAACTGATTTAATAATTTGTAATCGGTGTGAGGAAAAACCAAAATTGAATTCGTAGAATCTCCCAATACTTATTGGAATCAACAGCGTGAGTACATTGTACAAAAGGCCACTTAAAAAAGTGGCCAGGAACAAGTAACTGTTGGTTTTAGCAAATTCCGTTATTAGCCGCCATTTTGTTTTCAAAAACTACTGTTTTTTTACTTTGCTCTAAAGTATCGATTATTTCTTTTGACATTAATTCCTCTCCTAACAAAACTTTGTGATCAGACGTATTCCTTACTTCATCAACCATCAAAGGACTGGTCGTGAAAAGTCCTGTAACCCCAATAACATTGTAGTTAAGTTCTTTCAGCATATTGGCGCCGGAGATGGCACTCATACTATCAGTTGCTGAAAACAATACTCCAAAAACATTTTGAGCAAAAACACTATCATTGAGCAATGCGGAAGTTTCTCTTTGCAACAACCCATCGGCTATTTCAACAACAATTACATCAGGAGCAATGCTTTTTGCTTTGTCGAACAAGTATTTGTATAAAATCAAAAGCTCTCGTGTGGAGCACATATATGTGGAAGGAAACCCGAAATCTGAAAAATCCAGGGATATTTTCGCTCCATAATCCCTTACCATGGCCCTATCCTTTGTATAGGCAGTACCCGTTAACTTAATATAGGCCACTTTCTTCTTTGCCAGTTTAAGACCTCTGGTTAAAAAGGCAGCGGAAGTGGTTTTCCCGCTATCCATACCAGTCCCAAGGGAAAGAATTACTTTCGGTGTCTGCGTTGTGGATGGAGAAATAAGTTCCAAAGGAGCCTCATGGTTTAAGTATTTTGTGTTGATTACTTGACCCGTTTCATCCACAATGTAGCCGACCAAGCTTACTGTAGTTGGACCAACCAACTCGAATTTACTGTGAATGGAGGCCATTGTCCCTATAACGCCCCCTTGACCAAGTATTTGATAGTTTGTACAGTATTCTGTAGGTAAATAACCCTCAAGTTGTTCTGTTGCATATCTATTGCCGAATGTTGCCATAATCAGATCTCCGGGCAGTATATATCTATTGTTACCGTTTACAGTCTGCACACGGGTATGTTTGCCTACTTCCTTTATTCGAAATATCGCCACATCTCCAGCTTTTGGAAGATGAGTTCGTTTAATGGATTTATTGACCAATGTACTGGAGACATTTTTACAAATAATTGTTCTCTTAAAATTGGAAGGTTTTATTTTATGAAATTTCATGATCAAAGGTTATTTTAAGGTGAATGAAAGATGGAATCCCAAAACATTGTAATTGTTTTCGGGTAAGAAATCTGTGTTGAACTCTTTTTGAATGATATAATAGATACTGACTCCCATTGGAAAATCTTCGAACGGTTTAAAGTTTACACCCGGCTTTAGGCGGTATCGTTTTATACCACTGCTTATGTCGCCTCCCGCGTAATAGAAGAATTGATTTTCTAAATAGGGCGCCAAACTTGACCTTCTCACATTATAGATCAGCCTAGCTGCATAAAGTCCTCGTACTTGGTATTTCTCCAACGAATTGAAGAAGTATTGTATCTCCGGTTCATGTCTTAGTGAAAGCCTTTTCACAATATCATGTCTATAGGAAAAATTTCCATAAACACGTCCGATTGCCAATTTTCCAAACATAAGAGTATTGACTCCTTGTTCCCGTAATGACCTTGAATCATTAAACAAGCCATTTACATAACCGGCCTCTATATAGGTCCTTCTTTGTATTTTGTATTTAAAAGCCAATTTGGTCTGAGAAAAACTATATCCAGCTGGATTAACATTGTAGCTGAACATTTGGCCGAATGTTACATCAAGTTTTTCTGTGATTCCATATTTCAGGCCGATTCCGGACCAGACCTTTAAATTTTCTGTTAGGTCTTGGGAACGGACAACAGATCCTATCAATATAAAAATAATGATAAGTCCTTTTTTAGATAAGTTCATTGATAATGGGTTAAAGATTTGAATTATTGAGGTTTCATTTAAAACAACTCACATTTCAAAACCCCTACCTTGAAATAAGTCTTTATTTATAATTTATATTCCATTGCTGTATGTTATCGCTTGTATAGGTTCTTCCGTTAGTACCAAATAAAAGCCCGCCTTATGCAACCTTGGAGCAATTAAATTTTTAATAGAAAGATTCCTTTTCAGTAAAACGATGGGTAATCAGTGATTTGTAGTGCTTGAAGAAGATTCAAGTTCAATCAATTCGAAGGGGTAATTAGTTGAAAATTAAGGATGTAGTGGACTTGATGATTGCGCTACGAACTTCCCATTGACCTGCTGCCTTTGCGAATAATTTTTTTACTTTCTTTTCCTTTAATAACAATTCCACTATCATCCAACCACACAATGGCTCCGGTTGGGCATCGCTGAATGGGTACTTGTGTGTTATGGTTTTCTGCGTAATTCACCACGGGTAAATTATTCTTCATGGTTATTAAATCACCTGGGGCATCCATGGCACATTTACCACAGGCGGTGCAACCTACTTGACAATCTTCAAGAACAGCCTCGCCGTGTTCCAGGTTTTTACAGGCCACCCATAGGTGATGGCTTATAGGTTGCAAGGAAAATAAATCTTTGGGGCAAGCTTCCACACAGTCGCCACAAGCGGTACATTTATCTTGGTCTACCATAGGTAAACCATGTTCGTTCATGGTAATGGCGTCAAAATCGCAGACAACCTCACAATCGCCATGTCCCAGGCATCCCCAAAAGCAGCCTTTACCACCACCCGATACCAAAGCAGCTGCTTGGCAACTGTTGATCCCCACATATTGGGCACGGTTTATGGCCACATTCGTCCCACCGGCACAAGCGAGACGTGCAACCTTTTTCTCTTCCGCACCCATATCTACACCTAGAAAGTTAGCTATGGCCTGTCTACCTTCATCCGTACTGACCGTACATTTACCAGGTAAGGCTTTTCCGTGAACCAGGGCCTCTGCAAAGGGTTTACAGCCAGGAAAACCGCAGGCACCGCAGTTTGCATGGGGCAACATGTCTTCCACCTTATCTATACGCGGGTCTTCGTATACAAAAAGTTTCTTGTTTGCAACAATCAACATAACTGCAAGAAGTAAGGTTAACCCTCCGAGTGCGGCCACTGCAATAATGATAGACATATTAATTCACGAATTAGTTAGAAAAATAATTCTCCTTTTTCCTCAATACAGGTTAAAAAATAATTTCGGCCCACTTTCTGCCGGCAATCAACTCAGCTTTTCGAAGTCGCCATGCCTCTTCCGAGCCTAAGATTTTGGAAAATGCCTTATTGAGCTTGTTAAGGATATTTTCATATCCAGCAACATAGATATACGTGTTGGACATGGAAAGTAATTCTTTCAGTTCTTTGGTTTGTCCCTCAAGGGCTTTTTCCAATTCAATGGGGTCGGCCCAAGAAGGTCTGGGACTCAAAGCATGAAAAGCCTTGAAGGTTTCTTCATCATAATAATTGGTAAGGTCACCATCTTTGTCATTCAGATACAGTAATTCCAAACCACTGCGAGCCCCGTAAAACAAGCGGATTTTGCCTTTCCAATCTTTCACATTCTTATAAATGTGTTTGATGAAAGCCCTGAAAGGGGCAATGCCGGTACCCATTCCGATGAGTATTAAATTGGCCGTCTTGTCCTCTGGAACCCTAAAAGGCAACTGAAAAGGACCGGTAACTGTAATTTCATCCCCTTTTTTTCTATTACATAAATAATTTGAAGAGATCCCTTCATATTCCTCGCCACTGAACTCATCTATATACGAGCAGCGTTTCACCAACATGGTGACTTGAGGGTTTCCTTTGACATGCTTCGGTAGATCGGCCACGCTATATAGTCTATGGTGAAGCTCATTCCCAAACTCTCCTGTTGCTTTGGACAATACGCCGAAGCTTTGGTCCACTTCGCATTCAAATTCCGGATCTTTTACTTCAAGTACGATCTCCCGCACTTCATCGGTGTCCGGTGGCGTTAGCCGCACTGTGTTTTTTACGACCGCCTTATACCGTTTTTCGGTATCAAAATCAGATAAATGTGCCATGTTTTTTATGAATTGTATGTTATGTATTTAGTTTGTGATAATCAGTATTTTTTCATTAAAGCGCTTTCTTTGTCTCTCCTTCATTCACGTCTTTTCTTTCGCAAAAGCCGGTACATCCACAATTTGAACAGCTTCTTCGACCAGCCAAGACATCGTCCTCCGAATATTCCTCCTGAAATGTTTTTTTCCATAAGGTCTGTACAAGTGCCCAAGCCAATACAATGGTCACCGTTAATCCAATTCCTATGATGAGTGATTTGATCATTCGTTTTTCTTTTTAAGAGCCAAGACCTGCAAAGCCCATGAAACAAAGTGATAATATTCCTGCAATGAATAAGGTCAGTGCGGTTCCTTTGGAAATATTCGGAACTTCGGCAAAATTCATTTGTTCGCGAATTCCGGCAATCAATACCAATGCCAACATAAATCCTGCACCTGCTCCAAGGGAATAGACTACACTTTCCAAAAATCCATATCCTTTACTTGTCTGAAACAATGCCACACCGAGAATGGCACAATTTGTTGTGATCAAGGGAAGAAATATGCCCAATGACTTAAACAATACCGGACTTATTTTCTTGATGAACATTTCCACCAATTGTACGGTGGAAGCGATTACAACAATATAACTGATCAATTGAAGGAAAGGCGCATCGATACTTACCAGGAACGCATGAATGCCGTAGGCACTCATGGAACTGATCAACATGACAAACATTACGGCACCACCCATTTTTGTGGCCGTTTCCATTTTCCCTGATACTCCCAAGAATGGACAAATACCCAGAAAATAAGCCAAGACAAAGTTGTTGACCAAGGCGGCATTAAGAAAAATCGAACCTAAGGATTCTGTATTCATGATTTTGCTTTTCTTGTTTGTAATGCATTAATAATTAGTAACCAGAGTGCCAGAGTGAAAAATCCCCCGGCAGGTAGAATCATCACAATCCAACTTTGGAAACCTTCGGAAAAAATGGGCATATTGAATATTGAGCCATTGCCAAGAATCTCCCTTACCGCACCGAGACAAAAAAGGGCCAGCGTAAATCCCAATCCCATGCCCAGAGCATCAAGAATGGATTTTCCAATTGTATTTTTTGATGCAAATGCTTCAGCTCTGCTCAAAATCAAGCAGTTGACCACAATAAGAGAGATAAATGCACCCAAGCTTTTGTGAAGCTCCACACTTATGGCCTGGATAGCATAATCGGTTACGGTAACAAAGGTCGCGATGATAAGAATGTACGAGGCGATACGCACTTGCTTGGGAACAAAATTTCGTAAAAGGGAAACCAAAATGTTGGACATCAATAAAACAAAAGCAGTGGCCAAACCCATAGCAAGTGCATTTTCCGCTGTGTTGGATACGGCCAACGTAGGGCACATACCCAATACTTGTACAAATACTGGATTGTCGCGCCAAAGCCCTTTTATAAACTCATCGGTCGAGGTCACTTTTTGCTTATCGTCACTCATTGCTATCGATTTGTTTTTAATTGTTTACAGTTGGTTCATTCTTTGATTGTTCATATAAAATAGGTACAACTTCCTCTGTACTTGTCCCAATAATATTCCCTATTGCCCTGGATGAAATCGTGGCTCCGGTAATTCCGTCGATTTCCCAAGAGTTTTGTTTTTCACCATGCTTTACGGTAATCACCTTGTTTAGAAGTTTTCCATCCTCGGAAACACTAACATCCAGTGCTTTAAAGTTGTTGAGAAATTCTTCATCCTTTCCAATTTTATCTCCCAACCCAGGGGTTTCCTTGCTTTCCAAAACTTGAAATCCAATCAGTTTTTGTTCCTTGGGATCGTACCCGTATAAAACTCTGATGATGTCTGCATAACCTTGGCCTGCACCTTCAACGGCATATCCCACCAACTTTTCATTCTTGTCATACCCCACATATATGACAGTTTCGGGTTTGTCACCTTCAGCTATTTCAAACAAATTCCCATCAGCATTAACACCAAAAGCTTCGGTACGCACCGTACCCGGGAGTACTTCAAAAATTGCCTTTTCCAATGCCTCGGCCTTTAACCGTTGAACCCGTGGAAGTGTCAATTCGAATGACATCACAATTAGAAATGCACTGATAACACCAATACTGACCATGGCCAACAGCATCTTTTTGCTACTAGCAGGATTTTGCATTTCTATGTTAGAAGCTTCGCTCATGCGGTTTTTATTTTTCGTTTTGTTCCGTACACTCGGTTTTTTATAATCGAATCAATATGTGGAGATATGGCATTGGCCAACAATATCGAATACATGACGCCTTCTGATAGACCACCCCAAACTCTGATTACAATGGTTAAGATGCCAATGATTCCTCCGTAAATCCATAAACCGATTGGTGTAATAGGGGAGGAGACCATATCTGTTGCCATAAATACGGCCCCGAGCATTAGGCCACCTGAAAACAGCATGAACCAAGGAGATGGGTACAGCTCGCTGTTAATTGAATAAAGTATGCCACTCAGTACAAATGCACTTAATAATACAGCTGCCGGAATCCTCCAATTCATCATGTTCCGGGCAATCAAATAAATACCACCTAAAATGATGATCACGGCACAGGTTTCACCTGCCGAACCACTGACTTGACCAAAAGCCAACTCCGCAGTGGATGTTGTGACCCCATCAAACTTGAAGGCTGAGAGCGGTGTTGCTCCTGAAATAACATCAAATTTTGGCTCCATAAACGGTAATGTAAATACCGAACTAGCAATGGAGGAAAAGCGATCTGTCAGAAAAGCGGGGTGCCAAGTAGTAATGGCCACGGGAAAAGCCGCCTGTAAAACAGCCCTGGCCACAAGAGCAGGATTGAACACATTGTATCCCAATCCCCCAAAAATGTATTTTCCAAGGGCAATCCCTATGATTCCACCTATAAAAGCCATCCATAACGGAAAACTTGGTGGCAATGTAAGTCCCAGCAGTAAACCCGTAATCACCGCTGAATAATCACCAATGGTAGTTTCTTTTTTGGAAAGTCTACAAAGTACATGCTCGGTCAAAACGCTGGCAAATGTTGCGGTCGCAATGACGAGCAAGGCATTCAGCCCAAAGGAATACACGGAGAAAAACACAACGGGCAACAATGCCCAAACCACATTTTTCATGATTTCATTGGTGCTTCTCCCTTTATAAATATGGGGAGATGAGCTGATATCTAAGGTTTTTTTAAGCATGGGCTTTCTCTTTTTTATCTGCTTCCCGTTTTCTGACAATTCGTTTTGCCTGTCTAAAATATTGGACCAATGGAATGTGGGACGGGCATACATAGGTGCATGAGCCACATTCAAAACAATCCATCAGATTAAAATCTGAAGCCATTTCATTATAGGCCTCAAATTTTGCCAATATTCCCAACTTTGATGGATTCAACAATATTGGACAAGCATCGACACAGGCACCACATTTAATACATGGATATATTGTTGTTGACCGGTTCACATCCTTTTTTGTGAACACTAAAATGCCCGAAGTACCTTTTACAATGGATATGTCCAGATTGGAAACTGCCATTCCCATCATGGGTCCTCCCATATAAACTTCACTGATATCTTCGTCAACCCCTACTTGTTCCAAAACATAGCGCAGGGGAGTACCCACAGGAATGAGATAGTTTCCTTTTTTTTTGACCCCGGGTCCCGTAATGGTGATCACTCGTTCTTGAATTCCCCGACCATGAGGCAGCAATCTTCCGATTTCTGCGGTCGTTGCAACATTTACCACAACGGCCCCGGCTTCAATAGGAAGTTTTCCCGAAGGTATTTCTTTGCCCAAAATGGAGGTGATCAACATTTTCTCCGCTCCTTGTGGATATTTAACTGGAAGCACTTGCACAGAAACCGGTAATCCCTTGGGAATATTTTGTACCAAGTGATCGGCTGCATCTTGTTTGTTGGCTTCAATGCCAATGATGGCTTTTTTTGCCCCCGTAGCCTTCAACAAATATTTGATTCCCGTAAAAATATCGTCTTCCTGTTCCAACATTACCCGATGGTCCGTTGTTAAATAGGGCTCGCATTCTACTCCATTAATGATCAAGGTTTCACATGTTTTCCCTTCCGGAACTTTCAACTTTACATGTGTTGGAAATGCGGCTCCACCCAATCCCACAATTCCCGCATCCTGAATTCCTTGTAAAATTTCTTCAGGAGTGGCGGTATCGGGATCTATTGGGTTTCCTTCGAGCACCTCCTGGGTGGAAAATGGAAATGCCTCAATATAAATGCCAGTGGACATTTTGCCCGAAATAGTCGGAACATTGGCGATTTTTCGAACTTTTCCCGAAACAGGAGCGTGCATGGGTACAGATACATAGCCATTGGCCTTTGCCAATAATTGACCTCTTTGCACTTCCTGACCTTCACGCACCACAATTTGTGATGGTGCGCCTATGTGCTGGGCCATTGGTAAAATAATGACAGGGGCAAACGGAAACTGTCTAATGGGCAGTCCATTGGTCTCGTCCTTACTTTCTGGAGGATGAATACCGTGCTTAAATGTATTTTTATGAAGATTGAAAAGCGCCATTATACCATTTGTACATTAATTATACTTTTCGCCTCGGCTAATCCATTTTTCGATATCCTTTCCAGATTTTTCAGCTGGTAAACCAGGGTGTATCACTCCTGCAGTACATTTTTCCGCTGCTTTTACCAAGTCTTCATAAGGTCCTGCTTTAGGGTTCTTTATATACGCCTTGTTATCTTCGTTATAAGCAAAGATGTTTGGATTGAGACGGATGCACTCATCACAAGAACTGCATTCATCTGTTTCCAACCAAGGGGCCATATATTCTCCATTTGATGATGGTTCTTCTGCCAAAACCCCGTTGGTCTCCACTGGTTTTTCCAAGGCCATTTTTAACAGGTCGTTTTCACCGCTATTGCCACCAGCAAGTTGCATTAGTCCCTGTGCAATATTTCCGACAACTTCGTTTCTTATTTTTTCTTCGAGGTTTTCTTCTTGTGGTTTCTCTATTTCCACTCCTGCAATATCTCGCAACATCAACCAGAAATCCCTACGTTCCTCACAGGAATCAACAATGGGTTTTGCTACAAGCACACGGTTGAGTTTTTGATTTCTATCCACTGCCCAGATGTATGGGAACTTACCTTCGCGATTGCTTTCATCCATTTCTAAAAATTCAGCCAAGGGCATCATATTATCGTTCCATGCACTACGTGGCACTTTTCTAAAATGTTTTCTGAATCGCGCCTCGGTCAATGCAAAATCGGCAAATGTCATGGGTAATTTCATGGTACGTTCTTGACCGTATTCGAGATATTTTAAATCGTATGTTGGCCAAATTTGGTCCATAGCGGGGTTACCTGATAAATCGAAGGCTTCCCGTGTTTTGATTCCATTATCCGGGTTGTATTTGAATAGGGGATATGCCCTGGATTCCACAGCCAATTTTGCTTGATGGGCACCTTTATCGTCTCCCACACCATGTTCGGGTTGGCAGGTGGTGTATAGATTGAATACGGCTGGTCGCTTAGTCATCAATCCATCAATAAACCCTTCAATCATTTGACTGGTATTGGCCAATGTGGCTTGCATTACATAAGTGTTTCTATGGGCCATGGCTATGAGACCAATCTCTTTTCTTGGCTCACTTTTACCTTTCCATACCTTACCGTATTGCGCCATATCGGAAACCTGACCGATAAATCCAGAAGTACAGGCTTGTCCACCTGTGTTGGAATATACCTGTGTATCAAGTACGATTACTTTTATCGGTTTACCTGAAGCCATCATACGTGAAAGATTTTGGAAGCCTATATCGTACATGGCACCATCACCACCAAGTGTTACTACGGGTGGACAGAGCAACCATTCTTCATCTGTAAATTGTTTCCATGTGAAATAGGTGAAGAAGTCATCATGTTCTTCTGCATTGTATTTACCCTCAAGTTCCAATTCCGCTTTACGGATGGCTTTGAAACCATCGGCCATTTTGGCCATATGCCCTTCAAAAACACCCATCGCCATGGAAGGAGAGTCTTGGAACAAATGGTTGGCCCAAGGGAATGGATAGGGATTGAATGGCCAGGTACTTCCCCATACAGAGGAACAACCGGTTGAATTGAGGATACCCATATTGGACCTACCTTTCCCTGTGGTTCCATTGGTATATTTCCATTGTAATTTTTTCAGTTGAGCAAGCAATTGGGTCACATTGCGCAACCACTCCTGATCAATCGGTTCGCCTCCTTGTTCAGATTCCAACCTGCGTGTGATTTCCGACATGGTCAAATCTGAATTTTGCATTTCTGATATTATTTTTGACATAGCGTCCGAATCGGTCAAATTCACACGATTCATCAACTTCACCTGAATGTGTTTTTCCAATTTATCGGTCAATTCATCCAGATATGCCATGTGTTTTTCAATACGGGGCTGCATGAGCGACTCCACAGTGGCTGTAAAAATATGTACCACCGATTTTTCGGAACAACCCAAACAGGCACCGTCACCACTGGCAAAATTCAAGTACGCATCCTTATTTAACAGTATGGTCTCTAGTGGACCGATTTTTTCTTCAAGATCATCAATACGATTGAATTTTGGAGGTGTATTCGGCAGATCTAACCAGAAATCCCATTCCTTGTTCAGTTTGGCGATGGATCCCTCGGTTTGTGGTATTTTAATCAAGGCATCATCATTACAAACGGCCACACACTCCATACATCCTTTACATGTATTTGGATTGATGGTTATACTGAACAATCCTCCGCTGTTTTCTTCTTTTTTCTCGTGAAGGTCATAGTAGGGACGGGTCAATGCAAAATTAAATTCGCCCAACTCCTCTTTGAACCAATCCAACTCTTGGGCAACTTCCTTGCTCTTGTCAAACTCATCGAGTGTCATGTCTATGGCATGTTGCATGTAATCATTGACGGTAGCTCCATTTTTTGAAGCAGCAAATAATTTTCGGACATGCCCTTCCATTTTACGGACTGCTTTGGGCAAGTGCTCTACTTTTCCGTGATTTTTTTTCACGCGTTTTACGATGGTTTCAAAAACATCGGAAACCTCGCTTACCAATCCTGGAATGGCTGTGTCTGGACATACGGTATAGCAGTTTCCGCAGGCCGTACAGTTGTTCGGAATCCATTCCGGGTGCTCAAACCGAATACCAGTCATATTTCGGAATACGGATGAAACGGCTGGCATTACACTCAAACCTATGAATGGGTCCGTGAGGTTATCGTTCCCCATTCCCTGCAGATAGAAATTACCAGTTTGTTCCCAAAAACGGTGAATGTCACTAAGCTTTGATTCGCTCTGTGGGATTTCTTTTAGCATTTGTGGAATAGGAAGAGCTTCTTTAACAGTGCCATTGGCTTTGTTGCCTTCTCCCAAAACTTTGTTGGTGATTTCATGTACTTCATCAAATCCACGTTTTACCACACGCATGTTGTCATCAACCACACGTTGGCCCTTGGAGCCAAATTTATGTTGCAATTGGTCTTCAATTGCCTTCAATAATTTTTCATCTGATAATCCCGATTTTTGCATCAATGGCGATGCCGCAAAAAATGCTCCTTGAAAGGCAATCCCTTGCATACGTAATTGTAATTCGGGATCGGTAGCTTCTTCCCTTGCAATTTTAAATCCATCGATATAGAACACATGGATATCATTATCGATAATGATTTTTTGATAGCGTTCAGGAATTTCCGCCCAAACTTCATCGGGTGTATTTTTATCGCTTTGGATAATGAAATTCCCTCCTTTTTTAAGACCGGCCAGAGCATTGGTATGTTTAAATACATTGGGGTCTGGGGATAAAACAACATCTACAAAGTAATATTCACAATTTATTCGGATGGGTTCCGAAGAGGCTGCCAAATAATACGTTGTAGGTTGTCCTTTTTTCTCGGAACCATATTTTGGATTGGCCTTAATGTTGTAGCCCAATAACTCATATAAGGTCATGGCAAGGTTTTTACCCGTAGTAATTGCACCCCATCCACCAATGGAATGAAAACGTACCGTGATGGCATCTTTTGGCATAAGGTTTGGGTTTTCCGAGCCCCTTATGCCCAGTTCCTTAACAAGTGGATAGGATTCTTGTATACTTTCCTGATAGGCTTTCTGTTTAGGAGAATGGGGTATTTCCCGAATGAAATCTATGGAGAGATAAAACTGCTTTTTATGCTTACCATGGGGTAACATGTTTTCCACAGCTCCAATGATACCCTCAGGTTGTAGGTCACGACTACCCATACCGAAAGATCCCGAGTAAATCGCAGGCATATCCGATATGGAATAAGAGCTCAATTCTGGGTAGGCTTTATTCTTTTTATCCCTACCATTTTCGACACACTTGTTCAAAACAGAACGCACCTCGCGGGTTATGGGTGAATCCACGGCCAATGGTTGGTCCAAACGTTCCAAGATGGTGACCGCCTTTTTCCCTTTTAATATTTCTCCAAGCATATCAGCTGGAAATGGACGGAACATTACAAGGTCGACCACCCCCACTTTAATACCACGTGTTTCACGCAGATAATCCACGACAACTTCTGCACTGGGCACCAAACTTCCCTGACCTAAAATTAGGTAGTCTGCATCTTCTGCCTTGTAGGTCATTACACGTTGGTAGCGCCTACCGGTAAGCTCGTGGTATTCATGGAAAGCACGATCCGTCAACTCTTTGATATGATCAAAGAAAAATGGCCGTTGGGCAGCAACACTTTGCATGTAAGAATCTTGGTTTTGCACGATTCCGGCCATAACAGGATTGTCCACATCCCATAATTCGGGGATACGGCGCCGTGTCTCACCGTAAATAATACGTTGTGCCGGTGTCGGTGTTTTTATGATGTCGTCTGGTCGGCCCAGATATTCTCTAATCAATTCACGCTCGGGTAAAAGAAACGATTCGATCAAATGCGTGGTCAAAAAACCATCTTGCGCAATGATACCGGGAGTTAGTGCCAATTCTGCAATGCGGTGAGAAATAATATTGAGGTCGGCAACATGCTGCGCCTTTTTAGCAAACATTTGAAAAAAACCAGTATCGTCAATAGCGTGGTAATCATCATGCCCTGCATGAACGTTCAAGGTAGATTTTGTCATTGCCCGAGCACCTATATTCAATACATAGGTCAGGCGCTTGCCCACTGCGGCATAGAGCGACTCGTGCATATAAGCAATCCCCTGACCGGATGAAAAGTTTGCAGCACGTAAACCTGTCATGGACAATCCTGCAGTAACAGCAGCAGCGGCATGTTCCCCTTCGGGTTCAATAAAGATCAAGGGCTTGTCCGAGATATTCAAATGTCCTTTTGCGGCTGCATCGGCCCAATATTCTCCCATCTGGGTGGATGGTGTAATGGGGAATGCACCAGCAGCGTCGGTAGATTCACGCTCGCACATGATAGCGGCAGTATTTCCATCCATGGCTACTGGTTTGCCCGGATACTTAAATTTGGAGGATTTCTTTTTCTTATTTGCAGATTCGTTTTTTGGCCGGCTTATTCTTTGCAAAATTGACTCACTCATAACAGGAGAATTATTGATATTAATAATATAGATGTGTGCTCAAATGGTTTTGTTGACGGTATGTACAAGTTGTCTGGCATAACTCGCCAGGTCAATGCAGCTTTGCATCTCATCAAACTCTGCACTGTACTCGTCATCGCTGTTGAATTTTAGGGGACTCAGATCAAAATCATTGAATCCTCCATGAATACCTTGGCATTTGGCCAATAAAATTTCAACGGTGTCTTCTTCATTGTATTCAACCCCTTTTGTTATAAGAAATCCTTTTAAATAATTGGAAATGGATTTTCGGGCACTTCTGCATACCATAAATGGTACTACATCTTCTGCTGGCCGATTTAGCTCACCTTTGGCTGCCTCAAGAAATTGATCAGCCGACTCGAATTTGGTTTTGAATTGATCAGTGTCCATGTTGAATAGTTTAGTTGGGTTATTGCGAACTAGGTTGGTTTTCTGGGATTTGTCACTAAAATTATTGAAAGTAATGTGTTCATTTAATGACATTTATCAGTATCCCAACAAAATGTGGAGAAGTGTCCAGTGAGGAAAACCTGTTGAATATTAGGGGAGTCTATCTTGCGAAAGAGGCCGTGGACAGAGCAGGGTTATATTGATTGACGGGGTCCAAAAGATAGTACGAAGTTGTTCTTATGAGATTTCTTTTGGATAAAAATGAATCCCACTGTATTTGAAAATGGTATTTAATCTGGATTAGATTATAACATCTTAAATCTTGGAATCTTACTTTTTAATTTGCTTGATAGATTTTAGGAATGGTAAAATAGGTGATATTAAAAAGGGTTTTGATTTCTTGGCCTACATGACATGAATACAAAGAAAAAATCCACCCTGATATCAAGATGGATTTTTAGATAAAAAGTGAGAATTTTACGGGTTTACTCTCTTGTAGGCCAAGGAGCCTGAAATGAGTGTATCGTTCTCTATTTTAAAATCTCGTGATAATACGCCAAGGTTGCTCATGTAACCCTCATCTTCAGTACTGTATATTTTACCCTCCAAAACACCCCATTTGAAAATATAATGGTCATCCTTTTGGTTAATTTCAATGGTAGGCCAGTTGGTCGTGCTCTCATAGGTGCCAATTATGTTATCATTATCCTTGTTGGCGGGTAACATGTCTGAATCATCAGGATATTGAATGTCATCTTCCCTTTTAAAACTTTTATCAAATCCTGTTTTTTCGATATTCAGAATACTATCGGCAGATTGTTCGTTGATTAAGTTGTAGGCGTAATTGACCATCAAGTGTGGCAGCAGGTAGGCTCTGTTATCATTTGAAAAAGCAACAATCCCTACTTTTTTATCGGGCATAAAGGAGATGTGGAAACTTATCCCGGCCAATCCTCCAAACCGTGTCAAGATTTTCTCATTTTGATATTCGGCAATATCCCAACCCAAACTATAGCCAGTCCGTTGGTAGGTATAGTATTTTTTGTCCTGTGGGGTTGTTGCAGTATGAAGGTCGGACCATGAATCATTGTTCAATAGTACACTATCCTGATTAATATTTGCAGTCAACCATTTTGATAGATCATTTATGGTTGAAATGATTCCCCCAGAAGCGTGCATCGTGATATCTGATTTATAGAGGCCTTTCTCAATAACTCCTCTTTCTTTGGTGACAGTCAAGGAAGGACGAATGTCTTCAATAGCATAGTCACTGACGTTGGTACTGGTGTTTTCCATTTGTAAGGGCGTGAAAATATGTTCCTTCATCAGTGCTTTCCAGGTCTTTCCTGTCATTTCTTCCGCAACCATTCCAGAGATAATCGGCCCAACGTTCGAATACCTATAATTACCAGAGAGGTCATAAAGAAAATCGTTATTTAGGTCTTCAATTAATTCATCATTACCGCCGCTATATCCTAAAAAAGCAGTTTTCCAGGTCATACTGGTGCTAAATGTACCATGGGTGTGATTCAAAAGATTTTTTATAGCGATGTTCTGTGTTTCAATACTGTCACTATAATTCAGTTTGGGAAGATATTCTTGAAGGGAATTATTCAAATCCAATACATTTTCCTGCTCCAGTATTTTGAGCAAAGTTCCCGTAAAGGATTTTGTGCTGGATGCAATATAAATAGGAGTATCGTTGTCCAAAGAGGATTCCTCACCTTTTAAAATTTCCCGATTCAATGCAAATGAATATGCCAAGCCATTTTCGTCGACCACGGCAAATATAAAATCACCTTGCATTTCCTTTTCAGTATAAATATCCCTTACCTTATTTTTAAATTTTGTCGCAAAATCCGGATGTTCTTTTTCGAACTTTTCCTTGTTTTTTAGTGGAGTATCATCACCTCTTTTACAGGCAATAGCGAAAAGCATAAGGGGCAATAAAATTAACAGTCTCATTAATTGATTTGTTTTTTGATTTAAAGGTTTTGACGAACATACTCCACAATAGGTTACACTTTTTGGTCTCCGAATACCATCTTGGGTGAACCAACTATTAAATTTCATCGAAGAGAACTTCTTTTGGTTTGCGCACTTTTTTTCTGAATTGTGTGTGGTCTTCCGCTGACCTATATCCAATTGGTGCTATTACTGCAGCATTCAATCCTTTTTGGTCCAGACCTAAAATAGCGTTGAATTTATCTTGCTCAAATCCTTCCATGGGGCAGGAGTCAATTTTAAGGGCTGCACATGCTGTTAAAAGGTTGGAAAGTGCCAGGTAGGTTTGTTTTTCGGACCAGTTTTGCCATGCTGCATCGGATTTGGCCGACAAGCTTTCCTTGATTAAATTCCCGTAACCTTCCAGTTTCTCCAATGGGGTATCCTGTATTTTGGAAGTTGCTTGAATGTACTCGTCAATGTGCTCGTTCTTTCTTTCGGTATAATTGCAGAACACGAAAATATGGGAGGCATCCGTCAATTGTGATTGGTTCCAGGCCGCCTCTTTTAATTGTAGTTTCAGCTCATCGTTTTTAATGATCAACACCTTGTATAATTGCAATCCATAAGAGGATACCGACAGTTGTACGGCCTGCTTTAGTTTTTCCAAATCTCCTTCGTTGATGGATTTGGATGGATCAAATTTTTTTGTGGCATAACGCCATTTCAAGTTTTCCAATAATTCCATTGTCTTCGTTTTTAAATTATTTTATCTGTTAATTCTTCCTAGCTTTTATTGATCAATAAAATGCCAATGGTCATGGCCAATAGTCCTAATACTTTTTTCATTACCATAGGTTCTTGAGGTAGCCCAAACCATCCATAATGCCCTGCTAGAGCTGAAAAAATAAGCTGTCCGAACAATCCCAAAGAGATCATGGTCGAGATACCCAGTTTAGGAATGGTATAATAGTAAAGCCCAATTCCGATGACACTGAACAAGGCTCCTGTAAACCATAAATGTTTGGGAATACTTATGAGAAGCGACGTTTTAGGAATGTTTTTGACAGTAAGAACCACAGCCAACAATGCGAAAAGCATACTAAAAAAGAAGGCCGTGAGTGAAGCCAATAAGGGATTTTTCAGATGAACACCAAGTTGGGCGTTCAATCCCCCTTGCATCGCCAAAAATACGCCGCCTATAAAAGCCAATAAAATGTTGATATACTGGTTCATGACTTCTTTTTTGATGTCACAAAACTAGAGGGATGCTTTGGGGTAAATCTTAAGGTAGCTTAAGAAATAAGAAGCAGGGTAGGGCTAATTTTGGTTTCTGATTAGTTGTAGGGTTTCTTAACCAAAGTCAATTGATAAGAGTTTGCCACAAAATAGCTTTGCTGAATTATGAAGGATATGAATAGGACATACAAGTTGATAAAAGTTCTTGGGCGTCACAACCTATTTTTTTTGGTTATGTTGGTTTGTCCCATATTTGGTTTTGGTCAGGTTGACATCAAAGAGGAAAGCCGGATTGATGCATTTTTCAATGATTGGAATTCGGAAAACCACCCTGGGGGAGTAGTCGGGGTTCTACAATCTGGAGAGATTACATACTTAAACGCCTTTGGGAATGCCAGCTTGGAATATGGGGTACCAAATAATGAGTTGACATTGTTCAATATCGGTTCCATATCCAAACAATTTACGGCCATGGGTATTGTGCTTTTACAACAAAGAGGAGTATTGTCTGCTGATGATGAGGTTCAAAAGTATTTCCCAGAGATTCCAATTTTCAGTAATCCCATTACCATAAAACATTTGCTCCATCATACAAGTGGATTAAGGGATTTTCACGAGTTAATGGCACTTGCTGGTTGGCGTGGTGATGACTATAGAACCAATGAAGATGTCATGAGGTTGCTACAAATGCAAACGGATTTGAATTTTAAACCAGGCGACAAATTTATGTATTCCAATACAGGATATGTGGTGTTGGCCGAAATCATTGAAAACGTTACGGGAGAGGATTTTAAGGTTTGGATGCAAAACAATGTTTTTGAACCGCTACAAATGAAGAATACTTATGTCGCGGATAATAATCAACACATTGTCTCCAACAGGGCCACATCGTACTATCATAGTCACGAAAAGGTTTTTGAAATGGCTCAGGCCTATTGGGCCTATACCGGTGCAGGAAATATGTATTCCACTACCGAGGATTTATTAAAGTGGGCCCATAACTTTTATGATCCCAAAACAGGTTGGGGCCAATCCTTTGAAGTTCTTCAAACATTGGGTGGTTTAAACAATGGCCGCCCCATCAACTATGCCTTTGGCATTTATATAGATGAAATGTTCGGTAGAAAACGGATACAACATGCCGGAGTAGTGGGAGGGTATCGCACTTTTCTTTGCATATATCCAGAGGAAGAATTGAGCGTCGTTGTATTGACCAATTTTTCCAACGCACCTTTTGGCGAGAAAGCGGATGACATTGCTGGTATTTTACTTTCAGAAACTAGGGAAAAAGCAGAACCGTTGGTTCATCCAGTAAATCAAAAAGAAGAAGCGCAACAAGAAAGTTCGGTGGAGTTAAGCGATTTTACGGGAACATTTTACAGTCCGGAAATAGATACTCATTATACGTTTTACCAAGAAGGAGATACCTTAAAATGTTCCCATGCAAGACATGGTGAACTTACAATGGAAATGGCCGAACCTGATGTGTTCAAAAGTTCTTGGCCTCTGGAAACCATCAAGATGTCACGTAATCAAAAGGGAGACGTAATCGGTCTCCACATATCCACGGGTAGAGTGAAAAATCTGTGGTTCAAAAAAATCAATTCATCATCAATCAATTAATATCATGAGAACAACAGTCATTAATTTAACTCTGTTAATGTTTGGCCTTTCAGTCGGATTTGCCCAAACCGACACGCTTTCTATCGAGAATGTGAATGTAATTCCGATGCATGAAGAAATCGTGATGCAAAACCAAAGGGTAGTTATTGCCGATGGAAAAATACTTCGAGTTGAATCCATGGAAAATACATCGGAACATCCCACAGCCAAAGTAATTGATGGTTCCGGGAAATACCTGATTCCCGGATTGCATGAAATGCATTACCACTGGCGCAACAAAGAAGGTGGGATTAAGCGTGATTTCAAATTGCTTTTGGCCAACGGAGTTACCACGGTACGGAACATGGCGGAGTACGATTGGCAAGATCATATTGCCATTAGGGATAGTATTGGACAAGGGAAATTATTCGGCCCAAATTACTACACTACGGGACCCTATTTGCAGTCTGGGGATCTAAAAATCAGTGCGGATATAGAGCGCATCATAGCACAGCACCACAACAAAAGGTATGACTTTATAAAAATCGCGGATAATCTTCCCAAAGATATTTATTTGGAAGTTTTGGAAAAGGCAGCCGACTATAATATTCCCGTGATGGGGCATGCCCAGCGTGAGATGGACCTGGAGTATTCGCTTCGGATGAAATCCATTGAACATGTAGAGGAGTTTGTGTATTTGTTCGGTGATGAACAAAGAAGGGATAGTTTATTCCTGAAAAATGCAGCACAGCAAATAAAAAACAGCGGAATTGTCATTGCCCCGACCTTGGTGGTTTTTGATATGATCGTACAATGTTTGGAAGACAATAGCTTTGCAAAACTTAAGAAAAAAGAAGTCGTAACATATATGCTGACTGGAGATTATGGGTATTGGGCATCGGACGAAAATCCCTATCGACAAAATTTAAAAGGGAAGGTAATCAACGGAATGGATGCTTTGCCATTGTTGGAAGGTTATTTTAAATGGATGATGAATTTTACCAAAATGTTGGCAAAAGAAGATGTTCCCTTAATGACCGGAAGTGATACTTTTGGTTTTGTGGTTCCCGGATTTTCCTTGCACGAAGAATTTCAATTTCTTCAAGAAGCTGGATTATCTCCTTATGAAATTTTGAAAGCTAGTACATTGACACCTGCCCGTTATTTGGATTCAATGGCCATGGAAGGAACTATTACGGAAGGGAAAAATGCGAATTTGGTCCTATTGTACAAAAACCCGCTAGAAGATATTAAAAACACCAAAACGATTGAAGGTGTACTATTGAAAGGTAAGTGGTTGGATCGAGACCAATTGGACAGCTTTTTAAAGGAAGTTGAATTCCTAAATCATTGAAAACTCAAATAAATTAAAAATACCTATGCCACATTTTGTACTGGACTGTTCCAATACGGTCATTAAATCGCAATCGCCGGAATCCATACTGCAATTGGTTTATAATGCCGCAGAATCCACAGGTTTGTTTGATCCCGAGGATATTAAGGTAAGGATCAATCCCTTTGAGTACTATATGGTAGGAAACACTAAGGATGACTTCATCCACATCTTTGCAAACATCATGGAAGGGAGAACTACAGAGCAAAAGGCCAATTTATCAAAGCGAATTGTTTCTGAACTCAAAGCATTGTTCCCCGAAGTTCCTATTATTTCGATAAACATCAGGGATTTTGAGAAAGCGACTTATTGTAACAAAACCATGGTATAATCTTCTACTATGAAAATGAAAGTAATAACGGCGACCTTTGCGATAGTTTTGATGTTTTTTGGTGTACAAGCTCAATCGGAGGGTACTCCGAATGTAGTCGGCACCAACCACCTTCTTTCCTCCAAAATATTGAATGAAGAGCGGGGAGTTCAGATATATCTGCCCCCAAGCTATCAAGATTCAGATAAAACATACCCTGTGGTTTACGTGTTGGATGGTCAACGCTTTTTTTTGCATGTGGTTAGCCTCAGCCAATCGTTCCAACAATTTCAATTGGCTCCGGAATTTATCATTGTGGGAATCAAGAATTCTTATCCCAACAGGTTTAGGCATTTTGGGGAGGGAAAGGAAAACTTTAAGGGCTTTTTAAAAGATGAATTGATGCCCTATGTGAACGAAAACTTCAGAACAAAAGGAGAAAACCTGCTTTTCGGTTGGGAATATGGCGGAAGCTTTGTTTTTCATATGATGATGGACCAACCTACACTTTTTAATGCCTATTTGATGGCCAGTCCATTTCCCATTTTTGATGCTATTGATGATTTGGATACTTCATCCCATTTGAGTACCCGGCTTTATTTTGCGGTAAGCCCCGATGAGTATGATGTGAGGCACAGTACCGAAAAATTGAACAGAAAACTGACATCGAACCCCATTGATGGGTTTGACTGGAAATATTTTGAGTTTGAATTGGAGGAACACCGATCAACAGGGTACCCAACTTTGTATCATGGTCTTCGAGACTATTTTAAATATTATCAGGAGTTTGAAACGAACAACCTGAGAAAATTCATCAATGCGGGAGGTATGGCGTATGCCTTGAATCATGCTCGGGAAAGGGCCAAGCGCTATGGATTTGAGCCTGACCTCTCCCTATGGTCACGTTTTACCATTGTTCGCAGTGCTATGCGGGCCGATGATTTTTATCATTTTGAAACCTTATTGAATTCCATGGATAAAGGTGTATTCATCAAAGAATTGATAGCACAAAGGGATTATGCCGTATCCCAAATAGCCACATTTTATGAAAAAAACAATCGGTTTCAGGAAGCTATTGAACTATATGATCTTTTGTTGAAAAAGTATCCGGATTCAGAAAGGCTGTTGACCAAAAAAAAGAATGTAACCCAACATCTGACCCAAAAACAATAGCGAAATGAAGCTTAAATATATCCTAGCCGTAGTTCTACTGAGTATTACTTTTAATCAAATCAATGCTCAGGATTCATCTAATGTCCATTCAGGTGACAACTCTTATGTTTTGGACCAATACTACAAATTAAACCTAAAGGTTTTTCAAGCGGGCTCGACTCCAGAAGACGTTGACAATATCTTTGAACTGTTTACCGACGACTTCACCTATGTGCATCCCCAATATGGAGGAGTATACACCAGGGAAGATCTATATAACGGTTACATTCGAAACCAGAAAAATGGTGGTTATGATGGCAGTGTGGTCGATATACGAGTCGAAAATAAAATTATTGGACTGAATGCCATCGCGGTGAACAAGCGCTTCATAAAGAAGGAGGATGGAAAAATAGTTGAGGGAGAGGCCCAAATGGCACTTTTCGAATTTAAAGACGGGATGATTTCTAGGATTTATGAGTATTGGAAATAGATTAAACTAATAGTTAAGATAGATGAACATAAAAACATTAATAAGTTTTACACTCATTTTTTTGGGAGTTTACTCCCTTCAATCACAACAGCAGACTGATTCGATAACCAAGGAATTGAATAGGATACAGGAAAACAGCAATCTTGTAGGCTTCGCCGTTGCCATTGTTAATAAAGATAGTATTGTTTACTCCAAAGGCTTTGGCTATTCGAACAAAGAGCAACAGATACCTTATACAACGAAAACGGTCCAACCTATTGCATCCATATCCAAGACGTTGCTCGGAATGGCCTTAATGAAAGCGCATGAAATGGAAATACTGGATTTGGATGATAAAATCAATGATCATCTGCCCTTTACCATACAGAATCCATTTTATCCAAATAAACCGATAACCATTCGTCAACTTGCTGACCATACCTCCAGTATCCTTGATACGGAGCACTATAACAAGATTTATATTTTTAAGGATAAAATTCCTCCTTTCCATGAAAACCTGCCCCAAAAAACCAAACAAGAGGTGCAAAAAGAGGTTGATCTATTGAATGGGAACCAAATGATGTCGGCTTCCAACTTTATTAAAAACCAGTATTGTACGGATGGAAAATGGTATTCATCAAATAGCTTTTCAAACACGGTTCCAGGATCTACGTATAAGTACAGCAATATGGGGGCAAATATTGCGGCCTATATTATTGCACAGGCCAGTGGTATGGAATACACTGAGTTTTTACAGGAGCATATTTTAAATCCGCTTCAAATGGAAAGTTCGGGTTGGGCATCCGAAACTCATCAATTGGAAAATGTTTCTACATTATATTGGTACGGTTACCCCATTCCAGCGTATGAATTCATAACCTATGGTGATGGCGGATTCATGACCAATATAGAGGACTTCAGTCAATATTTGATGGCGGTGATGAAGGGCAACAATGGGGAGAGCAATATTTTAAAGGCATCCAGCTACAAGGAAATGCTATCTCAACCGGCCTCAAAAGAATTCAAAAAGAATGTTTTTTGGACTATTGATGATGAAAAAATCGGGCATAGCGGCAATGATCCTGGTATTATTTCCCATGCATATTTTCTTAGAGAAGGAAGTCATGGTATTATTGTGTTTGTCAATACTTCAGAAGTCGAAAATGATATGATATCGGTACGGGATATCTACCGAACACTGCTTAAACATATGAGGTAATCCCACATAGGTTAAAACTATTGTGAAAATAAGACCCCACAAAATGAAAAGGTTTGCAATATACTTGGTGTTTTTCTGCACATTTCAAATGTTTGCCCAAGTTAAATATGATGTAAAAAAAGTAAATGATCACGTTTATATTTTTACAGAGTTATGGGATGCCAACGCCAACGGAAATTGTGGTGTTGTAATTGGTGATAAGGAAGTAGTGCTCATCAATTCCATGATGATGGGAAGTGCGCCAGATTTGGAAAGAGAAATTCAAAAAATTACCGATTTGCCCATAGGTTTTGTGATCAATAGCGATTCGGACACCTACAATCACCATGCAAACACTTACTTTGCTGATAAGGGAGCAACCATAATATCCCATGAGAACATCAAGTATTCAGAGGCATACCATCAACTCCTGTTTAAAGATGAAATATCCATTTCCATTGGGGATGATGAGGTGACTGCCTATCATACCCCATCTCATACACTGGATCATATAGATGTTTACCTGGAGAATAGTAACGTGCTGTTCATGGGTGATGGGTTTCAGCCACATTGGTTGACGTATACTGGCCCAAACGGAATTGAGGGCGTTCTGTCCGGCATTGACCGGGCCATTGCATTGTCCGATGACGAAACCATCATTGTACCTGGAAATACATCAAAAGACCCGGGTTTTTATTTTGGGAACAAGGACCATCTTCTCAGAAACAGGGAGATATATGTCAAATTTCATATGCGTGTAGGGGAATTGTTTAAAAAAGGGTTTACTATTGAAGAAATTGCTTTGGACAAGGTTGTAAACGAAATTGTTGAAAAATTAGAGGCATACCCAAAATTTAAGCCCTACTTAAAATATGTGGTAGAAGAATCGGTGGAAGTTAACTTTAAGTCCAAAATCAAGTGAGTAATGATAGGGATGTGCATTTTGTGGTGTATACCTGTTACATCAATAAATCGTTTTTGACTTCCATATTGAACAGTATTGTAATTTCCTCACAATACATATTCATCCGTTGCAGGTTTTTTATAGCCGATTTCGGCAATTTCTGTCTTGCAGACTCCCAACTTATTTTATCGGGCCATTGGGCGTAGGCTATATAACTGCCCGCCTCATTTTTATGGAGACGGGAGCCAAGACCTCCGGCATGTGCTATAAACGTCTCGGTTGCAAGTTGCCATGTTTTCTCAAAGTCTTTTTCCCGACCAGGGATAACATCAAACCGATATATTACTGCGTGCATGTTGAGTGTTTTTTATTTCCTAAAACTGAAAAGATACTCTCTATAAGTCATAGAATGAGATGTATGATGTTATTCTAAAGGTAAGGAATAACTCTCCAAAGCTCCATGGGTCGTAAACCCCATTTTAGTATATATTCTTTCCCCTGCTGCAGACGCAACCAAAAACACTTTGCTAGTCTGGGCTTCAACAGATTGATTGATCAAGAATTGGGTCATTTTTTTTCCTAGTCCCATCCCTCTATATGCTGTTTTTGTGCCAATCATGTGAATACCGGCAATACCATTTTTATCAATATAAACCATACCGCATGTGGGGATATCCTCGTCATGTTTTCCCAAAATGATTTTGAATGAAGGTTTGTCTATTAAAGGGATGATGGTAGATGCTTCGACGAGGTAGCCAAAAGATTCTGAGGCTACTTGAGCAAAAACTTCAGCTTCATCTTTGGTGTTTACTATTTTGAATTCTGTATCATCAAGCTCATCAAAGAAGACTCCGGTGGTATCCAAAGCCATTGCTTTTATTGTTGAACAAGAAATAAACTGATGCCATTCCAATATGTTTTTTATGGTATTGTCCTCGTATATGGCAATGGAATTTGGTGCTACTTTTGTCCTTATACTATCCTTTAGCTTATCTATGTTCAGGTTGTTGTGGTCAAGACCAAAAGTTTTGCTGGGCCAAGAGTTGTTCAAAGGATAGGTAGCGGAAAACCCATCTTCATTTCTTAAAAAGCCTCCGTGTTTTCCAATTTGTTCCCAAAATTCGAATAAATGTTCTATAATTTGTTTGTTCATCTTGCTGTAATTAAAGAAATCCTTTTGATTTATATTGGTTCACAATTCTATTAAGGAATACCTCAATCTCTCGGTTTGTTCTATAAATTGCGGATGGCTTCTCATGGAAATTCAAAAGGGATTTGACTAAATGATTTAACGACTGTTCATGTGCTGATTTATTGGGCGTATTTGTCCTGGTATCGAAATTTTGGTAAAAATCACTCAGGGAAAACTGTCCGATCAATTCTCCGCCCCATCGGTGGACCAGTTTTGCCAAAATGTCCAAATGGGATTTGCCTCCGGTGGCCCCAGGAGAGGCGCTCAATAGAAGAATGGGCTTATCTTGAAAGAAACGCTGATCTACCCTTGAAAGCCAATCAATGTGGTTTTTTAAAAAAGCGGAAGGAAGTCCATTATGCTCTGGGGAAGCCAAAATAAACCCATCGGCCGAATTAAAAATTTGAAATATTTCTTTCGTTTGAATAGGTATCCCTTTTTTTTCGGTTTCGGGACTATATATGGGCAATTCGTATGATTTTAGGTCAAGAAGTTCTATTTCCTTATTTGGGAATTCCTTGATAATATAATCTAGGAGTTTTTGGTTTATGGAATTGTGACTGGTACTTCCGGTAAATGCAATAATTTTTTTCATAATGCGCTGATTCTTATGTCAACGCAAACCTATTGCATGGAAGAACTTTTAATCTTAAGGTGTCTTAAGAAATGGGGCTATTTAATCTTTTTTCGAAGGGCGCTCAAGAACTCAGGGGTAATGCCCAAATAGGAAGCAATCATGTATTGTGGTACACGTTGTTCAATACTTCTATACTTTGATCGGAATTCCAAGTAGCGCTCTTCGGCCGATTTGCTCATGGAGTTGATGGTTCGGTCCTGTAAGGCAACATAGGCCTTTTCAAACTTCAATCTATAGAATCGTTCAATGGCGGGAACTTTTTCGTAAAGTTGGTTCAGCGTGTCCCTGTGTATTTGCAGAACAATGGATGGTTCAATGGCCTGTACGAATTGTTTGGCGGGAGTTTCGGTTAAATAGCTGTAGAGGTCGTTTACCCACCAACCTTCAATGCCAAATTGCACAATATGTTCTTTAGCTTCTTCATCCATATGATAGGCTCGTAAACTGCCCGCTGCGATAAACCGCATATGGTTGGAGATCTCACCGGCAAAAAGCAAGACCTCTTTCTTTTTAAGGTGCGTTTCTATGTAGCTGTCACATACTATTGACTCTTCCTCAGGAGTTAAATCAATAGTTTCCCTTAAATGTGATAACAGTATTTCCTTTGCGTCCAAAATATAGAAATTGATTCAGAAAATTAATAAAAGATAATCAATGGAACACAGTTGTTGGATAAATGAACTCAGGTTTGGGTCAATCATGAACAGGTTGAACGGTTATTAACCAAAGTCAATGAGTTCTAAAATATCCCTATTTACTTTTGTAATAGTTGATCAATATCAGAATGAATTTAAAATTGGCATTAAGAGTATCGGGGTTTGCTTACCTGTTGATTTTTATAACAGGCTTTTATGCCAATTTTTCTGTATTGGAAACCATGGTTATGCCTTCGGACCCTGAGACTACTGTCAAAAATTTTATGCAATACCATACGCAGGTAGGACAGGGCATATTAGCTTTTGTGGCCATGCTTGCTTTTGATGTAATTCTTGTGTTTACCCTTTTCTATGTCACTAAAAAGGTGAGCCGAAAAATGTCTGCAATTGCCTCGGGTTTTCGATTGCTACATGCTATTGGTTTTGGAATGGCCTTGATGTACTTGGTTGAGATTTACCAAATAACCGACCGTCCTTTAGGTATGGATGTACCAGAACTTCAGGATACAGTGATGTCTTTGTTGCTAAAGTTTGATGAAATTTGGGCGATAGGCCTTTTACTTTTTGGGGTTCACTTGGCTTTTTTGGGCTATTTAACCTTTAAATCAGATTTTGTACCCAAAAGTATGGGGTATCTGTTGTGTTTGGCCGCTATAGGGTATTTGGTGAGCTGCACCGCACAGCTATTGATGCCAAATTATACGGATTACGAACAAGGTTTTGAATTGTTGGTGATGGTATTTGGGGTGGTCGGTGAACTAGCCTTTACCATCTGGTTGTTGATCAAGGGGTTTGGAAGAAATCCATTGAAAACGATAGATTCTTTATAGCGTTAAAGTATACCGGATCAATGTTTGGCAATACGCTTTCGAATCCGACTCAATGATTCTGGCTTAACTCCTAAATAGCTTGCCAAATGGTATTGAGGAACCCGTTGTAGTAGGTCCGATCGGTTTTCCATAAGATCGAGGTATCTTTTTTCTGGACTGGAAATCATGAATTGGGCCAATTTATCTTGATAGGCTCCAAGTTCTTCTTCCACAGAAACCCGGCAAAGCGATTCAAAGCCAGGTACCCTTTTAAAAAGTTCCAGTTCTTTCTCTCTGGATAGAACCGCCAACTTACAATCCTCTATGCATTCCAAATAATGATTTGCAGGTACATTGAGATTATAACTTTGTAAGGAGGAAATGGCATCCTTTTCTACATAAAACTCCGTGGTTCTTTCCTCCCCATCTACTAGATAATATTTTCTTACCAGACCTTTGATGTTAAAGTAGGACTCATTTGAAACTTGTCCTTCACGAAGCAAAATGTGCCCTTTTTCGAAGGTTTTGATAGGGATGCATTCCGTCACAGCATTGGCCTGCTCCTCATTTAAGGCGATAGCTCCTTCAAGAAGTTGTACAATTTCACTTTTCAATGTAAAAATCTTTGATACTTACAAAAGTAACTTTTTCCTTCATTGATCTTTTTGATGTAAAAGATTACTTTATAAAAACAGGGCAGGTCTTTTTGAAGTAGACCTGCCCATTTTGATTCTTTCTAAAAGAAAAACCTCCTAAAACCATGGTTATGCTTCCATGTTCATAAATATTGATTAAACCAATTTCATTTTTACAGGATCCCAATTCATGATTTTTTTATCAAAATAGCTTGTATTACATGCCAAGGCCGGAGCTGCAGCCCTAAAACCAAATTCTGCATCTTCCACCACTTCTTTTCCAGAGCGAATGGCATCAAAGAAATTGGTAAAATGGTCCAAATGATCACTATAACCTTCGGGAGCTTTATAAATAATGTCGCCTTTTGGGTGTCTCTTTTGTTGTGCCTCGGTCCATTTGGCATTGTAATCTGCCGTCATTTTATCCTGCATTTTTTCTGAAAAGGTAAATACGGAATCATACCCTCCAAAACCAGGAGCTTCAGGCATTTTACTATAGCCAACGGTAATGTCGTTTCTATTGATGGTTATGGTACCCTCAGAACCTATTAATTGTATGATTTCCTGTCCCCCCGTGCCACTGATAAAATTAACGCGCAAGTTTAATTGAAAAGCTGGGTGCTCTTCACTTTTCGGATATTGCATTACACCCGACATTACATCGGGCATATTTCTTCCATCATTCCAGTAACTGAATTGCCCTGTACTATAAATATTCTCTGGACCTTTGGAGTTGGTGATAAAATGGGTTCCGCTCAACAAATGAATGTATAGGTCTCCCGCAACACCGGTTCCAAACTCTTTATAAGCCCTCCACCAAAAGAATTTTTTGGCATCGAACTCCATTTTGTCCGTTACTTCAATAAAGGTATCCCAATCGGTGGTTTCTGGGCTCGCATCATCTGGAATGGTGTATTCCCATGCACCAATAGAACTTTGACGGTCCCATGCGGCCTGAACCATGTTAAGTTCTCCAATTTCCCCGGCGGCCAAAAGCTCTTTGGCTTTGGCATACCCAACACTGCTTACCCTTTGGCTACCTACTTGAAATACTTTTCCTGATTTTTCGGCAGCTTTCATTATCGGATAGCCTTCTTCTATTTTATGGATCATGGGTTTTTCTAGATACACATGTTTACCTTTTGCAAGTGCGTCCAAAGTAATTTTCGAATGCCAAACATCGGTGGTGCAAATAAGTACGGCATCAATATCATCTTTGTCCAAAAGGTCTTTGTAACTTCTGGTAACGTAGAGGTCTTTGCCATACTGCTCTTGTGCATTGACCAACCTTCCAGGATAAAGATCGCAGATGCCCGCAAGTTCCACCCCAGGTACTCGAAGCGCGGTATTGAGGTCAAAATGTCCTTGTACACCATATCCGATTACACCGATTCTAACAGTGTCGTTGGTGGAGAATCCTTTTTCATATCTCAAAATACGTTCCTCTGCTTTTTCTTGAGCAGCAAACGATGCAAATGGGGTAGCGGCAGAAGCCAATGTGGTGGCACCGATTTGACGTAAAAACTTTCTTCTCTTATTTGAATTACTTTTCATTGATTTTAGATTTTGATGGGTTAGTTAGTTGACTGAATAACTCACGAAGGCCAATTTTTTGCTGTCAGGACTCCATGAAGGGACATTGATAGTACCTTGTCCACCGTAAAAAACGGGGGTGATATCCTTTATGTCCTTGGTCTCAACATTCATGAGTCTTAACTTTACTTGTTTGCCAAATAAATGGTCTTGCTTTTGATCGGAAGTATAGGCAATATACACGATCCATTTTCCATCGGGCGAAGGGTGGGGGAACCAATTTGAATTTTCATCAAAAGTCAATTGCTCTTGTTTTCTGCCGTTGGCCAACATGCGCCAGATTTGCATGTGGCCTGATTTATAAGAGTTAAAATAGATATATTTCCCATCGGGAGAATATTCAGGACCGTCATCCAAGCCTTCCGCAGTGGTCAATCTTTTTTCTTTGCCGCCATTGATACCAATGGTGTAAACATCATAGTTGCCATTTCGTTCGGCACAATAAGCCAATCGCTTTCCATCGGGAGACCAACCATGCCAGAAGGACATTACTTCCGAGGTTACTCTACGGGGAGTGCCACCTTCTATAGGTAACACATAAATAGCGGATTTATATGCTTTTGGTGAGGGGTCGTTCACGTCGTTATGGCTAATGGCCAACCATTTGTTGTCAGGGGAAATCCCATGGTCGTTATTGCACTGGTCTGCAAAATCGGTATTCAAAAGAGTCAAATCTTTTGATTGTAAATCCAAGGTGTACAGTTTGCCTCCGCTGTTCACTATAAGATAGTTGTCCGGATGCCAGTTTGGAGCTTCAAAATGTTCGTCAATGGAAAGTACGGTCTCAATTCTCCCTGTCTCAATATCCACAGTTTGGATATAGCTGGTCGTATCGATTTTATTTTCTGGAGGATGGTGATAGAAATGGTTGGATTGTCCTACCATTTTCCATTTTCCATCGAATTTTTCCAACAAACGTACTTCATAGGATAAGGATTCTTTGCCCTCGGTATCCACGGAAACTTCATCATGACTGACCCAGGCAACATCGTCACTGATCTTCATTTTATGGTTGGAATGGAAAGCAAAGCCCCCATTACCGATCATACCGGATGGTGGATCGATAATGGTTTCGGTCGGTAAATCAATCGTACGTCCGTCTGCAGTAGAAACCAAAATGCGACTGTAAGGTCGTTCTTCCCAACATTCGGCATGTGCCTTTTTATCGCCCATGCGCCAAGTAAGGCCTTCTTTTTCCAATAATTTGATGATGGCAAGGGAATCTTGCTGTTGGGAATACATAGGAGAGCCAAGCAGAATCCCACAGAAGAACAGGAAAAACTTATGGAATAGCTGTCGTTTATTGCCAATAAAGTATCCCTGAAGAATAAAAAATTGCTTCATGATTACGTTGTTTAGTTTAGGTGTGCTCGATAAATATACATTTATTTTCTAAATAAAAGATAATAGGTAACTTTATCATCTAACAGTAAACTGAATGTTGACACTTGGTGCTAACTTTGAGTATTGTTGTTTGCATGAATACAAGGATTATGGATAAGTTTCAAATAGAAAATTACATAGCACAACTTTCGATTGATTGCGTAATTTTTGGATATAAGGACAAACAATTAAAGGTTCTGATTTCCAAGTTAAGCTTCGGTGACAATCTTTGGAGTCTACCTGGTGGTTATATTTTAAATACAGAGAGCATAGATGACGCGGCCTCACGTATCTTGAAGGACAGGACTGGATTGGACAACATTTATTTGGAGCAATTCAAGGCCTTTGGGGGTAAAGACCGTATTGTTGATAGTGAGTATAGGGATTTGGTGAGGTCTGGCCTCCGAAAATTTGACTCCGAAAGATTTAATGATGAAGTCATTGATTGGGTTACAGGCCGTTTTGTATGTATAGGGTATTATGCCTTGGTGGATTTAAACAAAGTAGAACCCAAAATAGGGGAGTTTGAGGAGTTTTTGAAATGGAAATGTATTGAGGAACTCCCAAAACTGACACATGACCATAATGAAATCGTCGCATCTGCACATCAAGCCCTTCGTCAAAATCTTGATGAAAAACTGATAGGATTTAACCTGCTCCCAGAAACATTTACCATGCGAGAGGTAAAAGAATTATATGAAGCGGTTCATGATAAAGAGTTTTCCATGAACAACTTTCAAAAAAAAATCCTAGGGCTCAATGTGCTGGATAGGCTTGGTAAAAAATTTACTGGAGCGCAAAACAGGGCTCCATTTCTATATAAGTTTAAAAAGTAGTCAAGAAATTTTGTTTCCTGGTTATGCTTCTCTCAATCAAAAAAGATGGGGGATAGCAATTTTTTTTAAATTGACTAGAGTATTGGTTTTAAAACCTTCCATACATTTTCAGCTACCAGTTTTTGCCCTTTTACGGTAGGATGTATACCATCTCCTTGGTTGAGTTCGGGGATTCCAGCTACATTGTTCAATAAAAAGGGAATCAATTTTATGTTTTCTGACGTAGCCAGTTCAGGAAATATGCTTTCAAATTTTGAAGTGTATTCAGGTCCCATATTAGGGGGAATCTTCATGCCGGCAAGAATAATTTTTGCATTGGGCAATTTGCTTTGAACAGCATCTACCATACTTTGAAGGTTGGATTCGGTTTCTGTTAACGGTACCCCTCGGAGTCCATCATTGGCGCCCAATTCTATGATGATGATGTCGATATCATCTTCCAACACCCACTCTAACCTATTTTTGCCACTTGCCGTGGTTTCCCCGCTCAGCCCTGCATTGATAACCGTATAGTCCAAGCCAAGTGAGTCTATTTTTTCTTGAATAACAGCTGGGAAGGCTTGACTAACTTCTAATCCGTACCCAGCAGTTAGGCTATCGCCAAAAAACAGGATTTTTTTATTGGAGTCTTTGGTCTCGGTTACTGTTGTTTCTTCGATTGTCGAGGTTTCATCAGTATCTTTTCTGGTGTTCTTTTCTCCACAACCAAGAAGTAGTAGTGTCAAAAAATAACAAAATATTAACGGCAATGGGAAGCTCGGTGTTTTCTTGGTCATGATCTATTTTAGTATTTTGAGAGTTTTAACCAAAAGCGTGTTATGTCAAAGATATTAAAAGTTCAACACCTCTCTAAAACCTATCGAAGTGGAGAACACGACCTCAATGTACTCAACAATGTTTCGTTTGAAGTGGGAAGTGGTGAAAGTTTTGCGATTGTTGGTCCATCAGGTAGTGGGAAAACCACTTTATTGGGGCTTTGCGCCGGATTAGACACCACAGATGAAGGTGAAATTTGGCTTTGTGGTCAAAATTTGTTCGAACTTGATGAAGATGGAAGGGCGCGCTTAAGAAACCAGAATGTAGGTTTTGTATTTCAGGATTTCCAACTATTGCCAACGTTGACTGCACTGGAAAATGTGATTGTTCCTTTGGAACTGCGTGGGGTTAAAAAAGCAGCGGACCAAGGAAAAGAACTTTTGGCGAAAGTTGGACTGCAAGATAGGGAAGGACATTATCCATCTCAGTTATCGGGAGGGGAGCAGCAGCGAGTAGCTTTGGCCCGTGCCTTTGCCAATAAACCTTCCATACTTTTTGCAGATGAGCCCACGGGAAACCTTGATGATGATACGGGCACCAAAATAGAGGATTTGCTTTTTGAACTCAACAAAGAGCAAGGTACGGCACTTGTTATTGTGACCCATGATCTGGAGCTGGCCCAAAAAACAAATAAAAGCATTCGTTTAAGGTCAGGCAAAATCGAGGAAACTGTAGGATAGTTATGGGAAAGAACAACACTGGATTTTCTTGGCTGCTGAAAATGGCTTGGCGAGATGGTAAGGCAAGCTACGGCAAACTTTTATTATTTGTTTTCTCAATAACCTTGGGGGTAGCTGCTGTGGTCAGCGTCCATTCTTTTAGCGATTTATTGAAAGAAAATATTGCTTCACAGTCTAAAGCACTTTTAGGAGCAGATTATCTTATTGAAAGTGATAAACCGGTCAATGACAAGGTAATTGGTATTATGGATTCCTTGGGAGGCGCGGATGCAAAGGAGATTAATTTCCTGTCCATGGCTGCCTTTCCCGGAAATAATGGTACCAAACTGATGGAAGTTAGGGGAGTGGAAGGCGGTTTTCCGTTTTACGGTGATTTGGAGACAACACCCGTTTCAGCGGCAGACGACTATAGAAATGGTGGGGCTTTAGTGGATGCCACTACGATGCTTCAGCTCAACTTAAAGGTTGGCGATAGTATAAAGTTGGGCGCGGTTACCCTTCCCATTACAGGGGATTTGGAAACGGTTCCCGGTAGCACATCGGTTTTTGGGGCCATTGCACCACCAGTGCTTATTCCATTTACATATATTGAAGCAACAGGTCTGGTCCAAACTGGAAGTCGCATTGAATACAAATATTACTTCAAAGCATATGAAAACGAGGATATGGTTCTCTTGGACAAGAAGGTCGCCCCTGTACTGGATGCGGAAGAAGCTGATTTGGATACACATTTGACTGAAGCACGTCGCTTGGGACGACGGTACGAGAACTTTGGAAAATTTCTCAATCTGGTAGGTTTTATTGCGTTGCTATTGGGTTGCGTGGGTATTGCCAGTGGAATGGGCATCTATGTTCAAATGAAACTAAAATCCATTGCAGTGCTCAAATGCTTAGGAGCATCAAAAAGGCAGAGTTATCTTATTTTTTTCCTTCAAATAGCCTGTATGGGCATTGTAGGTGGGTTACTGGGAACGGTAATCGGTTATCTACTGCAACAATTGTTTCCCATCTTATTGGGTGATTTGTTGCCCGTTGACGTTGATATTACTTTATCCCTTCAAAGTGTATTGCTTGGACTTTCATTGGGATTGGCGATGTCCATATTGTTTGCACTCTACCCATTAATGAAAACGTTATATGTATCGCCCTTGCAGGCCTTGCGTGTGGTCCAGGAAACCAAACCCCGTTCAAAAAGGGCAACAACTGCTGTTGGGTTGGGCATTGTTCTGTTTGTATTCAGTTTTTCATTTTGGTTGCTGGGTGATTTTATGCGCTCACTGTTTTTTGTAGTAGGATTACTGGTTGTTTTTTTGATTCTTACTGCTGTTGCCAGGTTCTTTATGGCCATGTTGAAAAGGTTTTTCCCGTATTCTTGGAGTTTTATTGCTCGCCAGAGTTTGAAGAATTTGTTCAGACCACAAAATCAGACCTTGGTTTTAGTCTTGTCCATAGGCATTGGGACTTTTTTGATTAGCACCCTTTATTTTACCAAGGACATGCTTTTGGAAAAGGCAGCCATTGAAGATAGTGCCAATAGTGCCAACATGATTTTAATGGACATACAAAACCCACAAATGGATGATGTCTCCAATACTATAAAAGCTTCGGGCTATCCTGTAATCGATAAAATTCCAATAGTTACTATGCGGGTCGAGACCTTAAAAAATAGACACGTAGAGGATATTAGAAAGGATACCACATCGCAGGTGGGCAGATGGATATTGAATCATGAGTTTAGGGTGACCTATCGGGAAAGTCTTATTGGCTCAGAGCGAATTTTGGAAGGGGATTGGATAAGCAGTGTCGATGCAAATTCGGATGTTCCCATTTCCGTAAGCAGTGATTTTGCCAATATGGCCAAAGTGACCATTGGGGACCCTGTTTCATTTAACGTGCAGGGCAGAATAATGAACACGGTCGTACAAAGTATCCGTGAGGTGGATTGGAGTAGGCTACAACCGAATTTTTCCATTGTTTTTCCATCAGGAGTGCTCGAAAATGCTCCACAATTCGGGGTAATGACCACCCGAACTACGGACGATCAAGGTTCGGCACAACTGCAACAACAATTGGTGCGCCAGTTTCCCAATGTTTCCATTTTGGATTTAAAACGTATCCTAAGTCTTTTAGAGGATATTCTTGGAAAAATTGGTTGGGTCATCAATTTTATGGCCTTCTTTAGCATATTTGTTGGAATTGCGGTACTGATGGGAGCCATATATAGTAGCAAACATCAAAGAGTAAAACAAGGTGCTTTATTAAGGACTTTGGGGGCCCAAGGCTACCAAATTTTAAAAATGATAGCCATTGAGTATGCCATTCTTGGGTTTTTAGGTGCTTTTATGGGGGTTTTGCTCGCCGTTTTGGGAAGTTCCCTATTGGCCTATATGTTGTTTGAAACCACTTTTACCCCTTCATGGGTACCGTTCCTTATTATTCTTCCGGCCATCACCTTATTGGTTTTTGCCCTGGGTGTCGGAAACAGTATTGGAATTGTTAAAAACTCTCCACTTTCTGTTTTGAAGAAGGAGAAGGAGTAAGCTATTACTTTTAACAATGTTTTTTATGTTTTAAAATAATCTTGAAGTCGTTGGTGTTTGTTTCAAGTGTTTTTCGCTTCAATATACTCCTGTCAGAACAGGGGTAGATCCGATATCATTTTAGGAATAATTCAAAAAAATCTTCCTTAAATATGCTATTCAAAGATTTTTTTATAATTTGTTAACGTTTTTTGGTATTATTTCAATTGGTTTTTTAGTTAACCAAGGAAATAAAACAACTTTCCTTTTTAGAAATATCTCTTTTTGGAGTTATTTCATGCATACGGCACTTTTTCGTTTAGAACGAAAACTGTTTCGCATTTTATTGTTGAGACAGCCATAAGTTTAGAAATGAAGAAGTATATGGCTAAATTGACATAAACAAACTTGTTGTTTGCCACATACTTAAAAGAAAGGCGAAAAATGGACCAAAAAAGCTTTAAGAATGAATCTTTCCTCATTGAGCAGCTAAAAAAAGGCTGCAAAGATGCTTATGGTCATCTGTTTAAGTTGTACCATAGGGAGCTTTGTAATTATATGACCGCAATTTCTGGAAACCCGAAGGTTGCGGAAGATATTGCTCAACAAACCTTTATCAAAATTTGGGACAATAGACAGAAACTTTTCGTATCGAAGAATAAGTTAAAAAGATATCTGTTTAAAGTTGCCTACAACCTATTTATTGATTCCCAGAGAAAAAAGAAAAAGGAATTTCAACTATTGGAAAACCTTAAACAACAGGCATATTTGGATATGACCGATGCAGATACCTCTCTTTTTGAAGAGCGACTCAAGAAAGTAGAAAAGGAAATCGATAATCTACCTGAACAATGTAAAAAAGTCTTTATTATGAGTAAAAGGGAAGGACTTAAATACAGGGAAATTTCAGAACAACTTCACATTTCAATAAAAACCGTAGAGGTTCATATGGCCAAGGCCATGAAGCGTTTACGAGCCCAATTGACCATTTTCTTTTAACGCCCATTTCATTCTTGCTATCAAATTGGGCGCTTCAATGATTTGAGGTAAAAAGAACGTATTTCACATTTTAAATGTTAAAAAAATAAAACTATGTAAGGGTTTTTGGAAAATCCTACGTCTCTTTTAAAAGTGACAATATTTTTCAAATGACCAAAATTGATATCAGAAGAATAATTACCAGGTATATCAACCAAGAAGCTTCACAAGAAGAATTGGCCATTTTATACGAATGGGTGAAAAAAAAGAACAACAGAGAAGTGTTCAAAAAATTGGTTCAAGCTGATTTTTTGGTCAACTATGAAGATAAGTCATGGGAAACCGAAGAAGCTTTTGAAAATTTCTTGCATACTATCAAACAAAGAGAAACTTCAAAAGTAAAGCCGTTATACGCAGGCAATCAAATTTGGAAACATGCCGCCGTAATTATGATTGTTGTCGGTTCATCTTTATTCTTTTTACTAAATCAGAGTCCTCAAATAGTTGTTCCAGTTGAGGTAGATTCAAATCAGATTACACTTCAATTGGACAATGGCGAGGTTTTGACCCTTGATCCAGAATCCGATGCCACGGTCCAAAGTAAAAATGGTAGTACCGTGGTAACTCTTTCAAAAGGTGTTTTAACCCAGAAGGAAGCACGAATTGAAAAGGGTAAAGTACAAAAGAATACTATTCGGGTGCCATATGGCAAAAATCTATCGGTTACCTTACAAGATGGGTCTGTTGTAATGCTCAACTCTGGGTCTAGCATGACTTACCCTTCAAGTTTTGCGGGAGTGGATACTCGGGAGGTACAACTAAAGGGAGAGGCGTTTTTTGAAGTGGCCAAAAATCCGAAAAAACCTTTTATCGTTAGAACAGAAACCATGTACACCCAAGTTTTTGGTACTGTTTTTAATGTTTCCGCATACGAAGATGATAATACTACCGAAGTAGTGTTGGTCGAAGGCTCCGTAGGGGTTGGCAAATCAGCCAAAGTAAACCCAGAAGCCTTACAAATGCTTTCGCCTTCACAGAAAGCTTCCAATATTATGGGGAATGAAATGGATTTTGTGGTAGAAGACGTAGATGTATCCTCATACATATCATGGACCAAAGGGATTTTGGCCTTTGAAAATGAGTCCATGGGACAAATTATAAAAAGGCTTCAGCGTCAATACAATATAAAGATTGTTAACCATTACCAAGAATTGGATGAGCGAAGGTTTACGGGAATGTTCGATGAGGAAACCATAGATCATGTTCTTAAAACCATTCAGGCCCATACACATTTTAGTTATGACAAAGGAGATAATATGATAACGATTAAAAAACCAAATAACGAATAGTGCCTATGAAATAAAAAACCATTGATACCAAAAAACAATTACTAACTAACTAGACTAAATCAATTATGAAAAAAACCAAAACTATACGTGCTACCACATCAAGGTTAGGGCAAAGATTACTGTATGGATTTTTCCTGCTCTTTATGCTTGGTCAGGTCAATGCTGCATCTTGTGCGCAATATGATAAGGTGGCAATGAGCTTTGATGACACCAGATTGAGTGATGTATTCGAAACCATTACCGAATCAACAGGCTACAAATTTTTTTATGAAGCATCGGAGGTTGATATTGACCGAAAAGTAACGGTCAATGGCAACAACCTTTGTATTCAGGATTTTTTAAAGGAGGTTTTTCAAGATACAGATCTATCCTTTGAGATTATCGCAAGACAAATAGTAATCAAAAAGAATAAAACACTTCCCAATTTAGTTCCACAAAAGAAGATTAATGCAGAGAATCCCCAATCTAATTTAACCGGGATTGTATTGGACGAGGCAGGAATTCCTCTTGCAGGTGCTACAATTATTGCCAAAGGAACCAATGAGGGGACTACTACCGATTTTGATGGAAATTTTGAAATCACGATGCCTTCTGGCGTATCGGTTATTCGAGTAACCTATATCGGCTTTAAGGCCAAAGAAGTTAATGTGGCCGGACAATCCTCTGTAACCATTACCTTGGAACAAGATGCAGCCGCTTTGGAAGAGGTTGTTGTTGTAGGATATGGTACGTTGGCAAAGAAAAAGGTAACTGGTTCTGTGGTTTCAATTACACCGGAGACAATTACCGAGGTTCCAGCATTAACTCCTGAAAGCGCCCTTATCGGTCAAGTGACAGGGGTTCAGGTGCAAGAAGTTTCTGGGGAGCCAGGAGCCGCACCGAATATTCGAGTAAGGGGTTCGGGATCTATCTCCGCAGGAAACGACCCATTGTTTGTGGTGGATGGAATTCCAATTTCCCGTAACCTAACATCTTCAAGTCAATTAGGAGGTGTGGCCAATAGACGTGCAACATTTCAGCCACCGACAATTAATCCATTGGCTACCTTAAATCCCAATGATATTGAATCCATTCAGGTTTTAAAGGATGCAAGTGCTGCTGCCATTTATGGTTCCCGAGGTGGTAATGGAGTTCTTTTGATAACCACAAAAAAAGGTTCAAATGGTGATGAAGGTGTTTTTTCCTTTGATTCTTTTGTGAGCATGCAATCTGTTGCCAACAAAATAGATTTAATGAATGCTCAAGAATTGATAGATTTCACCATAGATGCCAGAAACAATAATTACTTACAATCGGTGGATGGCGCTTCTATAGATGATCCCATAGGCCCTGGAGATAGAGGTGATACCAATTTTGAGATTCCAGAGTCTTTTCTGAACTGGGATGGAACGGATACGGATTGGCAAGATATTCTTTTTAAGACTGGGATAGTACAGAGTTATAATTTTTCTTATGCATCTCCGGTCAGGAACAAAACCAGCTTTTATGCATCCACAGGCTATTTTTCGCAAACAGGTGTAATTGACAAGGCAAAGTTTGAACGTTACTCAGTATTGTTGAACTTAAATTCTCAGTTAACTGAAAAGTTGAACTTGGATTTAAGGTTGGCTCCTACGGTTACAGAAAACCAAAGGGTGCCAGCATCCTCTCCATATTTTGCACGTCCTCCAGGTATTGTGTATTCTGGATTGGTGCATTCACCAACGGTTAGTCCTTATAATGCGGATGGTACCATCAATCAGTTGAACAACCAATCCTATTTAGGTGGGGGTACGACTACGGCCAGTAACCCATTGGCCATTATCGAGGCTGTCGATGACCAGATTTTCCAATTTCAAACCAGAGGAAACCTCGCTTTGACGTATGATATTTTACCCGAGTTGAGCTTTAAAACTTTTGGAGGTGTCTATATTAACCTATACAATCAAGATTTTTACCGATCAAATACGCTATTGTATAGAAATAATGCAAATGGTGATCCTTATGGACAAGCATCTTCATCCACAGAGACCAACTGGCTTTGGGAAAATACGCTTAATTGGAAAAAAGAGTTCGGTGACCATTATATAGACGCGGTCTTGGGTTACATGGCACAAAAAGACAACTTAACGCTAAAACAAGTATTGGCCAATAATTATCCCGATGATCTTGTGCCAACCGTAAGTGGAGGACAAGTGTTTGGAGGAACTTCTGTTAAGGAACAATGGTCTTTATTGTCTTCTTTATTTAGAGTGAATTATAGTTTTAAGGACAAATATTTATTTACGGGAACATTCCGTTCCGATAAATCCTCAAGATTTGGAAAGAATAACCAAACAGGATATTTCCCTTCCTTTTCTCTAGGATGGAGGTTGAACGAAGAAGAATTTTTGGCCGACTCAGAAACCATCTCCGAGCTTAAATTGAGAGTTAGCTGGGGTCAAACCGGTAACTTCGAAATTCCAAATTATGGAGCTGTAGGTTTATTATCGCCACAGAACTATAACCTTGGAGGAAATCAAATCAATGGTCTTGTACAAAGTACAATTCCGAATCCTAACCTTACTTGGGAAAAATCCGAACAGATAGATGCTGGTATAGAGTTGGGGCTGTTCAATAATAGGGTCTTCCTTTTGGCAGATTACTACGATACCAAAACAAAGGATTTGTTACTCAACGTGGCGATTTCTTCAGTTTCAGGATTCGAGACCCAGCTAAGAAACCTTGGGGAAGTGCAAAACAGGGGTTTTGAACTTGCTTTGAGCACCAAAAACTTTGTAGGGGAAGATTTTACGTGGAATACAAATATTAATTTCTCCACAAACAAGAACGAAGTACTTTCTTTGAATGAAAGTAATGAGCCTATTTTTTCCTCTGGTAGTGCGGGTGTTAGACACGTAACACGTGTAGGTGACCCAATAGGTAGCTACTATGGTTATGTGACAGATGGTATCTATCAATCCCAAGAGGAAATTGATAACGCACCATTTGATACTCAGGCCCCTGACCCAGCTCCTGGAGACATCAGGTTTAAAGATGTAGATGGTGATGGAGAAATAACTCCGGATGATAGAACAGTTACAGGAAGTTATTTCCCTGATTTCACTTGGGGTGTCAATAACAGGTTGACCTTCAAGAACATTGATTTCAGCTTTTTGATTCAAGGAGTAGAAGGAAACGAGATTCTTAATTTAACTTCAAGACACATGAAGAATGGTGAGGCCAACTTTAACTCTTATGCCATTTTCAATGAACGTTGGAGGTCTCCTTCAGAACCAGGAAATGGATATATGCCAAGGGCAGATAGGCAAACAGGAAACCATGGTAACAACAATAGGCCTTCTTCTTTTCAAGTTGAGGACGGATCCTATGTAAGATTAAGAAATGTGACTTTGGGTTACACTGTACCGACCGATAATTTTTTTGGAAGCAAAATTCAGAAACTTAGGTTCTATGTTACGGGAACAAACCTCTTTACCATTACCGATTATTTAGGTTATAATCCAGAGGTTAGTAGCATTACCACGAATAGTTTAACACCCGGGGAGGATTATGGAGCATTTCCATTGACCAAATCCTTCACCTTGGGGATAAACCTAAAATTCTAACCTAAAAAACGGAATAAAATGAAACGAATTCTATATATAATACTATGCACGGCTCTATTTGCTGGGTGTAGTGAAGACTTTACAGATCTCGCGCCTATTTCCAACAGAAATGAGGCTGATTTTTACAATGCTCCCGAAGATTTCGAAGTGGCCATTAATGCCAGTTATGCCGGACTCCAGAGTACAGGAGTGTACGGAAGGGGATATTGGACCATGTTCGAGATGAGAAGCGATAATACCGATCAAGGTCCCGATGCAACTGGATTGGCGCGACAATACACCGAAATAAATGCTTTTACCGAGGATGCTCTCAACGAGCAGGTTACCGCTGCTTGGAGCGAGTCCTACAGGGTTATTGCCAATTGCAATGTGATTTTGGATCGTATTCCAGATGTTGAAATGGACGCGTCCCTAAAGAATCAAGTATCAGGTGAAGCTTTGTTTATCCGTTCTTTGATGTACTACCATTTGGCAATCGGATTTGGGAATATCCCTTTACAACTTACATCCTATGTTTCGGGAGACGAACTTGTGCAGGTTGACGAAAGCACGGTATTGCAACAATTGGTTACCGATTTAACAACAGCAGAAGAAAATCTACCTGTATCGTATTCTGGAAGTGAAGTTGGAAAAGCTACAAAAGGAGCAGCTGCAACCTTGTTGGCCAAAGTATTGTTGACACTGGGTGAAAATTCTGCCGCAGAAACTGTTCTCAGGAGAATCATAGCTAACTATGGATATGAATTGTTGCCCAATTACGCCGATTTATGGGGCGTTGCCAATGAGAACAACGCTGAGTCCATTTTTGAAGTTCAGTATATCAGTGGAGGTATAGGTCAGGGAAGTCTTTTTACCAATGATTTCTCACCAAGTACCGATTTGCAGACCGGTTCAGGGTTTGGTAGAAACCGTCCAACTGTATCGATGTTGGAAGCCTATGAAGACGGAGATTTAAGATTTGAACCATCTATGGGAGCAACCTACATTGACCTTGAAGGAGAAGTGGTAGAAGCCAGACATGTAAGAAAGTACCAGTCCGATTTGGCCATTGAGAACGATTCCGACATCAACTTTGTGGTATTTCGATATGCCGATGTTCTGCTTATGTTGGCAGAGGCTTTAGGTGATACACCCGAAAGTTATGATTTGATCAATGAGGTAAGAGATAGAGCTGGATTACCAGATATTGATACTTCCACACCTGGTACTTTTGAAGATAAACTGCTTCAGGAAAGAAGGGTTGAACTTGCTTTTGAAAACCACCGATGGCCAGACCTAAAACGATTTGGTGCCGTGGGTAAAGTTACCGAGGCAGAAGACTTTATAACCAGTACCAAGGAGTATTTCTTTATCCCACAAAGGGAGATGGACATCAACCCGAACTTTGTTCAGAACTAGGAGGTTCAATAATGATTTAACGAAATTTTGTTTTCATCCATTAAGTAGTTTGATTGATAAGTGCAGTGCTCCCAAACCATGGATTACCTACTTATAACTATGGATGAATTGCTTACCGCAAATTGGATGAAAATGTAATAATGCTGTTGCTTCAATAGAGGTGACCAGAGATAGAATTGTAAAATTTTAATGAATTAAATATCAAATAGAAAAATGAGAAAGTTAATATTGGCAGTTTGTTTGTGCTTTGCATTTACCACAATTCAAGCCCAACAGAAAAAAGTCTTGAATATTTTGGCCATAGGAGCACATCCAGATGATTGTGACTCCAAGTTTGGGGGAACAGCAGCCTTGTTTGCCAAAATGGGACACAACGTAAAATTCCTCGCACTGACCAATGGTGATGCGGGACATCAAAGTATGGGTGGCGGCGTACTGGCCAAAAAGCGTAGACAAGAAGCCAAAGATGCTGCAAAAGCATTGGGCATTGCGGAATATGAGGTTTTGGATAATCATGATGGAGAATTGTTTCCAACCTTAAATGTCCGATTGGAAGTAATCCGTAGAATAAGGGATTGGAATGCGGATATTGTTTTGGGACTTAGACCCAACGATTATCACCCAGACCATAGAAATGCCGGTTCCGTAGTACAGGATGCAGCTTACATGAACATTGTTCCAAATGTAGCTCCAGATACTCCACCGCTAAAAAAGAACCCAGTGTTTCTTTATATGAGCGATCGTTTTAAAAAACCTTACCCATTTCAGAAGGATATTGCTGTAATTGTGGATGATGTTATCGACACAAAAGTAAAAGGTTTGGCCGCACACGATTCTCAAATGTTCGAGTGGTTGCCTTGGACCAATGGAGTAGATCTTTCCACAATTCCAACTGGTGAAACAGAAAGATTGGCATGGTTAAAAGATAAGTGGATGAACAGAAAACCAGATGCTAGCACTTTGGATGCTGTTAAAAAATGGTACCCGGGTGTAGATGTTTCGAAAGTAAAGCAAGTGGAATACTTTGAAATATGTGAGTACGGTAAGCAACCCACTGATGAGGAAATAAAAGAAATGTTCCCCATGTTGGGCTCTAAATAAAATATATAGCACTGACCACCCAGGTAGTATCCAAACATAAATAACCAATCAATTTAAACATGGAGAATAGGAGGCCCACGACCAAAAGGTATATTCATATAATTGGGTTGGTAATGATCGTCTTTTTTGTGATTTCGTTCATTACTAACATTCTGAATTCCATCATTGTGGATGTTAAGGATAGCTTTGACCTTAGCCTCACATTGACCGGATTATTGCCCTTTACTTTTTTTATAGCATATGGCATAATGTCCATTCCTGCAGGATTTTTGTCCGAAAAATATAGTGAAAGGACATTGCTTTCAGTTTCCTTTTTGGTCATGGCGCTTGCTTCCCTGGGTTTTGCATTGCTGCCCCAGTATGGTGTTTTTAGCATAACCTTGTTTGTGTTGGGCTGTTGTATGGCGGTACTTCAGGTAATTATAAATCCCATGTTGCGTGTGGCGGGAGGTGAAGAACATTTTGCTTTTAACTCAGTGCTCGCTCAATTGGTTTTTGGAGCAGCCTCATTTTTAAGCCCCTATTTATATAAGTATTTGGTAAGTAAAAATAACACCGATGATTCTTTGGCTGAAATGTTGCGTGGATGGGTGCCACAAGATTTACCATGGGCATCACTCTATATAGTATTTGCGGTAATTTCTTTGGTATTGTTTTTCTACGTGTTTTTAACCAAATACCCCAAGTTTGAAAAGACCGAGGAAGAGAAAGCGGGTGATACCAGTTCTTATTGGGACCTTTTAAAGAATAAATGGACAATTCTCTATTTCTTGGGAATCTTTTGTTATGTGGGAACGGAACAAGGTGTAGGAAACTGGATTTCCCAGTTCCTCAGCCAATATCATGGCCTTGACCCTCAAACGGTAGGTGCGGATACGGTATCTTATTTCTGGGCTATGTTGACGGTGGGATGTTTGTTGGGCTTATTGCTATTAAAGTTTATGGACAGTCGAAAATTGCTGATTTTGGCAACTTCCATCACCATAATCTGTCTTGTACTGGCACTAACCGGATCTGCACAAATGGCTTTAATAGGTTTCCCTGCAGTAGGTTTCTTTATATCCGTTATGTATTCCATCATATTTTCTTTAGCACTTAATTCTGTTAGAGAGCACCATGGGTCCTTATCGGGTATTCTTTGCACAGGTATAGCTGGAGGTGCTGTAATTCCATTTATAGTGGGAGGTTTGGGAGAATTAATGTCACTGAAATCAGGGATGTTCTTTTTAATGATTCCCTTGGCTTTTATCCTAACCATAGGGTTTTGGGCGAAACCATTGGTCAATAATAAAACCATAAGCTTAAAAAAGGACTAGTGGAAAGCGGAATCAAGTCAGTTTTGGGGGTTGATATAGGGGGTACCAAAATCAAAGCGGGAAGGGTGTTGGGAAAGAATGTGGTGCAAAGCAGTCTTTCCAAAGTAAATCGCGATGATTCAAAGGAAACTTCCCTTTCAAAATTATTTAAGACCATTGATGAGGTAATGACGGACACTGTTGAAGCTATTGGGATTGGAGTTCCTGCCGTAGTTGATCCGGATTCAGGTATCGTATATGACGTACAGAACATTCCATCATGGAAGAGGGTTCCATTGAAAGAACTTGTACAAAAACAATTTAATGTCCCGGTGCATTTAAATAATGATGCCAATTGTTTTGCCTTGGGTGAAAAATTCTTTGGGAAGGCCAAGAATTATTCGAATAGTGTTGCCTTGTCATTGGGTACGGGACTTGGGATGGGAATTCTAATAAATGAGAAGTTGTACAATGGTGTTTTGTGTGGAGCTGGGGAAATAGGGATGCTACCCTATAAAAATGGAATTCTCGAACAATACACGGGAAGTTTCTTTTTTGAAGAAGAATATGGTGAATCTGCCAAAGTGTTGTATCAGAAAGCATTGGATAACGATAGGAAAGCATTGTCAGCCTTCAAAAAATATGGACTTCATTTAGGAGAGGCCATCAAGGTCATTCTATACCTTTTTGCGCCAGAATCAATAATACTGGGAGGGTCTATAAGCAATGCATATCCATTTTTCAAGACTTCCATCGAAGAAGCTCTAGGTTCATTTGCCTATCAAAAACAATTGGAGAATTTTAAAATAGAAACATCAGATTTGGTGGATTCACCCATTTTGGGTGCGGCTGCTCTATGTCTGTAAAATAATAACCTTACTATACAAATGAGAATAATAATAACAGTGCTACTAGCATGTTTTCTACTAAAATCTTGCTCTCAACCCATTGCTACAGGGAAACAGGTGAGCATCACCGTAGAGAACAACAAAAAGGGAGCTCCGATTACTTTGGGGATTCCTTTTCCAAAAGGAGAATTAAACTCAGTGGACCATTTGCGTTTACTAACATCCGACGGTACTGAAATACCATGCCAAACCACAGAGGTGAGCAATTGGGGGCCAACAGACGACAGTGTAAAATGGGTCTGGGTATTCTTCTTTTCAGAAGAAACACAAGACTATGTATTGGAGTATGGTGAGGGTGTTGTTCCAATACTTCCAAAGGAAAAAGTTGTTTCCGCTAACAACATGAGACCTAGAGGAGGAATAGATGTTAATACCGGACCACTATCTTTTTCAATCCACAAAAAAGGGAATGGCTTTCTGGATGAAGTTTTCTTGGATTCCAACCAAGATGGAGAATTTGACAAGGAAGAACTTATAGCGTCTTCACCAGAGGAAAATAGGGGCTCTTTTTTAGATCTTCTGGACGATGCTGGTATTGATGCTTCCAAAGCTGTTATCAATGAGGTGTTCAGGGAAAAAGGATCAGGTCCCATGCATACCATATTTCGAATAGAGGGAACTTATACTTATAGCAGGGAGGACAATAACCTATCACCATTTACGATTTGGTTGCACGCTTATGCAGGTAAAAGTTACCTTAAAGTGCTGCATACCATGACCTATACAGGAATTCCGGATAAGCATAAACGACAAGAAGGGGAACATGCCAATATTGCAACACAGAATAAAAAAATTATTACGGAGAATACTGAGGATGACTTAGGTTGGACACAACCGAATGATCAAATAGCGGCCAGTGGACTTCAACTTAAATACCACTTGGACGATAATGTAAGTGTTTCAATGCCTATGTATGATGGATCGTGGAAAAACGATGACGCGAATACAGTTATGGAAGAAGTCATTGCGAACGATAAGGCTCCAGTTCAATTATTGCAAAAAGGACCTGGATATAGAAAAAGTACCAGTCTTAGGAGTCTGTATTTAAACAAATTCAAAGAGGATAAAGGTAATGAGGGTTCAGAGAAAAAATTAGACTTTGAAGCTATTGTATCCAAAGGCGAAGATCATTTGGCCAAATCGCAAAGAGCAAAGGGTTGGGTCAATGTCACCGATGGAAAAAGGGGAGTAGGCGTAGGAATCAAGAATTTTCTGGAAGAGTACCCAAAAGGTATCAAGGTCGACCCTGCAAATCATATACTTTTGGGTAGTATTTGGCCAAAAGAAAATGGGCCAATGAGCTTTGCAAGACATAATACCGAACCCGACGGTGGAATGCTCGACAATTTTGCCCAAGGAATTACCAAGACCACGGAATTTATCTATTATTTTCATGACAATAAGGCCAAGGAAGAAGTAGGCGAAAAAATGGACTATGTTGTAGAAAGCCCTGTGGCCCATGCCACACCAGAGTGGTATACCAATTCCAAAGTCTATGGCAACATGGCTCCTGCATCCAAAAAACGCCCTGAATTTGAGAATGCACTGCAATACAGATATCAATGGTGGGCCTACAACCAAAAGAATGAACCGTGGTATGGTATGTTCAACTACGGCGATGGAAAAAGTTACTTCTTTAATGGAAAGTGGGTGCAATGGACCAATAACGAACCCACAGTTGATTTTATGCTATGGACCAATTTTATGCGGACAGGAGATCCAAAATATTTCAAATTGGCGCAAGCTATGAGTAGGCACACCATGGATGTGGACAACATTCATTGGCCTAAAAAGCGAACATATTATGGGGAAATTAATGATGCTATTGATTTTTGGGATTATGAAGATGAACCAGAGTCCACACCTTATTTAGGTATTGGAAGAAGACATGCCAATGAACATTGGTATGCACTGTTAAGCGCGCATGTTTGGATTCAGGGGTGGATAGCTGATTATTACCTATCTGCTGATCACAGGGCGCTGGAAGTAGCCAAAATGACGGGGGATACCTATATCAATCGTATTTGGGGAGAACATGATTTAAGGGGGAGGCGACTGTACCTTTCCGTTCTAAACTTGGTAGAACTTTATGACGCCACCAAATTGCAGAAATATAAGGACGAATTGGACGAAAGAGTTAGTTTGATGTTGGAGTTCCAAGAACGTCAAGGTGGTAATTTATTGTTGGATAGATATGGATACAGTCAGACCTATGTGGCGCAAGGACTTTACAAGTACCAACAAATAACAGGTAATGAGGAAGTAAGAAAAGCACTGTTGAAGCATGCGAGATGGGTACGTGATGTGCCACCGTTAAATCACGAAATGGAATCTTATTTGGCAACTATTTATCCATTGTTGTTGGGCTACGAGATAAGTGGTGAAAAAGTGTACTTGGATGAGGCCTTGGCAAGGGCGGAAGTTCTCAAAATAGGTGAATTGCCAAAAAAACCAAACGAATATGAATCAGCCGAAACCTATAGCGATGATCTTTTGGAAATTTCAAACCTACCAATGAGCAAGGGACGATTTACCAATTGGCAAACCAATCAAGGGATTCGTGTGTTTGGATGGACGCACGCCTATAATATTCCTTATTTGCTCTACTGGATGGATAAGGAGAATATCGACTAAATCTTGTAATCTTCGGAAGGGGATGGTGTAGCCTTAGGGCCATCATCCCTTTTTTATTTGCACTGACCAACTAATTAAACAACTATGTCGTACAAGAAATTCGGCTTTGTATTGGGGCCTGTTCTTTTTATTTTAATTCATTACTTTTTTGAAGACGACGTACTTTCCGAACAAGGTAAGGACGTATTGGCAGCTACTGCATGGATTGGTATTTGGTGGGTTTTTGAGGTACTTCCCATTGCGGTTACTGCATTGCTTCCCATACTATTGTTCCCTCTTTTAGATGCGGTTGCATTGGGAGATACTACGGCAAGTTATGGGCATAAGTATGTTTTTCTATATTTAGGAGGTTTTATTTTGGCCATTGCCATTGAAAAGTGGAACCTTCATAAAAGAATAGCGCTTCAGATTATTAAAACAATTGGAACAAATATGTATACCATTGTTCTTGGGTTTATGGTCGCCACTGCTTTTCTTTCTATGTGGATTTCCAATACCGCAACCACAGTTATGGTACTCCCAATGGCTATATCCATAGTCAAACAATTAAAAGATAATCCAGAAACACCCAAAGATGAAAACAAAGTTTTCAGCAAATTACTAATGCTTGCTATTGCATATGCTGCATCAATAGGTGGAATTGCTACCTTGATCGGGACACCCCCGAACCTGGTGTTTGCCGGATTCGTTCAAAAAACATATGGTGTGGATATTAGTTTTTGGCAATGGATGAAATTTGGACTTCCCGTATCATCCGTACTTCTGGTATTGGCATGGTTGTATTTGACAAGGATTGCTTATCCTTTAGGCAAGGCAAGATTTCCTGGGGGTAAAAAAGAAATCAACAGACTCTTGGCAGAGTTGGGACCTTTGGGAAAAGAAGAGAAAATGGTTTTGTTGGTTTTTGTTTTGACGGCTTTTTGCTGGATAACCAGATCTTTTTTGCTACAAAAGTTCATTCCAAATATTGATGACACCATTATTGCCATAGGTTCGGCCATTGTCCTCTTTATTATTCCTGCAAATAGGTCTGGCGAACCGCTTATAAAATGGAAAGAGGCCGTGCAAATACCATGGGGCATCATATTGTTGTTTGGTGGAGGAATGGCCATAGCCAAGGGCTTTCAGGAAACAGGCTTGGCAAACTATCTAGGTGGTCAAATGACATTTTTTGAGGGGCTGCCTTTATTTGTGTTGCTATTGTTGGTAATTACCTGTGTAAATTTTTTAACGGAAGTTACATCCAATTTGGCCACTACGGCCATGATGCTTCCTGTTTTGGCCCCATTAGCTTTAACGCTGAGTATAAACCCATATTTATTAATGGTGGCCTGTACCACTGCAGCTTCTTGCGCATTTATGCTCCCTGTTGCTACGCCACCAAATGCAGTAGTTTTTGGGTCTGGGTACTTGCGTATTCCGGATATGGTCCGCACAGGATTTTTAATGAATCTGCTATCCATTGTAATTATGGCGCTCGCAGTGTTCTTTATTTTGCCAAACATGTGGGATTTTTAACAAGCCATTTAACCCCCTATCAATAACATTCAATATAAACTTGGTCATTTTTTGGTGGCAAACAATTTTTTAAGGATTATTCGGAAACCACTGTTCGAAAGCCCAAATGTTCCATTCCCGAATCTGGGCTGGTGGCCATTCGTGCAGAAATCCTATAGCTGGCACAGTAAGAAGCACTGCAAAGGAAAGAACCTCCTTTGATAATCTTTTCCTTAGCATAAGGATTACTGGAATTAAAAGCACTTTTTGCACCTTTTGGATTTTTTTCCACTTGATTGCTTGAGGCCAGTTCGTTGTAATAATTGGTATTGTACCAATCACTGGTCCATTCCCAAACGTTCCCGGCCATATCGTAAAGACCAAAGTCGTTTTTAGGGTAGGTCATTACGGGTGCCCTACGCTCATACCCATCTTCCATGGTATTGTTTACTGGAAATTCACCCTCCCAGGAATTGGCATGCGAACTGAGCTGGGCAATATCATCTCCCCAAAAGAACTTGTCGCCCGTTTTTCCCGCCCGCGCCGCAAACTCCCATTCTGCTTCCGTTGGCAATCTGCGTCCCGCCCATTTACAATAGGATTGTGCGTCTTCATAAGCTATGTGGACCACCGGATGATCGTCTTTTCCGTCAATATTGCTTTCGGGACCATTTGGATGTTTCCAGTTGGCTCCTATTTTCCATTCCCACCATTGGGAGTAATCATACAAGTTGGGAACACTGTTTTTTGTTTTTTTAAATACCAACGAGCCGGGTTGCAAAATGGAATCATGGGGTTTTTCTGTTCCCGCTGGAAGTTGCTTTTTCAACTCTTCCCAATCAATTTCACGCTCGGCCACAGTAATATAGCCGGTTTCATCCACAAATTTTGCGAATTCAGCATTGGTCACTTCGTGAATATCCATATAGAATCCATCAACATATACTTTGTGAGCCGGTTTTTCGTGGGACATGGCCATGTTATCGTTACGTACAGCACCTTGTATAAATTCACCACCAGTTATCCAGACCATTCCTTCAGGCGCTTCTTTTGGGATTTTATTGGATTGTATCTGTGTGGCGATTTCAGTTTTGGTATTTGTCTCCGTGGATTTTTCTGATTTATCCACTTTGGACTTACAGCTAAAAATCAGGGTAAATAGCGAAAGATATATTATGGCCTTTGCTGTTTGCATCTTTTATAATTATTGAGCTTTTGCATTTAACGAATATAAAGATTTAGGCAAGTTTAGCCTCGATTCTTTTAAATTGGAGTTGATGTTTTTATTGAAAGTATTTTTTGTTTCAACAACTATGACCCCAAGTAAGATATCTGAGTATCAAAGATATATTTCAAAAACATGGGCTTTTAGGTATGAACGCAACAACAAAATAAACATAAAGGAATACCAATGTCCTAAAAGGTTCTGTATTTTAGTAGTATGGAGGCCAAACAGTTTCATATAACCAAATCATCTGGTGAACAGGTCAAGTTTTCCATGGATAAGTTACAGCATTCCCTGCAACACAGTGGTGCTAGTGATGATATGGTGCAAGAAATTGTGCAACGTGTTCAAGATGAGCTATACCAGGGCATCACTACACGGGAAATTTACAACCGAGCCTACGCTCTTTTGAAGAAAAAGAAGTCGGTCTACGCATCCAAATACAAACTCAAAAAGGCGATTTACGAACTTGGCCCCACTGGTTTTCCTTTTGAAAAATTTATCAGCGGTATTTTGCATTATTCTGGTTATCAAACCAAAGTGGGGGAAATGTTACAGGGCACCTGTGTTTCGCATGAAATTGATGTGATTGCCATCAAAAATGGAATCTTAAATGTTATTGAATGTAAATTCCATAGTGATGATGGTCTTAAATGCAATGTAAAGGTTCCATTGTACATCAACTCAAGATATAAAGATGTTAAGACTCCATTGAACTCACAAAAAGAAAAGTCTTTTAAGGATACTGAAGGTTGGGTGGTGACCAATACACGGTTCACCAATGATGCCCTTGAATATGGGAAATGTGCAGGGTTATATCTTTTGAGTTGGGATTATCCGCATGGTGATGGCCTTAAAGAGAGGATAGATAGGTTAAGATTGTATCCCATCACGGTATCCACATTATTGTCGGGAAGGGAAAAAGATTTTTTATTGGAAAGGGACATCGTTCTTTTTAGGCAATTGGAAAAAAATATTTTTTTACTCGATCATCTAGGGGTCTCCAATGGGAGAAAGCAACGAATTCTCAAGGAAATGAAATCACTTTGCAACTCATAAAAAAATCATGAAAAAACTTCAAGTTCATTTTTTGGGAGGATCAGGAACCGTTACGGGATCAAAGTTTTATCTGCATACCGATGAAATCAAGATTTTGGTGGACTGTGGTTTGTTCCAAGGAGTAAAGGAGTTGCGCGAACAAAACTGGGAACGTCTACCCATAGATGTTTCCCAAATAGATTATGTGCTGCTTACCCATGGGCACTTGGATCATTGTGGGTATTTGCCTCTTTTGGTTCGGCAGGGTTTTCGTGGAAAAATTTTAGGAACACTGCCTACGCTTGAAATTGCCAGGATTATTCTTGAAGATAGTGCCAAAATACAGGAGGAAGAAGCCGACAATGCCAATAAGGAGGCATATAGCAAACATAATCCAGCCTTGCCACTTTACACTAAGGAAGATGCGGCGTTTGCTTTGAAGTTTTTTGAACATGTTGAGGAGGGGGAGAAAATTTCACTAGCTGATCATTGTGATGCTACTTTTCTTTACAATGGCCATATTATCGGTTCAACTTATATTGAGATTGATTTATTTGGCAAACGGTTGGTTTTTTCTGGCGATGTTGGCCGACAGGTAGATGAATTGCTCGACCCTCCTAAGCAACCTGAGTGGGCCGATTACTTATTTGTGGAAAGTACTTATGGAGACAGGCAACATCCAGATGAGGATGTAGGGCAGATTTTAACGAATCTGATAAAAGAAACCCTTTACAAGAAAGGCACTTTGATCATTCCTTCCTTTGCTGTGGAACGCTTGCAATCCCTAATGTACCAACTATGGAAGCTCTACAAGAAAAATCGGATTCCCAACATCCCCATTTTTGTGGATAGTCCCATGGGAAATAATGTATTGGAAGTTTTTAAAAATTTTCCAAATTGGCACAAGCTAACTATTGAAGAGTACCATAACATGTGCAACCACATTACTTTGGTGAGTTCTTATGCCGAAACTTGGGAAACCATTGATGATCCAAGGCCTAAAATTGTGATTGCGGGAAGTGGTATGGTTACAGGTGGACGTGTGCTTACCTATATTAAACAATTGGGAGATATGGAGACCACATCGATTTTGATTGTAGGGTTCCAAGCAGAGGAAACCCGCGGTAGAAAGCTGCTCGAAGGAGCTACTGAGCTAAAGATTTATGGAAAATATGTGCCTATCAAGGCAAAAGTGAATCATTTGGAGAGTTTATCGGCCCATGCAGACCAAGATGAACTGTTGACATGGATGGGAGCTATCAAAAACATTCCCGAAAAAGTGTTTTTGGTTCACGGAGAGAAAGATGCCATGGAAATTTATAAAGATAAAATTCAAGAACAACTCGGATGGCATTGTCACATTCCCATGATGCACGAAGTTGTTGAGATTTTACTGTAGGAATCGGACATTACAATTTGACTCCATAACTTAAGTCTCCTGCATCACCCAACCCAGGTATTATATAGCCCTTACTGGTAAGGTGTTCATCAACGGCAGCAATCCAGAGCTGTGTATCCTTGGGAAACACTTTTTCAACCTTTGCTATCCCAGATTTAGAACCGATTACGGATATAATGTGAATTTGTTTTGGTGTTCCATGGCTTTTGAGTGCATCAAGCACGTTTTCGAGTGTTTTTCCAGTGGCCAACATAGGATCCGTTAAAACCAATATTTTGTCATCGAGGGATGGAGCCGCAAAATATTTTACGATTACTTCGAAAGCATCATCATTGTTAGGGTGGTGTCGGTATGCAGAAATAAATGCATTTTCGGCTCCATCAAAATAACTTAAAATACCATGATGAAGGGGTAGACCAGCCCTAAGTACAGAACAAAGCACCAAATTGTCTGAACACAAAAAAGATTTCTTGGTTCCAAATGGTGTCTTGACTTCAGTTTCCTCATAATCCAGGGATTTACTTAATTCGTAGGCAAGTACCTCACCAATGCGTTCAATATTACGTCGAAAACGCATAGCGTCTTTTTGGATCTCTACATCCCTAATTTCCGAAATAAAAGTATTCAGTACGGAATTGGTCTGGTCAAACTGATGAATGATCATGTTGTTATGAATTGATTCTTCTTAAAGGTAAATGTTGTTGGTAAGATATAAAAATGAAAGACCTTGATAGGAATAGTTGAACCGGACACTGATAAAGGTCATTGGAAAAAAAGAAGTTTTTTATCGAAATTTGAGAGAGTCATTCATTCTGATGAAATTGGAGTGATATAAGGTTTTATGAATTCAGAATTCTGTATCGACCTATGGATTTTATTGATTATTACAAAGTATTGGGGGTGGATAAAAAAGCTTCTACCGATCAAATTAAAAAGGCCTATCGTAAGCTTGCGAGAAAATATCATCCCGATCTGAACCCCAACGACAAGGAAGCCGAAAAAAACTTTAAACAGGTAAATGAGGCCAATGAGGTACTGTCGGATCCAGAGAAACGGAAAAAGTACGACGAATACGGAAAAGATTGGCAGCATGCCGAAGAGTTTGAGAAGGCCAAACGATCAAGGGCGCAACAAGAGAGGCAAGGTGACTATTCTGGCTACACTTATAGCCACTCTGGAGGTTCTGCCCAAGATTTTTCCGATTTTTTTGAGTCCATGTTCGGAGGAGCATCCGGATTTGGCTCGCGAGGTCAAAAAGTCCGTTATAGGGGACAGGATTATAATGCCCAACTTCAATTGTCCTTAATGGATGTGTACACTACCCAAAAGCAGACCCTTACCGTTAATGGAAAGAATATAAGATTGACCATACCAGCGGGTATCGAGGATGGACAGACCATTAAAATAAAAGGGCACGGTGGGCCAGGAATTGAAGGCGGCCCTGCAGGCGATTTGTATATTACTTTTTCCATTGTGAACAATACCGCCTTTAAACGTGATGGTGCAAATTTGTATAAAACTGTTCAGGTTCCTTTGGTAAAAGCGGTGCTAGGGGGAGAAATACAAGTGGAGACCCTAACGGGGAAGGTTAAATTGAAAGTAGCGCCTGGAACCGATAATGGTACCAAGGTGAAGTTAAAAGGAAAAGGATTTCCAAAATATAGGAAAGAAGGCCAGTTTGGAGACCTTTACCTAACCTATATAGTTAAAATACCAAAGACCCTTACCAAAGAACAAAAGTCGCTATTTGAATCTTTAGCTAAGACCAATCTAGAATAAAAAGACATGAAAAAAGAAAACTACATATCCATAAAAACGTTTTGTGAACGTCATGGGGTTGGTGAATCTTTTGTTTACTCCATGTACGAGTATGAGATTTTGCAGGTGGAGCAGGAAAAAGATGATGGGATGCTTCATATTGAAGATCTTCCGCTACTGGAAAAAATGGTGCGTTTACACAATGAATTGGACATTAATCTTGAAGGATTACAGGCCATATATCATCTTTTAGCTCAGGTGGAAAGTTTACAACAAGAAGTGGCTTCCCTAAAAAGGAAATTGGACACATTGAAGTAAACAAATTCAGTTTTTAATGCGTATTACTAACCTGCAGATATGACCAAGGTCATAGGAATAAAAACACCCAAAGGTTACTTTTAAGGAAAACGTAACAAATGAAAATGGTTCAAGGAATAGGAGTTTTGGGAACTTCCTTTCTATTTCAGAAGGAAAGCCATTTTGTTTTAACATTGGATGTCATGAAAAAAATATTGGTGCCCGTCGATTTTTCGAAACATTCTGAATATGCCTTGGAAGTTGCCGCTAAAATAGCCAAGCAACATGAGGCTGGTATTATTCTGCTTCATATGATTGGTATTTCCGATTCTGTTTTGGCCAATTCAGAAATCGCTGAGGAAGCCGAAGCGAAATATTATTTAAAACTGGCTAAAGAAAAAATCAAGGAATTTACAGAAAAGGAATACCTCAAAGACATTTCTGTAGAGGCCATTATTCAAAATTATAAGGACTTTACCGAGGTGAACAATGTGGCGCAAGAACAAAATTGTGACCTGGTGGTAATGGGTTCCCATGGAACCAGTGGCTTAAGCGAACTTTTTGTTGGCTCAAACACGGAGAAGGTGGTTCGTACTTCAGACCTACCCGTTATAGTGATTAAAAAGTCACACGATGATTTTTCTATTAAAAAAATAGTATTAGCCTGTGACTTGGACAAGGAAAGTATCCCCGTTTACATGAAGGCCGAAGCGTTTGCAAAATTATTCTCAGCCTCATTGGAAGTAGTATATATAAATACGTCCGGCGCAAACTTTATGGGATTTGACGACGTGGAGAAAAGAATGGAATCCTTTAAAAAAGAGTTGGGCAAAGAGATTAATGTAACCTTTTATAACCACCACAGTGTAGAACGGGGAATACTGAACTATTGTTTTGAAAACAATGCCGATCTATTGGTGATTCCGACCCATGGCAGAAAAGGACTGGCACACTTTGTTGTAGGAAGTTTGGCCGAGAATGTGTCCAACCACGCTAAAATACCGGTAATGACCATTAAGTTGTAATCATTTTTCAAAAAGCAACTGTAAGCGCCCCAATAAAATCAACTCCGATTTATTGCTGCCAGAAAATGAAGACGCAATCGCTCTGGATGTAGACATGGTCAAATTTTTGATTTCAGGAGTGAACAATATTTTATGGTCCATGTAAAAAGCTTCAAATTCCTCATAAATCTCTTCGTTGTCTTTTTCATACTCCAATAACCAATCAAAAACAGAAATTATTTGGAAAGCCGCATCTGTTCCATATTCATCCTCAATATCATCCACTTCCAACCAATAATCCCGTACCACTTCATTCAGCTTTTCCATCTCTTTCATATGGACACTGTGGTCCGCCATCGCTATGGCGTAGAATAACTTACCTAAATTTTGATAAAATTTCTTACCAAGGTTTTTTTTGGATTCCGACATTTTCTTAAATTTTAGTGCTCAAGGAATAAATATACTTATGTAAATAATTTCCCACCATGATCTAAATCAGTAAATTTATTTGCCGTTTTGGAACTATTTGAAAAAGATAACGTACTTGGCATGTTATCGGAGATAATCTCCGAGGGCATCCTTATTGTGAACGAACAACAGCAGATTACGACCAGTAACAATGCAGCCAATGAAATGTTTGGTTACCAAGAAGCGGAACTTCAAGGCAAACCATTGGGAATCTTAATCCCAAAGCATTCAAGAAACAAACATGGTACGCTGGTCTCCGGGTTTATGCACGAAGGCAAAGCACGACAGATGGGCAAGGGACTGGATCTGATGGGCTTACGGAAAAACGGAGAAGATTTTCCCTTGGAAATTAGTCTAAATCCATTTGAGCTAAATAATGAAAGGTACGTTTTAGCCCTCATCATGGATATCACCGAGAAAAAGAAAGCCGAACAGACCATAGATTATTGGTTCCAGATTTTTGATGAATCCCTTAATGAGATTTATGTATTTGATGCCGAGACCTTCACTTTTATCAATGTAAACCGCGGTGCCCAACTCAACCTGGGGTATAATATGGAGGAACTTGGTAAAATGTCCGTGCTGGATATTAAACCGGAAGTCACCATGGAGGTTATGAGACGCTTAGTTTCCCCTTTGTTGTCCAAACGGAAGCAAAAAGTAGTTTTTGAATCCGTTCATAAGCGAAAAGACGATACAAGATATCCAGTTGAAGTCCATCTGCAGTTATCATTTATTGGAAAACGACAAGTTTACGTAGCTATTGTTTTGGACATTACGGAAAGAAAAAATTACACACAGCAATTAGAGAATACGGTGGAAGAACGAACCCAACAATTACGAGAGGCTTTAAAGGCGGAGAAAAAGCTCAATGAGTTAAAAACCAAATTTCTGTCATTGGTGTCCCATGAGTTTAAAACACCTCTGACCAGTATCTTGACCTCTACTTCGCTGCTAACAAAATATACGGAAACCCATCAGCAAGATAAAAGGGACAAGCACATTTCCACTATCAAGTCCAAAGTAAAGTATTTGGATAACATTCTTACTGATTTTTTATCCATAGAGCGTCTAGAGCTTGGGAAGGTAAACTATACCATGTCCTCCTTTCCGCTGAGCAAATTAATCAACGAGGTGGTCTACGATTCCAACACCCTTCTAAAAGAGGGACAGCGCATACGATACCCGGAAAACGTTGATGGGATAATGGTTGAATTTGATGAAAAAATAATGGGGTTGGCACTTTCCAACCTTATGCACAACGCTATAAAATATTCCCCCGAGGATACCGATATAGAGTTAAACGTATCTTCTGAAAAAGAACGGCTTAGAATTGATATTATCGATCAAGGGTTTGGAATACCGCCCGAGGATCAGCCCTTTATTTTTGATAGATATTTTAGGGCATCCAATGTACTTACCTTTCAAGGAACTGGTATTGGATTAAACATTGTTAGGCAACACATGCACAACCTCAATGCCAATGTAACTTTTAAAAGTGAATTGGGAAAGGGGTCCACATTCACACTGTACATACCAATGAATAACAAGGAAAGAAATGAAGAAAATCTTACTGGTGGAGGATGACACCTCCCTACGGGAGAATGTAGCCGAACTGTTGGAATTATCCAGTTTTGAGGTATGTTCGGCATCGAATGGAAAAATGGCCGTAGAAATGGCCAAAAAAGAACATCCAGACTTGGTACTATGCGACATAATGATGCCAGAAATGGATGGTTACGAAGTATTGGAAGAACTCTCAATGAGCGAAACCACGCGTTACATTCCTTTTATTTTTGTTTCTGCCAAAACGGAAAAACAAGATGTTAGAAAGGGAATGAATCTTGGAGCAGACGATTATTTGACAAAGCCTTTTGAAGAGGAAGAACTTTTGTCGGCCATCCAATGTCGTTTGAAAAAAGCCGAACAGATGGAAGTTGTGTTGGCGGAACATCCCAAAAAAGTTCATCAGGGGCACGAAATAAGGAATTTGAACGAGCTAAAAAACTTTTTTGATGACCATGGTCGGTCGTTTTCTTTCAAGAAAGATGAAACCATCTATTCCAAGGGGGATCATTCAAATATGGTGTACCTTATCCTAAAAGGAGTGGTAAAAAGTTGCGGTTTGGATGAGGAGGGAAAGGAATTGATTACATCCATTTATGCCGAGGACGACTTTTTGGGCTTTACCTCATTAACGGACCATTTGCCGTACAAAGAATACGCCGTTGCAATGGAAGACGTGGAGTTGGCCGGAATATCCAAAGAAAAGGTGAAGGGGATTTTAGAGGACAATAGAAGTGTTTCCTTGGAACTGCTGGATATCATAGCAGGAGATCTGGAAAATATCAAAAAACAATTACTCCAAATGGCCTATAGTTCGGTCAGAAAAAAGACAGCCCAGACACTTTTGATGTATTGCAAAGCTATGAATAGGGATAAACAAGCTCCCTTGAAAATAGCACGAAGTGACTTGGCCGGAGTGGCGGGCATAGCAACAGAAAGTCTAATAAGAACTCTTTCTGATTTTAAACACGAAGGACTTATTGCCATCGAAAACAGAAATATTTTGGTGCTAGATAGTGAAGCCTTGGAACAGGTCCATTAAGAAAAAATGCGTCATAAATATGGCAAGTGATATATATCATTCCTTTTTTTTTAATGAATGATAAACTTGCACCATCAATTTATGACAAATGAAGAATATTCTGGTCCCAACAGATTTTTCCGAAAATTCCATTCAGGCATTGAGGTATGCTCAGGTGCTGTTCAGTACTATGGAATGCAATTTTTATTTGCTGTATGTGGGCACATTGTTAGATACAAAAAGTGATGCTGAAACTTTTCAGGAAACAGAAAATGAATCTAGTGAAAATACAAAAAAGAAGCTTACAGATTTAGTTAAGGAAACCCGGAAGCATAGCACAGAAGCGAATCACTTTTTCTTTGCTTTGCACGAGTACGGTTTTTTTATCCCTACCATAAAAAAGCATGTAGAGGAGCAAAACATCGACCTAATTGTTATGGGAACCAAGGGTGCTTCAGGTGTCAAGGAAAAAGTACTGGGGAGCAATGCCGGGGATGTTATTACCAAAGTGCAGTGCAATACCCTTGTTGTCCCTGTTAATGTTGATCTTTTAAGGCCAAAGGAAATAGCCTTTCCTACAGATTTCAATATTTTCTATTCCCTGCGGATTTTACGCCCAATGGAAGAAATGGTGACTTTGGGTAAAGCGAATTTTAGGGTTATGAATTCCCTGAAAGAGGGAGATCATCTTAATGAAGAACAAGAAAAGAACAGGGAACACCTTTTGGACTTTATGGAGGATACATTTCCTGAGACGTACAGTTTTCATACCATTACAAATAAAAAAGTAAAGTCTGCCATACAATGTTTTGTGGAAAGCAGAGATGTCGATATGATTGTTATGGTGGCAAAAAACCTAAACTTTATTCAGCAAATACTATTTGATTCTATAGTGGAACAAATAAGTTTTCATACAAAAATACCATTCTACGTAATTCACGAATAAGTTTGGTTTTTCCATAGTTTTTAATTTGTAGTTACACTTTAGAATCGATTTTTATCACTCTGAAATTTATTCGATTTGTGATGTAAATCATAGTATAAAACATGTACTGTGAATAGCTTTGTTATTAGTAGGTTTTTTAAATAATTAAGCTATGTTCAAAGTAGTATTGCCCACCGATTTTTCCGAAAATGCGTTTCATGCCATTTCCTATGCAGTTAAATTATTGGAGAATTCCACCTGTATATTTTATCTGGTGCATGCATATACTCCAGCTATTTATCGGGTAGATTATACCCTTGGAAGCCCCGGACAATTGGGATTGCCAGATGATGAAAGATATAAGGCGGAAGAAGCTCTTGAAAAAACAAGAAAAAGAATAAAGACTCTGTTCAATGTGTCAAAGCACACCTATGTTACACATGCGGCCTTTAATGCTTTGGGAGATGAAATCGAGTCCATTTCCCAAAAAGAAAACATAGACTTTATTGTAATGGGAACACAAGGAGCAACGGGTGCCAGGGAAATACTTTTTGGCTCTAACACAGTACATGTTATTCAAAAAGCAGGGATTCCAGTTCTGGCTGTCCCATCGGATTTTGAATACAAGGCACCTAGCAATATTTTGTTCCCAACCGATTATGAGGTGGATTACAAAAAAGCCAATCTTGATTTTTTACTTAAGTTTTCCAAATTGTGGCATTCCAAATTACATATTATGCACGTGACCACACCAGATGGACTTGATTTAGATCAGGGCAATCACAAAGCCTTTTTGGAGGGTAAGCTGTTGGAACAAAACCATGAATTTTACGATTTACCGGATCAAGAGTTGATAGAGGCCATTAATGGATTTCAAAAGGAAACCCCTGTAGAGATGTTGGCCATGGTCAAAAACAAACATACTTTTTTAGAGCGCCTTTTTGTGGAACCTACAATCAAAAATATAGGTCTCCATACCAAAGTTCCTTTTTTAGTACTTCCATATCAACAATAAGCAAAAGCCATGTCAAAGATTTTAGTGCCCACCGATTTTTCAAACAATTCATACAACGCGTTGTACTATGCAGCACGATTGTTCCAAAACAAGGAATGCACATTCCATATTGTCAATGTATGCACAGGTGAGAATAATCCCTATAGGGAAAAGGCTAAAATGGAGTCTATGCAAGAAATGGATGCCTTGGTGCACCGATTGGTAAGGGATGTTGGAGATAATAAAAAGCATGCCTTTAAAAAAGTTCCTTTGTGCTCGGAGATGACAGAAGGGGTCGCCAAATATGCAGAAAAGCACCATGTGGACCTAACGGTAATTGGAAATAAGGGTAAGGAAGAGATAAAGCACATACTGTTTGGTAATAATGCTATGCAATTAGTTCGGGAGATAATCAGTTGCCCCGTGCTTATAGTTCCCTTGGAAATCGATTTTAAGAAAGTGGACAAAATTGCATTTACGTCCAATTATGCAAATCCGATAGCACATGAAAATATTAAAACGTTGCAGTTTTTCAGTGAGGTATCAGATAGTGTTATTGTGCCTATGAGCATAGAGGAAAACATAGATGATGCCCTTGCAGAAAAAAACAAAGCCACATTTCTTAAGGCAATTGCTGAAAACAGCTCTAAAGAGGTTGAGCTCCCTGTTTTTGATGGTAAGGTAAACACCATTTTGGAATTTGTAGACCTCTGGAGTATTGATATGCTTTGTATGGTTTATTATCCACATCATTTTTTCTTGGAGTTTATTGGTAAGGGAATTATCAAAGAGCTCAATACTAAATTGAACGTACCCTTTTTGATTTTGCCCAATACCCCAAATTGACCAAAATCATAGTATATCATTTAGAGGAAATATAACTTTCATAAAAACCAAAATCGTCATGGACAAGAGAGTTTTGTTACCCACGGATTATTCAAAAAATGCATTGAACGCCATTAGATATGCGTTGGAGCTATACAAAAATGTGCGATGCGATTTTTATATTCTTAACGTCTTTCACATTTCAGGGTATACTTTGGACAGCATGCGGGTGCCCGAATCGGGTGAACCCTATTATGAAGCTGCAAAACAGGAGTCGGAAGAAGGCATGGAGAAATTGATGCAAATGGTAAAACTGCATCCCCAAAACGATAAACACGAATTTCATACCATAACAACCTTCAATAGCTTGACCGAGGCCATAAGAAATGTAATCGATAAAAAGGATATCGACATCATTGTTATGGGAACTAAGGGAATCACCGAATCCAAAGCACGGATATTCGGTACCAATACCGTCAACGTAATGGAGCAAATAAAAGAATGTCCTGTTATTGCCGTTCCCAACAATTATATGTTCGAAACACCAAGGGAGATTGTTTTTCCAACAGATTATAAAGCTCCTTTTAAGAAAAAGGAAATAGGGGATTTGATAGAAATATCAAAATTGTACGATGCAAGAATCAATGTAGTTCACATTGACAAGGACAAGGATGGAAAGCTCAGCAGAAAAGAAAACGCCAACAAAGAGTTGTTACAAGAAATTTTGCAGGGTACGGACTACCAAATGCATTTTTTGCCCGCGGACAATATTAGCAGGGGAATCAATAAATTCATTGAAGATCATGGATGCGATATGGTAGCTTTCTTGAACAAAAAGCATTTGTTTTTTGGAAGTATACTATCAAACCCTTTAGTGAAGAAAATCGGGTACGAACCGAAAGTGCCCATTTTAGAACTGAACGATAACTAAAAAAATGGAACAATGAAGCAAGTAGGAATATGGCTGGATAAACAAGAAGCCAATGGCGTAGTATTGAATAACGGCAAGGAAAGTCTTTTTAACATTCCTTCGGAGCTGGATTTTTTCAACCCCAAGGGCGGGGCGCGATCTAAAACCAAGTGGGGACCGCAAGATGTGGTGCAGGACAGCAAGTATCTGGAACGGGAAAAACACCAATTGAAGGATTATTTTGACAAGATTGCCGGACAGATTTCCGATGCGGACGAAATTGCCATTTTTGGACCAGCTGAAGCTCCGGAAAAATTTGTCGATGCGCTTAACGAAAGGTACCCAGGATTGGCGGCCAAGGTAAAAGCAACCAAAACAGCCGATAGTATGACCAAAAACCAGTTCAAGGCATTGGTAAAACAATCTTTTGGAATGGATGATCGGTATCCGGAGGCCACCTAATTTAAATCATCAAAATGATTTAGATCATTTCATAATAACCGACCAAACCATACATTCATAAGCAATTTAAAAAACTACCGTGATGATGGTAAGGGAGAGGAAAATAGAGGTAATGCACGATGAACTGCAAAACTGGAAATCCTATTTGCGGTTCATTGAGGATGAAATGGTCTTTATACAGAGGTTATTGGACTCCTATGTTTTTGAGCCAAGAACACCGAACTTGTTCGAACGGTTGGACACGTTCAAACAGCACTTCGATACTTCTAGAAAAAATAGAAAATCCTTAGCGGAATCCATAAAAAAACATGAGAATGGACTAGGGGGCATTTTTGAATGCGCCCAACATGAATGCGATAACCATTATTACGAAAAGCACCATAACCTAAAGGAGCAAATAACGGATTACATCAAGAACTACATAAACCTGAAAAAAGAGGTTTACAATTATGCAGGTTCCGTGCTTAAAAAGAAGAAGCCGTTGTACTGACTAGGCTGTGCTTTGCAGCGTAAAACATGGTCTTTGTCGGATTGTTACATATTCATTAATCAGTAAATTATATAGTTATGTCACTTGTAAAATTAGATGGAAAACGATTTCCATGGAACGAGAGTCTGATTGATTTCTTCAATCGGGATGCATTTATCGATGATGACTTTTTCAATTTGGAAAAAACCCATCCATCAATGAATGTTAAAGAGCATAAAGATGATTTTGAAATTGAGTTAGCCGCACCTGGATTTGAAAAAAAAGATTTCGAGATCACTATGAAAGATGATGTATTGGAGGTTTCTGCCCAAAAAAGTAAAGAAGAGACCGAAGAGGATGAAAACTTCACACGAAGGGAATTCAATTACAATGCATTTACACGAACCTTGCAATTGCCCACTTCTGTTGATTATTCAAAAGATGTTAAGGCAGTTTACGAAAATGGTATTCTTAAGCTAAAAGTCCTAAAATTGGAAGAAGCTAAGGAAGAGCACAAAAAAGTTATCGAGGTAGTATAATTAAAATTTGCGGCAGATGTATGCCATCTGCCGCTTAATATATTACAGTGATGGAAACAAAATCAAACAAAAGAAAATTTAGAGAATGGTTCAGTGCAGATGAGCTGCACGAAGAATCCAAAAAATGGTTCTCCGAATTAAAATTCGCCAAAGACGAACAAAAATTCCTCAACAATATGGTAAAGGACTATACTTTGGACATTATTGATTCAGATATGTTCAAGACCATTCAACCTGTCGTGGAGTCCTTGAACAAATCCGAAAAGGATTTGGTAGATCTATTTAAAAAAGTGCAATTGCACGAAAACCAACTTCAGATCATGGTTGATGATGTCAATCAAGAAAAAATGGAGGAAGCATATTTGGATACCCATAACGACCTTGCTATGGAGGTGCAGGATTACTTTGAAACATATAGAGATTCCAAAACCAAAATATTCGACATTGTATCCAACGTGATCAAGCGCAAAAAACAAAAAAGATTACTTAATTAAACTTTACTAGAAGCAACAAACATGAAAGTACTGGTGTATAGCGCCAAGGATTTTGAGATAAAAAACTTGGAAAAATCAAACGGCGACAAACACAAAATTAAATTTGTGCCTGACGCCTTAAGCCCCACTACGGCGGTTATGGCGGCAGGGTACGATGCCATTTCCATTTTTTCTAATGATGATGCATCCTTGGTTGTATTGGAGATTCTTCAGGAGATGGGTGTAAAGTATATTACCCTTCGTTCAACCGGATATAACAATGTAAGTGTTAAATCTGCCAAACGAATAGGGTTGAAAGTGGCCCATGCTCCTGAATATTCTCCGCACGCCATTGCGGAGCATGCTGTTGGACTTTTGTTGGCCCTTAACCGGAAGTTGATTCAATCCAATGAACAAGTCCACCGGTACAACTTTTTGTTGAACGATTTGGTAGGCTTTGATCTAAACGGCAAGACCGTTGGGATATTCGGAACCGGTAGGATCGGTTCCATTCTGGTTAAGATATTTCATGCTTTTGGATGCAAGGTAGTTGCCAATGACGTGAGGCGGAACCAATATTTGGAAAACCATTACGATTTGGAATACCTTCCTTTGGAAGAACTTTGTAGAACATCGGATGTCATCAGTATAAACACACCCCTTAATTACGAAACCCACCATATCTTTCAAGAACCACTGTTCAAAGCAATGAAGAAGGATGTTATTTTGATCAATACGGCAAGAGGTGGCATCGTTAAAACCGATGATATCATTCAAGCGCTAAAACAGGGAGATATTGGAGGGTATGCCACCGATGTTTATGAGCACGAAAGAGGTGTTTTCTTTATGGACAACAGCAAGAAAGGAATCCAAGACGAACAACTCAAAGAATTGATTTCAATGCCCAATGTTCTCTTGACGCCGCACCAAGCTTTTGCAACAAAAGAAGCACTTAAAAGGATTGCGGAGACCACCATTTATAATCTTGATTGTTGGGAAGCGGGCAAAACATGTAAAAACGAACTGGGTTTCGAGTCCATTATGTTATAAGAGGGGACTCAACAATTTCGCGAAGCCTTCAATTAGCTTTTCACCCCAAGGCCTTTCCTTATATTTCGCATAATCACTGAGGAGGGTAGATTTTTCACAATCTTTCAAGAAATCGGATTTCATGCGTTTGCAAAGGGCTGCATCATAAACAAAAACTTGGGCTTCGTAATTTTGTTGTAGACTCCTGTTATCTAGATTTGCTGTGCCAATGCTTGCAATTTCATCATCACAAAGCATTACTTTACTGTGCAGAAAGCCCTCGGCGTATAGGTATATTTTAATGTCGGCCTTTAGGTAGGACTCAAAATAGGCCCGCACACACCAGTCCACAAGTTTAATATCTGTAGTTGAAGACATTAAAATCCTAACATCAACACCGCTCAATGCGGCCGTCATAAGGGCTTGTAATATGGCGTGGTTGGGAATAATGTATGGGTTAACGATATAGAGGTATTTTTCTGCACTGTTGATGATTGAAAAATAAACCTGCTCCATTACATCAAAATCGTCATCTGGTCCACTGGGAACAATTTGGAGCGAGGTTCCTATTTTGGGAGATCGGTAAACCTTGAAAGAGGAGAAATCCACTTTATTACCGCTGGCAAGAAACCAATCGGTAACAAAAACCCTATTTAAAAAATCAACTGCTTCGCCTTCGATTTTTAAATGGGTATCGTGCCATTTGCCCAGCGCTGGGTCACCTTTCAAGTATTTATCAGAAATATTTATACCTCCCGTAAATCCAATTTTATTATCGATTACGATAATTTTTCTGTGGTTCCTGTAGTTTAATGCGGAAAGGAACCTACCAAACTTAAAGGGCAAGAATTGGGCCGTTTCCACCCCAATGCTTTTCAGTTTTTTCAGATATTTTTTACTTAGGGAATAACTGCCAATTCCATCGTATAAAAGTCGGATGGTGACATTCTCGGCTATTTTGCGCTCAAAAACTTCTAAAAGTTTATCTGCCAAAAGTCCATCCTCAAAAATGTAGTATTGTAGGTGGATATGCTCTTTGGCTTCCTCTAGGGCTGAAAAGATGCTTTCAAAAGTGTTTTTTCCATCTTTTAATAAATCAAGATCATTATGGCAAGTAACAGGACACCTTGAAGTCTTGTTGATCAGAGATGTTATTTTTTGTTTGTTCCCAGAAATTTCTGGCTGGCAAGTTACATGCTCGAGCTTGTTTATTGGACCAAACTGATTTTTTAAGGAGAACATCTTGCTTTTTCTTCTGTTTCGTCCAAATAAAATATACAGAAGAAAACCACCCACGGGTATGGTGAAAATGGCCAACAGCCATGCCAAGGTTTTGCTAGGTCTAACCCCATTCAACAACAAGCTTATCACCATAATCAGGGCAATAAGAATATAGAGGGCGATAAGAATGGATATAAGCATTGTAATTAACTAGCTAGGTTTACAAATATAAACTACTTATGGTACGTTGGGAATGAGGCATATCACTATCGGAATCAAAGCCCTTTTCGATTAAAAGTTATGATTTTCACTTAAGTTTACAGGCTTTAACTACCGAAAACAAATTCACAGCAGATGCGAGCTATTGTTTATGAAAAATTCCAGGGACCGATTTCAGTACAAAATATTGAAGATCCTGCTCCCAAAAGTCATGGTGTTGTGGTAAAGGTATCGGCTACTGGACTTTGTCGGAGCGATTGGCACGGTTGGATGGGACACGACCCCGATATTGAACTTCCCCATGTGCCTGGTCATGAGCTGGCTGGCATTGTAATGGAAGTGGGCAAAGATGTGAAGAATTTTAAGGTGGGGGATAGGGTTACGGTTCCTTTTGTATGCGGATGTGGGACTTGCCCGGAATGTCATTCTGGAAACCATCAGGTGTGTGACAACCAGACCCAGCCGGGTTTTACACATTGGGGCTCATTTGCGGAGTATGTTGCCCTGGACCATGCTGACATCAATTTGGTGAAGATTCCTGAAGAGATCAGTGATGTTACGGCAGCAATTTTAGGATGTAGGTTTATTACATCGTTTAGGGCGGTTGTGGATCAAGGAAAGGTTCAGGGTGGACAGTTTGTTGCGGTTCATGGTTGCGGTGGTGTAGGCCTATCTGCCATTATGATTGCCGATGCTTTGGGTGCAACCGTAATTGCTGTGGATATTGATAATGAAACCCTAAGTTTGGCCAAGTCCCTTGGAGCAGCTGTTACAATAAATGGATTAAACCATAAAAACGTGGTAGATGAGATCAAAGCTATAACCCATGGGGGAGTGCATGTTTCCATAGACGGTTTGGGCAGTCAGACTACCTGTTTCAATTCAATAGCCAATCTCAGAAAACGGGGAAAGCATATTCAAGTAGGTTTAATGACGGGTGACCATAAACACCCAATAATTCCAATGGATCAAGTTTTGGCCAACGAATTGGAGGTTTTTGGAAGTCATGGGATGCAAGCTTATAAGTACCCGGCCATGCTGGAGATGATCAAGGAGGGAAGATTAAAACCAGAGAGATTGGTGGAACGGACCATATCCTTGGAAGAAGCTACCATGGCCCTGCCCAGAATGAACCAGTTCGAAAACAAAGGAGTCTTGGTCATAAATGCATTTTAAGGCAAGACAGGTAGAAAATTTAGTATAAAGAAAAAGCCCTTCTTTTATAGAAGGGCGTGTTTTTAAATAAAGTCTTTGATGTTTTCACCGAGGTCGTAAACCTGAACATTTTCACTGACACTTTCAACAATACTGCTACCTGCCGAGCTGCGATAACCGCCCGCGCAGTGAACAATTATGGGTTTGTCCTTAGGTATTTTTGCTGAAGATGCCCTTAGGTCATTCAGGGGTATTGTCAAGGCGTTTTCAAAAAATTTACCTTCCTCGATTTCACTTTGGTTACGGATATCCAAAATAGTATACGCATCTGGGTTGTTTTTAAAATGGGTCAAATCAAGTTTATCACTTGGTACAAGACCGGTTTCATCCAGCGTCAATACTAATTTTACTTGTTTCTCATATCCAATTTTGGCTACCCGCTCCAATATGTTTTCCATATCCTCAGGCTTATCAATGACCAGGCTAAAAGGTTCTTCGGGGTTGACAATCGCCCCAAGCCATGTTTCAAATTTGGAGTTTTCAGAAACTGCCATAATATTGATGCTTCCCGGAAGGTGTCCTTTTTTAAATTCAATCTCATCCCTTACATCCACAATTAATCCACTAATGTTGGTATTTAATTGTAGGGGCACTTTTGCTATGGATGTTCTTAGGTTTTCTGCACCTTGTCTATTGGTATCAACATCAAACCCAAAATAGGATGGGATAAAAGGTTGACTGTCCAAAAGGGTATCTACAAATTCTTCTTTTGATTGTGTTTTAAAGGCCCAGTTACCCATTCTTTCGTTGCCCAATGTACTACTGTTGTCAGAACTAAGGTTTTTTCCACATAAGGACCCGGCACCATGTGCAGGGTATACCAAAGCTCCATCGGGTAGGTCTTTGAATTTATTTTGGATGCTATGGTACATCATTTCGGCCAGTTCTTGACGCTTTGCGGTCATATTACCGGCTTTTTCACGTAAATCTGGTCGTCCAACATCACCAATAAAAAGGGTGTCGCCTGTAAAAAGAGCAGTTTTCCCATCTTTTTCGGCAACAATGGTAATGCTGTCGGGAGAGTGTCCGGGCGTATTTAAGGCAGAAACCTTAATATCCCCAACCATAATACTTTGACCTTCATCAAAAGGCTCATGCTCATAGTCGGCACCTAAATCTTTACTGTGATAAATAGGTGCTCCTGTTTCTTTATGTATTTGCAAGTGAGAACTCACAAAGTCAGCATGTGGATGGGTTTCAATAACCGCTATTATTTTTGCCTCATGTTCTTGTGCAAAAGCATAGTACTGCATAGGATTCCTTTCTGGATCTATAACGGCCATTTCACCATTGTCCACAATAGCATAGGAATAGTGGGCTAAAGGTTTATATTCAAACTGCTTTATTTCCATAAAATAGGGTTTAAAGGGCACCTTGTAATAAGGCGCCCTGTATTCAACATTGTTTTAAATTTCTTTCTTGGCCAAGTACCAATCCACTTTTTCCAATGTATCGTCTGCAAGTCTTTCATTAAGTTGATCTAGAGTCTTTGGAGGGGAAACGATTACTTTGTCCCCTTTTTTCCAATCCAAAGGCATGGCAACTTTGTACTCATCCGAAGTTTGTAGCGCTTCCAAGGCTCTTAATATTTCATCCATGTTTCTACCAACATTTAAAGGGTAGTACATGATCAATCTGATTTTTTTAGCTGGATCGATAAAGAAAACAGCGCGTACTGCTGCAGTTTCGCTTTCGTTGGGTTGAAGCATTCCGTACAATTTGGATACCTTCATGTCCAAATCTGCAATAATTGGGAAATCGAAGTATACCCCGGTATTCTCCCTCACATTTTGAACCCATCCCAAGTGGGCATGGATACTATCGATGCTTAAACCTAGAAGTTCGGTATTTAAGGCATCAAATTCATCTTTTCTTTGTGCGAACCCGCTCATCTCCGTTGTACATACAGGAGTGAAATCGGCAGGGTGAGAGAACATTACGGTCCATTTATCCTTCGCAAATTCCGAGAACTTAATCTTTCCTTTAGTGGTTACAGCCTCAAAATCTGGAGCCATATCTCCAATTCGTGGCATTTGATTTACTTTTTCGTTTTCTGAATAAGAATTTTCCATATTATTATAAGATATATTTATTGATATTTAATTCGTGATAAAAATAACTTATAATAAAGGTGTTTGCAGTAACGATTGTTACACAGTGGAAGTTTAACGCTTGTTTAACGATCACCCCTGACTTTAAATCAATTTACTATTTATTTAAGATAAAGTCAACCGCCATTTGCGCATGTAAATTGGTGGTTGCCAAGGTCGGAATGTCAACATCTTCTTGTTGTATCAACAAAGGTAATTCTGTGCAACCTAAAATTATTCCATCTGCACCTCTTGCTCTAAGCAATTCAATTTGTTGTATAAAAAAATGTTTGGCTGCATCAGAGAATGTTCCCTGTGTAAGTTCTTTGGACACATATTCATGCGCTTGGGTAATAAACTCTTCTTCGGGGATTATGGTTTCGATTTTATAATTGTTCTTTAAAACTTTGGGAATAAAGCTTCCGGTCATTGTTGGCTTGTTACCTAAAAGGCCTAGTTTTTTTAATCCTAGCTTTTGCGCTTCATTTCCTGTGGCATCTGCAATGTGCAGGATGGGAATATCAATTTTAGGTTGGACAAAATCATACACCATGTGGGGAGTATTGGCACAAATTACGATGGCTTTGGCACCAGCTGTTTGAAGTTTCAAGGAAATGTCCAAATACTTCGCGTTGATTTTCTCCTTGTTCTGTTCCCGCATCAATTCAATGTTGATACTATGTATGATCAGGGGAGGGTTTGCCCAATCACCGATTTTTTTTGAGGCCATTTGATTGATGAGTTTGTAGTATTCTATAGTGGAGTGCCAAGAAGTACCTCCAATCATTCCCAAAGTATTCATGCTTTTTGTCATTTTATTCAAAAATTATCAATGATATTGTAACAATTTACAGAAAAGTGGTACAAAAAAGATGTGGAGTTGGTTTTTATTGAATAATGATGATTTAAAAAGAAAAAATCAACCCCCTTTTTTTTGCGAGTAGTTAAATAGAACCCTTCTTCTGGTATTTTAGGTTAAAATTAACATAAAGCTAAAAGAGCACTACTTAATTTTAAGACCCATGGATTCAAAAAACATATTCTTGAAATATACTTACCTTTTATTAACTCAAAGTAAATCAAATAACTAACATATGAAAAGAAGAGATTTTGTACAGTACGCTGGTATGGGTGCAGGGGCAATGATGATGCCCTCGCTTCTTTTGGGGAACGATATTCCTGCAGAAGCATTGCTCGAACCGGGTATGGATACCGTCCTTAAAAAGAAAATGGCCGACGTTGCCCTTAATACGGCGAAGTCTATGGGTGCTACCTATGCGGATGCCAGAATAGGAAGATATTTGAACCAATATGTATTCACACGAGAGGATAAGGTCCAAAATGTAGTAAATACCGAATCTTTCGGAATTGGTATCCGAGTGATTGCTAATGGTACTTGGGGTTTTTCCTCCACAAACGATGTAACCGAAGATGGTATTAAAAAGGCCACACAACACGCTGTAGCCATTGCGAAAGCAAATTCCAAAATTCAAAAGGAGCCCGTTGTTTTGGCCCCTGTTGAATCTTACGGAGAAGTTTCTTGGAAAACTCCAATAAAAAAGGATTTCAAGGAAGTACCTATCTCGGAAAAAGTTGATTTGCTTTTGAGTGCAAACGGGGCAGCCATGGAAAACGGAGCCAACTTTGTGAACTCCGCACTTTTTATGGTGAATGAGCAAAAGTATTTTGCATCTACCGATGGATCATACATTGATCAGGATGTTCACCGTATTTGGCCAACCTTTAATGTTACGGCCATTGATCGTGCCGCTGGAAAGTTCAAAACCCGTCAGGCATTGAGTGCTCCAATGGGTATGGGCTATGAGTATATGGATGGATTGGAATCCGAAAAGCTTTCAGGTCCAGAGGGCATTAAACTATACAATAGAAGTTATGATATAGTGGAAGATGCTACCATGGCCGCCAAACAAGCCAAGCAAAAGCTAACGGCAAAATCTGTAGAAGCCGGTAAATATGATTTGGTTCTTGAACCTAACCACCTTGGATTAACGATTCATGAATCCGTAGGGCACCCATTGGAATTGGATCGAGTATTAGGTTACGAAGCCAATTATGCCGGAACCAGTTTTGCAACCATGGACAAATGGGAATCCAAAAACTTTAACTACGGCAGCGACATTGTAAATATTGTAGCCGATAAAACCCAAGTTGGATCGCTGGGGGCCGTAGGGTATGATGATGAAGGCGTGAAAACCAAAAAATGGGATTTGATAAGAAACGGAACCTTGGTGAACTATCAGGCCATACGTGATCAAGTGCATATGATCGATCAAAACGAATCCCACGGATGCTGTTATGCCCAAAGTTGGGAAGATGTGCAGTTCCAGCGTATGCCCAATGTTTCTTTGGAGCCAGGAAAAGAAAAATATTCCTTGCAGGACATGATCAAGGATGTGGACAAAGGAATATATATTCTAGGTCGAGGTTCATACTCCATTGACCAACAGCGTTACAACTTCCAGTTTGGAGGAACCTTATTTTACGAAATCAAGGATGGTGAGATTGTAGGTATGCTCGATGATGTAGCGTATCAGTCCAATACCCAGGAGTTCTGGAATTCTTGTGTTAAAATCTGCGATAAGGACGATTACAGATTGTTTGGCTCCTTCTTCGATGGAAAAGGGCAGCCATCACAGGTAAGCGCCGTTTCCCACGGTAGTTCTACATCAAGGTTTAATGGAATCAACGTAATCAACACAGGTAGGACCATTTAAGGTTTATTCAAATTAAATAATAAGACAATGGCTATATATACAAGAGAAGAAGCAAAAAAGATTTTGGAAAAGGCATTGAGTTTTTCCAAGGCCGATGCCTGCGAAATAAACCTAAGTGGAAGTAATAGCGGTAATATCAGATATGCTAGAAATACCGTGTCCACTGCAGGATATAGATCAACCCAAAGTTTAGCGGTACAGTCGAGCTTTGGTAAAAAAGTGGGTACTGCGACCATAGATGAGTTTGATGATGCATCATTGGAAAAAGTGGTGAGAAGAGCGGAAGAACTCGCTCAGTTGTCACCAGAGAACCCCGAGTTTATGCCACCCTTGGGACCACAAGAATATGACGAAGCTATCACGTTTAAGGAAGCTACGGCTAACGTAACACCCGAATACAGAGCAGAGGTGGCCAATAGCAGTATAGTTCCTGCAGCAGCAAAAGATGTGACCGCGGCTGGGTTCTTGGACGATTCGGCCCAATTTTCGGCCATGATCAACTCCAACGGACTGTTCGCTTACAATCAATCAACCGATGTGGACTTTACCGTAACCATGCGTACCAACGATGGTACAGGTTCGGGCTGGGTAACCAGGGATTATAACGATATTTCTAAGTTTGACGCTGATGAGGCATCAAAAGTAGCTATCGATAAAGCTGTTATGTCCAGAGAAGCACGAGCAATTGAACCAGGAAAGTACACGGTGATATTGGAACCTGCGGCATCGATTGGTCTGTTGAGAAACATGTTCCGGTCTTTTGATGCAAGATCTGCCGATGAGGGCAGGAGTTTTATGTCCGCCAAAGACGGTGGAACCAAACTTGGTCAAAAAATAGTGGACGAACGTGTTAATATTTGGTCAGATCCATTGAATCCAGATGTACCAACCTCTACATGGAACGGTGCTGGACAACCGCTCAAAAAAACCAGTTGGATAGAAAATGGCGTGGTCAAAAATTTGGCATACAGCCGTTATTGGGCAGAACAAAAAGGTGTAGACCCTGTACCTTTCCCCAGCAATGGTATTATGGAAGGTGGGGATGAAAGCCTTGAGGATATGATCAAAGGCACCAAAAAAGGAATTTTGGTAACACGTTTTTGGTATATCCGAAGTGTTGACCCACAAACTTTATTGTACACAGGTCTGACCAGGGACGGAACGTTTTACATTGAAAACGGGCAAATCAAGTTTCCCGTTAAAAACTTTAGGTTCAACGAGAGCCCTATTATTATGTTGAATAATTTGGAATCTCTTGGACAACAAGTACGTGTCAACGGAAACTTAATACCTTATATGAAGATTCGTGACTTTACGTTCACCAGTCTCTCGGACGCGGTATAAAAACAAAAAGTGAAACAAACTGGTGGTCAGGTTATCCTCGACCGCCAGTTTTTATTTTGGCAATTATTTTAGCCTACGACCCAAATGGCATTGGATAACGAATTCTTTTTTACACGATTACAATACGAATCAGGAGATTGGGATGTTGATCAGCGTATGCCCTCCAATTTGTTGAATTCCTTGGTCGAGTACACCACCTTAAAGGTGGATACCCAGGAAAAGATTATCACATTGTCCAGTGACGATATTTTTAAAAGTCCGTTCTGTTATATCTCGGGCCATAAATTGGTTCAGTTCACCAAAAAGGAACGGGAAAACTTCGAAAAATACGTTCGCAATGGTGGTTTTGTTTTTGCCGATGACTGTAATCACGATATTGATGGATTGTTCGCCAAATCCTTTGAACGTCAGATGGAAGAGATTTTTGGACCGGGCGAGTTGAAAAAGATTCCAAATGATCACGAGATCTACACCATTTTCTTTGAGTTTGATGATGGTCCACCTACCACTTCACAAGAACTGAACGGTTGGGGCGACGATTTGGTGCACGATTACCTTAAGGCCATTGTAATAGACGGAAGAATAGGGGTGCTCTACAGCAACAAAGATTACGGCTGCGAATGGGATTACGATTTTAGAAACAAACGATGGTATAAAATTGACAATACCCGGTTTGCGGTGAATATTGTCTTATACGCTTTAACCTCTTAACGATACTAATTTGGATAAAGAACTACAACAAATTGCAAATGAAGTAGAAGGGCTTTCCGAAAAATTGACCGCCCTCAAAAAGGAAATTGGCAAAGTGATTATAGGTCAGGAAGAGACCGTTTCCCAATTGCTCATCACCTTTCTTGCAGGCGGGCATGCCTTGCTCGAAGGTGTTCCGGGACTTGCAAAGACCTTGATGATACGAACGCTCTCCAATGCTATAGATTTAAAATTTAAACGGATTCAGTTTACACCCGATCTAATGCCTTCGGATATTATTGGAACTGAAATTTTGGAAGAGGACCATACCACAGGAAAAAAGTTTTTCAAGTTCAACAAAGGCCCTATTTTCTCCAATATCATTTTGGCTGATGAGATCAACCGAACACCACCAAAAACACAGGCAGCCTTATTGGAAGCGATGCAGGAGTTCGAGGTAACTTATGGAGACAAAACCTATCCTTTGGATAAACCTTTCTTCATCTTGGCCACACAAAATCCAATTGAACAATCGGGAACCTTTGTTTTGCCAGAAGCGCAACAGGATAGATTCTTGTTGTATATCAAAATTGGATATCCAACCGACGAGGAAGAAACTCAAATCTTAAAGGCTACCACCGGAACCAAAAAGGCACAGTTGAACAAGGTTTTATCTGGAGACGATATCATTCGATTACAACAATTGGTCCGGGAAGTTTCCATTAGCGATGGGCTCATCCAATATGTGAGTGATGTGATACGGGCCACCCGTCCAGATACTACTTCGGTGGATTATGTAAAACAATGGGTGGATTGGGGTGCAGGACCTCGTGCGGGTCAGGCCATGATATTGACCGCAAAAGCCAATGCATTATTGGAAGGTCGATTGGCCGTGACTTTGGAAGATTTGCAAACCGTAGCGCTGCCTGTATTGCGACACAGGGTGCTCGTGAACTTTAGAGCAGAAGCCGAAGGCATTACTTCGGATACGGTAACAAAAGAAATACTGAAAGCAGTACAGTTAAAAGACAAATAATGGCAGCAAGGGACTACCACGACCTTCTAAAACCTAAAGTCATCAATACTGTTTCGGGCCTAAGCCTGATTTCGCGTATTGTGGTGGAAGGATATACCTCTGGTTTACATCGGAGCAAGAGCGTGGGGCCCGGTATGGAATTCAGTCAATATAGAGGCTATGAACCAGGGGACGACCTTCGTTTGCTCGATTGGAAAATGTTGGCCCGTTCCGGTCGGTATTACATCAAGCAATCAGAAGTGGAAAGCCATGTGACCGTTAAATTTATTGTGGACGCCAGTGCTTCCATGGAACAAAAAGAGGTCGGTATTTCCAAATTGGAATTTGCACGGGTAATCATCGCTTGTTTGTCCTATATGGCTCAAAAACAGGGAGATTCCGTAGGGCTTTTTGCTCTCAACGAGGATGACTTTGTGAGCATTTACCCCAAGGCAGATCAAAAACACTTCAACCGATTGTTGCTCGAATTATTGAAGATTTCCACAAAGGGAAAATGGCCCGAACTTTCCATTGCTTCCCAAAGGATTCACAATAGGGGAGAAAAGGAACTGGTTTTTTTTCTGACCGATATGTACGAAGATGTTTCGGAGTTGTCCGACTTTGTGAAGAACTTGAAAACTGCCAATAATGAAGTGGTGGTGCTTCAAATTATGACGGGTAGTGAAATGGATTTTGATTTTAAAAAATCGGTCACTTTTGAAGATTTGGAAACAGGTGCAAAGGTGAAGGTCGATGTCAAAAAGGCTAGGGCGACCTATTTAAAGAACTTGGAGGAAAAAATAGAACGTACCAAAGAGCGGTTGCTCTCGCAAGGGGTCCATTATCATTTGTTTCGAATGGATAGTGACTTGGGCGATGCATTGCAACTCTTTTTAAAAGAACGAATACGATTGGTATAAATGGTTTTTACAAATCCGTCATATCTCTGGGCACTTTTGGGACTGTTGGTACCCTTGGCCATTCATTTGTGGAGCAAAAAGGAGGCGAAGACCATTAAAATTGGAAGTATCCAGTTATTGGATGAATCCAATTCGCGTCAATCCAGTAGTATTCAGTTGAACGAATGGTTTTTGCTATTGCTCCGAATGCTTATCATTGCCTTGGTGGTTTTACTAATGGCAGGTCCCAAATGGCGAACCAAAGGCAATCAAAAAGAAATCACCTATTTGGTGGAGGCGTCCATTGCCAACGAAGCATCCATTTCTACTATTTTAGACAGCTTACAGGAGGATTCCCCGGTTTTACTATTAAAAAATGGCTTTCCCGCTTGGGAAGCGGAAGCCAATTATCAAACTGACAAGGAGCAACCCAACTATTGGCAATTGGTACAAAAAATGGACTCGCTGCGTTCGGATAGTGTGGTAGTGTTTACCAAAGCATTGGTAAAAGGTATCAAATCTATGAGACCTAACACACAAAAGAAAATTCATTGGGTGGTCATGGAGTCAGAAGAAACACAAGACATACCCTTGCTGGCTTTTAATGATGAATCTGGGGTTGAATTGAGAACGTCTTCAAGTAGTGGCAGAACAACTGAAATACGGAAGGAAACCTTGGCTGAAGGCTTTGAGGTCATAAACGATAGCCTTCGATTACTTTCAGAAGAACCCACAATGATTCCCTTGAAAACAAGGGGTACTTTGGTAATCAATCTGTATACAGATGAAAATTTTGAACGAGATGAAAAATATATAGAGGCATCTTTTAGGGCTTTATCCGTATTTCTGAAATGTGAAATAGTAATTCAAAAAGAAGAGAAGTCCACGGATAATCCTGTTGATTTGAATATCTGGTTGAGCAATGAACCTAAAAATGATTCGAAAGGAAAATGGCTGGTTTACCAAGAAAACCCCGTGGCCAAGAAATTGATAGAAGCGGGACACCGGAAAAACCTTTTTTATCTGACATCAAGGTTGAACCCCAAAAACACGGTCGACCAACACTTACCAGAACAGTTGCTGAACATTTTAGCATTGGACAAGGATTTAAATGCTTTGGTGGCCAAGGTAGATGCAAGGCAATTGGATGAGTCAGAACTCAGACCTAATTATGTCGAACCGAAAAGGAAAAGGGAAAGAGCCACTTTGCTTGATGTTTCCCTCTGGGTATTCTTTATCCTTGCAGCGCTTTTGATTGTTGAACGTTTGATTTCAAACTATAGAAAACAATGATGGGAGCAGGGAAGATAGAACAATTTCAGAAGCGATGGCAGCAATCCAAATACGTGGAAGGCTTGCTGTATGCCACAGGATTTGGAGGTTTTGTATACCTGTTGACCCATAATATATTTTTTGGAATTCTTGGTTTGTTGTTGGCTGCAGGAATTGCTTTTTGGGTACTGAAACCTTGGAAGATCAGCTCGGAAAATGTCGTGGGTTACATAGATGCACATGTACCACAAGCTGGATTTAGCAGTGGACTGTTATTGTTGCCAACCGAAGAACTTTCCGACCTCTCCAAGTTACAACAGTATCGCGTAGCAGAACAATTACAACCGGTTTTGTCCAAATTAAGACCGCCCCATAACTTGTTCAAGGCGGAGCTTGTTATGTTCGGATTAATTCTACTTGGACTTGCAGGTGGTTTTATATTGACCAAATTTGGGAATATATCCGATGGAAGCCCATCAACCAATGACCAGGTAACTTTTGCCCCAAAAGACAGTATATCAACTTCAACCGAAACCCCCGAACTAACGGAGACCATTATCAACATTCAATATCCTAGCTATACAAGAAAGTCTAACGTTACTACTTCAGTACCCAATATTAAGGCAGTTGAAGGTTCTAAAGTAACATGGAACCTTGAGTTTGAAGGCAATGTTCGACAAGTGGAAATGGATTTTATGGGGGAGCGTATCGGTTTCAGAAAAATTCAGGCTAGGTATACTTTGACCAAGACTTTGGAGACATCGGGATTTTACAGTTTTACCTTTAAGGATGCGGATGGTAACGACTATGTGAGTGACCTATATTCCCTGGAAATGATAACCGACGAACCTCCTGTGGTTCAAATTGAAGGTTTGGACAACTATACTTATTTCGAATTTGAGGACGATAAGCGTTTAATGCTCAACACCAGCATAACCGATGATTTTGGCATTGATGACGCCTATATTATCGCAACAGTGAGCAAAGGTTCTGGAGAATCGGTAAAATTTAGAGAGGAGACGGTGCGTTTTGACAGGGCTATTTCTAAGGGAAGAAAATCTATTCAGTTAAAGCAGCCTATTAATTTGGATGCCCTAAAAATGGATCCTGGTGATGAACTTTATTTTTATGTAGAAGCAATCGATCAAAAAACGCCAACCGCCAACATTGCACGGAGCGAAACCTATTTTGCTGTAATCCGTGATACCATTACCGATGAGTTTGCCGTGGAAGGTAATCTGGGAGTGGATTTAATGCCTGACTATTTTAGGAGTCAGCGCCAATTGATCATTGATACTGAAAAATTGATTGCCGACCGCCCCAATATTTCCGAAAAGGATTTTAAGTTTAGGAGCAACGAATTGGGTTTTGATCAAAAACAATTGCGCCTAAAGTATGGGCAGTTTATGGGTGATGAATCCGAAATGCAAGCGGCTCCCGGTCAAGTATCATCCACTGAAAATGAAGAAACTGATGATCATTCTGGAGCAGAAGGGGAAGAAGAAGACCTTCTGGAGGGGTATAGTCATAAACACGATAATGAAAACGAGCATAATTTGGTCGAGGAGCACAGCCCAGAAGGAGGAGAAGAGGAAGACCCGTTGCACGATTACCTACATAATCATTCAGATCCGGAAGAGTCAACCTTGTTTGAAAAGTCATTAAAAGCAAAACTTCGGGACGCTTTAAACATTATGTGGGACGCTGAACTCCATTTACGACTCTATGAACCGGAAAAATCATTGCCGTATCAATACGATGCCCTCAAAATAATACAGGATATAAAAAATAGTGCCCGAATCTATGTGCACCGGATAGGGTTCGACCCTCCACCCATCAAGGAGGAAAGCAGATTGAGCGGGGATATAGAAGGTATCACCAATTATGACAAACAAGAAGAATTCCAGTATAATCGGCCTTTCGCTTCTACAAGGACGTCCATAGCCCGTTTGGAACTTTTGATTCTAGATAAAAAAGAGTTTACCGATGAAGATAGCTCCCTGTTTGAAGAGGCCGGAAACGAATTGGCACCAAAAGCAATTCAAGAACCTCTAAAATATTTAAAAGTATTACAAGGCTTACGTGACCTGCAAAAAGAAACAAACAGGACTAAGGAGAACTATGAGGTAGTACAAAAAAATCTTTTGTCCGTTCTGCCCGAGGTTGAAGACAATCCAATGAAAAGGACTAAATATCAAGACGAAATCAATCTATTGTACTTAAAAGAACTGGGTGTTTATGAATGATGGTGTGGTATTTATGAATCAGGGACTTCTTTGGCCGGTAATTTTGGTCGGATTGTTGCTATGCGCCGTCTTTATTTGGAAAGAATGGTCGCAGCGAAAGGAACGAAGATTTTGGTTAAAGGCGATTGCTTCATTTTCGGCCATTTTTTCATTGGTGATGCTCGTTCTCAAACCTAGTACGCCCAAACAATCTGTCAAAGGGAAAGGAATCGTGTTAACAGCGGGTTACCGTCCTACTCAGTTGGATAGCTTACAAGCCATTTACAAAAGAATAAAAACTGAGGAGTACGTTAAGGGACGAACCTTATCCATTTTAAAAGAGGCAGATACCCTTTTTCTTTTAGGCCATGGAATGGAACCTTTTGATTTGTGGCAAGTAAGGGATAAATCAGTTGCTTTTTTTGGAGGTGAAACGCTTGAAGGATGGACTGCAATATCCTATAAAAATGAAGTTTCCCTAGGTGAAACGTTTCAGGTAAAGGCCAAATATGTTAATCCACAAAGGGGAAATTGGGCCATTTTAACCGATAATGGTGGAAATGCTTTGGATTCGGTACCGTTTGAGGAAATGGAAGAACAGGCGGTGACATTGATGGGCAATCCAAAAGCAAGCGGACAGTTTGTTTATCGTCTTTTGGAAAAAGATAGTGAAGGTACTATCATATCTGAAGAACCAGTTCCCATTATGATTGTAGAAAGTGAACCTTTGAAGATTTTGATGGTCAATACCTTTCCTACTTTTGAGACGAAATACCTCAAAAACTTCTTAACCGAAAAGGGGCACGAGGTATTGGCACGAACACAGCTTACCAAAGGCAAATACAAGTTTGAGTATTTCAACGGGGCATCAAACCCTATTTATAGTTTTACGGAGGAGAATCTGAAAGGATATGATCTATTGGTAATCGATACAGATTCCTATACAGCTTTTGGAAGAAGGTCAAAAGAAGCAATGGAGGAAGCGATGAAGACGCATAGCCTGGGTGTTTTTATCCAACCTGGTGAGAGTTTGTTCAGACTATCTGAAAGGCAATCTCCGTTTCAGTTTAATCGAGATTTTGATACAGAGATAATTATAGAGGAGTCAAGCCAAACCCTACAGAAGTATCCTTTTGAATTTAAGAATGATGTCCGTACTCAGAGGATTATGATTGATTCGGTGTTGGTAGCGGCTTATGTTCCAATAGAAAAGGGTAAAATAGGTACCACGGTACTTCAAAATACCTACCAATGGATTTTAGACGGAAGCGAGTCGCTGTATGCCAATATTTGGACACAAATCCTAAAGAGCATCATCAAAGAACAAGAGAAAGTAATAGCTTGGAAATCGATTACAGAAACTCCAAGAATTAATGAACCATATGAATTTGAGGTTCGAACTTCCATGAATGGTATTGAAGTCACAACCGATGAAGGAGTGAAAATCCCTTTGATTCAAAATAGTTTGGTGCCCAATAAATGGAGAGGGGTTAAGTATCCCAGAAAATCGGGATGGAATTCAATAGAGGTTTCCAATGATACCGTCAGCAAATTTTCATATTTTGTTTTTGATAAAAATCAGCGAAAGTCGATTGCCCTTTCCGAAAAGTTGAAAGCAAACTATCGGGAATTTGGAGATCAAAAGGGCTTCAATAGCGTAACCTCCTCTTCACATAAGGAATTGGAGCCCATTTCTTCAATTTGGTTTTATACGGTACTGCTTTTGTGTTTGGGTTGGTTGTGGTTGGAGCCTAAATTGGGCAATTGATGTTTTTAGTTATTGTCCCTTTCTTTTTCTTCTTTTTTCTTTTTGCTCATGCCAACAATAAACAATAATCCACCAACTGCTACCAAAACATTTCCCAAGGATTCCACATTGCCTTTAAGGGTGGTCGAAAAAACAATACCCAAGGCAATGATCACGATTCCCATAAAAATGTATTTTCTATACGTTTCTTTTTTTTCCATTTTGATAGAAGGTTTTTATAGATTAACGATACTTTAGTTCACGATGTGTTTTACATTTTTTGGTGTTTACCATCATTTTTTTTGAAGTGCCACAAATAGTCCAAATTATCTTTCTTTAAAATCAGGAATGTAGCTGCTGCAGCTATAAGCGTAGCAGGAAATCCTGATCCAACTCCCAGTGGCGCAATAACAATAAAGAATAGTATGGCTCCAACACATGCGGTTTGAACCGCCAAACCTTTTAAGGTAATACCTAAAGCAATTACTCCCTGTCCTATTGATATTAAGGTCACCGTTGGGACAATATTGGACTTGAACCAATGGACTATAAAATTGTGGTACACTTCAAAAGGGGTGAAGGTGGCATAAATCAAATAATCATCTGGGGTTTTGTGGGCAGTGTTATAATTTAGCCAGCAAGCCCAGGCAAATACCATAAATAAAAGCAATCGGGTTAGTTTTGTCCATCGAAAAGAAGTTACCAAAATAACTAGTGCAAGACCATTGCTTATGGACCATGGGATTAGATTTTCTTTTAAGAGTTCCATTCTTATTAAGAATTAGATAGCACATTTATGAGAGCTTCACATCCAGAATTATTCATAAACCTTGTGTGCTCCTCGATATTATTAAATTGCTTGCCTGTTATTTGTGAACACAAAATCTTTGAATCCGTAAATTGATAAAATCTGTCCAGTGTTTCTTTCGCATAGGGATTGTCCATGGATGACTTTGTGGCTACCTCTCGGCACCATTGGAGGGATTTCATCCAAATAGCCGCTGCCAATGCTCCGCATGCTGCACCACTTAACCCAAGACCTCCAGCAAAACCTGCTACCATAATGGACTCTTCATCACTTGCCCCCATTTTTTTTGCGACTTCGGTGGAGCAACTCAAACATGCTTTGGATGGTTTGTTCTTGTTTTTGGACAGCCCCTCTATTGCAGTACTTACGGCTTCGGGCGCCCATTCTTCCGCTAGATTGAAACAGTGTAAAAATCTACCGGTAAAAAAGTACTTGGCCATACTTAATTTACTGGAAAAGTCGCAGTGGGTAATCTCCCGGCAATTTATGGTGTGTTCCCTTTCTGAAAATGATTCCATGACTTTTTGTGTCGCATAAACAGCCACGGCAATTGCCTGATTTTTATCCGTGCACCTACGAAAAGCTTCGGCTCCAATTGCTAAGGATGCTCCCCAAAGCATACCACATTGATGCCCTTCTTGCATAATTCCCCCAGCCAGTACATCAGACGCACGTTCTTCATGTTCTTTTACATGACCAAATTCACGGTTCAAAATGTAGAAAAAGGTTCGGGAGCAGGTTCTTAGCTTCTTAAATACCTTTTTACCGTCCTTTGGACCTTCGTTCGGTATTTTAACATCAGAATCCATTAGAATATATTTTGAAATTAATCGAAAGAAGATAGTGTGATTCAAAATACCATCCTATGACCTAGATTAGTTTGAAGGAAGTATATGGGAATGTTTTGGTTTATTGACGACCAATCAACATCTAATTTTTAAATTAAAGGTCAGAATTTATTCGGTTTGGATTTTCTTGCTTTTAGTTTTATAAATTCCAAAATATTACCACCAGTAAAAACAAGTAACGCCAAAACCCCTGAAAAAATAAGTCCGGTAAAAACAGCGAAATTTCTGCCTGTATCAGATACTACTTTTTGCATGGCTTCTTTTTGTTCCGGTGATATTTCATTTGCAGTAAAAAAGCCATCACCATTTGTATCAAATTTTTGAAGGTCTTGATTGTAAGAGATATCGAAATATGCAGCTTCACCAACTATTAGGAGATAAACTCCAAAAAAAACTGCCGCACTTATCCAAAACCATTTCCATTTTCCTGTTTTGAAAAGTTTTCTTCGATGGATTACCATAAAAACTAAAATCAAAATTGAAATTAGACCGGGTATCATCAAATGGTATGGAAGACTGCTAACTTTCACTTATATCTCCAACTGGTCAAATCAGCTCCTTGTGGGGCACTTTCTGCAATACGTTTCATGATTTTTGGCACATACATCGAGTTATATCGTAAACGACTGATGGCATTGGGCTGGTCTGGGTCTCCATTCCAGCAATGTTCTGCGCGATCGCCATACAAGACTTCACCATCGTAATAGGGTTCGCTGGTGCTCTCCAAAAAGTCTTCCATTAAATACACGGCGTTGTTCAAATAGTAGTTGTCCATATCACCACAGTAGATATGTATTTTTCCTTTTAGTTTAGGGCCAAGTTTATCCCAATCGCGTTCCAAAATATGCCGGAGGTCATAGTTCTCTTTCCAATATTCAGCCACTTCATGGTCGATATCACCGCTCATTTTGTCCCAAATTCGTACAGGGTAACCATCGTCTCCTTGTGGTGAGTATGTCGCTTCCCAAATATCCCATTGCTGCCCTGATCTGGATTTGTCGCCTAAGACCAACTCTAGATGATTCCCCTGCCGAAGAGTGGATTGGATATCCCCCAAATAATTTCGGTGGGAAGGAATTTCCAATTTTTTATGGTCTGAATCGTAATAATACGCATTGTCATCTTCATAAATATTGGTGAGGCAATAGGCCCTAAAATCAATTGGGTCTGGGCAAGCGGCAAAGCAACCATTGTATTCCTCCGGGTATTTTACCTGCACGGCCAAGGCTTCCCAGCCTCCGGTGGAACCACCGTACAAAAAGCGGGACCAACCTTCGCCCATCCCTCTGAATTGTTTTTCGATTTCAGGAATCAACTCATAGGTAATGGCGTCTCCATAGGGTCCTTGGCTAGCAGAATTTACTGCATAGGAATCATCGTAATAGGGGGTCGGGTGTTGAATTTCTATAATTAGGAAGCGTGGAAAATCGGGTTCGTTCCAACGTTTATAAAAATCATAAGCCTCTTGTTGTTGAATAATATTGTAACCGTCCAAATCAAAACGTGCCGAATAGGTTGGTTCTAAATTCGGGTCGGGTGGGGTAGTGCGGAAACCACCAAAATCACTTGGAAAATGACCATGAAAGACCATTAACGGATATTTTGCTTCGGGATGCTCATCAAAACCCTTGGGCAACAGCACATGGGCTCCCAAATACATATCCCTTCCATAAAATTCCGATAATTTTTCCGATTTAATTTTAATGTGCTTTATCCATTCGGTGTCCTCTGGTTCCGGAATTGGAGGAATTTCTTGATCCATGACCACAGACACATTTTCAACTCCGTTTTCCCCAACCGTTATTTTAAAAGGCTTGCTATATAGATTTCCGGGGGAGGTGTTCCAATGCTGCCCCTCGCCATTGTCCATGGGTAGCTTTACCGTATGTCCAGTGGATAAATTAAATGTCTCATACACATGCAGAAGTGCCTGCACATTGTATTCCCCTGGAGGAACATCCGATAAACTTGGGTAAGGATATCCGAAAATGGATTCATCAAACGTTATGGATTCGCCGGCTGACATTCCATCCACATTCATTCCAAAAATGAGCTGTGTGTTTAAACCGTCGTTAATCTGGAAACGAGGTTCCTTGCTATCATCGGTAGAAAGCATCAGGAGCAAACGGCCATCTTTATTTTCAGCACTTATAGTTTCGTCAAAACGTACTGCTATGTTATATTCTGATTTTTCAGCGGTGTTACAGGAAATAATAAATAAAAGACAACTGCAAAAAAAGATAGAGAGTTTGGTCATGGTAGTTAGGTTTAGATGAATAAGATAATCCATTTTACCCATTAACCAAAGTGTAAAGTGCTATTTATAAGTATATTCTTTCGGTTCTATATGTATGAGTACATGGCCCAAATTGGGAATTTCTTTTCGAAGAAAATCTTTTAGATTGTGAGCAATCCAATGGCCTTTTTCTACTGAGATGTTACCATCCACGATTGCATGAAGGTCGACATGATAATTCATCCCTGATTTCCGGATGAAACATTTTTCGGTACCTAAAATTCCTTCTACCTGCGAAGATTTTTTTCGAATCTCTAAAATCAGGTCGTCGTATTGATGTTCATCCATAATTTCCCCTAAGGCCGGACGGAAGATCAAATAACTATTGTAAAATATAAATCCTGATGCCAAAAGGGCTGCCCAATCATCGGCTGATTCATAGCCTTCACCAAATATTAGTGCTATGGAAATACCCAAAAAGGCCATTACCGATGTGATAGCATCACTTCTGTGGTGCCAAGCATCCGCTCTCAACGAAGAACTTTGGGTCTGTTTACTTTTTCGGATAACAACCTGATATGATATCTCTTTCCATAAAATAATAACTCCCAAAACAATCAACGTCCACGACTCTGGTGTTTTATGAGGGGTTTGTATGTGCTGAATGCTTTCGTACGCAATGATCGTAGCGGAGGTAACCAAGAAAGCTACAACAATGAATGTGATCAGCGGTTCTATTTTACCATGGCCATAAGGATGGTTCTCATCGGGTGGTTTTTCCGCATATTTAAATCCTAACAAAACCAAAAAGGATGAAAAAATATCCGTTGTGGATTCTATGGCATCGGCAATCAGTGCATAGGAGTTCCCAAAAAATCCGGCCAAACCTTTTATCAGGGCCAAACTAAAATTGCCAAGAAGGCTGAAATATGTCGTTCGTATGGCAGTTTTTTCGTTACTCATTTTTTATGGATTGCTTTGCAAAGATCATCATTACAAGTGGATTCTGGGTTTGGAATTTTGAGTTATAAAAATCCCCGACTTTGAAATGTATCCAAAAGTCGGGGATTTTAAAAAAACAGAATGGTCAGGTGTATTTACAATTAAGATATTACGGCTTGAGCAGCTGCCACTCGGGCAATTGGCACCCTAAAGGGTGAACAACTTACATAGTTCATTCCTACTTTGTGACAAAATGCAACTGAGCTTGGTTCTCCTCCATGTTCACCACAGATTCCAACTTTAAGGTCTTTGTGTTTTTCTCGGCCACGTTGAGTCCCCATTTCTACCAATTGGCCTACACCTTCTTGGTCCAGAACTTCAAAGGGGTCTGCTTTCAAGATTCCTTTTTCAAGATATACGGGCAGGAATTTACCTGAATCGTCCCTAGAATATCCAAAGGTCATCTGTGTAAGGTCATTGGTTCCGAAAGAGAAGAAGTCGGCAATTTCGGCAATCTTGTCGGCAATCAAGGTAGCTCTTGGTATTTCGATCATGGTACCTACGGAATACTCTACGCTATCCTTACGTTTTTTGAAAACTTCTTGAGCTGTAGCATCGATTATCTCTTTTTGTTGTTTAAACTCTTCAACGGTACCAACTAAGGGGACCATAATTTCTGGTTTAACGGCAATACCATCTTTCTTGACTTTTAGTGCAGCTTCCAAAATAGCTTGTGTCTGCATTTCAGTAATTTCAGGATAGGTATTTCCCAGCCTACAACCTCTATGTCCCATCATTGGGTTAAACTCTTCCAGTTCAGCTACCTTGCTTTTTACTGAGGACAAGGAAATATGAAGGTCATCGGCAAGCTCTTTTTGGGTGGCCAACTGGTGGGGAACAAACTCATGCAATGGTGGGTCCAATAATCTAACAGTAACAGGATATCCTTCCATTGCTCTGAAAATTCCTTCAAAGTCGTTACGTTGCATGGGAAGCAGTTCTTTTAGAGCTTGCTTACGTCCCTTGATAGTATCGGCCAAAATCATTTCTCGCATGGCCTTGATACGGTCCACTTCGAAGAACATATGCTCGGTACGGGTTAAACCAATACCTTTTGCACCAAAATTTCGGGCAATCAGGGCATCTTTTGGTGTGTCAGCATTTGTTCGTACTTCCATAGTGGCATATTTGTCTGATAGATCCATCAATTCAGCAAATTCACCGCTCAATTCCGGTTCTTTTGTGCCAACCTTTCCTTCCAAGATGTTACCTGTAGAACCGTTTATGGAAATCCAATCACCTTCATGATACTCATGTCCATCAACTTTCAGGGTCCTTGTCTTGTAATTGATTTTTAAGGCACCTGCACCTGAAACGCAGCATTTACCAATTCCCCTTGCCACTACTGCTGCGTGGGAGGTCATACCTCCACGTGCCGTAACAATACCTTTGGCCACATTCATGCCTTCCACATCTTCGGGGGAAGTTTCAACCCTGATCAGAATACTGTTTTTAAATTTATCCGCTTCATCAGCAAAGAAAACAATCTGTCCAGTTGCTGCACCTGGTGATGCTGGTAAACCTTGTGCGATTACTTCGGCTTCCTCCAAAGCATCAGGATCAAAGATGGGGTGTAAAAGTTCGTTCAGTTTATTGGGCTCTATGCGCATTAGGGCCTTTTTCTCATCTATTAATCCCTCTTTTAGTAAATCCATTGCAATTTTCACCATTGCAGCACCGGTACGCTTACCGTTACGGGTCTGTAGTATCCAGAGTTTACCTTGTTGAATGGTAAATTCCATGTCCTGCATATCTTGGTAGTGTGTTTCCAGTCTATTTTGATAATCAAACAGTTCCTTGTAAATATCGGGCATTAGTTCTTCCAACGACGGGTAGCTTTCTTTACGTTCTTCCTCGTCCACCCGGGCAAGTTTGGCCCAACGTTGAGATCCTAACAAAGTAATTTGCTGAGGTGTACGAACACCGGCGACCACATCTTCCCCTTGGGCGTTGATGAGGTATTCCCCATTGAACACGTTTTCCCCGGTTCCAGCATCTCTGGTAAAGCATACCCCGGTTCCGGAATCTTCCCCCATATTACCAAAAACCATGGCCTGAACATTTACAGCGGTACCCCAATCTTCTGGGTATCCGTGCATTTTACGGTAATAGATGGCACGATCACCGTTCCAACTGTCAAATACGGCTGCAATGGCTCCCCAGAGTTGGTCCCATGGATTTGTAGGGAAAGGTGTACCTGTTCTTTTTTTAACAATGTCCTTAAAGTCGTAGACCAAATCTTGAAGATCTTGAACAGTGAATTCTGTATCCTGTTCAATTCTTCGTTTATCCTTTAAATTATCAATGATTTCTTCAAAGGGGTCAAGGTCATCTTTGGACTCTGGTTTAAGGCCCATTACAACACTACTGTACATTTGGATAAAACGTCGGTACGAGTCCCAAGCAAATCGTTCATTACCTGTCATTTTAATTACTCCTTTTATGGACTCATCGTTCAAACCAAGATTAAGGACAGTATCCATCATTCCTGGCATGGAAACCCTTGCCCCGGAGCGGACTGAAATCAGCAACGGATTTTCATCATCCCCGAATACGGCCCCCATGGTTTCCTCGATACTATTTATAGCACTACGAACTTCGGGCTCTATGCGTTCTATTACCGCTTCTCTACCTTCTGCGTTGTATTGGGTGCAAACTTCAGTTGTTATTGTAAAGCCTGGGGGCACAGGAATCCCAATACGGCTCATTTCGGCCAAGTTGGCTCCTTTACCACCAAGCAGTTCCTTCATGTCTCGTCCTCCATCCGCTTTTTTGTTGCCGAAAGAATATACGCTGAGTTGGTTTTCTGTAAGTGTTTCCATCTTTATATCTATTAAGAGATTGACAAATGCTAAAATCTGAATGTAAAATTAGAGGGAGCAATTGGCTCATAACATGATAAAAGTCAGTGTTTCAGGTGTTTTATAGGTTTTAGAGGATATTTTTATTCGTATTTGTGAACCTAGCGATTTCCCATGACTCAAAATAGACGATTTAAAGGTGTAAGTGATGGGTTAGGGGGTTAAAAGCCAGCTAAATAGAAGTTTTTTGTAACATTTGTTACTGAAAATCAGCAGTTTAGGAAAATACTGACATTTATCATCTTTTACGAATATTCCATATTAGAACTTTGTCCCCAACAAAACCAAAATACTATGCAATCACAATTCAAAAAAAGACCGTTCTCGATTAAGTCAGTCATTTTGTTAATGACCTTCGGATTGATTCCGATCGCACTTGCAGCACAGAGCTATGCAATCAGCAAAAGCGAAGGTGAAGTTATGGTAACAGGCACCTCTACCTTGCATGACTGGGAAGAAGTGGCAGAACAAAAATCAGGTTCTATCGCTTTGGACAATACAGGTGAACTTCCTAAAATCAACACTTTAAAATTTACGGTGGAAGCGGAAAGCCTTAAGAGTGGAAAGGGAGCTATGGATAAAAACACTTACAAAGCATTGGACACCAAAAAGCACAAACAAATTGTTTTTAACATGAAAAGTGTAAAAAGTGTTTCGCCGGTTGTTTCTGTTTCCAATCGATACAAAGTCGTTGCGACAGGAGATTTGACCATTTCTGGCAGCACAAATACAATTGATTTGCCGTTTAACCTAACCATAAATGGAGACAAGGTACTGCTCGAAGGAAAAAAGGCTTTGAAAATGACCGACTACGGTGTTGAACCACCCAAAGCACTTTTAGGAACCATCACCACTGGTGATGAAATCGAGGTTCACTTTAACACAGTTTGGAAATAATTAAATTTTAATACTCAACTAAATAAATCTACAATCATGAGAAAATATGTAAAACAAGGATTACTGGTAGCTGCTTTCTTAGTAGGCCTATCGGGATTTTCACAAAATCGTCAACTCGATAATTTCCGTTCACCGGACAAAAATGGAATCAATGTTTTTGAAGCACCAAAAGATACTGTCTCCACATTTGATGGTATAAAAGTAAGGGTCGGTGGATCATCCACCCTTCAGTTCCAAGCATTGAACCACGAAAACTCAGGAGCCGTGGACCTTATTCCAATCGGAGATAACTTTAACTTGGCAACTGCTAACTTGGATTTGGATGTGGCCTTGGCCAAAGGTGTACGTATGCACTTAAGAACTTATTTGTCTTCACGTCACCACCCAGAGCCTTATGTAAAAGGAGGTTATTTCCAAGTAGATAATTTGGACTTCATAAGCCCTGGATTTTTGGAAGAAGCCATGAAGTATCTTACCATTAAAGTAGGACACATGGAAAACAACTATGGTGATACCCACTTTAGAAGAAGTGACAACTCCCAAGCCATGTACAATCCATTTGTTGGTAACTTGATCATGGATGCGTTTACCACTGAGGTCGGCGGTGAAGTTTACTTCAGAAAAAATGGATTCATCGGTATGTTTGGTCTTTCCAATGGTAAATTGAACCAAGCTGTAAGCAATCCAGAAACTACAGGAGCTTCCATTTTGGCCAAATTAGGTTACGATGGACAGGTGAATGAAGACTTGAGACTTAGAATTACGGGTTCTATGTACAGCACAGGAAAATCTGGAAGAGTATACTTATACAGTGCAGACCGAACAGGTTCCAGATATTATTTGGTAATGGAGGATACCGAAGCAAGGGCATCCAGTAACTTTAGATCGGGTAGATATAACCCTGGATTTGACAATGAAATCACTGCCTTTATGATCAACCCATTTGTAAAATATAAAGGATTGGAATTCTTCGGAACTTTTGAAACTTCTTCAGGAAAAACAGATGCTGAAACCGACAATAGAACTGCTACACAGTTGGCAGGTGAATTGATCTACAGATTTGGAAACAATGAAAACTTCTACTTGGCAACTCGTTACAACACCGTAACTTCTGATGACCCATCTGGATCAGAGATTACCATTGATAGATTCCAATTGGGAGGTGGTGTATTCTTGACCAAGAACATTTTGGCCAAAATAGAATATGTGAACCAACAATATGATGGATACGATACAACAAGTATCTTCCACGAAGGTGAATTTAAAGGAGTTTTATTGGAAGCTGTTATCAGTTTCTAAAATATGATTGATGATTGATCAAGACCTAGGGCAGGAATGTTCTAGGTCTTTAACCTTAAAAATATTATATTAGGAACTCATGTTGTCCACAAGTTCACATATCACAAAAATTGTTTGGATTGTTTCTGCTCTTTTAATTGGGTTTGGTTTTACCGACCCAGAAAGGGAGACTAAGGTCCGTGTGGCTCCTGAGAGTGAAGTGGTGATTTCCGGAACAACCAATGTCAACGAATTTACCTGTAAATACAATTTGGAAGAACTGGAGTTGCCCATACGCTTGGCTTATGACGACAAAGCTGAGCAGATACAGTTCAGTAATGCTCAACTAAAGCTGGCCAACGATTGTTTCGATTGTGGTGGCAAGTCCATTAACAAGGATTTCAGGGATTTGTTACAGACCGAAAAACATCCCCAAGTGGAACTGCGATTGCTCTACGTGGATCCTCCTCAGCCTGATAATCAAAAAATAGGTGTGGGAATGGAGATTAAAATTGCCGGGGTTACCAGAAACTATGAAACCACATTATATTGCGAACAACAAGGCAATATTTGTGTTGATGGCACCATACCTTTAAAATTAACCGATTTTGGTCTTGAACCTCCGCGAAAAGCGTTGGGTATAATCAAGGTACATGATGAAATAAAAGTAAGGATAGCCTTAAGGTTAAACGAAATTTAAAAATTTTAGCACTCATTCATTTTGAAATCCGTTGCGATGTTTTGGCATTCAACGGATTTTTTTGTTGTAAGAATCCGTAAGGGATTCTAACAATATCAGTTAAAAATATTAATCGGGAAAACCCTATATTGTAGGACATTTAAACCGAAATTAACTACAAACAATAATTATGAACAGGATGCTATCTGTAAAGGGCATTTTTACCTTGGCCTTTGCACTATTTACAATCACATTTTATGCACAAGATAACTTTGGTGGGTTGGCACTATATACGGTGAGGGACAATATGGGCGAGGATGCCAAAGCGACCCTGCAAAAAGTGGCGGATGCAGGTTATGCCTACATCGAGGCTGCGGGTTATAACGAAGGAAAATTTTATGGCATGGAGCCACAGGAGTTCAAGGCCTATTTGGAGAGTATTGGTTTGACTCCGGTTAGTACGCATATGGGTATGGTAACTTTGGAAAACGCAGACCAATTGATAGCCGATACCAAAGCAGCAGGATTTGAATATTTTACCATTCCGGTACCACCTATGGGCATGTTCACGTTTAATCGCGAAAACCGAACCATGGGGATGAAAGGTTCCATGGAAGATTTTGCTGATATTCTCACCACCTTGGGTAAAAAATGTGAGGCTTCAGGATTGAAGTTATTGTACCATAACCATGACTTTGAGTACAAGAACAACGAAGATGGTATTAAACCAATTGAATACTTATTGGATAATACAGACCCAAAATACGTGAACTTCCAAATGGATCTATATTGGGTGACCAGAGCAGAGGCAGACCCTGTTGCTTATTTCGAAGAATACCCGGGAAGATTCAAGTTGTGGCACGTAAAGGATATGGATGAAGAAGGAAAATTTGCCCCAGTAGGGGAGGGAACCATCGATTTTGCGAGAATCTTAAAGGAAAAGAAGACCTCAGGCATGGAAAAATATTTTGTGGAGCAAGATATGACCTGGGATAAAAAACCTTTGGAAGTTATCAAAATCAGTCATGAAGGGCTGAAAGAGATAGGCTTTAAATAAAAACTTGTGTAACCGATTTGATGCTCTCATCATAAAATTGATAAGAAATCAAAAAAATATTTTTTACAATCGGTTACATTAGTATCTTTGCACCCGCAAAGTTTGGTCGCGTAGCTCAGCTGGATAGAGCATCTGCCTTCTAAGCAGACGGTCGAAGGTTCGAATCCTTCCGCGATCACTACCCAAAAACCCCTGTAAAAACAGGGGTTTTGCTTTTTTAGATTATTTCTTATTTTTTTAATATTCAGGGGTGTATGGTTAAAATACTTCAGCGTTTTTTACTAAGAACATCATATCTAGTTGAAATCTCACTCTGAAGAGTTTCTTAGAGGGCGGCAATGAGATGACCGTTTTATTGAATTTTAAAAAAACTTCAAGCAATTTAATGGTTGGGTGATGGAAAAAAAGGACATCCATAAAAAGTCAATCATTCTGATTTTCATCATGTTATAATTTATTTTTTGATGTTATTTTCGATTTGTCATTAGGAATCATGGGAAAGTTTATCCCATTCTTTCCAGTACTCTCATTGGATATCATACAGATTCAAACCGGCAACCTACCCAATCGTTGAATTTGGAATAAATAAACCGCAATGAAATATAATACGATAATTATCGGAGGAGGCCTAGCCGGATTAACCGCTGGAGCCACGCTATCAAAATTTGGGAAGAAGGTCCTTTTGTTAGAACAACACCACAAACCCGGTGGTTGTGCTACCACGTTTAAGCGAGGAGACCTCATCATTGAAGTAGGCCTACATGAAATGAGTGGTTTGGCTGAAAACAGTAAGCTAATGAATCTTTTAAAAATGCTGAATGTGGACAAGAACGTTCAATTTCAGCAAGTACCAGAGTTCTACGCGGTGCTTTCAGATAAAAAAGATTTTGTATTTCCCCACGGTTTTGAAGCTGCGACCAAGGCACTCATCGACAGATATCCTGAAGATGAAAAAGGAATAAAACGGTTTATTAAATTGATTGCCGGTGTCAGAAAAGAAGGAGTCAGTTTGCCTCGCACACCATTGAAACGCAAGCTTATTTATCCCCTTATGCCATTGCTATATCCTAACCTTGTAGAAGCATCGCGACATACGGTTGGATCTTGGTTGGACAAGTACATCACCAATGAAAACGCAAAACTTGACCTAGTGGCACATATTGGCTATTGGGGCGATGACCCTTACACCTTATCCATGTTTTACTATAGCATGCCGTTTTCCGGATTTATCGAGAATGGTGGTCACTTCATAAAAGGGGGCTCACAACAGCTTTCCGATCATTTGGCCGCATATATTGAAAAACAGGGCGGCAGTGTACTGTTAGGGCAAAAGGCAGAGAAAATAGTTACTGAAAATGGCCGGGTAACGGGTGTCACCTTCCATGATAGCTTCAATGAAAGTATAGAGCCAGTCACTATTTCATGTGATAATATAGTGGCCAATTGTGCCGTTCCATTCGTGCCGGCTATGTTAGATGAGCCCCATGCCTCCTCCCTCAAACAGAAAATCGGTTTACAAACAAATTCTTGTTCGTTATTATGCCTTTATCTAGGCTTTAAAACCAATTTGGAGATTTATGGTGTCAAGTACTACTCAAATTATATTCAGGGAGACAATGTCAAGACCTTGAAGGACGTTCACCTTAACCAGCTGGGTGATTGGTCAAAACGTAGCTTCATTTTTGTGGACTACGGTAGGATAGATGCTCAACTGGCGCCGCCAGAAAAATCTGTAGGTGCAATCTGTGGCGTAGACTATCTAAAAAACTGGGAAGGACTAAGTAAGGACGAGTATAAGGCCAAAAAGGAAGAAGTAGCCCAGATTTTATTGCAACGATTAGAAAAGCAATTTCCCGGAATACGAGAAAGCATTGAATATTATGAAGTAGCCACACCTAAAACCATTCAACGCTTCACCTCTAATCCCGATGGATCTGTTTATGGCTTCACTCAATCTAAAGAACAATCGGGGATGAAGCGATTAAGAAATAATTTCTTGATTCCCAACTTGTATTTTGCATCGGCATGGACATTTCCGGGAGGTGGTTTTGAAGGTACTATAATGGCCGGATTTTTGGCAGCTTTGCAAATGAATCGAGACAAAATCTGGTCAGAATGTGATGACACAAAATATGATGACCACAAAATTGTTTCGTTATTGGAGCGAAAAAAAATAGATAACCAAACACTTGCATTGAGTTTTGAGAAGCCAACCGGATTTCAACATAAAAAAGGACAGTATTCCATTCTCAACCTATTAAACCCTAAAGTGACCGAGCTAGACTTGCCCTATCGCTGGCTCCCTGTTGATTCTAGTGCTAAAGAAGATACCTTAAGATTTCATGTTGAATTGGACGACAGTAGCTTTTCCAAAAGTTGTGAACTTATCGACATAGGTGATCAAGCTATGATATTTGGCCCTATGAGCTAATTTAAATTTGTTATACCAACAGCTAAAACAATAGTATGAACGGAGCAATTTTTTTTCGGGCAAGTACGGTAGTACAGAACAATATGCGAACTGGATAGGTGAAGCCACAGGACTTCCCGTATTCGACATCAAGGACCCGAATGCCGATCCGTCAAAGTACGATTATCTGATACTGGGTAGTTCAATCCTTTTTTTTAAGCTGTCCAACCGAAAATGGGTAAGTGCAAATTTGTCCAAGCTTAAAGGCAGGTCAAAAATCTTGTTTTCAGTCTCCGGCGCCGGTCCAAGTGATAAACTCAACAGATGGGTTGCCAATTCCCTTCCTTCAGAGCTATTTTCCCAAATGGAGCATGTTGCGCTACGAGGCAGGTTAGACCATTCGAAAGTCAGTTGGTGGGTGCGGCTGGTGCTGTTGATAGGCTCTCTTATCAATCCTGACCCTAAAGCCAGTAAAGAAGAGCGCAATGGATTTGACTATGTTGACAAAGAAAGTATTGAACCAATTTTAAAACTGGTCAGGCAATCCAAGCATAGAGAAGTGCCAGCATAGTAAGAACCAAAATTTAAGTGCTTAAGGACTTTTGAAATGTCCTATGGTTAAATGCTGTAAAGATGGATAAAAAAATAAAAATAGTAGCAATCTGTGGAAGCCCGCACAAAGGGAATACTTACGACATCCTTAAAATGCTTCAGCAAAGTAATGCTGAAATAGATTTCAAGATTCTCATGCTTTCAGAACTAAACCTTAAGGATTGTCTTGGTTGTTATTCCTGTATCAATACCGGAGAGGAAAATTGTCCGCTTAAAGATGATCGTGATATGATTATTGAAGAAATGAAAGATGCGGACGGGACCATATTCGCCTCTCCCACGTATGCAAGAACAATAAGTGCGTTAATGAAGAAATTTGTAGAGCGAACCAGCTATATTTCACATAGGCCGATATTTTTTGGAAAATATGCTACGGCCCTTGTTACCTGCGCAGGATTTGGGGCTGACTCAACTAGTAAGTATTTAAATGAAAACTTTACGCAAAGCGGATTTCACTTTGCATCATCCGTGGAACTTATGGTAGCAACAAAATCTGAAATTGAAACAGACAATAATCATAGGAAGGCATTAAATGGATATGAAAAACTTATTAATGCAATTAAGTCGCATAAGGAATTTGAACCTTCACTAGGCCAATTGGTGTATTTCAAAATCTTCAAATACATTTCAGAATGGAATAAATTGAAAGGTTGGGCGGATTACAAGTTTTACAAAGACAAAAAGAATTTCTACTATGAGGTCAAAATTCCCTTTTTGAAGAATAGAGTAGCTAAGTGGATCGAGGGAAGAGAAATCAAGAAGTTTATGGCAAATAGATAAGGTTACTTGACAGGGTTTCTAAGTTGTGGTATAATTGCGTAGATCATCGAAAAATGTTGTAAAGCAGTATTTCCCTCCGCAAAGCAATTAATTTCAAAGCTTTCAATACTCGAGGAACTACTGCAAAACTCAAAATCTATACTCTCACACCACATCCTTTCATAAAAATGTTTACATTGGCATTCTTTTGGGTTTTGATGCGGACCGGATTATTCCTTGTGATATTTGAAAAATTTTAAATCATTGTGATAATGAAAGTTATCAGCATTCAGTTTAAGCCAATATCCTATTGGAATAGCACATTTACAAATTGTTACCTGTTTTAACCCAAGGCATAAATTATAAACACTTTACGCAAGTTTAGATTCCTATTTGGTATCTTAAATTATTAATTCTTAATAATATTGCATTTTGTTTTAACGTTATCAAAGATGTTTTGAACCTAAATTGAGGTTTTTTTCAATTAATTGAAAGCTACGTGATAGTCAAACAATCCCTTTTTAAAAAAACTCCCATTCCACTGGCCGTTTTGGATACAAATTGTGTTTTTGTAAATCTTTCAGACAGTTGGTCAGCCTATTTTGGTCAGACTGATGAAACGGTAGGGAAGCCATTTTTTGAAACAATGCCTGAGTTGCCAGAAACCCTGAAATCCGACATTCGTTTTTGCTTGGAGCATGACGGTTTTAAATCGGGTGAGACTCGCATGGTTTTTGAAAATGGTGAAGCGGTTTGGTATAGTTGGAAAATTGAAAGCGTTAAGGATGAAGACGACATTATAACGGGCATTATACTTGTTTTGGAGGATATCACCAACAAAAAACTGGAAGAAGAGCTTTTGGTCAAGTCACAACGTGTGGCGCGGATTGGGGGATGGGAAGTTGATCTGGTAAATGATAAAATCTATTGGTCGCAAATCACCAAAGAGATCCATGAGGTGGACGAAAATTATATCCCCAATCTGGCAGATGCCATTTCATTTTATAAGGAGGGGTATAGTAGGGCAACCATTTCAAAGCTTGTTAAGGAAGCGATGGAATATGGCAAGGCATGGGATACCGAGCTTCAAATTATTACGGCCCAAAACAAAGAGGTTTGGGTAAGGGCCATTGGGGAACCAGAAATAATCAATGGCAAATGTGTTAGGTTAATTGGAACCTTTCAAGATGTTGATAGACGAAAAAAGACTGAAATCGAATATTACAAGGTTAGTGATAGACTTGCCTTGGCAACTGATAAGGCGGGAATTGGAATTTGGGAATACGATATAAAAAGAAATGAACTCTTGTGGGATTCCAACATGTATAGCTTATACGGAATCGAAAAATCTGATTTTAAGGGGGTTTTTGAAGCCTGGGAATCATGTGTCTTACCGGAAGATTTGGAAAGATCATCCAATGAAGTAAAAGATGCCATTGAAGGAAAAAAGAACTTTGATACTACCTTTAGGGTCAAATGGCCAAACGGTGATATTAGATGGATAAAAGCCGAAGCCACGGTTACAAGGGACAATAACGGAGAGGCAACTAAGATGATAGGTGTCAATGTGGACATTACCGAATTAAAAACAACAGAATTACAACTTGAAACCAGCGAGGAATCACTACAGGGAGCTTTTGAAAACTCTTCGGTAGGTATGGCACTTGTTGCTTTGGACGGTAAGTTCATCAAAGTAAACCAAAGTCTTTGTGAAAGTCTTGGATATAGTAACCAAGAATTGTTGCAACTTACCTTTCAGGATATTACCCATCCAGATGATTTGGAAATTGATTTGGCCTTATTGGGTGAAGTTGTGGAAGGCAAACGAAGCACCTATCAAATAGAGAAAAGATATTTTGATAAAGAGGGCCAATTGGTGTATATATTACTTACGGTTACATCGGTCAAGAACTTAGATGGTACCTTATCTCATTTTATATCCCAAATTGTAGATATTTCCCCGCGCATCAAAGCAGAGAAAAAATTGAAAAACCTACTTCAATTGACTACTAACCAGAATGACAGTCTTTTGAATTTTGCCCATATAGTATCGCACAATTTGCGATCAAATGCGGCCAATCTTACCATGATTTGTAAGTTTCTTTCAGAAGATGGATTAAAGCAAGAAGAACAAAAGGAAATGATTCACATGCTTAGTAGAGCTTCCGAAGGGCTGAATGAAACCATATCACACTTGAATGAAGTTGTTCAAGTAAAATTGGAAACAGATAAAAAACTTAAAGAAGTCCATCTGCGCAACACATTTGATAAGATTTTGGAGGATGTAAATGCGTTGATACTCGAGAACAAAATCAATGTAAACATCAATATTCCGGATAACTTTAATGTAAAAGGAGTGCCTGCATATATTGAAAGCATTTTTTTGAATTTAACTACGAATGCCATTAAATACCGCGACCCTGAAAAGGAACCAACACTTACCATACAATCCTATATCGAAGATCAGTTTATAGTATTATCTGTAGAGGATAATGGAAAGGGTATTGATTTAGAAAGGTATGGAAATAAAATTTTTGGAATGTACAAAACGTTTCATGGAAATAAAGATGCCAGGGGAATAGGTCTTTTTATTACGAAAAATCAGATCGAGTCCATGGGCGGTACTATTGAAGTCGAGAGCGAAGTTGGTGTTGGAACCAAGTTTAGGGTTAAATTATTGAAGGTGTAGTAGCTTGTAGCAATAACTTTGGCTCTAATTGAAAATGCTCCGAATTAATCGGAAGCTTTTTATGTTAACCTCTTTCTCTCATAAGACGTGATAAGGTCTCGGGTCTCATTGCCAAAAATGAAGCCAAATATTTTTTAGGAATCCTATCGACAATATGGGGTTTGCTGTGCTCCATAAAATAGTCCAACCTTTTGCTTGCATTGGGAATTCTTGCTAAATACACTCTTTGCTCTGCCAGTATATAATATTCCTCAAGGAGAATACGGTTTATTTGACGCATCTCTGGAAAGTGATCCCAGCAATATTTGTAATCTTCGTATTCCAAGTAATCACAATAAGTTTTTTCCAGACTTTGTATATTTTCTAGGCTTTTTTCATTTCTAAAAAAGCCGGTAATGGAGCTGAAAACTTCATTTTCTGTGTCCACCCAAGTTGTAATCTCTGAAGAATCAATTTCAAAATACCCCCTGACCATGCCTTTTTTAATGAAATAGAGTCTGGCACATATTTCCCCTGCTTTACTGATCATTTCTTTTTTTTCGAAAGAGCAGGTCTTTATATTTTCAAATAGATACGATTTTAGACTTGGACTTAAGGGACAAATAGCATTGAGAAAGGGAATTATGAACAGATTTTTCTCAATATTCTCGCTATGAAGCATTTAAAACGTGGTTTAGTTTGAAAAGATTGTTGGTAGTAAAAATAACATATTGTCTTTAAAATTAAATCATGATTGGTTATAAAGTAGTGGAAACGTATGATTTATCATGTAAAGTGTAAATCGGATTAATCCAAAATAAAAAAGCCTCCGATTACAGGAGGCTTTTTTAATCAAAATGTTGGTTTAATATTATTTGTATTCTTCAACCCGAGCGTCATCGATTACTCCTTTCCAATCAAGTCCGAAAGCAAAATCGTATCTGTTTCCATCGGAGTCCATGTACGGCTCCATATCTCTCGGGACATCTTCAAACTGTTCTTCAACGGTCATCATATTCTTTGGCATTTGAAATGGTAATAAGGCTGAAGGTTCTGTTTTACCGGAAATGATATCCATTAAAGCCTGGTCTTGTACACCCATATGCACTAAAATAGCATCCGCTGCAGGCTCAATTTCTGCAAAAACCATTGGTTTGGATGCTTTAACCATAACCACAACGGGTTTATCCCCCATTTTTCTTTTGGTGTCCGTTACCAATGCCATATCGGAAATATTAACTGCCGTAGTAGTTTTGCCTTTGTAGGAACGGTTGGTAACATCCTCTAAGGGGCTTCCTGCTGCCAAACTGGTTTCTCTGGCATGTGCAGCTGTATAGGTACCGTATTGCAAACTAATAGGTACATATCCATTACCTCCTTTTTCGGTATCTGCTATGTCGTAACCCACACCGCCATTGGGACTTTGTATGCCAACCAATGCAAAATCAGCATCATTGGGTTCATCCACAACTTCGAAATACTTGGCAACCACTTCCATATTAAATGGGTGCTCGGTACGTTCGGGGGTTGCAACACCAAACCAGTTAACTGTTGGAGCAATGTAGCGCTGTGGCACATACACTTTTTTCTTTGATTCTATAGGTAGAGTTTCTTCACTGTTCTTTAGCATCACTACAGATTTGAGCTGTGCATTGTATCCAGCTTTCATAAATTCCGAATTGCCCACTATTTGTTCTGTTTCCGCTACATCCAAGTAAGGATTTTCGAATAGGCCGGTCCTAAAAATATTTTTAAGTAATCTAACCGCAGAAGTCTCAAAACGTTTTCTCATATATTCCTCTCCATGTTCTTCAACCCCCATTTGATAGGCTTCGATAACAGGGCCCATCTCGTTGTTGCCCCCAAATTGGTCACAACCTGCCTCAATAATCTTGTAATGTCTTTCGGCAACGCTTAAATTTTCAACACCCCAAGGCTTACCTCTAAACTCATATACATTGGGCGCATCGCTGGTAATTCCCCAATCGGTGCATACGACACCGTCATAACCATATTTACCTCGTAGAAGGTCTGTAATAAGATATTTATTGTAGGCATTACCCACATTTTCCCCATTCTTCGTGTCTTGGTTGTAGGATATGGTGTAATAGGGCATAACTGCCGTGGCCATTTTGGTTGGTCCTTTCAGATCGAAGGCACCTTCCGTAAAAGGCTTTAAATGATCCTCTAGATTTTTTCCTGGATAAACGGCATATGAGCCATACCCAAAATGTCCATCACGACCACCTTCTTCGGGACCACCTCCAGGCCAGTGTTTTACCATGGCATTTACACTTTGGTTGCCCCAATCTCCATTTTCGGAGGCTTGGAACCCCTCGACGTATGCTCTTGCCATATCTGCAGCAAGTTTTGGATCTTCTCCCATTGTTCCATCGAAACGTGACCAACGTGGTTCGGTGGCCAAATCTATCTGTGGGGATAGTGCTGTTGCAATACCTAATGCCCTATATTCTTTGGATGCAACTTCTCCAAATTGTTGCATCAAAGAAGGGTCAAAGCTTGCCGCTAATCCCAAAGTACTGGGCCACATTGAAATTTGTCCACCTGCCCCGGCATTAAATTCTGCATAGGAGTCGCTCCCATGCCTAGGGTCCGAACTGGTATTGATGGGAATTCCTAGACCAATGCCTTCTACCAAGCTTTGGGCATTGTTGTTCCATTGTGCTGATATTGAGGGTGATTCAACACTTGTTATCAACACATGGCGTAGATTATCCTCGAGAAGAAATTTCTTTTGTGGATCGGAAAGATCACTGGGTTTAGCTCCACTTTCGTCGTAAGGTTTACCATTATAGGTAACCGCGCCAAAAAAGCTATTACCTCCTCCGGGAATGGATTGATGTGCACTATATAGCATTAAACCGGCAATTTGTTCCACGCTCATTTTTGAGGCTAAGTCATTCGCTCTCTCATCGGCTGTCAGTCTCCAATCCTCATAAGGGTCCAAGGTGCCATTTTTGTTCAGGTCCTTGAAGGCTAATCGATCTACAGTTAAAATAGATATTTCTGAAGTTGGACTATACCCTAGGGTTTCTCCATTTTCATTGTGTACTAGGTTAAAGCCTTCCTTAGTTTCTTCTGTAAATTTTGGGTTACAGCTTATAAAAAGTACTGTGGATAATAGGAGGCCATAGTTAAGGCAGTTTTTTAGCTTTTGCATTTAGTCGGTTGTTTTAATTTTTGTGCTATTAATGAGTATATAAAGTTAACATAACGTATTGAATAATAAAAAAGGCCTTGTATTTCTACAAGGCCAAGAGTGCAAAAGAAAAACGCTTAACTAAACTCAATTAAACTAACTAGCACCCTAAATCTTAAAAATCCATTTATCTGTATGAGTTATTTTATTTTGATCTACACTTGGCAAAGATGTACGTTCATTCAATTTTTATGATTACTCGCTGGTAACGGGTCAGGGCGGGAAAGCCAGTATCCGTACCTTCCACAATAACATGATATTTTTCTCCTATTTTGGCAGTTTCCGGTATTTGTACGGAAACCTTATTGGTATTCAACTCAATGCTTGCAGCACCATCTCCGGCTTCGGCATAAGGCCAGACTTTAAAAGACACAGGATGTCCATCTATATCCTCCCCTGATAAATTTAAATCAATGATTTCACCTGGTTTGGCATGGATGGCATTTCCCTCTGACACTGAAATATTTGGAGGGTGATTCGCCTCATCAAAAGATTTTACGCACCAATCGGCTCGAGCAGCAAAATCAAGCTGCATTGGTTTTATCCAGCGGGTTTGCGCGTAACTCTTATCCATTTCACCGGTTTCTGGATTTAAATCCGAGGCGGCTTTACCATCTTCATAACGGTGCGGGTTTTCTTCAGATTGAACAAATCTACCACTCCAGCCTCCACGTGATGGATTCTCATAATTGTCCAGACCTACATCTACTAGGTGCAAGAATGCCGGAGAGTCACCTTCGGATATAAAATCGTATTTGGAAAAACTGCCACGTTCGGTATTCGCAATTTTTAAAATATCCCCTTCAAAATGGTTGGGGTCGCCTTCCTGTTTTTGCCCATCTCCGTAGGAATAGTATTTTTTGAACAATGGACCGTGGTCATTTATAATGTTAGCCCCCATAAAACTACCTTCCAAATAAGGTTGTTGACTTTTGGGAACCACTTGTTTCCATGGATAGGCAAAACACCAAAATTGGTTGGCGTTGTAAAAAACACGGATTTTTGGCCAGTTGGGTCCAATATATTTTTTGTAGGTAGCATCTTGGTCCATGATGGTATAGATGATGGCTTTTTTTGATACCCCTTCTTTGATGCTTTCCCAATCTTTATGGTCGGAATAGTCTTCTTCAATGGATTTTAATGCTCTTGCAATTGTGTTTGTGCCGCCCCAGGCCTGAAGAAAAATTTCACGAGGGTCTTCGTCCAGTAATTTTTGGGCAATCCACGCCGAACCCTCCGTCCGTTTGTCCATTTCTCCCTCAAAATCAATATTGCCGACCTTTACCATCGCCAATAGCTCTTTGGCGGTAGGATAGTTTTTGTCGTGTAGCAACAAGTTGGGATGCACCTTTTCATATTCGGCCAATACTTCTTGTATCCATGAGGTGCCTGGCCATCTCAACTCACTTCGTTCCCCATAAATATTTCGGGTCATTTCCATTTCAGATACCATGGTAGTTCCCTTTCCATCACCTTTCCAATGCCACATGGAACTGGAGTATATTATACCTTCGGTATCAAATTCGTTAGTGTACATTAAAAATCGAATGAATGTATCCACATCGTCAATTTCTCCATCGGTGGTGATAATGGTACGTTTATTATCGTGTTGGGAGAATCCAAAAGTGATCATGAAAAGAAGAGGAAGTAAAAGGTTGATTTTTTTCATGGTTCTTACGATTGTCGGTTGAAAGTCAAGCATACTTTTCTAGTTATAATATGGATTCCGAAGGATGCTGCCATGGTCCGCGATATTTTCGTTTTAGTAGTGATGTGGCTTTGGAGTCATCCACAATAATTTGCTTTTGTGGATTGTAGACCAATGGCCGATTCAATCCCATGGAAAGATTGGCCATGATACAGCTTGCGGTGGAAATGTGCCCCTGTTCCACATCGGCAACTGGTAGTCTATCATTCTCAATAGAATCCAACAAATCCAACATATGACCACGGGTTGCCGGTGCGGTATGAAGTTCGATACCTTCTTCCTTTAAATCCTCTGGATATTGAGCACGTTCGTAAACTACCTCTCTTTTTATGGTTTTACCACCATTATTTGGAATAAACTCATATTGAAATACACTTCCTTTAAAGGTTCCTTTTTCACCATATATAAAAAATGCCCAAGGATATTCGGGATCGGTAGGGGTGCCCCAGCTTCGGTGTTGCCATACACAATTGAGCTCATTAAATTCAAAAATAGCGGTTTGTGTATCGGAAGTATTGGCAATAGAATCTTTTTGCACATAAATCCCACCAGTGGAACTAATTTTTTTAGGCCATCCGAGCCCCAACATCCAACGAACGGCATCCAACATATGGACGCACATATCTCCAACAATGCCATTTCCGTATTCCATAAAGGCACGCCATTTTCCATGCGGTAAGCCTATAAATGGTCTCAATGGAGCTGGGCCTGACCAAAAGTCGTAATCAAAATGATCAGGAACTTGTTGAACTGGCGGATTTGCATTCCATCGCATGTTGTAATAACAGCACATTTCCACGTGCGATATTTTGCCAAGCAATCCGGCATCAACAATATTTTTCTTACCTTCAATTAAGTGGGGTGTGCTTCTACGCTGTGTACCTACTTGTACTTTTTTTCCAAGTTTTCGGGCCGTTGCCAGAATGGCTTCGCCCTCCAAAATATCAAGGCTAATGGGTTTTTGAAGGTAAAGATGGGCACCCGATTCCATGGCTTCAATGGCTTGGAGTGCATGCCAATGGTCGGGTGAACCGATCAGAACAATATCCAAGTCTTTTTCAGCCAGCATTTTTCGATAGTCTTGATATAATCTTGGCTTCTTACGGGATTTTTGTCGTTGTGAAACTAAATTGGCCGCTTCTTCCAAATGCTTTTGGTCCACATCACAGAGTGATACGACTTCCACATGGGCTACTTGTATGAGTTTAAACAAATCACTTTTGCCATACCATCCACAGCCAATAAGTCCAACATTCCATTTTTTTTGGGAATAGACCAAATCTAGACCGTATACACCAAACGATGAAAGAGCCAAGGCAGCCGTAGTACCTTTTAAAAACTTTCTTCGGTTGATATAAAATGGTGTGGATTTCATAAATCTAAAGACTCCACTTATTGCCTACTTCATCTAGGTTCAGGCAGCCATGGTAGGCTCCTGGAATAGGGTCGTAATTCAACACATTTTTCCCAATTTGCTCCGAGGTGAAATAGCCCCACAATGCTGTCGATTTTAATGAGCGATAGAAGCCTACCGGTTCTGGGTTTCCAATGGCTGTTCCCCAAACACTGCTTCCAAATTGACCGGAATTTTCCTCCGCTTTTTGGAGCGCTTTTATTTGGTCGGATTCAGACAGCGAGACAAAGGCATCTCCGTAATTGTTTCTGCAGTCATCATTGAATTTTGCGATTTCCTTTTGAACATTATTTTGTCCATCGGTATCGTACAAATAGGTATAGACCTTATCGATAAAAATGTCAACTTTTACATCCAAAGCCCCAGGAGTTTCTGTTCGCGGCAAAATCATATCCACTATTTTGGATACAAAGGCGGCTTCGTCCATGGTTAAAAATTGCGGTTGCCAATCAACTCTAGATTCATTTTTACATGATTGCAGCAATGTGAGTAATGAAGGGCCAGCGACGGCAGCTGCTGCCATACTTCCTGTAAATTTTAAAGCTTTTCTCCGGTCCATGATCAAATGTTGAATTTTTTAAGTTCTTCTACTGCGTGATTTGCCGCTCTTGCGGTAAGTGCCATATAGGTGAGTGAAGGATTCACACATGAGTTGGAAGTCATGCAGGCACCATCGGTAACAAATACATTTTTTACGGAATGTATTTGATTGGTACCGTTCAAAACTGATGTTTTAGGGGCGCGGCCCATGCGTGCCGTTCCCATTTCGTGAACGCCATAACCTGGTTCGTGTTCATTATCGAAGCCAACTACATCTTTCACTCCAGCCTTTTCCAACATTTCGACCGCATCTTCTTGAATTTGCTTATTCTGGGCCAGTTCGTTTTCCTTGTATTCACAGTCGATGGATAGGGTAGGTTGTCCCCATTTATCAGTTACTTCCTTGTTTAGATATACTTTGTTATCATGATAGGGGAGACACTCTGCAAAACCTGTAATGAAGAATTCCCAAGGCCCGGGTTTCATAATACTGTCTTTGTAATTACCTCCAAATTCTTTGCGGTTAGCGGCTTCGCTATTGCCCATACGGTAACCTCCGCCTTGATATCCAAATCCACGTAAAAATTTATCCGTTTTTGAGCTTTCGTCAATGTTCCAATAACGGGGGATATAAATTCCGTTTGGCCGACGTCCACTGTAATATTTGTCATCAAAACCTTCAACTTTTCCAAGAGCGCCAACTCTATAGGTGTGGTCCATTAAATTATGCCCCAATTCCTCACTATCGTTGCCCATTCCATTTGGGAAACGGTTGGAGGTGGAATTCAATAGTATCTGTGTTGTGCTCAAGGTTGAGGCGTTACAGAAAATGATTTTTGCTTTGTACTCAATAGCTTCATTGGTTTCTGCATCAATAATTCTAACACCTGAAGCTTTACCTTTTCCTTCATCGTACAAAATGGACTGAACAATAGAATAGGGTCTAAAAGTTAGGTTGCCAGTGGCATTGGCTGCTGGAAGTGTCACGGCATTACTACTAAAATATGCCCCGTATGGACACCCTCGACTACATCGATTACGATATTGGCATTGCCCTCTCCCATTCAGCGGTTGGGTCAAATGCGCTACCCGCCCAATGATCATATTCCTTCTGGGAAAGTTGCTCTCAATTCGTTTTTTCACTTCTTTTTCCACACAGTTCATTTCCATGGGGGGGAGAAAGTGACTATCGGGAAGCTGCGGCAATCCTAGTGCTTCGCCGCTGATACCGGCAAATTTTTCTACGTAAGTGTACCAAGGCTCCAAATCTTTGTAGCGTATGGGCCAATCTACTCCGTGACCATCTTTGGCGTTTGCCTCAAAATCCATCTCACTCCATCGGTATGTCTGTTTGCCCCATAGAAGTGAGCGGCCACCCATTTGATGGCCTCGTATCCAAAGGAAAGGTTTTACCTCGGTATAAGGGTTTTCCTCATCGTTGGCAAAAAAATGTTCGGTGTCCTTGCCTATAAATCCTGAGCGGATGGCTTTATAATGTTTTTTTTGTTCCTCGGGTGTTAATCCACCACGAAGCTCCATGTCCCACGGATCAAGATTGGCCGTGGTGTAATCCTTTGGGTGTTCTACCATGGGTCCTCGCTCCAAGACCAAGGTTTTCAATCCTTTTTCGCAGAGTTCTTTTGCTGCCCATCCACCACTAATTCCTGAACCAATTACAATGGCATCATAAGTATATTTTGAATCGGCATCAATATTAAAGTTTGGCATTTAGGTATTTTGTTTTGAGTTTTACACTCCAATGTTTTTTGATTACTAAAATGTATCCATAGGGGGTAATGTCTATGTATTGTCTATTTTATCCTTGTCAAAACTATAGAGATAAGGAGCTTTATTTGCAGCTCCGGTAAACAATTTTTCGTGTCTTTTTAAAATATCCATGTTAAGTATTTTACGCTGGAATGTAGTACGCCGTAATTTTTTGTTCAGAATGGTTTCATGAACCTTTTGCAATTCCTTCATGGTGAACTTTTCAGGTAAAAGATTTATTCCGATAGGTTTTTTAAGAAGATCGGTTCTAATGGCTTCCAAAGCTTTTTCCACGATTTTCTCATGATCCATCATTAGTGGGGGAAGGTTGCTAATACTGTACCAATTTATTGAGTCGGAATATTTATTGGGTTTGGGTTTTACTTGGTTATAGTTGATAAGGGAATAGTATCCGATAGTGATAAACCTATCCAACATCCAATTATCCTCTTCTAATTCGTAACCCAGTCCACGCGCAATTATTTTTGTTGGTTCGGGATCCGATCTTTTCAACATTCCAAAAGTGTGAAATTGCTCCAAATGTATTTTATTCAACCCCGTACGTCTCTTAACACCTTCTTTAACAGCATCGAGCAAATTTTTATCACGCCGAATGTAACCTCCAGGCAGGGCAAACATACCCGAGTTTTGGTATTCAAGGACCAAAATTTTTAGCTCCTCTCCAGTAAAACCAAATATTACGGTATCAAAAGAGACGTTGGATAAGTATTTGTTCTTTGAAGGTAGCATATTGTAAACATCGCAAAATTTATATCAAAAAAACACAAATATGAAAAAATTAAATCTTATTGTTACAGAATGATACAATAAAAGCTTAAATATTTAAGAATGCATTAGTTGGTAGGTCAATGGTGTTAAGCATTAAGACATCCATTTCAAACAATAATATGAAGCTTTGGTTCCGGAATGTTTGCTAAAGTTGTTATTGGGAAAACAAAAAACACTTAGTAAAATCATGGACTGAAGTAGGACCATAAAAGAGATTCTTAACATGCGAATGCCAAGAGGTGAAAATTAATAGACTTTACACTTAAAAAAGATGAATGTGATGAGGGATATCAAAATATCTAACAATATGACATTTTATTGTTGATTTTCAGTAAGCGATAATTGGTTTTGGTAAGGTGCCAGTAATACAGCTGCCCCTATGCCCTTAAATGGCTGGCAGCTTTTTAAAATGATAAATTGATATTTAAGGAGGGTAATTTTTAAATTTATTGATATATGGTGTTAAAATATTGCCAATTATAAAATTTTAACTATTATTGTTCCAGATTGAGACAATATGCACGGTCGAAATCAATGTATGTAACTAAACTAAATGAACTATTTATGAATCAAAGCAAAATTCAGATTTTGACAAGATTGGCTGATTCGGTTAAGACCTTTCAGGCATTTTATTTGTCAATGGTATTGATGTTGGTGGGTGGATCCACAATGGCCGCTACCCCAAATTTGGAGGACACAGCTCCTCCCTACCAAGTGACAATTACGGGTACTGTTGTGGATAATTTTGGAGCCCCGTTACCAGGTACCAATGTAATTGTAAAAGGTACTACAAATGGTACTCAAACAGATTTTGATGGAAATTACACCATCACGGCTGCTTCGGACGCGACCTTGATTTTTTCCTATGTTGGATTTAAGACAACGGAGATTCCTGTAAATGGAAACACTACTATTGATGTAACCATGGAAGAGGATGCGGCTGCTTTGGATGAGGTTGTGGTAACAGGATATGGAACACAAACACGAGGTCAGTTGACAGGCTCCGTAGGAACGGTTGATGTTTCTGAGGCTACAAAAACTCCAGTTGTCAGTGCAGCGGAAGCTCTTCAAGGTAGAGTTTCGGGTGTTACCATCACCAATAATGGTGCTCCTGGAGCAACTCCAGTAGTTCGTATTAGGGGTTATGGAACGGGTAACAGTAATGATCCTCTTTATATTATTGATGGTGTCCAGACGGACGACGCAGGTATTTTAAATTCCATTAACCCAGCCGATATTGAGCAAATGAACGTGCTTAAAGATGGTGCAGCTGCTATTTATGGAGCAAGGGCATCCAATGGTGTTGTAATCATCACTACAAAAGGTGGAGGTTACAATATGAGTACGGCAAAAGTATCCTTGGATATGTATACTGGGTTTTCGGCGGCGACTAATGTGCCAGAGCTGCTAAACCCTCAGCAACACGGAGAAATGATTTGGCAAAGTATCCTGAACGATGGCGGAACACCATCACATGCGCAATATGGTAATGGTGCCAGTCCCGTTGTACCAGCTACGATACAGGGAGTTCCTGTAACCATGAATGTAAAGCCAGGTGGTACCGATTGGTTGGATGAAATTTATAGGACAGCCATTACCCAGAATGCTTCCATTACTTTGGAAAACGGTAACGAAAAATCTAAGTTCCTTTTTTCTGCAGGCTATCTAAACCGTCAGGGTATTCAAATCCACACGGGTTTTAAAAGAGGTACTGCAAGATTGAACTCTGAATTTAAAATAGGAGATAGAATCAGGGTAGGACAGCACGCTAATATTTCTTTTGATAGAAGAAGTGGAGGACAATCATGGTACAACTTTGCTACAAGGATGTCACCTTTGGTTCCTGTCTACGACACTGATGGTAATTTTGGTGGAAACTATAGTAACGATACTGGACTTTCCAATCCAAATAACCCGGTAGCTGAAGCTACTCGACAAAAGGATGATTTTCAGAAAACCTTTAGAGTATTCGGTGATGTCTATGCAACATTGGACATTATGGATGGATTGCAGTTTAAAACATCGCTAGGTGGTTCTATTAGAGCCTATAATGATAGACGTTTTAGAGCTTTGATTCCAGAATCTTCGGAGCCAATTGCTACTAATACATTGACTGAAGCTGATCAAGATACCTACGAGTGGGTATGGAACAACACTTTAAATTACAATAAGTCCTTTGGAGATCATAATATTAATGCCCTAATCGGTATTGAAGCTTTGGAAAATCATGGTAAGGGAAAAGAAATTACCAGAACTAATTATTTCTTCGAAACTCCAGACTATTATTTGTTGAGTAATGGTGGTGGTGCGGCAAACGTGGCATATGCTTATGATGAATTGTCAACATTGTTTTCATTATTTGGGACTGTGAATTATGATTATGATGGTCGTTATTTATTGACCGCCACTGTACGTCGTGATGAATCTTCCAGATTTAGAGGTGATAATAAGTCTGATGTCTTCCCGTCCTTTAGTGCAGGTTGGGTAGTGAGTAACGAAAATTTTTGGCCAATTGATTCCTTTATGAGCCGATTAAAGTTTAAAGGTTCTTGGGGGCAATTGGGTAATCAAACGCTTCCAGTAGCTAATCCAGGCTTTAATATTTCTGTTTTGAGTGAACAATATGGAAATTATGTGTTTAATGGTAGTGGAGGAGCTTCACAAGGAGCAATTTTGTCAGCCGCGGGTAATCGGGATTTGAAATGGGAAACCTCTGAAACTACCAACTTTGGTATTGAACTTGGTTTCTTTGACAACAAATTGAACCTTTCTGCTGAATTATTTAAGATTACCACAAAAGGTTTGATCAATCCTGATAACCTATCTTTCAGTTCCACAGCTATTGCTTCAGACCCTCCTTTTGTGAACCTTGGTTCTGTTGAGAACAAAGGTGTGGATGCGACTCTAAGCTATAGAGATCAAACGAACTCTGGTTTTAGCTATGGAATCGATGTGAATTTCTCCAGCTATAAAAATGAAATGACCAACCTTCCTGGTGCATTCTTGACTGGATTTGGAAACTTCAGAACTACCGGTACGGTTACCAGAACTCAAGTGGGACAACCTATATCTTCCTTTTATGGTAGAGTGGTTGAAGGAATTTTTGCTTCAGAATCTGAAGTATCTGCAGCAGCAGACCAAGGATTTGCATCAGCTGCCGATGGTGTGGGAAGGTTCAGATATGCTGATTTGAACAACGATGGTGTAATCAATGATGACGATAGAACCTTTATAGGTTCACCTCACCCAGATTTCACATACGGTGTTAACTTAACAATGGGTTATAAAGGTTTTGATATGTCTGCATTTTTCCAAGGATCACAAGGAAATGAAATCTTTAATAATGATAAGGTATATACTGACTTTCCGACATTCTTTAATGCCAATAGAAGTGTAAGGGTGTTGGATTCTTGGACACCTGATAATCAAGATGCGTCACTACCTGCCTTAAGTCAGAGTATAACAAACAATGAAGGAAACCCAAATTCTTTCTTTGTGGAAGATGGATCTTATATGAGATTAAAGAACCTTCAAATAGGTTATACTTTTAACGAGCGAGTTTCCGACTATTTGGGTATGGACAGTGTTCGTTTCTACCTTCAAGGCACTAACTTGTTTACTATAACAGGTTATGATGGAGTTGATCCGGAACTACAACCTAGATTTATTGATGGCCGTATTGACAACCTGACTATTGGTGTTTCGGATAACAATTATCCTGTAGCTTCAATTTATTCCTTCGGGGTTAATCTAAAATTTTAAAAAATGAAAAAGAAGATATTATTTTCAATAACACTTGCAGGACTATTGCTATGGGCCTGTGGTGATGACTTTACAACGGTTGCTCCAACCGGAATTTTGTCTGATGACGCATTACAAAATGCAACGGGTGTTGACCTCAAGTTGACCGCCGCCTATTCAGCGATAGATGGAGAACGCGTGAATCGACAAGGAGAAGGTGTTGCTGCTGGTGGTGATAACTGGTGGACCGATGTAGTTTCTGATGACGCCCATAGGGGAAGTACCGATGGGGATAACACGGAACTGTTTCAAATAGAAACCTTGGATTGGCAGACGGGTAATGGTTGGTTTTTAGGAAGATGGAGTGCATTGTACGGAGCTGTTAATGCCTGTAATGCAGTGCTGAGTTTGATCAATCAGATTGAGGACGGTGATTTTACCCAACAAGCGGGTGAAGCCTATTTCCTGAGAGGTTATTATAATTTTGAACTTCAAAAATTTTATGGTAATCCATCTTTTATCTCTGTGGAGAACTTAGATAACATTGAATTCAACCAACCCAATCCAGGTCCAATCTGGGCAGAAATTGAGGCTGACTTTACAGAAGCAATCAATAGTTTAGGGGATGAGGTGGTTAATGGTAGAGCAAATGCTTGGGTAGCCAAGGCTTTCTTAGGGAAAGCTTATTTGTACCAAGGTAAATATGAACAAGCCTTACCATTATTTAATGATGTAATCAATAATGGACCCTATTCGCTAAATGCTGAATTTGTGGACAACTTTAATGCGGCTGGTGAAAATGGGCCAGAATCCATGTTTGCCATTCAATTTGCTTCTGACGATGGACGATCTTATAATGGTAATGGTGCAGGTACATTGAACTTCCCAGGTGGAGGACCATTAGGTACTTGCTGCGGTTTTTATCAACCAACACAAGATTTGGTTAACGCGTACCAAACTGATGGGACGGGATTGCCATTATTGGATTCTTATACAGCGACTGATGTAACTAGCGATTATGGAATTAACAGTGATGAGCCTTTCACTCCTCATACAGGACCATTGGATCCAAGATTGGATTATACGGTTTCCCGTAGAGGGATTGATTACAATGGTTTTGGTCTAAATCCAGGTAAAGAATGGATCAGAGCAACTTTTACGGATATTTCTGGGCCATACCTACCCAAGAAGAATGTGTACCAAGCCGATGAAGTTGGTGACAACCGTGGTACTGGTGGTTGGGGATCCGACTGGTCTGGTATCAACTATAACGTAATGCGTTTTGCGGATGTGTTGTTGATGGCAGCTGAAGCAGCTGTTGAACAATCCAGTCCAAACTTACCATTGGCATTGGACTATGTAAACAGAGTGCGAAACAGAGCCAAAAATATGACGTATGTGCAGACCGTTGACGATTCGGGGGATGCAGCCAATTATCAAATAGAACCATATGCTTCATTTGCTAATCAAGCTGAAGCTAGAAAAGCGATTCGTTTTGAGCGCCGTTTGGAATTTGGTATGGAAGGACATAGATTGTTCGATTTAAGAAGATGGGGCAATGCCACTGAAACTATCAATACATATATCCAAAATGAGGGAGAAGATTTAAACCTTTCAGGTTATGATTCAAAATTTGGAACATATCAGCCAAAGCATGATTTGTTCCCAATTCCAATTAACGCAATCGACCAAAGTGGTGGTGTGTTGACTCAAAATCCTGGTTATTAGTAGTTTATTCTGAGTTAGTTAAATTCAAGTAAATAGGTTGCCAAATTTTGGCAACCTATTTTGATTATACCCTTTTCTAGGTTGCACCGAATTAATAATGTACGATATTACATAATCCGTTTTTTGGCGACCATGACACTCAGAAGTGAGTTTTTTGATAAATAATTGATTAATTTTTAGCTAATAAAGGATTACTATTTTGTAGTAATAAAAACTCTTGGTACATTTTATCCTTTTATCAATCTGTAAATATCCTCAACCACAATGTTTAAGCATTTCGTTTTAACTACACTAGTTTCAATATTAGTGATTTCTTGCTCTGAAAAGCAGGAGGATACGCTTTTTTCTCAAGTTTCATCCAATCATTCCGGTATTACGTTTAACAATCAAATTGTTGAGACAGATAGTTTCAACATACTTACAAGTGAATACATCTTCAATGGAGGTGGGGTAGCTGTGGGAGATTTCAATAATGACAATAAACCCGACCTTTTCTTTACTGGAAATCAAGTCACCAATAAATTATACCTTAATCAAGGTGATTTTAAGTTCAAGGACGTAACCAATGCCTCAGGGGTTGCCGCAGCAGACAAGTGGAAAACAGGAGTTGCTGTAATTGACATAAATAATGATTCACTTTTGGATATTTATATATGCGCTGCGATGTATGCTTCTCCCGAAGAAAAGGCCAATATACTTTACGTGAACCAAGGAGTAAATGAAGAAGGTATTCCGATTTTTAAAGAAATGGCCAAAGAATATGGTGTGGCGGATACAGGTAATAGCATGAATGCTGCTTTTATAGATTACAATAAAGACGGTCTATTAGATCTCTACGTACTCAACAATGTGGACATTCATATACTTCCGGCAAATTACAGAGAAAAAATCACGGATGGTTCCTCCATGAGCAACGATCATCTATATCGTAACAATGGAAACAACACCTTTACCGATGTCACCATGGAGGCGGGAATAACCATTGAAGGTTATGGACTTGGAGTGGCCATTTCCGATTTGGATTATGATGGTTGGTCAGATATTTATGTTAGCAACGATTATCTGAGCAACGACATTATGTATATCAATAATGGTGATGGCACCTTTACAGATAAAATTAGTGAGTTTGTAAAGCACCAGAGCAAATTTTCTATGGGCAACGACATTGCCGACTTTAATAACGATGGTTATCTGGACATCGTTACCCTTGATATGTTGGGTGAAACAAATAACAGGTTAAAAACAACAGTTAAATCAACTAGGTATAACGATTACTATATGAATGATAAGTATGGTTACGATTATCAGTATATGCGTAACATGCTTCAAATGGGACAAGGTCCTAATATGCCATACAGTGAAATTGGTTTAATGGCAGGAATAGGCAAAACAGATTGGAGCTGGTCACCACTTTTTGTAGATGCTGATAACGATGGCAGAAAGGACTTGTTGATCACCAATGGCTTCCCTCGGGATATTACCGATTTGGATTTTGGGGAATTTAACTTCAATGTCCAAAAATATTTGAGTACGGCGCAAATTTTGGACTCTATCCCAGTTGTTAAAATACCCAACTATGCCTATCGGAATGAGGGGAATGGGCAGTTCGAGGATGTAGGTAAAGAATGGGGCTTGAGCATCCCATCCTTTTCCAATGGGGCCGCATTTGCAGATTTGGACAATGATGGCGACCTGGATTATGTGGTGAACAATATAAATGATGAAGCATTTGTTTTCCGGAACAATCTAGACGTTAAAAAGAAAGAGAATACAAACTTCCTTAAACTCGACTTAATAGGTCCCAAGTCCAATCAAGCTGGTCTTGGTACTAAGGTGGCCATACGATTTAAAGATGGAACCTTTCAATATTATGAGCACCAGTTGAACAGAGGGTACTTGTCTACGGTGCACGATATGGCACATTTTGGCCTGGGCCCACAAAAACAAATTTCATCACTGGAAATTATATGGCCCGATGGCAAATATCAGATAATGAAAGATGTACAAAGCAATCAAGTCTTAAACATTGATTATCGTGAAGCAACTTCCTTAAATGGTCAACAATTGGCGTTTCCTCTGGCACCCAAAAAAACCAATCCCGTATATAGGGAAGTATCGGAGCAAGTGGGCGTCGATTTTATGCATGAGGAGACGGATAAAGTCGATTTTAATGTGCAGCCCACCTTACCTCATAAACTAACTCAGAATGGTCCTCGCCTTGCCAAGGGTGATATAAATGGAGATGGTTATGAGGATTTCATTATTGGTAGTTCCTCGGGACACTCTCCCATGATTTTTATGCAAAATGCAAAAGGAACTTTTACCAGCACTCCCTTGTTTGATGATGAAAAGAATAAAGAACACGAAGAAACCAGTATTTCACTCTTTGATTTGGATAACGATGGTGATTTGGATATTTATATGGTGTCCGGGAGTAATGAGTTCGATTTAGGTTCTCCTTATTATCAAGATTACTTGATGGTCAATGAAGGCGATGGAAAATTTATAAAGGCCGTGGATAGAATGCCAGAAATAAATTCAAGTGGGTCGGTTGTCGAGGCAGAAGACTTTGATGGTGATGGTTACGTAGATCTTTTTGTTGGTGGTCGCACCCCTTTTTCTCAATACCCCAAACCGGATGATTGCTACCTGCTGAAAAACGAAAAAGGTAAACTGGTCGATGTGACCGAAACATACAGCAAAGAACTAAGGAACCTAGGTATGATCACAGATGCCAAATGGGCGGATTTGAATCATGACAATTTGAAGGACCTAATATTGGTGGGTGAGTTTATGCCTGTAACCGTGTTCATGAATAAAAAAGATTCGTTTGAGCAAATGGAACAAACGGGTATACAACAACTTTCAGGTTGGTGGGAATGCGTGCTGGCACAAGACTTTGATGGAGATGGCGATGTGGATTTGATTGCCGGAAATTTAGGAAAGAACAACCTATACCAACCATCCCCAGATAGGCCAGTTACCATGTTAGCGAAAGACTTTGATAACAATGGAGCTGTGGACCCTGTATTATTTGCTTATTTCAAAAGTGATTTTGAGGATTCTACCTTTAAACCCTATCCCGTTAATTTTTGGGGTGACCTTATGAGTCAAAGTCCCATGTTCAGGAAAAAATTCAACTATTTCAGGGAGTTTGCCTCGACCACCAAAAGTGATATGTTTACTCAGGAAGAGCTTGAAGGAGTGGATGAGTTAATGGCCAATCATGATCAGACAACCTATTTTGAAAATGATGGGAATGGCAAATTCAAAGTTGGGGATTTACCATGGCAAACCCAATCAGCGCCCATAAAATGTATGATTACAACCAATGCAAACGGAACTGCTTCCAACGATGTGCTGATGATAGGAAATGACTTTGGCAATGAAGTCTTCATCGGAAGGTATGATGCCTTCAATGGAGGTGTGCTCGTTGGCGACGAAAAGGGCGGATTTGAGTTCAAAAATGCCGAGGAAAGCGGATTTAGAGTCACTGGCGATGCCAAAGACATGATCCAAGTAGAAAATGCCAATGGAGGTAGCCCCTACATTGTAGTAACTCAGAATAGGGGCAAGGCTTTGGTGTTTACCAAAACTGAGTAATTCCTTCCTTAAAAAAACTATTACTGCATATCGAAGATTTCAGCAGCCTTTTTGGCAACATTGATCCTAACTTGGGAGGGGTTGGCCCTACGATAGGCCGCTTTTGTTTTAAAGGCTAAAACAGTTTCAATAGCTGGGTAAACTGTAATGTTCTGGCCCATGGCGCCCTTGGCGGAATAAGCGCCTTCAAAGCGTGCATCATCAACATCTTGCCATAACCACCACATGTAGCCATATCCGTAATTGACGCCGCTTCCTTCAAAAACAGGAACGTTTTTGTTCAATTCTGTATGAGTGGTTCTGGTTTTGAGCATTTCATCCACCCAAGACCCACTTACCACCTGCACGTCTTTCCATTTCCCTTTGTTCAGCATCAACAATCCCAATCTCGCCATATCTCTTGTGGAAAACCACATGGGGTATGCCAAATATTTAGAAATGGAAGTGTTTCCCTGTTTGTGTTGCGCGGAGCGGTCCCAATCCTGCATATGCAATGGATTGGCCAATTGACGCTCCACTTCGTCATAAATATTTGTTCCGGTTTCCTGCTCGAAAATGTAGCCGGCCACATTAAAGTCCCAATTACTGTATAACCAATGAGAGCCTGGTTCAACTGAGCCTCTTTCTGGCGCATATTCCTGCATGCCCCCAGGGTAGCCTTCAGGATGATAGACCCCGGACCTAGCAGAGATGATGTCTTTAACTGTGGCCTTTTCTTCAATGGGGAGAATACCTTCCACATCGTCAATCCCCAATTCCTTAATGGTTTTGCTTAAATCGATGGTACCGTCCTCCACATATTGCCCGTAAAGCATAGACAGTACACTTTTTCGGCATGAAGCTATATAACTCAACTCCTGCAAGTCACCAAAATCAAAGACCACTTTTCCCTTGTGCACAATCATAAGCCCTGTAATTTTTGTGCTGTCGATCAAGTATTCCCTAAAAGCTCGGGCTTTATCATTTTGCCATGGTTGGGCTTCTTTTTCGTTGGCAGCATGCCAGACCCTATCTGGAAAAGTTTGTGCTCCCAATTGTAAGGAGCAGCACATTAAAAAAGTGAAAAATAGTCTCATGGTGGTTGGTTTTTGTTATTTGGTTTTGATGAACCAAAGGTTACGGACCCTACCGTTGGATATCCAAACCCCTTTGATTTCCCCGTTCTCTGTTTTGAATTTTAGGTAGGATAGAGGATAGTTTCCCTCCAAAAGATCTTTCTTCTTTTGTTCCAACCTTATTTTTCCGTGCCGAATATGATGTGCATAGAATTGACCATCTTCATAGTGGATGGTATATGCCGTTTGAATTTCTGGACTGTAATAGGTCCCCATATATTCCTTGGCCAAACTCTTGGTCAATTCTTCTTCCTCAAATTTTGAAAATACCATGGGTTTTCCGCTATCGGGATAAATGGTCATACCTCCATTTTCAAATTCGATTTTAGTGGCATCTCCAGATTGAACGGCTACAAATTCATCATCTTGAACGGGTAAAAAAGCGTTTCTACCAATGTATAGCGTATCTCCTCCTGTGGTTAACATACGTTGGGAATAGGTTTCATCATCCCAATATGTACCTGCATAGGATTCCATTTTCTTCTTGGAAACCTTAACTATTTTCAAATCTTTGTTTTGCAATGTCTCCCCAAAAAGGATTTCCGCAATTTGATTGGATTTTAGTCCAGCTCCTGAACTTGAAAAATTGGTAATGATGGCAATACTGGTGCGCTCATTTGGAAAAACGGCAATATTGGATCTAAAGCCGCCAATGGAACCGCCATGGCTCACTCGTTTTTTATCAAACAGCTTGTCAACATTAACCCCAAAGGCATATTTATTAAAGCTTCCGTCATTCAATGGGTCAAGCGTTTGCATTGCATCGAAAGCGGTTTTCCATCCAGGTAATGGAGCATAATAGTTCTTCAGATATTTGAGCAGGTCATCTGTTGTGGTGTGCATGTTCCCAGACCCGACATAACCCCAATATTCCACCAAGCGAACAAACCCATCCAAAGTTTGGTTGTACGAAGTGGCGTTGTTCGGAACAATTCTGTCGTAGTCAGGCTCAACATAGGTGTCGTTCATCCCTAAAGGGATGAAAACCTCCTTCCTCATATAATCTACAAAAGAGTCACTGGTGACTTTTTCAATGATATTGGCCAAGAACATAAAGCCTGTATTACAATACATATATTCCGAACCAGGTTCAAAATTGAGTTCACTCTGCTTGGTCATGATTCTATCCAAATCTGCATTGGTCCTTGCGTCATCACCTCGCCAACCGGCTAACCCGAACAGGGCATGAAGACTTCGTAATCCACTGGTGTGATGAAGCATATGTCTTATGGTGATTTCACTCCCAAAAGGCGCAAGACCATCAATATATTGGTCTATGGTATCATCTATGGAAAGTTTGCCCGCCAAGTGCAGCTTTACAATGCCCAATGCACTGAACTGTTTGGAAACGGAAGCCACATTGAATCTAGTCCCGGTAGTATTTGGAACTAAGTATTCCATACTGGCCAAACCGTACGCTTGAGAAAAAACTACATCATTACCTTGCATTATGGCAATGGATCCTCCGGGATGATTGGGCTTGTTCCATTGCAAGAACAAACTATCAATGTTGGCCCATTGCTCTTCACTTAGTTGAGCGCTTACCCAAGTGCAGAAAATAAAGGCGAGCCCGAAAAGTAATTTTGAGAACAATTTCATCATCTTATTTGGCTAAACCTGCTTGGGACAATGTAATCAATAGGGCCAATTGAATGGATTCATCTCCTTCTTCATCGTTCAAGTACCATTCGTGTAACGAGTGTGCTTTGCCACCTTGTCCTCCTCGACCAATACAAACGGATGGAATTCCTTTGGAAACAGGTATGTTGATGTTGGTCGACCCACTCCCCAAGCGCGGAGTCTCACCAAAATATTTAGTGGCTGCCATGGTTCTTTGGATCAGGGGTAGGGAGGCGGGTAATTCTCCTGATGGTCTATCACCAATTTTAATGAGTTCGTAAGTTACTTCCCCACGCACACCACTGTCATTATATTCGATAATGGCTTTTTCAACGGATTCTTTGAATATGATTTCGATTTCATCCAAGTTTTTTGGATCGATGGCACGCATGTCCACTTCCATCCAAGATTCAAAAGGAATGGAGTTCACCGAAGTTCCACCTCCGATTCTACCCACATTAAAGCTTGTTTTCGGGATGTTGCCAGAAGTGTACTCCCAAGCTGCTTCAGAAAAAATATCGATAGCCTTTCCCAGGGCATGATGCGGATTTGCCAATCCAAAAGCACCCCAAGAATGGCCGCCTTGGCCTTTGACCATTAATTTATAACGTTTTGAGCCCAATCCGGCATTGCTGATTCTACCGAGACCACCACCATCAATGGCGATCCAGGAATCGATATCCAGTCCGGATTCATTGAACATGTATTTCATGCCGCGCAGGTCGCCAAGCCCTTCTTCTCCTACCGATCCTACGAACAACAAATCTTTTTCTGTTTTTATGTCCGCTTTGTTCATGGCCTTGAGCATACTGATCAGCATGGCCAAGCCTCGGGTATCATCACCGATACCTGGAGCTTTTAGGGTATCTCCCACTTTTTCAACCGTAACATTGGTTCCTTCGGGGAAAACAACATCCAAGTGTGCATCAACCCCTACATAACCGGATTCGCCAGCGGTTCCTTTTCGCAACCCGATAACATTCCCCACCTTGTCCGTCCAAATGCTATCCAAGCCTGCTTCTTCCAGCATTTTGGCAAATACCTTACCTTTTTCATCTTCCATAAAGGGAGGGGCCAAAACTTCGGTCAACGTAATCAAGTCTTCAGTGGTTTGGTCCATTTGTGCTTTGATATGCCCAAAGGCTTCCTTGATCTGTTTTTTCTTGGCCAATCGTTCCACTTCCTTCGTGTATTTTTTGTCGATTTCAGTATTTTCTTGTGCCAAAGCCGTATGGCTCAAGATGACTGTTATCATTAAAATGCTGAGTGTAAGATGCTTCATTTTCATGTTGTTGATCTATTGTTTTCTTAATACTATTCCTGATTTGATATCCTTGAATTCACCGTTGTCAACTGCCAAACTACCATTTACGATTACAAATTCTATCCCTTCGGAATATTGATGTGGTTTTTCGAAAGTGGCTTTGTCAATAACAGTTTCTGGATTAAAGATGGTAATATCTGCCCTTAATCCCTCTTTGATCAACCCGCGGTCGGATAAGTTAAGACTTTGTGCTGGCAAATAGGTCATTTTTCGAATAGCCTCACTCAGTTCCAAGGTGTTTTTCTCCCGAACATACCGTCCAAGCACTCTCGGGAAGGTTCCATACCACCGAGGGTGCGGGTGACCCATGCCAGGTTCCACCAATCTGCCGTCTGAACCTATCATGGTAAACGGATGCTTCATGATTCGCTCTACATCTTCTTCGGCCATGGCGTGATAAACACAAGAGGCACCACCGTTCAATTGCGCTTTAATAACCATATCGGCACCATTTTCCACCGATGGTTCCAAGTCATTCTGTTCGCACCAGTATTTCAATGTTTTTCCTTCCAGTTCCGGCTGCCATTCAACCTTGGCAAATTGAACCCTATCCAGATCGGAACCTCCCCGATCATTAAGGATATTGAAAACGATTCCATTTTTTATGCTATCTCTCAACACTGGGTCTGCAACACGTTCCTTAAAGGCTTCTTGTCCTCCAGCTCTTGCCCAACTGGGAATTAAAACTGAAATCCCAGTGTAACTTGCGGCATAAGGGTATTGGTCCATTTTGATGTCAAGTCCCTTGGCTCGTGCGGAATCCACCATAGCGAGGGTTCGCGCACTTTTTCCCCACATGGGTTTTCCTATGGCCTTATGATGAGTGAGTACTACCGGAATATCCGCATCCTCTGAAATTTTTATAGCTTCCGCAACGGCATCAAAAAGTCCCAAGCCTTCTTCTCGCAGGTGTGAGGTGTAAATACCACCATAACTTGAGGCTACTTTGGAAAGACTGATTACTTCATCCACTTTGGAAAAGGCCCCAGGCAGATATTTTAAACCTGTTGAGATGCCAAAGGCACCATCTTTCATGGCACTGTCCACTTCAGCTTCCATAGCTTTGAGTTCTTCTGCTGTTGGCGCCCTGTCCTCAAGCCCCATAATATTTCTTCGAATGGTATTGTGGCCTACCAAATAGGCCACGTTCATCCCAACTCCTTTTTGCTGAAGACTATCCATGTACGGTTTTAGCGGGTAAGGAGAGCTTCCGTCCGGCCCACCCAATGATGTGGTGACCCCTTGCCTAACATGACTCTCGCAAGAGTTAAGTTCCATAATGGGCTCGATATGGGTGTGCATATCTATAAAACCTGGTGAAACAGCCAATCTAGATGCATCAATTATTTTATCAGCCTTTGCATTGTCCAATTCTCCCATGGTAACAATCATGGAGTCTTTAATGGCAATGTCGGTAACTATTGGATCACCACCTTTGCCATCGTAAACGGAGCCGTTTAAAATTAAGATGTCATAGGTATCTTGGTTACCGCAGGAGAAAACCCATAGTAGGCATAGTCCCAATAGGGTTTTAAAAAGTGTGTTGGAATTAGTGTTGGTCATAATTAAGTGGTTGTTTATAAAGTAATATTGGCCGTGTTTTTCTCTCTGAGTTTTGCAAATGCTTTTTGAAGCTTGAGGGTGACTTTGCCGATTTCATTATTGTTATAAAAGGTATGGGAACCCAATTGGGCGATAGAAGCCACTTGAGTGGTTGTACCTGTAAAAAAGGCCTCATCCATATATTCAATTTCATTTTCGGCGATGGTTTTTTCGTTTACAGGTATATCTAGGTCATTACAAAGCTTAATAACAATCTTTCTTGTAATGCCGTTCAAGATATGTTCGTTAGCCGGATGGGTAACAACCGTTCCGTCTTTAACGAAAAAGATATTGGTATGGGACCCTTCTGAAATAACACCATCCCTGACCAAAGCAGCTTCATTGGTATTTGCATTCATCGCATCTTCGTTGGCCATGATATTGCCCAACAATGAAATGGATTTAATATCGCACCGATGCCATCTAAAATCAGGTTCTAAAATGGCCTGCATGTTTTTTGTGTTGATGTCGGGTAGGGAGTAAGGAAGGGCATACATCATCACGGTTGCAGGAACACCTTTTGGATACGAGTGTTTTCTAGGAGCTACTCCACGGGTCACTTGCATATAAATCAAGCAAGATTCGTCCGTCAATTTGGAGGATTTAAGCAGTACTTCCAAATGATCATCGATTTCCTTGACATTGTATTGGATTCCAATTTTTTGGAGGTTGTCCTGAAGTCTGTCGAGGTGGGCCTTTTTATAGAAAAGACCATTCTCCAATTGAACCATTACTTCGTAAATACCATCTCCGAATAGAAATCCTCGGTCAAAAACTGATATTTTAGCGTCTTCAGCAGATACTATTTTACCGTTCAAATAGACTTTTTTGGGAAAGTTTCCTTTGGGCAACATGTAAGGTCGGTTTTAAGCAGAAAAACGCAATTCGCGCTTTTGGTAATCTTGTTGTGTGAAGGTAACTGTTATTTCTTAAAATTAAAATTCAGTCATAAAGTTTGGTAAGGTGTTAAAATAGTTTTGTGAAATTTTTGAAAAGCATTGGGTCTTTTTGAGAAATTCATTCCGTTAACAATAGATTTAGCTGGTAAGTTTTAATTTTTGGAGAGTTTTAACGTACTTCACAAAAAAGAAAAAGTATGATCATTTTTGTTGATATGGACGAGGTAATTGCAGACGCCTACCAAGCTCATATAGATATTTATAACCAAGAATTCAACACCCAAATAACCGTAGAAGAATGCTATGGCAAAGAGTTTTGGCAAGTTGTTCCTGCAGCGCATCAGCAATCCATAAAAGATCATACAAGACGGGATGGTTTTTTTCAGGATTTGAAATTAATTGAGGGCAGCCAGCAAGTACTAGAGGAATTAAGCAAAAAGCATGAGGTTTATATTGCTTCGGCCGCCATGGAATTCCCTCAATCCCTAAGGGAGAAATCCGATTGGCTGGATGAGTTTTTCCCTTTTATTCCTTGGCAAAACCGAATATTGTGCGGCAACAAACATGTTTTAAAGGGCGATGTGCTCATCGACAACCGTAGCAAAAACCTGGAGCCTTTTGATGGTAGGTCGATTATGTTTACTTCGCCTCATAACACCAATGTGAATACCTTTGAGCGGGCGAATTCGTGGAAGGATATCGCCGATAAACTTTTGTAACTTGTAACCTTCATGCAAAAGAATTTATCCAGATTTTTAGTTTTAATTGGTATGCTGATGCTTCAAGCCTGTGCCGCGCAATCCCATTTGGTGCAGGACGAGTTGGAAACGGTTACCAAAGAAAATTTGAAATATTACCTCTATTACCCAGAGGATTATTTTGATTCAGAACAAGATTTTGCCCTGTTGCTCTTTCTCCATGGAGGTGGCGAATCAGGAAGGAATGTTCAGGAAATCAAGAAAAGTGGGCCTCCTAAAATGTTGGTAGAGGGGAAGCAGTTCCCGTTTTTAATTTTGGCACCACAAAATTCACATGCCAAAAAATGGTGGAACACGGACGCGGTCGTTCAATTGTTGGATTCGGTGGTCAATACCAATAGAGTAGATAAAAAAAGAATCTATTTAACGGGGTTGAGCAGGGGAGGCAGTGCCTCTTGGGAGTTGGCTACGCAATATCCACGCAAGTTTGCGGCCATGGCCGTAGTTTGTGGCATGACGCCTTTGCCTTATGCACATTGGATTGACAAGGATATGCCCATCTGGGTTTTTCATGGTGATGAAGATGATGTAATCCATGTGGAGGAATCCGATCGAATGGTCGAGAAGCTTCGTGAAATGGGGCATGATGTACGATATACCAGATACAAAGGTGTTGGCCATAATGCTTGGAGCAGGGCTTATACCACGGATTCGTTATATACATGGCTGGCCAGTCAAAAACGCATAAAATGATACTGATGAGACACGTGCTTTTTTTTCTATTCCTTTTTTTGATGATAAGTTGTCGTCAACAAGCGAAAAATGATAACAGCAAATCCGTCCAAGTAGACACCGGGATGGTTTTGGATTCCGTTTCGATGGATTCCGTTTCAACTGATAAAAAACCAGTTTTTAAAACATTTGAGGGCCTGGCAGATACCACTTTTGTTAGATTGGCCGACTTTAGCGATGATTTTGCATACGATATGCGCTACGCAACCGAAAACAATTTTTTAAAAGCAAAAGTCTATGATTGTGCGGAATGTTACACACGGGTAAAAACGGCAAAGGCCTTGATTGAGGCCAATAAGGATTTTAAGCAGCAGGGTGTAAAAATCAAGTTTTTTGACTGCTATCGACCGAATTCCGTACAGTACAAAATGTGGGAAATTGTACCCAATCCCCAATATGTGGCTAATCCCGATAAGGGTTCGATTCACAATAAAGGGGGTGCCGTAGATATCACCTTGGTGGATATGGACGGCAAAGAACTTGATATGGGGACTGATTTTGACTACTTCGGAAAAAGAGCCTATCACGATAATGTGGATTTGCCCCATGAGATATTGAACAACCGCAAATTGCTTAAGGAGACCATGGAAGCACATGGTTTTTGGTCCATCAGAACGGAGTGGTGGCATTATAATCTTTCGGCGGCCTCCAATGATCGTGTGGCCAATTTTAAATGGGAATGTCCAGACTAAACCTTTAAGCAATTCAGAATTATTAAAGCATCATTCCGATCTTTGGTGAAGAATATATAACAATCACCTCCATCTTTAATCTTGTGTTTCTTACGAAGTTCGGCAACTGAAATGGGAAAATTCCTCGTTGTGATATTTGCTTTTGAGATTGCCATTGATTTCAAAGACTTTTTGGAATAGGGGAGTGATTTTTCGATTTTAAATCTTCTTCCTTGAAACTCTACCAATTCTTCGGAGGTGTACAAATGGGAATGGCGATGCAGTTTTTTTAAGCCATAGTGCTTGGCCACGGATTTAAATCCACCCGATTTTAAAATGGCCGCATTGGGTTCGTACAAGTATGAAGACGGTTCTCCAATATCGATTTGGGCATCTTGTTCCCCTTGCAATTCAAAATCGAACAAACTGTTTTGTTTTTGCGATACATCAGCGGTCTTTATTTTGATGTTTCCTTGGTATCCTTTTTCCAACACAAAGAGGAGTTCCTTAACTTCATTATTGGTGGAAACAACATGAACCTCCTTTGCAAAATTTAACTCATCAATCCCTTTTTTTATATCCAAAAGAGGAGAAGTTTTTACTAGGATATGCTGTGATTTTTCAAAAAGAAAAGGAAGATGTTTCGGTAAATTCGGAAGGCAGTCTTCGAGTAAAAATACCTTTCCTTTTTTATCATTTCTTCGTGAAGGGTCAACAAAGATCCAATCAAAATTCGATGGGGATCTTTTTAAAAAATCAATACCATCCACTGGAAAGCATTCAATATTTTCTTGCCCTAAAACTTCAAAATTATGATGAGCAATTTCACTCAATTCCGGGTCGATTTCACAATGCAAAACAGACCCCATTTTTTTGGAAAAAAAATAGCTGTCGACACCCAATCCTCCCGTAAGGTCAACGAGTGATTTTCCGTTTACAATTTGAGCTTTGTATTGAGCGGTAAGTTCGGAACTGGTTTGTTCAATATTGAGCTTATTGGGGTAATAAATATTGGGCGTGTTGAACCATGTTGGCAGCTTGCCCTTACACTTTTTCTTTGCTTCAATCTGCTCCGCCAATTCTTTCTGGGCAATCCCTTCAAAAATAGGTTTCACAAGCAAAACTGACATGATGTCAGACGATAATTTTTCATGTATAAAATCCTGTACACCAGTATTTAAAATAAGTTTATTCAAACTGATACTATAGATTTTTGGTCAATTTTTTTACAAAAGAATAATCGGCTAAAAACTCTTTTAAAATCACTTTTATAGCCGTATATCCGGGTACTGCGACCACCATACCTACTATACCAAACAACAGCCCTGCGATGATTATAATCAAGAAGATTTCCAAGGGATGGGATTTTACACTTTTGGAAAAAATAAAAGGCTGTGAAAAGAAATTATCTATGAGTTGACCTATGGTCAAACCGATTAAAACATACATGGCTTTGGGCAAAATAACGGTGCTGAAATCAGCGTCCAAAAAACTGGTCATCGTTAACGTAATCATAGTTACTCCACCTATGATCGGACCAATGTATGGAATGATGTTGAAGAGTGCACACAAGAAGGCAATCACGATGGCATTTTCTACACCCACAATTAGGAGTGCAATGGTATAAATTACAAACAATATAAAAAGCTGAAGCAATATACCTGCAAAGTATCTGGAAAGTAAATTATTGATCTTATCAATTGATTTTACCAAGTTACTTTCTTTGTTGTCTGGAACAAATGTTAAGATTCCATTTTGCATCAGCTTGCTATCCTTTAAAAAGAAAAAGGAAATGAAGAGGACTGAAAAAAGACCTATACTGAAATTACTTAAAGCGTTGACAAAAGAATTGAGAAAATTGGGTATGAAGCCAAGGTCCAATCCATTTAAAAAATTTTCCTCAATCTTGGATTCCTCCAACAGACTGTTAAAGCTTCCTGTGGAGGCACCAAAATAGTCCAAGGTTTGCAAATAAAGTGTATTAAGGTCTCCTTTGAGTGCTTCTATGTCCAGTAGGGATAGATTCTTACTTTGCTCGGCAATCAGTGGGATAAAAAGGGCGAGAATCCCTAAAAAAATGCATAACATAAATACCATGGTGACCACCACTGCCAAGGTATTGGGGAACTTAAGCTTTCGTCGCAAGAACATAACAATGGGCCTGCCCAATAAGGCCAATACAGCAGCAATGGCCAAATAGGCCAATACAGACTGAATTTTATAAAAAAACCAACCCAAAAGTACCACGCCCACCATAATGGCGACGGCCCAAAGTATTCCGTTTGCTATTGTTTTTGCGTTCATGTATTAATTTTTAAAAGCGTATTCCAAAATATTGGCCCCCATCTGCAATGCTTTTATTCGAACTTCTTCGGGGTCGTTGTGCACGGAGGGGTCTTCCCAACCATCACCGAGATCACATTCATAAGTATATAGCAAAATAAGCCTTCCTTGGTTAAAAATGCCAAAAGCCTGTGGTCTTTTTCCATCATGCTCATGAATTTTGGGAAGTCCATCCCGGAATTTAAATTTTTGGGAAAAAATCGGATGGTCCGCTCCCAATTCCTCCAATGGTTTATTCGGAAAAACTTTTTCCAACTCCCTTCTTAAGTAGGGTTCCATACCATAATTATCATCAATATGTAAAAACCCTCCCGATAAGAGATAGGTCCGTAAATTTTGAACTTCCTCATCAGTAAAAAAAACATTCCCATGACCTGTCATATGAAGGAACGGATATTTAAAAATAGATACGCTTCCAGCTTCTACAGTTTCTGGTTCTGGATTGATTTTGGTGTCTATATTGCTATTGCAAAATTGTATTAAGTTGGGCAGGGCCGTTGGGTTGGAGTACCAATCGCCACCACCGCCGTATTTGAGTACGGCAATTTGTTGGGCGTTTATTGACAATGCCATAAAAAACAGGAAAAGGCTTATCAGGTAGATAAATTTTCTCATATTGAAGAAGCTGATCGTCCTTCAAAAATAAGGTATTCATTCTAGGTACTAAAAACTATGTGCTACAGAAATTCAAGTAGTTTCGGTGTAATTAACAAAATGTTTGTGATTAAAATTGAAAAGTTCAATTATAAGGAAGTATTGTTTGTAAGATAAATAGTAATTGCCCCTTGATTTACAAATCCCAATTTAATGTTCGCAATGAAGGTATTAGCATGTTGCTGTTACCTTGGTTTGTTTTATGGATATGCTTGTGTATTTCCTTAAATCTTATGCCGAATCGGGGAGTCCCTCCTGTATATCGAAATAATTTTGCAAATAGTTGACTCGGTCGTGATTGGCATAAACAAAACTTAAAGTACGTTCAATAAGTACTTTTCCGGCTTCGTTATATACAATATCAATTTCAGAGAATGTATCAGTGTGATTTAACCTTACGGGCTCTTGATCGATAATAATTCCCTCGTCTATCTTATCATCAATTATATGCGTGGTCACACCGGAAACCTTCACACCTAATCTTATCGCATCTTGAATGGCGGACTGAGTGTTTTTAAATGCGGGAAGCAATGATGGATGGATATTTAGAATTCTATTACGAAAGGTATCTAATAAAGTCGTTCTTATTTTGTACTTGTATCCGAGAAGGAACAAATAATCAATATTTCTCTCCTTTAATACTTTGGAAAGCCATATTTGATATTCCTCAATTGAGCTATAACTTTTCGGGTTTCGATTAATGACTTCAATATGATGCTTCTCGAAGTTTTTGATGTTTTCCGTCTTCTGACCAGACGTGACAATACAATCGATATAATGGTGGTCGAAGTTATTTTCCACTAACAAGTTTAAGCAGTCATTCGCACAACGTCCACCTCCACTAAAAAAAATTGCCCATTTGATTTTTGCTCTTTTCATATTTTGAGACAATTTAAAAACTCATTTTTCTCCCAAATTTACACTAATATTAAGTAAAAACTATGAATTATCAAAAAATTATTGATTTTCGGAATCTTTATCCGACTTTTGGTGATGAATGTGGAATCATAATCCGTCGCCAATTTATGTTGACTCTTCTTTTTTACCAGTAATGGCATTTATTTTAACTATTGATTATAGCAACTGTTGTGCAGGCAACGATAGCCGCTGTTTCTGTACGAAGGCGGTTTCTTCCCATAGAAATGGGGACATAGCCTTTTTCTTTGGCCAAATCAATTTCCATTTTGGAAAAATCACCTTCCGGACCTATCAGGATTGTGACATCATTGTCCGCAACCACCTTTCTTTTTAACTCCATTTTTTCTCCGTCTTGGCAATGGGCAATAAATTTATAACCTGTAGAAATATCGTTTTCCAAGTATTCCTTGCAAGAAATAGGTGGATTAATTTGAGGTAAAACGGTTTGCAATGATTGCTTCATGGCAGATTGAAGTACTCGCTCCATTCTTTCCAGTTTGATGGTCTTTCTTTCAGAGTGATCACAAATAATAGGGGTAATCTCGTCTACACCTATTTCTGTAGCCTTCTCCAAGAACCATTCATATCGGTCGTTCATTTTTGTGGGAGCGACCACCATATGTAGTTTGTACCGTTTTGGTATAGATTTTTGATGGGAAATGATTCGTGCCTTGCACTTTTTTTGATTAGGCTCCAAAATTTCAGCTTCAAACAGATAACCTTTACCATTGGTGATGTGCACAATATCTCCCTCTGATTTTCGCAAAACCCGAATAATGTGTTTGCTTTCGTCTGGGGGAAAAGTGAACTGCTTGGCGCTATTGTCCAATGTTGGGTTGTAGAAAAGCTGCATAGCTATGGTTTAATTAATTAGCCACCAATGGCGTAACGTGCCTTGGCAGCAATACTCTGATCTGTGAACTTGCCTCTTTCAAATTTAAGATAACCCACAATACCGATCATTGCCGCATTGTCCGTACAATACTCAAATTTAGGAATAAAGGTTTGCCAGCCCAATTTTTCTTCTGCTTCCTTAAGTCTGTTTCGAATTCCGGAATTGGCAGCAACCCCACCTCCAATGGCAATTTGTTTGATGCCTGTTTGCTCAACAGCTAATTGCAGTTTGTCCATTAATATTTCCAATATGGTGAACTGCACCGAAGCGCAGATATCGTTTATGCTTTGTGAAACAAAATCAGGATTTTTCTGGGTTTCGCGCTGCAAAAAGTAGAGAATGCTGGTTTTTAACCCGCTAAAACTAAAATTTAATCCATCAACCTTAGGTTTGGGGAACTTAAACGCATTGGGGTTGCCCAATTTTGCATATCGGTCAATCAATGGACCGCCAGGGTAGGGCAGTCCCATTAATTTTGCACTTTTGTCAAACGCTTCGCCCACGGCATCATCCAAAGTTTCACCCAATACTTCCATAGAGAAATAATCCGAAACCTTTACAATTTGAGTATGCCCTCCGCTAATGGTCATCCCTAAAAAAGGAAATGTGGGAGCCATTTGGTTTTCATCCTCAATAAAATGGGCTAAAATATGGGCCTCCATATGGTTTACCTCGATCAAGGGAATGTCCAGACCCAATGCCAAGGACTTGGCAAAAGACGTTCCCACCAACAAAGAACCCATAAGTCCAGGTCCTCTTGTAAAAGCTATGGCAGATAGTTGTTTTTTATCGATATTTGCCTTGGCCAAGGCTTGGTGCACCACGGGGACAATATTTTGTTGATGTGCCCTTGAAGCCAATTCTGGGACAACACCGCCATATTGCTTGTGAATTTCTTGTGTGGCTACAACATTGCTGAGTACTTTTGTATTGCTAAGCACGGCAGCAGAGGTGTCATCACAGGATGATTCAATCGCAAGAATATATTTTTTTCGATTTTCCACAGGTTTTGGAACAAAAATTGGTTGTCAAAGGTAAAACATAAAAGTCCTATCAAAAAACTTCGTAAAATACTGTTACGTTTCCTACTGGCCGTTATTCTTATTATGGTTTTGGGCTCTTTGGTTCTTTCCTTGCCCGTCGTGCAGACCAAATTAGGCAAGTATGCCATGGATTCGTTGAACGAAGAGTTTGGGACCAACATTCAGATAGATAGGATAAGCATGTCCCTTTTTAACTTAAATGCAGGAATTAAAGGGGTTTATGTTGAGGATTATAAAAAAGATACGCTGATTTACATCCATAAACTATCCACTTCTATTTTAAACCTACGTAATATGGCTAACAATAAGATGGAGTTTGGCGATATTGAGTTGGATGGTCTTACTTTTAATTTAAAGACATATGAGGGGGAAACTGATACGAATTTGGATGTATTTGTGGCAAAACTGGATGACGGTAAACCGCGTGACCCGGAAACCCCTCCATTTTTTATGTCCTCAGATGAGATTCAAATAAATAGCGGCAAATTTAGGTTGATTGATGAGAACTTGGAATCCCAAGAGGTATTGAATTTCTCTGAAATTGAAATTTTGGCGCACAATTTTCAGATTCTTGGACCCGATGTTTCTTTGAAGATAAAAAACCTGTCCACCTTGGCGAAAAGGGGAATTCGCCTTAAAAATATGGCTACGGACTTTAAGTACACTAAGCAGCAAATGCGCTTTGATTCACTTTTGATAGATACCGAGCAATCCGAATTAAAGGGTAATTTGGTGTTTAATTATGAGCGAGAGGATTTGGCCAATTTCGTTGATTTGGTAAACATTGATGCTGATTTTACAGATTCTTCCGTGGCTCTCAACGAAATCAATGCATTTTTTAATGAATTTGGGGAAGATAAAATAGTCAATTTCACTGGGAGTTTCAGTGGAGTACTCAATCAACTACAGGTTGATGACCTATTCCTTTTTACCGACAATACCGGTATTCGGGGTGATTTTAGGTTCGATAATATGTTTAGCGAACAAGCCCCATTTGTATTAAAGGGGGAAATTGATAATCTAACCTCCAGCTATTATCAGCTTAGAAGTATACTGCCCGATATCTTAGGTAGGAACATTCCTGAATCGGTTCAAAAATTGGGTCAATTTACGGTAAGAGGAGATGCCGAAATCACAGAAACATCTATTGATGTTACCGTTAATTTGAATACCGCTGTTGGCGATAGTTACGTGGACTTACAAATGACCAATGTGCAAACCATTGAAGATGCTTCTTATATTGGTTTTATTTCCTTGATAGACTTTAATCTGGGAGAATTTATAGACAACGAGGACTTGGGGATGGCTTCCATGGATATGAATGTGGAAGGAAAGGGATTCGTGGCCGAAAGTTTAAATACAGAGATTTCTGGAGATGTATACAAGTTTGAGTTTAACGATTACGAATACAATAAAATTAAAGTAACTGGAATACTGAGGAACCAGCTCTTTGATGGTATTCTGTTATGTAACGACGACAACTTTAGGTTTGATTTTCAGGGATTGGCCAATTTTGGACAGCGCGAGAACAAATTCAATTTTGTAGCGGCGGTAGATTATGCAGACTTAAGGGAGCTGAACTTCATCAATGATAGTATTTCTATTTTTAAGGGACATATAGATATGGATATCGAGGGCAACAATCTCGATGACATGGCAGGTCAGCTTCAATTTTCGAATACTACTTATCAAAATATAAACGACACATACTATTTTGAAGATTTCACTGTGAATTCTTCCTTTGACCAAGATACGATTAGAACCATTGAAATAAACTCTCCAGATATTATAACTGGGTATATGAAAGGGAATTTTAAGGTGAAAGAATTGGGACAACTTGTTCAAAATTCGGTAGGTAGCATATATACCAATTACCAGCCTTTCGAAATCTCTGACGGACAATATTTGGACTTTAACTTTAAGATTTACAATAAAATTGTTGATGTTTTTGTGCCAGAAATGGCCTTTGATGCCAATACTTTTATACGTGGGGCCATAGAGGCGGATGAAAGTGATTTTAAACTCACCTTTAAATCGCCCAGTATTGAAGCTTTTGGTAACAAGTTCGATAATATTGAGTTGAAAATAGACAATAAGAATCCGCTTTTCAACACCTTTGTTTCTGTAGAGGACATGTCCACCGTGTATTATGATATCAAGGATTTCAGTCTCATCAATACTACATTAAAGGATACATTGTTCTTTAGAACGGAGTTTAAAGGTGGCAGCGAATATGATGACAGTTACAACCTAAACTTTTATCACACCTTTAACAAAAATAATAGGTCGGTCATTGGACTCAAAAAATCAGACGTAAGCTTTAAGGGAAACACTTGGGTGCTCAATAAGGATGGTAATAGCAAGAACAAGGTGATTTTCAACAGTTCGTTGGACAGTATCCGTATTGAGGATGTGGTGATGGATAACAACAACCAAGAGCAGATTCGCCTAAGGGGAGAATTCGCCGATTCCACTTATAAGGATTTGGATCTTCAATTTAAATTGGTTTCCCTGAATAAAATTACTCCGGCCATAGATAGTTTAAAAATGAACGGGGAGGTGGATGGCTTCCTAAATATTTTACAAAAAGACGGAAAGTATTTGCCCACATCAAGCCTTAAGGTCAAGAACTTTAGTGTCAACGAAATGCGAATGGGTGATTTGGAGGTTGGCATTTATGGGAATAACGATTTAACAGAGTTTGGGGTGAGTACGTGGTTGAACGATGATGGAAAGGAACGGATGAGCATTAATGGTAAGGTCACCAATATTAACAATAAACAAGAGCTGGACCTAGCAGCGGATTTTTCCGATTTTGCTTTGGAGCCTTTCAGGCCTTTAGGAGAGGATATTATATCCAATATAAGGGGAAAGATTAGCGGAAATACAACCATTTCCGGGGATGTGAAAAACCCTTCCATCAATGGTGTGCTCAGTTTAAATGAAGCAGGAATAGGAATCCCATACCTTAATGTTGATTATGATTTTGCTCCGTATTCGCAAGTACGACTTTTTGACCAGACTTTTTATTTCGAAAATGTAGAGTTGTCCGATGTTGAGGAAGGTACTACCGCCACATTGGATGGTACTATCAGCCATACAGGTTTTGACGATTGGTATTTGGGCTTGGATGTAGATACCAAGAACGACCGTTTTATGATTTTGAACACGGAATTCGATGAGGAGTCATTATACTATGGAACAGGGTTCATTAATGGAACAGGGAGCATTTATGGTCCAATAGATGCCTTGACGATTTCTGTGGATGCCACTACAGCTGCCGGCACCTCACTTAAAATTCCATTGAGCGATGTTACGAGCGTGGGGGATTACTCATTTATCAATTTTGTCGAGAAAGGTGGCTCAAACTCTTTTGAGGAAGAACGAGTATTGGAGGATTATCAAGGACTGGAAATGGCTTTCGACCTTGCCGTTACACCAGAGGCAGAAGTTGAGATTGTTGTGGATCAGAGTACAGGTAGTTCCCTAAAGGGAACAGGTGAAGGTATTTTGCTTATCGAAATTAACACCAATGGTAAATTCAACATGTATGGGGAGTTTGTGGCTGTTACTGGAGAGTACAATTTTAAATATGGTGGAGTTATAGATAAAAAGTTTAAGGTTCGCCCGGGAGGTACCATTCTTTGGGAACGAGATCCATTGGCCGCGCAATTAAATTTGGAGGCCGTATATTCTTTAAACGCCAATCCAGCGCCCCTTTTGGACAATGCAGGGTATACCGGTAGAATACCGACCGAGGTTGTAGTTAGGTTGGATGGGGAATTGGAAAGCCCCAATATTAATTTCGATATAGATTTCCCTGGAACCAACTCCGTGGTGCAGTCCGAGCTGGAATACCGCTTACAGGACCCGACCATCAAGGAGCGAAATGCCTTTTTTCTATTGGCACAAGGAACTTTTGTGAACCCACAGTCAGGTGGTATCAACCAACAGGCAGTCACTGGAAACCTGATTCAGACTGCCTCGGGACTTTTTAATCAAATTTTATCAGGGAACAACGACAAGCTAAACTTTGGGCTATCCTATGAACAAGGCTATAACGATCCAAATGCTGATATCGCAACGGAAGACCGGATAGGGGTAACCGTTTCCACACAGATATCGGACCGTATTTTGGTTAACGGTAGAGTAGGTGTTCCTGTTGGAGGGGTATCGGAAACCGTGGTGGCCGGAGATGTTGAGGTCCAAATATTATTGAACGACCAAGGGACCTTAAGTGCCAAAATCTTTAATAGGGAAAACCAAATACAACAATTTTTGGCAGAACGGCAAGGTTACACACAAGGAGTTGGTCTATCGTATCAAGTAGATTTCAATAGCTTTAAGGAGTTGATGCGGAAGGTATTCAATAAGCAAGAGAAATTGGAAGAAGAAAAAGAACCTTCGCCTCGAAAACAACCTACACAAGTAATGGGAAAAGACAGTCTGATACGTTTTTCGGAAAAGCCCGTAAATCACCCATAATCAATTCAAAAGAATTTATATTTTTCAAGGTTTTTGGATTAATTTATTACGAAAACGTTTGAGAAAGCCCTTAAAAACAAATATATTATTAAGATATTCAAAGTTTGAATAAAGTTTCCTAGCTTTGATCTCTTAAAAATTTGAATGGCTTCAGAAATTAGAAAAATAGGGGTTTTTACATCCGGTGGAGACTCTCCTGGAATGAATGCTGCAATTCGTTCGGTTGTCCGTACTTGTGCCTATCTGAAAATAGAATGTGTAGGTATTTATAGGGGATACCAGGGGATGATCGAAGGTGATTTTAAGACGTTGGATGCCCGAAGCGTAAACAACATAATCAATAAGGGAGGTACCATTCTAAAATCTGCACGTTGCGATGATTTTAGGACAAAGGAAGGAAGAAAAAAAGCGTACGACCAATTAACCAAGGAAGGAATAGATGCCTTTGTTGTAATAGGGGGTAATGGAAGCTTTACTGGGGCACTTTTGTTCACCGAGGAATATGATTTTCCAGTTATTGGAATCCCTGGAACTATAGACAACGACATCTTGGGGTCGTCTTACACCCTTGGTTTTGATACTGCCATTAACACAGTAGTAGATGCCATTGATAAGATACGTGACACGGCAAGCTCCCACAACCGTTTGTTCTTTGTTGAGGTAATGGGTAGAGATGTTGGTCATATTGCTCTTAATGCCGGTGTAGGTGCAGGTGCAGAAGAGATTTTGATACCAGAGCAAAACTTGGGACTGGAACGTTTACTCGATTCACTTAAGCGAAGTAAGGCCTCCGGAAAATCTTCCAGTATTGTAATCGTTGCGGAAGGTGATAAAACAGGTAAGAATGTTTTCGAACTAAAGGAGTATGTGGAAGAGCACTTACCAATCTACGATGTTAGAGTATCGGTGTTGGGACATATGCAACGTGGAGGTAACCCAACTTGTTTCGACCGTGTTCTAGCCAGTAGAATGGGGGTAAAGGCCGTAGAGAGCATTTTGGAAGGAAAATCAAATTTAATGGTAGGTATCAGAGATACCAAATTAGTGCTCACACCATTGGCGGAAGCCATAAAGGCACATACGGAAATTGACGAAGAACTCATTAGAGTTTCGGATATAATGACAACTTAAATTTAAACACAAAAAAGAAGAACATGTCAAATTTGAAAATAGGAATCAACGGATTCGGTAGAATTGGAAGGTTGGTATTCAGGGCAACCGTAAAAAGAGGTGATGTAGATGTTGTGGCAATCAACGATTTGTTGGATGTTGAACACCTTGCCTACTTGTTGAAATATGATTCGGTACACGGTAATTTTGACGGAACTGTAGAAGTTAAGGATGGTCACTTGGTAGTGAATGGGAATACCATTAGAATTACGGCTGAGCGCGATCCAAAAAACCTAAAATGGGATGAGGTTGGTGCTGAAATCGTTGCTGAATGTACAGGTATCTTCACCACTTTGGATATGGCACAGAGCCACATCGACGGTGGTGCCAAGAAAGTAGTGATCTCTGCTCCATCCAAAGATGCTCCAATGTTTGTAATGGGAGTAAACCACAAGGATGTGAAAGCTACCGATACCATTATCTCCAATGCTTCATGTACAACTAACTGTTTGGCTCCGATAGCCAAGGTGTTGGATGATGCCTTTGGTATTGATGAAGCTTTGATGACAACCGTTCACGCAACAACGGCTACACAGTTGACCGTAGATGGTCCATCCAAAAAAGATTACAGAGGTGGTAGAAGTGCCCTTTTGAACATTATTCCGGCTTCAACAGGAGCTGCGAAAGCGGTAACCAAAGTTATTCCTGCGTTGGAAGGTAAACTTACAGGTATGGCTTTTAGAGTTCCTACTGCAGATGTTTCTGTGGTGGATTTGACGGTTAAATTGGAAAAAGAGACTTCTTACGAAGGAATCAAAAAAGCAATGAAGGATGCTTCGGAAGGAGAACTTGCCGGTATTTTGGGATATACTGAAGAAGCTGTAGTCTCTCAAGATTTTGTAGGAGATGTTAGAACCTCTATTTTCGATGCAGGTGCTGGAATTGAGCTGAACTCCAAATTCTTCAAAGTGGTTTCTTGGTACGATAACGAGACAGGATACTCCAATAAGTTGATTGAATTGGCCCTGCATGCAGCAAGCCTATAATATTTTTATCTCATAAATGTTTATCCTGATGAGGGTTTTCCCTCATCAGGATTTCAATATAAAATCTCGACGTATGGTTTTGATTGTGGATAGTGGTGCCACTAAATCCGATTGGATTGCCCTGGATGAAAAAGGGCAACAGTTGTTTGTGACCCAAACTTTGGGCCTTAGCCCCGAAGTACTGACCAAAGAAGTAATAGAGGACAGGTTGGCCAATAATTTTGAACTTTCAAAAAACAAGGAACAAGTACGTCAATTGTATTTCTACGGTGCCGGTTGTGGAACCGATAGGATGAAGAATTTTTTAAAAGCCATTTTTAAGGATTTCTTTCCCAATGCCAAAGCAGAGGTGAGAGAAGATACTTATGCCGCAATTTACTCAACCACCAAAATAGGCAGACAGGGTATTGTTTGTATTTTGGGCACAGGGTCCAATTGTAGTTATTACGATGGGCATCAGTTGATTCAAAAAGTGACCTCGTTGGGATACATCCCTATGGATGATGGAAGTGGCAATTTCTTCGGAAGAAAATTGATCCGGGATTATTATTTCCATAAAATGCCACAGGATTTGGGGATGAAATTTGCCAAAGAATATGATCTTGATGCCGATGTCATCAAAGATCATCTTTATAAGCAGCCCAATCCGAATACCTATTTGGCAACGTTTGCACGTTTTATTATAGAAAACAAAGAGCATCCTTATTGTAAAGGAGTAATTGAGAAAGGACTGCAACAGTTCGTGAACAATTATATTATGCAGTACGAGCTGGCTACCAAAGTACCGGTTAGTTTCGTAGGGAGCATTGCACATTTCTTGCGAGATGAACTTACTGCCTGTATGGAACGCAACGACTTGATTCTAGGCGTTATCCGTCGAAGACCCATTGAGGGTCTAGTGGAATTCCATCGTGAAACTATTTAACCGCGATCATCGATATTTCTACATTGACAAACTTCGGAAGATTGGCAACTTCTACGGTTTCTCTTGCTGGAGCCGTATCAGCGTCAAAATAACTGCCATACACCTCATTTATTTGAGCAAACTGGTGCATATCCGCTATAAAAATAGAGGATTTGATCACATGCTCGAAAGTCATTCCCGCTTCTTCAAGAATTGCCTTTAAATTCTCCATGGACTGTTTGGTTTCCATTTTAATATCTCCTTCAACAAGATTACCTGTTGCAGGGTCAATTGGAATTTGACCAGAAATGTAAAGGGTGTCCTTTATAAGTACCGCTTGATTATAAGGACCTATTGGCGCCGGAGCTTTCGAGGTGTTGATTATTTTTTTCATCTGATGTTTTTATTTGTGTTGAAAGTATAAAATATCACTATAATATTAACGCTGACTCCTATTTTCCCATTTAATATCACTCAATAGCGAACTCTTTATCCCAATAAAGAAATACCATCGCTCGTACCTGCCAAATGGAGTCCAGTCAAAGCTCAGTCTAAAACTGCCTAGGTCACGTTTGAAAGCAAAACGCGTATCTGTAAAACCTTTGTCTTTAAGGTCGTAGCCCGAGTTGAAGCCAACCTCCCATTTGGGTGTAAGTTGAATATTCCCGGAGAACATTAAAGAGTGGTTTGTGATTTCACTTTGCCTATTATTGTTATTGTAGGAGGCAACGTAGGTAAATCTAGCATCCCATGGCAATTTGTTGTTATATATGGGCTGATCTTCTTTGTTGCCATTGTTCCTATTACTGCTCCCTTTGTTAAAACGAGAATTTGAACCTCGCACATCATCCATGGCAAACGGGTTGTCGCTAAAGTCGGATTGTTTTTCTTCGTCAGCTTTTTCTTTTGCCCCCCCTTTTTGGAACATTTCACTATTCAGTGAAAAACCAGTGTTCACCCTAGCAGAGGTTAAACGAGCAATGCCCCCTCCATTCTTTATGTTCAGGGTATTGATTCTTCTACCATTGTTATCAATGGCGTAGGGGTCAAAAGTAGCGGCAAAATTAATAGGTACATTTTTTATAATTTCGGTGGCTCCACTCATGCTGATTGGGCTAAGTCGTAAGGAGTCGGCTTCGAGGTTGTAACTGGCATTAAACGACAGGTTGCTTAAAATTTTCACCTTTCTTGGTTCCGTGGCGGTGGAGTCTTTATCCCTGACTTTGGCTTCTAGGGAGTTTTGTAAAGAGAAACTTAAAGAACTCCCTTTGTTTAAAGATGGTCTACCATAAATGCTGGTCTCAAAAGGAGTGTACTGCACTTCTTCCCCATCTTCATCCGTGTAAGATTCGTAAAACTGCTCAAATGAAGGGGTATAACTATAACTTATGGAGGGTCGCATGACATGACGTAAGGCTTGAATTTTTTTATTCTCACCGAAGTTCCATGTACCATACATTGTGGTACCGATACTGGTTCCAATGCTATATCGATTAAAACGATCAAAACCAGCGATAGTATCGGTCACTGTTTCTCGCGTTTCGGCATCGTACTGCCGCCTAATGGTTTCCATGGTCCAAACATCCTCGTAGTTACCACTTAAACTAACGCTTAAATATTTGGCCAACTTAAAGTTGGTTGCAATAGGAATTCTATGACGAGCTCCAATTCTGGCTTCATCGAACATTCCGCTTTTAAAAAAGTTTTCCTCGGTAGTGGTTATACTATTCTGGGCATTTACATCATATTGAAAGTTGATGTTTTCAAAAATCCCCTTTTTGACCTCATCCCGTTTCACAAAAGGATAAATCCGTTCCATGCTTGCTTGGAATGTTGGCAAGGACATGTTGATCACCTGGGTCCTGGAGTTCTGCGTATGGCTAACAGTTAAACTGGTGTTGACAGAGGGATAGGCCGGAAATGTTTTAGAGTAGCTTATGGAGGATGCAAAAGTGTTGGTCTGCGAATTATTTCGGTTTACTTGATTCAAAGAGTTGGTGTAATACTGACTTGACCCTAAGTTAACAGAAGCTGAAAAGCGCGAATTAGGGCTGGCTTTGGGATCTTGGGAGTGTGATATTCTAATATTGTAGTTGCTCGTGCGGCTATAGTCATCAAAACCTTTTTGGCTGGTAACCAAGTTCTCGTAGCTAATGTTAACATTGCCATTGAATTTGTATCGTTTGGTGTAAACAGATCTTCCCTGTAAACCATAACTGCCGTTGGTATAGTAATCCCCGGTAATACTCAAATCCACATAATCGCTTATGGGTAGATAATACCCTCCATTCTGTATAAAGTATCCTCTTCTTGGATCATTTCCAAAGGTTGGGAACAGAATTCCTGGAGCTCTTCCTCCCGTTAATGGAAAATAGGCAAAGGGCAGGGCGACCGGTGTAGGCACATCAACAATATACATATTACTATACCCTGCAATTATTTTCTTTTTGGGAACGAACTTGGCCTTTCGGACCCTGATATAATAATCGGGATTGACCGTATCATTGGATGTGGTAAGCTTACCTTCGCTCATAAAGTAAACTGAATCATTTTCCTTTTTGGTCTTTTGGGCGTACACCTTCATGGCATCGCTTCCCAATTGTCCTAAACCTGCTTCTTGTTCAGTTCTGGAGTTCCAGATGAGTGCCTTTTGCGTATCAAAATTAAATCGGATGGAATCGGGTCGAACTTCTTGACTTCCTTGTTTAAAAAATGGTAACTGCGAATAATTACCTAAGGAATCTTTCATCCGACCGGCATAGACTTCGTTCTTTACATAGTCCATTACAATAACACCAGCTTTGAGTTCTGTGTCTTGGTAATAAATTTCAGCTTCGTCGTACAAGTAAATTTTATTGTCCTTTTGGCTGAGTTTGACGTAGTCTTTCGCCTTGTATTTAATTTTATCCAACAACAAGGGCTGTTTTTTTGGCACGGTATCTGTATCAACAGAATCAACCCTAATAGAGTCGTTCAAGATGTTGGGTGGCAATAAAGGAGCGGTGATAGTGTCTTTTGAAGCCTTTATGGGCAAAGGTGTAATTAGGTCTTCCTGAGCACTTAAGGTTGCTATGCCACAAAGAAGAACAAATAGGAAAAGTAAAAGATGTTTATTTGGTTGCAACGTGATAAATCCTATTTTTGTGCTAGACGGCCCAGTTTTGGGGTCAAACTTACATATATTTTTTGTTCTACTTATGGGGGATTACGATATTTTTAACCATTACAGAACACTATAATTACTCAGTTCTCATGAATAAAAGTCGGTTTGCATTTTTAATTATTCTTCTTCTGGTCCTTACTATGACCTCTTTCAACAAAAATGATACCGGGGAATTTCCGAAAGATAAATTTGTTGTGGTCTTGGATGCAGGGCACGGTGGGCATGATCCAGGGAACCTTGGCAATGGCTATTTAGAGAAGAACATAGCATTGGGTATTGTATTGAAGGCAGGAAAGGAATTGGAGAAAAACCCAAATGTAAAAGTGGTTTATACGCGTGATGATGACACTTTTGTAGATCTTTTTGTTAGAGGACAAATTGCCAATCAGGCTAACGCCGATCTTTTTGTATCGGTACATTGCGATTCCCATAATTCCGATGCACATGGCGCAGGTACCTTTGTTTTGGGCTTGCACGCCAATCGACAAAATTTTGAAGTAGCAAAAAAGGAAAACTCTGTAATCTATTTGGAGGATAACTACGAACAACGTTATGCGGAATACGACATCAATTCTCCAGAATCCATCATTGGATTGACGATAATGCAAGAGGAATTTTTAGAGCAGAGCATTCAGCTGGGAAAAAAACTTCAGGACAACTTCACCAAAAAACTTAAAAGAAAGGACAGAAAGGTAAAGCAAGCAGGTTTTATAGTGCTTCACCAAACATTTATGCCAAGTGTTTTGGTAGAAACCGGATTTTTAACCAATAAAAATGAAGGTAGCTATCTGAATTCCCAAAAGGGACAAAATGAAATGGGCGGGGCCATAGCGGATGCCGTACTTTCTTATAAGGATGAAATAGGCTTTACTGCAGCCCTGGTTGCGGAAAATGCTAAAATTGAGGATACAGATGTCGCAGTGAATGTTCCAGAATCGAAAAAAGAAATTGAGAAGAGTAAAGAAGAACAGCCAAAAAAGACATCCACTAATGAGGGCGCCAAGGAAGTAGAGGAAGTCAAGAGCGAAACACAAGGTGCAGGTGTGGTGTTCAAAGTGCAACTAATGGCCAGTGGAAAAAACATTGCGCTTACTGGAAGTAATTTTAATGGTTTGAACGAACTCTCCAAAGAACCGTACAAGAATATGTTCCGATACATGTACGGCAACGCAAGTACGTATGAGGCTGCAAAAAAGTTGAAGGGAGAGGCGGATGCCAAAGGGTATACCACATCGTATATCGTTGCATACAAAAATGGAGTAAGGGTGCCGATAACGGCTGCATTGAAGTAGAATCATTTCAAATGCACTCTTCTTATAATTATTCCTAAATTTGTTTAAACCATAAACCGAATCTTTTGAAACTATCCAGGGAAATCAAAACTGGGATTATCGTAGTCGCTGGAATCGTAGCCTTCATTTTTGGGCTTAGCTACTTAAAATCCTCTCCGCTTTTTGAAAACAACAAAACCTTTTACGCAGTTTACGATAATGTAGGCGGGTTGCAACCAGGTACCCAGGTTTCTATAAACGGATACAATGTAGGTAATGTAACCAGTATCAAATTTAAAGATAGCTCTGGAAAATTGTTGGTTACCATATCCGTTAGCAATGAATTTGAATTTTCTAAAAACAGTATTGCAGAACTTTTTGATACAGGAATTATCGGGGGTAAAGGAGTTCAAATTGTCCCTGTGTTTGATAAAGCGCCAAGGGCTGAATCCGGCGATACGTTACAATCAAAAATAAAACCGGGAATTACCGAATTGGTCCAACAAAAACTGACTCCATTGCAGTTAAAGGTAGAAGGTGCCGTTTCGAATGCGGACTCATTGCTGATGAACGTAAACCAAATATTGGACGACCCTACCAAAAAGCAGCTTAAAGAAACAATAGTTTCATTGAATGCCCTGGTGAAATCTTTTAAAGGAAGTGCAGATAATTTGAACGTTTTGTTGGACAACAATAAAATGCAATTGGATAGTTCCTTGAAAAATGTAAACCATATCACATCCAACTTTTCAAAATTGTCCGATTCCCTAGTAAATTCTGATTTAGGCGGAACACTTACTGAGTTTCAAACTACTGTAAGCAAATTGAATGACATATTAGCTAAAATTGAAAGGGGAGAAGGGTCATTGGGTAAATTACATCAGGACGATGCCCTCTACAATAATTTAGCCGACGCGTCAAAAGAATTGGATCTTTTGTTACAGGACTTTAGACTCAACCCAAAACGCTACGTCAACGTTTCGGTATTTGGCAAAAAGCAAAAAGAGTATACACTTCCCGAGAATGACCCAGCTGAACAACAGGATGCTACCGAACAAAAAGAAAATCAATAAATGGAATATTTGCCCAATATAGTATTTGCCGTAGCCCTTGTTTTGGGCATTGGGTTTTTCGCCCGTAACGTAAAAAAATTGTCCAGGAATATCAAGCTTGGAAAAGATGTTGATGTGAGTGACAACAAATCCCAACGATGGAAAAACATGGCCAAGATAGCCTTAGGACAAACCAAAATGGTGGTTAGGCCCATTGCTGGATTGATGCATGTTATTGTTTATGTAGGCTTTATCATTATCAATATTGAGGTGCTGGAAATAATACTTGATGGGCTTTTAGGAACCCACAGATTGTTTTCATCACTTGGTTCGCTTTATAATTTTTTGATAGGTTCTTTTGAAGTTCTTGCACTTTTAGTAATCGTAGCTGTGGTTGTTTTTTGGATTAGAAGAAACATTATCCGTATTCAACGCTTTATAAAACCTGAGATGAAAGGGTGGCCCAAAACCGATGGAAATATGATTTTGTACATCGAATTGGTACTGATGACTTTGTTCCTGACTATGAACGCTGCCGATTTTCAACTTCAGCAATTGGGAGCAGACCATTATATGCAGGCTGGGACATTTCCAGTGAGCCAGTTTATAGTTCCCCTGTTGGATAGCCTTTCAGAATCTTCATTGATTTTGGTGGAACGAACAGCTTGGTGGTTGCATATTTTGGGCATATTAGCTTTTTTGAACTATCTCTATTATTCAAAGCATTTGCATATCCTTTTAGCCTTCCCCAACACATATTACGGAAAATTAAAGCCACAAGGACAGTTCAATAATTTGGAATCCGTCACTAATGAAGTTAAGTTGATGATGGACCCTGATGCAGACCCATTTGCCGCACCGGCTGAAGATGATGTTGCCGAACCCGAGAAATTTGGTGCATCGGATGTCATGGATTTGAACTGGGTACAACTGCTGAACGCATATACCTGTACGGAATGTGGACGTTGTACCTCGGAATGTCCGGCCAACCAGACAGGTAAAAAGCTTTCGCCAAGAAAAATTATGATGGATACCCGTGACCGTTTGGAAGAAGTGGGTAAAATTATTGATGCCAACAAAGGAGAGTTCGTTCCCGATGGCAAGCAGTTGTTGGACGATTACATCAGTAGAGAAGAACTTTGGGCATGTACCACCTGTAATGCGTGCGTGCAGGCTTGCCCGGTAAGCATAGATCCATTATCCATTATTGTGGAAATGCGCAGGTATTTGGTGATGGAACAATCGGCCGCACCAACAGAGTTGAACAATATGATGTCCAACATCGAGAACAATGGGGCCCCTTGGCCTTATAATCAAATGGACCGATTAAATTGGGTGAACGAATAAATCTAGAACTATGAGTGAGCAATTGAAGGTTAAGACCATGCAGGAGTTTATGTCCGAAGGCAAACAGCCAGAAATATTGTTTTGGGTTGGCTCTGCCGGTAGTTATGATGATCGAGCCAAGAAGATTTCTAGAGCATTTGTGAAGCTATTAAACAAAGCGGATGTTGATTTTGCGGTTTTGGGAACCGAGGAAAGCTCTACGGGCGATGTGGCTAAAAGAACTGGTAACGAGTTTTTGTTCCAGATGCAGGCCATGATGAACATAGAATTGTTGAATGGCTATGAAATAAAACGAATTGTAACCTGTGACCCACATTCCTTTAATACCCTTAAAAATGAATATCCGGGATTAGGAGGTAATTATGATGTGGTCCACCATACACAATATTTAAAAGAACTTTTAGATAATGGACGTCTGACCATTACAGGAGAAGGATATAAAGGAAAGCGTATTACGTTCCATGACCCTTGTTATTTAGGTCGAGCCAACTCTGTTTTTGATGCACCGAGAGAAGTGCTCTCCAAAACCAAAGCAGAATTGGTAGAAATGAAACGTCATAAAAAAACAGCCTTATGCTGTGGAGCAGGAGGAGCCCAAATGTTCAAAGAACCAGAAAAAGGTGATATGGACATCAACGTTTTACGAACCAAAGATGCGCTGGAAACCAAACCAAATATTATTGCAACAGGGTGTCCGTATTGCAATACCATGATGACCGATGGTATTAAAGCGCACGAAAAAGAAGATAGTGTCACAGTTATGGATGTAGCCGAATTATTGGCAAACGCCCAAGGGCTATAAATTAAATATAAAATATCAGGTCGACCGCAGTCGAGACCGAAACGGATAAAAAACATGCTAGTAGATTTTAATGAATTGCCCGATCACTCGCGAATTTGGGTTTATCAATCCAATAGGAGTTTTACAGAAGAAGAGCAGAAAGAATTGGAGGAAAGTCTTACCGAGTTCCTAAAAGAATGGACAGCCCATGGTAGCGACCTTAATGCTGGGTTTGAAATGAAATACAAAAGATTTATCGTGATTGGTCTGGACCAGACCAATGTAAGTGCATCCGGTTGTTCTATTGATGCCTCCGTGCACTTTATTCAAAGTTTGGAGCAGAAGTACAATGTGGAATTATTGGATAGAATGAATGTATCCTTCAAGCAAGGAGAATACATTGCTTACAAACCGTTGAAAGATTTCAAGAAGTTGGCCAAGGCCAAATCAGTATCCCCAAATACCATTGTATTTAACAATTTGGTGGCCACCAAACAGGAATATTTAGAAAATTGGGAGGTTCCTGCGAGTGAAAGCTGGCACTCCAGATTTGTATAAATTATCTTAATTTTCGTGCATTCCTCGATGAAATGCAATATTTTTATCAGCAATAAGTTCAGGTCTTAGACAAGATATTTTATGCGGATAAATCGCTATTTCCCCCTTTTTATACTGTTTTGTTTACAAGCTATTGGGCAAATCAACCCATTGGTCGTCAAAGATTCCATTGCCCAAAAGGCATGGGTCGAGAACCAATACGCAAACATGTCCCTACAACAAAAAGTAGGGCAGTTGTTTATGGTGAGTGTTGCCTCCAACCAAAGCAAAACAGCAACCGATAGAGTAAAAAACCTAGTAAAAGAACAAGGTGTTGGAGGTGTTATCTTTTTGGTTGGTGGACCTGTTCAACAAGCCAAATTGACCAATGATTACCAATCCGTATCCAGAATACCATTATTGATCGGTTCAGATGCGGAATGGGGTATGGCCATGCGGTTGGATTCTACCTATGCATTTCCCTGGAACATGACCTTGGGTGCGATTCAGGATAGTGCTGTTGTGGAAAAAGTGGGCTATCAAATTGGAAGACATGTCAAACGTCTTGGGGTACATATCAATTTTGCACCGGATTTGGATGTCAACAATAACCCTAAGAATCCCATCATTGGAAACCGTTCATTCGGGGAGGACCCTAAGAATGTCGCTCAAAAAGGGAGGGCTTTTGTTCGAGGCATGGAAAAAGCTGGTGTACTTTCCAGTGGAAAACACTTTCCTGGTCATGGCGATACAGCAACCGATTCACACAAATCCTTACCAATAATCAATTCTTCAGTTGGACGATTGGATTCCATAGAACTCTATCCGTTTAAAAAAGTAATGAAAAGTGGTTTAAGTTCCACTATGGTGGCACATTTGGATGTTCCCAGTTTGGAGCCAAGGGAAGGACATCCATCAACACTATCCAAAAATGTTGTGACAGGAGTTCTGAAAAACCAATTAGGCTTTCAAGGTTTGGTCATTACAGATGCTTTGAATATGAAAGCCGTATCTGAGTTTGCCCCAGAAGGCAAAGTAGCGCTCGAAGCTTTTTTAGCAGGTAATGACATGCTTTTGATGCCCGAAAATGTGCTTAAAGCTAAAGAAACTATCATTGAGGCATATAATAAGGGAACCATCATCGAGGAACGACTTGCTGAATCAGTTAAAAAAATATTGATGGCCAAATACAAAGCAGGGCTGTACAATTATAAGCCTGTGGATTTGGAAAATTTGTACGAAGATTTAAACGGTGTCGAAAACGATGTGGTTTATGAAGAGGCTATTGAAGGCGCCATTACGGTTGCAAAGAACAATTTTGCTTTGATGCCCATCAAAAAATTGGACAATAAAAAAATTGCCTATGTCCATTTTGGCGATGATTCTGGAGCACCTTTCTTAAAGACACTGAATAAGTATTACAAAGTAACCCATATTCAGGCCAAAGATATTGCGCAGTATAAAAAGGAACTGGCGAATTTCAACTTGGTTATCATTGGTTTCCATAAAGACAATTCGAGCCCATGGAAAGGGTATAAATTCTCAAAAAACGAGCTTTTTTGGTTGGAAGAAATATCTCGTTTACGAACAAGTAACACCATTTTGGCCTTGTTTGCCAGACCGTATGCTTTATTGGATGTTCTCAATTTTGATACTGTTGATGGGATAGTGGTTGGCTATCAGAATAGTGAAATAGCACAGGAAAAGGTGGCCGAAGTTATTTTTGGAGCTATTGGAGCAACAGGAAAACTACCGATATCGGCCCATGACGAGTTACCCAAGGGCACAGGTGTAGATGTTGGACCAATACAACGTTTGGGATATAGTATTCCGGAACGTGTAGGAATGAGCTCCGAAATGCTTGCTCAGGTGGACACCTTGGTACAGCACGGGATGGATTCTTTAATGTTTCCCGGGGCACAGGTATTGATTGCTAGAAAAGGTAAAGTAATCTACAACAAGAGTTTTGGAAAGCCCACGTATCAATCTGAAGCGAATATTAAAGAAGAATCTATTTACGACCTGGCTTCTTTAACAAAAATTCTCTCCACCTTGCCCATGATAATGAAGATGGAGGAGGAGGGAAAGATTGCCCTGAACGACACCTTCAAAGATTTGATTCCAGAATATGCCGAAACCGAATTGAAGGATGTTTCTGTGCTCAAAGCATTGTCCCATTACGGTCGTCTTCCATCGTGGATAGCTTTTTATTTGGACACCTTGACCAAGGATAGAAAGCCATCATCAGAATTTTATAGAAAAAACCCTTCCGAAGCTTTTCCCTATAAGGTAGCTGAACATTTATATCTCACCAGAACATTTAAGGATTCCATCTATAATAGAATTGGTAGGCAAAGCCTTAAATCCAATAGGTATCGATATAGCGATGTAGGTTATTACGTGTTCAAAGAATATATAGAAAATACCTATAACCGACCTATTAATGAGTTGGTGGATGAGTTTTTGTATAAACCCATGGGGTTGCAGCGAACCGCATTCAACCCATTGAACAAATTTTCGGAGGAAGAGATTGTTCCAACCGAAGAGGACAACTATTTTAGATATCAGACAGTGCAGGGGTATGTTCACGATATGGGAGCGGCTATGCAAGGTGGAGTTGGAGGACATGCAGGGCTTTTTAGTACGGCAAATGAGGTGGCCAAAATTATGCAAATGTATTTGCAGGGAGGTTATTATGGAGGTGAGCGATTTTTTAATGCACGTACGGTCAAAAGATTCAATACATGTTATTTCTGTAACAAAAATGTGAGAAGGGGAGTGGGCTTTGATAAGCCCCAATTAGAGGAGAAAGGGCCCACATGCGGATGTGTATCCAGAAACAGTTTTGGGCATAGTGGTTTTACAGGTACATATACTTGGGCCGACCCCGATGCAGAGATTGTTTATGTTTTTTTGTCCAACAGAACCTATCCGTCTGCGACCAATACCTTATTGATAAAATCTGGATTGCGAACAAGGATTCAGCAGGCCATTTATGATTCCATTATTAATTAGGTAACGAATATTGCCTTAGATTTGTCTTATGAAAATAGCGATTGTGTGTTACCCAACGTTCGGCGGTAGTGGTGTTGTGGCCACTGAATTGGGTATTGCCCTTGCTGAGCGAGGTCACGAAGTACATTTTATAACTTACCGTCAACCTGTACGTTTGGAACTTTTGGGAAATAACATTCATTTTCATGAAGTGCACGTTCCCGAGTATCCTTTGTTTCATTACCAACCATATGAGCTGGCGCTTTCCAGCAAGTTGGTGGATACCATCAAACTTTATGATATTGAGCTTTTACACGTGCATTACGCCATTCCACATGCTTATGCAGGGTATATGGCTAAAAAAATGCTACAGGAATATGGCATTTTTATACCCATGATCACTACGCTTCATGGTACCGATATAACCTTGGTGGGCAAACATCCATTTTATAAGCCAGCAGTTACGTTCAGTATAAATAAATCTGACGTTGTGACTTCTGTTTCCGAAGCATTAAAAAATGAAACCTTAAAACTCTTCGATATTGAAAAGGAAATAGAAGTAATTCCGAACTTTATTGAAACCACCAAGTACAGTAATAATTACACCGATTGCCAACGCTCCATGATGGCCAAGGAAGATGAGCGCATCATTACACATATCAGTAATTTTAGAAAGGTAAAACGCATTCCTGACGTAATAAAGATATTCCATCGGATTCAGAAAGAGATTCCCGCTAAACTTATTATGGTGGGGGAAGGTCCCGAGAAGGAGAAAGCGGAAGATATGTGCGATGCTTTGGGTATAAAGGACAAAGTTCTGTTCTTGGGCAACAGTAATGAGATTGACAGAATTCTTTGTTTTTCCGATTTGTTCCTATTGCCTTCCGAAACAGAAAGCTTTGGACTGGCAGCACTGGAAGCCATGATTAACAAAGTAGCCGTAATTTCCAGTAATACAGGAGGGATTCCAGAAGTTAATATTGATGGTGTATCCGGTTATCTTGCAGACGTGGGCGATGTGGAGACCATGGCAGCAAAGGGCATTGAAATTTTAAGGGATGATGCAACCTTGGAAAAATTTAAGGATAACGCATTCAATGTCGCATCCAAATTTGATATCGTCCATATTTTACCACTTTACGAAGATCTTTACGAAAAAGCATTTAAATCACGTTTTAAAAATACATTTTAGTCATTAAGTATTTTTTTTTGATATCGATAATTTGTTTGCTCTCTTGCAAAGCACAAAAAGAGAGCAATTCCCCAATGGGTGAAAAAATGGAAAACTTGGTGTTGGCGGATTTTGACAGTTTCAGCAATGTTGAGGTTTATGAAACCACTGTGATAAAGGATGCAAAATCGTTAAGTAAGTTTTATGCTGGTATAAATAAAACGCGCAAACCCGGACTACCTGTTCCTATCGTGGATTTTTCCAAAGAAATGGCAATTTTGGTCTGTTTGGGCGAACAGAAGGGAAAGACAAAGCCAGTTTTATCCAAGCTAAATGAAACAGAGGATGAGCTCGTAATAGCATTGGAGATAATGGTAGAAATAGAGGAAGAAACAACTATACAACCCACATATTTTCCATTTTATCTGTACAAATTGCCTTTGGTCGATAAAGTCATAACACTCCAAAAGATTGATAGATAACACTTTCAAAATCCTTTTTACTTCTTATCGAGAATTATGACACTTAAAAGTGCAAAGTTCTGTTTTATGAAAGGTTGACCTAGCTTTGTAGTCGATAACCTCAAATCGATAAAAATGAACATTTCTAAATCTACAATGGCAGTTATTGCCCTTACCTTTTCTGCTTTGACCTTTGCCCAAGATGTTGAATTGACCAAAAAGGACAGTATTGTCCAAAGTTACTGGCTGGTTACTTTAGGTGCCAATGCAGTTGATGATTCAGGACATGAATTCAATAGGCTTTTCGATATAGAAGGTGCTTGGAACATAGCACCATATCCATCACGAGTAAGTATTGGGCGTTATTTTAAAAATGGAGTTGGTTTGGAAGCGATTGGAAGTTATAATAGGTACAAGGAAGGTAAAATTGTGGATAAAGTAGTCATGCAAGAAGATGTAGATTACTATGGATTTGATTTTAGGGTGAGCTACGATTTAAATATGATATTGGGGGAAACCGGTTTTTTTGACCCTTATGTAGGGATCGGAGCCGGATATACTGATGCCAACAATCAGGGTAGGGGAACATATAATGCTATTTTAGGTTTTAGAACATGGTTCTCCGATCATTGGGGGTTGGATTTCAACTCCACAGGAAAATGGGCAATGGACACCGAAAACGCTTCCAACCATATACAGCATGCGCTAGGTGTAGCATATAGGTTTCAGGTAGAAAAAGGACTATCAAGAAAGGGAGAGGAGAAATTGGCCTTATTACAGGAAATGGAAAAAGAACAGCAAAGAGTTCAGGATTCGATTGCAAAAGCAGAAGAGGCAAGATTGTTGGCCGAACGTTTACAAAAGGAAAAAGAAGCTGCCGAACTGGCTGCAGCCGAAAAAGCCAAAAAAGACGCGGAAGATGCCCGACGTCTTGCGATACATAACAAAATCAACGACCTTGGCAATGTTCACTTTAAATTGAATTCATCATATTTAACTGACAAGGATAAGTTGATGTTGGATCAACTGGCGACAATCATGGAATCCGAACCAAATATACAAATCAGGGTTACCTCACATACCGACTCAAGGGGGACAGGTCAATACAATCAATGGCTATCGGAGCAAAGGGCAAAACGGACCGTAGAATACATTTTATCCAAAGGAATTGCCGAGGATAGAATCACCCAAGAAGCATTTGGTGAGACCAAATTGTTAAATGAATGTAGCGATGGAGTTTATTGTACAGAGGAAAAACATGCTTTAAACAGGAGATCGGAGTTTGTAATTGTAAAATATTAACCAATCAACTTGTTATCGAGAAAAAAATGATTATAACGATAATCTGGATACAACACTTGTGAATATTATATTTTTCCAACTGTTTTGAAATTTCCCCCACTTATTTTTTGAATAGTTCGATATCCATAAAACTATGATTTGTGTTTTTAATAATTAGGTTTTAATTGTCAATTGAACCAGTTTAAAGGATTCCAAAAGAAATGAATGTAAAGCATAAGTTATTGACCTCTGTTTTAGCCAAGCCTTCAAAAGATATTGAGGCCTGGTTACAAAAACAAAAGCTTGGTGATGACACCGACTGGATAACAGGCCATCAAACAGTGTATTGTATCTCACCATACAAAACAGGTACGACTTATCTATCCACCTCCTTTGATAATGGTGTTTCAGCTCATGAGCCTATTCAATATTTATCTATGAAAGAATTGGAAAAGGACTTTGACGCTTTTTTTCTTAAACGCCTAAATGGATTAAATCTTAAGTTGGAATGTACAGGTTTTTTTAGTGCTTACATAGATGAACTCGTCTCCAACCCAATTGGAAAAGACTTGGTATATATATGTATTCTCAGAAGCCCATCATCATGGATAACCTCAGTGGTAAATTACTGGCAAAGTCCTTTTTTACAAGCCCAGAAATATGAATATTTAACAGAATTGTTCTGGAAACCCAAAGTGGGATTGGATGTTAGGAATATATTGGATTCGAACGGTAGACTTACGGATAGGAAAGCAATAGATAAGTTGGTTAAGTTTTATTTTGATTTTACTGCCAATACAAAAAGGTTGAAAAATATGCATTATGTAGACGTGAAGCAATTGGATGAATTTATTCCACAAGTTGCTTCTTTAATCAATGAAATTCCGGATACTCGTAAACGTTGGCAGCGAAAGGCAAGAGAAAAGAACTTTGTATTCATGGATGAAAATATTGATCTGGAATACGAAAAATTGATTAAGAACATTGACAAATGAACACAAACTTTAATAGATAAAACAATGGTAATTCTTGGACTGAACTATTACTTTCATGATTCAACCGCATGTATTGTGGTCGATGGTAAACTTATAGCAGCAATAGAGGAAGAAAGGTTGAATAGAGATAAGCACACAAGGGTATTTCCACAAATGGCGGTAGATCGTTGCCTCAAGATTGCCAACCTCACATATGATGATATTGATCATATTGCGGTCTCTATCAAGCCAACCCATAACCTAGGTAAAAAACTTGGACATTTGATGGGGAACCTAAGCCGTTTCAAGCCTTTTGTTAATCATGAATTTGTTCATTCCTATAATAAGCAAAAGGGTTTCTGGAATTGGTTCAAATACCATTGGGAGAGTAAGAAGAATGGACCTAAAGTACATTTTATACCCCACCATTATAGTCATGCGCCAGGTTCCTTTTTTGTTTCTCCTTATGAAGAGGCCGCACTGTTGGGAATAGATGGTTCTGGAGAATGGGCCACTACTTGGATTGGTTATGGAAAAGGGAACAAGATAGAATGTTTGGGGGAGAGCTTTTTTCCACATTCCCTAGGTTCTTTTTATGAATCTGTCACACAGTTCTGCGGATTTAGGACCAGCTATGACGAGGGTAAAACAATGGGATTGGCTCCAATGGGAGATCCTGAAGTTTATAAGGAAGAAGTTGGCAAAATGGTCAGTGTGGACAAAAATGGTCAGCTCCACTTTGATTTAAGTTACTTCAATTTTCAGAATATGCACTGGCGAAGGCTTTCTCCGAAGTTTCACAAAATATTTGGACCTAGCAGAAAACATCCGGAACCATTCGAAAAACGTCATATGGATGTAGCAGCTGCATTTCAAAGGGTTTTGGAAGACAGGGTACTGGAAATGTGCGAAATTCTTCATGAAAAAACAAAGGCAGATTACCTAGTTATTTCCGGAGGTGTTTCCCTTAACAGTGTAATGAACGGGCGTATTGTCCGTGAAAGTAAGTTCAAGGATGTTTACGTTATGCCTGCAGCCGGGGATAATGGTACTGCCATTGGAGCTGCGTACTACCTATACAACGGTATTTTTGGCAAAGAACGCAACTTTGTCCATGAAGATCCTTACGTGGGAACCAGTTACACCAACGAGGAAATAGAAAAAGTACTTAAGGGAGCAAAATTGCCTTTCGAATATCATGAGGATATTTGTGAAAAGGCCGCCTCTTTGTTGGAGGAAGGTCAAATTATCGGTTGGTTCCAGGGTGCTATGGAAATTGGCCCTAGAGCATTGGGAAGTCGGAGTATATTGGCCAACCCTGCCATACAGGATATGAAAGACAAGATCAATGCGGAGGTAAAATTCAGGGAAGCCTATAGGCCATTTGCACCTTCGGCAATTGTGGAAGCAAAAGATGAGTTTTTCGATTTGGAAGTTGAAGCACCTTTTATGCTCAAAGTTTGCAACGTACTGCCCGAAAAGCAGTCTGTGATTCCAGCCGTTACCCATGTGGATGGTAGTGCACGGTTACAAACTGTTAAAAAGGAGTTGCACCCCAGATATTACGATGTAATAAAAAAGCTAGGTGATAAAACCGGGGTCCCTGTAGTTTTAAATACAAGTTTTAATATTCAGGGAGAACCGGTTGTGGAGTCCCCTGTTGATGCCATTCGTTGTTTTTGGTCTACAGGTCTGGATAGTTTGGTAATCGGTAATTATGTTTTGACCAAGAAATAACAATATGCTATTCAATTCCCTGGAATTTTTCATATTCCTGCCCATTGTATTTATACTATTTTGGTTTTTAGGTAAAGAAAACTCCAGGGTACAGAATGCCATACTGTTTGTTGCCAGCTATGTTTTTTATGGTTGGTGGGACTACCGTTTTTTGTCCCTGATTATCCTATCTACTTTGGTGGATTTTTATGTTGGAAAGGCAATATATAAAAGCTCGGTCAGCAAAAACAAAGATAGATGGCTATGGGTAAGTATTGTTTTCAATATTGGACTACTAGGTTTTTTTAAGTATTTTGATTTTTTTGTCGATTCTTTTGTTGCTTCCTTTTCATTTTTTGGAGCGGAAATAACAAATGTGTGGGCATTGAACGTTATACTTCCCGTCGGGATTTCCTTTTATACATTTCAGACACTTTCGTATTCTTTGGACATCCACAAGGGTAAATTGGAGCCGACCAAAGATCTCTTGGCCTTCGCCACTTACGTTTCTTTTTTCCCACAGTTGGTTGCAGGTCCGATAGAGCGGGCCTCCCACTTATTGCCACAGATAGAGCATGTTAAAAAGTTTAAATACACACAAGCTGTCCAGGGTTTAAAGCTTATGCTTTGGGGATTGTTCAAAAAAGTGGCCATAGCGGACTCCCTTGCGCTTATGGTCGATGATATTTTTGTCAATCACGAAACACTCCCTTCCTCCACATTGGCTTTGGGGTCCATTTTTTTTGCATTTCAAATCTATTGTGACTTTTCTGGGTATTCCGATATTGCCATTGGTACATCCAAATTGTTCGGCATCGAATTAATGTCCAACTTCAAGTTTCCTTATTTCTCGAGAAGTATCGCAGAGTTCTGGAGACGTTGGCATATTTCACTTTCTACCTGGTTTAGGGACTATCTGTATATTCCCCTTGGCGGATCACGGGTGGACAGGCCCCAGGCGGTTCGCAATATTTTCGTCATTTTTTTGGTCAGTGGACTTTGGCACGGGGCCAATTGGACTTTTGTGGTTTGGGGACTCTATCATGCCTTGCTTTTTCTGCCTTTATTTTACCTTAACATAAACCGGAATCACTTGGAGAACATTGATTTGTTTAGTTCCATAAAGAATTTGTTCCGGGAGGGAATACAAATGCTGGTTACGTTTATCCTCATACTCATTGGTTGGGTGTTTTTTAGAAGCGAGACTCTTACAGACTCCTTTATTTACCTTAGAAGAATGTTCTTGGAATTCAGTTGGGGCGCTTATGAGCATCCTTTGGGGTATAGAATGATTGACTATTTTGCCCTTTTGATATTTTTCTTGATATATGAATATATAATTCGGAAAGACGAAAGAAACCCATTCAAATTTAAGTCGAGATATGTAAGGTTTGCCATGTACACCTTAACAGTTTTCTTGCTGTTGTTGTTTTATGATGACACCTTGAACAATCGCTCATTTGTATATTTTCAATTTTAGGTTATGAAAAAGTTATTGAGCAAAATTATTATTTATGGTTTTTTGATGGCCTTGGTCCTTGAAATTGTGATCAGGGTTTTGCATTTGTATTTTGAATACCCTATTGTAACACTAAATGAGAATGAGGTGGTGAACTATGTTCCAGGGCAATCCGGTTCTTTTGTGGTAGGGAACAGAAGAATGAATTTTTCCAACTACCATATCAACGAATCGGGATTTAACTCGTTCAGGGAATTTGTTCCAACAGAACAAAATTTTGAAGTTGCCCTCATAGGCGATTCCTTCATCGAAGGTCTACATCAGGATTATGACAATTCCATAGGTAAAAAAATAGAAAATAACCTCGATGGTAAGATAGCAGTTTATGAGTATGGCTTTTCCGGGAACGATTTGGCAGACCAATTACATTTGGTGTATCAGCTCAAAGAAAAAATGAAACTCATCGACGTAATTTACATTTATCTAAAATTTGATGAGGATTTAAAAAGGAACACCTACAAGGTGCATACTAGGGCCAATTTGGAAAACAGTCTTGTTTTCAAGGTAAAAAGAGAGATCAAATTACTTTCTTACCTAAAAGGTATCGGCCTGATTGCGCCATTGACAGAACTGCCCGGTAAACTGATAAGCTTTGTTAAGGACGATTCAAAATCCGATACGGGTGAAGCTGAAGAGGAAAACAAGGACCTAGGGTACATCACAAACTTGGACACTCTACTGGAAATATATCCTATAGATAAGGAGAAAACAGTCTTTTTAATAAATGAGGGCAATACGAGCCAAGCTTTTTTTAAATACTGTGATAACCAGGGATTTAGATATATCGATTTTGGCACACCTTTAAAGCAATCGAATAAGAATACTATAATTCAATATGATCCGATGAAACACTGGAACGATCATGGCAGGGATATAGTAGCAAAGGTAATTTCTGAAGATATAGAAAATATGGGCATTAATAACACAAAGTAAAGACAGTGTTTAGTTGTATTAGGGCTTTCTATAAAGCGGGAAGTATGTGTCGTCCTTGAGCTCGGGCTTTTCCTTCAATACCTTTTCCACCAAATCACTATATACTTTTTTGTTCACTACTTTTCTTCCAGTATAAAAAATGCAGTCCTCGTCTTTAGGAAAATAGGCTTTTTTGCTTTTATATAGTCCATCATCATCTTTTATACCGCCTCCCAATACATACTTTTCTTTTTTGTTTTGAATGGCCCATTTTATAACCTCTACGCGCAAGTAGTCATTTGGCCTGGTATGAAAAAAATCCGAATCGGTACCCCCTAAGAACGCATACACGGTATTCTGGTGATAGTGGATATGAAGTTCTGTTGAGATCGCTTTATTGTTTAAATAGACCATTCCAATGGTAAAATCCTGTTTGTTTTCCAAAACAAGATGGCGAAAGAAATCCGCCGAAAAAAACAAAAATTTAGAAGCATTGTTTCGCAACATTGTTTTGTAATAGATATCATAAAACTCATCGATTACCGTTTTCGTGAGATTTTCTTGATCAAATAATTTAAAAGAAAGTTCAAATGATAGGGCTTTCCGATAATTGTTCCTGACTTTTCTGCCAAAAGATTCCCATTGAATCTCAAAATTCCCCTTTAGGTTACCACAGACATTTTTTAGTGTTTTATTGCAAGCGCCCGTATACCCGACATGATTATTGTTGAGGCTGAACCGTATAAACTCCGTAACGATATTATTGTTATTGTACCATTGGTCCACTTTTTCCCATAGAGAAGCTATTTGATCATGATTTTCGGAATCTTTAAAAAGTGGTCCGCTGTAACCGTAGGGGGAAATCGCATCCCAAAAATTGGTATTCGGAATAGGATTCAAAATCATGGGCAATAAGGCTACACAAGATTCCTGTTCCATCAAGAGAAAGACAACAAGTTTTTTGGTATTGGTCAAATGGCGCTGTAGATATTCTATGTGATAGTACGGATTATGGAACTCTTGTGAAGAAACAATCCCCCGATATGTCAATTGGTCCTTTTCTGTACTTAAATCAATAACCTCCAACATTAATTGATCGATGTCCATTTGGTGTTTGTGGTTTGTTATGGGTTAATAGCTTTAAATGCATGGGGGATGCATTTATATTTTTTTCAAATTATTTTTATAAGTTATAAAATCTACCATGTGGGAGTTAGGATCCACAACGATATCTTCTTGCCTAATTACTTTTAAAAAAGTCATTTGAAGTATTTTAAAATCGGTTTTAAAAGACTGGCTTTTTACATATTCGATATCCTTTGCCATCCTTTTGTCCCATGTCAAAAAATTTCGTCCCGAAACCTGTGCCAAACCTGTAATGCCTGGTTTTACGGTATGTCTTAGTTTTTCTTCTACGGAATAATAGGGCAAATAGGATTTTAGCAGTGGTCTGGGCCCAACAAAACTCATATCTCCTTTGAGTATGTTTATTAATTGGGGCAGTTCGTCGATGGATAATTTTCTGACGGTTCTACCCAGAGCGGTAAGTCGGTCCCGGTCGGGAAGCAAATTCCCTTCACTATCCTTTTTATTGTTCATGGTCTTAAACTTGATGATCTTAAAAATTTCCTCGTTCATACCAGGTCTTTCTTGGGTAAAGAAGGGGTTTTCTCCATAAGAAAAGAATAGGATAATTCCCGTAAGCAATGTTATTGGTAGGGTAATAACAAGAAGAAAAGATGAAAGTAATAGATCGAATAACCGTTTAAGTACAGGATACATTTTTTTAATTGTATTTTTCAATTACCCTTTTATATGATGGATTTTGTAAAGACAAACTATATAGCAGCTCTAATATATGATAAAGCTAAACTCATTTTAATTCTTTTGGCAAAGAATTCGATTTAATACCAATACTTAAGGTCAAAGCTATATTATATTGATTTCTTGGAACGAATTGATCAATTTTTTTGGTCCATTCTCCATATATGTATGATGATGGCTATGAACGTTCATACCATTGTCAATAAGACCGACCGTCTGCCATCCTAATTTTAATGGGGCAATAAAATCCTTTTTAAAATTATCACCGAAATAATAATAGTCCTCTACCCTTAAATGATCCTCCACAACTTTAAAGTTTTCCAAGCTTGGTTTCTCTTGTCCCACAGTTTCCGAAATCACCAAATGATCGATTTGTCCAAACAGCCCTAATGCCTTAAGTTTATTGACCTGGGTACTTTCTCGCCCATCGGTCACAACACCAATTTTACCATTCTTTTCCTTTATTTGTGAGAACACTTCTTTCACCCCTGGAAAAGGCGTTATCGATGGAAAATGACTTCTATATTGGTAAAGAATGTTTGCTAAATCCGCCTCATAATTTTTTACCAGATATTCAAATGCATTTTCTCCAGATCTATATAAAGAGAACATTTTAACAAAGAGTATATTCTTGTTCATGGGATCCAAGGTTGAGCTTATTTCCCTAAATGCAGACTTTAAGAAATCCAGTTCATTGTACAAAGTATCGTCCAGATCAAATACCAAGGCGGTATTTTTGTTAACTTTTATATCCATGTACCAAAACTTCTGCGTCGTATCTTAACATTAACAAATCTTCTTCCCAATCATTATAAAAAGAGTTGATTTCTTCTCCCAAGATATATTCTTTTATAATCCATTTCGGAAAATTGGCGCCTGAAAGATAGGTTAGGGGGAAGCCGCCTCCAAAACGGGGATTTATTTCTATCCCGTAAATTTCGTTGGTTTCCTTTTCCATAAAAAATTGGGTCGTCAGGCATCCTTGTGCACCTTCGACTTTACCCATGTGTTCCTTTAAAAAAGGAACCAATCCATTTTTCTTGGTCAACCCTTTGTTTACCTCTCCATCTCTTACTAAAAGTCTTTGTCTTGGGACTGCACAAATCAGAACGCCTTTAGTGTTATAGTAAAGGTCACAGGTATATTCATCATATTTTGTGTGGTCCAAATATTCCAAGAACATCAATTTTTCGTTTTCAAAATGGTACTCGGTCAATTCTTCTTTGCTGTTAATTATAAAAGTATCCACGCTCCTGCTACCATCGTAGGGTTTGATAAACATCGGAAGTTTAAAATCCGATTTGTCATATTCCTTTGCAACCCCAATTCCTTTTAATTGGAATAGTTCGTGCGTCAATCTTTTATTCCTACATTTTTTAATAAGATCAATATCGGAAATCACAACTTTTATGTTGTTTTCTTCGAATATGGATTTGTTTTTGGACAAGACCAAAAGTTCGGTATCGATAGTGGGGATAATTAGGGAGATATTGAATTTTTTGCACTTCTCCAACAATAACTGGATGTAATCATCCGTGTCGACTCTAGGTACCTTGAAAAAGCCATCTGCTACTCTACATGCCGATGAGAGGAATGGGTCCGCATCCGTCCCGTACAATTTTCCATCGGAGTTGATTGCCTTTAATTCGTCTTGAAAAAATTTGACTAAGCTAACCCTGCGGCCAACGGATGTTAGAAGTATATTGTTCATTTATTTAGAGTGTTAAGGATGCGGATTTAAACAGTTTTCTATTTATAATTTCTTCAACGCTCCACTAAAATCTAAAACAACTTTATTTTCAAGTTCGGTTAATTGTTTAAATTCTTTGTGGGCGACTAAAATTACTATTATATCCGCCTCTTTCACAGCAACGGTAAATTCTGTAAGTTTAAATACGTTATGATTATCAATATTTGGTTCAACAATATAATAGTCTTCATTGTTGGAATCTTGTAATACACGTTGGACTATGTACTTGGCCGGGGATTCCCTTAAATCATCTATATCCGGTTTAAAGGCCAATCCTAAAAGAGCAATTTTTGGTTTTCTCCCGTGGCGTAATTCAAACTCTAGTTTTGTTGAAACAATTTTTTCTGCACACCAGAAAGATTTGTAGTTGTTTACTTCTCTGGCTTTTCCAATTATCCTGGACTCCATGGGGTATTCAGCAACTATAAAATAGGGGTCTACGGCAATACAATGTCCCCCAACCCCACATCCAGGTTGTAGGATATTTACTCTGGGATGTTTATTGGCCAAATTGATCAATTCCCAGACATCGATATCAGCTTTATCACAAATAAGAGAAAGTTCATTTGCAAATGCTATTTGTACATCACGAGAGGAGTTTTCTACCAGCTTACACATTTCAGCGGTTCTAGCATTAGTTTCATGTAGCTCTCCGGTAACATATTTTCGATAAAACTCTACTGCTTTTTTGGTGCTTTTCTCATCAACTCCACCAATGACACGATCATTATGTACGAGTTCGTACATTACATTACCTGGTAACACCCGTTCTGGACAGTAAGCTATGAAAACTTCTCCTTTTAATTCGGGCCTTTTTTCATAAATCAAATGCATCATTTTTTCAGTAGTACCTACTGGTGAGGTTGATTCTATGATATATGTGTCTCCTTTTTTTAATAGAGGAATGATATTTTCGGTAGCAGATTCAACGAACGAAATATCTGGTTCATGATTATTTTTAAAGGGTGTTGGTACTACTATCAAATACGTGTTGGCCAATGCTGCCTCTGTACTTGCCCTTAAAAATCCATTTGAAACAGCGTATGAAACAGCTTCTCCTAAATCAGGTTCAACGATATGAATTTTTCCATTATTGATTGTTTCTACGACATCTTTATTTATATCTACCCCATGTACATGAGTGCCATTTTTTGCTATTAAAGCAGCAGTTGGTAAACCAATATAACCTAGACCTAGAATATTTACTTCTGGATTTTGCATTGTTTAAAGTTTTTTAATGTATTCTACTATTCTATTACATGCCTGTCCATCTCCGTAAGGATTATGTAGCATGCTCATGTTTGAATATTTATCTTTATTGTTGAGTAATTCATTCGTTTCTCGAATAATCTTTTCTTTATCTGTTCCAACAAGTATTACAGTGCCAGCCTCAACGGCTTCTGGCCTTTCCGTGGTATCCCTCATAACAAGGACAGGTTTACCTAAGCTGGGAGCTTCTTCTTGAACACCTCCACTATCTGTAATAATTAGATGGGATTTATCCATTAACCAAACAAAGGCAGGATAACTTAAAGGATCAACTAAATAGATATTAGCAACATCCCCTAATATTTCTTTAACTGGTTTTTGTACTTTAGGATTTAAGTGAACTGGATAAATGATTTGGATATCTTTATTATCAAGAGCAATATTTTTAAGTGCTTCACAAATACGAATAAAGCCTTCTCCATGATTTTCACGTCTATGTCCAGTAACTAATATTATTTTATCACTACGTATTATTTCTTTCAGGCCTACTATTTCCGGATCATCAAGTTTATTTACCTTTTCTATACTTGTTAAAAGTGCATCTATTACAGTATTGCCGGTTATATATATACTTTCTTTGTTAATATTTTCCTTAAGCAGATTATTTAAAGATTTTTTGGTTGGTGCAAAATGGTAATCAGCCAAGTGTCCTGTGAGGGTTCTATTTATTTCTTCTGGAAAAGGAGCCAGTTTGTTGTAAGTTCTTAGTCCTGCCTCAACATGACAAATTTTGGCGCCTGAGTAAAATGCGGCAATACTTGCTCCCATGGTTGTGGTGGTATCACCATGTACAAATACATAGTCTGGACCAAAGTCTTCCAAAACAGGCTGTAAAGAAGTAATTATGTTGGCGGTTAGACTATAAAGATTCTGACCTGGACGCATTAAATTTAAATCATACTCTGGAACAACATCAAAAAACGCTAGAACTTGGTCTAACATTTCTCTATGCTGAGCGGTTACACAGACTTTTGTAACAAAATCAGGTTCTTTTTGCAATGCCTTGACCAACGGAGCCATTTTTATGGCTTCCGGTCTTGTTCCGAAAATGATTAATAGTTTCTTTTTCATTGAAGGTAGTTTTCTGGTATATACTGGGTTTGTTTTTTGTTTTATTGAACAACCATGTTATTTGCGAGCTACTTTTTTAATTTCATTCAAATAGTTAAGAGCCAATTTACTTCTATCAAAATGTTTTTTGGCATGGTTATATCCATTTAAGCCTTGTTCGGCCATATTATGTTCTCCACGAAGGTAACCTCGAATTTTTTCTGCTATATCATCAGTATTTTCGGGTTGCGCAAAAACACCACATTGGGCATCTTCTATAAGTTTTCTGGAAACACCATCTATTGCTAAAAGAATAGGCTTTTTACAAGACATGTAGTCAAAAGTTTTATTAGAATAAATAGTTTTAAAGGTATCCACCTTTTTTAAAACTGCGGTCCCTAAATTAGAAGCTAGTATATACTTAAAGGCCTTTTCTTTATCTACGAATCCAACAAATCGTACGTTATTAAGTTTACGTTTTTTAACTTCCTCGATTAAATAGTCTTTTGTGGGACCTACCCCAATAAGTTGTATAAGCACATTGGTATCGGTAAGCTTTTCGGCTACGTCTATTAGTTGTATTAAATGATTGGCAATACCATGGGCACCTATATAAGTAATTACGAATTTGTCATCGATACCTTCCTCTTTTCTAAATGTTTCAGGATTAAAATTTTGTGCCACCTTTTCTGCCAAGCTAAAATCTGCAGCATTGGGAATATAAATGATTTTTTCCTTTGGAATGCCCTTCTCAATTAATGCCTCTCTAAAGGCAGGGGTAAGAACATTGATGAGTTTTGCATTTCTATAGATAAAAGCTTCAAATTTATAAGAGAACTTTATTAGTGCCGGATTACTTATGACCCCAGTATCTATGGCAGATTCAGGCCATAAATCCCGAACTTCAAAAATCAGGGGTATTCTTTTTAACTTGGATAATATGTAAGCAGTTATGCCAACAAAAAGAGGAGGAGAGGTTACCACAAGGGCATCATATTTACCTTTTACCAAAAATAAACCCGCCCAAGTACTTGAAAAAACGAAAGAAAAATAGGCCCATAACCTTCCCAGAAAGTTCACATCATACAGTTCGGAAACATGACACCTGTATACATCAGTATTTTTCTCAAATTCTTTTTCAACATAAAAAAGTTTTCCTTTATACCTGGGATCTACTTTCTTTGAGCGTTCTAGCATACCCGCTATAACAGTTATATCATGGCCTTCTTTTGCCCAAATTTTGGTCATTTCGTTAAAACGTGCACCTCCACCACTATTTTTACCCAAAAAATATTGATGTATTAATAATATCTTCATTTTGACTTTATTTCAATAGTTGTTTCAAAACCAGTTTTTGAGCCATAGGTGTGCTTAATGGATGGTTCTATTTCTCCATAATAATTAGAACACCATTTTTCTTCAATTATTGGATGCAGCTCACTACCTTGACCATCTCTACAAATAATATTGATTTTACTATATGTTCTGGGATTAAAATGCCAATAAAGTTGCGCATTTAAATTATCGGCGTTTTGAATGGAATCGGATATGGTCCATTTATTTTGCTTTTTTTCTTTAGTTAGGGACCTTTTGTGGACAATTTTACTCCCTAATTCTCTAAAGCCTTGAAAATATCCATCGAATCTATAGGAAACCGTGGTTTCTGAAAGTTTGGCCTTCGCTTTTTTTATCCAGTAATTCCAAATAAACCTGCTCCCTTTTAGCATTTGATCCTTACCATCCACAGAAACGGTATTGTGCCCATGGCATCTTGAAAAAAAACCACTGTATTCTTCTGTAGTATTGTATTTATAAGATCCGGTATCCCAAATGTAGTTTTCACCATCCAGCCAAATATCAACGTGCAAATTGTCTGCATGTCCGGGTCTGTCCTTGAATTGCGCGCATTTGATAAAGGTCTTTGTTGAACCGTCGTTGATTACAAAATTTCCACCTAAGGGAAAAGCCGCAAGATTTTGGTGCTCATGGGCAACTACCTTTGAATTATTTACCCCGTACCATTGTTGACTTTCGTCTTTTTTAGAGACCTCATTATAGAGGACCGCACTTAAGTCGTTCAACTGTGATGTGTAGACTCGATAGTCATCATTGGTAAGTTTAAAAAATAATGCACCATCATTAGCCCCATAATTAGGAAGTTTTCCACTAGGTTTATCTTGGCATTCCCTTAAAAAGGACAGTGATTTTTTTGCTCTTTCATATACAATGGAACTGAACGGATCGTTATGAATTTCCGAAAGTTTTATACCCCATGTAAGTAATTGAATGGCTACCCGATGATAGTTCATGGAAAATTGTAGAAAAGTACCATCTTCATATATCTGATAAGCAATTTCTTCCTGAAACCATGTTTTACCTTTTTGGGACCATTTATCCGTATCAGGTAAAAAAGGAAATAATAAACCACCTAAATATAGGGTAAGGGTTTCGGTCAGGGCATGGTTGTTCCTTACTGCAATCCTGGAAAAGTTGATATTATGATAAACGTGATGTAATTGCCAATAGATGGCATTCATAATTGATTTAAATCTTTTCTCCGTTAACGCCTTAGAATTTCTATAATAGTATAGCGCAAATGTCCAATTTAGAATCCGTAGGCTAATTTCTTGGCTACATCTATAGTTTGGACCTAAGTTAATGGGATTATGGGTTAAAAAGGACTCGATTTCGCTGAATACCAATTTAGAACAGTCCACATTAAAATGATAATCATAACGAATAATGTCATATAAGAAGGAAAAACGAGCTTTCTCCCAAACAAATTTTATGTCCCCTGCTTCTTTAGAGAGGTCTACTATTTTGGACCAGTGTTTTAATTCATATTGATATCCTGTGTTGGGATTTGTAATCCAATCAAAGTCTTTCCCCAAGGATATTTTTGTTTTGCTAAAAAAGGTATAAGTGTGATTTTGGATTTCGTTAAAAGTTTCCTGTAGTTTGGCATGTTGATTTTTAGGAATTTTCAAGGATTCCCTAGATTCAAAGAAAAATTCTGGAGCATTTTTTTTCCAGTCATCCAAGGTTATTGCACAATTTAGGAATGGGGGCTGTGTAGGAAACCTAAATTTTAAAAGCCCCGCTTTCCTTTGGATTTCATAAGATAATCGAAATAGGGTATAGCGCATACCCATATTTTGAATCGTATTTATAAGTCTAAAAATTTTCAAAGTGTGGAAAATGCGTTATCAAGTTTTTTTCGTTTCGGCCTCAAACTTAATTCGGATATCATTAATAATACTAGGAAATCAGATAATAGTTTAAAAAATTAGTTGAACTGATATGTGTAAGCATAATTTGTTTGGATCGGTTGGAAAGTACAAATTTTTAAAATTAATGAGTATGTGGTTTATCCGTTTTGATTCTATGCCAATCAATTTTTTATATCGAAAAAAACTAAAGTCTATAAATTCTTAAAAAGGATTTCGTTTATTAATTTGGCTTGGTACTCGGCATTATACTTTTCCTTAATAATTTTCTTGCAATTTCGTCTGATTAAATCTTCGGGTGTATCCCTATTTTCAATAATCCATTGCTTGGTTTTTAATGCTAAATCAGAAATGGAATTTCTTTTAAATAATAAACCATTTATTCCAGATTCTATTGCTTCATACTCTGGCATTTGATAATTAAAATCATCATGTGAAAGTACAGGGACTCCATTGCCTAATGCAGACATTGCTGTTAAACCTACTTCTCCTGGGGATACACAAAGATTACTAATAGCGAACAATTTTTCAAGTTCTTGATCTTTAAAACAGGCTCCATAAAAATGGCAATAATCAGATAGGTTTAGATTGTGGGCTAAGTTTTCCAATTCTTTTCTGGCCTCGCCATCTCCCACGAATAATATATTAATCTTGAAGTTTTCATCGAACAATATATTAGCTGCTCGTAGAATTTGATCTAATTTTTTAACAAAGGTAAGTCTGCCTACAAATATTATTACAGGTAAATCTGGATATTTAAAAAGTAGCTTTTTGGTTTTGTTCTTTGTTTGAGGGGGGATTTCATTTTTTCTGATTAAATCATCAACGGTTCCTGTTGAGTTGTATATGACATGAAGTTTTCTTTCTGGAAACCCATTTTTGATCATGACGTCCTTGGCTTTGTGACCGTATAGGAGAACCCCATCACTTAGGCCGTAAAAAACTTTTCTTAGCTTCCATTTCCAACCCTTCTTTGTGGATATCACCCCATGGGTCCACATGTATGTCTTTTTACGTTTTAGTTTAAGATAAAATATAGCTATCCAAGTAGAAAGATAGTAGGCATTGCCCAAGAAGATTACACCATCATACTTTTTTTCACGTAAAAGTTTTAATAATCCCGATTGCCAGAGTAGCGCTTCCTTATAAATCCATCTATTTTTTACAAATTCCCAATTAAGACCTCCGTCCGCAGCATCTCTCTTTGCTAAATCAGGACTTATTTTCTTTATGTCGTTTCCGGAAATGGGGTCTGAGATTAGTGTGTAATGCAGGTTCGGCGATTTTATAAGTTCTCGTATAACCGGTAACCTATAATGCGCAAAATACGGATATACTATAGCAACATTTTTTGTGGGTTTATCCAAATGTTTCATTTATTGAAGTGGGTGTTTGAAAGGTTGAAAAAAAAATCTAATTTATAATGCTAAATTAGTTGTAAGCAATTTGTTTAAGCTAAAAGGATGCAAAATAAAGTATAGAAATATATAAATCATGTTCGGGGATCTAAGAGGAAAACGGTTTATTAACATTTATAGTATAAACAAATAGGTTCATTCTTATGTTAAAATAGCTTCCTTAAAAGCCATGATTTGTTAGCATAAGAACTATACAATATTAATCTAGAATATTGCCATCAAAGTTGTTTTTAATTATCTAGTTTTCTTTTTTTCGATAAAAACAGTATTTAATCTATTAACTAAAAGTTCCTGCGTTATTTTTGATTTAATTTGCCATGAATTATTATGTATCGATAAATGATAAGGCTTTTAAATGTTATCAACGATTATTGTTTATATCTCCTTGTATTTTCTGTTACTTTTGAGAGTTGGGACCCCTTCCAATTGATTGGTACATATTCGGTCACCTATTTTGCAACAATATTTTATTTAGCAAGTTGGGTTCCTTTGATATCAAAGAATTTTAATTTTTCACCTTTAGCAAGATTTGTACTGCCTCTCTTATTATTAATTGTAATTGGGTTTATTTGTTCTGCTATAAATTCAGAATATGTAACTGGAATGAAAGAGGCATACAATTATAGAACGCTTCTTTTGATAGTGTTAATGACATTTATTGCCGCTCACCTATATTGTAAGCCCCATATTTCATCTTCAGTATTGAACACTTATGTTGCTAGTATGCTTTTAGTTTTTTTACTTGTTTCACTTGGTAATGGTGTTACTTATGTGAATGGTAGGCTATTGTTGTTTGGCGAGAATCCTAATGTTATGGGGTCAAAGGCTGCTTTAGCTTTTTTAATAACTATTTCAAAGCTAATAAACAATTTTTCAATTAAAAGATGCATAATAATAATCGCCATTTGTATCCCATTTATTAGCTTGACTGCAACATCTGGTTCACGAGGAGCTTTGGTATCTATGTTTTTTGGACTTTTTGTCTTACTCTTATTTAGAAAGACAGGTGTCATAACCAAATGGGCCATAATAGCTTTTGCGGCACTTGTCTCTGGTATGTTGATAACTTATTTATTACAAACAAATCCTATTATGGCAGAACGCTTCTTAAATACAGTTGAAACAGGTGATACAGGAAGAAATCTACTGTGGGATGCGGCATTTAGCATAATAAAGGACAACATTTTTATTGGTTCCGGATTTGAAGGGGTTAAGCCAAGAATGTTTGCTTATTCTGGGTTCTACATGAAACCTCATAACATCTTTCTCTACATATTCATTGCATGTGGCCTTCCAGGAATAATTTTATTTTTAATTTTTTTGACCCGTTTGGCTAAATTACTATTTCGTTATTTTAAGAAGAGTGGAGATTCTTTAAACCTTGTATTATTTGTCATTGTTGTTTTTAATATGTCCAAACAAGGTGGTAGTATAGGAAAAATATTATTCTGGTTCTTTTTTGCAGTTTTAATAGGATCAACTGTACATATAATGTCCAGAAATGAACTAAAAAAATAAGTTAATGAACATATTAGTAATATCCAACAATTATCCATCTTTAGAATATCCAGCAAGGGGTGTATTTGTATACAATTTAGTACAACAATTTTGTAAATTAGGACATGAGGTATCTGTAATATCGTCAAAAAACATCTTGTCTTCCAAACGCAAAAAGGTTAAAACTTATGGAGAAGAGAATTGTACTGTGTTCCGCACAAAAGTCGTTTCAGCATCCAATATGCAAATAGGGTCATTTAATACGTATAAAATTGCTGAGTTAAGTCAAATTAAAGGCATAGAAAAAATTACCAAAAAGCATGATTTAGAATTTGATTTTGTTTACGCCCATTTTATGATGAATGGTATTAGCGCAGTAAATGCACTTAAAAATTACAATAAACCTTTCTTCGTTGCCATAGGCGAAAGTGATCTTATAGGTTTAACAAAAATGTATCCTAGGGATTACTTTGAACAAAGTATTAAGCAGATTCGAGGCTTTATTGCTGTTTCAAATAAGTTAAAAAAACAGTTAATCGACTTTGGTATTTCTGAAAATAGAATATTTATGAAACCTAATGCTGTTGACTTGACTAAATTCTACAAAAGAAATAAAGTAGAAATGAGAAAGAAATATAAGCTACCCTTGGATCTTAAATTAGTTGCCTTTGTAGGTAGATTTTTACCCCACAAGGGACCGTTGCGTGTTTTAGAAGCGGTTCAAAATTTAGACAATGTTGGAGCACTTTTTATGGGGAATGGCCCTCAGGAGCCTAGTGGTTCTTCAGTTGTTTTTAAGGAAAGTGTACCTTCTTATGCAATACCTGAGTTACTTTCTGCCGCTGATATTTTTGTTCTTCCTACTCAAAGAGAAGGATCATGCAATGCTATTGCTGAGGCTATCGCCTGCGGATTGCCGGTTGTATCTTCAAAAATTTCAGAAGTAATGGATCAATGTAATCCTTCTTTTTCCATATTGGTGGATCCCTTGGATGTAAAAGCAATAGAAAGTGCTATAGATACCATTATTAGTGACGAGGAAAGAAGAGAAGAAATGTCCATGAAAGCCTTGGAATACTCAAAGAATTTTGAAATTGGTGAAAGGGCTGCTAGCATTCTCAACTTTATTGAAGGTGCAATGGAAGAAGAAGTAAACGGAAATGAGGTTTAAGATTTAATAAGACTTTCGGATTGATTGCATAAAATCATTTCATAGCATTCAATTATTAACAGCTTATTAGAAAATAACCAATGCAACATATGATAAATTGATATGGTACGTTATTAATGAGGTTGAAGGTAAAACGCTTAAGTAACTAATCCGATTGTAATAAGAATTGTAGCATTTAATTAGGCTCTCTCCATCATTTAAAAACCTGAAAACGGGAATAGAAAATTGAAGCAAAAAAGTATCAAGAAAATTTTATGAAAGACAGACAAACTATTATCTATATAATGTCTAATGAACGATCTGGATCCACTCTAATCGAAAATATCCTCTCAAAATCCCCCCAAATTGTTTCGGTAGGGGAAACCTATCTTTTAGGTGGTTATATACATAAAGTTGGACCCGGTTTCACATGGGATTGGAATTGTTCTTGCGGTAATAGTTTAATGGAATGTGATTTTTGGAATAAAATATATAGACACCTGAATATTTCGGATCCTCGAGAAATAAAAAACACGAAGATTATCTATCCAAAAAGGAAAGATAAGGATTATCAAAAATCAAAGAATGAAGAGGTGGTATCTTTGATGAACCAGATTTACGAGGCAGTCTTTGAAAATACTAATTGTAGCATAGTGGTTGACTCTTCAAAGAAAGCATTTCACGGGACATCTCTTTATCAAAATTCTCCTTATAATTTTAAATTCATCTATTTAAGAAGGGATTTGCGAGCCGTAACATTTTCAAAGCAAAAATGGCGGAAAAGATATGGTGCAAAGGATATAAGCCTTTTTAAGTTGCTTATAGCTAACTATTTACAAAGATTGTGGTGTAAATTTATGCTTCGGAAGGTAGATAAAAAGGATGTTTTTTACCTTAATTATGAAGATTTTTTTGAAAACCCTCAACAGATCTTGGATGATATGTCAAAGTTTTTTGGATTTGATCACTACAAGATGCCGAAATTCATGGAACTAGTCGATGATCATACTATTGCAGGTACACCTAACCGTTTTGAGAAAAGAAAGATAAAATATGATGCTGGATGGTTGAGCACTGCAAAAAAGCGTCCGCTTATCAATGCATTGGGCGTAATACTTAATAAAATCGGATGAAGAGCCTTAGTGATAAAATCAAGCACGCAGGTAAATGGCAGTCATTTTCGGTCCTATCCCTAAGCGTTTTACAGATTCTTTACTTTTCCATCATGACGAGGCTATTATTTAAAGAAGACTATGGTCTTATGGCTATTGTCAATGGAATCATAGGTATTGGGAATATTTTTATGCAAGGTGGTATGGGTTCTGCATTAATACAGCGAAAGGAAATAAGTAACAAACATATTAATGGCGCCTTGCAAACTAGCCTTCTTATAGGAGTCATACTATATGCTGTTTTTTATATTATGGCCCCATTTATTGCTTTGGTATATAATGACCTTAGGTTGGATGATCTTATAAAAGTATCTTCTTTGAACATAATATTACTTGCGCTGAGTAATATTTCAGTCAATCTGCTTTTTAAATATTACTTCTTTAAAAACGTCGCGATAGTCAACATTATCTCTAATATAATTGGTTATGGTATAGGCGTTTATTTAGCTATGAACGGTTATGGGGTATGGTCTCTTGTCATTGCGACCCTTATTGCCTCGTTATTAAGCTCGATAGCTCTATTTTATCTTGCTCCTATAAAAATCAGCCTAAAATTACATTATAAAGAAGCCAGAGAATTATTTGGTTTTGGTTCAGGTATGATGTTATTGACATTTAGCAATTTTTTGTCGAGTAAGGGGCTGAATTTGATTTTTGGAAAAATCTTTACACAAGATATACTGGGTATCTATGAGAGAAGCTCTAGGGTAAAGGATATACCCAGTGAGTTTCTTGCAAAGATTATTAATAAAGTTATGTTTCCTGTGATGTCTGAAATCCAGGATGAGAGTGAAAGATTGATTAAAATTTACAAATTTGGGTTGGGATTAAGCAACTCAATTATGATTCCCACCACGGTTTTTCTAGTTTTTTTTTCAGCTGAAATTGTACAAATTCTGATGGGAGCAAAGTGGTCCGAAGCTGTCGCCCCCCTGCAAATTATGCTTCTAGTACTGACCTTTAGTAATTCAGGAAAAATGACAGATGCAGTGATTAGGGCTAAAGGTCTTATTTATAAAAATGTCACTCGCAAGTATATTTTTACGATAATCATTATAGTACTTTCCGGTGCTTTGGGCTATTTATACGGAATCAATGGCGCAGCCGTTGGAATTGTTCTAAGCCACTTTATAAATTATTTAATGATGATCGTTTTAGTAAAAAATGTTTTTAAGGGATCCATTATAGAATATTTTGTTAAGCCCTTTAAAGAGGGATTGAGGCTGGGTCTCTATCTCGGGGGTTTGATTTTTGGATATAAATACTTATTCAATTTATGGGGGGAAACTGACGTCATAATGTTTATTGTATTTATTGTAGGGTTGATGATATTATGTGCTGGTTTGTTAAAGTTTAAACCTTCTGTATTTGGACAATATTTAGAATCGGCAATTAGAAATACGTTGAACAAAAGGTAATACTCTTATTTTAAGTATAAGAAGTTTATAAATATTTTGAATTTTAATTATGAAAGAACAATCACCAATAAATTTCTGGGGCATAGGAGCTCAAAAAGCAGGAACCTCATGGTTATACTACAATTTATCCAAAGCACCGGGCTTCGCGATTCCCCCGGTAAAGGAATTCCACTATTTTGACAGGGACACCAAATACCCCTCACCAAATAAGTTATCCGAGACCAAGGTTAAGGATAGGATCAACAACCTAGCTTACTTAAAAAAGGCAGCAAGGGCAATCATGTCTTCATTGCTAAAAGGAAAGATGAAGCATGTCGCATTCAATTTCAAATGGTTCTTCTCCGATTATAGTGATGAATGGTACATATCAATCTTTGCCCCCTTTAAGGGAATTAAAGGTGAAATAACTCCAAGTTATTCTATGCTGACCAAGGAGGATATATCCAGAATGTATGCGATGGCTCCTAACGCTAAGTTAGTTTTAATGCTGAGAAACCCTATAGATAGAGCTTGGTCTCATTTTAGGCATACTAAAAAGCGCATTAAAGGATTTACCCTTAATAACATCGAAGAGAGTGATATCATTGCATTTATGCAAAGTGAAGGCCAGGAACTAAGATCGGATTATGTACGTACTATTAATAACTTTACCAGTGTTTTTCCCAAAGAGCAACTGTTGATTGGCTTTTTTGATGCCATAATGGATGCTCCGGAGCAATTGCTTGAGGAAGTGATACAATTTATTTCATCTAATATTGAATCTGAGGAAGAGTTCAAAAAATCATGGAATGTTGACGATTCGGCAATAAAAAAGGTGGTGAATAAATCTATAGAATTAGATTGCCCTCCCGCTGTTTTGGCTATAATTAGGGAAAAGTACCATGATATGAGCTTAGATTTAGCCAACCAATATGGAGGCTATTTTAATAAATGGTATTTTGAAAACTACGGTAAACATTCTGAAAACAAAGACGATAGATTATTCCCCACAATTCGTATTTCATAGCGGTTAGTCAGAATCTACTATTTAGCACGCTCATTGTGAAATTTTGACTTCCAATAGTAATTAAGCCACCGAAAGGCTTAAGAATTACCCTTAGTCTATGTGACCGTTGCAAAAGTGCCAGTTCGACAAAGTGTTGTTATTTTAAGTCCCTTTGCAAGACTTTTTTGTTTTACAAAAGTCCGGGCATGTTCAAATTTTGGATGACCCAAAAGATTGAAGAACAGTTTTTCAAGGGCTTTTCCCTCCGCTCCAAAAAAACAAAAGATACCAGTCTAGCTCTTGAAAGGTTTTTTCAATGCCCCCGTGCTTTTTTAAGTTATCGGCCTTGTGGTCTAGCCATCTGTACGTTGTTGTGCTCGTACACTGAGCGGTAGTATATGATGCTTAACTTCTTCTCCTGGGCCTCTTGCCCAAACAAAACTCTCTGATGAGGCAGCCCTGACAGACTTTTTTGCATGGCACTCCTTCTTCTTGATGCAGTGCGATGGTTGTTGTACTCCTTGGTGAGCATCTTTTCGAACACTTCTTGCGGGAACAACAGGTACATTCTAATTATATTACTGTGCCAGGGAAGTTCCTCATTAGTATCATGACCTATGAAAAATAAGATGTCAAGTCGCTTACAGCAATACTCGATGAGCTGACGGTTACTGATGATGTTTTCAAGGTACCCAACAAGTCACAACTTGATGAACACCACAGGGTCGATGTTCTTCTGGCCACTCCCCATGGTGAGGGATATAGAAAAACCAAATCGATAGCCACTTTCTCTTGTTTGTAGAATTGTCCTTCGGCACACGCGCGCTGAGCTGGAAACTCGAGAACAGTTTCTCTTGGTAACCCTTCTTTCCTTGTCTGCATACAAGGAAAAATCCTTTTGGAAAAGACAAGATTAAAAAAAATCTTTTTCTCTGCCTTGTGCAACAGGTACCAATAATGAAGGGTGCAAATTAACAATTACTCGGAATATCAACCTGCTCCCGTGAGACTTTGAGTTAATACCATCTTATTTTGCAAGGGGTGCTAAAGGTAAATTTCACTTTTCCCAAATTCCAATATGTTTTGTCAATTTTGAATATCTAACAGAATTTAAAACTCTATTAACTATAATAGATTAGGACTGATTTCTTCCTTATTACGGATTAGATAATTCTTCCTGGAAATCCAAACTATTTGTTAAAGAATAGTGTAGTTCATCGAATAAAAAAAAATGTGACATCCAAATATATAGTTCGTCACGTAAAATATCTAGTAAAAAAAGGTATTTCATCGAAAAAATACCACTATTTATCGATGATTGTTGAATTATAAATATTTTTATAAAACCCAATTTTGAAAATCCAAGAACTTGATTTATTTAATGTTATGAAATCGTATACCCTAAACCCCTTATTAATGTTGTGTTTTTTTTGTAGTATTCTGTTCTTTACTTCTTGCAGTAAGGATACAGATTTATTCGATGAATACGTACTCCAAGATCCTGAAAAAGAGCCTATAGAAAATATAGACAGTGATGTTACCGATGGAGGTAACCAAGAAGATGGAAGTCAACAAAATAATGGTGACGGTACTAATTTATTACTAAATGGAACTTTCAAAAGTGCAAATGAATGGACTTTACGGAACGGTAGTTCTGCGAAGGAAGGTATTTTAACGGTGATAGCAAACGGCAGTATTGGTTCAACTAGGGATAATTGGTCAGCTGAATATAGTAATATAGCTGAAACCTCTTTCTATAATACAAGGCGGTACAGATTAACTTTTGATGCAAGACAAACCGTTGGAAGTGGAAATTTGGTTATCGGCCAAAGATTCACCAGATTCTACGACGACCCTATTGCAGGTACTTTTACCAATTATTCTATTGAATTTAACGGCGCAACTTTTAATGGAAATGCTTCTGGAAACGATTTGACTTTTGGAGGTGATACCGTTGGGGACACTTTTGAATTCCAAAACATGGTCTTGGAAGATATAGGGGCAAGTACCGACCCTATAAACACCGGCCAACCTGCCCAAGTAACTTTTTTCACGGATTTTGAGGCATCAACATATCCCTACGAGCAATGGGGGGCTGATGGCGAAAGCCCCCGCGAGATCAACCAGTGGGAAGTTGACCACGGAGACCCAAGAACAACAGATCATCCTGATTCACCATTAAAATCGGGAAGAAACGGTGGTAGAGCAATTTGGTTAGGGTCTTATAACAATGAACCTAAAAGAAATGAATTTGGTAAAGACCGAGCTCTAAGTTTTAAAGAGCATTGGGTGGGCGTTTCAATAAATGTACAGAACAGACTGCCTGGATCAAGAATCCTTTTGCAGAACAGGTTATTAGCGAATGGTAGTAGCAATACTGTAAACGCTATTTCTATAAGGCAGGCAGAAGACGCCAATAAACTTTATTTCAGCTTACCCATTGATGTAAACTCAGTCGATACCCTACCCACCAGCGGAGCAGGTTCCAATACCGAATCAGTGTCTTTTGATTATACACAGGGTGAATGGGTTGACATTGTAATTCACTATGTGGGCGCGTTCGGGGCAGACTACCAGGGTCCAGACACCTCAGAAATGTCAAGGATATTGGGTCACGAGGTTAGGGCCGATGGATTAATTGAGATTTGGGTGAACGGTGAAAAGATAGTTGACCATGTTGGTACTACTGCTTACCGATATGCTAAGCATGGTCAAGAGGTGACGGGTATTATTACGCCAAAGATAGGTGCTTATTGGGGAGGTGCTTTTGACCCTCAAGGAGATATTTTTTATGATAATTACAAGATTTGGAATGGCCCGGGCGGAAGCTTTGAGGATTTAGACCCAAGTAAATAAGTAAGATTAAGAGTTTAGAAACAAAAAAATAGCGTACAGGTTTTTCGCTTTAAGACAAGACAAAAAATCCCAACAGAGCTGTTGGGATTTTTTTGTTTATCATTTTTTTAGAGATTATCAAGGTGCTATCCAGATGTATTTAAATAAAAGCAACAGGGATTGTACTTGTTTAGAGTCTCATTCTTTTTCTACGTTCTATGATCTCTTTCCGATCTGAAAGTACTCGAATCCCATGGAACCCAACTTTTCATCATCGTATTGATTTCTGCCATCAAAAATAACAGGTGTCTTTAACAGTTTTTGTAATTCACCAAAATCAGGTGCTCTAAACTCTTTCCATTCTGTTAGCAATATCATCGCATCCGCCCCTTCCAAGGCAGCGTATTTTGCGGTGAAGTAATTTATATTGGGAGTGTCTTTAAGATAAAAATGTTTTGCTTCCTCCATGGCCTTTGGATCGTAGGCGTTGATTACAGCCCCCCTTTTGGTTAACTCCTTAATTATGTATATCGCAGGTGCTTCACGCATATCATCAGTGCCTGGTTTGAATGCGAGCCCCCAAACGGCAAATGTTTTTCCTTCGAGATTTTCACCGTATTTATCGACTACTTTTTTGGCAATTACAAATTTTTGGCGATCATTGACATCTTCAACTGCCTTTATGAGTTCCGGAGTATATCCGTGCTCTTCGGCAGTCCTTTTTAATGCTTTGACATCTTTCGGAAAACATGATCCTCCATAACCACTTCCAGGATAAATGAAACTATAGCCAATGCGACTATCTGAACCTATTCCGATTCTAACTTTGTTCACATCGGCATCTACCAATTCGCAAATATTTGAAATCTCATTCATAAAGGAGATCTTAGTTGCCAGCATGGCGTTGGCCACATATTTGGTCATTTCTGCCGAACGAACGTCCATAGTAATCAGGCGATCCATACTACTTCTAAAGAAGGGAGAATAAAGGGAACGCATTATTTTGGTTGCAGCTTCATCGTCAGAACCAACAACTACACGGTCAGGTTTCAAGAAATCATTTATGGCATCACCTTCTTTTAAAAACTCTGGGTTGGAAACTACATGGAACTCAATTTCCACGTTCCTTTTTTTCAATTCGTCGGATATCGTTTGCTTTACCTTATCAGCTGTACCGACTGGAACAGTTGATTTATCAACCACAATAAGGGGAGTGGACATATGCTCGCCAATTTCTTTGGCTACTTGTAGGACATACTTGAGATCTGCCGAACCATCCTCTCCCATAGGAGTTCCAACGGCGATAAAAGCGACATCGCAATTTTCTAGATTATCTTTTAAATTGGTGCTGAAAAGCAAGGTGTTATTGTCAATATTTCTATTTACCATAGGTTCCAAACCCGGTTCGTAAATTGGGATAACACCTTTTTTTAGGCCTTCAATTTTGTTTTCATCAACATCAATGCAGGTTACCGTGTTTCCCATTTCGGCAAAGCAGGTTCCGCTGACAAGACCTACATATCCAGTGCCAATTACTGTTAAATTCATGTTTGATTTATTTTTAGAATGTTAATGTTATTGTGTAAACGACAAAACTGACAAATTTTTATATGAAATCAAGATACAATCGTTAGAGGTAATCGATTTGCTTCAGAAGAGCAATCTCTATACAATGTTCAAATTGAAATCAGCTGCATTTGAGTATACTTGAATACATTTTTTACCTGACCAATTGGATGACATGATTGAGGTTTGGTTTATAGGTTGTAATAAGGATTATTGCCCTAAAGAATCATTCCAGCCGCAACCGTTTCGTTTGTACTTTCGTCAATCAGAATCATATTGCCTGTACTTCTGTTCTCTCGATACGAATCTATCATTAAGGGTTTGGTAGTTCTAATTTTAACTTTACAAATATCGTTCATTGAAATTTCTTTATCCTCCAGGTTTCGTCCAAGAGTTTCAATATCAATTTTATACATTACTTCTTTGATTATAGCAGTCTGCTCATTGCTTGTATGCAGTATTGTATATTTTGCCCGAGGTTTTGCAGGGGAATTATTCATCCAGCATAACATAACCTCCAAATCTTGAGCAGGTTCAGGTTTATTGTTCGACCTTACAATCATATCTCCTCTACCAATGTCAATATCGTCTTCCAACGTCATAGAAATTGACATTGGGGCATAGGCTTCCTCGAGTTGACCTTGAGGGCCTTCAACCGTCTTAATTTTTGATGTAAAGCCGGAGGGCATTACCGTAACTTCATCTCCCGGTCTAAAAATACCACTTGCAATTCTTCCTGCATAACCACGATAATCGATGTATCCTTTTAGCTGCGGTCTTATAACAGTTTGTACAGGGAATCGAGCGTCCACACTATTAAAATCACTGCTTATATGAATGGTTTCCAAAGTGTTCAATAGCGGTGACCCCTTATACCAGGCCATATTTTCTGATGAGTTAACCACATTGTCGCCCAATAAGGCACTGATAGGTATAAAACGTACGTCTTTAACCAACAACTTTGAGGAAAAGTCTTGAAATTGATTTACAATATTATCGTAAACCTCTTCCTTAAAATCAACCAAGTCCATTTTGTTAATACAAACTACCAAGTGTGGTATTTGTAACAAAGAAGCAATAAACGAGTGTCTTTTGGTTTGTTCAATGATCCCGTGTCTAGCATCAACTAGAATAATGGCTGCATTAGCTGTTGATGCTCCCGTAACCATATTTCTTGTATATTGAATATGCCCTGGGGTGTCTGCTATTATAAATTTTCTCTTTGGAGTCGTAAAATAGCGATACGCCACATCTATTGTAATACCTTGTTCGCGCTCATCTTTTAGTCCATCAGTGAACAAAGCTAAATCAACACCTTCATGCCCCTTTTTTAAACTAGTACTCTCAATTGCTTCCAATTGATCCTCAAATATAGATTTGGAATCATATAAAAGCCTTCCAATCAATGTGCTCTTACCATCATCGACACTTCCTGCCGTAGTAAATCTTAATAGTTGATTGTTATTTATTTCCATGCTTTCTTTTTAAAAATACCCTTGTCTTTTTCTATCTTCCATTGCACTTTCTGAGCGCTTGTCATCAGTTCTATTACCTCTTTCGGTCTGTCGCATACCTGAGACCTCCTGAGCAATTTTTTCTAATGTATCGGCATCTGATTCAATGCCACCCGTAATTGTGATATCTCCAAGGGTTCTAAATCGGACTTTCTTTTTTACTATTTCTTCTCCGTCTTCCAATTTTAAGAATTCAGAATTGGGAATCCATGAATCACTTCTCCATACCACTTCTCTTTCATGTGCAAAGTATAAGGAAGGGATTGCAATATTTTCACGCTTGATATAGTTCCAAACGTCCATTTCTGTCCAATTGCTAATAGGGAACGCCCTAAAATGCTCTCCCTCAAAATGCTTTCCGTTAAAGAGGTTCCATAGTTCTGGTCTTTGATTTTTTGGATCCCACTGTCCAAAATCATCACGGTGTGAAAAGAAACGTTCTTTTGCCCTGGCTTTTTCCTCATCACGACGCCCTCCGCCTATTGCGCAGTCCACTTTGTGTGTTTCAATGGCATCAAGTAATGTGGTGATTTGTAAAGAATTACGCGTAGCGCTTTTTCCTTTTTCTTCTGAAACCCTACCTTGATCGATTGATTCTTGTACTGAGCCTACGATTAGGTTAACCCCCAGTTCTTTCAAGGTTTCATCTCTAAATTGTATCGTCTCCGGAAAATTATGCCCTGTATCAACATGCATTAAAGGGAAAGGAATTTTAGCGGGAAAGAATGCTTTTTTAGCTAAATGTGTTACTAAAATGGAATCCTTTCCTCCTGAGAAAAGGATAACGGGATTATCAAATTGAGCCCAAACCTCCCGTAATACAAAGATGGCTTCAGACTCCAATTCGTCTAAATAATTTAAGTAATATTTACTCATTTTTAGAGCTTTATGTTGTTTCTAATTTTATTATATATGATATCAACTGATTTTTCAATGCTATGTTCATCCGAGATTTCGACATCTGGTTGAATTGGATGCTCATATGGCGAAGAAATACCTGTCATATTCTTTATTTCCCCTTTCCGTGCTTTTTTATATAAACCTTTCACATCTCTTTGTTCGCAAACCTCTAAACTGGTATTCACGAAAACTTCAATATAATTCCCTGATCCAACAGTTTTCTTAATAAATTCCCTGTCTTTCCTATATGGAGCAATAAACGCGGCAAGTGTAACTATGCCCGCATCTACGAAAAGTTTTGAGATTTCACCGATTCGCCTAATGTTTTCCGACCTATCTTCTGGTTTGAATGAGAGATTGCTATTGATCCCCTTGCGCACATTATCTCCATCAAGAACATATGTAGTAATGTTATCTTCATGTAGCTTTTGTTCAAGCGCATTTGCTATGGTAGATTTCCCGGACCCTGAAAGTCCAGTGAAGAAAATTAAAAGTGAATTATGACCGTTTAATTTTCTACGTTCCTCCATATTAATCTTATACGAGTGAGAAACTATATTTTCTTCCATTTTTTTGACCTTATTATTCTATCCAAACCAAAATTGATACGATACCATGCTCGTTCATGACCATAATACAATACCATTTTGGTGATTACTTCGAGCCCCCCGATTTTTAGCCCTGTTAAGGGGTTTCCTGAAATTATCCACGAAATGACTACTGTATCCAAAGTTCCTATTAAACGCCAGGATAACGTTTTATATATATGTCTTGTTCTACTTTCAGATATCTTTATTCGTACCCATGCCCGTTCGTGTAAGTAGTACAATATCATTTTTGTAAAAACTTCGGAAAAACCAATTTTTAAGCCTGTTGCAGGGTTTCCGGTGATGATCCAAGACAACACTACAGTATCAAAGGTCCCCACCAATCTCCATGTTATGGTTTTGGCTATATGCCGTTTGTGGGATATTCTACCCATAAAAGTGGAAATTTTCCCCATAATATTATTGACTTACCAAAAAATATGGATTTAACAAATTTTCTTTATTATAAGGTAATTCTTCATCATTCTTTTGAGACGTTACCTTTAAGCCTACCGCATTACAAATTGCATGTCCAGCAGCGGTATCCCATTCCATTGTAGGTGCAAATCTTGGATAGAAATCAGCTTTGCCCTCAGCGACAAGACAAAATTTAAGGGAGCTACCCTTTGAGACAACTTCTACTTCGTCAAAGTCACTTTCAATCGATGAAATAAAATCGAGAGTATCTTGATTCATATGAGAACGGCTTCCTACAACACGAACGAGTTCTTTGTTTGGTGTGCTTTTGGAAATACGATCTTCTTCAGTAAAAAGTTTACTTGTTAATTTGTGTTCTTCATTTAAGACTGTTTTGAAGGCCATTTTACTAGCCACATCAGCATAATAAAGTTCCTTGGTAACTGGCACGTAAATGACACCAAGAACCGGGTGCCCTTTTTGGCATAATGCAATATTGACAGTAAATTCCCCATTCCTTTTTATAAACTCTTTTGTGCCATCGAGGGGGTCGACAATCCAACATTTGTCCCAATACTTTCTCTGGTTATAGTCAAGATTTTTATTCTCCTCACTTATTATAGGTATTTCTGTTTCCATCAACTTTTTATTTATAATGGAATTTGCAGCAGTATCAGCTTCTGTCAAGGGAGAATTGTCATCCTTTATTTCCTTGTCAAAATTGGGTTTTCTATAAATGTCCATTATGGCCAAACCACCTGAAATGGAAGCATGGATCGCTGTTTCAATAAGTTCTCTGGATGGTTGTCTATTTTCTTTCATACGGCTTCAAAAATCAAAAATAACTTCACTAATTAAAATTTTCAGAGCATTTTTACGTTATATGCTTCTAAATAATCGATTATCATCATATACGCCTTGTATATAAATTTGTGATAGACTGAATATTTGTGAAGTGGCTATAAAAGAGAGAATAAACTGCAAAAGTATTTCTTTGCTTATATAAAAACAGAAAGGAAATTAAATGTTATAATATTCCTTATACCAATCAACAAATTTTTGAACGCCTTCATTGATGGGCATGTCGGGACTGTAATTGTAATCCTTGATCAAATCATCAACATTGGCCCAAGTTCTTTCAACATCACCGGGCTGCATTTCCATCATGTTTTTCTGCGCCTTTGTTCCCAATTTATTTTCAATGGCTTCGATAAAATCCATTAGCTTAACGGATTTATTGTTACCAATATTATAAAGGTGATACAGTTCTTTGGAATCATATTTTTCGCTAAAATTGTCCTCTACTATGCGCACCACGCCTTCGGTGATATCATCTATATAGGTAAAATCTCTTTCCATATTGCCTTGGTTGAAAACATTTATGGGTTTCCCATCCAATATGGCCTTTGTAAAAAGGAACATGGCCATGTCTGGCCTTCCCCAGGGGCCATAAACAGTGAAGAAACGTAAACCTGTTGTTTTAAAACCAAATAAATGGCTATAAGTGTGTGCCATTAATTCATTGCTTTTTTTGGAAGCGGCATACAAACTCACCGGATGATCCACAGAATCTTTAGTCTCAAACGGTATTTTTTTGTTCAGGCCATAAATGCTTGAACTACTGGCATATACCAGGTGTTTTACCTGATTGTGGCGACATCCCTCAAGAATATTTAGAAACCCCACTATATTACTATCAACATAGGCCACGGGATTTTCAAGACTATATCGAACACCAGCTTGTGCTGCAAGGTTGCAAACTACGTCAAACTTTTCCTGTTTAAATAGTTCGGATAAATTGTCACGGTCCGTCAGATCCATTCGGACAAAACTAAATTTGGTCTTTTTGGTGCTTGTAGACAGCACACCTTCTTTTAAAGCATCTTCTTTGTCAATACCCAGAACAACCAGTCTGGCATACTTGAGGTTTACATCATAATAATCATTGATATTGTCAAGGCCTATTACCTCATGTCCTAGGTCTAACAATTTACAAGATACATGGAACCCAATAAAACCGGCAGCACCGGTAACTAGAATTTTCATACTAAGCTTTGGTGTGGTTAGTCCTTAATTTTAAATGTCTAAGCAAGAATGATTGAAGGGAAAATTGACTTAACTTTTTTCTCAATGTAAATGTTTTATCATTTTATATACAAAGATGACAAAAAGGAGGGTGAGTTGCAAGCAGGCTGGTTTATCTGCTCAAAACTTCGATTAAGTTCAAGTTGGTTTTTTTCTAGTAACTTTTTTATACCATGTTTACCATTAAATAGATGTAGGTTATTGTTGGTCTTTAAGTTCGAATGAAATAGAAACGATAAGAAGGAGATAAGGCATGATGCATTCTTTTACTACGAGTTGGGATGTGAAACCGTATTAAAACAGGTATAAGAGAGTTAAATAGGCACACATAACATTTTGTATCCTGCATTTGTACTTTGTAGAGTCTATGGAAAACTATTCTTGGGTAAAATACACCCTTTTAAACACTTAATCGATTTTTTTTTGTCTTCGGCGAATACTGCACTTAAATCATTCAATAGCTCAATTTTCCTATTAAATTTACAATGGAGAAACAAAAGTCTCATCCTATTTACATCAACCCAAAACTGAAATGGAAACCACAGTATTAAAGAAAATTTGGTTATCACCACCACATATGGGTGGTAACGAGGAAACTTATGTAAAACAAGCCTTTGATACCAATTGGATAGCTCCCTTGGGACCAAACGTACAGTGTTTTGAAAAATCTATTGAGGATTTTATTGGTAACAACGCTCATGCAGCCTGCCTAAGCTCCGGAACTGGAGCAATACATTTAGCACTGGAACTGTTGGGTGTAGGTCAAGGGGATGAGGTAATTTGTCAAAGCTTTACTTTTGCCGCATCGGCAAATCCAATAATTTATTTGGGAGCGGAGCCCATATTTGTTGACAGTGAAGCGGAAACTTGGAATATTTCACCTGTACTTCTGGAAAAAGCCATAAAGGATAAATTGGCAAAAGGAGTAAAACCCAAGGCAATTGTAGCGGTCCATTTATACGGAATGCCCTATAAAGTGGATGAAGTCCATGCAATCGCGAGAAACTATGATATTCCTGTGATAGAAGATAGTGCTGAGGCATTGGGCAGTTCTTATCGAGGTTTTAATTGTGGGAGCTTTGGCGATTTTGGGATTTTATCATTTAACGGAAACAAAATTATAACTACCTCTGGAGGCGGTGCTTTGCTTTGTAAGTTCCAAAGTACAAAGGAAAAAGCAGTCTTTCTGGCCACTCAAGCTAGGGATGATGCACCACACTATCAACATTCCCGTATCGGATATAATTATCGAATGAGCAATGTGTTGGCAGGAATAGGAAGAGGACAAATGGAAGTTCTTACCGATAGAGTAGAGGCAAGGCGAAATAACTTCAAATTTTATAAAGAACATTTATCATATTTATCCGAAATTACATTTATTAATGAGCCAGAAGGTAGTTTTTCCAATAGATGGCTAACCTGCATTTTGACCCCTTCTTTTGAGATAAGGGAAAAAATACGCAAGGCGCTCGAAGCTGAAAACATAGAATCGAGGCCGTTGTGGAAACCGATGCATTTACAACCTGTTTTTCAAAAAAGTGTTTCGTTCTTGAACGGTGTTAGTGAGGACCTTTTTGAAAGGGGACTGTGCCTACCGAGCGGTTCCAGTTTGGAGGTAGAGGATTTGGAAAGAATCTGTGGAATCATTAAAAGTGAACTAAAATGATTAAAGAGTTCTTCTTTAGAAACGGTAGACGATATGCTTCCAAATGGACGGTATTGATTATAGATCTTTTTATCGTAACATTTGCTTTCATACTTGCTTATTTTATAAGGTTCAACCTTAGTTTTGATTTTGATGTTCAAAGACTCTGGACGCAGCTTCCCGTGGTTGTTCTATTGTTTTTAGGGGCGTTTTTGGTTTCTGGCAGTTACAAGGGCGTTGTGAGACACACAGGAATTAAGGATGTCTACGCCATTTTTAACGCCGTATGTTTGGCCAGTATAGGTGCTATCGCAGTAGTTTTGATTAACAGGTATATGGGTGTGGTTGATGATTTTACAATTCCATTGTCAATCATCATCATAAACAGTTTATTAACTTTCATAGCACTTGCTGCCTCTAGGTATGTGTTTAAAATTGCTTATGAAAGTTTAATGAAGAGTGGTCAAGCACCATCCAAAAATCTTATAATTTATGGTGCAGGTGAGTCTGGAATCATTACTTATAATACCTTGACAAATCACTCCAAAATGGGCGTTAAGGTTGTTGGATTTGTAGACAATAACCTTCAAAAAGTAGGAAAGCATATCAATGGGGTTAAGGTATACGATAAAGCCATACTTACAAAAGATTTTGTAACATACAATAGTATATCGGAGGTTATTTTTTCCATACAAACTATCAATCCAAAACAGTTGCGAACGCTGGTTAACGAGATAGTTGACCTCCCGGTGAAGGTAAAAATAGTTCCTCCAGTTGAAGATTGGATAAACGGTGAGTTAAAGGTATCTCAGATTAAACGAGTACAAATTGAAGATTTGTTGGATAGGCCGCCAATTGAAATTAAGAACAGTAAGGTTATGAATGACTTTGATGACAAGGTTATCATGGTTACTGGAGGGGCGGGATCCATTGGAAGTGAATTGGTAAGGCAGATTTGCAAGTATAATTACCGTTCTTTAATTGTAATTGACCAAGCCGAATCTCCACTATATGACTTACAACAAGAATTAAAACAGGCTGGTTTTTTTAATTTTGTTCCAATTGTCAGTGATATAAGGGATAAAAATAAAATGCGTGTCCTGTTCGAGCAATATCAACCGGATAGAATATTTCATGCAGCTGCATATAAGCACGTTCCATTAATGGAACAAAACCCTTATGAAGCGGTAAAAATAAACGTTGCCGGCACCAAGACAATCGTCGACCTGTCTCTTGAATATGAAGTGGATAAATTTGTTTTTGTCTCTACGGATAAGGCTGTTAATCCAACCAATATAATGGGGGCCACGAAGCGTATTGCCGAGATGTATATTAGCTGTAGACAACAAGAGGGTAAAACAAAATTTATTACAACACGATTTGGAAATGTACTGGGGTCAAACGGATCAGTGATACCCTTGTTTAGAAAACAAATAGAAAAAGGCGGCCCTTTAACAGTAACCCATAAAGATATTACCAGGTATTTTATGACAATTCCCGAGGCATCTCAATTGGTTCTGGAAGCTGGAGCTATGGGGAAAGGCGGAGAAATCTTCATATTCGATATGGGAGAATCTGTTAGGATTATAGATTTGGCCAAGAATATGATTAGACTTTCCGGACTGCATTATCCCGATGATATTGATATTAAGATTACTGGTTTAAGGCCAGGCGAAAAGTTATATGAAGAACTTTTGGCCAATGGAGAAAATACGCTTCCCACCTACCATGATAAAATCATGATTAGTAAAGTGCGAGAAATTAATTATTCAAAGGTTCGAACCATGATTGATGAGCTTTGTATATCCAACCTTTTCTTCAAGGACAATGTGGTTCAATTAATGAAGAACATTGTACCGGAATACATTTCCAACAATTCGGATTTTTGCAAATTAGATAAGAAAGAAAACATTACTTTTGAAGACAAAGCCGAAATTAAGGAAAAGCAACCCCACAGTACATTAAATTAAAAAGTTCAACACTCATTTTCTCATGAAAAAAAATAATTCGATATTATTCGTTAGGGCAATACTTGTATGTATTTTGGTTCTGCTTTCATCTTGTGCTTCCAGAAAAGATGTGGTCTATTTTCAAGATACAGGAAATTTTGAAACTTTGGTTAATAATAATGCGTTTGTTTCAAGGTTTAAAGTTGATGATTTGGTGTCCATTCATGTATCTTCATTGAATCCAGAGGCTAGTGTTCCTTTTAATCTATTTAGAGGCGCTTCTGAAGGAGGTTTTGGAGCTGAACAAGTCGATTATTTAGTGGATCAGGCAGGGGAAATTGATTTTCCTGTAATTGGAAAACTGAAAATTGAAGGACTTTCCCCGGACGAGTTGCGTTTACTTTTAAGAGATCGATTATCAGTTTACCTGAAAGACCCCATTATAAATATAAGGTTGCGCAATTTTACAGTGACTGTTTTGGGAGAAGTTCTGAGACCTGGTACCTACCCTGTGAATGGAGAACAAATAACGATTTTGGAGGCTTTGGGACTTGCGGGTGATTTGACGTTGCGAGGTGTTCGAAACAATGTCTTGGTAATTCGAGATTTTAATGGTACCAAATTATATACCCGTGTTGATTTGACCTCCAAAGATATTGTAAAATCACCTGTGTACTATTTAACTCAAAATGATGTGGTCTACGTAGAACCTAACAAATCAGGTATCAAAGAAACTTCTCTTGATGCAAGGGCTTCAATCTATGTTTCCATTGCATCGGTGCTAATTACCTCTACTGTTTTGTTACTCACACGAAATTAAATTGTGCTTTAATATGCAGACAGAAACGCAAGTAAGCCCTAATAATACCTCTGACCTAAGTACTCTGATCAAGCCATATGTGAAGAATTGGAAATGGTTTATAGCTTCAGTTATCGTTGCCATGACTCTTGCCGTATTATTCATACGGTATACGGTCCCTGAGTATGCCATCCGTGCGAAGGTTAAAATATTGGAAGACCAGAATTCTGCCTCAGAACTAGGTGCGTTCACAGATCTAGGTATTTTGGGCGGGACCAGAAATAATGTTCTAGATGAAATAGAAACCCTAAACTCTAGAACCAACCTTATCGAGGTGGTCAAAGAGCTTGGATTAAACAAAAGGATAATAGCTCTTGGAAACATCAAGAATACAGGGCTATATGATAACCCACCATTTAATATCAACTTTTTGGGACCAGACTCCATTGTTCAAAAAACCGAATATGAGTTTTACATCAGGTTGATTTCGAACACCAAATTTCAATTTGCCAATATTGAGAACGATGCTTTTAAAGAGTATTCTTTTGGAAAACCGATACCCTCTTCCGCGGGAGATTTAATTATTACACCTAATGGCACGTTAGATATGACATCCTTCAGCGGGAGGGATTATCTAGTCAAAGTCAGTCCACTGGCAACCAGAGCAGAATATTATCAAAAGAATATACTGATAAAAGGGAACGATGAATTTTCCAATATAATTTCAATAACCCTAAATGACGCTATTAAGAAAAGAGGCAAGGACATCATCAATACTTTAATTGATAAGTATAATCAGAATGCTATTGATGATAAAAAAGCAATTGCCGACCGCACCTCTAATTTTATCAATGATCGCATAGCCGATATCTACGGAAATTTGTCTACCGTAGACCAGAGTGCGGAAGACTTCAAGTCTGGCAGAGGAATAGCTGATATTGATACTCAAACAAATGTAAATTTGAATATTGGAGCAGCTAATCAACAAGAATTACAGAACGCAACTGTGCAATTGGATATAGCTTCCTCTATGAAAGATCTTGTGGATAGTCAAGATGGATATGAATTGCTTCCTGCCAATTTGGGGTTGGACGATCGGACGATTGCCATCACAGCCCAACAGTATAATGAATTAGCATTGGAGAGAAGAAGACTTCTGGAAAGTTCGAATGAGAAAAACCCAATCATTGTTAATCTAGACCAACAGTTGGATGGTTTGAAGCGCAGTATGAAATCAAGTTTGAACAGTGTTACCAATAATCTATCTCTTCAAATTAATAGTCTGAGAAATCAAAGGTCCGTAATCAATTCTCGAATCTATTCTGCCCCTAAAAATGAGCGTGCACTTCGTGATATCACACGTCAACAACAAACAACGGAGTCACTGTATCTATATTTATTACAGAAACGTGAGGAGTCGCAGATTACTTTCGCATCGGCATCACCTAAGTCCAAAGTTATCGATAGAGCTTATCTTTTGAGCAAGTACCCAGTATCTCCTAAGAAGCCAATTGTGTTTTTAGCTTCTATTATTCTTGGTCTATTGGTGCCTTTTTCCGTAATATATGCCAAGGATCTACTTGACAACAAAGTCCATAATAAATTGGATTTGGAAAAAATAACCGAGGATATACCAGTAATAGTAGAAATTCCAAGACTAGGTAAAAAAGATCATAGATTGGTTAAAAAAGAAGATCGATCAGTGTTGGCTGAGTCCCTAAGGATTTTGAGAACTAATCTAAATTATATTCAAAAGTCTCATAAGTCTACGCCTAATAATATAATATTCCTAACTTCAAGTGTGCCAGGGGAAGGAAAAACATTTATTTCATCAAACCTTGCCGCAATTTATGCAAATACTGGAAAAAGGGTTTTGCTGATTGGTGCTGACATCAGAAATCCAAAGCTTTATGATTTCTTTGCGACCGATGATATGATTCAGGCTGACAAATTGAAGCCAAGAAGGAGCACAAAAGATGGATTGACCGAATATTTGGTCAATTCCAACTTGAAAATCCAAGATATAACTGTTCCGGCCAATGTAAATGAAAATTCCATTGATATCATTTTCTCAGGAAAAATACCACCAAACCCCACAGAACTGCTAATGAACGATAGGATGGGGGACTTATTCAAAAAGGTGTCCGAACTTTATGATTATGTAATTGTGGATACGGCTCCGTTGATGGTGGTAACCGATACATTATTGATTAGCGAATATGCTAGCCAAATTCTTTATGTGGTGAAAGCTGGTAGTACAGAGAAAAAGGTATTAAACTTCCCAGTTAAATTAAAAGCGGAAGGAAAACTCAAAGGCTTGTCATTTGTTGTTAATAATGTAAAACAAGCTAATTTGGGTTATGGCGGAAAATATGGCTATGGCTATGGCAAGACCGTTAAAAAATGGTGGAAATTTGCCTGATCAATAGAAAGTTTGGATTGTATTTTCAATAATGGGAAGTAATCTGTTCAAGACCTTTTTGGAAAGCTTTATTTCTTTTAAGAGATTTAGTTGTCTCAAATTGTGAACATCTGTCCCAACAAAACCCACTAAGCCGTCTCTTAATAATTTTTCAGCTACATTTTGCACATCTGCCCCATAAGAGTCGGAGGTTAGGGAAAGCAAGTTGAGCTGGAATAAAATACCATTCGATTTCATGGAAGGATACTTACTATACTTGCCATGGTAGTACATGTATCGCTCCGGATGCGCCAAGATTGGAAAATATTTGTGTTTTGCAATTTTATCAACAGCAAGATCAAAATTGAAAGAAGGTTGTAGATAGGACATTTCTATGAGCAAGTACTCATTAATGAGTGGCATAACCTGCTTTTCCTCCAAAATGTTTTCAAAGTTGTCATCAATCATGTGTTCTGCCGCACAATTAACAGTAATATTTGATATCCCTCTTTTTTCCAACTCCTTTAAAAGCTGTTCGTGGGCGTTTTTTATTATTTTGGGAGTATTATCGTAATGATTGTGCATGATGTGGGGAGTACATCGAAAGTTGGTCACTCCTAACTCAGAAAAGCCATTGATCAATGCAATGGATTCTTCCACTGTTTTGGCACCATCATCGATACCTGGAATTATGTGGTTATGGATATCCACCAGACCGTGCAAGTAATCGGCCAAATAAATTTTTTTTTGAAAAAAACTGAACATGCATAAAATTTGGATTGCAAAGATAATGGATCTGCAACCTCATTCAATATGATAAAGGTCAAATAAAGGAACGCTAAATGGTCAAAACAAAAAAACCGGCCCATAACAGGCCGGCATGATAGATTCGCTACTTAATATATTTTCTAACTAAACTTGAGCACTAAGATAAACTTTAATCCAACCCATGGAGATTAACAAAAGACCAAAAAGGTTAATGAAAGATTAATAGGGTTAACCGATTGGTAAATAGCTGGCGAATTTTTGTTTATTTAGCGGTATGCTGACCAAGAGAAACTTATTTGTCTTTGTTTTTGTGATTGCCGTAATAGGTCTTTTGGTGGTGCAGTACCAATATTTGAGAGTTGGTTTGGGCTTGGCAAAAGTTCAATTTTCTGATAAAATAGATAAGGCAAGAGAAAACATCAACAGTGAATTATCTGAAATAAACTCATTGACCTATACCCTTGGAAATGCTATTAGAAAGGATACATCCGAAGTAAAGATAGGTTTGGATAGCCTTGAAAAGGCATCCCAATACTACTTAAATGATTATATCTCTTATCAATTGAATGTTTCCGGTATAGATACACCTTTTTCCTATACCCTATATTCTCGTGACTCCATAACTTATTTGAATTCTGTACGGCCACACCTCACCGCGAAGGATAATTTGACCTATCCAATACAAATCGAGGGATATTTGCCTGAATTGCTTCAAAAGGAAATTATCCTGGAAATTGGCTTTGAAGACTTGAACAAATATTTTTTAGGGCAATTAAGAGGATTGATAATACCTGGGCTACTATTTTTATTAATGATTATTTTTGTAGTCATATGGGTGTTGCGCTCATTTTATTTACAAAGGAGCATCAATACCACTACCAACGAGTTTATCAATAATCTTACCCACGAACTTAAAACGCCGGTTTTCTCTATAGGATTGGCCAGTAAAATTTTAAAGGAAGATGTTCCGGATAATAAAAAAGAAGTGGTAGAGCTAATACGTACGGAGTCAGATAGACTAAAGAAACATATTGACAAAGTACTGGAGTTGGCCAGTATGGAATCCGGTAAAAAACTGTTGCAGTTTCAGGAGATTGATTTCAACCCAGATTTAAAGAGAATTTGCGAGGGATTTGCTTTATTGGCGAAACATGAGACCATAGAATTTGATTACGAATTAGAGGAGGGACCCTATTACATTAGGGCCGAGAAGTTTCATTTGGAAAATGTAATAGGAAACCTCTTGGAGAATGCAAGAAAATACTCGGATCTACCCGTAATCAAATTAAAGGCGCATACCCGAAGAGGAAGACTGCTCATAAGCATTTCGGATAATGGGCAGGGTATTGCCAAGGAGGATATCAAAAAAATCTTCAGCAAATATTATAGGGTTAAGAATGGAGATGTGCACAAGGTAAAGGGATATGGCCTGGGACTGTATTATGTGCAGAAGATTATAAAAATGCACCGAGGAAAAATTTCGGTGGAAAGTGAACTGGGAAAAGGAACTAAATTCATCCTATCCCTTAAATTGACCAAGAATGGATAAAATGTATAAATTACTTTTGGTGGAGGATGACAATGCTTTAGGATATCTGCTATCCGAATATTTGGGAATGAAGGGGTTTGCCATTACTTGGGCCAAAGATGCAGCAGAAGGGCTCCTCAAGACCAAAACAAATGTGTTCGACCTAGCCATTTTGGATGTAATGCTTCCGGACATGGATGGATTTGAACTCTCCCAAAAAATAAAGAGCATAAATCCGGAATTGCCTTTTATTTTTCTTACGGCTCGTTCGCTTAAAATTGATGTTTTAAAAGGTTTTTCCTTGGGTGCGGTCGATTATTTAAAAAAACCAATTGATGAAGAGGAACTCGTCGTACGCATCAATGCACTAATTTCCCGATTGGTTGATGACAAAGAGCAAGAGGCCCAAGTCTCCCAATATGAAATAGGGGATTATATATTGAGTATGGATAATTTTGAACTCAATTATAAAGGAAAACCAATAAAATTAACGGGTAAGGAGTTTGATCTTTTGGCCCTTTTGGCCAAAAACAAAAACCAATTGTGCACCCATAAGGAAATATTGACCACGGTTTGGGATAAAAATGATTATTTCAACAAAAAAAGCCTTAACGTTTTCATTTCGCATTTACGAAAACACCTTGCCCAAGACCCTAAACTCAGCATTGTTAACGTAAGCCGTCGCGGTTTTATGCTCCGAGTAGAAGAAGATTAATACATGGTTGTGGCCTGATTTTTGATAAACTTTTAGAGAATCCGGTTACCCCATTTGTTTTTATGTTCAAGTTTTTCAAAAATAGTTCCCCTGACTCCTCGTTGCACCAATTGGACCATCTTTACGGTCAAACAATATGCAAATGTCCATTACAAGAGAAGATTTCCTATTGCCAAAGACTTATTGAAAGATCGGAATTTCATTTGCAGCAATCATGTCCTAAAAAGGATTGCAATCATTTTAAGTGCCTTATCGATGCGGCCAATAAAGAACTTCAAAAATTAAATTCCCAAGGAATGCATTAAAGGATTGATGATGAGTAGGATTGGAAAAAACCTCTGATTCATTTAAAAAGCAGTAATTTTAAGACTCAAAAAATCTCAAGAATGAAAAAATCTATCCTGACCCTAATCCTATTTTCAATTTGTATCAATGCATTTGCCACAGAAACCAAACTTATGGTTAGGGCAAAAGCTAAAGATGCCAAGTTTGTCGGTAGTTCTCTGGGAGGTGCCCATGTAATAGTTAGAAATACTTTGAACGGGGAAATTCTTGCAGAAGGAAATACAGTCGGAAGCACGGGCAATACCAATATTATAATGAAAAGTGCCCATGAACGGTATACCCAACTCTCCGATGATAAAACTGCTGGTTTTTTGGCAGTTATAGATATTGATGAGCCCACTTTTGTCCGAGTGGAAGTATTGTCTCCTATCAACAAAAAAAATGCACAGGTACATGCAAGCACCGAACTGTGGCTAATCCCTGGAAAGAATATTTTGGGCGATGGCGTTGTAGTTGAAATACCGGGCTTTGTTATTGATATTTTAAGACCCAACACCCATCAATATATTTCTTTGGAATCTGTTGCAAAAGGCTTACATATTGAAGCCAATATTGTGATGATGTGCGGTTGCCCTATTGAAAAAGATGGTATTTGGGATTCCAACCTTATGGAGGTAAAGGCCATGGTGCAAAAGGATGGTGAACCTTTTGCAGAAATATCTTTGAACAATCCAATTCAGAACACTTTTGAAGGGAGATTGGAAATAGCCGAAGCGGGATACTACCAAATCACCGTGTATGCCTATAACTCCAAAACAGGTAATACAGGCGTTGAAAAAATCAACTATATCATTAGAGAGTAGAACCTACTTCACTTAGGCCTTAATTCTGATTGATTGGGTTGTGGAAAATTGGTACCTTTTACAGCTCCAAACCCAACCCCGTTGTTATGAAAAAGAACATTGTGTTCTCCCTGTTTTTATTGATACTTGGTACCGCTTGTGATTCAAAGCCCAAGGTAGATTTATTGGAGAAAGGTATTCCTCTAAAAATGGCAGAATTTAGGAAACAGCAGGTATCCAATGTGGTATACACGTTATCTTTCGATATTCCTTCGGAAAAAGAGGAGCCAATACCTTCTCGATTACAGCTCGATGTGGAAATCAATGATCTTTCACAACCGCTCTACCTTGATTTCAATGCGGAAGCTTCTTTACTGAAAACTATTCAGGTGAATGGTGAAGAGCAGGAAGTCAATCATCAACGGGAACATATTATTATTACGGAGAATCTTCAAAAAGGTCCAAATACCATCGATATATCTTTTAATGCAGGAGAACTGTCCTTAAACCGAAACGAGGATTATCTATACACTCTTTTGGTGCCCGACAGAGCCAGTACCTTGTTTCCGTGCTTTGATCAACCCAATATAAAAGCACGTTATGTTTTGGATGTTACCGCCCCAAAAGAATGGGAAGTACTATGTGGCGCCCCAGTGGAAAATACCTCAAATAAGGATGGTAAAACCCATTATCGGTTTGGGGAGAGCGACCCAATGAGCACCTATTTGTTCTCCATGGTTGCAGGAAAGTTTGAATCTGTGACAGAAAATCCGGGTGTATTTGATATGACTTTGCTATATCGTGAAACGGATTCGGCCAAAATAGATTATAGCATTCCAACGATTTTTGATTTGCACCAACGATCCATAGATTTTTTAATGAATTATACCCAGTACAAGTTTCCTTTTCAAAAATTGGATTATGCGGCCATCCCAGGTTTCCAATATGGAGGAATGGAGCATGTGGGGGCCATTCAATACAGGCAATCGTCCATTTTTTTGGATGAGAGCGCTACGGAAAGTCGACGTATGGGAAGTGCAAAGCTTATTGCCCATGAAACCTCTCATATGTGGTTCGGGGACATGGTGACCATGGACTGGTTCAACGATGTGTGGATGAAAGAGGTCTTTGCCAATTTTATGGCGGATAAAATCATTAACCCAACGTTTCCTGATATCAATCACAGATTACAATTTATGAATTCTCATTATCGAGGAGCTTATGGGGAGGATAGAACTCGGGGAACCAATCCCATTCGACAAGATTTGAACAATCTAAAGAATGCCGGCAGTCTGTATGGAGGAATTATTTATAATAAAGCCCCGATTATGATGCGTCAATTGGAAGCAACCATAGGAGAGAAGGCATTTCGGGATGGAATAAGAGAATATATTTCCACCTATGCCTACGAAAATGCAACTTGGACCGATTTGGTCAATATTTTGGATAAGCGCACCCCAAAAGATTTAAAAAAATGGAGTGAAGTATGGGTGAACCAATCTGGTAGACCCATTTTGGAAGAAAAAATAGATTATACAAACGGAAAAATAACAAACTTTTCCATCTCCCAACATGCTGAAGATGGAAGTGACAAACTATGGCCACAATCTTTTGAAGTGACATTGTTGTATCCGGACAATTCCCGTACTATTCCAGTAACCATTTCCGAAAGTAGTGTAGAAGTGGATTTAGCTATCGGATTGCAAAAACCAGAAGCTATAATCTATAATTCCAATGCCTTTGGGTATGGAGTCTTTCCGTTGAATGTTTCAGAACTTCCCATCATTCCAGTATTAAAAGATGAAGTGGCCCGTGGTTATGCCTATCTCAATGCCTATGAGAATGTCTTGTCCGGGAATATTCCATCAATACAGGCCTTTGATCTATATGTGGAAGGCGTTTCAATAGAACAGAACGAATTGGTTCATGGGATGATCTGTGGACAGCTAAGTAGTATATTTTGGAATTTTTTAGACGAGGAGCAACGAACGGAGAAACAAGATTTGGTGGAAAATATGCTTTGGAGTGAACTCCTTGACGATAGGTATGAACCCAATATCAAAAAGAACATATTTGGACTTTGGAAAGGACTGGCATACTCCAACGCTGCCAAAGAAAAACTTTATGGTATTTGGAACAAAAGCATCAAAATTCCAGATTTAAAGTTGAATCAGGATGATTATACCAATATGGCCATGTCTTTGGCCCTTTATGAGCATAATTTAACTGAAACAATATTGGAACAGGCAAAAGCTCAATTGGAAAATCCGGATAAGGTAGAGCGTTTTGAGTTTTTATTACCGGCACTATCATCAGATATTTCTGTTAGGGATGCCTTTTTTGAGTCGTTCAAAGAAGCCAAAAATCGCGAAAAAGAATCTTGGGTGGTCACAGCTTGTGGTTATTTGAATCATCCGCTTCGCCAACAAACGGCAATTAAGCATGTGCCTATGGCCTTGGATTTACTCGAAGAAATACAGAAAACAGGTGATATCTTTTTCCCAAAGAGATGGCTTTCATCTACCGTTGGGCAATATCAGTCCAAGGAAGCTTTAGAGTATGTAGAAAAGTACCTAAAAGATCATCCAAATGTTAATTCTTCCCTAAAGGGAAAACTACTTCAAGCAACGGACAATTTGTATCGTTTTGTAAATCAAGGATAAAGAGAATTTTTCTTGGTATTGTGTAACTTTAGTTACAATAAAATGATTATAAATAACTGGTTTACAGTTGTTTGATGACGAAAGTCATTGGATTGCTAGAACAGTGATTATATCTTAGTTCCAATAAATTTTTAAATACGAGTACCATGAAAAAGATTTTAATGTTGGTGTTCGTTGTTCTTGGAACAGTGACACTAATGGCACAGGACAGGGATAGAGACAGAGTCCAAGATCCCGATCAAGATCGAGACCGTTTAATGTTGGTAGATGGCGATGTACTTCAAATTCGCGATCGCGACCAAATTCGTTTGCAAGACCCCATTGCACTAAACGATGGAACGGTTGTTAATCCAAATGGAACCTATTTTACACGAGATCAGGACAGACTTAGGTTAAGAGATGGTGAATGTTTGGATAGTGATGGAATAAAGTACCGTAATGAGTATCAGTATCGTTACAAAGTGATGCAGTCCGACAAAGGGCTTACCGATGCCCAGATTCAGCAACGTAACCGAAACAGGTTTCAATTGATGCTCATTGATGGTGAAATCTATCAAATTAGAACACAGTCACAAAATAGATTGCAACAGCGACTTGAACTTGCAGATGGAACCACGGTAAATCCAGATGGTACCTACATGAATCAAAATCGTCAGCAATTGAGGCTTCAAGACGGCGAATGTTTGAATTTGAATGGTGAAAAGTTCACAAACATGTACATGCATCGTAAAATGATGGTCAACAAAAATATGAAGTCCATCAAAAACATGAAGTCTAAAAAATCCATGAACAAGGCAGCTCTTAAGAAAAAAAAGGGCGTTATGTGATGGTACTGTATTAAGGGCTTGACCACCATATGGTTGAGCCCTTATGTTTCATCTGTAAATGATTTATTATGAAACGGTATTTACTCTTAAACGTAATATTGTGTTTGGGTACCATAGCAGGAGTGTTTGCCCAAAAGGCAAATAAAGAAAAGGCCAATAGCGAAGATTCTTATGTTTTGATGGATGTAAGTTATATGAACGATGCGGTATTTATGGGTAGGCGAGATTCCATAACCGCTCCTTACTTATTACCTTCCATAGGATATTATGACAGGTCAGGATTGTTCATTGATGCCACCGTATCGTATCTGACAAGTTCCAATGAGCAACGCGTGGACCTTTTTTATTTAACTGGAGGATATATGTTCGATTCCAATAATTGGAGCGGAGGTGTTTCGGGAACGGCTTATTTTTATAATGAAGAGAGTTACAATGTACAATCTGAGGTAGTCGCGGATATTACGGGATTGATCAGTTACGATTTTAAATTGCTGGAACTATCGGTTTATGCCAGTTCTTATTTTAATAAGAATAGTTCACCCGATATATTTTTAGGTTTCATGGCCGATCATACCTTTAGGGCATTTAACGATCATTTGTTGTTTGCCCCTCGATTTTCGGCGTTCGCAGGATCCCAATACTTTTATGAGGAATACTACACTACCAGCAGATTGGGCAATAGAAAAAGTGGGAGTAATGGACAGGGTAGTGGTTCGGGAGGATCTATAGATTCAGGAACCGAGGTTACGACAGTGCAGATTGCCAAAGCTTCTAAATTCAATCTACTCAATATGGAACTTAGCTTTCCCTTCCAATACCATTTCGATCAATTTATTTTGTCGTTTACACCTACTTGGGCATTTCCCCAAACTCCTGCAACCCTTACCACAGATACGGGTACATTTGAAGAGGATTTGGAGAACGTATTTTACTGGTCGGTAGGGTTAAGCTACTGGTTTAATACAAATAAGAAGAATTAACGCTTCTATTTTCTTTTGGGCAAATACAGTTTATAGGTTTTGCCCTTTGTGGTTAGCTTATCCAAGTGACCCATAAATGATTTGTCCTTCATTAAAAAATGAATATGTACAAAACCATCGGTATGTGTAAAAACTCCTTGGTGATGTTCGGAGTAAAAACCAATGAATTCACCTTTGGTATTTTCAAATGAAAACTTTTGTGATTTTACACCTTCCCGATAGCCTTCTACTTCGGGCAAACGAGGGGTAACGATATGGGCCGTTAAAGCATCGAACGCTCCTTTTATTTTAAATGCGAAGGGTTGGTCCAAATCATATCCGTTTTCTTTGGCAATGGACGCTACCTTTTTCTGAATGTCATGAACGCTGTTAAAGTCTCCTTCAATTTTAAAACTATTCCATTTGCGAACATTGGAATACACAAAAAAAGGGGAGCGGATATCCCAATTTTCACCAACTTCATATTTTCCCTCGGTAAAGGCTGAGGCAAAATAGGGTTTGCCATCCACAACCGTAATTTCCCCTTTCATTTTATCATATGGTCCCATACCGTATAAATGGTTTTTTTGGGAGATGGTATCCAACCAAATATTGAGATCATAAGTATTTCCCATATCCTTCATGGCTCCAATGGAATGTGTTTTTGGCAATTGGGCGCTTAACTGAATCGCAAATAAAGATGCCGTAATCGTAAGTAGAAGATTTTTTAAAGTCATTTTAAATTATAGAATTAGATTGAAAAGATAGCCTGAAACAATGATACATAGCATCACTACTCCGAAGAATATCCCGATTAATTTAATGGTCATTACTTTTTTAAGGAGCATGGCCTCTGGAAGCGATAAGCCCACAACCCCCATCATAAATGCAATTGCTGTTCCCAAGGGAATTCCCTTATCTACCAAAACCTGAACAATGGGCAATATTCCGGAAGCATTGGAATACATGGGTACAGCTAAAATAGTAGCAATTGGAACGGCAAAAAGATTGTCCTTGGCCATATATTTTTCAAAAAATCCTTCTGGAATATAGCCGTGCATAAGTCCGCCTATGGCTATACCGATAATAACATATGGAAGAACTCCTTTCAATATTTTCAAGGCTTCGTCCCAAATAATGGGCAATCGTTGTTTAAATGATTGTTTTTCCTCTTCAAACCTTTCTTGATCTCTTTGTGCATTGGCCAGAACCTCTTTTACCCATGGGGTAAGAAACTTTTCCAACTTCAATCTTTGTAGTATCAATCCAGCTATGGTTCCCAATAATACACCGCTCAGAACATATAAAATTGTTGTTTTTACTCCAAAAAGCCCCACAAAAAGCCCAATGGCCACCTCGTTCACCAAAGGTGATGTCACCAAAAAAGCAAAAGTTACTCCCAAGGGAATTCCCCCTCTCACAAAACCAATAAATAAGGGTACGGAAGAACAGGAACAAAATGGAGTGACCACTCCAAACAGGCTAGCCATAAAATATTCGACACCATACAGTTTATTCCTGGAAAGATAATTTTTTACTCGGTCTATGGGGAAATAGCTGTTGATAGTCCCCATTAAGAATACAACAGTAAACAACAACAACAATATTTTGATACTGTCATAGATGAAGAAATCCAAGGCCTTGGCTAAATGATCCTCTGGGTTCATCCCTAAAAGATGGTAGACCAACCATTGGGCCATATGTTCGAGCCAATCAAACAAGAGGTTGAATTTTTACGGTTCCAGATATGTTACACACCTGCTTAATTGTATTGTAAATGGTGCCAAACTTTTCTAAGTTTTTTTGTAAGAGCTTGGTATTTAAATTTGGATCTTGGCTATAAATTGTTAATTCATAGAGGATATCGTCCATTCGTGGCGGCCCATCAAGCCTTTGTGCGTTAATGTTTATGTGTGCTTTTAAATAATCAAACTTTAAAAGGGTAGAAAAGCGTTCTACATTTTTTAAGATACAAGCTGCCAACGATCCAAGAAACAATTCTGCCGGATTGACTAAGTCATTCTCAGTTTTGGCAGTTGTTCCAAATTCGAAAATTGAGTTTTTTATAGATAATGTGCCACTACTCCCGGCAACAGACATTGCTTTTATCTGGTAGCTCATGGGGAGTCTTTTTAATTTTGAAGCCAAGTTGTTAATTCAGTCTTGGTAGGTATGCGCCCTTTGGCTACCACATCACCATCTATAACCAAGGCTGGAGTCATCATTACATCAAACTTCATGATTTCGGCTAAATCCTCGACTTTATCTATGGTGGCATCAATTTGGTTTTGATCTACAACATCTTTAACAACATTGGTAAGCTTTTGGCATTTGGGACAACCAGTTCCCAAGATTTGAATGGAATGTTTCATATCTCTTTGGTTTGCTTTGATAGTAATTATCGGATTCAATCGTAAATTTACGATGATATAAAAAGGAATACTGTGATATTTGTCACATAGGAAGTTAATCGTAAAAAGCTTGACTAGTGACAGCTATTTCAAACTGTAAATGTAGTATCTCAATAGAAACCCATACATCTTGATTCATTTGTTTTGAGACAAGAGTTGGCTTGAGAATGGAATCCTAAAGAGAATACGTTTTACATTGACTCGTTATAAAGTAGTGTTCATTCCAAATACTCTTTGAGGCATTCGATTTTGGACGAGTTCCTCAATCGGGCCAAAGCTTTTACCTTTATTTGTCTTACCCTTTCGGTTGTCAAGTCTAAATTAAGGGCAATTTGTTCCAATCCCATAGTATCGTTGGTGCCGATTCCAAAGTACATTTTAATGATATACGCTTCACGATAGGTCAGTGTTTCCAGAATATCATTTAGTTCTAATTTTAATGAACCTTTGAGCAAGTTTTGCTCTGGACCGACGGTGTCATCTGAGCGCATGATATCGTGCAAGTTGAAACCTTCCTCTCCAACCTTTAAAGATTCATCCATGGATATTGGCCAAGAAGAATGTTTTAAACAAAGTCGAATCTCTGATAATGATGAATCTATTAATTCAGATATTTCTTCTGCTGTGGGAGGTCTTTGGTTGACTTGTTCGAAATGGGAAGAAGCTTGGTTAATTTTATTGATGACATTTATTTTGTTCAGAGGCAACCTGACCATTCTTGATTTTTCGGATAGTGCCTGTATGATACCTTGACGTATCCACCAAACCGCATAGGAAATAAATTTAAAGCCACGGGTTTCATCAAATTTTGTGGCGGCTTTTACCAATCCAAGATTCCCCTCATTGATAAGATCGTGAAGATTCATCCCTCTTGACTGGTATTGTTTGGCAACCGAGACCACAAACCTCAAATTGGCGGATACTAATTTCTCCAATGCAGGAATATCCCCATTTCTGATTCGAATTGCTAATTCGACCTCTTCTTGCTCCGTAATCATTGGGATACGGCTTATATCACTAAGATATAGGGTAAGGGAAGGGGTATCCCTTTTGGTAATCTGTTTTGATATGGATAGAGGTCTCATAGTATTTCTTTTGCATTAGGTCTTTGTCCTTACATAAATGAGGTTCCCGTTACCCTTGGGATTTTTTCTGGAACCTATTTCTATTTGATCCAAGGATTTGACCATGGGTGTCAGTTTTCGGAATCCGTAATTTCTTGAATCAAAATTGGGATGCTTTTTTTGGAGCAGCGTACCAACCTCTCCCAAGAATGCCCAGCCTTCTTCATCCTCCACGTCTGCAATGGTGGTAAGAATCAGGTCAATTACCTTTGGGGTGATTTTGTCAATTTTATTTTTATCGTTCTTCTGCAGAGTGTTGGATTCACCTAATTGGGGTTTATGCAGTATTTCCAGATAAATAAACTTATCACAGGAAACTATAAATGGGTCCGGCGTCTTTCTTTCACCAATACCAAATACGGTCATTCCAGCTTCTCTTAGGCGTATGGCAAGTCTTGTAAAGTCACTATCACTGGAAACTAAGGCAAAACCATTTACCTTTCCAGAATAGAGGATGTCCATCGCATCTATGATCATGGCACTATCTGTAGAGTTTTTGCCTGTAGTGTACCCATATTGTTGAACTGGGGTAATGGCATTTTTAAGAAGAACATCTTTCCATTTCACTAAACTTGGTTTAGTCCAGTCCCCGTAAATTCTCTTAATGCTGGGGTTGCCATATTTTGCAATCTCCTCCAACATTTCTTTGACATATTTAGAGGGAATATTATCGCCATCGATTAAGACGGCAAGGTTTAAATCTTTATCCATAAAATTACTCCTCGTTCCTTTTCATGTACTCATTTTTGTAGACAGCCTTTGCAATAAGCTCTCTTTTTTCCATGGATTTTTTGGTAAATTCTTGGTTGCTTCTGATTTGTTTTAACTGTTTCGTGTTTCGAACTTTATTTCTATATCTTTTTAAAGCTCTTTCTATGTTTTCACCAGGAACCAATTTAATTTTTAGCATATCTAATTTTTAATGTATTATTTTGAATACGGCCATGGAACAATACTTTTTTTAAGTATGGTCCTTTTCAAGAAATATGAGGATTCCTTGACCAGTACAATTTTAGACTTTGGCATCACTGGCCCTTGATGAGGCTATTGTTTCAAGCAAAAAATACTAAGAAGCGGCTCTGGGTAATTGGAAATATGCAATGGAGAGCTATCTTTTTATTTAAGGATTGGAGCAATCGTTGTCCTTAATACATAATGGAATGTAAAGGAAAGGATTTAAATTGAGAGTAAACCTGTTTATAAGGTTTATTTTAAGTTCTGTTCATTCGTTTTCTATTGAAAACAAACAAATTGGAATTTGCTACTTGATTACTTTCCGATGCAAAAAGTAACAATATTTTATTTTATTGGGCTTGTAGCCTTGTGAGACGCAAATGAGAGACAAAATAAGATTTTCGGTTACTTCTAATACTAATATTGAAACAATATTAATAAATTTTAGATCACTAGCTTTAAATTAATAATAAAATTATGTGTTTTTATTTCGTGAAATATCAAAATAAATTTTTGTTATATTTCCAAAAACTTTGAAGGTGTATGATAATTTTTCCATTAGTGACCGGAATTCTCGCTTCGATGCTTCACGTTATTTCTGGCCCTGATCATTTGGCCGCAGTTACTCCATTAGTAATAGAAACTAAAAGAAAGGCATGGAAAATCGGCTTGTTTTGGGGGCTTGGGCACTTATTAGGTATGCTATTAATAGGTGTTTTATTCTTACTTTTTAAAGACTTCATTCCTGTTGAAAGTATTTCAAAATATAGTGAGCAGCTGGTGGCCATAGTGTTGATTGGTGTGGGGCTTTGGGCGTTTTACCGCATTTTCAATGAGAAAAAGAAGCATCTACATCCACATGTACACCATGAATCTGAAACTTATGCTCATATTCACGAACACGAGCATAATCATGAAGAAGGGCACCACCATACGCACAATAAAATTGTAAAACAGAATATTTTATCTTCCTTAGGAATAGGTTTTTTACATGGACTAGCAGGAGTAGCTCATTTTTTATTATTGTTACCAGTATTAGGTTTTGAAAATAATTCTGAAAGCATACAGTATATCATTGGATTCGCTGTTGGAACTATTTTGGCAATGTCTGTCTATGCTTTAATTTTAGGTAAGATAGCCTCATATTCAAAAGATCAACATAATGGTAATTTCTTCAAAGGAATTCGCTTCGCTGGCGGATTATTTGCCATAGTCATTGGATTTTACTGGTTGTATTTAAGCCTTTAAATCGCAAATTACAAGTCGATGATTTCCTGTATCTGCTATAAATAGTTTGTTTTTTTCGGTGGTGATTGAAAATGGCCAATAAATAGTGCTGGTTGTTCCGTGCATATTATCTTTATACTCACTACTTGTATTAAAATCTAACCTTCCTATTAGCGCATTGGCACTAGCATTGTTCTCTTTTGGAATGCTATTAAAGACTAAAATCCTACTATTCCCAGTGTCATTCACTAAAATACCTTCTTTATAAAAGCAGGCATCATACGTCCAATTTAAGGTATTAGCTTCTGGTGAAAGTCTAAATTGGTTTTGTCCTGCGTTTTCAAAATTTTCTTGTCCAATAATAATATCGGCAGGTTTATTGAATGCATGGTTTTTATCGTTCCAAATCAATACTCTGTAAAACTGAGTGTCTGCAATGGCTAAACAACCTTTCTTATTTATCTTAACAGAATATGGCCAAATGGGGTCGTTATTCTCAAAATCTCGTGTATTAAAATCTGGCTTCCCTATTACTTTGTCAGCATTAGAAAAGTTTTTTGTTGGAATGGTATTAAAAAATAAAACGCGTCTATTTCCGGTATCTGCAACCCATAGGCTTTTCCCATCAGAAAACACACCATAGGGCCAGTTTAATGTATTAGCTTTAGGGTTAGCAGCTTGTCCTTTTACATTGGGTTGATTATGTTCAAAATCTGGCTGTCCTAAAACTACATCAGCTGGTTGTGCATTAATTGTTGGAAAGCTATTCCAAATTAAAACACGATGGTTCCATGCATCTGCGACTATAAGTTTTTTGCCATCACACCAAACTCCTGAAGGATATTGTAATGTTTTTGAGGAAACAACCGAATTAGAATTTCTGCCTGAATCTTCAATGTTTTCTTGCCCTAAGATAACATCCGGGTCTTGAAATTCGGATGTTGGGATTGAGTTCCAAATAAATACACGATTACGTCCGGTATCAGAAACAAAGAGCATATTGTTTACTGCAAAAACACCTCGCGGTGCTAAAAACGGTTTTTGCTTTGAACCTTTAAAAATATAAGGATTTGTAACTTGGCCTCCTAAAGTAGTATAATCCATGGGTTAACAAATTCTTGGTAGTTGTTCTCCCGGAAGCATACTTACCACTCGTTTACCTCCAATGGCACTTTCTAGAATGACTTGCTTAGGGTGTGTGTTAACCACAGTTCCTATTATTTTTGCATGGATACCATTTTCATCTTTTTGCAAAGCTTCTAAAAACTTGTCTGAAACTGTTGCGTCTACAAAACTTAAAAACAAGCCTTCATTTGCTACATACAATGGGTCTAAGCCCAGTAATTCGCAGGCACTTGCTACTTGATTATCAATAGGTAAATCTTTCTGAAAAATATCAATACCTATATTTGTTGATAAGGCAATTTCTTTTAAAACTGTGCCTACTCCTCCTCGTGTTGGGTCTGTTAACAGATGAATATCTTTTCCAAAGGTGTTAATTAAGTTTAGAATAGTATGATTTAGGTTTGTGGTATCACTCTCAATAGTTGAATCAAATTCCAGTCCTTCTCTAACAGACATAATAGCCATGCCATGTGTGGCTATATTACCGCTAACAATAATTTTATCGCCTGCTTTAATGTTTTTTTCACTGATGTTAGCTTTAGGATGAATACTACCAATGCCTGATGTATTGATAAATATTTTATCGCCTTTACCTTTTTCAACTACTTTGGTGTCTCCGGTTACTACTTTTACATTTGCCTTATCACAAGCATATTTAATGGCTACAAGAACTTCCCAAAACTCGGTCATTTTAAGTCCTTCTTCAATAATAAAACTCAACGATAAATATTTTGGAATGGCACCGCACACCGCCAAATCGTTTACTGTACCATTAACGGCCAACTCACCAATATTACCGCCAGGGAAAAAAATAGGGGATACTAAAAAACTATCTGTAGAAAATGCCATTTCACCTTCCATTTTCAGAAATGCACCATCATGTCTTTCGTTAAGAATTGGGTTACTAAGTATATCAAAAACACCACTGTCCAGTAGTTTATTTGTCAGAACTCCTCCACTACCATGCCCCAATGTAATCACGTTAAAATCTAATTTTGGTATAGGGCATTGTAATTGCATTTTCACACTTTTTTTTGTCATTTTTCGTCTTTATAAGTTATTGATTCCCATTTTCTTTTTCTATAAATTGCTCTTCTGCTCATATATAAATCTTCTATTGTTTGAGCGTTTTCGTTAACTAATTTATGAACAAAAGAATGTCTTTTTTGATTGTAGTCCATATTATTATCAAAGAAATTTGCCTTCATTTTTTTCAGTTCTTCTTCTCTATATTTTGATAAAGGTTTATTCATCTCATCTTTTCTGCGCTGAAACTGTTTAGCTTTTAGCAACTTATCAAAGTAAGTAAGCTTAATAATTTTATTTGCTTGTTCTTTTACAAAGTTTACAAACTCGGTAGTTGTTTCTCCAAAGAAATCATCTATCAACCCAATTTCTTTTGCTACGGCTACGCCCCATGGCAAGCATTCTTCAGTAAATTTGTTTGCTTTATCTATACCTATACGTTTGGGTAGTAAATAGGTCCAATATTCTGAGCCGTACAGCCCCATGTTTTTAGTATGCGGATTAAGCACAATGCCATTTCTTGCTAACACTTTATCACCTGACAATGCCAAAGACACACCTCCTGCTCCTGCATTGCCTTGCAAAGCACAAATAACGTAATGGTTAGTGGATTGAATGATTTCTAGAATTAAATCGTCAATGGCATTAATATTTCTCCAGGATTCTTCTGCCGGGTTTTTAGCGTTTTCTATTATGTTTAAATGAATTCCGTTAGACCAAACATCTGTGCCTCCCATTAATACAATTAGCTTCACTCTTTTTTTTGCTTCAATAAATGCTTCTTTTAGCCTTATACACTGCTGTGTACTCATTGCTCCGTTGTAAAAATTGAAGTGTAAGTAGCCTATGTGGCCTTCTTGTTGAAAGGAAATTTCTTGCCAGGTGTTTTCTTTTATGTCATCAAATGGTGAGATATTAGATAAAGGGATACGGTTTGCTAATTCTTGTAAAGCTAATACAGCAGGCAATTTTATGCTTCCTTGCTCTGCTGCTTTTAGGTGTGTAATCCATACGGCATCTGTTTTTGTTGCTATGCTAATAGCTAGATGTCTTTGTGCTAAAATTGCACCTGATTTTCCTTTTAAATAGGAGTCTTTGTGCGCACCATAAGCATAAAATGATTTGTTAAATAGTGTAATTTGTACTCCTGGAGTGCTATCTGCGGCATTAATTTTTCTAATGATGCTATCTGTTGGGTCTTCCCAAGAAAACTGAAGGTCTTTTTGCGTGACTTTATTATTCCACTTCCCTTTTATTTTTGGGTCTGAATAATCTAACACTTCCGGTAAAAAATGAGGTGTTGTAAAGTTTTTAAGTGCTTTTAAAATACCTCTCGAAGCAGCTTGGGTGACTTCGTTTCTGTATAATTGGGCTTTACTTACATTGCGCATAGAAAAGACTTCAGAACCCCAAATATCCCCTGCATCCATTTTTTCGGCAGCCTGTAATATGGTAACTCCCCATTGTTTTTTTTTATTTAAAATGGCCCAATCTAAGGAGGAAGCACCTCTATCTCCTTTTATTCCCGGATGAACAATTAAACAGATGTGTTTTTGCCATATTTCTGAAGGGATTTTTGTGGTGAGAAAGGGGGCTATAATAAGTCCGGGCTTATATTGCTTTACACAATCAAGCATTTTTTTTTGAGTTTTGGCTGTTTGTACTTTTACTTGATGGTTAAGTCTATCCAACTCAATCCACAGGCGTTGCGCCATTCCATTGAAACTATCGGTAAGAAAGAGTATTTTCACTACATTATAAATTAACTTTCTACTAACCCTGAATAGTGATAGTAGGCAGCACATGCTCCTTCTGTACTTACCATAGGAGCTCCGAGGGGGTTTGTAGGTTTGCATTTTTGCCCAAATTCAGGACATTCAAAAGGTTTCTTTATGCCTTTCATTATTTCTCCTGCTATGCACGCTTCATTTTCTTTTACTTCGGTTATGGTAATATTAAACTTTTTTGTGGCATCGTATATGGCATATTTTTCTTTTACCGAATACCCACTCATTGGTATAATTTCCATACCACGCCATAGACGGTCCGTAACTTCAAAAACTTCAAAGATGATATTTTGTGCATTTATATTGCCCTCTTCTCTTACAATACGAGCATACTGGTTTTCTACTTCTGCATTGCTTTTTTCTAATTGCCGTACAACCATTAAAATGCCTTGTAGTACATCCAAAGGTTCAAAACCTGTTACTACAATCGGGACATTATATTTTTCAACCAGAGGATAATATTCAAAATTTCCCATAATGGTACATACATGTCCGGCTGCTAAAAACCCATGAATTTCACTATCTACATCTTCCATAACATTTTCTATAATAGGAGGCACTAAAACATGAGACGCTAAAATGGAATAATTTTTTATTCCTTTTCTGTGAGCATGAATTACAGATAGTGCATTGGCTGGTGCAGTTGTTTCAAAACCTACAGCAAAGAATACAACTTCCTTATCAGGGTTGTCTTCAGCAATTTTCACCGCTTCTAATGGAGAGTACAGAATGCGAATATCTGCGCCTTCTGCTTTTGCTTCTAACAGACTTTTTTCTGAACCGGGAACACGTAGCATATCTCCAAATGAACATAATATAACATCTCTATTTAGTGCTAAATAAATGGCTTTGTCAATTAAATAAAGTGGTGTTACGCATACCGGACAACCTGGACCGTGAATCATAGTGATTTCTTTTGGTAACATATCTATAATACCATTTTTTACCAAACTATGTGTTTGCCCGCCACATACTTCCATAATAGACCAAGGTCTTGATACAGTATTTTTTATTTCTTCAAGAAATCTCTTTGCTAATTCTGGGTCTCTGTATTCATTCATGTACTTCATAACTCATCCTTTTTAGGTAAGTATTCATCAACATCCTCCAATTCTCCTAACTCACCTATTTCTTCTAAATACTTAAATGTTTTTTTTGCCTCTTCTTCATTGACTTTACTTATGGCTACACCAACGTGAACCAAAACATAATCACCAATATTTGCATCTGGTAACATCTCTAAACTGGCTTCTTTGACTATTCCACCGAAAGAAACTTTTGCCATTCTAAACATTCCGTTATGTTGCATTTCAATACTTTTTATTTTTCCTGGAACTGCTAAACACATAGTTGTTAATTTTTTACATTTTGATGGTACATCAATTGTCCAAACGATATATTTTCATCGTTAGAAGACAATTTACGATTTAATTTTAAATTTATTTTATCTTTTTTTGTCATGTATGAAAGCATTGAAATTAACAATGCATTTTGAAAAACACCTCCGCTACAAGCTATAGTTTTTATTTGATTTTCTTTAGCAATTTTTATAATAGATTTTGCCAACGTATAAATAAAACTATAGGCTAATCGTTCCTTACAAAACCCTTCTCTGTGCGCTTTTAAGAGTTTTTCAATAATATAAATGGAAGGCACTTTATCATATGTTTTATCATGTAAAAAATCAATATAATAGCTTTTAGAATAGGTGTTAGCACAATCTTCGAGACGCATTGCCGCTTCTGCTTCAAAAGTATTTACATCTACTAAATTTAGCGCAGAAGCTGCTGCATCAAACAATCTTCCTACAGAGGACGTTTTTAGTGCATTTGTTCTTTTGGTTTTTGAATAAATATGCCACTCGGTTTCAGTAAACTTGTCTATAATAAAAGACTTTGTTTCATTATCTAATAGGCTGAATAAGGCCAAACGAGGTTCCTTGGCCATTTTATCATTAGCTAACCAATCGTAATATTCGAAATGGGTTAACCGCTTGATTTCATGGTTTTGATAGGTAAAAAACTCTCCTCCCCAAATCTGATTGTCATCACCTAATCCTGTTCCATCCCATACAACACCTAATATCTTGCCTTCGTGATTAAACATATCATGTTCTCCTAATACGCTGCAAAAATGTGCCTTGTGATGTTGAATTTCATAAAGATTAGTATTCAATTCTGAAGCTAGTTCACTCCCCAAAATACTACTTTGATATTGCTGGTGTCCGTCTATAAGAATTGTTTTTGGTTTGGTCTCGAAAGCATCAAAGTAGTTTTCAATTATGGCTTTAAAACGTTTTAAAACATCATAGTTATTCAAGTTTCCAAAATACTGACTCACGTATGTTTGCTCATTAGGTACAAACGTAAATGTACTTTTTAAATGTGCTCCCATTGCTAAAATGGGCTCTGTTTTGTTGATTTTGGCATCTACGTAATTTGGTGCCAATCCTCTTGAGCGCCTGTAAATAAGCTGTGTCTTATCCGCAAACTTGACAACTGAATCATCTTGAGGAAATCGAATATTAAGATTATGATGTACAAAATAATCAGTAACCTCTTTTAATTGGCTATGAGCTTCTTTTTCTTCTGATATGATAGGTGTTCCATGTATATTTCCACTTGTTGCAACAATTGGTCGTTTTATACTTTGTATTATTAATTGCATCAATGATGATGATGGCAACATTACACCTGTTTGGTTTAAATTTGGTGCAATAGCATTTACAGATATTCTTGTCTTTTTGGTGTTTTGTAAGATGACAATTGGTGCAACTCTAGATTGTACTGTATCTTCCTCATACGATGATAATTGAAACTCTTTTTTAACAGTTTCAAGTGAAGGATACAATACTGCAAAAGGTTTATTTGGTCTTTTCTTTCTCAATCTTAACCTTTTAATTGCTTCAGGGTTTGACGCATCACAGCACAATAGGTAACCATTGGTGTTTTTAATGGCAACAATTTTTCCTTCAGAAATAAATTGAACTGCTTTATTAATACAATCAATTTGGCTCTCAGTAATCGTTTCTTTTTTATTTGTTACTAATTTTAATTGTATACCACATGAACTACATGAGTTAGTTTGCGAATGAAATCGTCTATCGTTTGGATTAGTGTATTCTTCATTACAGGCCTCACACATATCAAAATCTGTTAATGATGTATGTGCTCTTTCAAATGGAAATTTAGTTGTAATGGCATAACGAGGCCCACATTGTACACATGTGGTAAACGGATAATTAAAACGTCTATTTTCTTGGTCTAAGATTTCTGCTTTACAAGACTCACAAACAGCAAAATCCGGTGTTAATGGTAGATTAATCCTCGTCTTTGATTCTGAAGAAACGATAGTGAAATCATTAAATTCAGTAAACGCACTTTCTTCAATTGAACAGGAAGTTATTATGGCTATTTCCGGTTTGTGCTGAAGGATGTCATCTGAAAGTTTATTGATGCCAATTTTCGATGTATTGCAATAAATGATGACGCCTTTTTCATTATTTGAAACAGTACCCTTTACTTGATGTTTTTTGGCAAGATTAAAAACAAAAGGGCGAAACCCCACACCTTGAACTTGCCCCTCAATTTGTATTTTAAACGTTTTAATCACAAAAGCCACACCTTAAGCTTGTTGCTTTTGTTTCACTTTTTCAATTAGCCAATCGCACCATGTATCAATACCTTCTTCTGTTAATGAAGAGATTTGAATAACTTCTAATTCGTGGTTAACCTCTCTTGCATCTTTAGTAACAGCTTCTACTGAGAAGGGTAAATAGGGTAATAAATCGCTTTTAGAGACTAACATCATATCACTTGTCAAAAACATGCGCGGATATTTTTTCGGTTTATCATCACCTTCAGTGGTAGCCATTAAGGTCACACGATAGTCTTCACCTAAATCAAATGAAGCTGGGCATACTAAATTTCCCACATTTTCTATAAAAAGTAAATCTATATTGGGTAAATCAAACTGGTCCAATACCTGATGAATCATTTGGGCTTCTAAATGGCAAATTCCGCCAGTCACAATTTGTAAAGCATGTATTCCTGTCTCTCTAATACGTTCAGCATCTCGTTCAGTTTCTAAATCTCCGACCATGACAGCCATAGTAAGCTTGTCTTTCAGCTTCTCTGCTGTTTTCTGCATTAATGTTGTCTTGCCACTACCCGCTGATGAAGTAATATTAACTAGTAGCGTATTGGTTTTTGTCATTTCCTTTTTTATAATATCTGCTACAAAATCGTTAGCCTTTAACAGATTGATATTAGTATTCTTGCACTGTGCCGTTCCTCGAGCCGTTTTGGTGGATTTCTCTATACTCATAATTTTCCTCTTATCTTTAAAATCTATTTATGTTTTTTCTGGTAAATCTTTTAAAAAATAGTTGTACGCTAAAGTTAATATTAAAACAAATAATGACGCAAGAACCCCTATGACAACATCATAATATGGCTGAGCTGATAATGACACCCGAATTAAAATAGTTGCCAATACAAATGCGGAGTACCTAAATATCTTATAATAATTCAAAGTATAGCGCAACGCTATTAATACAATTACTATGTCACTAAATATTAAAACAGTATAAAATGTTTTGAATGAATGTAAATACATACCTGATGTAATTAATTCTTTTACATCAATAAAACCCACTACAGCGAAAGCAATTAAAAGTAGAATGGCAAGAAGTTTTTTTAAACGAATAAATTGTTCTTGATCATCCTCTGTATTCGTAAGCTTTACATGTCTTTGAAGTTTTGATGTAAAGCCTAAAATTGCAAATATGGTAATGGCTCCAAAACCATAGATCATCATATTTACAAAGGGTTCCTTTAAAAACTCCCAGTTAAAATTAGTGCCTATATGACTAAATTCTTTAAAACCATCCCTTAAAAAAATAAGTGATAGGAGTTCAAATTGTTTACCAACTGATTTTGCTACCGATCTTGGTAACATAAAAATGAGTCCAAATAATTCTGTAATTAAGAGCATGGTAAAAACAACCTCAATAGAAAAGAAAGGGTCCTTAAAATGAACACTGAAGACTCCTAAATCTACATAATCATTTATCACTAAAAAGCTCAATAAAGAACAGCCAATAAAACTGGTCACAAGTACTACGCTAGTTACATATAAACTACGTTTACTTTCCCAAATTAGTTTGAGTAGCTCATAAAATGAATTAATATGTGTCAGAAAGTTCTTTAACATACTGTCTGTTAATCTTCGAACTCCACTTTATGAATTAGCATTTCCTCACCTTGAATAACATTTTTACTTGGTCTATCGCAATTATTACAAATAAATCGGTAGTTCTTGACATCTGTAACATGGTTACAAGCTTCACATTGAATTTTAAGTTCTGTAGATTCAATATGAAGACTCACATGATGATATCCTGGGTTTGTGATATGGTATGCACTGTACGCATTATGTAATAGTCGTGGCTCAATGTTTGACAAAATTCCAACTTTTAGATGAATAGCTTTCATTTTACTGAGCTTTTCTTGTTCAAACTCTATTTCCAAAGTTCTTATAATACTATTTACTATGGATGTTTCGTGCATGATTAATTTAAGACGGTTTTTAAGTTCTTTAAAGCTTCTATATGCTCTTTGGCTTTCTCTATTAATATATTATCGGTAACCAATTGACTTACTTCATTAGCTTTATTGAGCATTACATTATATTTTTTTGATTCTTCTTCACTGTCCTCATTGTGCATAATCCAGTAGAGTTCTAATTGATTTATTAAAGTTAAAGCACGCTCAAAAGGATATGTTTTAGCAGTTCTAACTGTTAATGCATTTTCAAACATGCCAAAAGCTTTATCTAAGTTGTTATGCACTTTGGCTTCAGGGAAACTCATTAATGCGGTAGCATAATTATGACTAGCCATTGCATACTCATAAGGATATTTTTCTTTAGTATAAAACTTCAATACCTCCTTAAAAGATGAAGCACAAAATGCGGTCCAAATTGGTTTCTCTTCTAAGGACACTGGAATTTCAGAATAGATTAAGGCTAAATTATGATGTACATCTGCAAACTTTTGAGGATGCGTATCTCGTTTAAAGACTTTTAAGGTGTCTTGAAAAGCATTTATGGCAGGCTTATAATATTGTGGACTTCCATTTTTACTCCACGTATAGAGTAACGTAGCTTTTCGCAAACCTGCTTCCCCTAAAAACTCTGGTATATCAGCTTCCTTAAAAATTAAAATGGCTTTGTTTATCAACTCTTTTGAAGTGATATGATCATTTTGAAAGTTGGCTATTTCTGAAGCATCTACATAGAGCAACCCTGCATTCACTTTTTGTTTTTTAGCTTCATAAAAGTTGATTCCTTTATGAAACAATTCTGAAATCTCCTTCAGTTTATCGTTTTTATAAGGCAATTGTAATTGTGCCATTAAGGCTAAAGCTAATTGAGTATCCAGCGCATTTTGAGCTTCAGGTGAGATGGCTTTATCCTTTAGAGAGCGCATAAGCTGTTCTACTTCATGATAAGCGTTTCCATCTAATAGAAAATTACTATAATGTTTTGCTATAAACACTTTTAATTCATCATTTGAAGCTGTCTCAGTCGCCTCGATATAAAAATTCTTTAATTGTTCAGCATTGCAACTATTTACATAATTTCCATAGTGTTGAATAATAGACTGATTATGCAATGCTTCAACTTTAGAAAACATGTCCTCAGAAATATCGTAGCCAAATTGTAAATGTGTGGCAACCAAAAGATCATTATGCAAACTATTGTCTTCCGAAAGGAATTCAAATGCTTTTTGCTGGTTTCCTAATTTATAAAAGATTACTGCTAAAAGATTATTTGCGCTGTAGGTAATATTAGGTAACACGTAAGGTGGCTCTGTATCGTACCAATCAAGTCCAACTTTAATTATATTATCCTCAACAGTTATCAATTTAGACGTATGATCAACATCGTTTATATGATCTACAACCCCAACCAATTCGTTTAATCGATCAATCGTTTCAACTACTTCAGAAATAGCTTCTTTAAAATTAGTTGTTGTTAATATTGTAATCATCCTTATTTACTTTTTGAGTTCCTCTAATATCTTTTGCTGCTGTTTGTTGCATATTCTTGGCATAAACTTCTGCCAATCGTTTCGATCTATAATCACCAATCTTTTGAATTAAAACATGGCTTGGGTCTTTAGTATTAATAAACACTAATGACACTTGCCAACGGCTATTTACTTCTTCAATTTTATATTGTACTTCGGCATCTAATAACCAAGCATCTTTCGGGTCATTTCGTTTTGCCATTATATGTTGACTTTTATCAAATTTGTTTTTTCAATCACTTCAAAATCAAGTATTCGATCTGTCATATCCAAATCATTATCAATTAAAATTTCCCGTATTGCCAAAGTCCTATCCCCTTTAAGATTTCTTGATTTTAATAAAAATTGTGTTGGCTCATACATTTTCACAAACCATTGACTGCTTACTGGTGTTATAAGCAATCGTTCTTGGCATTTTACATAAGTAACATAGGCATAATGAATATTTTTAAAAACAGTTTCTACCAATTCACTATCCAAAAAAATATGAGATGATTTTAATGACACTTTTATGTTCACAATACTTCTAATACTTTTAATTCATCTAATATGCGCTCAACAACTTTATCACCCGCTTCCTTAACTGCTTCACTTAACCCTACCTCTAATCTCGTGTTTTCTATGGCTATTAAATATACCTGAATATCTTCTGGGTATTCGTCTTGTAATATTTTTTTTGCATACGACAAAGCTTGATCCCATTTCATACCATGCAGAAATACCAAAGGATCTTCTTGTGGTGCTTTTACCACTTCTTCGGCCGGAACTTTAAATAAGGTTCCAACAGGCTCATTTGTATTAAGAGCAGCATCTACTAAAATTATTTTTTGATGCCCCTTTAAACCGAATAATACTTCAAAAGCAGCAGTTCCCATATCAAAAATATTGATCGCATCATTATTACCAATATGGTTCTTTAGTTGTTCAATGACATACATTCCTATACCATCATCACTTCGTACCGGATTTCCAAAACCCATGATTGCAATTTGCATCTTTAACATCTTTAAAATTAAAAAACTTTCTTAAGCGTTACCTTAAGAAAGTTTTATGTAACTGTTTTATATTGTTTATGTTACAATTTGAATTTTGATAATTCAACACCACTTTTTTCATCATGGGCATGTACAGTACACACTAAACATGAATCAAAAGAACGCGCCACGATACCAACTTCAACTGGATCTGCTGGATCTTCAATATCAATACCGGTTAAAGCACTTTCTATCGGTCCTGGGTTACCATTGGCATCATTTGGTCCCACATTCCATGTAGTAGGTGCCATCACTTGATAATTCTTTATAACACCATCTTTAATTTCAATCCAATGCGCTAAAGCACCACGAGCAGCTTCAGTTGCTCCAAAGCCTTTACCATCTTTCTCAACCGGTTTGTTATAGAACACACCATCAAGGTCTATTTCTGACAACCATTGCTCTATAAATTTATAGATTCTTGGTGCTTCATGTACACGAGCTAAAACACGAGTAAACACACTTGGACCTAATTTCTTTATAATATCACCGAATAATGGATCTCTAATTTGATGTTCTTTATTATTAGGATTGGCATTCATTACCACACGAGCTAATGGACCTGTTTCACAGGCGTGCCCATCATAACGAGGCGCTTTTGCCCAGCTATATTTTCCACTAAAATCTGAGTGCTCTAAAGTTTGAGATTCTACAGGAGTTGGAATAGGTTCATCCCATGGATGTAAACCATCTTCTTGATCACCAAACCACGAATGTTTTACATGTTCACTCACCTTTAAATGATCGAATTCATGCCAATTTTCCCCATCAAAGAATCCACTTGAGCTAATTAATGCATTATTTCTCCCTTCAATGGTTGGATTGTTGTACATGTCTTTATGTAGATATGTGCCAGTTGCTAAAAACTTACCAACACCTTGTCCAAACTTATCCAATCCGAACTCAAGACCTGCTCTAATCAGCAATCCTAAATCACTGTTTTTATGTGATTCGTTTTCTTCAACCCAAGCCAACATGTCATCCCATGATTTAATTTCCATGTAGCGTTCAATAGAACAACCTAACCAAATGGGTTCTAACCAGTCATTTTTAAATTGTGCTAAAATGGCATGTGCTCTTGTAATGTCTTTTAGAGTAGGTGCACACATCACACCTCCAGGAACCATATAGCTTGAGTGTGGCCACTGACCTCCAAACAAAGCGTAAATCTGTACTGGAAGCGCGCTTGCTGTCAAACCTTTTTGAAAAGTTTCACCTACATAAGCAGACCATCGTTTTACTACTTCTTTATATAAAGGTTTGTTTGCAAATTTCTTGTTCGCCAAATCGGTAGCAAAAATAGCATAATACCACCTTGGAATACTTTGTAAGGTTTCAGAGGCCTGACCAATAGCTCTTAAAAGTAAAGCATTAGGTGAAAGTTTTGTTCCCCAGGCAGTATCTAACGCAGAAGAGGCACAATATAAATGCGAACCACCACAAATGCCACAAATTCTTGGTGTTACGATAAGACCTGATTGAGGGTCTTTACCTGCCATAATTTTCTCGAAACCTCGAAACATAGCTGCTTGCGTATGCGCTCGGGTTACTTTACCATTATCTATGTACACCTTAACATCTAAATCTCCTTCAACTCTTCCAACAGGTGATATATTTAATTCTTTTACTGACATTTCTATAATTTTAATTGATTATTTAGAAGTTTCCATAACTTTTTTATTGGTAGGCATTACTTTCTGGAAGCCTGCTTCCATATAATATGCAACTTTGTTTCTCCCTGTCGGAACTTCTTTCGGGAATACTCCCATGTATTTCATAGTCTTAAATACACTTCCTTTTTTCAAGTCGTGATGTGGAAAACCAGGTTCTGTACAACCTAAACAAGGATGATTAGTTCGTGTTTTACTAGATTGTCTATTCCATAATATATTATTACAGCTTGCTCTTGTCATTGGTCCTCGACAACCAACTTCATAGAACAAACACCCTCCACGTTTACCAAAATTACCATCAACCTTTTGAGCAAAATTTGTAACGTTAGTACACCCATCCTGTACAAAATTTGTAAAGAATGTCTTTGGTCTATGATAATCATCAATTTGAACATCTCCAATTCTACCAACTGCAATAGCCACTAAAATTTGGGTAATCCAATCTGGATGCGCAGGGCAACCAGGGATATTTATAACAGGTAAACCTCCTTTTGAAACGTAGTTTGATCCAAGAAAGCCTCCTTTTTGCTTTTTGTGAAATTGCAATCCTGTAGATTCACTAGGATTTGGCGGTACTGCAGGAATACCTCCCCAAGTGGCACAGTCTCCTATGGCAACTACATAACCTGCTACTTCTGAAAGTTCTTTAATCCAATCTTTCATCGGTCGGTCTGCAAAATAATTCATAGAACCTGTTCCATTAGGACCTTGAATCAGAGATCCTTCATAAACAAGAATATCCATTTGCTCTTTTCCAGCAATAATATCTCTTAGTAAATCCTGTACTTGGTCACCAATTTGTAATCCAGTGGTTGGATGCCAAAGTATATTAAGACCAAAATCAGTAATAAGTTCAACCACGGTTGGTTCTTCTGCATTTAGAAAAGACATGGTGTTGCCACTACACGCACCTCCTTGTAACCATAAAACGTTTGCCATTTTTATAATTTTAGTTCTCGCTTATAGTACTAAATATAAAATAATCATACAAATTTGTGTCAAATTGTTCATAAATAGTCCTATTTCATATGGTTTTGAATTTGTTAAATCTGTACATCAACAAAACTCTTTTCATTATAAATAACTAATTGTCAGATAGTTAAATATTAATTCAATTTTTATTTAGATTTAATACAAATTATACCTTATGCCATTAATGGCACAAAATTCTAAGCCTATGGAGAAATGCCATATATCATGAGTGGTTAATGCAAAGTTCACTGCTATGACTAGGTAGTAGGCAATAACAATGACATATATAGCTGTTATCTGCTTTTGAAATGCCCTTTTTAATTTACCTTTTGTATAACAGAGCAAAAAATTAATTGTAGATTTGTGTCTCCCTTGGCAATAATTATGTGGTCACTGAATGAAAACCGATGCTAAATATGAAAATGAGGTTTCAAGGCTCGCAGATTATCAAAGTAACATTTTGATCATCGGCGGCGGCAAGGGAGGCAATTCACTCCTGGAATTGTTAATGGAGGATCGCACGTCGAATATAGTAGGTGTCGTAGACCTTAACCCAGACGCTCCCGGTGTCAGTAAAGCCAAAAACTTCGGTATTCCCGTGTCCAAAACTCCTAAAGCCTTTTTAAGCGATGCCGATCTCAATATAGATATTGTCATTGATGCCACCGGAAACGCGAAGATGTACGAAGAATTAAAGAGCAGTTTTCCAACAGATATTACTTTGATTGGGGGAAAAGCAGCCAAATTTGTATGGGCCTATATAAAATCGAATAAGAACAACAGGATACTTAAACGAAAGTACCATTCCTTGAAAGAGACCTTGAATGAGAGCCAGAATGAAGAAATGATCTACGGCACCAATCCGGTAATGCAACAAGTAAGGGAATTAATAAATCAGGTAGCCCCGACTCCGGCTACGGTGCTTATTTTGGGTGAAACGGGAACTGGCAAGGAAATGGTAGCAAGCGCTATTCAAGGTTCAAGTGAGGTTGCCAATGACACCTTCATAAAGATCAACTGCACGGCCTTTCCACACGATCTTCTGGAAAGTGAACTTTTTGGGCATGTAAAAGGTGCGTTCACCGGTGCTTCCATGGATAAGGAAGGGCTATTGCAAAAGGGGCATAAGGGCACCATTTTTTTGGATGAGATCGGTGATGTTTCACTGGATATGCAGGTTAAGATTCTGCGATTTTTGCAATTTGGGGAAATTCGGCCTGTTGGATCTACAAAAACAAAAGTCATAAATGCCAGGGTTATTGCGGCCACCAATAAAGACCTTGAGGAAATGGTGAAAGAAAGCAAGTTTAGAAAAGATCTTTTCTACAGGCTAAATACCTTTACTATAGACTTGCCGCCCCTTAGGAGCCGAAAAGAAGACATCCCTGTACTTGCATATCTGTTTTTGAACAAGGCCATGGCAAAACTGAATAAAAAGGTAAGTTCCATATCCAGCTCTGCAATGGAGTGCCTTAATGAATATGATTATCCCGGTAATATAAGAGAACTGCAGAGTATTGTAGAACGGGCTGTGATCCTGTGCAACGGAAGCACCATAAAACCAGATCATTTGCCTATGATGGTTCAGACATCCAACGATGTTTACAAGTACGAACTCGGTCTCTCATATGCCCGTAAGAGTGTCAATGACCAGTTCGAAAGACAAGCGCTACAGCACTATTTGATCAAGTCACGTGGCAATGTCTCCAGGGCAGCCGAATTGGCCAAAACCCCAAGAAGAACATTCTACAGATTGATGGAAAAACACAAAATCAACAAAGATCCCTATAAGGACATCAAGTCTTGAAACCCATACCAAATATTGAGCTTATTATTTTTGATCTTGATGGTACGTTGGTCAACTCCATTTACGATATTACCGACTGCCTTAATCACACCCTGGCAAAGTTTGGCGGAAGCCTTATTAGCTATGGCGCCGCACAACAACTTGTAGGCGGAGGAACCTTAAAACTCATTCAAAAGGCGTTTGAACACAAGGCAAATGATCTGGATTTTATTGAAACTGCCCATGCTCACTTCAAAGAGAGGTACGTTAAAAACCTCGTTGTAAAAACAAGACCCTATAATGGTGTGGTGGAAGTACTCGAATTCTTCAAGGAAAAAAAGAAAGCCGTACTAAGCAACAAACCACATGCACTCACCCTAGAGGTCATTAAAGGCCTAAAGCTCGATACCTGTTTTGATATCGTACTGGGCGCTAACGAGAACCTTTATCGCTCAAAACCGCATGCCGCTGGCGTCCGGCACATAATGAGCTTGCTTTCCACAGCCCCGGAAAAGACGCTTATGTTGGGTGATTCTACGCACGATATTCATGCTGGGAAAAACGCTGGCACATATACCTGCTCAGTTACCTACGGTTACAGAGAGAGGGCGCTTCTCTCCAAAGAACAGCCTGACTATATCATAGATCACATACGGGAGCTTAAATCAATACTGAGTTAAAAGCAGCTTAAATCCGATTCTGTGACACAAATGACATTCTACTATTTACAAGATTAAACGCTCCGCTCACCCTTAATGCCAAAACTTACAATTTCAAATTGCTGAGGTTCAATATAATACTTTCATAATTCCAAAGGAGCTACCTAATGTGCCGCACAGAAACTGAATTTTGTGCCATTTTATGCTCATAAGTATATCCGAGAATACAGTTCAAGAAAAAATATTTTTTTTAAAAAACTTATATACAGCGTATTAACAAAATTAAATGACTTTTTATCGTCTCTGTAAAAAAATGGCACACTTAATGCCATGTCCAATGCCAAAGTACGTGAACAGGTTATGGGCAAGCAGCTAAAAGCGATTATTTTTGATGTAGATGGTACCCTAGCGGATACTGAACAATACGGTCATCTGCCCGCATGCAATGATGCCATGAAGGACCTGGGATTTGATAAGGAATGGTCATGGCCAAGATTTATTAAAATGATCCATGAGATACCCGGCAATGCCAACCGGTTTGCCCATGAATTGAACAGGCAGGGCTATCATCAGAACGAAATAGACCATCTTGCCAAGCAATTTGCCAAGATCAAGCAAGATATCTACATCAAAAAATACCTGCCAGAACTCGAACTAAGGCCCGGGGTTGAAAATATTCTTCAAGAAGCCGTAGCAAGGAAGATTCCTCTTGGAATCGTTTCTACATCCCATGAACCACAGATCCATGCACTACTTGCCAATCAGTTGGAAAAGTTTCATGAACTTTTTAAAGTGGTCATGGGCAAAGAGAGTGGTAGAAAAACAGAAAATGGGGGATACCTATATTCCAAATGCTTGGAGAAGTTGGAGTTACAACCAGAAAATGTTCTGGTCATTGAAGATTCAGAACCTGGGCTGGAAGCAGCCATCTGTGCCAACATACCCACGGCGGTTTTCTATAACGATTACACTTTTGGCAGCGCCTTTAAAGGAGCCAGGCTGGTGGCCCCGGACTTAAGTACATTTTCTTTGAAATCGCTCGAAAAAATTTGCCTTAACTAAAATTCAGAAAATGATAGCACGACCAAAACCATTTCCACATGCTGCCAAAATGAATATTTTATGCAGGAAAGTAGCCAATACCATCAGGGGGCTCTCCATGGACGGGGTACGGGCCGCCAATTCAGGCCATCCCGGCCTGCCATTGGGTATGGCCGACGTGGCAGCAGTGTTGTGGACAAAATACCTCAAGCACAATCCCAATAATCCAAATTGGTACGACCGTGATCGTTTTGTGCTTTCAGCGGGGCACGGTAGTATGCTTATTTACAGTCTTTTACATTTGTTTGGTTACAAGATGCCCATTGGTGAGCTAAAAAAATTCAGACAGTGGGGCAGTATAACACCGGGCCATCCCGAAAATTTTGTTACCAAAGGAGTAGAAACTACAACTGGGCCCTTGGGCCAGGGGTTGGCCAATGGCGTGGGGATGGCATTGGCAGAAGCCTCGCTGGCAGCCAGGTTCAATACCAGGGAATACAAAATAACCAATCATTATACCTATGTGATTGCAAGTGACGGAGACCTGCAGGAAGGTATCTCTCATGAGGTATGTTCTTTTGCCGGCCATAACAAGTTAGGGAAGCTTATTGTTTTTTATGACAACAACAACATATCCATTGACGGTAGCACAGACCTTTCTTACAGTGATGTGGTTACCAAACGTTTTGAGGCATATCACTGGCATGTAGTCCATATCAATGGCCATGACGTGGAAGCCGTCCAGGACGCCATAGAAGAGGCCCAAACAAGTTTGTACAAACCAAGCATTATTATCTGTGATACCCAAATAGGATTTGGCAGCCCCAGCAGAGCAGGCACTGCAAGAGCTCATGGAGAACCTTTCCCGGATCAGGAGATCAAATTCACCAAGAAAAACCTTAAACTGCCTCCCCAAGAAAAATTCCATATCCTACCGGAAGTTAGAACCCTTATTCATGAATCCATTGAGGCCGGAAAAGAATTGGAAAATGAGTGGATCAACAGATTTAAGGCCTACGAGGGGGAGTGCCCGGAAGACGCAGCCAAGTTTGAAAGCTGTATTCTCGGGAATTTTGAAAAGAACTGTTTAGACATCCCTTTGTTCGAGGAAGAAGACGAAATGGCCACCCGCACTGCTTCGGGCAAGGTACTTAATCATATTGCACCAAGAATTCCCGGGCTTGTGGGAGGGTCGGCAGACTTAACACCTTCCAATAACACCTTCCCTTTGGGAGAGCAATCCTTTAGTGTAGACAATCCTTCCGGAAGATATATCCATTACGGAGTCAGGGAACATGGCATGGGAGCCATAATGAACGGCTTGGCATTACATGGCGGAGTACTTCCTTACGCCGGGACTTTTTTCGTTTTTTCCGATTACATGCGGCCAGCTATGCGTATGTCGGCTTTAATGGGTTTACAGGTAATCTATGTACTCACCCACGATTCCATAGGGTTGGGTGAAGATGGACCCACCCACCAGCCAGTGGCGCACCTGACCTCCTTTAGGGCTATGCCCAACATATTGACATTGCGGCCCATGGACTCCAATGAAACAGTGTCTTGCTGGAAAATTGCCCTTAATAATAGAACAGGGCCCAGTTGTTTGGTGCTCACGCGGCAAAAACTACCAGTGTATAACAGGGAGTCATTAGGATATGCCGGTGCGGACAATGCCGAAAAGGGCGCGTACATTCTAACGGAGGACAAGAATTTCAAGGCCATTATCCTGGCCAGTGGTTCAGAAGTGCAATTGGCTTTGGACGCCAAGGAAAAATTGAACAAAAAAGGGGTGGCCGTCCGGGTAGTTTCTGTTCCCTGTACCGAGCTTTTTGACCAACAGGACGAAAAATACAGAAATAAGATACTGCCTCTAAAAATCAAAAACCGGGTAGCTGTGGAGGCTGGTGCTACACTTTCCTGGCGGAACTATGTTGGTGTGGAAGGCAAAGTAGTGGGGCTAGACAGATTTGGCGCCTCTGCACCATATAAAACTTTGTTTGAAAAGTTTGGTATAACTGCCAAAGCTGTGGTCAAAGCTGTAGAAGAACAACTATAAAAGAACAATTGTAGCGATGAGAAAAAAAAATATAGCTATAAACGGATTCGGGCGTATTGGCAGGCTGGCTTTCAGAAACCTGCTGAACAATCCAGGTGTTGAAATCAAGGCCATAAACGACCTTGGGGACAACGCCACCTTGGCCCATTTATTAAAATATGACACCGCCCATGGAAAATTTGAAGGCGAGGTCTCATCAAATGAAAAAGCAATCGTGGTCAGGGGAAGGCTCATAAATGCATATGCCGAAAAAAACCCGTCCAGGCTCCCGTGGAAAGAACTTGATATTGACGTTGTACTGGAGTGTACAGGAATTTTTAGGGACAGGGAGAAAGCTGCACAACATCTGAAGGCAGGGGCAAAAAAAGTGATCATTTCGGCGCCGGGCAAAGGCGATGGAGTCAAGACCATTGTCTTAGGTGTGAACAACAGTGAAATAACAAAGGAACAGGAAATCTATTCCAATGCTTCATGTACCACCAACTGCCTGGCCCCGGTCATGAAGATCATTACGGAAAACTGGGGGTTGGAAAAGGGCTCCATGACAACCATCCATGCCTTTACGGCCGATCAGCGTATTCAGGATGCGCCCCACCCGGACTTAAGACGTTCCCGTGCGGCCACTATGAATATTGTACCCACCAGTACAGGAGCCGCTACCGCCGTTGGTAAGGTAGTGCCCGAGGTAGAGGGAAAACTTTCTGCTATGGCCATGCGGGTACCGGTGGTCACCGGATCGGTGATCGAGGTGAACTGCATTACCAAAAAGAAGGCTACCAAAGAAGAAATCAACAAAGCTTTTAAAAAAATGGCCGAAACCGATATGAAGGGCATTCTTGAGTACACCGAAGATCCCATAGTATCATCAGATGTAGTGGGCAACTCCCATTCGTCGGTTTTTGATGCCAGCCTTACCACAGTAAAGGATAATCTGGTAAAAGTGGTGAGTTGGTACGATAACGAAGCAGGATATTCTGCCCGAATGGCCGATTTAGCAACAATGATATAATAACAAAAAACAAAAAATATGATTACAACTACAGCTGACTTATTTAGAGCTTCCTACGGAAAATTTGCACTGGGCGCCTACAATATCAATAATATGGAACAGGCCCTGGGCCTCTTCGAGGGTCATGCAAGGGCCGAAGCTCCCTTCATTATCCAATTGTCAAGAGGTGCACGTGCCTATGCAGGGGTCATCATGCTCGAAAAGATTATTGAAGCAGCCGAGGCACTTTATCCATCCTCCATTTTTGCAGTACACCTGGACCACGGCACTGAAGAAGTCTGTTACGAGTGCATCGATTCCGGGTTTTACAGCTCTGTGATGATCGATGCTTCGCATGAGAGCTTTGAAGACAATATTGCCATCACGAAAAGGGTTGTTGAAAGAGCCCATGCCAAGGGGGTGAGTGTAGAGGCAGAACTGGGCATGTTAGGTGGTGTAGAAGAAGACATTGAGGTGGATGAAAAACACGCCATGCTCACCGACCCGGACGAAGCGAAGGAATTTGTAGAACGAACCGGCTGCGATTCGTTAGCAGTTGCTATAGGCACCAGCCACGGAGCATACAAGTTCTCGGGCAATCTCGGGTTGCATTTTGATAGGATCGAGGCTATACAAAAAAAACTTCCGGGCTTTCCGTTAGTGATGCACGGTTCAAGTTCTGTTCCGTCAGAAGAGGTAAGTAGGATCAATAATGCAGGGGGGACCTTAGATCCCTCAGCTAAGGGGGTGGACGTTGATGAATTTGTAAATGCCATTCCTCTTGGGGTTACCAAAGTGAACATCGATACGGATGGGCGGTTGGTATGGACACGTGTACACCGTGAACACTTCAAGGAGCATACAGCTAATTTCGACTTTAGAAAACCGGGCAAGGTGTTCATCGATGAATACGCCGGATTCATAGCGCACAAAAGTGAAAAATTACAGTCCAAAGGACAATTAGAATATACCCGCGACGCATTAAAAGTTTATAGTTGATACGATGAAAAACAAACACGTATTGCATCCCGATCGCAATCTGGCGCTCGAGTTGGTAAGGGCTACAGAGGCAGGAGCCATAGCTTCGGCCAGGTTTGTAGGCACCGGAAATAAAGAAGGTGGTGACCGCGCTGCTGTTGATGCCATGCGAGCGTTTCTGAAAACTGTGCACATGAATGGCTTGGTGGTCATCGGTGAGGGAGAGAAAGATGAGGCTCCTATGCTTTATAACGGAGAGAACGTAGGGGCAGGCACAGGTCCAAAAGTGGATGTAGCGGTCGATCCTGTAGAGGGTACCAACCTTTTGGCCTTGGGTCGGCCCAATGCCATATGTGTCGTAGGAGTTGCCGAACGAGGTAGTATGTGGAACCCGGGCCCCTCCTTTTATATGAACAAGATTGTAGTGGGGAAAAAAGCACGCTCTGCCATCGACATCAGGCTTTCTCCAAAAGAAAATCTAGAGCGGATCGCCGAAGCCCTGGATAAAAAGATTTCTGATCTCACCGTTTTTGTGCTGGAAAAAGAACGGCATAAACAACTAGTGGCCGATATCAGAAGCGCAGGGGCAAGGGTTACTCTGCATACCGACGGCGACGTGATGGGCTCCGTACTGGCCGCCATCCCGGGAACGGGAGTAGATGTACTTATGGGCATTGGTGGCACGCCGGAAGGGGTTTTGTCGGCTTGTGCTATCAAGGCGCTGCAAGGAGGTATGCAGGGCATGCGTGCACCACAGTTAGACAGCGAACGAGAACAATTGAAAAAAGAGAACATCGACTTAGACGAAGTGTTCACTTTGGATACCCTGGTACGATCCGACAATACTTTTTTTGCCGCCACAGGAATCACCGACGGGGGAATTGTAAAAGGAGTCGAGTTCGCTGGAGAAGATACTGCGGTGACCGAAAGTTTGGTCATACGATCAAGAACGTCCTCTATGCGATATGTGAGAGGTATCCACCAACTGAAGAATAAGAAAGAACTCAATCTAAATGATGAAAATCAAGCCCAAAAAAATAGCGCCATCATTGTTGGCGGCTGATTTTGCCAACATGGAGCGCGACATCAAAATGGTGGAGCACGCAGGTGTAGAACTGTTACACATTGATGTGATGGATGGGCATTTTGTGCCAAATATTTCCTATGGAATCCCCGTGCTTAAAGCTGTGAAAAGGGTGAGCAATATTCCGTGCGATGTACATCTAATGATCTCGAACCCCCAGCACTATATAGAGGCCTTTGTTTCCGCGGGAGCCAGTTACCTTACCGTGCACGTAGAGGCTACCACGCACCTGCACCGGTTGGTACAACACATAAAATCACATGGTATCAAAGCTGGGGTTGCATTAAACCCGCATACACCGCTCAGCAGTATCGAAGAGATATTGGAAGAAGTAGATCTAATCTTACTTATGTCGGTAAACCCGGGATTTGGTGGGCAGCACTTTATTGAAAACACTTTAAAACGTTTAGAACGGATGTCGAAGGTCCTTCAAGACCGTGGGTTGGACCATATAGAACTGGAGGTTGATGGTGGTATAAAACTAGAAAACCTTAAAAAAGTTGCCGATGCCGGAGCGGATATTTTTGTATCGGGTTCTGGGATCTTCAAGGCAGAAAACCCGGTAATACAAATTCAAAAAATGAAAGAACTCATACAGCCAAAAGCAATGGTATGATGTACGATACAAAAGTTTAACTTAAAATTAGATTTATGAGTCAGACAACGACAAAATCTTTGGATTCAGGAGTAAAATCCTATAAAAGCATGGGGTATTGGGTTCCCGATTATGAACCCAAAGCCACAGATTTGATCGCCCTCTTTAGGGTAACCCCGCAAAAAGGAGTAGATCCTATTGAAGCCTCAGCAGCTGTGGCCGGAGAATCTTCCACCGCCACCTGGACGGTGGTGTGGACTGATAGGCTGACGGCAAGCGAAAAATACAGGGCCAAATGTTATCGGGTAGATCCGGTTCCCAACAGCGATACAGAATATTTTGCCTATATCGCCTATGACCTAGATCTCTTCGAACCGGGATCTATTGCCAACCTAACTGCATCAATCATAGGAAATGTTTTTGGATTTAAACCACTGAAGGCCTTAAGGCTAGAGGATATGTTCCTGCCAGTGGCTTATGTAAAGACCTTTGACGGGCCTCCTACCGGCATTGTGGTAGAAAGGGAACGCCTAGACAAGTTTGGACGCCCACTACTTGGCGCGACCGTAAAACCAAAATTAGGGCTTTCGGGTAGGAACTATGGTAGGGTGGTGTATGAAGCATTGAAAGGAGGTCTTGATTTTACCAAGGATGATGAAAACATTAATTCACAACCTTTTATGCATTGGAGGGAACGTTACCTCTATGTTATGGAGGCTGTGAATAAGGCCCAGGCAGAGACAGGTGAGGTCAAGGGGTCTTACCTTAACGTTACCGCGGCCACCATGGAAGAAATGTACAAACGTGCCGAATTTGCAAAGAGCCTGGGGTCTGTGATCATTATGATCGATCTCGTGATAGGCTATACGGCCATTCAATCCATGTCTAAATGGTGCAGGGACAATAACATGATCCTACACTTACACAGGGCGGGGCACTCTACCTATACCCGACAGCGTTCCCATGGGGTATCGTTCCGGGTTATTACCAAGTGGATGCGCCTGGCTGGAGTAGATCACATTCATGCCGGCACTATTGTCGGTAAACTGGAGGGTGATCCCAATACCACCAAGGGATACTATGACCTCTGCAGAGCGACATACAACGAACAGAATTTAGAACGCGGTATTTTCTTTGATCAAGACTGGGCCTCTTTAAACAAGGTAATGCCAGTAGCCTCGGGCGGGATCCATGCAGGCCAAATGCATCAATTGTTACACCTGTTGGGCGAAGATTGCGTTCTCCAATTCGGTGGTGGTACCATTGGGCACCCTCAGGGCATTGCGGCAGGAGCCACGGCCAATAGGGTTGCTTTGGAGGCTATGGTCCTGGCACGGAATGAAGGACGGAACATCATGGAAGAAGGTAAAGACATTCTCAAGCAGGCAGCTAAAAATTGTTTGCCATTGAAACAGGCGCTGGAAGTGTGGAAGGATGTGACCTTCAACTATGCCAGCACGGATAGTCCTGACTTTGTACCCACGGCAACAGTATCTTAACATTGTAAATTGATTTATTATGAAACTGACACAAGGAACATTTTCATTTTTACCTGATTTGACAGATGATCAAATTGGCAAGCAAGTACAATATTGCATCGACAATGGCTGGGCCATCAATCTTGAATTTACAGACGATCCCCATCCCAGAAACACCTACTGGCAGATGTGGGGGCACCCCATGTTCGATATTAAAGATGCTTCAGCCGTGATCTTTGAACTGAAGGAATGCAGAAAGGTCTACGACAATTACTACATCCGTCTTTCGGCTTTTGATAGTAGCCATGGGTGGGAGTCGGTAAAGTTGTCCTTTATCGTAAACCGGCCTAATGTAGAAGAGGTGGGCTTTCATCTGCAAAGAACGGAAGTAGATGGTAGGAACATTCGTTACACTACCCAGGCCTATGCCACCCAACATCCTTCTGGGAAAAGGTATTTGCAAAAGTAAAGGTGTACGGTTATGGCTTCCTCCGCATTGAATGATACTGAACTTTTTAACCTGGAAAAGGCCTATCGCGAATCCGGCATTCCGGAAGTCCTGGAAGAACTGGATAGTGAGTTGGTCGGCCTTGCCCCGGTTAAGAAGCGCATCAGGGAAACGGCCGCCTTGTTGTTGGTAAATAAGGCACGGAATGAGCTGGGTATCAGTACCACCAGCCCCACCCTGCACATGAGTTTTACAGGTAACCCCGGTACCGGAAAGACCACGGTAGCCCTTAAAATGGCTAGTTTGTTACACAAACTGGGTTACGTAAAAAGAGGGCATCTGGTGAGCGTGACCCGCGATGATCTTGTTGGACAATATATAGGCCACACCGCACCCAAAACCAAGGAAATTATTAAAAAGGCCATGGGAGGTGTGCTGTTTATAGACGAAGCCTATTATCTGTATCGTCCCGAAAATGAAAGGGATTACGGGCAAGAATCGATAGAGATATTGTTGCAGATCATGGAGAACGAACGGGATAACCTGGTTGTTGTCCTGGCAGGTTATGCAGATAAGATGGATAAGTTCTTTCAATCTAATCCTGGCTTCAGGTCGCGAATTGCTCATCACATAGATTTTCCCGATTACAATGATTCTGAACTGTTCACCATTTCAGAGAAAATGTTGGATGAGAAAAATTATCAGTTTGACAAAGAAGCGGCCAAGGCCATAAAAGAATATATCGTCATCAGAAGAAAGCAACCCCATTTTGCCAACGCGCGATCTATTAGAAATGCCCTGGACAGGGCCGTGCTCAGACAGGCGAACCGTCTGTTCAACTGCGAGAACAACAAAAACCTGAGTGCCGAAGACTTGAGCACCATAGTATCGGACGACATTTTACAAAGCAGGGTATTTAATGAACAAGGCAAAAGCAGAAAATCATCAAAAAAGATTATCAGATGAAAAAGTTTTATCCCGTCATAGCCGTAACAGGTTCCTCAGGAGCGGGAACCACAACGGTACAAAAGGCCTTCAACAATGTGCTCCGAAGAGAGGGTATTAAAGCTGTTTCCGTTGAAGGAGACAGTTTTCACCGATATACCCGAAAGGAAATGAAAAAAGTGGTAGCCGAGAAACAAAAGAAAGGTATTTACTTTAGCCATTTCAACAAGAACGCCAATTTGTTCGAAGAATTGGCCAATCTGTTCAAGACCTATCGCGAGACAGGCAATGGCAAGATACGCTACTATTTGCACAATCAGGAGGAAGCAGACCAATGGGGCCTGCGACCTGGCGAATTTACTGAGTGGATGGATATGGAGGAAGGATCTGATGTATTGTTCTATGAAGGGCTCCACGGTGGGGTTCAAGGTGTTTTTCCATACGTAGATCTTTTAATTGGTGTAGTTCCCGTGATCAATTTGGAATGGATCCAGAAAATACAACGAGACCGTGAAAAAAGAGGATATTCTACCAGAGAAATAGTAGATACCATAAAAAAACGTATTGATGACTATGTAGATTACATTACACCGCAATTCGAACACAGTCATATTAACTTCCAGCGGGTTCCGACTGTGGATACCTCTAACCCTTTTATTTCCCGGGATGTACCTACCGAGGATGAGAGTCTGATAGTGATTCGAATAAAAAAAGAAATCATCCTAAAATATAAAATAGACCTTACCTTTCTAAAGAGGATGATCGAAGGCTCTTTTATCTCGAGACGCAACACTATTGTTGTTCCGGGTACAAAAATGCAATTAGCCATGGAGGTCCTGGTGACCCCTATTGTAGAAGGACTCGTTAGGGAAGCCCGGGAAAATAGAGAACTGTACAGGAAAAAGCAGGGAAGAAAAACAGCGGTGTCTTCTACATTGCAGTAGCAGACATGAAATAAATGTACAGTTTAATATAAAGTCATTTAGATTCCGGCCTATTTATGTAACGCAATACGCTTATTGATTGATTTAAGGATATTGACTACATGCTGTAACCAACACTGCACATTGTTCATTGGATTCATTGTCAGAATCCAATAGTTATCGAGACATTCCTTAAATTTTGATTTTATTGCATAAATCCTATTCACCCCAAACTTACCTCAAAACTTTGCGCGTGGATCCTGTCCGGTTTTTGTAGTGTTCCGGTAGATAAGCGCTCGGCAAAAACCGGATAGGGCGCATGCTACTTTTGATTTGGAGCACTGTCCCGTTTTTTAACCCATTTCTGAAAATCTTTGTAAATGACCGGATGGTCTTTGAAATATTCCCCTAATTCGTTGATCCCCTTTTCCCTACCTTTTAAGAATGCAGCCTCCTTTTTATTTTCGAACTGGATAAAGTGATAGCCCAGATAACTGAACACAAGGGTATTCAAACTTATGACTACATATAACATTACACCTTCCCATTTGGGTGTCCATCTTGATTTTTTGATGGTTGTCAGCACACCCTTTATTTGCCCCTCATAGGCATCGGATATTCGTTGTTGTGAGCGTAGGTAATCCTTAAGGTGAAATTCAATATTCGACACATCGGCCTACACTTTCGTATTCCGCAATTTGTCCGTAAGCCCTTCCAACTTCTCAATAGAGGCATTGAACCCATTTATTTCCTGGGTAAGCACTTCCATGATTTCACCCAATTTTGCCATACGATTAAGTGCTTTTATAATGGCTTCCTTCTTAATCACCTCTGTTATAAAGTCCTCATAGGTGAATACATATCCTTTTGGCAATCTATTTATGGTATCTATTATGTATTCAGTAACTTTCAATGGGTTTAATTTTTTCAAATATTTAAAAAATGTCCAGTTTTTTATAAAATAAACTGGACAAATTATTAAATGAAAGTAATAGCTTGAAAAGTATTATTAGTTACAAACACATTTTATTTATTGGGAATAACCTTTTCAATGTGGTTGGCATCTTTAAATTTCTCTAAGGTTGTTTTGGTTTTATAAGCATAAACCAAAGATACTACTGAAATAAGAATTGCAAGAATGAAGGTAATAATTGCCCATTTAGGATAGACCCCTGCCTTTTTAAATAGAACTTCAAATCTTCTATATTGTCTTTCCTGTAGTTCACTTTGTCTTTTTAGTTGGTTATTATATTCTTCTAAAAGAGCCTTGATTTCCGAAAGGTCAATGGCGACTTTTGCATCTTTAATTTGATCATTAATAGTCTTCAACCTATTTACATCACCACGGAACTCTTCCAGTTCAGAAGTTAGCAATTCCATATACTCTTTAATTCTAGTCATTATTTCAATCTTTTAAATTCCAATCCCTACGTCAATAGAATGTTTCACAACTCGCTTTGCAATTTTCTTTACAATACTTAAAGCCAATCTTGGAGCTAAAGGAATAGCTTTATCTAAGACTTTTACTGGAGCTATGTTTTGTATTACATTATTTGATTTACAATAAAGCCGTTGCCCAATATTGCCTCCGGTCATATTACGATGTACTTCGCTCCCTTTCAAATTATAACCATTAAATTCAAATCTAAACCCTTGAATATTCCCTGCTTTATTGATACTTGGAAGTACTTTTACGCCATTGGTATGCATGGCTTTGATGTAATCATCAAAATTCTTTGGAGTAAATTGTTTTAAGGTCAGTTCATGTCTTCGCTTAATCTCCTGTCGAACTTCTTTCAATAAAAATTCCTTTTCGAACTGTACTTGTTTCACCGTAGTTAATTGCATTTGTTCAGCCACTTTTTCAGCAGCATATTGACTTCGTTTCCCAATGAAACTGTCATTATAAGCCACACCTCTATAATCAATACGATTCACGTATAAATGAATATGAGTATGCTCTTTATTTCTATGGACAAATGCAATAGCCTGCCTTTGCTCTAATTTCATTTCTTTCATAAATCGCTTACATATCATTTCTAAATCTTTTTGCTGTAATCGTTTTCCATCTTCTATGGTTGGACTTATGACAAAGGACAGAGTATTTTTTTGACAATGGTAGTTCTGGTCCTGGACCATTTTAAACTCTTGAGTTATCTCATTAGGATTGTCACCAATCAGTTCTTGTTTAAAGACAACTTCCGCTCCTTTTTCCTGATTCCATCCATAAGCTACGGAAGCTTGTGTATGGGCGATTGCTTTACCTTTTCCTATCATGGTGACAACTTTTGTAAATGTGATTTTATCTCATTGGCTAATCGATAGACTTCCTCTGTAAGTTTAGGATTGCGCTTGCGATACATATTACCAATGGACTTAAAGTTGTTATGAAACTTGACCAAAGTGCTATAGATAAGAATCTCATCTTCGGTCAATCGCTCAGTAATCTTCTTTTCAAACGCTACCCTTCTTAAATATTCACTGAGCGTCAGCCCACTTCTTTTCGCTCTGTTTTTCAATAACTTTTTTTCCATGGAAGTACACCTAAATTTGATCACGTCGGTTTTGCGCCTAAACCGACTCTTTTTTTCATTGCGACCATCGGGAGTAATCGAGATTGTGCCCACAGGCACACATCTCGAATTTGTTTGCAACAAATCTTTTTCACCGATATCTAAAAGAATAGTATCACCATCTTTTAAATGTTCTTCAGTTAGGTTAAGTATCGCTTTATTAACTGTTTTTGTGTTATGTTTTTTTGTTCTTAAATCCATGACATCAGCTTTTCATTTGCATCTTTATATCCTTTATAAAGCTCTCTACAATCATGTGATTGTGGACATTCATCCAGTAGATAATTTGTAGCCAAATCACCTGGGAGGTCATTATCTAAATAGAGAAGGATTTTTTCATAATCAGTTAGGATAGGAATCATCTTTTTTACAAATGCAACCGAATTAAGAACTAATAAGTCAACTTCTTTTATTTTCTCTTGTAGCATACTATCTAGCGAAAACAGATCGAACATGCCTTCGGTAACCAATACATTCTTATGACCATTATCTATGTAGCTAAATGTTTTGGGTGAAGTCGATGTTTTATAGTATTTATTTCTCAGTTCCCAACCGCCATCATTATTTCTTAAACCTAGCGCGAAAAATGTTTTGTCATTATTTTGATACCAGACCTCTTGACAATAGTTCTTTGCCGTGTTTAAAGGTATTTTTCTGTATGTAATATATTTCACTAATTCCAATCGCTGAATTGGTTCCACCTTTAGTATAGCTAAACCTGCACTTTTTTCATTAAGAACTGGTTGCTGTTGAAAAGAAAAAAGAGAAGTATTATCATTTAAAATAATCAATGCTTCCCGAACGGAGCAATTCAAAATTCGGATGATTAAGTCTATAACATTCCCACCAATACCTAACCCATGATCGTACCATCTATTTTTTAGCTTAGAAACTTTAAAAGAGGCTTGTGTTTCTGACCGCAGGGGACTTAGAAACCAAGCTTCTTTTTCCGATTCCTTTTTGGGAAAATGCTCGAATTTTGCCAGCACTTGAAGCAGGCAAAGATTTCGAGCTTTTTTACAGTTAATTTTTTCTTTTTTCATGAGCTCCTCATTTTTAACAACATTTTTGATGATTTGATGACAACCCCTCTGGAAACCCTATAAACATTGAGTTTTCTGTGTCATCGTTTTGTCATCACGTCATCATTTTTCAATTTTTTACATCTTTTTCTGTCATCACTTTTTATTTTGATGACAGAATGATGACAAAGTGATGACGGCCTTAAGCCCCATAAACACTGGCTTCGACTCAATCTGTCATCAATTCATCAAAATTTTGGACTAGGAAAGGCTTTTCTATGGTAAAATAGCGTCCTTTTGCATCTGCCAAATTCATATCTCCATCACTCCAAATCGTAAACTTTTGATACTTATTGGAATTGTCCTGATTCTTTAACTTCCAGTCTTTTTTTAATAACCTCCTGAGCTGCGTTAGATCTGTTTTAACTCTAGTTTTATTAAGTGCATGCAAGGCATCAATAGGGCAAAGGTGTACTTCTTCCAAATCAAATTTTTCCACGACACTTAAAATGATACTGGCCAACTCCTTTTCAACACGATTACGATTGTGTTGAACTAATTTTTTCAAAGCAATTGTTTTGATTTGCTGTGGGGTAAACCACATACGCGTCAAATGCCGGGTAGAGATTTGTCGATGCTCAAGAAAATAGAGAAAAGCAGGAATTTCAGAAATTAGCTTTTCCAGGTAATCTGTATGTTCTTTTTCTAGGACTGGAACTTTGATCACCCAGAACCGGGTTTCATTAGCATCAATTTTTATAAAGTTATCTTCATTATTACTACAAAGGATAAACTTCCCAAAGAATTCAACTTCACGTTTGTCCTTACCTTTGGCTTCTAACTTATTAATATTGGTAGTACTCAGATATTTGATTCGCTCCGTAAGTTCTTCCTTGTTAAAGAGAACTTCATCAATACAGATTAGTAATTTATTTGCCCAATCAGAATTGAATTGACTGCTAAAGCTGTCATTGGTTAAATATGTAAGGTTATTATCAAAGATCTCCTTTAGCCATTTCAAAAAGGTGCTTTTCCCTGTTGAACGCTCTTTTGATACTAAACAAAGAATAGGGAGCACTTGAATAGGCCTTACATATAATAATTGGAGATAGTCAAGTCCTAATTCGTATTGTTTGCCAAAAATGTGCTTTACAAAATTCAATGTGGTTTCTATCGAACCTTCTTTCGGTGTTTTGCTAAGAGGAGAGTAGATATTATAAAAGCCTTTGTACTCCTGTTTAAAATCAATATGATTTGGTATACAAGTAAATCCATCATACTTTGAGATTTTACTCAAATAAGACTTACCATGATCCTGCCGAATGGTTTCAATACTCCAAGAGACTAGAATTTCATTAAAGTGTCCAGCTATGGTAGGGGCTTGGACTTTTTTATAATAGGAGGTTCCTACCCTTATATATGGTATTACCTTCATGATGATGTGAATTAGATGTTTATTTTTTCTTTAAAACATAGTCTAATGCCATGTTCTCTATTTCACATTTGGATTTTCGGTCATTCCGTAAAAGCCATTCATTTAGGCGATTGATATCAAAAAATATCATTTTACCATTTGGTTTACTGTGAGGAATAATACCAGCGGAAGTTAATTTATAGAGATAGCTGCGTGATATACCCGTATAATCACACGCTTCTTCTAAAGTAAGTACTTGTTTAGAGCCTAATAATAAGCTCTCAATTCTATCGAGTTTTTCTTCTAGTTTAATAGTGTCCATTTTCTTCTATTTATAGATTAATAATGAACAAAGCGCTTTGTTTCTTTTTGTTGAATTCTTGAAATAAAAGTAAAAAGAAAGAAGGTACAAGGTTGGTTTTGTTTAATTTTTTTATTCACAAATAACTGATAAACAGTCAAATACATTCATTTAAGTGTAAATGAATCCAAAATTCATTAAGCTCATAAATTAAAGTTGTAAAGCGTTTGATTTGAAAGTAAATGAAATGGGCCTAAATGATGAAATATGAAGTTATTAACAGCAAAAACCTTAAAACTAGTCTTATTCAATGTTTTCAAGTTCTAGTTTTGGCACTAAATGCGCTGCTTCTTTCATTTTTTTATCAATAATTTTGGCATAAATCTCTGTAGTTCTTATTTCCTTGTGTCCTAGTCTTTTGGAAACTGTATAAATGTCAGCTCCATTTTCTAAAAGTAGAACAGCATTTGTATGCCTGGCGGAATGAAAAGTGATATGTTTAGTAATACCAGCAAACATGCACCATCGCAATAATTTTAGATTCATATGGGCACTATAATGAAGATTGGTAAACACGCGATCATTTGGTTCTTTCCGTTCTCCAAGCAATTCTCTTGCTTGTTTAGAAATATATAAATACTCCATTCCTTCCGTTTTTTTCTGCTTGAAAATGACACGAAAGATTTCATTTCCTGAACTATCTATTCCTTCATTCCTCACTTCAGACCAGGTTAATTTATTGATATCCGACCACCTTATACCGGTTAGTGCTGAAAATAGAAAGGCAGACTTTAATACCTTTACTTCACAAGGGGTTCTCGAGAGTTTTTGTAATTCTTCAGAAGTTAAATATTCTCTTTTGGATTCTGCCATGGTAAACCCTTTGACCTTCGTTATTAGGTTTTCTTTCATATAGCCTTCGTCAAAAGCAGCTCGTAATGCAGCTTTAAACTTGTTAAAGTAGGTGTGCTTTGTATTTTGAGCTAGATTCTTATTGCCTTTAGTTACTGCAACCGTATTCAAATATTTCTTGAACCCTTTTATGAAATCAATATCTACATCATTAAAGGTTATGTGTTTAGGACAGTACTTTTCCAAGTGCTTTTGTGCGGCTTCCCAATTGTCATAATTCCCTTTTGTCTCATAGCGTTCCTCTTTCTTTTGCTTATAAAAGTCTAATAAAGTGGTCTTACCTTTATGTTCACTCCGAATTCTGTACTTTCCTTGGTAAACTTCTGCTTTCCTGATTGCAAGAATTTGCTCAGCTAATTGGAGTTGCTCTTTATTCTTCTTCTTTTCAATGGCTGATTTTGGGTTAGTAACTAAATAGAGTTGTAAATACTCGTAATCTCTAAGGTGTTTGATTTTTCCGCTTTCTAGGGTTTGTATGCCTTTATAATATTCAATATATAGACTTAGTTTTCCTGTCCTTAATTTTTTCTTTCTTAAATGAACTTTTATCATAACGACACACTTTTTTGTGTCTCGCCAAATATGCGACACACATGAGACACAATAAAAGTATGAATATTATTAAATCAAAGGAAAATAAGACACAAAAAGTTTTTAACAATCATTTGATTTACAGTCATTTGAATGCAAATGGAACCAAATAAAATTAATATCTATTTTCCGATGCAGAAATTCGAAAAGATGTTGCCCAATAAATCATCTGTGGTTACACTTCCCGTAATTTCTCCCAAATGATAGAGTGCTTGACGAATATCGATGGCCATCAAGTCGCTAGAAAGATCCATATCCAAACCTTCCTTTACTTTTTGGATTTCTTCCAGAGCCTTCAATAGGGCATCATAGTGTCTACTATTGGTAATTATGGTAGTGTCTCCACTTAATGCTCCTGAATCCACAAGGGATAAAAGTTTGTCTTCGAGTTCAGAAATCCCTTCTTTAAATTTGGCAGAAAGAAACAGTACATTGGGGATTTCTTTTTTGATTTTATCAATCTGTATTTTACTTAGCAAATCCATTTTATTGCAAATGGGCAACAATTGCTTATTGGGGTATCGCTTTTGGATTTGTTCAAGCTCCGCTTTGTCAAAATTCATTCCTTCGAAAAGATAAATAATGAGCCGAGCCTTTTCAATTTTCTCGAAAGTGCGTTCGATACCAATTTTTTCAACAACATCCTCTGTTTCACGGATTCCAGCTGTGTCAATAAACCTAAAACCGATGCCTTTAATGCTGATATGGTCTTCCACTGTATCTCTGGTAGTTCCTGCAATTTCACTCACAATCGCTCTTTCTTCATTGAGCAAAACATTCAGCAAGGTTGATTTCCCAACATTGGGTTGGCCCACGATAGCTACAGGAATTCCATTTTTTATTACGTTGCCAAGGGCGAAGGAATCAATCAGTTTTTTGAGGACGTTGCTGATTCTGGTGAGCAGTTCGTTGAACTGGGTCCGGTCCGCGAACTCCACATCTTCTTGGGAAAAGTCGAGTTCCAATTCAATAAGCGAAGCGAAATTCAGCAGTTCTTGTCGCAGTTCTTGGATTTCGTTACTGAACCCACCACGCATCTGTTGCATAGCAATGTCGTGGGCTGCTTCGCTATCGCTGGCAATAAGATCGGCAACGGCTTCGGCCTGACTGAGATCCATTTTGCCGTTTAAAAAGGCTCTAAGCGTGAACTCTCCTGCTGATGCAGCACGACAACCATTGCGCAACAACAACTGAATAATCTGTTGTTGGATAAAAGGAGAGCCGTGACAGGAAATCTCCACCACATTTTCGCCCGTGTAGGAATGTGGCCCTTTAAAAATGGACACTAACGCCTCATCCAGAATTTTATCACCATCAACAATATTTCCCAAATGGATGGTGTGACTTTTCTGTTGCTCCAATTTTTTTCCTTTGATGGATTTGAACAGTTTGTCCACCAAGCTTATGGCATCCGGTCCTGAAACTCGAATCACTGCAATGGCACCTGTTCCAGAAGGGGTCGCCAAGGCTACAATGTTATCTGTGTACGACATGGATGCAAAAGTACAAATTCGCTGGTGTTTGTAACATTTTTAGTAATTTCTATACTAATAAGATGAATCATCAAAATCAATCAAAAATGGAAGTTATAAATCAAAAAGCAGTTAGAACGGACAACACTTTGTTGGCCGTGACGCATCTTACGCAACTTTTATCATATGTAACAGGCTTCGGTAGTCTTATTGTTCCCTTGATCATTTGGTTATCATCCAAAGACAAGGTAGAAGGAATGAACGAGCACGGAAAGGCTATCATCAATTTTCAGATTAGCCTTATTCTTTACATCATAATCAGTATTCCGGCCATTTTACTTTTGGGCTTGGGTATATTGGGCTTGATAGGAGTAGGGATCATTGGGTTCATCTTGCCCATCGTTAACGCAGTCAAGGCTGCAAATGGCGAATCTCCGTCTTATTTTATGACGATTAAATTTATTTAGTAATCGTATAAAGAATACAATTGGTTATTTATTAAAATAGACAACTATTCTGTACCTTCATACTTCAGTTTATTTTGAAATCAAATTGGAAAAAGTTGTAATAGTTGGAGCATCAGGACATGCCAAAGTTTGCATAGACATTTTGGAGAGATCCGGAGGATATGAAATTATAGGGTTACTGGACTCATTAAAACCTAAAGGTCTAAATGTTTTTGGATATCCCATTCTGGGAGATTTCAGCGTTATCCCTGATTTATTGGAAAATAATTCTGGACTAGAATTTTTTGTAGCCATAGGAGATAATTGGATTAGGCATCAAGTTGTTCAAAGTCTGAAAAAATTTCATCCCAAGGCGATATTTGTAAATGCAATTCATCCAGATGCAATTATAGGAAAAGGAGTTGAGTTGGGCAATGGAGTAATGATTATGGCAGGGTCTATTATAAATGCGGATAGTATATTAGGTGATTTCACCATAGTTAACACTAGGTCTAGTGTAGGCCATGAGTCAATTTTGAATAAGTTTAGCAGTCTTGCTCCAAACTGCACTTTGGGAGGAAATGTTGAGGTTGGTGAATATTCGGCAATTTCCTTAAGCTCAACCATTTTAAATGGAAGAAAAATTGGAAAGCATACTATTGTTGGTGCCGGATCACTATTAACAAAAGATGCAGAAAAGTTTGCAGTTTATTATGGTGTGCCAGCAAAATTTATTAGGCAGAGAGAAAAAGGTGACAAATACTTATAAAGCAATAACTAATAAGATTTTCGGTTTATTCTAAATATTAAATCAACCCTGAAGAACTGTTCCCCCTAAATAAGTTTTGATAAAATGTATTTTTTATGGCTGTTATGAACGCTTTGAGGAGAAAGATGTTTTGGTATATGGATACTCTCAAAGGCTCTCCGATTAAAGATTATTATCAAGAAATAGGTGGCATACAGGATACTCCATTGGATTCTGAATCTATCAAAGCCAAGGAAAAAAACTTGAAAAAGTTATTGAACCATACTGTAAGTTCAACTTCCTTCTATAAGGATTTTTGGGAATATCGATCGTTGCATGACTTTCCAGTGATTAATAAAAAAATGATTCAAGATAATTTTGAATTGTTTAAATCGGATAAGTTTAAGATAGATACCTTGTTTAAAGTATCGACCAGTGGTTCAACAGGTGTTCCTTTTAAACTGTATCACAATAAAGATAAGAGACGACGTAATACAGCCGATGTTCTGTTTTTTTCTGAGAAATCTGGTTATTCCATTGGTAATCTACTTTTTGAACTGGAAGTTTGGAGGGGACATAACAAAAGAAGGAAAATAAAAAATTTGCTTCAAAACACCGTTCAGTTCGATATTTCAAAATTAACGGATGACAGAATAGAACATTTTCTGGGACTTTTGGAAAATTCGGACCAGCCTAAAAGTATTCTTGGGTTTCCTTCTGCATTGGAGCAAATATGCAATTACATTAATACCAACGGTGTTGAACCAAGAATTAAAAACCTGAATGGTGTAATTGCCAATTCGGAATATTTAAATGACTACACTAGGAATGCCGTTGAAAATTTATTGGGAGGTCCCATATATTCAAGATATTCCAGTGAAGAATTGGGAATAATTGCCCATCAGACAAAATCATCGGGTAAGGATTTTGAGATAAATTGGGCAAGTTACTTTGTTGAAATATTGGATATGGACAAAGATATTAACGCCCAAGAAGGGCAATATGGTAGATTGGTTATAACGGATTTGTTCAACTATTCAATGCCATTGATACGGTACGATACAGGAGATATAGCGATGTTTAAAGAAGGAAACAACCGTTTGTTGAAAACTGTTGAAGGAAGGATGATGGATATGGTATATGACACTAAAGGAAATTTACTTTCATCCTATGTGGTTTACACTAAATTTTATCCTTTTTATGATTTATTAAATCAATATCAGTTTATCCAGATAGGGCAAAAAGAATATCATATTAAATTAAATTTAAAAGGGGAATTTAATTTTAAAAATGAATTGGTCGAATCTGTGAAACGTGATTTTGGAGAGGATGCGAAAATTTCCATTGAACTGGTTGATGGAATCCCCCCATTATCATCAGGTAAAAGGAAAAAAGTGGTGAACGAATACAAAAAAAGCTAGAGCTTTGCTCTAGCTTTTTTTAATTCTATTTACTGTGAAAGAATTATTCCACATCCTCACCATCTGTACAAACTACAGTGTGGGCAATTACATAAATATCTCCAGATAGATTTTCCTCTATGTAATATTGTCCTGGAGCAACTGTTGGAACTCCGTTATCCATTGGGAACATGTTACTTCCTGCGTAAGTATGGGTTTCTGAAGCCGTGTAGCCTTCATCAATGTTGTATGTCACTGAAACTTCACCTCCAACATAAGTTACATCAACAGTTCCTACCAATTCTCCTTTCTCGATATCACATTGACCAGCAGCTGCGTATATTTCATAAGTTTCTTCGGTACCTTCAGCCAATGGACCAATGCTCCATCCCCAACGATTAAATCCTTCTCCAATAAAACATGTGTTTCCATCAGTTCCTCTAGCAAAAGCAGTTTCGCAAGATGGTTCTGGCTCACATTCCATTGGAATGGATATAATCACGCTTTGCACACTACTATCTGTTGGAATAAGTACAACCCCTAATTGGTCACCAATACCTGGCTCATATCCATCTCCATTTGCCATTGCCTGATCAATTATTTCTTGAGCTCTGGCTATATCCCAGGGATCTAAGTTCGAACAAGTAGCGCAATTTATAGTAAGGGCGTCAATCAGCACCCACATCGCATATTGTACATCACCATAAGTATAGGTGCCTCCCACGGTACTTTCTTGTCCGACAAAATTTTGATTTAAAATCCAATTTATCATATCAAAATTTTCCGGTTGTTCAATACCGCTTTCAGGAAGTACATCGTAGCTCGAATAAACATTTCCTTCAAAGCATTGAGATTCATTCAATGAGGTGTCGAAATCCATACACCATGCATCATAATTACCTGCAAGTTCAGTATCATTAATAGCTAAATCAAAATAGGCTCCACTTGCATTGACACCCTTGGCGGTTACGCAAGCATTTGCTAATGAAGGTAATGTTGGGAATAAATCCACAACACATTCTTCTGAATCTCCATTATTGTTGTTTTTCTCGGCCTTGATTTTGCCTTTTCCCGCAATAGCTTCCAAGTTTTCACCGCCAGCAGGTTCTACCTCGCAGGAGAAGAAGGTAAATGCAAAAATAGCAAATACGGCTAGTGTTAATTTTTTCATGATCAATAGTTTAAGGTTTTGTTTCATCTTGTTAAAATTATCCAAAATCTTAAAACTGAAACCATTTAGGCGATGAACGATAGAATTCATCGACAAACCACATGATATGGAAATTAACCCTTGTAAATCAATAAGTTGTGTAGGAATTTACCTTAGTTGTTCAGCATAACCGGCATCACCAGCATAGTAACATGCTCGCCTTCATCTAATCCATCAATGGGGGTAAGGATGCCCGCTCTGTTCGGTAAGCTCATTTCCAATGATACTTCATCAGAAGACAAATTGTTCAACATTTCCAAAAGGAATCTGGAGTTGAAACCTATCTGCATATCGTCTCCTTGGTAGGAGCACGACAATCTTTCTTCCGCTTTATTGCTGTAATCCACATCTTCGGCAGAAATATTCAATTCTGCGCCAGCAACTTTTAAACGAATTTGGTGTGTGGTCTTGTTCGAGAAAATGGAAACCCTTCTAACAGAGCTCAAAAATTGATTTCTGGCGATGGTGAGCTTATTCGGATTCTCCTTTGGAATTACCGCTTCGTAGTTCGGATATTTTCCATCAATTAGGCGACAAACCAATTCTGTATTGTCAAAATAGAACTTTGCGTTACTGTCGTTATATTCTATGGTTACTTCGGATTCTGAACCTGCCAAAATCCCTTTCAATAACGTCAAGGGTTTTTTAGGCATAATGAATTCAGCCACTTCGGAAGCTGAAACATCTTGTCGTTGATATTTTACAAGTTTGTGGGCATCCGTGGCCACAAAAGTCAAATTCTCTGGAGAAAACTGAAAAAACACACCGCTCATTACGGGGCGAAGGTCATCGTTTCCTGCAGCGAATATGGTTTTGTTGATAGCAGTTGCCAAAATATCACCCAATAGGGTAGTGGAGCTTGGGTTGGAAACTTCCACTGCTTTTGGGAATTCAGCACCATCAGCATATGCCAAAGCATATTTACCGTGGTTGGAACTGATTTCAACCGTATTGTTATCCTCAACAACAAAAGTTAAAGGTTGTTCAGGAAATGTTTTTAGGGTATCCAACAACAAACGAGCGGGAACTGCAATGGTGCCCTCGGAGTCGGAATCCACTTCCAAAACCGTGCTCATGGTGGTTTCCAAGTCAGATGCAGAAACGGTCAGTTTACTTTCTTTAAGGTCGAACAAAAAATTGTCCAGGATAGGCAAGGTGTTACTATTGTTGATAACTCCTCCCAAAACCTGCAGTTGTTTCAATAAATATGTACTGGATACGATAAACTTCATCAACGAAATACTTTAGTAAAGTTGCTTTTTTAGCAGTTTTCCCTTCAGTAAGGGTATATAAAATCAATAAAAACAAATATATCCCAAATGGATTTAGCAGAGAAACAAATTTATCAACAGTTAAGTGGTAAACTTGCGCTTTCTGTAGTAGCTAAAAAACAAACCGAACAACAAGGTTAAAACCACTGGTAATCCAATGTTTACAAGCTGCCACTTGGTTTTTTGTTCTGCTATTTTTTTGACATCCAAGAGTGGGATGGATACTTTCTTGTTTCGAATGTTAATAAGCCCCGTATTGTCCAAAAGGTAATTTGTGCTGTTCACCAAGAATTCCTTGTTACCATAGAAGCTGTTGGTCCATTTATCATAACCCAATTCCAACGGTCTACCGTTACGTATTTGGTTTTTGATGACATCACCATCGGAAATAACGATCATTTTATTTTCAGGACCTTCTTCCAAAGTATTTTGGAGTTTTAGAGGCTTCACTCTGTTCTTGTACATTGAGGTGAAGCTCCCTTCAATAAGCACCGCTAAGGGTTGGTTGCCATTAGTGTAAGTTTCCCTGTCAGGCTGTTGGTTGATCATATCCAAACTCACAATTCTGGGAATTCCATCAGTCTTGGAAAGTGGAGAACTCTGCAGTAAAATCGTTTTCTGGTAATCGTTTTCCAATACGTCCATTGGACTTGTAAACTGAAAACGAACCGCTTCAATATTGGTATTGATAGGATGGTTGTTCTGCGAAAAAACCATCGGGTAATAAAACCAAGGTAGGGGATTATACTGTGAATCGTTTCCTTCACCAGAAGCCAAAACAATTTGAGTAAAATATAGATCGTTTACCAAAACGGGATTGATTCTAACCCCATATTTGAAGAATAAATCCTTCAAATTAAGATCTCTGGGAATGGCAATGGCCTCGCCGCCACCAGCATAAATGCTATCCATTTCCATGTTTACTTGGTCCACCATCCAAATGGATTTACCACCTTGAACCATATATTGGTCCATTACATATTTTTCCTGATCGGTAAATGCCTCTGTTGGTTTTGCAATAATGGCCAAGTCAAATCCTTTGAGTTGATCCAAAACGTTTTGCGGATTGGTTGCTACTGAATCCAACGTAATGGCGCCAATATTGTAATAATCGCGAATCGTGGTGAGGTAATCGGCGATGAAAATATCATCCAACTCTCCATTTCCTTTGATGACGGCAATGCTCTTTTTTTCTTCAATGCTCAATTTGGTAAATGCATCCGCAAAGGCATATTCCAGTTGCTGAACCGAGTTGTTTATGCGCTCTTCAGCCGTGGAACCCAATTTATTTTTGAGCAATGGTACTTTTACGGTCTGGTCCTTGTAATTGACCATGGCCCAAGGGAAAACCAGCTCGTTGGATACCTTCCCGTTTTCCTCAACGGTCACATTGGCGGGTTGCAATCCCAAGCCTTGTAATTGGGCAACAGTTTCCTGTGGATTTTCGGCATCTGCCAAAGGATCCACCAAATTGTATTTAATGTTGCTGTTTTTTGACCCGAAGGATTCCAATAACTGAACGGTTTCCGCTTTCAGTTTGGAGAATTCTGCGGGAATGTTTCCATCCAACAGCACATCCACGATAACGGGCGTTTTAAATTTTTGAGCCACTTCAACAGCGGCTTCGGAAAGTGTATAACGTTTATCTTCTGTAAGGTCAAAACGGGTGTAGACAAAACTAGCCAATAGGTTGATGAGCACAACCGCTACAATCACTTTTAATATGGATATGAAAAACTTTCCCATTACCTTGGTAATTGTTTTAAACGTTGAAAAGTGAGATATAAAAACAATAGTGTCAAGGATATGAAATAGACCAGGTCTCGCGTGTCTATCACGCCTCTTGCAATGCTATCAAAATGTGATTGTGCTCCCAATGCTTGAATTATTTGTTGCGTTTCGCCGTTCGAAAACAAGGAAGAAGCGGCATCAAACCCGTTAAAAATCAGGAAGCAAACCAAAATACCCACCAAAAAGGCGATAATTTGATTGTCCGATAGGGTAGAAGCAAATATTCCGATGGAGGTATAGCAGGCCATCAAAAACAATAATCCAAAGTAAGAGCCCAGCACAACACCGAGGTCATAATTGCCTTCAACCATTCCCAGTCCTGAGATGGCAAAAACATACACTATGGTTGGGATAACGGCAATGACGCAAAGTAGAAATGCACCCCAGAATTTACCTAGGACCAATTTCCAAATAGAGATGGGTTTAATCAACAATAGTTCCAGCGTTCCCATTTTGCGTTCTTCCGAAAAACTCTTCATGGTAATGGCGGGCACCAAAAAGATGAAAATCCAAGGGGCCAACAAAAAGAAGTTGCTCAAATCGGCAAAGCCATAATCGAAAATATTGTATTCGCCCTTAAATACCCAAAGGAATAGCCCGTTGAGCAGTAAAAAAGAACCCACGATCAAATAACCGATGGGCGATGTAAAAAAGGACCGTACCTCTCTCTTAAAAATTGCAAACATTAAGATGGGTTTGTTGATTGAATTTTAGTAACGCTCCAAGCTTCGGGTTTATCGGAGAACAATTTTTTGGTATTGCCCCAAACCCCTTTAAAGAAATCCGAATTCCTATAATTGTTCAGGTGCGATTCCGCATCCCAAAAACTATAGGTGAAAAATATGTTGGAATTATTGATGTCTTGATACAGCTCTACCATATTACATCCTTCAAAAGCCAAGATCCCATTTTTAGATTCTTCAAAGATTCGCTCAAAACTAGCAATATTTTCGGGTTTAAAAGTCAGTTTTACTATGCGTATCAACATTTAGAGGAAATTTATGGTTACGGTATCCCTGTAATTCAGCCCAAGAAGGGTGGAGGCACCCCCAACGGAATTAAGGTCACTTTTATAAATAGCGAGTTCTATATAGCCTGCAGAATTGAACAGGGCCAAGGCATCACCCGGGCCTTTGCGTTGGTTTCTTTCTAACTCGTAATTAATGATACCATTATAGCTTTGATGTACTTGCTTTATTTTGGTAGTTCTGGCGATAATCTCAAAATCCCTACCGCTTCTGTAGGCCTCAAAAAGACTTTTCTGAATGTTGGTAACTACGTTTCCGTAGTTATCAATATAAATCACATTGCCAGAAATGGTTTTGCCTTGATTTGTAATTCTTGGTTCAAAATCGCGTAGTTCTTTCAAACGTTCCAAAGGTCTACCAATAACTTCCAATTTACCACCACGAGCAATGTGGCAGGCCACCTGAACAAATATGTTAAGCACGGGAAAAGCACTGGGTTCGGTATTTGGTAAATTGATTTCCACCACTTTTTCGGGCTGCACCTCAGAAGTTATCAAGGAAATAACCCCGCTATTGGCACTCACAAAATAGTGCCCGTCCACCTGAACTACGATATGCTCGTTTTCAGGTGATATTTCCGAATCCACACCCACAATATGTACCGTTCCTTTTGGGAACGATTGGTATGCGTTTTTGAGGATATAGGCGCATTCCTGAATATTGAAAGGACTGATGGCATGCGAAATATCAACAACGGAAATCTCGGGGAGATTGCTCAGTATTGCCCCTTTAACGGCACCCACAAAGTGATCCTTATATCCAAAATCTGTAGTTAAGGTTATAATGGCCATGCAATACTGTTAATATGTTTTTCCGCGTTCAAATTGATTTTTGGTTAAGTTTGTTTGTAAAATTAGTCAAAAAAGAAAGAATAAAATTCTTCAAAAACAACTGTAACACCTCACTATTTTTGAACGAACTTGTAATAGAACTTACGGAAATCAGCCCCCAGGAATTTTTTGGGCAACAAAATGCCAACATTGAGTTGCTTAAAAAATACTTCCCAAAACTTAAGATTGTAGCAAGGGGCAACAAAATAAAGGTATTTGGCGATGAAGAACTTTTAGAAGAGTTCGACAAACGTTTTGACGAACTTACAAGTCAGTTTGCCAAGTACAATAAGCTCGATGAAAATATGATCGAGCGGATACTCACCAGTACAAGCAAAGCGGATTACACTTCTTCTTCCAGCAGTGGTGATGTTTTGGTACACGGAGTAAGTGGTAGGTTGATAAAGGCCCAGACTGCGAACCAAAGACGTATGGTGGATGCCTGTAAAGTCGATGATATGGTGTTTGCCATTGGTCCAGCGGGAACAGGAAAAACCTATACGGGAGTCGCTTTGGCCGTAAAAGCTTTAAAAGAAAAGCAAGTACGACGAATTATCTTAACCCGTCCCGCAGTGGAAGCAGGGGAGAACCTTGGTTTTCTTCCGGGTGACCTTAAGGAAAAGCTAGATCCGTATATGCAACCTTTGTACGATGCCCTTCGGGATATGATTCCTTCTGAAAAATTAGAAAAATATATTGAGGACGGCACCATACAAATTGCCCCGATGGCCTTTATGCGAGGTCGTACCTTGGACAATGCCTTTGTAATCTTGGACGAGGCACAGAACACTACGCATGCTCAAATGAAAATGTTCTTGACCCGTATGGGAAAGAACGCCAAGTTTTTGTTGACCGGCGACCCTGGGCAGATAGATTTGCCACGAAGGGTAATTTCAGGGTTGAAGGAAGCTTTGCTTATTTTGAAAAATGTGGATGGCATCAGTATTATTTATTTGGATGATAAAGATGTGATCCGACACAAATTGGTTAAAAAGGTGATTGATGCCTATCAAAACATAGAGCACCAAAATCAATTCTAAAGAAAATTATGGGAATGAATACGCTGATGTCCACGGATTTTAACTTTCCTGGGCAAAAATCTGTTTATAAAGGAAAAGTAAGAGAGGTTTATACCTTAGAAAATGATGTTTTAGTAATGGTTGCCACAGATCGTTTGTCTGCATTCGATGTGGTAATGCCCAAAGGAATTCCGTTTAAAGGTCAAATATTAAATCAAATTGCCACCAAAATGATGGAGGCAACCACAGATATAGTTCCCAACTGGTTGATGGCCACTCCAGACCCTAACGTGGCCGTAGGGAAAGCTTGCGAACCCTTTAAAGTGGAAATGGTGATACGAGGCTATATGTCTGGTCACGCTGCACGCGAATATAAAGCAGGTAAAAGGTTGCTTTGTGGTGTTCCCATGCCCGAAGGGATGAAGGAGAATGATAAATTCCCCGAACCTATAATTACACCGGCTACAAAAGCCGAAAAGGGAGATCACGACGAGGATATTTCCAAAGAAGATATTCTGAGGCGTAACATTGTTTCCAAGGAAGATTACGAAGTCTTGGAAAAATATACCCGAGCCCTTTTCCAAAGAGGAACTGAAATAGCTGCAGAGCGCGGACTGATTTTGGTGGATACCAAATACGAATTCGGGAAAACCAAAGAGGGGGAAATCGTACTGATTGATGAGATTCACACTCCCGATTCATCTAGGTATTTTTATGCTGATGGGTACCAAAAGCGTCAAGAAAAAGGAGAACCCCAAAAACAACTTTCCAAGGAATTTGTGAGGCAATGGCTTATTTCCAATGGTTTTCAAGGCTTGGAAGGGCAGTCAGTTCCCGAAATGTCCGATGACTACATCGAATCGGTTTCCAACCGTTATATTGAACTCTATGAAAACATCACGGGAGAACAATTTGAAAAAAGTGATATTTCCAACCTTCAGGAGCGTATCCTGACCAATGTAACTGCATATTTAGCAAAATAACCAACCAAAATTGTGATTTGACCAATAAACTAAAGGGAATTCTATGAATTCCCTTTTTTTATTCCAGCTGTTCTAATAAATATTTAAAGCTAATTTGATATATTTATGCTAATTAAGTATATCATAAATGGAAAGCTGTCCAAATTGTTCGTCCACAGAGTTTACCAAAGCCGGAATTGTCAAGGATAGGCAACGCTATAAATGTAAGTCCTGCGGCTACTATTTTACGGTCCCTAAATTAGGCAAGCAAATTGACGACTATTTTGTAAACAAGGCGCTACAGCTCTATTTGGAAGGATTGACCTATCGTGAAATCGAACGGATTCTAGGAGTTTCACATGTGTCTGTTATGAATTGGGTGAGGAAATATAACATTAAGCGTCCCTATAACTCAAAATACCATCCCACCTATAAAATATTAAACCACACAGAACTTCAAAAATACTTTCAAAACCCTGAAAACCTAAAAGGGGCAGGGCAATTGGTAACGGAGCTTGGAGATAAGTTTATGCTTATAAAATGGGACAGGTTTAAAGATTAAATATATTTAATTAGCATTTATATATACGGATTTTTATTTCAGGCCATTTTTTTAGGATGTTCGTAGAGCACATAACTATCTAACATCCAAACTGAAATGAAAAAAATATTTATTGGAATGGCGTTCGCTCTCCTGTTCATTCCTAAATCATTTTCACAGGGAAACACCGAGTACACCGGGGGGTTCAAAATCAACTTCAACGAAGATGGCTCCAAATATCTACGGATGATAGCATGGGGTCAGTTTTGGGCCCAATACAATGACAATGCACCAGAAGATGAGAGTAATATCAACCTCAGTGTTAGAAGGGCAAGGTTGCTCACATTTACACAGTTGAACAAAAAGTTTTTGGTGCTTTCCCATTTTGGACTTAACAGTTTGAATGGTAACAACCTGAGTGCAACTGGGAAAGGAGATTCTTCTCAGCTATTTTACCATGCTTTTTGGGGTGAATGGCAAGTGGCCAAGAATTTTTATGCAGGAACTGGGCTTCATTATTGGAATGGTATTTCTCGTTTAAACAATAGTAGCACTCTAAATTTTATGACGTTGGATAATAATCGCCAGTCCTGGGCGGTACTGGGGCTTAGTGATCAATTTGCCCGTCATTTGGGGGTCTATATAAAGGGTAGATTCGGAAGATTACAGTATAGGGTTTCCTTCAATGAGGCCATCACCAATACGTTAGATGCTGCCAATGACCCCACACCAAATGGTAGAGCTGTTTATCGTGGTCGTGAGCTATTAGGTTCTGCGGATGCAGGTAAAGTATTCCAAGGCTATTTTGATTATCAGTTCTTGGATGAGGAATCCAATTTTCTTCCTTATAAAGTTGGCACCTATTTAGGAAGTAAGCGAGTATTTAATGTAGGTGCAGGTTTTTTTACCCATAAAAATGGAGTTGTTGTGATGGACGGTTCAGGGAGTTTGGAAGGGGAAGACGTAAACATTTTTGCAGTGGATGCTTTTTATGATACTCCACTTGGTGAAGATGGTTCAGCAATAACAGCTTATGCAGTTTTTCAGAATAACGATTATGGTCGTAACTTCAGCCTCGGACCATACGGTACTGGAAACATGGTTTATGGACATGTAGGCTATTTAATTCCTAGTGCTCCGGACAACTCAAGAATTCAGCCCTATTTGTCCTATCAAACACGAACAATAGATGCAATTGATGACAACGCCACAAGATTGGGACTAGGGATTAATCTCTTTATGACCGGGCATCATTCCAAATTAACGTTGGAGTATGCCAATTCCAAAGTTGGAACTGGCAATAGTAATGGTGTGGTCACATTGCAAGCACAGATTTATTTATAAACTAAACAAACCAACAAATTATGTTAGAAAAACAAAAAAAGGCCACGGCCTATTGGAAAGAGAACCTGAGATACTTGGTCATTCTACTGGCCATCTGGTTCTTGGTCTCCTACGGAGCAGGTATCATCTTTAAAGATGCCTTGAACAATATCCGTATCGGTGGATTTAAACTAGGATTCTGGTTCGCACAACAAGGGTCTATCTATGTATTTGTCATTCTCATTTTTGTGTACGTACGCCTGATGAACAAATTGGACAAAAAATACGGGTACAACGAAGATTAACTAACCAACAAAAATTTTAAATTATGAGTGATGAACAAATTTGGATCTATGTCTTGGTCGCACTATCATTTGGTCTTTATATAGGAATTGCAATTTGGTCCCGAGCGGGCTCCACTAAAGAGTATTATGTGGCTGGGGGAGGAGTTTCCCCACTGGCCAATGGTATGGCTACAGCAGCGGATTGGATGTCAGCGGCCTCATTTATTTCCATGGCTGGTATCATATCCTTTGCCGGGTACGATGGTGCTGTATATTTAATGGGATGGACCGGAGGTTATGTGCTTTTGGCACTGCTTTTGGCCCCTTACCTTAGAAAATTTGGAAAATTTACTGTTCCTGATTTTATCGGAGAAAGGTACTACTCCAAAACTGCCAGAATTGTTGCGGTTGTATGTGCCCTTATTGTTTCATTTACCTATGTGGCAGGTCAAATGCGTGGCGTGGGTATTGTGTTTTCAAGGTATTTGGAAGTTGATATCAATACCGGGGTTGTCATTGGGATGGTAATTGTTTTGTTCTATGCCGTTCTGGGAGGAATGAAAGGGATTACCTATACCCAAGTTGCACAGTATTGTGTGTTGATTTTTGCCTTTATGGTCCCGGCTATTTTCATTTCCATTCAAATGACGGGTAATCCAGTGCCACAACTTGGTTTTGGAAGTACCTTATCAGATGGTTCTGGTACCTATCTTTTGGATAAGTTGGATGGACTTTCCACCGAACTTGGTTTTGCGGAATATACTGATGGTTCAAAAAGCTTGGTTGATGTGTTTGCCATTACTTTGGCCCTAATGGTGGGTACAGCGGGACTGCCCCACGTAATTGTTCGTTTCTTTACCGTAAAACGGGTAAGAGACGCTAGAAAATCCGCAGGACTGGCTTTATTGTTCATTGCCATTTTATATACCACTGCACCCGCCGTAGCTGTTTTTGCAAGAACTAATCTGATCGAAACCGTTAGTGGCAAGGAATATGATAAGATGCCTGAATGGTTCAGCCGTTGGGAAGCTACAGGGTTAATAGGACATGAGGATAAAAATGGGGATGGCATAATTCAATATGTGGCCAACCCAGAAGTAAATGAATTATCGGTTGACAGGGATATCATGGTATTGGCAAATCCCGAGGTGGCAGATTTGCCTGCATGGGTAATTGGATTGATTGCCGCTGGGGGTCTTGCAGCTGCTTTGTCCACCGCTGCTGGTTTGTTACTTGTAATCTCTTCTTCTGTTTCGCATGATTTGATTAAAAACGTACTTAAACCGGACCTTTCAGAAAAAGGAGAGCTTTGGGCAGCAAGACTTTCAGCTGCCGTTGCGGTTGTAATTGCGGGTTATTTTGGAATTAATCCACCGGGATTTGTGGCAGCAGTGGTCGCCCTGGCCTTTGGTCTGGCCGCAGCATCGTTCTTCCCAGCTATTATCTTGGGAATTTTCTATAAGAAAATGAACAGCAAAGGAGCAATTTCAGGAATGGTCGTAGGGCTTTGTCTGATGCTTTTCTATATGTTGAAGTTCAAATTTGGAATTTTCGATGGAGGAAAAGAAGCTGTACCCGGACTACAGGAAAGCTGGTGGTTTGGTATTTCTCCCGAAGGATTTGGAACTATAGCCATGGTAGTCAACTTTATAGTGGCCATTGTAGTGAACAAATTCACTCCAGAACCACCGGAAGAAGTGCAGGAAATAGTGGAACACATAAGAATACCTAGTGGTGCAGGTGATGCAGCATCACATTAATTAGTTGGTTGTGAAAAAGCGGTGTGGTATAGTTTTGCCGCACCGTTTTTTGTAATTTTAAGTCGGTTACCATGCAGATAAAAATGAAGAAGCGACATCAGCAGAAATTGATACTTATTTCTATAGTTCTTTTCTTTTTATGGAATGTACCATTTGTCACCATTTTTGATGGTGATGCTGAGATTTTGGGTTTCCCTATTTTCTATGTTTTTATCTTTTCGAGCTGGCTGTTCTCCATTGTTTTGGCCTATATTATTTTAAAAAGGTTCTATGAGTAGTTATGTTGTAGGACTTGTTATTGTATTGTATTTGGCCATGCTATTTGTATTGGCCTATTTTGCTGAAAAGAATCCAAAGGGAAAATGGGTAAGTAATCCATACGTCTATACACTCTCATTGGCCGTTTACTGTACGGCTTGGACGTATTATGGCAGTGTCGGAATAGCTTCTAGTTCTGGTATTAGCTTTTTGGCTGTTTATTTGGGTCCGGTAATAGCTTTACCACTTTGGACTGTGGTAATGCGCAAGGTAATAAGGATTTCAAAGCAGCACAAAATATCCAGTATTGCTGATTTTATCTCCATGCGCTATGGTAACAATAGATTGTTGGGAGCATTGGTTACCATTACATGTCTGTTTGCAATTATTCCATATATCTCTTTACAGTTAAAAGCAGTTTCGGAAACATTTTCATTGATATCAACTAAGGAGAGTTATGTTTCTACTGGTTTTTTTGATGATTCTACTTTTTATATTGCTTTGCTCATTGCCGTGTTCGTTGCATTTTACGGAACACTTTCCACAGATACATCACAGCACAAAAAAGGGATAATTGCCACAGTGGCACTGGAATCGATTCTAAAATTATCGTTTTTCTTGGCCATTGGCATTTACGTAACCTTCTATCTTTTTGACGGTACATCCGATGTATACACTCAGGCAAGTTTGCAGGATAATCTGGAGCAGTTGACTTCTTTCGGTGGGCTCGAGAATGGATTTAACTGGCTTTTCACCATTTGCCTCTCTTTCTTTGCTATATTCCTGTTGCCCAGACAGTTTCATGTTGCTGTTGTGGAGAATGATAACGAAAGCTATTTACGGAAAGCCATTTGGTTGTTTCCCTTATACCTTTTGTTGTTCAATGTGTTTGTGATATTTATCGCGTGGGCAGGAAACATAAGTCTTCCCGAAACTGTGAATCATGATTATTACTCACTTTTGCTGCCATTACAGCGGAATAATTATGGATTGGCGCTCCTTGTTTTTATTGGTGGATTTACCACTGTAATTTCCATGATTGTTGTATCCACGCTGGCACTTTCCACCATGGTAAGTAACAATATCGTAATCCCTTATGGCTTCATTAAAACATTGGTAGAAGGTAATCCTGAAGAGAACACCAAAAGAATCAAGAACATCAGGAGGGTTGCTATTTTTCTTTTGATCATTATCGCATACTTCTTTTATGTAAAGTTTTCGGTTCAGCTTTCACTGTATTCCATCGGGTTGATATCATTTGTGATTATAGCACAACTCGCTCCTTCGTTTTTTATGGGACTTACTTGGCGAAGAGGTACTGCCAGAGGAGCAGAAATTGGCATTTTGGTTGGTTTGGCCATCGTTTTTTATACCCTTTTTCTGCCTATTATAAGTCAAGTGGTGATGCCGAATGTCAAATTTGTGGAAGAAGGCCTGTTCGGTTATGCTTGGCTTCAACCCACACATTTGTTCGGCTTGGATTACCTAACACCGGAAAGCAATGCCTTTTTATGGAGTATCTCTTTCAATACGTTGACTTTTGTTGGATTCTCTCTGCGTACCAAGGGTAATTATAGGGAACGAAATTACGCCGAGATGTTCGTAAACCACGAAAACTATGGTAATCTTCAAGAGGGAGGGTTTATCTGGAAAGGAGAAGCCTATGTAGCCGATATAAAACGATTATTGAACAGGTTTTTGGGAGAACAACGTACCGATAGGGCCCTTCAAATTTTCAATAAAAAGTACAACATATCAGAAACAGAGGAACGAGCGGATGCAAGATTGATCAACTTCTCCGAAAAATTGTTGACAGGAAGTATAGGTAGTGCTTCCGCCAAAATATTATTGTCATCAGTATCCAAAGAAACACCTATAAGTTTGGTAGAGGTACTCAATATTTTGGAAGAAAGTAAGGAAACCAAAGCAAGTAATAAATTGCTGGTCGAAAAATCTAAAGAGCTTTCTGCTATGGCACATCAATTAAAAGCGGCCAATGAAGAACTGCGTGTTCAGGATAAACTAAAAGACGAATTTTTGGATACGGTGGCCCATGAACTTAAAACCCCGATAACTTCTATAAAAGCGGCTTCTGAAGTGTTGGAAGATGAAGGTATGCCTCCAGGGCTACGTAACCGATTTTTGGAGAATATAAGTCGTGACACTGATAGATTGGATACCTTGATACACAATATACTTGATCTTGAAAAGCTATCGAGCAATAGAACAGATTTAGACATCAGTGAACATAATATGTCCAAGACCATTCATAAAGCAATCAAGGGAGTGGAACAGATTGCAACCAAAAAAGATGTCGAAATCAAGTTTCCCGATAAAAAACAGGTGCTGGCAGCCTATGATGAGGACCGAATTTTACAAGTATTGACGAATTTGCTCTCTAATTCCCTTAAATTTACAGAACCTCATAAAGGAAGGATAAAAATTCTTTTAAAGGACCTCGGCAAAGAGGTTTTGGTTGCCGTTCAGGACAATGGTAGGGGGATACCCGATGAGGACAAGGATTACATCTTTGAAAAATTCTATCAATCAAAAAATCAAAATATCAAGAAACCCCAAGGGAGTGGTCTGGGCTTGGCAATTTGTAAAAAAATTGTTGAAAGTCACAAAGGAACCATTGCTGTGGACAAGGAGTTTGCAAAAGGAACTCAACTGATATTTACAATACCGAAAGGATTATGAATAAAAAAATACTGATAGTAGATGATGAGCCCAATATTGTGATGTCTTTGGAATATGCCTTTAAAAAGAAGGATTTTGACGTCTTTATAGCTAGGGATGGAACAGAGGCACTTGAGATAGCCGAAAAGGAAACACCTGATCTGATTCTATTGGATATTATGATGCCAGAAATGGATGGATACGAAACCTTGAAAAGAGTCAGAAACAATAAAGAGCTACAACACACCAAGGTAGTTTTTCTATCTGCAAAAAGTAAGGAAAAAGATATTGAAAAGGGATTAAAAATGGGAGCGGACAGTTATATGACCAAGCCTTTTTCCATAAAAAAAATCATATCCGATATTGAAGGGCTATTGGGATGAAAATAAAGATACGGAATAGAACAAATTATTTAGATATAAACTAAACTTAACGTTACATGAGTAATTATCATATTAAGCATCTGGAAGAGTACTTTCAGGTGTACCGAAAATCGGTGAGAAACCCCGAAGGATTTTGGGAAGAAGTAGCAGAAGAGCACTTCCACTGGCGTAAAAAATGGGATTCCGTTTTAGAATGGGATTTCACTAAGCCAGAAATCAGTTGGTTCAAGGGGGCTAAACTGAACATTACCGAAAACTGTATTGATCGTCATCTAAGAATCCGTGGAGATAAGACCGCCATTCTTTTTGAACCCAATGACCCGAATGAGGAGGCGGAACACATTACTTACGGACAACTACATGAGCGTGTTTGTAAGTATGCCAATGTTTTAAAGGATAAAGGTGTTGAAAAAGGAGATAGGGTAGTAATTTATTTGCCCATGATCCCAGATCTGGCCATTGCTTTATTGGCGTGTGCCCGAATCGGAGCGATTCACTCCGTAGTTTTTGCAGGATTTTCATCAACTGCATTGGCCACTAGAATCAACGATTGTGGTGCAAAAATGGTACTAACGTCGGATGGTTCATATAGAGGGACCAAGGTTATCGACCTAAAATCCATTGTAGATGAAGCTTTGGAAAGTTGTCCTGATGTTGAAACGGTTTTGGTTACAAAGCGCACAGGTGGTCAAGTAACCATGAAGGAAGGACGCGATATATGGATTCAGCCTCTTTTGGACAAAGCTTATTCCGATTGTGTGCCGGAGATCATGGATGCTGAAGATCCCTTGTTCATCCTCTACACCTCTGGTTCTACTGGCCGACCAAAAGGAATGGTGCATACTACGGGAGGATACATGGTATATACCGCATATACATTTAAAAATGTATTCCAATATCGTGAAGAAGATGTGTATTGGTGTACAGCCGATATCGGATGGATTACGGGTCACTCGTACATTGTTTATGGACCACTGGCCAATGGTGCTACTACGGTAATGTTTGAGGGTGTGCCCTCATATCCAGATTTTGGAAGATTCTGGGATGTGGTTCAAAAACACAAAGTAACCCAGTTTTACACGGCCCCGACCGCAATTAGGGCATTGGCAAAAGAGAATCTGGATTTTGTGACGGAATATGATCTTTCCAGCTTAAAAGTTTTAGGAACAGTGGGAGAGCCAATCAACGAGGAGGCCTGGCACTGGTACAACGACCACGTTGGTGAGAAAAAATGCCCGATCGTGGATACTTGGTGGCAAACGGAAACAGGAGGTATCCTTATTTCCCCCATTCCATTTTCAACACCAACAAAGCCAACTTATGCCACCTTACCCATGCCAGGGATTCAACCAGCACTTATGGATGAAAATGGTAAAGAAATCAAGGGTAATCAAGTGGATGGTAGATTGTGCATTAAATACCCATGGCCATCCATTGCCAGAACTATTTGGGGCAATCACCAACGATATAAGGACACCTATTTCTCTGCTTTCGAAGGAAAATATTTCACAGGGGATGGTGCGCTTCGTGATGAGGTAGGTTACTATAGAATCACAGGTAGGGTAGATGATGTCATCATCGTTTCAGGTCACAATTTGGGAACAGCACCTATCGAAGATGCCATCAACGAGCATCCAGCAGTAGCCGAGTCGGCCATTGTTGGTTTCCCTCACGACATCAAAGGAAATGCATTGTATGGATATATTATCTTGAAGGAAACGGGTGAAGACCGTAACCGTGACAACCTGAAAAAGGAAATCAATCAATTGATTACCGAGCATATTGGTCCGATAGCCAAACTGGATAAAATTCAGTTTACCGAAGGATTGCCCAAAACGCGAAGTGGTAAGATTATGAGAAGAATTCTAAGAAAAATTGCCTCTAAGGATACAAGTAATCTCGGGGATACATCAACCTTGTTGAACCCAGAAATTGTAGAATCCATTATAAAAGAAAGCCTTTAGTAGCTTTTGGTGAACAAATATACTAGGACCTCTTTATCTAAGGAGGTCCTTCAATTTATTGGGTTTTAATTTTTCTATTATCCTCAAGAGAGCAATGGCGGTAATAAAAGCATCGCCCAATGCAGTGTGTCTATCCTTGCAAGAGATGCTAAACTTTTTGGCCAAATCATCCAAGGAGTATCTTTCTTTTCTTTGCACCACAGTGGAAATCAACAAGGTTCTAACATAAAGGGATTCGGTATCCAACGTTTTATTCTTCAATTTGGGCAATCCGTTTCTTTTTAAAGCAGCATTGATCATATTGATGTCGAACATTACATGATGTCCCACCAAAATATGGTTTTTAGCGTATACCAAAAATTGTTTTAAGGCATCAAGTTCTGACATGCTGTCCCTTTTACTTTTCTTCAGAATTCCGTGTATTTCCGCACTCTCCGAATCATAGTGCTCTTGCTGAATGTACGCCTCAAAACTGTCCTTTACCACAATATTATTGTCATGCAACTTTAGCGCTCCAATGCAAAGCATACGGTCTTTGGTCATGCTAAATCCTGTGGTTTCTGTATCCAATACTACAAAAGTATTCTCATGGATTACTTCTGGTAGCTTTTCCTTGAAATGGGCCTCATATTCCCACCAAAAATCGGGAAGTTCCAATTTTATTTTTCTGGAGAACGGCCACATTAGCGCAACATATTTTTTACTTGGAACCTAACTTCAATCAAAGATTGAATTTCCTTTATGGTCTTAAAAGTTCGCTTTAGTTTGATTTTTTCTTCCTTGTTCAGTTTGTCCAAAGCAATGTATCTACCCGAATCATTGTGAAGTAAACCTTGTCTAGTCCTAAATTTGAGCAATGCCTTGCTAGCGTATGAACACGCAAGATAAAGTTCTTTGTTATTAGGTTCCAGCTCGGCCAATTTTTCATAGCGTTCCGCGGTATTGTTTATGGATTTGATGGAATGTGAAAGTATAAGTACCCGTGCGGCATCTATAATCGGCATTAGGGCACGGAGCTTTAAATCGAAAAAATCTTTGTGCTCTCCATCTTGCTCTACTAAAAAATCCCTGAAAAACCCTGAGGGCGAAGGGTTCTGTAATGCACCACTTGCCAAATGGGTAAAAAATTGCGGGTAGTGGTTGGCATGATCAAAAATGCTATGGGAAAGCTCATCCGCCAGAGATTTCTCCCCATAGGTTACATTGTAATCAAAAAAGATGGATGATAGAAGAATTTCTTCAGGTCCGGGATTGTGAATCCAATGTGCTGTAACGTTTTTCCATTCACTTAAACTATGACACCAAGAGCGGTTGGAAGCCATCATATCGGCAGGACAATACTCAAAACCGATGGTGTTCAGCCTTTTGGAAATACGTTCTCCCAGTTTTAAAAAATAACTTCGGGTTGCTTCCAATTGTTCCTTAGGGACATCTTCAAAAATGATTGCATTGTCCTGATCGGTATTTAGTAATTGTTCGCCACGACCTTGACTTCCCATACTTAGCCAGGTAAATTTTACCGGAGGTTCTTCCTCCATTTTGGATAATGCAATTTGTATAACCTGTTTGGTGGAAGCATCATTGAGTTCCGAAATAATTTTGGATACAAGTCCCAGGGGAATGTTTTGATCCAAATAACCTCTTAACAGATTCATGGTGCCATGTCGAATCCCTCGCAATCTCTTTGCATCTGTAGCTCTTTTAATTGCCCTTAGAAGCACTGCAGGATTGTTTCCAACTGCCAGCATGATATCATGTTTAGAAAGTATTCCGACAGCTCGTGTATCCGTTGTACCATCTTTCGTGAGAACCAAGTGACTGATGTTGCTTTTCATCATGGCCATTTGCGACTGTGCCAAAGTCAATTCTTTGGGATAGGTTATAATGGGAGACGACATTATGGATTTAGCAAATCCTGTGATAGGAAATAGTCCGGTCGCAACTTTTTTTCTGAGGTCTTTATCGGTTATAATGCCTACGGGCATATTATCTTTTTCCACCAATATGCAACTCACATTGTGCTTTGTCATTTTATTGGCGATGGTCTTGATTTTGGTACCTTCTTTACACGTAATGAGGTCGGTGGAATATTTAATGGGCTGAAGGTCCAATATTTTGTTGGTGGAATATTGATCTTCCTCATTATTGGTGCCGTATAGTTTTCCTCGGTGCTTAATGGAGTAGGGGTTCCCGGTATTGGAAGCAAAACTTTCTATCAGAAAATTTCCGATACGTTTGTTTTCGAGCGCCAAAGGCTTAAAATCTTTGATGGGAATGGCGTAAAGAATGGTCTCCTCATAAGCCTTGGCCTCTAATTTATAGTTTTCGTTCGCCAATAAAGGCCTAAGGCCAAACACATCGCCTTCATCACAGATATCCAGTATTTGGGAAGAACCTTCTTTTGATAAGGCTATGGCTCCTTTATTAACCACATAGAAATGCTCATGCGGGTTCTCGTTTTCGGAAAAAACAATGGTATTGGTCTCCTTGTGGATAATCACCACTTCGATGGACAACTGTTCCAGCTGCCTCTTCTCCATAGCGCTGAACGGAGGATAGTTTTTTAAAAAGTCGGCAATGCGTTCGGAGATGGTATTCTTCATGGTAACCTAAATTTAAGGGTAAATCCCATGAATACATTGCATAAAATTAAAAAAGACCGCTAATAAAGACCAGTTTTCATTGCTGATTGAAGAAATGGAAAAGCGATACGGGGTATTTATCTTAAATACATGGAATTGTTTAAGGAATCAAGAGATTAAAACATTTGATATAAAACACTTTCACCTACTTCCCATTACTTGCTCTGTTGTATGCACGTATCATGAGTATCGCCCAAATAGCAACCAGCACAATAACAACTATGGAAAACCATAAAACGATATCATTTGCTGTCATTGTCCACAAGTTTTAAGTAAATCATAACACCTAAAAGGGTAGGTGCCCAAAGGCCTATAAATATGCCATGTTCAGGGTCGCCATTAAGAAATAGATATTCTGCTACAAGAATGATCAGCGCACACAAAGTCAACATCAACAAATTGGCGGTTCCTAATTTTTTGAAGTAATTCATTCGAAGGTTGGTTTTAAAACTTGAAGTTAGGAAAAAAAGAACACGCAGAAAATAAAAAAGCCATTCAACTGAAATACAGCTAAATGACTTTGATTTAGTAGCGAGAGAGGGACTTGAACCCTCGGCCTCCGGGTTATGAATCCGACGCTCTAACCAGCTGAGCTACCTCGCCATGATTTTGCTAAGCGGGTGCAAATATATGTTTAAATTTTCGCTGAATCAAAAATCATTATTAATTTATTATTTGACATTTATTTTTATATCTTCCCAAACTATACTAAAGTTGAAAAACGATTTAAAGAACACGACAATGAGTGATAAGGTTAAATTTGAACTGGAGTTTGTGATCCACGCTTCACCTCAGTTGCTTTACCAATATATTTCCACCCCTTCTGGACTGTCTGAATGGTATGCCGACAACGTTAATTCACGAGGGGAAATGTTTACATTTATATGGGATGGTGCAGAAGAACAGGCCAAAATGCTTAAGCGCAAGAGTGATGAGTTTGTAAAGTTGGCATGGGAAGAAAATGAGGATGATTCTTTTTTTGAAATGCGAATCATAGTTGACGAGATAACCAAAGATGTATCTCTATTTATAACAGATTTTGCTGAGGAGGATGAGGTGGACGAAGCTAAAATGCTTTGGGAAAACCAAGTATCCGACCTTAAACAGGTTCTTGGATCTACCTAGACCAATTCTCAACTAAACCGTATCTTTGGTCCCGATAAAAATCGGGACTTTTTTATGGTCAATTGTAACGGATCACTTTTAACGGAAGACAAGGCAATTTTTACCCACAACAACAGAGCTTTTAAGTATGGCGATGCCCTTTTTGAATCGGTTCGCTATGTGAATGGCACCCTCTTTTTTTGGGAAGACCATTATTTTAGGTTGATGGCTTCCATGCGTATTCTGCGGATGGAAATCCCTATGGAGTTTACCCTGGAGTTTTTGGAAGAGGAAATCATAAATACTGTCAAAGCCAACGAGCTGGAAAATGGTTCGGTCCGCGTGCGTTTAACGGTTTTTAGAAACGAAGGTGGATTGTACACACCAAGTACCAACGATGTATCCTACGTAATAGAGACCAATCCTATGGAATCTCCTTTTTTTATGCTGAATGAAGGGAAATACGAAGTGGAATTGTTCAAGGATTACTATGTAAATAAAGATATGCTCTCCAATCTAAAATCCACTAACAAAATATTGAATGTTGTTGCAGGAGTTTACGCCGAGGAGAACGGCTATGCCAATTGCCTGTTGGTAAATACGGATAAAAAGGTAGTAGAAGCCATCAACGGAAACTTGTTTTTGGTGAAGGGAAATGAAATAAAAACACCGCCTTTGAGCGATGGTTGTTTGGACGGCATCATCCGAAAAAACCTTATGAAAATCATTGCTGGCTCCGAAGAATATGATTTGGTGGAAGAATCCATTTCCCCTTTTGAGCTTCAAAAAGTAGACGAGTTGTTCATTACCAATTCCATATTGGGCATACAACCCATTAGTAAGTACAGGAAAAAAGAATTCGATACCAAAGTGGCAAAGGGTTTGGTCGGCAAGTTGAATGCCAAGGCCAGAATAGGGTAGTCTAGTTCAACGAAGGGTTTTCGGGCGCATTGGACCATAAAAGGTAATCTCCACCCAATTCCACCATCTTTTCTTTCCAGAAAGCATTAGCGGCCTTTTCCAGAATATCACTTTCGTACTCGTTGGGCAAAACCACCCAGGATTTGGAAGAAAGTTCTTGGTCTAACTGGCTTGTGCCCCATCCGGAATAACCCAAAAAGAACCTAATGTCCTGTTCGGTAATGGTGCCATTGTTAATGAGTTCAATGGTTTTGTCAAAATTCCCTCCCCAAAAAATACCATCAGAAATTTCGACGCTATTTTCAATTAGGTCTGGTACTTTATGGATAAAGTAAAGATTGTCTTGCTCTACTGGCCCTCCATTAAATACTTGAAAAGGGATGGTGATGTCAGAAACAAGGTCGCAAATGGTATAGTCCAGTGGTTTATTTAAAATAAAGCCTACTGAACCTTCATCATTATGCTCAGCGATAAGAACCACCGACCTATTGAAAGAAACGTCACCGGTCAGTGAAGGTTCTGCAATGAGCAAATGTCCTTTTTTTGGCTTTTGAGTTACCATTTACATGAGTTTCTTGTATTTAAATTTAACATATTATTCAACATATACAAAAAACAGAAACTATATAAACTAAAAAAGCACTCCTAAAAGGAGTGCTTTCATATATCAAATAAATAATTGATTAGTTTACTGCACCGCTCAATTCAGCGCCTGCTTTGAACTTTACAACGTTCTTAGCGGCAATCTTAATGGTAGCACCAGTTTGTGGATTTCTACCTTCTCTAGCGCTTCTTCTAGAAACTGACCAAGAACCAAAACCTACCAAGGAAACTCTGTCTCCTTTTTTAAGCGTTCCTTCTACATTTCCCAAGAAAGATTCCAATGCTTTTTTTGCTGCTGCTTTAGTGATGCCAGCATCAGCTGCCATAGCATCGATTAATTCTGTTTTGTTCATAATGGAATTAAATTAATTGTTGTTAATATAATTTTAATGCTAAACAAATTTATATGGATTTGCCACTCACACAAGTAAAACAAAGGGAAATAGGGGTTTTTGTTGATAACTTGAAACGTTTGTTGATAAAGTCGGAAAAAAATGACAATTTTTCCCAGCCCAATCATAGCAAGGCTTTAGCGAAGATGGACCTCTTCTTCCAAATTTAAACCATTTAAAACCTCGTTGACCTGCATTCTTCGCTTGCCCGGAAGTTGTAATTCCAGCAAGGAGATGAAGCCTTCTTTTACCGCAACTTTCAATGATTTTTTCTCCACGACCAGTATACCAACATTGTAGTTATGCGCTGCCTTTTCCATTTCTGTTCTAAAAATCTTCATTTGGTCGATCTTTCCATCATTTACCAATTGGGTCCAAGCGCCGGGGTAAGGGCTCAGCCCGCGAATATGATTATAAATGTCCTCCATGGAAGCGTTCCAATCGATTCGGCAAGTGTCCTTATGGATTTTTGGGGCGGGCTTTAGTTCCATGCTTTCATCTTGAGTATGACGAGTAACGGTTCCAGCTTCAATCTGTTTGCAAGTTTCCACCACCAGTTCGGCACCAAGCTTCATCAATCTATCGTGTAAAGTGCCTGCACTATCATCGGGCAGTATTTTTTCTGCCTTTTGAAGTACTATGCTACCAGTGTCAATTTTTTCATCAATAAAAAAAGTAGTGACACCCGTTTCCGTTTCCCCATTGATTATTGCCCAATTAATGGGTGCTGCTCCACGATATTGTGGCAGGAGGGAAGCATGCAGATTAAAAGTGCCATATTCAGGCATTTGCCAAACTGCTTTGGGCAACATTCGGAAAGCTACCACCACCTGTAAATTGGCATCTAAGTTTTTCAGTTCTTCCAAAAAAACTTCTTCCTTTAAATTGGTAGGCTGCAATACCTTTAAATGGTGTTTTACAGCAAATTGCTTTACGGCAGATTCCTGAACCTTGCGACCACGACCTGCAGGTCTGTCGGGTGCGGTGATTACGCCAACCACTTTAAAATTGGCTTCCAAGATGCTTTTAAGGGTTTCCACGGCAAAATCGGGGGTGCCCATAAATACAATACGAAGGGAATTATTTTTTGATGTACTCATTCTTAAAGTTTATGGAGACCAACTCATCTTCCAGCAGTCGTTCCAGTGTTTTTAAAAGTTCCTTTTCGTTGGCCCCCATTTCTTTTTCCAACTGACGAGAGGTATGGGGACGAATCTCTAGGAGCTCCATGATTCTTTTCTCCAAATCATATGGAGAAGCCACTCTTTCTTTCTTGGTGCAAATATCGCATGTACCACACTTTTCCGCAGTCTTTTCACCGAAATAATTCAGCAGGTAAATACTGCGGCATACCTTTTTATTGGAAATATAGCCCAACATGGCCGACATGTTGTTTTGTTTTACCTGATTAAAATCCTTGATTTTTTTGGCAAACAAGTTAATGGTGTGATCATCTTCACGGGGAACCAAAAAGGTAATCTCCAGATCGCTGCTATTGTTTTGATATTCCGCAATATTATCGTCGGCGAGTTGCTGTAGTATATGTTTTAACCGTTCTTCGTTTGTCGCTGTTTTTTTGGACAACATATATAGGTTGATTTTGGTCTCATACTCGGTAATGCCTCCGTACGTGCGCAAAATGGTTTGGATAATGGGTGCCGTTTTCCTGTTTTTGTCCAGATAATTGAATATTTCTGCTTTTGAGGCCACAAACTGAAGGGTTGTTTTCTCCTTAAAATTTTCAGCAAGCGATAAAACCGAATTCTGATCTAGCACACGAATGGCATTAAAGGTCATGTTGGGATTAAACTCATACCGTTTACAAAACTCGTTGAATTTAAATGCCAAGGGTTCCGAGATTAATTCACCATACGATATTTGGAAATAGTTATTTAGTTTGGAATATACTTGCTTTACAAAAGCCACATCGGGCAATGCTGATAAAAATTGTTTTTTTGCCTTATCCTCATCTTCGTTTGAAGTGATAATAATTGCTGTTGATGGTTCCCCATCACGACCGGCTCTTCCTGCTTCTTGAAAATAGCTTTCCAAGCTATCAGGTATTTGATAATGCACTACCAAACGTACATCTGGTTTGTCCACACCCATCCCAAACGCATTGGTGGCCACCATCACTCTTACTTTACCGCTTAACCAAAGGTTAAGCTTTTCTTCTTTATCCGATTTTGGAATACCGCCATGAAAAAATGATGCGGAAACACCATTCTTGATCAAGAAGTTGGCCAACGAAATGGACATCTTTCTGGAGCGCACATATACAATGGCACTTCCAGGAACCTTGTCCATATATTTTTTGAGTTGGTACAGTTTGTCCTCCGAACGTTTCACCCTAAAATTGATGTTGGTGCGAGAGAAGGAATCCTTAAAAATACTCACCTCTCTCAATTCTAGGTTCTCAACAATATCATCCACCACTCTAGGGGTGGCCGTAGCCGTTAGGGCAATCATTGGAGTGTTTGGAACCAGTTCTTTTAATATGGAACACCCAAGGTAAGCTGGTCTAAAATCGTTCCCCCATTGGGAGATACAATGCGCCTCATCAATGGCAATGAGGTTCACGTTCATTTGCTGTATGCGCTCCTTTACAATGGTTTGCTGCAAACGTTCGGGAGATAGATATAAAAATTTATAGTTGCCATAAAGGCAATTGTCCAAAAGATTGTTTAATTCGTCTGGAGGAATGCCGCCCGTCAATGCAATAGCTTTTATATTTCTCTTTCTGAGTTGTGCTACTTGGTCCTGAATGAGAGCCACCAAAGGCGATACCACAATGCAGATACCTTCCATGGCTAAAGACGGTACTTGGTAGCAGATAGATTTACCGCCACCTGTTGGCATCAACGCCAAAACATCTTTGCCCGAAAGTACGTTGTCAATAATTTTTTTTTGGGACCCCCTGAAATCATCATAGCCCCAAAATTGCTTTAAAATACTTGTGGTGTCTTTATGCACTATGTTTTTTTAAGCGTTTCCAAAATAAAATCAATCCGATTTAGGACTGCATCTTTTGGCACTTCGATGGGGTTATAGCCAAATTGAGTGTATGTTTTGATCAAAGAATGATGAATACTTTCCGCTTCCTCAAAGGTTTCCATTCTTTCATTATCGGAAACATAAATTTCTTTCCAAGGGGGAACAATAAAAACGGAATCGTATCTATGATTCTCACAATGAGAAATAAAGTATTGATCGTAGGTCTGGCCAAAAAATTCCATGTAAGCAAGGACATCAGGGATACCTCGGTCAAAAAAACTGATGGGTGTATCAAGGTTCAGTGATTCCTTATAGTGGGAAGTTCTGCCCTTGATCAAATCTTTGTTGAACTGCATGGCATCATCAACAAAAACCAAGGGATTGGAAATATATTCTTCAGACTGCCCTTCCTGCTTTGCCTTGGAGGTCATATCCCGAATAATTTCATGAAAGCAATGAAAACCTTTGCTTTCCAATCCATTTACAATGGATGTTTTGCCCGTACCGGGTGCTCCTGTGATAACTACTTTGTTCTTGCCCAAAGACCTTAAATTAATAATACAAAGTAATGAAATAGCCTGAAGGAAAAAAAATTGTTGAGTAAGCCATATATTTGCATAAAAATGGGGTATGGACAAGAAGGATACTGAAGAGTTTTATGAAAAACTAAAAGGGAAATTGTTGGAGAGTACAAATTGGCCTTCCAATTACCTTTATAAGTTTATAGTACCAACAGACGAAGAGCGCATTTCCCAAATTCATAAAATTTTTGACAACACAGGTGCTGTTATCGAATCTAAAAAATCCAAGAAGGGAACCTATACCAGCCTTTCAATCATGGTTCATTTAAAAGACCCTGATGAAGTTATCCTTAAATACAAGGAAGTTTCCATTGTAGAAGGGGTAATTTCCCTGTAAGCCCATTGTTTGCGATAATTTTATTAATTTGCAGGCGTTATCAGATTGACTTTCCAATAATCAAGTTTCTAAATACATTAATTTGAACGAAGTATACAACTTAGAATACAATACAGAGCGTCCAAAACTTTTTATCCCAGAGTATGGCCGTCATTTTCAGAAAATGGTCGACCATGCAGTTGCCATTGAGGATCGGGATGAGCGCAATAAAGTAGCGAAGTCCATTATAAGTGTTATGGGTAACCTACAGCCCCATTTGAGGGACGTTCCGGATTTTCAGCATAAGCTATGGGATCAGCTTTTTATCATGGCCGATTTTAAATTGGACGTAGATTCACCCTTCCCGATTACTTCAAAAGAAGTTTTGCAGCAACGTCCAGAACCCTTGGGTTATCCTCAGAACCATCCGAAGTACCGTTTTTATGGTAACAACATCAAACGAATGATCGATGTTGCTGTGAAGTGGGAAAAAGGAGATATGAGATCTGGTCTGGAATATGCCATTGCCAACCACATGAAAAAGTGTTATTTGGTATGGAACAAAGATACTGTTGAGGACTCTGTGATATTCAAGCACTTGAAAGAACTTAGTGATGGACAAATAGATTTGGCCCAGAGTGATGAGAGTTTAACGGATAGTGGACAGTTTCTTAAAAACAAACCAAGCAGGTCCAATACCAACCGAGGAAAGAAAGGACAAAGAAGTCGCAAGAAAAGATATTAAATTCCAAAGGAATAAATGGGTACATTTCGAATAGAGGGTGGACACCAATTACATGGAGAGATCACCCCCCAAGGAGCAAAGAATGAAGCACTACAGATTCTTTGCGCCGTATTGCTTTCAGAAGAAAAAATTACCATAAACAACATACCCGACATTGTCGATGTCAATAAATTGATTGCCCTTCTCGAAGATTTGGGAGTAAAGATCCAAAAGAAAGGTGAAGGCTCTTATACCTTTAAGGCTGATGATGTCAACTTGGATTATTTGCAATCCGCAAAGTTCAAAGAAGATGGCAGGGGACTTAGAGGTTCTATTATGTTGGTAGGACCTTTGTTGGCAAGATTTGGAAAAGGATACATTCCAAAACCTGGAGGTGATAAAATTGGTAGAAGAAGGTTAGATACTCATTTTGAAGGTTTTATTAAGCTTGGAGCACAATTCCGTTACAATAAAGAAGAACATTTTTACGGAGTTGAGGCAGAAAAATTACAGGGAACCTATATGCTTTTGGATGAGGCATCGGTTACTGGAACGGCTAACATAGTCATGGCCGCTGTCTTGGCAGAGGGCACCACGACTATTTATAATGCAGCTTGCGAACCTTATTTGCAGCAATTGTGCAAGATGCTGAACCGTATGGGAGCCAAAATCTCAGGAATCGGTTCAAACCTTTTGAAGATTGAAGGTGTGGATTCTTTAGGAGGTACCGAGCATACCATGTTACCCGATATGATCGAAATCGGTAGCTGGATTGGCTTGGCCGCTATGACACAGAGTGAACTTACCATAAAAAATGTAAGTTGGGATGATTTAGGTCAGATTCCGACCGTGTTTAGAAAGTTAGGAATTACGTTGGAAAGGAAGGGTGATGACATCTTTATTCCAAAACATGAAGAGGGTTACGAAATACAGAATTTTATTGATGGGTCGATTCTAACTATTGCCGATGCACCATGGCCGGGCCTTACTCCGGATTTGTTGAGCATTATATTGGTGGTGGCAACCCAGGCAAGGGGCGAAGTGCTTATTCATCAAAAAATGTTCGAAAGCCGTTTGTTCTTTGTGGACAAGCTTATAGATATGGGGGCAAAGATTATACTCTGCGATCCGCATAGAGCCACTGTTATCGGACACGATTTTACATCTACCTTAAAGGCCACTACCATGGTATCTCCCGATATCAGGGCAGGGGTATCCCTTTTAATAGCTGCACTATCTGCCAAGGGAACTTCTACCATACATAATATTGAGCAGATCGATCGTGGTTACGAAAATATCGATGAACGTTTGCGAGCCATCGGTGCCAATATTGTTAGGGTTTAATTCTTATTACTTCTCGACCAATTTCCCATCAGGATAAAGTGCGAACCGGCCACGGTCTTTATCGTGCACATTATCAGGGTGTGGCCAAGGCCATCCCCCGAATTGGGTCAAGCGGTATTCTTCCATCACTTTTTGGATTTCTGTCTGGGTGTTCATCACAAAAGGTCCGTATTTGGCAACAGGTTCACCAATTGGTTTTCCCTGTAATAACATAAAATGAGCCTGTTGTGAGCCTATTTTAATCTGAACCTCTTGCGAATGGTCCAACACAACACCAAAATTGGGATTTATTTTTTTATCCCCGATTTGTATTTTATCACCTGCGTAAAAGTACAGTACACGGTTTACAGAGTTGCTTGCTTTTGGCAGCACATATTCCGAATTCGCTTCCACGTGAATGTTCCAAACAACCACTTCGTTCTCGGGGTTGGCTGCCCAAGAATCGGGAGCAGGGTAAATAGGTGCCACGTTTTTATAGCTACCCGCTATCACTTTTATTTTGGCATTTTCTTCTTCAATTATAGGAATATCTTCGTCCCAGAGCATCTTAAAGTGGGGGTCAACAAATTTTCCAGCTTTGGGAAGGTTCAACCAAATCTGGAACAACTCCAGGGTATTTTCTTCATCATCTTTTAACAATGGAAACATTTCGGAGTGCTGCACACCTCTACCGGCAGTCATCCATTGCACATCCCCTTGACCAAATCTGCCAGCAGCCCCAAGTGAATCAGAGTGATCACAAAACCCTTTGTTCACTATGGTTATTGTTTCAAAACCACAATGAGGATGAGATGGGAATCCAGGAATGGTCTGTCCGTGGTACATACGCCATTCGGCATTGGGATTAAAATCACTTCCCAAATTTCTGCCTTTAAGCAAAGATTCATCCGGCCCCATTTCGCCATTACCTTTCGGAAAATGGTCCAAATGATAGACACTAAATAAAAAAGGGTCTAATGTCTGCCAAGGAGTACTTAATGGGAATGTTTGTATCACGGGATTTTTCATAGTGTAGTATATTATGTGTTTAAAGATCAAAAAGCCTGCACTGGGCAGGCTTTTCAATTAAACTAAGTTTAAAATTATTTACCAGGAATTGGTGGAGGGCCATCAATCATAGCTTCATATTTCACATCACCTTTTCTGGTTTTATATTCTTCTTTTACTTTTTCCACCAATTTGGGGTCTTCAAAAAGGTCCAACATGGTCATGCCCATAGCTTTGGAAGCATAGACCATTCCTTTATGGCCAATGCTCATTCCACCACATGCAACAACCGCCCATGAGTGCCAAGGAGTGTCTTTTGGAGCAACGGTTACACCAAGGTTAATGTTCGGTACGTTCCAGCTAACATCACCAACATCGGTAGAGCCACCTCCTGGAAGCTTCTCGGTTTCCTTTAGCGGATGTACTTCGCCATCCATGCCCACTTGAGGCTTTCCTGTGGCTTCCTGTATAGCTTTGCCATAGGCTTCTTCTTCCTCGGTGTAGGTAATTGGACCCAAAAGCTCTAAATTATTCTGCATGATTTTACCTCCTTCTCGATTCACCAATGTCTCATAAATACCAGAAATCAAGGAATATTTATAATCTACATTGGCCATAATTGCAGCTCCTTCTGCCATGGCCTTGACTCTTTCAAAAGTAGGAAGCATAACATCTCTCTTGGGATCGCGAACGCGGACCCACAATCGAGCGTAATCGGGAACAACGTTAACCACTTGACCACCATCTTGAATATGGTAATGAATACGTGATGATGGTCTAATATGTTCCCTATAATAATTGATACCCGTAGTATACAGTTCCAAAGCATCCGAAGCACTTCGTCCATTCCAAGGGTCGGCCGATGCATGCGCTGCCTGGCCGTAGAATTCTACCATAAAATCTACTAACGCCAACCCACTTTGTACATCTGCTTCAATTTCTGCTGATGGGTGCCAGCTTACGTTTACATCCACATCGTCCCAAAGTCCAGCTTCTACCATCCATACTTTACCAAAAAACTTTTCCTCTGCTGGTGTCCCGAAAAATTTCACGGTTCCTTTGATGTTTCCGGCTTCAATTTGCTCTTTAATGGCAATAGCGGCACCTAAACTGGCGGCACCGAACATGTTGTGGCCACAACCGTGACCTGGTTCACCCTCAATTCTTGGGTCTTTGGTGGGAACTGTATTTTGAGAAAGTCCTGGTAATGCATCAAACTCGCCCAATACACTGATTACGGGTTTCCCGGAACCGTAAGTGGCAACGAAAGCTGTTGGAATATTGGCTACACCCCGTGTAACGGTCATTCCATTTTCTTCGGCATAGTCGGCAAGTAATTCTGCTGAAATGGATTCTTCAAAGGCAGTCTCAGCCAGTGCCCAAATGGAATCACTGATTTTAATAAGGTTTTCTTTGTGCTTTTCTACCGAAGCGACAACGGCTTTTTTGTCCTTGGTCATCTTCTGGGCCGATAAGTTCATCGATACCAATCCCAAAAGGAGTAAGGTTGAAAGTTTCTTCATTTTAAAGGTTTTGAGTTAGTTATTAGCAGTTGAAAAAGTTCAGCCTACACTGGCTGTAACGGAACTTTATCAACAGCAACTAAAATTAAAGAAAAAGCTTCAACTTACCGCTTCTTTATACGTTTTTAAGCATCGTTCACGGGCCATTTTGTGGTCAACCATGGGTTCGGGGTAACCTAATTCTTGCAAGTCGGGCACCCACCTATTGATATATGTCTTGTCTTTATCAAACTTTTTGATTTGAGTAGTGGGGTTGAATATCCTGAAATAGGGAGCGGCATCCACACCGCTACCTGCAGCCCATTGCCAGTTGCCCACGTTACTGGACATTTCATAATCCAATAGTTTTTCGGCAAAATAAGCTTCCCCCCAACGCCAATCGATCAATAAATGCTTGCAAAGAAAACTAGCTACCAGCATGCGAACCCGATTGTGCATATACCCTGTTTTGTTAAGTTCGCGCATGCCAGCATCTACCAAGGGATAACCTGTTTGCCCAGTTTTCCATTTTTCGAACTCTTCCTCGTTGTTGCGCCATTCAATTCTATCATATTTAGAGCGGAAAGCTTTGTTAACGGTATGAGGAAAATGCCATAAAATTTGCATAAAAAACTCCCGCCAAATCAATTCGTTCCAGAATGTCTCATTCTTTTCATCAATGGCTTTCTTTACCATTTTACGGATGGAAACCGTACCAAACCTTAAATGTGGCCCCAATCGGGATGTACCTTTTTCTTTGGCAGGGTAGTCCCGTGTATCCTCATAGTTTTGGATTAAATCAGAAGAAACGGTAAAATCGGGAACTTTTATAGTTGACTCTTCGAAGCCCATATCCTTTAAAGAAAGCTGCGGTAAAGATTTGGATTGATACAGGTTTTTGCTTAAATCATTCAACGTATCGTACGTTACCAAATGGATGGAAGAATTGAAATTTTCTTTCCATTTACGCATGTACGGTGTGTAAACAACGTAGGGGTCTCCATCATCCTTGACCACCTCTTCTTTTTCAAAAATCACCTGATCTTTAAAGGCGTTGAACTGGATATCGTTTTCCCCTAAAAATTCCTTTATCTGACTATCACGTTTTTTTGCATAGGGTTCATAATCGTGGTTAGTGTAGACAGCTTTAATGTTGTACTCCTCCATTAACTTTTTGAAGACTGCTTTAGGTGAATCATGAAACTGAGCAATGCCACTATTGTAATTAGTACTTAGTTGATTGCTTATTTTTTGAATCTGTTCATAAATAAAACTGACCCTTGCATCAGTTTTGGGCAGATTTTCCAAAATTTCTGTATCAAATATGAAAATAGGAAGTACAGGGATATCTTTCTGAAGGGCTTGGTAGAAGCCAACATTATCATCCAATCTTAGGTCTCTTCTGAACCAAAAAAGTATGACATCGTCTTTCATGAATTCACATTTAGACTAGACATTCCGCCATCGACTCCAATAACTTGACCGGTAATCCATGAATTGTCGGAATCCAGCAAAAAGGTAGCCATATTCGCAATATCCGACGCGCTACCAACCCTTTTCATCGGGTGTCTTTCGGACATCATCTCTTTTTTCTTGTCGTTGCTCAATAGCCTTTCGGACAATGGAGTGTCCACCAAACTTGGGGCGATTACATTGACCCTAACCTTTGGTGCATATTCGGCTGCAAGGGCGCGGGCAAAGCCCTCAATAGCTCCTTTTGCTGCGGAAACGCTGGTGTGGAAGGGCATTCCTGTTCCAACGGCAACGGTACTAAAAAACACCATACTCGAACCATTGTTCATTATATTGATGATGGATTTAACTGTTTTTGCCAAAGCGATAAAGTTGATTTCCATATCGTTTTGAATGGTATCGACCCCTATAGTCTTAAAAGGTTTCAGGTTGATGCTTCCTGGACAATATACAAAGCCATCTAGGTTTTCTGGGATAGCTTTCTCCGATATATCATCGGTTAAAACATCAAAAGGGATGTGGGTGACATCAATATTTGACAGTTGCTCGTTGCTACGACTCGCTACATATACCTGATTGTCTTTGGAAAGTTTTTTGGCCATTTCCAATCCAATTCCATAGGAGCCACCAATTAATAGAATATTCTTTTTCATATTATATTTTTCTAATACTTAAATAGTTTTCTTTTCCAACCACTGTACCAAACAATTCTGCAAGTTTATTCTCGCGGAACTCAAAAATTTTCTTTAGTTGTTTTTTCACCAGTATAGGATGGGCCAGTTTCCCTAAAAACCCAAAAGGTAATTTATAGTCGATAACATCCTCCATTTCCACACCTTCCGGAATTTCCTTTAAAAAATGTTTGTGGTGCCAAAGGGAGTAGGGACCAAAACGTTGCTCATCCACAAAATACTCACCTTCTTTAACATGGGATATTTCGGTGACCCATTTGGTAGAAACCAAAGGAAAGGGTTTAACGATATACTGGATTACCTGACCCTGAAACATAGGTCTGTCTGCCCCTGCCAAAATATGGAACCCCATATGTTGGGGAGTTATCACGGCCAAATTTTTGGGGTCGGAAAGGAAATCCCAGGCTTCGGCTTTACTAATAGGAAATACTTGTTTTGATTTTAGTTGATAGAGTTGCATCCGAATGAGTTTGCACAAAGATAAGAGTAAAATGTTTAATATTTATTTTAAAAAGTTAAACAAAAATTAAATCACGGGTATTTATTTCCTATTTTTGTTTTAAGGTTTTATTAACAAATAGAGCATCTCTTTGTCTTAATTTTGCTTTGCTAAACAATTAATACATATTATAACTATGAAAAAATTTACACTCTTATTATTTGCAGTGTCATTGTGTTTTTCTTTGAAAGCACAGATACAGACGCCAGCGCCTAGTCCATCATCCACTTTGGAACAAAAGGTTGGGTTGACGGATGTTACGGTTAAATATTCTCGCCCAGCAATGAAGGGTAGAACAATATTTGGAGATTTGGTTCCTTATGGGGCTATCTGGAGAACAGGTGCCAATCAAAACACGGTAATCACTTTTAGTGATGATGTGACCGTTAAGGGCAAAGAACTTAAGGCTGGTTCCTATGCTATTTACACAAGACCCAACGAGGCCGTTTGGGAAGTTTTCTTTTACACTACTACTGATAATTGGGGAACTCCACAAGAATGGGATGTATCCAAAGTGGCTGCTACTGTAAAAGTTGAAACTATGGAAATTCCAATGCCAATTGAGTCATTTACCATTACTATTGATGATCTCTATAACAACGGTGCTACATTGGGCATTATGTGGGAGAACACTTATGTTGGAGTAGATTTTGTTGTGCCAACAGTAGATAAAGCAATGAAGAGCATTCAAGAGACAATGGCCAATAAAGAAGACCTACAAGCCAATGACTATTTTGCCGCAGGTTCCTATTATTTCTCTGAGGGAGTGAATATAGAGCAGGCCAAGGAATGGGTGGACAAGGCTGTTGAAATGGATGGTGGAAAAGCGTATTGGATGATGCGTACCCAGTCCTTGATCTATGCAAAGATGGGCGATAAAAAAGAAGCCATTGCAGCTGCTAAAAGATCTTTGGCCGCTGCTCAAGCCGCAGGCAATCAGGATTATGTGAAAATGAACAAAGATTCCCTAAAAGAATGGGCTAAAATGTAATAACATTTATCTAAAATAATATAAAGACCCACTGTAAGGTGGGTTTTTTTATTTCTCGATTTCAACAGGTGAGTTACCTAAGAAATTATCAAACATTTGGGTAATAGTGGCCAGTACAATTACCAACAAACATCCAAAGGCATTTAACCACAAGTAGGACATCCAATCAAAATACCAGCCAATAATCACAATGACTTGAGTGACAATGGCCGCTACAAAAACAGCATTTCCTTTTACAAACTTAAAGAAGAAGGCCAGTAGGAATATACCAAGTACATTTCCATAGAAAATAGAACCAATAATGTTGACCAATTGGATTAAATTATCAAAAAGATTGGCCACATTTGCGATTATAATGGCAATAATCCCCCAAAGTAGGGTAAAGGCCTTGGTTGCCTTTAAATAATGTTCTTGAGTATGTTCTTTTTTGACATTTCGCTTATACAAATCCAAAGCGGTAATCGTTCCAAGGGCATTTAATTCCGAGGCCGTTGACGACATTGCAGCGGAAAGAATTACAGCCAAAAGCAATCCAATAAGTCCCATGGGTAAATTATTCAGGATAAAATGTATAAATACATAATCCTTATCGTTGGTCTCGACAGTATCATCTGCTTTGGCGATCAAATCCTTGGCAGCGTCCCTACTTGCATTTTCTTTCTCGTTGATTTTTATAATATCCTGTTTGGCCTGTTCGATGGCATTGTACTCTTTTAGCTCCAAGGCAGCGGAGAAAGAATGTTGGGCCATCCTTTTTTCTTTTTCCAGTTCTTTGTGGTTCTCTTCCAAGGATTGGTAATCATTGGCATATTCTGATTGCATCACAGCTTCGGTGGCGGCTGGATTAAAATTTAATGGGGAGGAATTATACTGATAAAAAACGAATACCATCGTACCGACCAAAAGAATAAAGAACTGCATCGGTATTTTAAAAATCCCATTGAATATCAGTGCCCATTGGCTTTCGCGTACAGACCTTCCGGATAAATAACGTTGCACTTGACTCTGATCTGTACCAAAATAGGCTAAGGCTAGGAAAAATCCCCCTGTGATTCCACTCCAAAAGGTATATCTGTTGTTGGTATCAAAGGAAAAATCCAGAATATCGAGCTTGTTGTTTGCTCCAGCTATTTTTAAAGCTTTGCCAAATGAAACATCGGTAGGAAGCGCACCCATAATAAAGAAAAAAGCAAAAAACATCCCCAGCATAATGATGAACATCTGTTGCTTTTGGGTCATGCTAACCGCTTTGGTACCACCCGAAACGGTGTAAATGATTACCAGAATCCCAATGATTACGTTTAGAGTCCTTAAGTCCCATCCCAATACGGCGGAAAGAATTATGGAAGGGGCGAAAATGGTGATTCCTGCTGCCAGTCCTCGTTGAACCAAGAATAAAAGCGCAGTAAGTGTTCTTGTTTTCAAATCAAAACGGCCTTCAAGCATTTCATAAGCCGTAAAAACCTTCAATTTTTTGTAGATGGGAATAAACACTAGGCAAATCACGATCATTGCCAATGGAAGACCGAAATAGAATTGAACAAATCCCATTCCATCGTGAAAAGCTTGCCCTGGTGTGGATAAAAAGGTAATGGCACTTGCTTGAGTGGCCATTACGGATAAACCGATGGTCCACCACTTTACATTGTCCCCGCCTCGAACATAATCATCCACATTATTGCTGCCACGCGTCTTCCAAACACCGTATACAACGATGAAGAGCAGGGTGCTACCAAGAATAATCCAATCAAGTAATGCCATTCAGGATTCTAATTGTTTAATATCATTATGAGGTAAAAAACTAAAATATATATGGCATTTAAAAGGATTACTATACTGTATTCCTTTTTCCACTCGAATTTGGTATCCATATTATCCTTTGACATTGCTATCTTTTTTCACTTCGTCTTTTCCTACGGAAAGCATATTGGCAAAGAGTTTATATGCTCCCGAAACACCAACGGGCAATTCCCTGAAAAAGCTTAAACCTGTGTAAATATAATGACCTTCTCCATAAGGTGCCACAATAAGGCTACCTTGTTTTTCTGTTTCTCCTTCATCTTTCATAGATAGAATTGGAGTAAACTCTCCACTCCATTTGCTCGGAAAGTAAAGTCCCCGTTCCTGCACCCATCCATCGAAATCCTTTTTTGTGATGGTGTTTGGAAAATTGACGAGGGAATTGTTGGGTGCCAATATTTCTATCTCTGCCTTTTCATCCGTTACTCGATCCCTTGAAAGTGTCACATCGTAAGGAGCAATATTTTTAAATTGACTGGCCCATCTTCCAGCCGTATTATATTGTACAATCATGGTACCGCCTTTTTCTACATAGTCGAACAACACAGGCTGTTTGAATTTTAGGGCGTCCACCACATTGTATGCTCTAATACCTACCACCACGGCATCGTATTTATCCAAATCACCAATTTGGATATCATTTGGATCTACAATATGAACTTGGTAACCGATTTGCTCTAAGCTTTCTGGCACCATATCACCAGCTCCCATGATATAAGCGATGTGCTCCCCGGACTTTTTAATATTCATCCGAACCACTTTAGCTTCTGATGGCAGCAAAACCGATTGTTTTGGAATATGGTCGTAATTTATCTCCACAAGTTCTTTGCCATATACTTTGTTGCCCAAAGTGATTTTGGGCTCAATTTTACCTTCACTTTCTGCATTGGGAGGGGTAATATTAAATGCTACTGAAATTTCTTCACCTTTCTGGGCAATGGCAAAAGGAATGCTAGATGGAGAAACTATCCAACCTGATGGATGATTCAACTCAACAGAACCAGAGACATCATTTTTCCCAGCTCTTATTTTCACCTGTACTTCTTTGGTATCGGCATTGGCAAAAATCAAAACCTTTTCATCGATTTTGGAGGTTACTTCAGGTAAAATGGCGAAGGGTTCGTACAATTCTCCTTTATCCGGTTTGGAGTAACGATGTACTACAGATTTTTCAAAAGGAATTTCAACACCGTCAATAATCAATGTAAAAACAGTTTTAAATGCACTTGGCGTTTCAGGCTTTCCGATCAAAATTTGGTCGTTCACAGTATAGGTCCCCAAAGTTCCAGGCTCGTTTAACCAATAGGGACTGGTATACGAAATGTCTTGGGGAACTGTAAAACTTAGCTCGAAATTTTCTCTTTGGTTATCACCTAAAACCGTATTGGGCGTTAGTTTTACATCTACACCAACAATGTCAATCTCTTTTAAAGTGACACTTGGAGCCGTCCTATTAATGGCTTCAATATTGACGATAGCTTTACTGCCGGGTGTGGCAGAAGAACTACCTGAACTGGCTTCTAAATATAATCCTGCCGAAGCTAATATTATTTTCTTCAATTCTTCCGACTTCAAAGTTTTCCAATGCTCATCTTCAACCTTTTGCAACAGTTGATATGCCTTTACAAGCTCGGTGATATGTTTTGAAGGGTTCTGGAAATCGAAATTCTCTTCAACTTTATATAAAATATCGCCAACGGCTTTACCTCCCTGAACTCGGGACCAAGTCGTATTGATGCCATCAAAAACATCATTTTCTTTGGGCATGTCGCCCTTGAGTAATTCAATATACTCGTTCGAGGAACCTCTATCGGTCAATCTGCCAAATCCTTGGCACAAATGCTGACTACGTGCCAGAGCGGCAATTTCGTTATTGGACAGTCCAAGTTCTGGATAATAAGTGCCTACATCTAGCCGGACCATACCAGATTTGTCAACTTTTTCAAATGCTTCTTGACTACCGTATTGCCACCAAGAAGTATTATAGAAAATTCGTTTAGGTTGCCAAGGTGTTGTCCATTCCAATTGTTCTGGATAAACTTCGGGGTTATTGGTGAGGTCAAAGGCCTCCATACTCAAAATAGCAGAAGAAGTATGGTGACCATGAGTAGATCCTGGTGTTCTGTGATTAAAGCGGTTGATGATCACATCGGGCTTAATGTTGCGAATCGCCCAAACCACATCGGCCAAAACCTTCTCTTTATCCCAAATTTTCAAGGTTTCGTTCGGATGCTTGGAAAACCCGAAGTCGATTGCTCGGGTAAAGCGTTGTTCACCACCATCCATATGCCTTGCGGCCAAAAGTTCTTGTGTACGCAACACCCCTAAAAGCTCCGCCAATTCAGAGCCGATCAAGTTTTGACCACCGTCGCCTCTTGTCATCGATAAATAAACCGTTCTTGCTTTTTCGTGGTTGGAGAGATAGGAAATTAGGCTTGTATTTTCATCATCGGGGTGTGCCGCTACGTAGAGTGCCGTTCCCAAAAAATTCAATTTTTGGACTTCATGGAACAGTTCGGCAGATGTAAACTTATCTGGTTTTTGGGCAAACGAGTTTGTGAAAAAAAGTGATGTAATGGAGACAAATACCCAAAAATACTTCATAGTTGGTCGTTTAGTGGTTAGCCCAAATATAGGCAGTTTGCATTCAGTTTTTGGCTTATTTAGAAGAGTTTTAACATAGCCATACATTGGCGTTATAATCCTAAACTATCTCTTAAAATTTGATTTTTGTTTTCATTTTGACCCCAATACGCGGTTTTTAAGGTTTTAATTTTTGATGCAGATGTCATCATTGATTTTGAATTCGGACCAAATCCACTTTTAAATTCTTCTGTCCAACTTTCGATGGAGTACGGGAAGTCTGAAGTAAAGTTAATGGTCAAGGTGCGTTCCAATTCGGGGTAGGATAGCGAGTAACTGGTGATGCCATCTTTTGATGAAATATTGCCTTTGGCTTTATAGGCCTTCAATTCTTGATGTCTCAACCTGATAAATTCCAACGAGGGAACCACAGAGATATCGCCCAAAGGAAGGTTCTTTGGATTTACACGGATTTTGTTCCAGATTTCATTTTCCAATATTGTTTTGTCCATAGAAAATGATTGGTCGGCCTCACCTTCAAAATAGGAATGTGACGTAAACTCAAATTTTTCACGATTGTTCAGTTGGGAATATACATGCCCACACCACTCCTGTACAGATAAGCTAGTCTTTATGGCGTGTTGATTATCATAAACCGGATAAAATGTGCTACTCATGATAGAGTAGGGATAAATCCCCGTCAAAAACTTTTTGGTGGCATTCAGTTTTAAAACTGATATGTTTTCGGGGTTGCTCCCGTTAGCTTTTACCTGCTCCTTGGGCAAAAAGGGTTCCGTAACGTAAATCAAAACCGCATGGCCATCACGTATTTCCCCATACCGAGCCTGCTCCAATTTGTATGAGGTTATTTCCGCATCACCAGCATACCAGTATTTTTTGAAATCTTCGGACAGTGGATTTTTTGGATATTGCTCTTTTGTTTTTGTGGTGGTGGCAGCATCAGTTGATGTTTCCCTATTATTTTCTTTTTTACATCCTATAACTAGGAGAATCAATAATAAAAAAGAAGTACTAAATGTTGAGATAGAAGGTTTCATAAGCGCATTTTTTCGAGGTTATAGGTATAGTCGGTCTATAACAATATACTTAACTTTTTACAATGAAAGGAAAAATGTAGTTTTGCAAAATATTTCAGAAGCTAAATTTATTGGTATGCAACAGATTGAGTTGATGGCACCTGCTGGTAATTTTGAATCCTTGCAAGCTGCATTGGACAATGGAGCCGACTCGGTATATTTTGGTGTGGAGCAACTGAACATGAGGGCCAGAGCCACCATGAATTTTACCTTAGATGATTTGCCCGAGATCGCCAAGCGATGTAATGCCAAAGGGGTGAGGACTTACCTTACCTTAAATACCATTATTTACGACCACGATCTTTCCATTGTCAAAACCTTGTTGAAGAAAGCCAAAGAAGTTGGTTTGACGGCCATTATTGCCATGGACCAAGCCGTAATTGCTTCTGCTAGGGAGTTGGGATTAGAGGTGCATATTTCAACCCAAATCAATGTTACCAATATTGAAACGGTAAAATTTTATGCCATGTTTGCCGATACCATGGTGTTGAGCCGGGAGTTGAGTTTGCGTCAGGTAAAAAAGATTACTGAACAAATAGAAAAGGAACAAATTAAAGGGCCATCGGGTCGTTTAGTGGAGATTGAGGTGTTTGGTCATGGAGCCTTGTGCATGGCCGTTTCGGGTAAATGCTATATGAGTTTACATTCCTATAATTCATCAGCAAACAGAGGGGCCTGTAAACAAAATTGCCGTAAAAAATACACTGTAATTGACCAAGAAACCGGTTTTGAAATGGAACTGGACAATGAATACATTATGTCCCCAAAAGATTTGTGTACGATTGATTTCTTAGACCAAGTGGCCGATGCGGGAATCAAAGTTCTAAAGATTGAGGGTAGGGGACGTGCTCCCGAATATGTCGCCAAAGTGATTAAATGTTACCGTCAGGCCTTGGATAGTTTGTACAAGGGAAATTACGATAAGGAAAAGGTAATTTCTTGGATGCAAGAATTGGAAAAAGTATATAACCGAGGATTTTGGAGTGGTTATTATTTAGGTCAAAAATTAGGCGAATGGAGTAAAATTCCTGGTTCTTCGGCTACACAAAAGAAAGTTTACATTGGAAAAGGAGCTCATTTTTTTCCAAAAAGTAATATAGGTGAGTTTACTATTGAGGCTTACGATATCTCAATTGGGGACACCATTTTAGTGACAGGCCCAACCACAGGAGCCAAGGAAATGAAGGTGACCGAAATGTTGGTTAACGATGCTAAACTGTCCACTGCCAAAAAAGGCGATTCAGTGACCATTCCGTTGGATTTTAGGATCAGACTATCGGACAAGCTGTACAAAATCGTTGAAAATAAGGTGGAGGCATAATGGTTGTTGTTACGCTCCAGCGCGAAAAATGTATCGGCTGTAACTATTGTGTGGAGATGGCACCAGAGCAGTTTGCCATGTCCAAGAAAGATGGAAAATCCGTTCTGCTACATTCCCAGAACAAAAAAGGATTTCATACTATTAAATCACATGATGAAGGGATTTATGATAGTAGCGAACAAGCTTCCAAAGCCTGTCCCGTCAAAATTATTTCGGTAAAAAGAACTTGATTACAGCTCTATCAACGCTTGATAAACCAAATGGGTAGGGAGCCCAACTACATTGGTGTACGAACCTTGAATTTCAGAGATCCCAATCATTCCGATCCATTCCTGAATCCCATAGGCACCTGCCTTATCAAAGGGTTGGCAAGTATCAATGTAATAGTTGATTTCATCATCCGTGAAATCTTTTAGTTTCACTTTGGTAATGCCACTAACCGTTTTTTGACTCTCTTTCGTAGTAAAACAAACAGAGGTGATCACCTCGTGCCAATCGCCAGATAGAGTACGGAGCATTTCAAACGCTTCAGCTTTGTCGGCAGCTTTGGCCAAGGAAGTTTTGTTGTGCCAAACCACCGTATCCGAAGTGATCACAATATGGTTGGATTCCAATTCTTCTTTGAAGGGTGTGGCTTTTAGCTGCGCCAAATATTCTGATATTTCTTGACCTTGCAGTTCTTGGGGATAGATTTCTTCTACTGATTTTGGTCGAACTTCAAAATCAAGTCCCAACTCTTCCAAGAACATTTTTCGTCTTGGCGAACCTGAACCAAGAATAATTTTTTTATCCGAAAGCTTTTCTTTGAGTGGATTTTTAGTCATTCTTGGCGCTAAAATTATCGTTCCAGTCCCCGCGAACCTTTAAAACCTGTTCTATGATGTCACGAACACAGCCATCACCACCATTTTTGTGTGAAACATAGTCCGAGATAGCTTTTACTTCAGGCACCGCATTTTGTGGGGAAGTGGCAAGGGCAACCATTTTCATCGGAGGGATATCGGGAACATCATCACCCATATAAACAACTGATTCTGGGTCAATGTTATGAATGTCCAAGTACTCTACCAAGGGTTCCTCCTTGTGATGAGCGCCCATATAAAAATCGGTAACGCCTAGACCTTTTAAGCGCTCTTTCACCCCTTCATTGGTGCCTCCTGTGATAATACATACGTTATACCCTTTTTTTATGGCAGTTTTGAGCGCATAACCATCTTTAACACTCATTTTTCGTAAAAGTTCACCTTCCGTGGTAATCAATACCGTTCCATCGGTAAAAACACCATCAACATCAAAAACAAAGGTGGTAATACTGCTTAAAAGCTCTTTATAATTCTTCTTCATGGGCTTGTTTTATGGCTTGGCTCAATAATTTATAGAGTGTAATGTGTTCTTTGTTGTTCAAAAGTTTCAGATGGCTTTCCATGCTTTTTTCATCATTCCTACGTGCTGGACCCGTCTGTGCTTCCTTTGGTGATATAGTCCGAACCTTTTCGGCAGTTTCCAAAATCAAAGGCTTCAACAAATCAAAAGAAAGCCCCTCTTCCAAACAAAGTTCTTCACCGACACCATAAAGGTAATTGGTGAAGTTGTTCACAAAAACGGCTGCAAGATGCAATTTTTTTCGCTGTTCCGAGTCAATATGATGCACGTTTTGCGAAATGGAACCAGCCAACTTTCGCAAGGTTTCCAATGATTCCCTTTCCTCTGCTTCAATACAAATGGGGATGGAACCAAAATCCACTATTTTACCTTTGGTAAAGGTTTGTAGCGGATAAAAAACACCTCTGTTTTCAGGCTTTATTGCATTTAAATCTGTAGCACCCGAGGTATGGACTACAATGCCTTTTTTATTTGATAAATAATTGGATACTTCTGTAATAGCATCATCTTTTACTACAATCAGGTAGACATCAGCATCTTCAATGGAAGTAAAATCATTTGAAAAATTTGCGTGCTCCGAAAAATGCTCTAATTCTGTCTGATTTCGCCCCACAACTTGGACCACATCAACACCATCAGCTTTTAAAAAAGCAGTGTACAAGTGTTTGGCGAGGTTTCCAGTCCCCAATATCACAATTTTGAGCATGCCCAAAACTACAAATTTAGGGTTGATGGATTGCAGTGAGAATTAACAAATCTATTTGATTTTTATGCCACAAGGCAACAAGGAAGTTGTAAAAAGGCCGTATTTTTGCGAGCCGAAAGTAGACCGAATTTCCATGATCGATATTCTTAAGAAAACGCTTTTTTCCACAAAACTTATGGCTGTTCTTTTTTTGGTTTTTGCCGCGGCAATGGCCATTGGAACTTTTGTGGAGAGCTGGTACAGTACTGAAACCGCACGAATTTATATTTATAATGCAACTTGGTTCGAGGCCATAATGGTCTTTTTTGTAATCAATTTCTTCGGAAATATTTATAGATATCGTCTGTTGACCTGGAAAAAATGGCCCGTACTTATTCTTCACCTTTCTTGGATTTTGATTATCGTGGGTGCTTTTGTCACCCGATATATCAGTTATGAGGGGATGATGCCGATTAGGGAGGGAGCAACGGAGAAAATATTTTATTCGGACAAGACGTATTTAACTGCTTTTGTGGATGGTGACATCAATGGGGAAACCAAACGAAGAGTTTTGGAGGATGATATTCTGGTAACCCCAGAAGGTAAACGTTCCAGTCTTCCTTGGAAATCAGACTTTAATGGACAACCTTTTTCCATCGGCTATGTCGATTTTATCAAAGGTGCAGAGAAAGGGTTGATTCCCGATGAGAATGGAAAGGAATACTTGCAAATCGTGGAGGCAGGCAATGGACAGCGACACGAACATTATCTGGAAAATGGAAAAATAGCCAGTGTCCATAATATTCTTTTTGCACTGAACAATGAAACCGACGGGGCTGTCAACATTTTTTATGATGAAGAGAACGGCTATCGTATAGAATCTCCATTTGAAGGTAACTTTATGCGAATGGCGGACCAGTTTCAAGGGGAAGTGGCTAGCGATAGTATTCAGCAGTTACAATTGCGTTCCCTTTATACCATGGGCGGTATGCAGTTTGTAGTCCCCGAACCTTTGGTCAAAGGAAGGTATGGCATCGTTAAAGTACCAGATGAGGAGATTACCAAGGTTACCCAGGATGCTTTGATTGTTTCCATCTCCGCCAATGGCGAAAGCAAGGAAGTGAAATTGTTGGGGAGCAAGGGAACCTCCAATTTTTCGGATAAGATCAACGTGGGTGGCTTGGATTTTTCTTTGAGTTATGGGTCTAAAGTTTATGAACTTCCCTTTTCCATTGAGTTGAACGACTTTATAGCTGAAAAGTATCCCGGTACCGAAGCAGGCTATGCCTCGTTTATGAGTAAAGTTACCGTTCATGATGACCGACCTTTTGACTACGATATTTTTATGAACCACATCTTGGACCATGAGGGATATCGCTTTTTCCAGTCCAGTTTTGATCCCGATGAGCGGGGAACGGTTCTTTCCGTAAACCACGATTGGTGGGGCACATGGATTACTTACATTGGCTATTTTCTGCTTTATATTGGTTTAATGGGCATTATGTTCTTCGGAAAAACCCGTTTTAGGGATTTGCAGGAGATGCTCGAAAAGATAAAGGCCAAGAAAGCCGCATTGACCACAATCACGATTTTATTAGCTTTCGTATCGGCCAATGCACAGGAAGAAACCCATGAACATGCCTCGGTACCAACACAAGCTCAGATTGATTCCGTTATTAAAGCTACGACTGTGGCCAAGGAACATGCCGAAAAGTTTGGCGCTTTGGTCATTCAGGACGAAGGTGGACGAATGAAGCCCGTAAATACCTTCGCTTCAGAGCTATTAAGAAAGTTGAGTGGTGATGATGAATATAAAGACCTTTCCGCCAATCAAGTTTTTCTTTCCATGATGCTGAACCCAGGGGTTTGGTATACTACCGATATAATTGCTTTGGGCAAAAAGGAGAACGATAGCATACGTAAGGTAATTGGAGTTCCCGAAGGTACCGAGTTTGTAAAAGCTACCGACTTTTTCGATTCAAAAGGTGCTTATAAACTAAGACCCTATCTGGAGAAGGCAACTTCCACGAACAATCCATCGAACTTTGAAAAAGACTTTAAAAAAGTAGGGGAGCGGTTGAGTTTATTGGATATCGCATTGAGTGGGCAAATTGTAAAGATATTTCCTTTGTTGAACGATGAGAACAACAAATGGATTTCTGCCGTGGAGTATCGTGGTGGAGAATATCAAGTTCAGGATTCGTTATATGCCAATTTCATCAAGAATGCAATGCCCTATTATTTGAATTCATTGCAACAATCCATTGCTACAGGTGATTATTCTCAACCTGATAGATTGTTGGAAGCATTCCAGCAAAACCAAAAAAATCATGGTGAAGAAGTATTACCATCAGAAAACAAAATAAAGACCGAGATAATCTACAACAAGCTGGATTTGTTCAACCGTTTGTACAAGTACTATGCAATGGTTGGTGTCCTATTGTTTTTTGTACTCATTGCCAAAATATTTAAGGAGCGGAAGTTTTTGGATGCGTTTGCCTATTTGTTGAAAGGGACTATCATTTTGTTCTTTATTTGGCACACCCTTGGTTTAATCTTACGCTGGTACATTTCTGGACATGCTCCGTGGAGTGATGCCTATGAAAGTATACTATACGTTGGTTGGGCGACCATGGGTATTGGTTTGGCCTTGGGTCGAAAAAGTGAATTGACCATCGCAGCAAGTGCATTTGTAACGGCGATGCTCTTGTGGATAGCCCATCAAAGTTGGGTAGATCCTGCTATTGCGAATTTGCAACCTGTTTTGGATAGCTATTGGTTGATGATTCACGTAGCAGTAATTGTTGGTAGTTATGGTCCTTTAACCGTTGGTATGATTCTAGGTGTGGTTGCATTGCTATTGATCATACTTACCACTGAAAAGAACAAAGAACGTATGGACCTTAACATTAAAGAGCTTACGGTGATCAACGAACTGTCGCTTACAGCGGGTTTGGTGATGTTGACCATAGGTAACTTTTTAGGAGGCCAATGGGCCAATGAGAGTTGGGGTCGTTACTGGGGATGGGACCCTAAGGAAACTTGGGCCTTAATTTCCATTATGATCTATGCCTTTGTACTGCACATGCGTTTGGTTCCTGGACTACGCGGAAAATGGGTTTACAATTTCGCTAGCATTGTTGCCTTTGCTAGTATTATGATGACCTATTTTGGGGTAAACTTCTACTTGGCAGGCCTGCACAGTTATGCAAGTGGTGACCAAGTAATAACACCAAGCTTTGTATGGTATACAGTACTCGGGGTTTTCATTTTAGGTGGAATAAGTTTTTGGCGATACAAAGTGCACTACGCCAAAAAATAAACTATTCTTCCATTAAAAGTTTCATGATTTCTTCTGCGGCCACCTTACCTTTTTCCTTTAGGAAAGGTCTTGAAGTGTTATCGCCCAATTCAAATACAATGGCAGGCATTCCATGGTGCACGTAAAAGTATTTACTTGAAACCATGGTCGGGTCAATTTCATCGGAAGCGCTAATATTGGTTTTCTTTTGAGGCAATCTTTCGCTGATGTTCTCGATCCAATCAAAGATAATCTTACCTTTCTCACCTGTTACGGTAGTATCGATAGGGTAGTAGATATCGTCCCAAGTGGAGTGGAAGTCAGCTCCGAAAACAAACTCATACTCCTTGTCCTTTTCTATCAGGAAATCACGAACATTCCTAGTTTCCGGCTGATTGAAGTTTTGCCAGTCTCTATTCAGGTCTATTCCGCCCATGTTGTGCCTCCAATGTCCGTTGTCAGCCCCGTCCGGGTTCATTAATGGAACAACAAAAATGGCATGCTCCTGTCTAAAAGCCCTGGCCTGTTCCGATTCTCCGGAAATGGTCTCGATAAAGGATTTCATTGCTAAAAACCCTGTAACTTCTGGCGGGTGTTGTCTGGAAATGATCATCAAAGCCTTCTTTGCTTCTTCATTTCCATTGATCTCCATCAAGTGCATGGTTCTTTTTTCTTTGGAAAGACCAATAGGGTAATTTTCAATAAATGGTTTTTGGCTCAAGGAATCTACCCATTCTTGCACCACAGAGGATGTGTAAAGTTCCTGAGCCGTAATCCAGGTTGGTTCTTCGGTCACGCTTATGGTCAATTCGGCCGATTCTGGGGCCGCTTTTATTCCAAAATCACCTTCTCCAGGATTGATGGCCTTAAAATTGATACTGTCGATAGGTTTAAAATTTCTACCATCGGTGCTGATTTTTGGATAATATCTGCTTCTGGAATCTTGGTAGTTCAGCTGAACCGTAATGTCTCGTGGTTCTTCGGACCACACTTGAAAGGCATACCAAGGACTTACATTTATAGGGGTGTTCTCTGCCGTTACCCAAATGGTATAATGGTCATCGCCGTCGTAGGCTACACCATTCAAACGGGCACCTTCAAACTTGTTTGAAAAAAATGTGGTACTGTCGTTAAAGGCCCAAACGCCTCTCCATTGCTTTTGGGTGGGCTTATCTACCGTAGGGACAACAGGGCTTTTACCTTGTCCTTGATAACCTGTTTTTTTTTCGGCTTCAGCAGTTTCGCTACTCTTTTTACAAGATGACGTGAGCACCATGGAGGATAATATTCCAATGGCAATCAAACTTTTAATACGCATGGTTTTGAATTATTTGAGTTGGTTTGGTTACGAAGGTAGCGACAAGGATTGGAGTAGTAAATAAAAAAATAGTAATAATGTATCGGTTTTTTTTGCATATTTGCATCATCATGAAGTTATAAGAATTATGTACGCGATAGATGTCACCGTTGGGGAAACCCGATTTATGTAACCGAATACTTCTCGGTTATTTGACATTTCACTTCTTTTTTTACACATAATTCTTTGATAATGAATCATCAACATACACATACATTTAAAAAATTTATTCAGTATTTCTGGATAGCTATTTCTGGTAAGGAAACAGAATTTACCACAGGTAGCATTCGAAAGGCCATATTTATGCTTTCCATTCCCATGATCTTGGAAATGCTTATGGAATCCATTTTTGCCTTGGTGGACATAGCTTATGTTTCCAAGGTAAGCGTTAATGCTGTTGCCACTATTGGGCTAACTGAATCTGTAATCACTTTGGTATATGCCTTGGCGATTGGGCTGAGTATGGCGGCCACCGCGGTAGTTGCTCGTAGAATTGGCGAGAAAGATGTGGATGGTGCCCGAATAGCAGCGGTCCAAGCCATTAGTCTGGGAGTTGTAATTTCTGTTTTAATAGGAATAGTTGGAATCATTTACGCCAAGGATATTTTGGCCTTGATGGGCGGGGAACCTGATCTGATTGCAGAAGGTTACGGCTATACCCAATTTTTGATTGGGGGTAATATTACCGTAGTGCTATTATTCTTGATCAATGCCATTTTTCGCGGTGCTGGGAATGCATCTATCGCCATGTGGGCCTTGGTGCTCTCCAATGGACTCAATATTATTTTGGATCCCATGTTCATCTTTGGATTTGGACCTATACCGGAATTTGGAGTTATGGGCGCAGCGATCGCAACCAATATTGGTAGAGGAACCGCTGTAATTTTTCAATTGGGGATTTTGTTCTTTGGTTGGGGCAAGATAAAATTGATGGCTAAGGACTTGGTACTGAACCTTAAAGTAATGATCAACTTGATCAAGGTTTCTTTGGGTGGAATAGCCCAATTTTTGATTGGAACCTCCAGTTGGATTTTCCTTATGCGCATCATGTCCGAATTTGGTAGCGAAGTATTGGCAGGTTATACCATTGCCATTCGTGTAATGATGTTCACCTTGATGCCCTCTTGGGGTATGAGTAACGCCGCTGCTACCTTGGTAGGACAAAACCTTGGGGCCAAACAACCAGATAGAGCGGAGCAGTCCGTTTGGAAAACAGGAAAATACAATGCCATATTTATGGGCACGGTTTCTTTGGGATATCTGATTTTTGCGAACACCATTATTTCTTGGTTCAATACAACCCCGGAAGTGGTAAAGAGCGGAGCACTTTGTCTGCAGATTATCGCATTGGGTTATATATTTTATGCCTACGGTATGGTAATGACACAAGCCTTTAATGGGGCAGGGGATACACGAACCCCAACCAAGATAAATTTTATATCATTTTGGTTGTTCCAATTACCATTGGCCTATATATCGGCAATGGTGTTAGGGTGGGGCGCAACAGGTGTTTTTGTGGCCATTACCTTGGCAGAAGTACTGATTGCGGTTTTGGCCATGATCTGGTTTAAAAAAGGGAAATGGAAGAAAGTCCAAGTATGATGGGTTTCGTATCTTTATGCGAAAGAAAGCCAACATGAAAAACGATAAAAAAGGACTGAATACCATCTGCACCCACGTTGGTGAATTAGAGGATAAAGAGTTCAAAGGAGCTGTTTCACCATTATATATGAGCACCTCTTACCAATTCGAAGATGTAGCGGTAAAAAGATACCCAAGATATTTCAATACGCCCAATCAAGAGGCATTGTGCAAAAAACTAGCGGCCTTGGAACATGCCGAGGCCGCTTTGATTTTTGGTAGTGGCATGGCCGCTATCAGTACGGCGCTAATGACATTTCTACAAGCAGGTGACCATGTGGTGCTGCAACAGACCATTTATGGAGGAACCTATCATTTTGCCGTAAGCCAATTTGAAAGATTTGGAATTGAATATTCCTTTACCACAGGATGGGAAGTGGAAGATTTTGAAAAAGAAATCAAACCCAACACAAAAGTGTTGTATTTGGAAACACCATCAAACCCTTTATTGACCATAACCGATGTAAAAGGAGTGGCCGATTTGGCAAAAAAGAAAGGAATCCTGTCCATGATCGACAATACCTTTGCGAGTCCCGTCAACCAAAACCCAATTGATCTTGGTGTTGATGTGGTGGTGCACAGTGCAACAAAATATATGGGAGGTCACTCCGACATTTGTGCCGGTGTCGTTGCCGCATCACAAACCCATATGGATCAGGTATGGCAAACAGGGATTTGTTTTGGGGGGAGTTTGAGTGATTATACGGTTTGGCTCTTGGAAAGAAGTTTAAAAACCATGGTAATCCGTGTGAAGGCACAAAATGATAATGCGATGAAGATGGCTACATATCTTAATCAAAATAAAGATGTGGACAATGTGTATTATCCTGGTCTGGAAAGTCATCCAGGGCATGAATTGGCCAAATCACAGATGTCAGGTTTTGGAGGTATGTTGTCGTTTGAATTGACACCAGAAATAGATGCATCCTTATTTTTCAAGGAATTGAAATTGATAAAACCATCCATGAGTTTGGCGGGTATTGAAAGTACGATGCTTTCACCCACACAAACCTCGCATGCTTTGATGAGTCCAGAGGATAGGGCAAAACAGGGCATAAAGGATTCATTGATTCGTTTCTCGTTGGGAATTGAAGAGACAGAAGATTTAATAGCGGATATTGAACAGGCGATTGCCAAAGTAAAATCCATTACAGTTACGGCTTAAAAGTATATGAAATTAGACATTTTAGTATTCGGCGCACATCCAGATGATGCCGAACTAGGGGCAGGCGCCACCATAGCAAAGGAAGTTTCCAAAGGAAAAAAAGTAGGGATTGTGGATTTGACCCGAGGTGAACTCGGCACACGCGGCTCCGCGGAAATTAGGGATAAAGAAGCAGCAAAGGCTGCTGAAATTTTAGGTGTTTCTGTTCGAGAGAATATGGAATTTGCCGATGGTTTTTTTGTGAACGATAAAGAACATCAACTGGAACTCATCAAAATTATTAGAAAATACAGACCGGAAATTGTATTGTGCAATGCCATTGAGGATCGCCATATTGATCATGCAAGAGGAAGCAAATTGGTAAGTGATGCCTGCTTTTTGAGCGGGCTGATGAAAATTGACACCAAAATGGATGGGGACGATACCTGGCAAGATGCGTGGCGGCCCAAATTAGTGTACCATTATATACAATGGAAAAGTTTGGAACCCCATTTTATTGTGGATGTAACTGGATTTATTGAGAAGAAAACAGAAGCTATTATGGCTTACAGCTCCCAGTTTTATGATCCTAATAGTGACGAACCTGAAACCCCCATCAGCAGTAAAAACTTTACGGATAGTGTAAATTATCGTGCCAGAGATTTAGGTAGAATCATTGGCGTGGAACACGCGGAAGGGTTTACGGTAGAACGCTATCTGGGTGTGGACAGCTTAGAGGATTTAATCTGATCAAGAAGCTTTTTGGTACCTGTTCAAAGCTTTAGGTACGGTAAAAAAGAAGGTAGTGCCTTTGCGCGGAACACTTTCCACCCATATTTCACCCTTGTTTTTATGTACCATTTCCTTACATAAGGACAGACCAAGACCTGTACCTTTTTCGTTGTTGGTACCGTATGTTGTAACGTTAGAGGTATCTTTAAAAATGGTACGCTGCATTTCAGCCGTCATACCAATACCAGTGTCTCGGATTGATATTTGCCACATACCTGATTTTTCCTCGGCATCAATTGTAATCAACCCATTTTCCGGAGTGAACTTGATGGCATTGCTTAGAAGGTTTCGGATAACAATGTCAATTTGATTATTATCTGCCCATATCCTTGGGTTATCTGGAAGTTGATTGATAATCTTTATGGACTTACTACTGGCAATTTCGGATAGTAATTGGATGTTGTTCATCACAAGGTTGGACAAGGAGACACGCTTTGGCTTGGTTACTACGCCATTGAGCTGGTTCATGCCCCAGGACAAAAGGTTGTTAAGGGTAAAGGATATATTTTCTACATCAGTTTTTAGTTTGGGAATAAAAGAGACCAACTCCTTTGTGGTAATTTCACCATCGGTAAACATCTTTAGGATTCCTTGTAATCCGCCGATAGGACCTCTAAGATCGTGACCAATAATGGAAAAAAGTTTAGTGTTTGTCTTATTTATCTCATGTAATTGAGCTTCCCTTTGGATAACCGCAAGTGATTTTTCCTTGAGCTCCTTGTTCAATTTTTTCTGGATGTTCTCACTTCTACGTATCACAAAAGTGATGATACTTAGGATAAGTAAAATGATCACGGAGAAATAAATATAGTTTCTCTGTTTGGCCAGTGCTGCCTGGTTGGCTTCTATCAATTCCTGTTTTTCCTGTTCGTATTGCAATTTGGTCTCCAAAAGCGATAAACTTTGCTTGTTCTTATCCTTGAAAAGTGAATCGGACAGCGTTTTAAAAGTTTCCAGATAGGCCAATGCCTCTGCATCTTCCCCATTCTTCTTGTAAACTTTGTACAGAGTTTCCGAACAATCGATTTGACCTTGGATTGATTTTATTTTTTTGGAAAGGGTTAGACCTTTTTTGGCATAGTTTAAGGAAAGACTATCTTTTTCCAGGCCAAAATATACTTTGGCCATACCATTCATCAATTGAATTTTTATTCTATCATCTTCAATTTGGTGTTTAAAAAGCATATTGCTCTGATCGTACCAATAAAGTGCCCATTTATATTTTTCCTGATCAAGGTAAATATCTCCTTTGACCTCATATGCATAGGCAAGCCAATCGTAAATTTTATTCTTTTCGAAAATGCTTATACTTCTATTGATGTTGAACATCGCATTTTTAAAATCTTTGGCATCTTTATAGAGGGAGGCCATATTGCTCTGCGTTTCAGCATCGATTACTTCGTCCCCCATTCTCCGGTTTATTTTCTGAACCGTATCATAGAACATCAGGGCATTTTTAAAATCTTTTTGGTCCGCATACAGGCCGGCTATGTTCTCGTTAAGTATGGAGAGCATTTCCTGATTGTTCATTTGTTTTGCCAGATCTATCCCCTTTAGGTTAAGGTTCAGGGCTTCGGCATAGTTTCCTTCAAAGCTATAGTTTTGAGCCAACGCATTTATAATGGATATTTCGGAGTCCAAGTCATCAATTTCGGTAGCAAGTTCAAGGGCCTTCTCGAACATTGGCATTGATTTATCCCGGTTACCTTTGTTGTAATAATAATTGCCAAGTGCATCCAGAGCTTTTATTTTGCCATGAGTATAATCGATGTCCTCACTATATTTAAGTGCTCTTTCTGCAATGGAGTAAAGACTGTCGGTATCCAAGTAACGATAGGAGAAAGCCAATCGGGTCAATAGGTTTATGTGTGTGGTATCTTTGGGATCAAATCTATCTGTGGACTCCAAACGCTGCAGCTTATAGGACAAACTATCATGTTGACTAAGAGATTGCGCATTAATGGGAAAGGACATGAAAAGCATAGATGCACATATGACCAATCCGATGAATGGTTTCTTTATAGGGTTCATGAAGTTTTTTTCTGACAACAATTGGTTGAAAATTATATATTGTAAAACTACTTTTACACTACCTTTTTAGAAATTATTTGTTGTGAAAGACCCAAAAATGTGTGTTTGGTCTTAAAAACGTGCATTTTATCGATAAATTGTATTTTTTGTCTTTTAAACTTAATAGCCAGCGAATTAAAAGTTGTGATTTGGTGAGCAGTTATAGTGTGAGATAATAAATTGATGGAATTTGAAAAATATTTTGGTTGAATCATTACAAAAAAGTATTTTTGCATCCGCTTTAAATGGTGGTTGTAGCTCAGCTGGTTAGAGCGCTGGATTGTGGTTCCAGAGGTCGCCGGTTCGAACCCGGTCTTCCACCCTTGAGTTTACAAAATCCCAAGCCTGATGGTTTGGGATTTTTTGTTTTTATTCCCTAATTGAATGGAATTATTCTCATCCATCAATTCAAAAGGGGCATTCGTCAATTAAGACTTCGATTACATTTCTTTTCAATTACTTTTCCCGACAAACAAGTTAAACACTTTCTCTTCCCCCAAGAAAAAAGTCAATTTTTCTATGCACATACGGGTAATATTGATTTGTCTTCTGGTTCTAGACGTATTTCAACCAATAATGGCAAATAGTTCCAATAACAAGGATTCATTAATAATCAACAAGGATAAACAAAGAGTTTTTGACAGTTTAGATCATGATACAAAAAGCTTCTTTTCAATTCCTGCGCAATTTGTAAACGAGTTTGATCGGGACTACATAAAGAATAATTTTTTAAGGGATACTGTCACAACAGCACAGGTAAATTTAGCTAAGTCAGTTTTTGAAGAATTGGACAAGAATCAGAATTATGTAAACCTAATATCTTCAAAGAATATGGTTACGCTGCCTATAGGTGTAAAAAAAGAAATTGGGACTATCACTTATAGGATGGCAATCAATAAAGCCGAAATTACTCCAGAATATACTGAGGTTACAGTATTTGTCCATATTCAAATACCACAAACTGATTCAGATGGAATACCTATAGAACTTTTCTTCGGTGCGGATAATATTAAAATTTCTCACAAAGGAGGAATATACGGTGATGCCAACTTGGTGTTATTAGGAGATATCGGCATCCCAATTAATGGAGGCAACGGATTAGTAGCATTAAAGGGTGGTTTTGAAATGCAAACTGGAAATGTCCAAAATCTTAGCTATGTAACCATTGATTGTGGCGGATTCAAAGAAATGGGAATTACCGCTGATGTACTTTTTCCACGAACCATGTTGGAACCTGTGGACTCTAATTACGAAGTAATTCCAGATAAGGATGTAAAAGTTCAAGGGCATTTTCAAACTATCGTTGGAGATTGGAATGACATTTTAGTAGAGATTGATTTGCCTCCTTTTCAGATAGCAAAATCTCAAAGTTCTAATGGTTCGGGTAAGGCGGGACTAATTTTTGATATAAACAATGCTGTTTTTGATTTTAGTGATGTTAGAAATTCTTCAAGTGTACAATTTCCAGCAGGGTATAATAAATATCTGGTACCAGGGAATGAGCAGTTGTGGCGTGGTGTCTATGTCAACAATGTGCACATAATACTACCTGAACAATTTAAAAAGAGAAACAGTGACAAACGTATCACTTTTCAAGCATCCAATTTACTTATTGACGGTGTTGGTGTTTCAGGTAATTTCTCAGCGTACAACGTTTTGCCCATTGATGAAGGCGATGCTTCCAAGTGGCAATTCTCGGTAGACCAAATTGAAGCCGACTTACTTGCCAATAATCTGGTTGGAGCAGGATTTGATGGTCTTATAGTTCTACCCATAACTGAAGAGTTAACGCCAGAAGAGGGAAAGGATAAAACAGTCCTCAAACAAAAGACACTAAGCTATCAGGCTATCATAGACCCGGTAAATGATGAATATCTACTTTCGGCCGTAGCAAACGATGCAATTCCTTTTGATGTATTTAAAGCAAAGGCTACTATTACAGCCAATTCCTACGTTGAATTACGGGTTTCGGAAAAGAAATTTAGACCAAAAGCTGTGTTGCATGGCAATTTGGCCATAAAAGGCAGCAATAGTACATCAGATCCAAATAAAGGAACCGTCGATTTTAAAGGAATAACCTTCCAAAATCTGCAACTCCAAACAGTTACTCCATATTTTCAAGTAGATTACATGGGGTACAATGGGGATGTGAAATTTGCCAATTTTCCTGTTACCATTTCTCAAATTGAATTTACTTCCAATAGCACAACAGCAGCACTTTCCTTTAATATTGATGTGAATATGATGGAAAAAGGGTTTGCTGGAAACACAAGCCTTTCCATAGTTGGAGGTTTTAATGAAAATGAAGGGTTACATCGCTGGAAGTTTCAAAATATTGAAATAGGCCTAATTGAGGTTGAAGCTGATTTGGGATCTATCCAAATCAGAGGGATGGTGGATATTAAAAGTGATGACCCCATTTATGGGGATGGATTTTACGGGGAATTGGGAGCTACTTTTAATGGTATTGCAGTAGATGCTTCCGCATGGTTTGGAAAAACAGATTTTAGATACTGGTTTGTGGATGCATACGCGAACCTTTCCCAGTCCCCAACACCTGTTTTCATAGGTCCAGCCAAAGTAAATGGGTTTGGTGGTGGGGCCTATTTTAGGATGAGCAAAAAGCCAGGCTCATACTCTGCTATGGTTCCATCTGGACAATCGTATGTTCCAAATAGGAATAATGCTCTTGGCTTTCGAGCGCTAGTCGGCTTTGCCCTGACCAATGAAAAAGCATTTAATGGAAAGGTAGGCTTCGAAATGGATTTTAATAACCATTACGGTCTTAACCGAGTTATGTTTTTTGGGGAAGGGCATATTGTAAAAGCGTTGGACTTTCAGTTTGGAGAGGCTTTCAAACAAAAACTTCAAGGCATGGAGGAAAAGATCAACTCGTTTGGGGAGAACAATCCTACCATGCAACGCCTTAAGGAAACTAATCTAGTGGATTATAGTAAAGTCAGTTTTCCACAAGATGGTTTGACGTTCGATGTTGGGATTGATGCCAATTTTGCAATGGAGATGGATTTCCAACACAAAACTTTTCACGCCGAACTGGAAATTTATGTGAATACGCCTGGTGGCTTTTTTCAAGGAGTGGGGCCTAGGGGAAGAGCTGGTTGGGCCGTTTTCCATATTGAACCGGAAGAATGGTATCTCCACATAGGCACTCCCCAAGACCGGATAGGATTGAAGCTTGGTCTAGGAAGCTTTAATCTTCAAAGTACGGCCTATTTAATGATTGGGGAAGATTTGCCAGGAAGTCCGCCACCTCCGCCCATTGTAGCTGAAATTTTGGGAGTTGACCTAGAAAGCCTCAATTATATGCGGGAGTTAAATATGCTTGAAAGCGGAATGGGTTTTGCTTTTGGCGCGGATTTTAGCATAGATACAGGGGATATGAACTTTTTAATATTCTATGCAAGATTTCAGGCTGGGTTGGGCTTTGATATTATGATAAAGGATTATGGGGAAACAGCATGTAAAGGTAGTGGGCAGATTGGTATTGATGGATGGTACGCCAATGGGCAAGCTTACGCCTATCTGCAAGGAGAATTGGGCGTCAATATAAAACTAATGTTCGTTCGAAAGAAGATACCTATAATAAAGGCTGGCGCTGCTGTTCTATTACAAGCCAAACTACCAAATCCAGCATGGTTCAAAGGATATTTAGGCGGACACTTTAATTTACTGGGCGGACTGGTCAAAGGCCGTTTCCGATTTAAAATTGAATTGGGAGAGGAATGTGAAATTGTTGGGGGAGCACCTTTGGGTGGCCTCAAAGTGATTTCCAATGTAACTCCTCGTGATGGGTCAGACCTAATGGATGTTTTTACGGTACCTCAAGCGGCATTCAATATGCGTATAAACCATCCATTCGAATTGGAGGATGATGAAGGGATAAAAACATACCGAATACTTCTAGATGAATATCGGGTAACTAGCGAAGGAAATACAATTCCGGGAGAATTGGAGTGGAATGAAAACAAGGACCTGGCCAATTTTGTTTCCCATGACATTTTACCTCCCCATGCACCTGTGCATGTCAAGGTTATTGTTAGTTTTCAAGAAAGAAGGGGCAATAGCTGGATTACCCTTACGCAAGATGGCAAACCTGCCAAGGAAATTGAAGAACGAAGCTTCACTACGGGCGAGGCCCCTGATTATATTCCCATGTCCAATGTAGTTTACACCTATCCCGTGGTGGACCAGCAATATTTCTATCAAAATGAAAGAAACACAGGTTACGTAAAACTAAAACGGGGTCAACCATACTTGTTTGCTCCAAATACGGAATGGTTACAATACACCAGATTTGATACAGAAACACAAAGTTTACGAACAAACCATGTATCGTACAATACCCTGGAAAAGATGGTTCATTTTGATTTCCCAACGCTTCAAAATCAACAGACCTATACTTTCAAAATAGTAAGCCAATCTCCACAGGAAGCTTCATCAGGCAGTGTTGACGAAAGTTATGTGACAGAAAATACCGGGCAAGAAGGGAACTCGGTGGAAGTACGGAATAGGGAAATAAGTACAACTGCCCAAAAGGCCGCAGAAACCGAAATTCTGGTATACGATTTTTCTACTAGCCAATACAACACCTTCAAGGAAAAAGTAGCAGCCAAGGAAGTAGACCAATACTTATTGGACCCCATTTTCTCTAATGTTCATGCATTGCAAGTGGATATTGTCGTTCCATCGGAACGTTTTGGAAAAGATGAAATATTGGGAGCGGAATACACGGATAACAAGCCTATGATTTCAAGACAGGCCATCTTAAGTGACAGCTATTATCATCAAGCTATACAGCCACTCATTTATAAGGGCTACCCATTAGAATCCCGTTTCACGGTTGACCGAGATACGAAGGAATTAGGTGTGCCGCCCAAAAAAGGAGTGGATATAATGCCCTGGTACATCTCGTATCTGGAATCCAATCCTGAGTATTCATTATTGGATAGGAGGATTCCATATAGGTATAATCTACCGTATTACTACAAACAGGACTTTATAGATATCCAATATAAAGTGGTGAATGCCTATTTGCACGAACCGGAAAAATATCAAACTCAAATAGATAGGTATAACTATATAATCAATGGAATTATGCCACCGATAAGAACAGGGGATTATAAGGTGAGGTTCCAATACATGCTTCCAGGTAATATTCAGGGAACTTCCCAAATCTTTAAATACAACAATCCCTACTAAAAGGTTTGGCTATGAAGGAACATAGGATTTCAAAAGGCGTTATCACTGTTTTAATAGCTTGTCTTTATGTATTTCAAGCCAAGGGTCAACAGGATTCGCTGACTGTTGAAGAACCCGCGATCGTGGCCATGGCTCGTCCACAGCAGGATGGAAAAATAATGTTGCGATGGGCCGTTACCACTCCATTGGCATGGCGAAAACTCAATGAATATGGTTATGAATTAAAGAGATACACCATTACACGGGATAAGAAGACCTTGCTACGACCCATTGAAAAATCTCTCGGAACCTTTTATCCCCCACCTTTAGAGGAATGGATTCCTATGGTGGAAAGTAACGACAATGCAGCGGTTATGGCGCAATCCATTTATGGGGAAGGTTTTGATGTAGAAGGGATGGACCAGCTATCCGCTATTATCAATTTGGCGGAAGAACAGGAACAACGATTTACTTGGGGATTATATGCGGCGGACCAAGATTATGAGGTGGCACAAATGGCAGGATTGGGGTTTGTTGACCATGAAGTGGAACCTAACGAAAAATACATCTATAAAATCACTTCTTTGGTGCCTGAAAGCTTAATGAAAATAAAAGAAGGTGGGGTCTTTATTGGTCTTCAGGATTATGAGGATTTACCAAAACCGTTAGATTTGGCGGTCGTTTTTTTTGATGGCAAATCCATGTTGAGCTGGAACTATGCCATTCACAATCAAACCTACAATAGCTACTTCATCGAAAGGTCGGTTGATGGAAAAAATTTTCAACGACTTAATGATCTACCCCTAACTAGTTTAAATAATGGTGATAAAACAGACCCGTTGCGAATGTTTTATACGGATTCCATTATCAATGGAAGAACCTATTACTACCGAATAAAAGGAATAACCCCATTTGGAGAGTTAAGTCCCGTTTCGGATGTAGTATCTGGAATAGGAGAAAAAAAACTACCCTATGTCCCCCACATCACCTCTAAATATTACGAGGACGATAAAACCGTGTTGTTGGAATGGGAGTTTATGGAAGAGGGAAATGATATGATTACGGGCTTTGAACTCAATCGCAGCGATAATGTGGATGGAACCTACGCAGTCGTAGTGAAAAATATACCGCCTGAAGCCAGAAAGGTACGGTATGACAGTTTACTGCCCACCAATTACATGACGATTACTGCATTGGGTAAAAATGGAGGCAAGCGCACCTCATTTCCAGCTTTGGTACAACCTGTAGATTCCATTCCTCCAGCTAAACCCAAAGGGTTTACAGGGGTAGTTGATAGTTTGGGTGTAGTCACCTTAACATGGGATCCCAACACAGAGAAGGATATGCTCGGATATCGTGTTTTTAAGGGCAACAATAAAAATGAAGAATATTCCCAGATTACAGTATCACCACATGAAGCAACCACATATTACGATAGTGTTTCTGTAAAAGACCTAAACAGCAAAGTGTATTATCAATTGATTGCAGTGGATCAACGTTTCAATATGTCGGAACCCTCCGAGATTTTAGAACTCAAAAAGCCAGATTTTATAAAACCCACCCAACCCGTATTTAAATCCTACAAGATAAAAGATGTGAAAGTATACCTTACTTGGGCCAATAGTTCCGGTGATGATGTGATAAGGCATGAGGTGTATCGAAAGGAAGGGAACAGTGATGATTGGAAACTTGTTTATACAGTCGACAGTAAGAAATATGCGGATAGCAGTATGCAGTCGGCAGGCAGTAGTAAACAAGATTACGATTCCCTGCGTACTGACTCACTGCGCACTGCTCAACTGCTTACTGAACAATGGACAGACGAAAATGTCAAGGAGGGGCAATTATACAGCTACACGATGATAGCCGTTGACGACAGCGAACTGGAATCCGACCCAGCACCACCACTTACGGTAATAGTACCCAAGACGAGTTTATACCCTCCCTTAGAAGGACTTTATGGAGAAGCGGATAAAGAAGCGGGAACCATAACCATTCGCTGGAAAACTTATAAGGAACCTAATGCTTCTAAAATAACCATTTACAAAGGAGTACAAGGGAAGGCTATGAACCTGCTAAAAGAAATAACAATGAATACCAAAGGAGTTGTGGACAGTAAAGTAAAACCGAACAATACCTACGAGTATGTGTTTCGAGTGGTTTTTAAGGATGGGAGAGTGAGTGAGATTTCAACATTGAATGTGAAATATTGAGAACTATGAAAAAATTTATCTGTTTGGTAATATTTACCCTGAGTATTTTTAAAACGAATAATGTTTTAGGTCAATATTACGAGTCGGAAATTACGATAACGTTTAATGGAGGTTTAATGTTTGATGAAGATTTCCATGATGAGTATTTACATTTTGTCGGATATTCATTTAATCAGGGCCAAAGTTGTGTTCCACCGCCAGGTGATCAGGCTACACTAGACGAATACAACGTTTGTACAACCGATTTGCTGTTTAAACAATTTACTGATTTTGTTAGTTATAAGGAGTCAATAATAACCAGTTTTAATCCATTCGAAAACAATATTACAGGAAGACTGGATGCGTATACAAGTATCCCTTTGAAGCAGAATCTGCAAAATGCAGGCCCCAACTTATTTAGCGTAAACTATGGCTATAATATTCCAAATTTTGAAGAATGCACGGAATATTTTGATTATGATGGCAATACAGAGATAATATCTTCTATTAAGGTTAGGGTAACTGAACTTGGTAAAAACCTAGAAAGTTTAAACCCTCAATATCAAAATGACAATTCAATTGGTTGTGGAGATAACATTGACTTGAATGTTAATGCTTGTGGAATAAATGCTCATTACGCTTTAGAATATCAAATTTGGGATATAAACAATCTAATTCAGAACTGGGAAGAAGCCATCTCTTATGGTTATCATGGAGTTCCAAGTCTAGGAATTGAAGATTTGCCAGGTGCTGAACCTGGGTACTCAATCAGAATCAGGCTCAGATACGTTGAGAGTGAATCAAATGATAATAATGATTATTCAGATATTCTCACGTTTGTTTTTGACTCTTGCTCCCCAGAACTCCTCGACCTAACCCCCCACAAAACCACCTGCGTACAAGCCGAAGATGGCAGTTTTACAATGACATTGGATAGGGATTTGGAAGATGGCGAAGAATTGGTAGTATCTGTTTACGATGCAGATTTTCCAGATGAAGGGATTCTGGAACAAGAAGCCACCACAGTTCTCGTAGATAATCAAGATGACACATATTCCTATACGTTTCCGAAAATTTTAATAGAAAGGAATTATCTGGTAAAATATCAAACCCATCCTGTGAATGAAAATATTGAAGACGAATCATGGGATAGTCTTGAATTTTCGGATGAATTTCTGGTTCAAGATCCCGACCCAGTAATCTTTTCCCTCCAAAAACTCAACGATGTGTATTGCCATGGCGGTAGCGATGGACGTATTGAAATAGAGGCTTCTGGTGGCACTGGCGGTGGCTACCAATTCCGTGTCAACGACCAAGGGAATTGGGAAGATTTCAATAATGGAAGTATTCATATTTTGGATGGATTGGAACCAAATGATTACATCGTTCAAGTTAGGGATGGGAACCAATGTGAAGGAACAAGTGAGGATGATTCTGAGACCATTACTGAGCCTTCTGAATCAATATCAGCAAACTTATTTGGTCTTGTAGAACCGACAGCATATGGGTTTACCGATGGCAGCATTACCGTGGATGTGTCGGGTGGAACGCTGTATCAAAACAATAGCTATGACTATACATGGTACGACGAAAACAACAATCCCATCAACACCAGCTCGGCGGTTTATGTAGCCAATAAGTACCGTATTACTTTGGAGGATATAACCGCAGGAATTTACACCCTAAGGGTAACGGATGCCAACTACAACCAAGCAGATGATCAACAAGGATGTATTCTGATAGAGGACTTCGAGCTTACGGGCCCTCCCGAGCTTCAATTGACTGTGGAAGAAACCCTTCCCATTTCTTGCAACAGCGCCAATACTTATGATAATCCATTCAACGACGGCCAATTAACGGCCATTGCTTCAGGGGGAGTGCCGCCATATGGTTATTTCTGGAGCAAAAAAGATGGCAACGATGACTGGCAAGCCATTCCGAATAACAATTCCGAAGTGCTCAGTGATCTGGAACCAGGCGAATATGCGGTAAACATTGTCGATGCCAACGAAATTACGATTGGAATCTATGAAAACAACCTACTGCAGCAGGCCACTCCAGTGGTCTATGCATTGGAAGAACCTGAATTGCTTACCGTACAGATAGAAAAGTCGGACATCAACTGTTTTGGTGGTTCTGACGGTATGGCTACCGCAATCGTTAGTGGCGGGACACCACCTTTTGAATATTTATGGTCAACTGGAGCAACAACTGAAACCGCTGAAGGACTTTGGTTGGGTAACCATACCGTTTATGTACTGGATGCTCGGGGTTGCGAAGCCGAAGCGGAAGTGACCATAGGGCAACCGGATGAACCAGTATCCATAACCAATCCCCAATATGTGCAGCCCACGGCCAATGGTTTTACCGATGGGAGCATTACGGTACAGGTAAATGGTGGAACGCCCTTTAACGATAATAGCTATTCCTATGAATGGCGGGATGAAGGAAACAACATTATCAACAACACCACCGCACAGAACACACCCGAAGGCTATAGTATACAAGTATACGATATACCAGCTGGCACTTATACGATTACTGTTACTGACGCCAACTACGAAAACGCGGAGCAGAAAGAAGGGTGTACTTATGTCGATGAATTTGTACTAACCGAACCACCAGCTCTCGAGATAAGTGTGGAACAGACCATTCCCATATCCTGTAATGGAGGTAATCAATTCAATAATCCTTCGGACGATGGTCAGCTTCTGGCCTCGGCTTCTGGAGGTGTTCCTTTTGACCCTTTGATTGATGGCCAATACGCTTATATCTACACATGGAAGAAGAAAGATGAACAGAACAACTGGCAAATCATCCCCAACGTGACAGGAAATGTGTTGGACAATGTGGATGCGGGCGAATATGCGGTAAATATCGAAGATGCCAACGGAATCATTTTGGGCATTTATGTGGACAATGTGCTGCAAGAACCAACGGATTACGAATATCCCGTTCAGGAAACCGACCCCATGACCCTGCAACTGGATAAGATGGATGTGAGTTGCTTTAATGACAACGACGGGTTTGCCACTGTGGTTGTAGAAGGAGGAATGCCTCCGTATGATATTTCATGGTCTTCTGGAGCCGATTCCGAAATTACGGAAAACTTGGCGGCAGGTACTTACTTTGTCTATGTAAAAGATTTTTATGGATGCGAAGTAAGTGGTCAGGTAACCATAGAACAGCCTGAAGAATTGGTGGTCAATATCATCAATACCGTTGCTCCCACCTGTTACGATGCATCAGATGGTAGTTTGAGTGTTGAGATTGTGGGGGGAATACCTCCGTATACTTTTGATTGGAATATTGACGACAACTCATTGTTACTCGACAATTTAGGGGAAGGCATCTATACCTTGCAAGTGATGGATGCCGTAGGTTGTGTGACTTCAAAAGATATCGAGTTGACGGCACCCTACCCAAGTGCAGTGGATTTGGGAGAGGATAGGGTACTCTGTAATGGACAAGAGCACTATTTGGATATTTTGGTGGATGACCCGGCAACAACTTATGAATGGACCTCAAATAATGGGTTCTACAGCAACTCGCCCCAAGTACAACTATCCGAAGCAGGAATCTATACCGCCACTGTGACCAATAGTTTAGGTTGTTCAGGAAGTGATACCATTCAAATTACTACTACGCAAACTGAAATTGATTCCCAATTTTTGATTACCTCCCAGGCCTTTGCAGGCGAGGAAGTGGTCTTGGTAAATACTAGTGACCCTATCGGCACCAACGAATCATGGGTTTTTCCTGATGAAGCTACAGTAGAGGAACAGGGCAAAGGGACAGCCATTATCCGTTTTGATGCTCCCGGTGCTTACGAAGTAACTTTAAGGAATTACCAAGGGGATTGTTTTCAAGATGTAACTAAAACCATCATCGTAGCAGAAGCAAGGGAACTTCCCGATGCGGGAGAGTCCATATCACCCTTCATAAAAGAATTTAAGGTATATCCGAATCCTTCGTCCGGGACATTTACCGTAATGGTGTCACTACAGGAAGAATCAACAGCTTTGTTGCGGATTTTTGGTCTGACTACAAATCATGTTTACGACGAACAGCAACTGACCGGTGGTGCTATTTATGAAGTGCCATACAGTATAGATTTGGCCTCAGGTGTTTATCTCGTACTGTTGGAAACAGCCAAAGGAAGCGAAATCAGAAAAATTGTGATTTTGTAATGGATAGAAGAATTGGATTCATTGTTTTGGGATTATCAATATGGTCTTTTGCTTCTTGCGCCAAGGAGGTGGCCGTACCAATCGAAGTCAATTTTAAGGTAGAAGTTTTGGAAAATGATTATTCCGTGCCCGTTCGTGTCACAATTAATAACCTTACCGAGGGTGCGGACGCATATCAATGGACTTTTGAAGGTGGCGAGCCATCCTCCTCAACAGATAAAAACCCGGGCACGGTTCGCTACAACAACCCAGGCAGCTACACAATTGACTTAGAAGCCTCCAATCGTGATGGAAACAAAGAAACGTTTCAATATCAAATTCAGATAGATGAAGCCATAGTACCCAGATTTCAAGCCCACATAGTTGACGATAACTACCTGCCCGTTACTGTCAATATTGAAAATATGACTACAGGAGCGGACCGTTACCAATGGAAATTTGAAAAAGGCATTCCATCACAATCCACGGAGAAGTCACCGCAGCATATAGTTTTTAACGAGCCGGGTGACCATGTCATAATCCTTGAAGCCAGTAATGGGAGAGAAACGCAGATGGTCTCCGATACCATTACCATAACTCCTGATATTTATGCCGATTTTGATTATGAAGTTGCTTTTGAAGACGATGATTTTCAGGTGCCCGTTACACTGACCCTTTTCAATAAAAGTATAAGTGCCACAAATTTTGAATGGACTTTTGATACCGCCGTTCCAGCATCAAGTTTGGAGACAAGTCCAACTATTACCATTAATACCCCAGGTGTTCATCAACTAAAGTTGAAAGCTTCCAATAGTAAAAGGTCGCATACGGTCATCAAAGAGATAACCGTTTATGAAGACACCAATCTAAGAAGCATCGATAATGTACAGCTAGGAATCAGTTCAGCACATAACAACAATATTGCAGGTGCTTTTTATTCTACCAAGGCACGAAAAGTTTATACAAAGGACAGTGTTCCATTGGATGACGGAAGCAATATCGATATTGCCTTTTTCGCACTCAATCAAGATTTCAACTTCAACAAATTTGTCTCTCCTGATGAGGTCCAAGATTACACATTTGAAGCCATTCCCAATGCAAAGCATACGAAATTTATCAATCTACAGGAATCCTGCGAATGCGAAGCATCACTTACCGTAGCAAAATTTGATGCTATGGAAGATGATGCTCTTTTGACTGAGTTAAACATTCAAGAAACCATTGGCGGCATTCAGGATTTTGACAATTCCATGGTGCCACGGATTGTACTATTTGAAACATGGGATGGTAGAAAGGGCGCGATTAAAATAAAGGAGTTTGTGCAGGATAGTGCCAATTCTCATATCGTGATGGAAGTTAAAGTGCAGAAACAGTAATCAATGAACAATTATCAATGAGCAATCAAACAATATCAAGAAATATGGTCAATGTAGTTCTTAACCTTGTGAAGAACCATTCATGGACTCAAACCTACCAGTCATTTTTACATAAACTGTTCATTGCATATTGTTTATTGTACACTGTAAAGACAACAGCCCAAATCTATCCCGTACAGGCCACGCCGCAAATAGTTCCGCCCTACAGCTTTAAACTATCCGATTATACCACAACCACCCAAGAAAAAATCGTCCTCAATCTATTGCTCACGGATGCTCAAGAATCGGGTAGGCAAGTGCGCTTGAAACTCTTTGTGGAAGGTCCCGGCATCAACTTTCAGTCAACGGATTTTGTAAACGGTGCCCTGCCCATAATCCTTGATGGAGGAGTGAACCAACGCTTGACCAATCTTGACCTGCAACCTTACTTTAACCTGACCAATCTGGTGGGGATAACGCCCAAACAATACAGCGAACAGTTGCCCGAAGGGCAATACCGTTTTTGCTTTGAAGTGTACGACCAGTTTTCGGGCCAGCGGATATCGAACAGGAGCTGCGCCAACATCTATTTGGTGCTCAATGACCCACCCATTCTGAATGTCCCCGGGCGTGGTGATATCGTAACGGCCCAGAACCCTCAGAACATTATTTTCAACTGGACCCCAAGGCACATCAATGCCCCAGCGGTACAATACGAGTTTACCTTAAAGGAGCTGTGGGACACGGGTATGGACCCCCAGGCCGCTTTTTTGGCCAGTCCACCGCTGTACCAAACCACCACCTTTGCCAATACCCTGCATTATGGCCCCGCACAAATGCAATTGTTGGAAGGAAGGACCTATGGCTGGCAGGTAAGGGCCTTTGTAAGTGATGGGATAAACACCACAAGCCTGTTCCGAAACAATGGACTGAGCGAAATCTACCATTTTACCTACCGTGCCGATTGCCCACCGCCACGTTTTGTACTCTCCGAGGCCGTGAACTCCCAGACTGTAAAAATCAATTGGCAAATGGGGGAGCATCTGCGCTATCGGGTGCAGTACCGCAAAAAAGGGTATGGGGAAGACGATTGGTTCGGACTTTGGTCGCAAACCAACGAGGCTACGATCCGCAATTTGGAAGCGGGCATGGTGTACGAGTTCCGTGTGGGTGGAGACTGTGAGCCCCTACAAACATCCTCGCAAGTAGCAGGACCAGGACTGGCCTATTCGCCCATTCATGAGTTTACTACGCCCACAGAGGACGAAATGACCTACTATAATTGCGGTATCCCACCTGAAATTGAGATTGCCAACCAAGACCCATTGCTGAACCTTGGAGTGAACGAAGTGTTTACAGCGGGGGATTTTCCGATAGTGGTCAGGGAAGCATCGGGGAGCAACGGCTACTATTCGGGCTGGGGATATATCACGCTGCCTTTCCTGGAAAAATACAAGGAAGTGATTGATGCAGTGAATATTGCCTCTGGGGGAGAAGTGAACATTGGCAAATTCAGTCGTATTCGTGTGGAGTTCAACAACATCAAGATCAATACCGATTACCAATTGGTGGAGGGGATGGTGGTTACCAGTTATGACCCAGATTGGTCGGGGATTGTGGATGTGGATCGGGCGATTGCTGATATAAAAATGACCTTGGAGCAATTGGTCGAGATGTTGTCCAATATTGGTATTGACAGTACAACCAGGGAAAATATAAAAAGTTTGACCGAAATGCTTGTCCAACAAGCTCAAGATGAGCTTCCACAACCCATTGCAGAGAAGATACAAGCAGCTACGGATAAAATGAATTTGGCCAAACAACAATACGATTCGGCAATAGAAAATGGTAATGAACAATTGGCAAATCAAGCAGAACAAGATTTCAAAGCGGCCCAAAATGATTTAAAAGATGCTGAAAAAGAAAGGGATGATTTTCTAGAGGCCTATGCTTCTATCATAAAAGATGCCTTAAAAGAGATCGTGAAGGAAAGTGACGATAATTTAAATAAGGGGTTGAGTCAATATGGGGAGGATAACATTGTGGTAACTGATACTGGGGAGTCGCTAGAACTTGACAGCAATGGTCTGGACCAACTTTCAAGTGTATTGCAACCCGAAGCATCCTCAACAAGCGAGCAAGATCTTACAGGGCATTTTGAATATGAACGCTGGAAGATGTTGAACTATATCTCCACAAACCTACAAACAGATGAAGGTACCCAAGAATTAGGAAACTTATTGGAGAATGAAGGTGAAAAGCTTGGTGTTTATATATATAACAGATTGGAAGAAGGAGTAAAGAAAAGAGCCCTCACTATAGAAGTAAAAGAATTGATTATCGAAACCATTACTGAAAAAATAGCCCTATCTACCAAACTCTTTTGAAAATGAAAAACTTGACCACACTTATGATTTTATGTTTAGGGTTTTTATGTCATGCCTCCCCAACCCCAAAAGACACTATTTACACGAATGTGGAAAGCTTAATGAAAGAAGTGAAATCCACCAAAAAGAAAATGGCCACTTACTATTTGGTGCTCGATACTAAAGAGGATAAAGAGATAAAAATAAGAATAGACCTAAAACAAATCGATTGTGAAATACCCATCTACAAATCGGAATCTTTTGACATTAAAAAATTGATGACCCTTAAAGAGGAGAGCTTAACTGATCCCAACCAAAAATTGGAAGTGATTGATGCTAAGTCAATAGAATGGCGACGGTTAAAAAACGAAATTAAAACTTTGACTAAGAATCTTAATGCCCTTAAAGCAGATACGTTGTCCCTTGATTCTACGGCTATTGCTAAGGTAGAAGAGGATTTAAAAGATAAAAGGCAGGATTTTAGAAAGGTTGATGGAGAAGCGACAAAATTATTCAACGAATATGAAGCTATGATGGATAGCCTTATGGGAAACTTGCGCTCCCAGTACAAAGAGCGTTTGGTTACGGCCATGGAAGAAGCCTATGAAAAAATAGAGAACAAGGAAACTACCTTTAAGAGTGTTGACGACGATGCAACATGGTTTGATATAGAGATTGATTTATTAAAAATTGATGCTACAAGGGAAATGCGAATACCACGACGTATGGATGGTGGAGGTGAAACAACCGAAATGATTTCGGCGGGCAAACAATACTATATTTTACATTTTGGGGAGTTTGGTAGCATGTTCGAAGAGGAAGAAGTAAAAACAGTGTTTAGTGCTATTAAATTGTGGGAGTTCCATTTAAACCCTTATTTGATGGACAAACAGTTTGGACTGGTTTGTGATGATCAGTACCGAACCCAGCACTATATTAATAGCGTGGTGGATTATAAGAATTACAACGGTTCTTTAGAGAATTCTGATGATAAGCCCAAACCAGGAGATCCATTGGTTAATATGAATATAGCAAGTCCTGGCGCAAGCGGCAAGAAAGGAGGAACTTTTGGATGTACACGGAACGGGGAACATAGAAAGTGTGAAAAAGGAATGAAGTATCATGGTGGAATGGATATTTATGCAGAACAGGACACTAAGCTTTATAGTATGTATGCTGGCACCGTAATTTCCTTATTTGACAAGGTAGGTAGAGACGTTTATCATAGTAGTTCAGAGAAAAGGCATCGTTTTTCAGATAGTTATGTAGGTTCTTTAGGAAATGATATTCAAATTCAGTCAGAAATTAATGGAAAAAAAGTTGTTATTAGATATTGCCATTTAAATTCAATAAATGTCAAGGTTGGCGATAACGTCAAACAAGGGGACATTATCGGTCTTACAGGGAGGAATGGTAACGCGGGTAAAAAGGATGGGATGTATGCAAGTAATGAACCTCATTTACACTTACAAATAAAGGTTGATAATAAAACAGAAAACCCTAATGATTATTTGGGGACTAAGTTTGATAATAATGGATTAAAACAGAACTAAAAAAAAGGTTATGATAAAATATATATTTCTTCTAACTATAAATATCGTTTCGATAACATTTGTTTACTCGCAAGAGAGAAATAATTATTTGCCGTCAGATTTTGCCAAGCTTTCTGACAGTATAAAGCTATCCGACATTTACATTAATGGCAATTATTTTCCTCAAAGTCCAAAAGATGTAATATCTCTGTTTGGCAGCCCCGACGATACGGATGAATTTGAATCAGATATTGATGAAGGAGCGTTTACCTTAGGATTAAGTTATGGGTGCTTCTCATTTGAAGATTGTAAAGAAAAATCGAGCGAGATAACAGAATTCAACTTTCAGCGATTTGAAGACTTTAAAAATGGCAAATACTTCTTCAATAACTTCGCTTTCTCCAATCCTGCAATAAGATTAACGGTCAAGAATCAAGATATTTTTATCGGAGATGGAGTGGAACGACTCAAGGAACTTTTTCCTGAATCCTATAGGTTTTATCAATATAAAATAGATGAGGACATTACAGATAGAGGTTCATATGTTGGAGTTTATATCCTGAACGAATACAAACAATTGGTTTTCCAGATTGACGAGAAATCTAAGGAGATATGTAGGATATCCATATTTCCAACAGAGTAGTAAGCTCAATTACAGATAAATTGAAGATAATGAACAAAATTGTATGCGGTATTTTTATTATGAGTTGCATCGCCTTTTGTAATTCACCAGAAGGTAAAGCCAATTACTTGCCATCAGATTACTCTCATCCTACAGACAGTATTTTTTTGAATGAAATTAAGCTTAATGGAGTTGTGTTCCCGACAACAACTGACGAAGTGATAACACTTTTTGGAAAACCAGATAGAAAAGTAGAATTTGAATCAGATATAGATCCTGGGGCATATACTTTAAGTTTAAATTATGGATGTACATCCTTTGAAGAATGCAAAAAAAAGAGGGAGAAAATTACTGGCTTTGGTTTTTTAAGATTTGAAGACTATCAAGATGGTAAATACATTTTCAACAATTTCGCTTTTTCAAATTCAGAAATAAGATTTACTGTCAAGAATCAAGATGTTTTTATGGGAGATGGAGTGGAACGACTCAAGGAACTTTTTCCTGAATCTTATAGGTTTTATCAATATAAAATAGATGAGGACATTGCAGATAGAGGTTCATATGTTGGAGTTTATATCATGAATGAATATAAACAATTGGTCTTCCAGATTGATGAAAAATCATCGGAGATATGTAGGATATCTATATTTCCAACAGAGTAGTAAGTTCAATTACAGATAAATTGATGATTATGGAAATAAAGTTGAAAAATAGATTATTATTTATTCTTACTGCTGGATTATTAATAAATGGATGTTCAGGCCAAGAATACACAAAAAAACAATTGGACAGTATTTACTTAGAAAGGTATAGACTATATGATAATATCAAATCGTCAGAAATTAAAATAAATGACCTGTTTACTATAGATGACGATAAGAAAATACTGAAAAATCTAGAAAAAATGTATGGAAAAGCAGATGCTTATGAAGAATATGGACCTTTTCAGGATGAAGGAATAGATGAGATAGGATATGATTATACTTATGGTTGTACAGATTTTAATGATTGTAAGGGAAAACGTAAAAATGGAGTCCCTTACAACCTAATTAGTTTTTCAAAGTATCCAAACAAAGAAAACAAACAACTTTCCTACATAAGCATTTTATTGAGTCAATATAATGGGCAAGAATTTTTTATTTCAATCAAGGAAAAGAAAATAACTGTTGGAAATACTCTTGAAGACATAAGGGAACTATTTCCCAACTCCTATAAGTATTATAAAATACTCTCAGATAATAATTATCCTGTTGGTTTTCAAGTGATGATTTTTCCAGAAAACAAGAAAATCTATTTTGAAATTGATGAAAATAATATAATCATGGGAATAGAAATAGATGAAATAGAGTAGTTATTAAATTAATTCCCCCCGGTAGCGCGAGCACCTGTACTGAGCTTGTCGAAGTGTCGCGCTCGTGAAATAAATGATATTATAAAAATAACGGAATATTAATATGAGCAGAAAAATATAAGCACCTTCAATAGTCTAATAAACGGACAAAAAAAAACAAGCATCAACCTCAAAACAAAAACTATGAAAACCTAAGTCAGAACCATTACCAAATCCTAACCTACAATGCCAATCCAAAAAGCGGCCAAATGTTGGCTCACGCTGTCTTTTTTCTTTTTTGTTGCCACTGTTTCTGCCCAAATCGTTGATTTGGAGACCTTGGGCAAAGGCAAAGTCTTTAAACTCGGTGGGGGAGTCTCATCCAACGGTGTTTTTTACAACTCTAACCATGAACAGGGCAGGCAACCCTTCACCTATTTTTTGCAGGGTAACCTCAATATCTCATTTTACCAGTTCAGTATGCCTATTAGTTATAGCTACTCCAATCAAGGAGAGCAGTTAAACTATAACTTGCCCTTTAATCTAAACCGATTGAGCCTACACCCTAAATACAAATGGATTCAGGGTCATATTGGCGATATTGCCATGAGTTTCTCTCCCTATACCTTGAACGGGCATCAATTTACAGGGGGAGGAGTGGAACTGACTCCAAAAGGACCTTGGAAAGTCAGTGCCATGGCCGGTAGATTATTAAAAGCTACTGAATTTGATGGAGATGAGCAGACCATTCCCGCTTTTCAACGGATGGGCTACGGGTTAAAAGTCGGGTATGAGCAAGAGAGGTATTCGGTAGGAGTTATCGCTTTTTATGCCAAAGATGATATCAATTCAATTGCTGGTGTTCCCGATGAACAAGGTGTAACTCCAAAGGAAAACCTAGTACTGAGCTTGGAAGGATCGTACAAGGTCTTGGAAAATCTACAAGTCAATGCCGCTTATGCTACATCGGGCATAACCCAAGATCTAAGAGCTGATGAGCTCAAGAGGGGACAAGGAAATCTGGCAGGAATTTTTTTGAACGATAGAATGTCAACCCAATATTTTGATGCCTTCCGTGGTGGATTGGACTATAGTTTTGATAAGTCCACTTTGGGAATAGCTTATGAACGGATCGCCCCTGGATACGAAACGTTGGGTGCTTATTTTTTCAATAATGATTTTGAAAATATCACACTGAACACCAGTACGGTATTGTTTGATAATAAATTAAACTTGACCTTTAATATCGGCTATCAACGCGATGATCTTAAAAACCAAAAGGAAAGTTCCATGAACAGGACGGTGGGCTCTTTGAATGCTACATATAATGCTTCCGAAGTATTGACACTAACAGGTTCCTATTCCAACTTCACAACATTCACCAATGCCAAAGTAAATCAGTTCGAAATCATTAACGATGATAATTTATTGGATGATCAGTATGATGTTTTGGACTATAAACAACTATCACAAAATGCAAATCTGAACATCAATTACATGCTCTCCAAAAGAGAAGACTTGCAGCAAAATTTGAACATCAACTATGCCTTGGCCGATGTTTCCAATGCAGAAGATGGAATAGTTCGGATTGGAAATGCTTCCACGTTTCATAACGGAAATGTTTCTTACACTATGGGACTACCAAACCGAAATATGAATGTTACGTCTGCATTAAATGGCACAATCAATACAATTGGTATTGAAGACTCTACTACATGGGGACCTACATTGAACATCAATAACAAATTTTTTGATAATACATTGAACACCAATTTTGGTGCATCATACAATACTAGTAATTCGGGTATTACAAAAACAAATGTGACCAATATAAGGGCAAGTCTGTCTTATGTACTCAAAGAAAAACACAATTTCCATTTTAATCTCATCCAATTGTTCAAACATCATACAACAGGTAATAGAAGCGAATTGACCATCACTTTTGGACATAGTTATAGTTTTTGATGTCAATTCGAGCGCAGTCGAGAACTAAATAGACTTTATTTTTAAAGGAAGTTCACATATTATCACATAAAAAAGCCCCCAATTTTGAGGGCTTTTTATTTCTTTGACATTTATTTTTTAATCCGCAGCTTTATCAACCACTAATCTGCCAGGTCTGTTAGCAATTTCCCATGCCGTATAAAAAATTAGACGGGCACGGTTTTCCAAAAGATCATAATTTATTTTGTCGGGAGTATCGCCGGGTCTATGATAGTCTGCATGGGTGCCGTTAAAGTAGAATATGATCGGAATATTGTTCTTGGCAAAATTGTAATGATCGCTTCGGTAATAAAATCTATTGGGATCATTCTCATCATTATACGTATAATCAAACTCAATATTGGTATACTTTTTATTGACTTCTTCCGAAAGATTATGCAGTTCGGTGCTTAATTTGTCAGAACCGATCAAATACAGATAATTTCTAGCTCCACCGTAATTGGGGTCGATTCTACCGATCATATCAATATTTAGGTCGGCTACAGTGTTTTCCAAAGGAACTACTGGATCAACATCGGTATAGTATCTTGATCCCAACAGCCCTTTTTCTTCACCTGTCACATGCAGGAAAACCATGGATCGTTTTGGACCATTGCCCTCATCCGCAGCTTTTTTAAATGCTTGGGCAATCTCTAACAAGGCAACGGTTCCCGAACCATCATCGTCGGCCCCATTATTGATCTGTCCTTTGCCAGTTATTCCAATATGGTCCAAGTGGGAGGAAATAATCACGTATTCGTCAGGTTTTTCAGTTCCCTCAATAAAGGCAACCACATTTTCGGAGTTTATTTCATCATTGCCGCTGGTAATGTCCATTTCAATATCCGTTTTGATGGATTTTGGCACATGATCTTCCTCTATATCACTTTTTAATGTTTTGGCGGCATCATCGTTTATATAAATCAATACATCATTGCTATCGTCAGAGGCCAATTGCATTCTTCCACTTTTGTTGTTTTTCATGAACTGGAAATAGCCTTGAAACCTCGGAAAACTCAACATATCATAATACAATATACCAATGGCTCCTTTAGCATGTGCAATTTCACTCTTTTTACCAACGGCTTCGGATGCATTGCTCCAAACTGATTTTTCCATATCACCGGAAATTTCATAGATGCCATTTTCGTTAACGGGCTCCCCAGCTTTGATCAGTACAAATTTTCCCTGTACATCGATACCAGAATAATCGGAGTAGTCACCGTCTTCAATGCCATAACCTGCATAAACGATTTCTGTATAATTTCCTTTTGCAGCGGAGAACGTGAGGATGTCTTCCCCCAATTCAAAAGCGGTATTGTTGATGCTCATGGTACCTTCAGGTACTTTTGAAACTTCCAATGGCACTTTTTGAAAATAGTTGCCGTTAGATTGTGCGGGTGGCACTTCCAATGATTCGTAATGCGCCTTTATATATTCAACAGCCTTTTTTTGTCCAGGAGTCCCAGTTTCCCTTCCTTCGAATTCATCCGAAGCGTAGGTATATAAATGTTCTTTTAGATCTTCCTGTGTGATGGTTTCCGCATAGGACACCGGACTTACCATTGGTTTGGGTTCTGGTGCCTCAGAAACGGTCTTCTGGGAGGAATTACAGGCTAAGGCTAGGCCCAAGACCAATAAGGATAGTTTTTTCATTCGTCTGTATATTTTCAAAACCCTCCAAAAATAGTCAAAACTTTGATAAAGAAATCCCAACGTAACAATTAACATTTCCACGCCCTTTATGTATCTTGGCGCTTCTTTTAATGAACACCCTAAAGTTGTGGCAATGGGCAAGAACAAAAGTGTAATTGTAGTTGGAGGTGGAATCGTTGGACTTTCCACTGCTTACTTTTTGCAGAAGGCAGGACACCAGGTAACCCTTTTGGACAAATCGGATATTACTTTTGGAGCTTCGTTCGTGAATGCGGGTTATCTTACACCAAGTCATATTGTTTCCTTGGCTTCCCCAGGCATGATCACACAGGGGCTAAGGTATATGTTCGATTCCTCGAGCCCGTTTTACATGAAACCACGGTTGGACCTCGATTTTATTCGCTGGGCGTGGTACTTTAAAAAATCCTCTACCCACGCCAAGGTAGAGCGTTCCATGTCCATTATTCGTGACATCAATATTTTGAGCAGGGAATTGTATGAAGGCATAAAAGATTCGGGGGACCTAGGGGACTTTACCATAGGTAAACAAGGTCTGATGATGGTTTACCAGACCGAGAAAGCCCGGGACCACGAAATGGAGGTGGTGGAAAAAGCGGCCAAAATGGGATTGGTGGGCAAGCATCTCTCCAAATCGGAATTGAAGAAAATAGAGCCCAAGGTGGACTTTAATGCCAAAGGTGCCATTCTTTGGGAGTGTGATCGCCATACCACGCCGCCACTGATCATGAAAAAGATGTTGGAACACTTGGAAAAGGTCGGGGTCGACATTCATAAAAATGAACCGGTCACCAACCTATCCGTGTCGGATGGTAAGATTACAGAAGTAACGACCGATAAAGCATCCTACCGAGCGGATGAAGTTGTTTTTGCAGCTGGGTCATGGACATCTGGACTCGCCAAAAAATTAAAACTAAAACTGCCATTGCAGGCAGGTAAAGGATATCGAATCAATGTAGAGGAACCGACCAATATAACTATGCCGGCCATTTTAATGGAGAAAAAGATCGCCGTTACCCCAATGGAAGGATTTACCCGTTTTGCCGGAACCATGGAATTCTCGGGAATCAATCATAATATTCGAAAGGAAAGGGTAGAGGCCATTGCAAAAGGTGTGGAAGACTATTACATGGGGTTCCATATTTCGCAAGAGGCCAAAAGCCAAGCGAAGTGTGGTCTACGGCCGGTATCGCCCGATGGTCTGCCATACATAGGGAGACCTAAAAATATCGATAATCTGACCATTGCCACAGGCCATGCCATGATGGGGTGGAGCATGGGCCCAGCGACAGGCAAGTTGGTTACCGAACTTATTTCAGGTGATAAAACCTCCATGGACATTTCACCTTTTGACCCCCAGCGTAAATTTTAGGTCATTTCTTGCCTATTGTGGCAGGATATATGCGGTTTAGATTTTTCAGTTGCGTTTTTAACGACTAATTTTACAGTATGAAAAAACACTACACCACTTTATTACTTTTTTCATTCTTCCAGATTCTTGGAATATGGTCTCAAGAGGTACAAATCTTTACGGTAGAGGATTTTGACCTCAAAGGAAGGGTTGAGTCATGTTTGGTTTCTACAGACTATGGCAAGGAATTATTTGAATTTAATAAGGAAGGCGTGTTGACCAAGACAGTTACCCAATACAATGATAACGATCAAGACATCACTTACTATAAATATAATAATGGTGAACTGGTTGAAAAACGTATGGAAAGTTATAAGAATAATGTGTTGGACGAATCCACTTCCATGGCCAACTTTTACGAAGTGGATACAATTCCGAACAGAAAAGTTATTGAGAAGATAATTTCTTATGACAAACAGTTTTTGGAGCAAGAACAATATCATTATGATGATAAAGGAAAATTGGTTCGTATTATATCATCCAATGGTGATGGTGTTGATGAAACCACTTTTGAATATTCGGAAATAAAGAATGAGCATACGGTAAGTACTTTTACCAATGGAATTTTACAAAAATCAGTCAGGACTTCTACTAAAAAAGGTCCCAATGGAACCCAAGAGGTTATTTTAACCAAGGAGTATATTGATGGTGAGCCCAATACAGCCACCGAAGAAGTTTTTAATAGCAAGGGTAACTTGGTTACTAGCGAAGACTTTTTATATGATATGGTCGAAAGGGAATTTGTTTCGCAGAAAAAAAGGTTTTATAACTATACTGCTGAGGGTATTTTGAGCAAAGTCATCAAGAAAACGATAAATACGGAATCTGCGGACAAGTATATTTTTCAATTTGACAGTCATGAACCAAGCAATTGGGTAAAGCAGATTGTTGCTCCCGGTAATACCTATATCACCAGAACTATCAAATATTACGAAGAAGAAGCACCTAAGGAGGAAACTGCCAATTAAGCGGAAGTTAAATTAAGTTCTTGATTATTTCTGGTTTAACTTCATGTCCACCTTTAAAAGTGATGATATCTGCCTTACCTTGAAATAAGGTTTCAATTTTTATTTTTTCACCTTTTAATCGGTCCGGGGTCAAATATTCATCCTGGTCACCGTAAATAATTTTTATCTCAGTGGCATTTTGGTCCAAAAATTCAAAATCGGTAGCAGTAAGTTCATTGGGAATACCACCTGCATAGAGTGCAACCATTTTGCAGCGAGGTTTTTTACTGGCCAACCATCTGGTAGCCACCGAAACACCTTGCGAAAACCCGAAAAGGATAAGGTTAACATCGTCAGGAAGATTTTCTGCCTCGAGTACAGCATCAATATAATTCAGCACATTTTTTACCTCTGTGGCCGTATTCTCTTTGGTCAACCAACTTGCACCTACATATTTATACTCGTTCTTTAAATAATATTTGGATGGTGCCTGTGGAACAAGAATATAGTTTTCCTCAGGGTGTAAACCATTAAAATACTTTACAAAATAGCGGCTCAAATAACCAATACCGTGAAAAACCAACCATACATTTTTGGTTTTAGGGGTTAATTCATTCTGCGTCAGATAGGTATTCTCAGTGGTGTAGGTAACGGTCTTCTCTGTGTTGGACATGATTGAGGTCACTTGATTAGATATTGCCAAAGCTTTGTGTAATTTTACAAAAAATAGAAGGATGAACGAGCATAAAGAGAAGATTCTGTCCGTTTGCAACCAAATTTGCAAGGACACATTAATGGAAACTTTGGATATTACCTATATTGATGTAGGCGAAAATTTTCTTCTGGCCAAAATGCCCGTTACACCAAAGGTACACCAACCAGATGGTGTACTTCACGGTGGTGCATCCGTAGCACTTGCCGAAAGCGTGGGGAGCGCAGCATCCTATATTTTCTTGGACGGTCAAAAGTTTTTTGTTCGTGGGATTGAAATTGCTGCAAACCATGTTCGTTCCATAAAAGAAGGCTTTGTGTATGCCAAGGCATCCATGCTCCATAAAGGACGAACCACCCAGCTTTGGGAGATAAAAATTACGGACGAGGAGGGTAATCTGATTTCCAATTGTAAACTGACAACCATTGCACTACCCAGAAAATAGAGAGCTTCAAGAAGTTTTTGAAAGGATTGAATCTTGCCTTGAAAACGGCCTGCCTTTTGCCATTTATCGAAAACCTGACCACAAGGAGTTATTGGCAGTTTTTCAATCTGACCAAGAGCTTGTGGTATCCACTGATTTTACCGAAAGGGGATTTGTTTTTGCCCCTTTTGATAAAGAAAATGAAGCTGTTCTTATTCAACCTGATGAGATTTGGAAGGGAGAATTTATATTGGACAAACCACCAATAAATTCTAAAATTTCTCTAGATGAAACAGGAAAAGAAGACCATTTGAATTTGATTAAAAGCGGAATCCAAGAAATCGAAAAAGGAAGGTTGCAAAAAGTTGTTCTTTCCAGAAGGATAGAAGTACCGATCACAAAGAATCCTGCTCAAATTTTCAAAACGCTACTTCATCATTACCCCAATGCTTTTGGATATCTTTTTCATCATCCTAAAGTTGGAACATGGTGTGGCGCAACTCCCGAAACCTTGGTGAAAGTAAAAGATAGAAAATTGCAAACCATGTCCTTGGCCGCAACCTTGACGTTCGTTGAAAACGAGGACCCAAAATGGGGCAGTAAAGAGATTGAGGAACAACAAATGGTTTCGGAATACATCGGGGATAAACTGGCGCACACCATGGAACGTTTGGAAATAGACGAAGCCGAATCGGTAAGGGCGGGCAACCTTTGGCATTTACGTTCCGAGGTGCGCGGAACCATGCTAGCTGATCTAAAGGTAAAAAAGGTGATCAATGCTTTGCATCCCACTCCAGCAGTTTGTGGGATTCCCACAGGCGAAGCACAACAATTTATTCAAGCCAATGAGAACTACCAAAGAACCTTCTATACTGGATTCTTGGGTGAATTGAATTTAAGTTCCCAAGGAGAACTGTCTTTGTTTGTTAACCTTAGATGTATGCAGTTAGAGGACGACAAAGCTTCCATTTTTGTAGGCGGAGGAATAACGGGAGCATCCGACCCCGAGAGCGAATGGATCGAGACGCAAAACAAAAGTAAAACCATGTTGGGCATTCTATAAATTGAAGCTCTAGATTGTGGTATTTTACCGTCTAGATGATGTATTTTTGTATTCCATGATTTACTCAGATATACCTTCTGCACAAACCTTGGTATTGTATTTCAAATCGAGGGGAGTTAAAAACATTGTTATCTCACCAGGGTCCAGAAATGCACCTTTGACCATAAGTTTCACCAAGAATTCTTTTTTTAAATGCTTTAGTATTGTGGACGAACGCTGTGCTGCTTTTTTTGCCATGGGCATGGCGCAGCATTTGCAGGAACCTGTTGCCGTGCTTTGTTCATCGGGCAGTGCCATGTTGAATTTTTATCCAGCCGTTGCAGAAGCTTATTATAGTGATGTTCCTCTTATCGTGGTTTCTGCGGATAGACCAAGTTATCGAATTGATATTGGAGATGGCCAAACGATAAGACAAGAGAATGTGCTGCAAAAGCATATTGGCTACTCCGCTAATTTGAAGCAGGATATCGCTCACGCAACAGGCACCATTTCAAAATATGGCAAGTCGCTGCTGGAACAAAGTCAAGAGGAAATACAAGAACATAACGAAGCGGAAATTTCCAAAGCGCTTTCTGTGGCTTTTGATGAAAAATATCCCGTTCATATCAATATTCCGTTTGAAGAACCTTTGTACGGTAGGGTAAAGGAGCCTTCGGTGAAAATTCAAGACCTTGATAAAGGTTTTATGGAAGATAGTTTAAACGAGGAGAATTGGGAAGAGTTGGCTAAGGTTTGGCAAAAAAGCTCCCGAAAAATGGTTTTGGTGGGAGTAAATCAACCCAATGCGATTGAAGCTGAGATTTTGGAAGCTCTAGTGAAGGACCCCAACACCTTGCTATTCACAGAGACTACTTCCAATTTGCATCATCCTGAATTTTTTGAGAGCATTGATAGCATTATTGCCCCTATTGAAAAATCCGAGAACAGGGAGGAGTTTTTCAAGACATTACAACCTGACTTGTTGGTGACATTCGGGGGGCTGATAGTTTCCAAGAAAATTAAAGCTTTTTTACGTGAGTACAAGCCAAAACAGCATTGGCATGTGGATATCAAAAAAGCAAACGATACTTTTTATTGCTTAACGAAACATATCAGAACAACTCCAAATCATTTTTTCAAAGAAGTTGTTTCTTCTGAAATTGAACCATTAAGTGATTTTAAAATATTTTGGGAAAGGAAAAAGGATAGCTACGAAGCAAAACGGGATGCCTATCTCAAGGAAATTCCATTTTCAGATTTTACCGCTTTTGATGAAATCATCAAAAAAATACCCAAAGGGTATCAAGTGCATTTAGCAAATAGCTCCACAGTAAGGTATGCGCAGCTTTTCCCAATGGACTCATCATTAAAAGTATTCTGTAATCGTGGCACAAGTGGAATAGATGGTACTACATCAACAGCGGTGGGCAGTTCTATTTACAGCAAAGTGCCAACGTTGCTTCTTACGGGCGACCTAAGTTTCTTTTACGATAGCAATGCCCTGTGGAACAAATATATACGTCCAGATTTTAGGATTGTTCTTATCAATAATTCGGGCGGTGGGATTTTTAGAATTTTGCCAGGTAAGGAGGATACGGAAGAATTTGAAACCTTTTTTGAGACCAGCCACGAATTATCTGCTAAACACTTGGCAGACATGTACGGTTTTGAGCATATAAGTGCAGAAAATGAGGTAGAATTAGAAGACAGGTTGAAGGAATTTTATTCAAAATCCAATCAACCAAAAATCCTGGAAGTGGCCACACCTCGAGTATTGAACAATAAAATTTTGCTTGGGTACTTCGATTTCATATCTTAGAACCTTAGCTATAAATCAAATAAGAACACTAACAAATTATGAGTAAAAGAGACGAATTAATAGAAAAGTACGCTGAGGACATCAAAAGCAAATTTGGACAGACTCCGGACATGGATTTGTTGACCAAAGTTGCTGTAGGATTGGGACCGGCTATCTACAATTTGGACGCTTCCAAAGTTTCTGGGTCCGACGATAAGGAATTGGAAACGGTGAAAAACAATTTCTTGATTAAAAAATTGGGTCTTGCCGACACCCCTGCTTTAATGGAATCCATTAATAGTGTTATTGATGCGTATGGGAGGTCAGAAAAAAATAAACACCGTGCGGTCATCTATTACATGTTGGCCAAGCACTTTGGAAAAGAATCGGTTTATAATTAGGATTACGACCTAAAAAAAAAGAAGTTGCTCGTAATAGGGCAGCTTTTTTTATACCCGTTTTTTACAGCTACCTTTGCCGTATGATAGAATTGGGAAATTACAATACCCTTAAAGTCCTAAGAAGTACCAGTATAGGACTCTTTTTAGGTGATGATGAGGGCACGGAAATACTTTTGCCAAACAAGTATGTTCCCGAAGATTTTGAAATAGATCAGGATTTGGAAGTGTTTTGTTATCTGGACAATGCAGAGCGTCCCATATCCACTACTTTAAAACCCAAGATTATCCGCAATGGGTTTGCCTATTTAGAAGTGGTCGAAGTGGGAGCGTACGGCGCCTTTTTGGATTGGGGATTGGAAAAGCATCTCCTTGTTCCCTTTAGGGAGCAATCCGAAAGAATGGAAGATGGGAACAAATATATTGTTCATTGTTACATGGACGAGGAAAGTATGCGTCTTACAGGGTCGAGTAGGGTAGATAAGTTTCTTTCAAATGAAAGTTTGGATTATAATCAAAATGACCTAGTGGATCTTTTGGTATATCGTAAAACCCCATTGGGTTGGGAGGTCATTGTGGACAACATGCACAAAGGACTCATTTTTGACAGTGACATTTTTAAGCCAATTTCTATTGGAGATGAGTTGAAAGGATACGTGAAAAATGTTAGGGATGATAAAAAATTGGATATCTCTCTGCAACCCATTGGTGCCAAAATGTTGGAGCCCACAGCCAAAATGATCTTGGACAAACTTGAAGAGAATAGTGGATTTTTACCGCTTCATGATAAATCATCGCCAGAGGAAATCAAGAAAACACTGCACTTGAGCAAAAAGGCTTTTAAAAAAGGTGTCGGGATTTTATATCGCCAACGTAAAATCAACATTCAAGATGATGGAATTCATTTAATCTAATTAAAAAAAATCCAACAAGATCAGATTATTTAAAGCTTTACAGCCGTAAAGTTTTTTTCTTTCTGTAAAAACTCTATTTTTGTGTAGATTCAGATTAACTTATTGGTTGTTATGTTTTTAGCATAACATATAATTATAACCCCTTCACAATATGCCTTTTATTGAAGAAAGCGATTTGTTGGACCTTCATAAGGATATAGATAAGGCCCAGATTATCAACGAAAGACTTCTAGACCAAATAAAATACAAGAATAAAGATCTCCGTAAAATAAAACTGCAACGGAACATTCTTTTGGGGTTTGTTGGACTTTTTGTGATTGGTACTTTGGCCATTACTTCCTTTACGGCTGGGCTAAGCAGTAAGCAATCATTTGAGAACCAAGGTAATCTCTTGGTGTCCATAGATAGTTTGGATGTAATCAAGGCAAGGATAGATAACCTAAAATCCCAGAACGAAGAGCTGAGTTTGGTTAAAGAATTTTATTTGGCAAAAGAGTTTTTAAATAAGGAAAAAATCTATTCTGTTCAGGTGAAATCCTTTGTTGAAAATAATGTGACCTTGGCTTCCGAGGCACTGACCAATACTCTTTTTGTAAAAACAAATCCATTTTATGCGTATTCACTAGGAAATTTTGAAACTCTGGAAGAAGCGCAAAAATTTAGAAAACAATTGGTTCAAATGGGTTTTAATGATGCATTTGTCGCCTCCTACCAAGATGGTCAAAGAGTTAAAATAGAAGATCCATATTAATCTTGGGAAATACAAAGGCTTGGATACAAGCTGCTAGGCTGCGTACACTTCCTCTTTCTTTATCGGGAATTATTGTTGGAACTGCATTGGCCGTTTTGGATGGTCAATTTGACCTCCCCATATTTATTTTGGCCCTTTTGACCACTGTCGGTTTTCAGGTCACCTCCAATTTTGCCAACGATTATGGTGATGGGGTAAAGGGAACGGACAATAAAGATAGAATAGGCCCGGCAAGGGCACTGCAAAGTGGTTCCATCACAAGAAAATCGCTCAAAATAGGAATTATTACCTCTATTCTTATTAGTATGGCGATGGCCTTGACTCTTATTTACTTTGCTTTTGGCCAAGAGAACCTCACTTATATACTTGTTTTTTTTGCTCTTGGTCTTTTAAGTATCTGGGCGGCCATTAAATATACCGTAGGTTCCAACGCATATGGTTATAGGGGTATGGGAGACCTTTTCGTATTTCTTTTCTTTGGATTGTTGGGCGTTCTCGGAAGTATGTTTTTATATACAAAAACACTTGGTTGGACTTCGCTTTTGCCTGCAATTTCCATTGGACTTTTATGTGTGGCAGTGCTAAACCTGAATAACTTGCGCGATATGGTTTCGGATAAAAAACATGGGAAGATTACCATGGTAGTTCAGATGGGTTTTGAAAACGGTAAACGCTATCATTTCCTTTTGATTTTTGGAGCTTTGATTTGCTTTTCTATCTATCTCTGGATAGAAGATTTTGGTTTGAAACAATCATTTTTTATGTTGGCCTTTGTGCCATTATTGATTCACTTAAGAAAAGTATTGAGAACTAAAAACCCGGGTAGTTTAGATCCAGAACTTAAGAAAGTAGCGTTGAGTACCTTTTTGCTGGCTATTTTATTCTTCATTTCAGTCAATATTTTTTTGTAAATTTGATTAACAACCAAATAAACTTTAAGGAACTTGGAACATCCGATAAAAATTTTAATCGTAGAGGATAATGTTATCATCGCAGATGACATGCAATCCATGCTAGAGGAAATCGGCTATGAAATTGTTGACAATGTCATAGTGTACGAACAGGCAGTAGATGTATTAAAGAACAACCATGTGGATTTGGTGTTGATTGATATTATCTTGGCATCTGACAAAACAGGTATTGACCTTGGTAAGCATATTCGTGAGACTTATAATATTCCATTTATATTCGTCACCTCTAACTCTGACAGGGCAACAGTTGAAAACGCTAAAACTGTAAAGCCAGACGGTTATTTGGTAAAACCTTTTGAACAACAAGACCTTTATACATCGATAGAAATAGCCCTTTCCAATTTCAACTATGCTAAAAAAGGAGTGGGTAAAATGGAGGATGAAGAGGCTGCAGATGAAATAACTTCCAATTCCGTGTTAAAGGATTCCATTTTTGTAAAGAAGCAACATCTTTATTATCGGATTCAATTTACCGACATTCAATTTATAAAAGCGGATAATGTTTATTTGGAGGTGAATACGGTGGACAAAAAGTTTTTGGTTCGGTCGCCATTGAAGGATTATTTGGAGAAACTGCCAAAGAACAAATTCTATAGGGCACATAAATCATACATTGTAAACGTAGACCATATCGATGCCATCAATTCTAAAGATATTATGATCAACAATAATCTTATCCCTATATCCAAGGACTTTAAGGAGTTTATTCTTTCATCAATGAACAGTTAATGTTCCCTCAATTTAAAGAATATTAAAAAGTGCCCAATGGGCACTTTTTTTTGCGCAATGTTTTTATTGTAAGATGACCACAACTTTTAACGAGTTCACAACAATATTTTTATTCACACTTTCAATACCCATACTTTAGCAGTGTAATAATTCAGAAAGTAATTTTTTCATTTTCATATAGTGTTCTCGTAAAAGGGTCTTGTTGTAAAAAGCAGGACCTTTTTCAATTTAATACCCTTTATATCGATTAATGCACTCCATGAAAAGCATAAAACATCGATAAAATGCATATTCACATACAAGTCTCACCTTTTCACAACAGAAATTGACACTTTCACAACAATAGTGGTCAACTCTTTCCTTTGGAATTTAATTTTGTAACCAAACTAACGTTCTTTATATACCCCATACATTGAAATTCAGTTGACTGTTTTATTTTTTGAATTGAATTGGTTATCGGGGCAATAAAGAAAAAAGGGCACGATAATAATATAGGGCAACGCAAAACGTGGTCACTGTATCAATTAAATTAATGGGACGTTACGTAAGACTTTTATTTACCTCGGTATTTTTTATTTTTCTTTTATCCGCATCGGCTCAAACCATTGCCGATGAAGAAGAAAGTACTCTGAAAGAATTTCAGGATACCAATCAACCTTCTCAGCGTTTCGATGTTTTTTTCAACTCATTGGACCGATATAATGTAAATTCCGCTTACGATTGGCTTGATACGATTAAAATTTACTTGTCCAACGCACAAAAGACCGAAGATACCACTGCAACTAGGCTTTACAAAGTAATGCAGGCCCAGGTCTACAATGATTTAGGAGAATATGATAAGAGTACCGCCCTTGCCAAAGAACTCTATGATATTAAGGATTCACTGGATGCGGATTCGCAAAGAGTGGTTTTGGATGTTCTTGATGATAACTACGCCAATCTCCAATTGTTCGATAAACAAATAGAAATTAGAAAACAAAAACGTGAGTTGGGTCTGACCAATAACGTTTCTTTTTATGATATCTACAGTAATTTAGGACTATACAGAAAGGCTAGGAACCAATATATTATGGAGGTGAAGCCAACCATAGCGGACAATGATTCGTATGGTTTGGCAAAATACCATAGTAAGGTTGGTAATTACCTAAGATTGGACGATTCCGCCCCAACGGCCTTGAGCGAGTTAAAAAAGGCCAAAGCCTATTTAGACGTATATGTCAATGATATTTCTACCCAGAAAAGTGAATCCGATATTTTTGAAAGTGAAATATTAAAAGCAGAAATAGAAGGTAACATCGCTAAATGTCATGTAATGCTTGGTGAGTATGAAGTGGCGATACCACTTTTGGAAACAAGTATCGAAACCCTAAGGAAATCTTCAAATAACAAGGACCAAAGCAAGGTGGTAGATAACACACTTTTCTTGGCTGAGGCTAATTTACAAATGGACCGTTTTTCAGCGGCCAAAAAACATCTCGATGTAGATTTTGATAATATTACAGTCCTACAGACTATTAAAAAAAATAGTTTGTTGGCAGCTTTCTACGATAAGGTAGAGAACTACAAAAATGCATCCATTTACTACAAACGAAATGAACGAATCAAAGATTCGTTGGCCAAAAAGCAGTCGGCACTTATAAAACAGCAATTGGTGACAATTGTTGCCAATGAAGATTTAGAAAACTCCCAAAGGCTGATAGACGAGCAAAAGCGAATCAACGAATTGGCCAGGAGCGAGATGAAAGCCAAGGATGAACGAATCAATTTGGTGTTCATTTCCTTAATATTTACACTTTTGGGTTTTGCCGGGTTGGTGTATGCCTACCTAAAAAGTATAAAGAACCAACGTTTGATCGCCGAGCAAAAGCACATCATTGAAAACTCCCTTGTGGAAAAAGATTCTCTTTTAAAGGAAATACACCATAGGGTTAAGAACAATCTTCAAATGGTATCCAGTTTGTTGAGCCTTCAGACAAAGAATACACGAAGTAAGGCTGCAATTGAGGCATTGGAGGAAGGAAAAAGTAGGGTAAAGGCCATGGCCTTGATTCACCAAAAATTATATCAGAACGATGATCTTTCGGTGATAGAAATGCAGGGTTATATTGAAAGTCTGATCAATAGTGTACAATCCGTTTACAAAAAAGGAGGCCATAACATTAGTATTACGATTGATGCAGAAGGAACTGAATTGGATATTGACCGTGCTATTCCGTTTGGTTTGATTTTAAACGAATTGGTGTCCAATTCTTTCAAATATGCTTTTCCTGAGAATGATGACGATGGTAAAATATATATCCATTTGCGTAAAAATGGGGATCAAGGCTACTTTGAATACACTGATAATGGGATAGGACTTCCTGAAGACACCGATGAACGGGCACATTCCTCTATGGGTATTCGTCTTATTAATCGTTTGGTGAATCAACTTCAATCCAAATTAAACGTGGATAGGCAAGTGGAAGGCGTGCGCTTCTGGTTCAACTTTAGTTGATGCTAACGTACCTGACTTTTCAATACCATTTTATGTAGTAGTTTAGGGAAGAAGCGTTTCAGGTAGACTCCTTTAATTTCTTTTCCCCCAACATATACTTCAAACTTTTCCTTTTCAATAGCGAAAATCATTTTTTTTGCTGCCAATTCTGGGGTAATCCCATTTTGCGTAGCGATATCATCATTTATTTGAGGAGATCCATCAGCAGTCAAAGCATTTTTCGCAACATTCGTTTGCACAAAGCCGGGACAGACCATCGTAACCTTTATACCGTCTTTTTCGTGCTCCATTCGCATCACATCAAAAAAACCATGTAATGCATGTTTAGCTCCGCAATACCCTGATCGATAGGGAGAGCCAAATTTGCCCATTAAGCTGGTCACTGTTACAAAATGTCCGGATTTATTGGCAATAAAGTGAGGTAAAATAGCTTTTGAAAGTGCTACTGTACCTAAATAATTAATATCCATGAGTTGCTCATAGACTTCCAATTTGGTGTCTTTGATCAAGGAGCGCTGGCTAATCCCGGCATTGTTGACCAAAATATCCACCTTACCATAAAAAGAAATGGCTTTTTGAGCGAGATTCAGTGTCTCTTCATGGTTTTTGAGGTCTAAGGGTAGAATGGAAATATTGTCGCCGCCTCCACAGAGCTCTTTTACTTTCATAAGCTCGTCTTTCCGTCTTGATGAAATAATCAAATTACAGGAATATGTACTCAATGCCATGACCAAACTTTTACCTATACCCGAAGAAGCCCCGGTTACCCAAATGGTTTTTCCATTGATACTTGCCATAAGTGCTGTTTTAGATTTAAAATATACTTAAATTTGGTCTACTTCATGAAAGCAAACTATAAAAAGTATACCCTCAATTTTAAAGTCCCCAGTGGTACCTCACGTGGAATCATGACCCAAAAAGAAACTTGGTATATCATTCTCAGGAATGGTAAGGCATTTGGAATAGGGGAATGCGGAATTTTAAGAGGATTGAGCGTGGACGATTTGCCAGATTACGAACAGAAATTGGAATGGGTCTGCGACAACATTTATTTGGGGGAAGATGACTTATTGAATCATTTAAGAGCGTATCCATCCATACAGTTTGGGTTGGAGCAGGCCTTTTTGTCTTTACATGCTCAAAACCCATTTGAACTTTTCCCCTCGGGTTTTACCCAGAAAGAATCGGCCATACCTATAAATGGATTAATATGGATGGGAGATGAAGCTTACATGCTGAAACAATTGGAACAAAAAATAAAAGATGGTTTTGGATGCATCAAAATGAAAATAGGTGCCATTGACTTTGAAAAAGAAGTATCCATCCTTAGATCCATACGAGAAAATTTTTCCCCAGAAGAAATCGAACTACGTGTGGATGCAAATGGAGCTTTTTCACCGCAAGAAGCCATGGGAAAACTGGAAAGATTATCTGCCTTTAAAATGCACTCCATTGAACAACCGATAAAAGCAGGGAAATGGGATGAGATGGCACAATTATGTAAAAACACACCTTTGCCCATTGCTTTGGATGAGGAATTGATCGGAGTTTTTGATGTAACGGAAAAAGCGAAATTGCTACAAACAATTCAACCTCAATATATAATATTGAAGCCAAGTTTAGTAGGTGGGATAAAGGGTAGCCAAGAGTGGATTGGACTTGCCGAAAAACAAAACATTGGTTGGTGGATTACAAGTGCTCTGGAGAGTAATATTGGGTTAAATGCAATAGCACAGTACACATATTACTTAAACGCTACGATGCCACAGGGCTTGGGTACTGGGGGTCTGTTCACCAACAATATAGAAAGTCCTTTGGAAGTGGCCGAGGGGAAACTTTTCTACAGACAATCTAATGCCTGGGATATGGATTTAATACAAGAAATATGTACATAGAACAAGGATATAAGGGAAATGAAGGCCTTTGGAAGTATTTGGTACTGCCAGTAGGTTTTATAGGTTTTATGATTTGGAACTATATAATGACCATAAACTCTGCCGTAAGTGTCGACGAACTCACTCAACAGATCATTGATCAATTTGGGACCAACTTGGTGTTGATTATGTTATTGGCACCTTTGGTGGTTGGTTTTTTCGTGGTTTTGGGCTGGACGTTGTTGGTCCACCAACAATCTATCACCTCTTTGACCACCTCACGAAAAAAAATCGACTGGAAACGAATTATATACTCCTTTGTATTATGGGGGGGCGTCACCATTTTCCTCACAGGTATTGATATCTACTTTTCACCGGAGAAGTACGAGCTTAATTTTAATCTCGTAAAGTTTATACCTCTCGCCATAATTGCCATATTATTGATTCCGTTACAAACAAGTTTTGAAGAATACCTGTTTAGGGGACACATGATGCAGGGAATTGGACTTATGGCCAAGAACAAATGGGTGCCATTGGTAATTACCTCCAGTTTGTTCGGTTTAATGCACATCGCAAACCCTGAAGTGGAAAAACTCGGTCTGGGCATCTTGATTTACTACATAGGAACAGGGTTCTTTTTGGGGATTTTGACTTTAATGGATGAAGGTCTTGAACTGGCACTTGGATTCCATGCGGCCAATAATTTGATAACAGCCTTGCTTGTAACAGCTGATTGGACCGCTTTCCAGACCAATTCCATTTATAGGGATATATCCGAACCAGTATTGGGCTGGGATGTATTGATTCCTGTTTTTGTGGTCTATCCTATTTTATTATTGTTCTTTTCCAAAAAATATGGTTGGAAAAACTGGAAGAATCGACTTTTTGGAAAAGTGTTGACCAAAGAAGAATTTGTAGCATTGACCGATGAAGCATCCGACTTGGCATAAAATACATTCAGCGTTTAGATTAAACGATATTCCGTATAGTTTTGAAAGTCTTTCTGAGATATGTTATCATCTTAAACAAGAAGGAAAACCTTTCGAAAAGCCCATTGGGGACTTTTTATTGGATTGGATTTCAGATAGACCAGTTGTTGAAGTAACAACTTCGGGGTCTACTGGGAAACCTAAAACTATAGTGCTCAAAAAGGAGCATATGGTAAATTCCGCATTGGCTACAGGGGAGTATTTTCAATTACAACCCAAACAAAAAGCACTTTTATGTCTTCCTTGCACGGGTATTGCAGGCAAAATGATGTTGGTCCGAGCCATGGTCCTAGGCTTGCATTTGGATTATGTGGAACCTTCATCATCCCCATTGCCTGAAAACAGCAAAATTTATGATTTTGCAGCCATGGTGCCGTTACAGGTGCAAAATTCGTTAAATCAATTAAGTAGGATACAAACTTTGATTATTGGGGGTGCACCGGTAGATTCAAGTTTGCGTAGCCAGCTCGTCAAACTATCTGTCCGGGCTTTCGAAACCTATGGCATGACGGAAACCATCACACACATTGCCGTAAAAAGAATTGCAGGAGATTCAACAAACTATTTTGAAACCCTGCCCAATGTTTTTGTAGCTCAAGATAATAGGGAGTGCCTTGTAATTGAGGCCCCAAAAATTTCGGCAGGGAAAGTGGTCACCAATGATTTGGTAGAACTAATCGATAAAACCCAATTTAAATGGCTCGGAAGGTACGATTCCATTATCAATTCCGGTGGAATAAAATTGGTTCCGGAGAAAATTGAAGAAAAACTTTCCACCCTAATAAAGCCACGGTTTTTTGTAGCGGGAATACCTCATGAAACCTTAGGGCAACAATTAGTGCTGGTTGTGGAAGGCAATCCCATCAAGGAGCACGAATTACTTCAAGATATTAGAGACCTGAAAGAGGTTTCAAGATATGAGGTGCCCAAGAATGTGTTCTTTGTAAAAACATTTACCGAAACATCGACCCAAAAGGTGGACCGAAAAAAAACACTACAACAAGTAATTTAAGTTTTGTACATTAAAATCTCAAAAAATCAACCATGCGAAAAACCATCAAACTAGTTCTACTGTTCTTACCTTTTATTGCCATCTCCCAACAAATACTCCCCGAAGTGGAACGAGCCATGGTAGTAGACGAAATCCTCGAAGAACGTTTTAATGTGCTACTTCCCCAATTAATGGATGATGCAGAATTGGATATGTGGGTATTGATATCCAGAGAGTACAACGAAGACCCTGTGCTCCGGACCATGCTTCCTGCGAAATGGCTGAATGCAAGAAGAAGAACCATACTTCTTTTTTATAGGAACAAGGATAAAAATACCATAGAGAAACTAGCTGTTGCCCGATACAATATAGGTAAGAGCATCATCTCGGCTTGGGACAAGGAAAAAGTACCAAATCAATGGAAAAGATTGATGCAGTTGATTACGGAACGAAATCCTGATAAAATCGGCCTCAATTTTTCTAAAGATCATAATATTGCCGATGGTTTGGATAAAACTGATTTTGACGAGTTCATGGCCAATCTTCCCAAAAAATATCATTCCAAAGTGGTGTCTGCAGAACAATTAGCAGTGCGATGGATTGAGACGCGCACACCGAGGGAAATGACAATTTTTAATCAGTTGACGGATATTACACATGATATTATCGCCGAAGCTTTTTCGGAAAAAGTGATTACTCCTGGAATTACTACGACAACGGAAGTAGAATGGTGGATGCGCCAAAAAGTAACCGATTTAGGTTTGGAAACTTGGTTTCACCCTACTGTAGACGTTCAACGAACAAGTGAAGAACTGGTTGGACACCTCTATTCATTCTCGGGAAGACCTGACGATGAAGTCATTCAACGCGGCGATTTATTGCATTGTGATTTTGGAATCACTTACTTGCGTTTGAACACCGACTGCCAAGAATTGGCCTACGTATTAAAACCGGAAGAAACCGAAGCACCTTCTTTTTTGGTAAATGCTTTATATGATGGCAACCGAGTACAAGACTTTTTAACTCAAAATATGGTTGAGGGTAGGGTAGGAAACGATATTTTGGCCAAGGCATTGCAACAAGCGAAGGCTGCGGGGCTGCAGCCATCCATTTATACGCATCCATTAGGAGCATATGGCCATTCCGCAGGAACCACCATCGGTATGTGGGACGCCCAAGGCGGTGTAATGAAAGATGATGGCGAAAATTATCCGTTAAACCCAAATACCGCTTACGCCATTGAGTTGAATGCCACGGTAAACATCCCCGAGTGGAACCGAGACATCCGTATAATGTTGGAAGAGCCTGGCTTTTTTGGCGAAGATGGATTTCGATACATTAATGGTAGACAAACAGAGTTAATGTTGATTCCTAGACCAAAATCGCACTTAGGAAACTGATCGTATTTTTCGTAAATTTAGTAATCACCTAATTTTCAAGTTGCTATGAGATTACTATTTTTTACAGGACTGTTCATTTTGTTTTCTGGTTTGACCTATGGTCAAAAAACGATTACCGGCCGTGTCACCGACGGTAAATCACCTTTATCCAATGTCCAGATCGCCAATTTAGCTTCGGGAAGTAAGACGACTTCTGATGCTGAGGGACAATATCAAATCATGGCCGAACCCCGTCAAGAACTCCGATATACGTATATGGGGATGGATACCATAACTATAATGGTGGAGGATGTTACTCGAATTCTCAATGTTAAAATGAACCCCAAGGTCGAGGAGTTGGACGAGGTAACGGTATCTAAAACGATCTTAAAAGGTCAAAAGGAAATGAAATTGCAATATGATTCCAATCCAAATATTGTAAAATCGGCCTTTGGTTTTATAGATAAAGAAGCCTCAGCTTTTTCAATGAGAATTCTCAGTGAGGAAGAATTGGATCCAGTACCCAACTTGAATTTAGTAATCCAAGGTCGATTTGCAGGTGTTAATTCATTCTGTGATGAAAGAGGCAACCTCGTTGTAAGCATGAGAGGGCCAGAAAGTATAAGTTCCCCGAGAAGAGCTGTTTTTGATGTAGATGGGATGGTTTTAAATACAGTGAGTTGCTTTCAGTTTGCGGGAAATATTAAAAGGATGGCTTTCATCCCATCATTGAAGGCGACCTCTCTTTATGGTACAATTGGTTTAGGGGGTGTTGTGGTAATCAATACCAAAACAGGAACGATTACTCCTGGCGAAAACAATAAACCTTATGATTATGCAATCCTTCGCAATAACTTTTTAGAGGAAGGCGATGTTATAGAAAATGTGACTGAGCAGACGTTGCCCAATTATTCGAAACAGCTTCGTCAAAGTAACTCGGTTGCAGAAGCAAAAACCACTTATAATGCCAACCGGGCTACCTATGGTAATCATCCTCATTTTCTTTTGGATTCCTATGCATATTTTTATGAAGAGCGTGGAGAAGAGTCCTATGCGAATGAAATTATGGAAAGATTTGTTCAGGTTACGGATAAAAACCCTGTAATGCTCAAAGCCCTTGCCTATACCTTGGAGAGTGAAAATAGATATGAAAAAGCACATGAAATCTACAAAAAAGTGTATACCCTAAGACCTGATTATGCCCAAAGTTTTATAGATGTGGCCAATAGCTATCGTAATCTGGGTCAACCAAAATCCGCGACCACCTTATATGCCAGACATGCTTATCTTCAAGATGAAGGAATGCTGCCTATCGATAGCATGGAATTGGGAACCATAATGAAACGAGAGATGCAAAATTTGTTCACGTTGGAGAACAGTACTTTAAAAATCAAAAATAGAAAGAAAGCTAAGGACGACGACTTCTCAACTAGACTTGTTTTTGAATGGAATGATTCAGAAGCGGAATTCGACCTTCAATTTGTAAATCCGGGCAACCAATATTTTAACTGGAAACATACCTTGACCGAAATGCCGGAAAGAATCCAATCCGAAAAGAGATTGGGTTATTCCATGGCCGACTTTTTGCTGGATGATGAACTGCAAGGCAACTGGAAAGTAAATGCCACCTATCATGGCAACAAGCAATTAACGCCTTCCTATTTAAAAGTGACGATTTATCGCAATTATGGCAGCAAGTTGCAAAGCAAGGATATAAAAGTCTATCGTTTGGGCACAAAAGGTGCCAATCAGCATTTGTTCGACTTTTATCTTCCCTCAAGAGTTGCCAAAAGTAAATAAAGGCTACACCTGCAGTATCCCCATATTAAACTTTTTCTCGATAGGGGCATGGTTAGCCGCATCAATACCCATCGAAATCCATTTACGGGTGTCCAGTGGGTCAATTATGCCATCTGTCCAAAGTCGGGCCGCCGCGTAGTAAGGCGATATTTGGTTATCATACCGCTGTTTTATTTTATCAAATAGCTCTTTTTCTTTTTTGGCATCAACGGGTTTGCCACTTTTTTCCAAGCTGGCCTTTTCAATCTGCATAAGTACTTTCGCAGCTGAATTTCCGCTCATCACCGCAAGTTCGGCACTTGGCCAAGCCACAATCAATCTTGGATCATAAGCCTTGCCGCACATGGCGTAGTTACCAGCACCATAACTATTTCCTATTACAATGGTAAATTTTGGTACTACGGAATTACTCACGGCATTTACCATTTTAGCACCATCTTTTATAATGCCTCCGTGCTCACTTTTGCTACCTACCATAAAACCGGTGACGTCTTGCAAAAACACGAGTGGAATCTTTTTTTGATTACAATTCGCAATAAATCGGGTGGCCTTGTCAGCTGAGTCGGAATAGATGACCCCTCCAAATTGCATTTCACCTTTTTTGGTTTTCACCACTTTACGTTGATTGGCCACAATGCCCACAGCCCAACCATCAATTCTGGCATAGCCCGTTAAGATAGTTTTGCCATAGCCTTCCTTGTATTGTTCAAATTCGGAATCGTCCACCAATCGCTTTATGATTTCCAGCATATCGTATTGGTCACTTCTGGAAGCGGGTAAAATACCGTAGATGTCTTCTGGGTTTTCAGCAGGTTTTTTGGCTTCTATGCGATTATATCCTGCCTTATCAAAATCACCAATTTTATCAACAATATTCTTTATTTTATCCAGAGCATCCTTATCATCTTTGGCCTTGTAGTCGGTTACCCCGCTAATTTCTGAATGGGTTGTGGCTCCACCCAAGGTTTCGTTGTCAATACTTTCACCAATGGCGGCTTTTACCAAGTAGCTCCCTGCTAAAAAGATACTCCCCGTTTTGTCAACTATCAGTGCTTCGTCACTCATGATAGGCAAGTAAGCACCACCTGCCACGCAACTTCCCATCACTGCTGCGATTTGAGTAATTCCCATACTGCTCATCACGGCATTGTTCCTGAAAATGCGGCCAAAATGTTCTTTATCGGGAAATATTTCATCTTGCATGGGTAGGTATACTCCAGCACTGTCCACCAAATAAATAATCGGCAGCTTGTTTTCAATGGAGATTTCTTGTGCCCGTAGATTTTTCTTTCCCGTTATGGGAAACCAAGCCCCGGCTTTTACCGTGGCATCGTTGGCAACTACTACGCATTGTTTGCCCTGTACATACCCAACTTTCACTACTACGCCACCAGATGGGCACCCACCGTGTTCCTCGTACATATCTTCACCCGCAAAGGCACCTATTTCAATGGATTGGGCACCATCATCTAGCAAATAATCAATGCGTTCCCGTGCGGTCATTTTGCCCTTTGAATGATGTTTTTCGATACGGCTTTTACCACCGCCGAGCTTCACTTTGGCCAGTCTACGCTTTAGATCTGAAAGTTTTAATTTATTATGGTCTTCGTTTTTATTGAAGTTTATGTCCATTGGTATTTAAAATTCATTTAGTTGGTTAAAGATAAGGAGTTATAATTATTACTTTTGGTATATATGGATAACAAAATTAGATGGGGCATTGTGGGCCCAGGAAAAATTGCGAGAAAATTTGTGTCGGACCTTTTGCTTGTGGATGATGCCGAAGTCACAGCGGTGGCATCGCGGTCATTGGAAAGGGCTCAGGAGTTTTCCAAAGAATATGATGTGAAACATGCATTCGGGAGTTATGATGAATTGTTCCAATCTGGGACAGTTGATGTGGTCTACATTGCCACGCCACATAATTTTCATAAAGAGTTATCGTTGAATGCACTTGAAAACGGTATCGGGGTTTTGTGTGAGAAACCGATGGGCATCAATAGAGGAGAAGTGGTGGAGCAGGTGAATGCTTCCAAACAAAACAATGCATTTTTGATGGAAGCCATGTGGTCTCGGTTCAATCCATCCATCAAAAAGGTAAAACAATTGGTTGATGAAGGCGTGGTGGGTGATTTGAAATACATCCATGCAGATTTTGCATTTTACGGTTTGGACAAAGGTTTGGACTCTAGATTATTGAATCCCAATTTAGCTTCGGGCAGTATATTGGATATAGGTATTTATCCTATTTTTTTGTCTTATTTGTTATTGGGTATGCCAGATGAGATTATGGCCACATCCAAATTCCATGAGAACGGTACCGAACTTCAAACCAGTATGATTTTTGATTATAAAGATGCCCAATCAATCCTTTATAGCGGACTTACAAGCGATTCTAAAATGGAAGCCGAAATATCCGGTACCAAAGGAGAGTTGTTTTTAAAGCCCAGATGGCACGAGGCAGACGAGTATACCTTGGTAAAAGATGAGAAAGCCAACAAGTTTAGTTTGCCTTTAACTGGAATTGGCTACTACTACGAGATTTTGGAAGTTAACCAGTGTTTGAGGGGAAATAGGATTGAAAGTGAGCTATGGTCGCATCAAAATAGCCTGGATTTATCAGAGTTATTGGATAAGGTCAGGGAAAAATGTGGTGTAACTTTTCCTTTTGAAACATAATCCTTAATATAACTTTACATTATCTCTATTTTTACGATATTTGAAATTCTTCAGAAATATATATAATGGGAATGAATAAAAACACGGTGCTGGCCTATGCCACATGGATTATGATTTTGGTTGGCTTGGGAATGATAGCACTTGGAGCTTTTAAATATGATGAAGTAGCAGGATGGGGCTTTGCTGCTGTTGGAATTGGATTTTTTGCCGTAGCATGGGTGTTCAATGCCCTAAAAGGTAGAGTATAGCCTCTTTTTCAAAAACAATTTAATCTATAGTGGATGTCAGACGATAAAAAAGTCATTTTTTCAATGTCTGGGGTTACCAAGACCTTTAAAACGGCCAATACCCCGGTACTTAAAAATATTTACCTAAGCTTTTTCTATGGAGCCAAGATTGGGATTTTGGGTCTCAACGGTTCGGGTAAGTCTACCTTGCTGAAAATAATTGCCGGGGTTGATAAAAACTACCAAGGTGATGTGGTTTTTTCTCCAGGGTATTCCGTTGGTTATTTGGAGCAGGAGCCTCAACTGGATGAAGATAAAACCGTTTTGGAAGTGGTAAAGGAAGGCGTAGCCGAAACCGTTGCCATTTTAGACGAGTACAATAAAATCAACGATATGTTCGGTCTGCCAGAGGTTTATGAGGATGCCGACAAGATGCAAAAGTTGATGGATAAGCAAGCGGCGCTCCAAGATAAGATAGATGCCTCCAACGCTTGGGAATTGGATACTAAACTGGAGATTGCGATGGATGCCCTTCGTACTCCTGAATCAGATAAGAAAATCAGTGTACTTTCTGGTGGTGAGCGCAGACGGGTGGCATTGTGCCGTTTATTGTTGAAAGAACCCGATGTTCTATTGCTGGATGAGCCTACCAACCACTTGGATGCAGAATCGGTACATTGGTTGGAACATCATTTGGCACAATATAAAGGAACTGTAATTGCCGTAACGCACGACCGTTACTTCTTGGATAACGTAGCGGGATGGATTCTGGAGTTGGACCGTGGGGAGGGAATTCCGTGGAAAGGAAACTACTCGAGCTGGTTGGACCAAAAAGCAAAACGATTGGAACAAGAGAGCAAGCAAGCGTCCAAGCGTCAAAAAACACTGGAACGAGAGTTGGATTGGGTTCGCCAAGGTGCCAAAGGTAGACAGGCGAAGCAAAAAGCTCGTTTAAAAAATTACGATAAGCTTTTGAGCCAAGATCAAAAACAGATGGAAGAGAAATTGGAGATATATATCCCCAACGGACCACGTTTGGGAACCAATGTTATCGAGGCCAAGGATGTTAGCAAAGCCTTTGGAGACAAGCTGTTGTACGAAAACCTGAACTTTAATTTGCCACAAGCGGGAATTGTGGGCATTATTGGTCCGAACGGTGCGGGTAAGACCACCATTTTTAAAATGATCATGGGTGAGGAAACTCCCGATAAAGGTGAATTTGTTGTTGGTGAAACTGCAAAACTGGCCTACGTGGACCAATCGCATTCCAATATTGATCCTGAAAAATCCATTTGGGAAAACTTCAGTGATGGTCAAGAATTGATGATGATGGGAGGGAAGCAAGTAAATTCACGTGCTTACCTTAGTAGATTCAATTTTTCGGGCAGTGAACAGAACAAAAAAGTGAGTATGCTTTCAGGCGGGGAACGTAACCGCCTGCATTTGGCCATGACTTTAAAGGAAGAGGGTAACGTTTTGCTTTTGGATGAGCCCACCAACGACTTGGATGTGAACACGCTCCGTGCCTTGGAAGAAGGTTTGGAGAACTTTGCAGGTTGTGCTGTAATCATTTCCCACGACAGATGGTTTTTGGATAGGGTCTGTACCCATATCCTCGCTTTTGAAGGGGATTCTCAGGTATATTTCTTTGAGGGTTCTTTCTCTGATTATGAGGAGAACAAAAAGAAACGCTTGGGAACGGATATCATGCCCAAGCGTATCAAGTACAAAAAATTGATTCGTTGATGGAGAGAATATTATTGCCCTCCTAAATTTTTGATTCCTTCCTCCAATAATTTTTTGGCTTTCTCCAAATAGGCTTTTTGGTGAGCAGCGAGACTATTGGGATCTTGCTGATTATCTGCAGGACTAGAACCAATGGAGCTCGATAGTTCTATCAATTGATTAATGGCCTTCTCTGCGGATTGGAGTTTATCATCGGCGTGTTTTTCAAACACCTTGATCATTTCCAATTCCATGGAGTTTACGGATTCCGTTTCAGTTTCTTCTGCGACAGGATTTTCTTCATAAGAAGTGGCCATTTCTACCGTTGCTTCAGTAGTTGGAGAAGTCCCAAGAGTACATTGATCAATAATAGTGATCAACTCATTGATTTCGCCTATTGCTTTTTTGGTAAAGAACCTACCAGCTTCCCAGTCGGCGGGCTCTATTGCTTGGGCCAAGGTTTCCATTGCGTCCAAAGTTTTGTTCTTGGCTTTTTCGCAACCACACTCGGCCATATAGGTTTCTGATTTTTCCAGAGCTGTTAGAGCCCTTTCGGCATAATACATCTGATGCTCAAAGTTGGTAGCTTCCATGGCTTTTTTACCATGGCTTAGTGCGTACGTTACTTTAGCGTAAAAATTATCACATTGATTGGAATACGTAGCTTGTATGGCAAAAAGAAATGCCATCACTACAAAAACATGGGATTTGGGAGCCATATTTAAGTTTTTGGTTATTAAGTTTGTTGTTCTAACGATGAAATCGTGTTATTATTTCACAGACCTAATAATCTTCGTTGGGATACCAATCCAGTTGAATTACTTTAATATAGGAATCACCTTCGTTGACCAATGTTTTGAACTTTTCAATATCACTGACCTCAGGTCTTCCTCTAAAATGATATGGATATACCTGTTTTGGCTTAAATTCCAATACTGCATCGGCCGCACTCTCAACGGTCATGGTGTAAGGTAGGTTCATACAAATGAAAGCTTTATCAATATTTTCCAAAGCTCGCATTTCTGGAATATCTTCGGTATCGCCTGAAAAATAGATCCGTTCATCACCAAAAGTGAAAACATATCCATTTCCTCTTCCTTTTACATGAAAGTCCTTGGCCTCTTCACGCAAGTTGTACATGGGAATGGCTTTTACAGAGAAACCTGCCATTTCTTTGGTTTCGCCATTCTTTATAGTAATTGTTTTGGAAGATAAGTTTTCCTCCATTTGTAATTTTACGGCATCAGGTGCAATAATCTGGACACCTTCGAGATTTAACTCATTTAAAGTTTCTGGATTAAAGTGGTCACCATGTATATCGGTGATAAAAATAATATTTGGTGACTTTTGACCTTCAAAAGCCGATTCACCGCCAACGGGATCTATATATATAGTACTACCGTTCCATTCAATTACAGCGGTTGCATGCTCAATTGGAATTATTTCCGCGGCTGCTGGAGCTTCAACCTCCATTGTAGCTTCTTCTACATCGGCAGTTTCTTCTTTCTTTTCTTCCTTCTGTTTACAGGAAACGAAGAATATCAGTAAAGCACTTGCAGTTAAAAGTATATTTTTTTTCATGGTCTATTCTTTTTTTAAATCCTTTTAAAAATAAGGGATAATGGGTAGAATAGTGATTTATTATGAATAAAATTTTCATCCAAATAATCCAAATAGAAACCTGATGCGTATATAAACCAAACACGATTGATTAAAAACCTTAAACGAGAATCAATTAAAACAAAAAGTTATGACTGAAACAAAAAATAACAATAACGGATTAAAAGTAATTGCTGGTCTGTTGGGTGTAGTTCTTTTGGGAACCATTATTTACACTGTGAGTCTTTACCAAGATAAAAAACAAACAACAGAAGCTCTTACACAAGAGAAAGAATTGGTTGTCGAAGATTTGAACAATTTGAAATCTGAATACGACAAAGCTATTTTGGAAAGCAATGCCACTAACGAAGAGTTGGTTGCAGCTAGAGACAACATTGCAAAGTATATCGATTCTGTAAGCAGCATGAAAGCTGATATTGCTACACTTTCACGTTACAGAAGACAAGTAAGTGTTCTTAAAAAAGAAAGAGAAGAATTATTGAAGCAAGTAGATTCTTTGACACAATCCAACAGTTTGTTGGCCATGCAAAGAGACAGTACTTTTGCTGAATTGGAACAACAAACTGTTTTCAACGATTCTTTGATCATCCAGAACACTCAATTGGCAGATGCCGTTGAAAAGGGTTCTGCTCTTAACCTAAACACTATCAGTGTTGATGCCATTAAAGAAAGAAACAGTGGTAAATTGGTTTCTACTTCTAGAGCTAGAGCTACCGATAAATTTAAAGTTTGTTTTACTATTGCCGATAACGTAATTGCTGAAGCAGGTGACAGAGAATTCTACATTGAAGTTCTTGGTCCACAAGGTAATGTATTAGGTGAAAGTTTGACAAAAACTACTGAAGAAGGAAGCTCTCTTACTTATAGTAAAGGAACTAACTTCTATTACGAAAACGATGCTTTGGATGTATGTGATTACATAAACAAACCAAGTGGAGATTTCCAGAAAGGAAACTATATGGTAAATGTTTATGACAGCAAATTGAAATTGTTGGGTACTTCCAGCTTCGAATTGAAATAAGAAACACACACTATCACTATAATAAAAGGCCCGTCCAATTCTGGACGGGCCTTTTTATTTTCTCTAGTTTAAAACCTTACCTTATTTAAGGCTACCAACCATATCCTCTGGTTTCACCCACTCATCATATTCTTCGGGGGTTACATAACCAAGATTGACGGCTTCTTCCCTAAGTGTAGTACCGTTCTTATGTGCTGTATTGGCAATCTCCGCAGCTTTGTAATACCCTATTTTGGTATTCAATGCGGTAACCAACATCAATGAGTTGTTCAATAAAGTATTAATGATCTCATGGTTTGGCTCAATGCCAGAAGCACAGTTCACATCAAAACTTACACACGCATCACCGATCAATTGGGCCGATTGTAAAATGTTGGCCGCCATAACTGGCTTAAATACATTAAGCTCGTAATGACCTTGCGTTCCACCAACACTAATAGCAACATCGTTGCCCATAACCTGAGCACAAACCATGGTCAGTGCTTCACATTGGGTAGGGTTTACTTTTCCGGGCATAATGGAGCTCCCTGGTTCGTTGGCGGGGATTATAATTTCACCAATTCCCGAGCGTGGACCAGAAGCCATCATACGGATATCGTTCGCAATTTTGTTCAAAGAAACAGCCAATTGTTTTAAGGCACCATGACTTTCTACAATGGCATCGTGTGCTGCCAGAGCTTCAAACTTGTTTTCTGCGGTTACAAAAGGCTTACCGGTAAACTCAGCAATATATTTTGCAACGAGAACATCGTATCCTTTTGGGGTATTCAAACCTGTACCTACGGCGGTACCACCCAAGGCAAGTTCGCTCAAGTGAGCCAAGGTATTCTTTAGTGCCTTTAAACCATGATCCAATTGCGAAACATAACCTGAAAACTCCTGTCCCAAGGTTAGGGGAGTGGCATCCATTAGATGGGTTCTACCAATTTTAACCACATCTTTAAACTCTTTGGATTTTTTATCCAAAGTATTTTTGAGCTGTTCTACCCCCGGAATGGTAACCTCAACTATTTTTTTATAAGCTGCGATATGCATTCCTGTTGGAAAAGTGTCGTTGGAAGATTGGCTTTTGTTCACATCGTCATTGGGCTGAATGGTTTTTTCACCTTCACCAATTTTTTTTCCAGCAATTTCATGCGCGCGGTTGGCAATCACCTCATTTACGTTCATGTTGCTTTGGGTACCGGAACCCGTTTGCCAAATTACCAGAGGAAATTGGTCATCGTGTTTGCCATCAAGAATTTCATCGCAAACTTGGGCAATAAGGTCCCTTTTGTCTGAGCTTAGCACACCCAGTTCTTGATTTGCATAAGCTGCGGCCTTTTTTAAATAGGCGAAACCGTACACCACATCCAAAGGCATGGATGCCGGAGCACCAATTTTAAAGTTGTTGCGGGAACGTTCGGTTTGGGCTCCCCAATATTTATCGGCGGGTACTTTTACCTCGCCCATGGTATCTTTTTCAATCCTAAAACTCATAGTTTAAAATTTTGTCCTACAAAGGTAGGATATAGGGCATTTATTTGGTAGTTGATCGTGAGAAATACACTTTTTTTACCTATCTATTTGTTTTTTTTGATAAGAAGAAAGTATCTTTGTTAAAACAAAAGGAGTAAAGATGTTCGATTTTGACCAGTATTTAGGTTTTTTAGCTTTTCTAACAATTTTGACAATAGGTTTTTGGTTGATGATATTCTTGTTGACCTTTGTAGTACCTTACTGGTTGATTGGTAACCTTAGGGAAATGTTTAAAGAAAGAAAAGAGGCCAAACGTGCCCAACTAGAGGAATAAAAGGAGAAGCCATTTTTGGCTTCTTTTTGTTTTTGGGCAATACCAAACTTTAGAATCATTTATATTGAAACAGTTTGATATCGTTTCAAGTTAAAACATAAAAAAAAGGAAGCCATTATAGCTTCCTTTTTTCATTGTATAGAGGTTGGTTGGTTTCTGTTTCGATTGCTACCTTAATACTGTCCTTCATCATCATCTCCACCACCTTGTCTTCCGCCACGCTGACGTTGTTCTTTAGGTTGGTTAAATCGATATATGAAAGATAAGTTTACCTGTCTTTGTCTCCATTGGAATTCACTGTCCGATGTAAAAGTAGGTGTTTGTGTAAATGATCGGCGTTTTCTGGAGTTGAACAAGTCACTGACATTTAATGAAAGTGTAGCCTTGTCATCAAAAAGATCTTTACTTACTGCTAGGTTCAAAGAGAACATCGGGTCCGATTCTGTTTGCGCATTTTGCCTAGGTCCCATATAAAAAGAGTTGGCCTGAAGCTCTATTTTTCCGGGCAATGTAAATTTGGAGCTTAAACGGGCAAAATAGCTTGAGTTGGTCGTTCCATAATCAACACCGTTGAATGATCCATCCGAGGAGAAAGTAAAGAAGTTAAAACTTCCGTTCATTCTCCACCATTTAGCAGGACTATAAATCATTCCAGCTTCCGCACCAATACGTTCATTAGTGGACAAGTTGATGGGAACCCTCCGGATAATCTGGATACCATCTGACGTAAATTGACCAGTATTTTCTGTAATGAATTCAAAAGATTGCGTTTCTCGTTGATAGTAAACAGAAGAGGTGAATGTTATCTTTTTCCATCTTTTCATGTAACCAAGGTCAAATGCATTGGCAAACGCGGGATCCAAATCTGGATTCCCCTGAAAAACGTTCGTTCTACTCGATCTAGATGGGAACGGGTTGATAAACCACCCCCTAGGCCTGTTTATCCTTCTGTTATAACCAAGAGAAATGTTTTGGGTTTTCGAAATTTCGTAAACCAAATTCACGGTTGGGAAAAGCCCTAAATAGTTCTTATCAAAATTAAGGTCAACATCTTCACCTACAAGTTCTTCCAAGGCCTGACTATCGATACTGGCATCTACTTCACCTCTTAACTCCGTGTTTTCCAAGCGTAAACCAAGTAACACAGAAAACTTACCATACTTGTTACCATATTGGGTATAAAGGGCATTTACATTTTCGTTGTAGGTAAATATATTGGTAAGGTCTTGATTGGTGATAAAATTGCCGGTTCCCTGATTAAGGGTATCTAATTGGTAATCATTCACCTCTTTCTCAAAAGTACCACGATAACCCGCTTCAAATTGTGCATCTCCTAAGGGAAGTACATAGTCGATTTGGGCCAAAATATCATCTTGTTTTTGCTTTTCGTAAATATTTTCCAGGGCAATTAGACTGTCCGTTGGAATCGAACGATCCTCGCGTATTATCGTCAGTACATCTTCATTATCATAAGAATACTGAAAATCTGCAGTCAATTTTTGTCCGTCATCATCAATATTGTTGGTATAATTAAAGGAGAACTGACGGCTATTGTCCTTCTCAGCTTGGTCTTCCGTTCTAAAAGTTCTACTATTGATGCTACCGTCCACAAATCGTTGGTTGTCATTTTCGGTCAAGTCATTTTCATCAGACCATCTGTAGAAAAAGCTACCGGTTATCGAAGATTTCTCCGTTAAGAAATACTCCATACCCAAGTTTATGTTGAAACCATCGTCATTTCGACTAATATCCCTGTCTTCGTAAATTCTATCAAACTCACTTTGTTCGGACAGATAGGTATTGTTGTTAAAACCGCCTCCAGGAGATTCTCTATGAAAATAACCTAGAGTGTTAAATATGTTGAACTTCTCAGTTCTGATATTGAAATTGGTAGTGGCCCTAGCATTAAAAGGGATTCCGCCCGTAAGATTAACAGAACCGTTGATTCCCAAAGTTTTCTCTTTTTTAAGCACAATGTTCAGAATACCTGCCGTACCTTCAGCATCATAACGGGCAGAGGGACTGGTAATTACCTCTACCTTTTCAATAGCATCGGCAGGTAGTTGCTGTAGTACATCGGTTGAACCAAAACCAGCCAAAGCGGATGGCTTACCATTAATAAGGATACGAACATTATCGTTACCTCTTAAACTTATACCTCCTTCTACATCAACGGAAACGGATGGTATGTTGCCCAAGGCATCACTAACGTTGCCTCCACTAGTGGTAATGTCTTTTCCTATGTTGTATACTTTTTTATCCAACCGAACCTCCACGGTGGTTTTTTTCCCAACGACTTCAACCTCTGCGAGCTGGGCAACATCTGGTGATAAGGTAATGGAGCCTAGGTTTGTATTTGAGTTATAGGATTGACCTTGAAGTGAATAGGTTTTATAAGAAATAAACTCTACACTGATATTATAAGTTCCAGGACTTGCTTCCACTTCAAAATTACCTGAAATATCTGTGATTCCCCCCGTAACTTGGTCTGGACTATCTGCATTTTGCAATACAAAGGTGGCATATTCCAGTGGTTGTCCAGAATCTGAATCAATTACTTTTCCCGAAATTTTAATAGGTCTTTGTCTTTGTTGGGCTATACCTTGAAAAGTGGTCAAGGTTAAAAGTAGTATAGGAATGATAATCCTTTGCATAGTTTGATTTTTACTATGCAAAAATTGGGTTAAAAAAAGAGGGCAAGAAATATTTATCCCTCAACAACGTATTTGATCCTGCGAATGACCTTAAAGAATTGTTAATCCTTATTCTTCTTCTTTTTCTTCTTGTCCTTTTTCTTTTTGGCCCTGAATCGGTTTTCTTGGAGTTCCACAAAGGCTTCGTACTTGTCTTCGGGTAGACCTGCCTTTAATTCTGCATCTTGTCGCCGTTGTATTTTTTCGACTTCCTCTTTCATTTTAAGAGGTTCCAACTCCAATATTTGAAGTTCTATTCGTTGCTGAACAGATTGAACAAGAGTGGTTCGTACAATGGCCTCTTCAAAAGGGTCTAAACCTAATGCTTCCGTAATAGAAGGCATTTGTTCGTCCACAATTTCTTCTGCCGTTGGGGGAGTCTCATCCTTGGGGGTATCCACGGGGCCCGCTTCAGGAATAGCACTGCGGCCTCTACCGTACATACTGCGTCTGCCATAGGGTGACCCATAACCATATTGGGCATACATATCGTTTACGGTTAAAACACCAATAAGCAGGGTTATAAAGAATAGCGTTTGTGTACTTTTCATGGGATAAAGATACTATTTAGGTTGAATTTATCCAGGTATTCGTTGTTAAATCTAATTGGTTATCAGAATTATAACAGCTTGGAAATACTCTCGGGCGGCCTTCCCACAACAGCTTTATTGCCATTGACAACGATGGGTCGTTCTATCAATTTTGGGTTTTCGGCCATAGCGGCAATCACCTCATCATCGGTCAAGGTTTTGCCTTTGAACTTTTCCTTCCAAATGGCTTCCGTTTTACGGACCAAATCGATTGGGGATATGCCCAAATATTCAATCAAGGTTTTTAGTTCTTCTTTGTTGGGAACGTCATCCAAATATTTTACAACTTCAAAATCTTGTCCTGATTTTTCCAAGATGGCCAAGCCTTCTCTAGACTTTCTGCATCGTGGATTATGGTATATTTTTATCATGATTCTTTTGTTATTCTTGTTCTTCTTTTTGCCCCATCATCATCAGATAGGCTTTTAAAAATGCGTCCAAGTCTCCATCCATTACGGCATCTACATTTCCGGTTTCTTCACCTGTACGCACATCTTTAACCAATTTATATGGATGCATCACATAGTTTCGGATTTGTGAACCCCATTCTATCTTCATTTTTGAGGATTCAATTTCGGCTCGAGCCTCTTGTTTTTTCCGAAGTTCTATTTCGTACAATTGAGATTTCAGCATTTTCATGGCCGTGGCTCTATTGTCATGCTGCGAGCGCGAGTCGGAACAGGATATTTGAATTCCTGTGGGCTTGTGCACCAGTTGAACCTTGGTTTCCACCTTGTTTACATTTTGCCCTCCTGCACCACTGGAACGCGCTGTGGTAATCTCAATATCCGATGGGTTGACATCGATTTCTATACTGTCATCCACCAATGGGTACACATAAACCGAGGCAAAGGAAGTATGTCTTTTGGCATTACTGTCAAAAGGGGAGATGCGCACCAAACGGTGCACTCCGTTTTCACCTTTGAGCCATCCGAAGGCATATTCGCCCTCAATTTCCAAGGTTACGGTTTTTATCCCTGCCACATCCCCTGCTTGGTAATTGAGTTCTTTTATTTTGTAGCCGTTCTTTTCTGCCCACATCATATACATGCGCATGAGCATAGAGGCCCAATCGCAACTTTCCGTACCCCCTGCGCCTGCCGTAATTTGAAGTACGGCGGTAAGTTCGTCACCTTCGTCCGAAAGCATATTGCGGAACTCCAGTTTCTCAATGGCCAATAGGGATTTGTCAAACTGTTTGGTGACTTCTTCTTCGGAAACCTCACCAGCTTGTTGAAACTCCATAAGTACCTCAAGGTCGCCGATCAATGCTTTGGCTTCCTCAAAATCTTCTACCCAGTTCTTTTTGGATTTGATGGACTGCATTTGTTTTTGGGCTTCTTGCGGATTGTCCCAAAAACCTGGAGCGAGGGTTTTTTCTTCCTCGTTCTCTATTTCAATAAGTTTGGCATCGATGTCAAAGATACCTCCTTAACGCACCAAGGCGCTCAATAAGATCTTTCTGCTGATCTGTGGTTACCATGTAATGTATTTTAGGGTAAAAATAGGTTTCTTTCTGCACATGACCTTGCGTTAGATGGAATACTATTTATAAAATCAAAATATTAGATAGAGGGTTGAAAAAAACGAAATACATAAAAATTTTGATTCAATTTCATCGAATTTTCACTTATTGCTACATATGGTTTTTTGACAGGGATATTTAAAATGATTTCCATATTTTTAAGCTCAATATTTTTCAACCAGATTATGAAGAACACAACTAGGCTCATCGCTTTATTTTATTTTGTGTGCTCCTCATTGGGGGCCCAAACTTTTGAAAAGGCAAAAGACTTTCAAAAATTCAATGGTTATTTTAAATTTTACTATGACGATTCCAACGACAAAATTTATCTTCAGGTAGATGATTTGGAAAAGGAATTTTTATATGTCTATTCCCTGAGCAGTGGCATAGGAAGCAACGATATTGGTCTTGACCGCGGACAGTTGGGCAACGAGCAAGTAGTATTCTTCCGCAAAGCTGGAAAAAAATTACTTTTGGTACAGCCCAATCTTGAATTCAGGGCCATCACCGATAACGAATTGGAAAGAAAGTCAGTAGAGCAGGCCTTTGCCAAGTCTGTTTTGCACGGGTTTGAAATTACGGAAGAGTCTAAGGGAAGTTATCTTATAGATTTCACTGATTTTTTAATGAGGGATGCACATGGTGTTTCCAACAGATTGAAGAGAGCAAAACAAGGTTCTTACAGTTTGGATAAATCCAAGAGCGCTTTGGCTTTTGACCGTACCAAGGCCTTTCCTAAAAATGTGGAGTTTGATGTTACCCTCACGTTTAAAGGTGACCCACAAGGTGCTTGGATTCGCTCCGTAGCCCCAACTCCCAGTTTGGTTACCGTGGCGCAGCACCATTCTTTGATTGAATTGCCTGATGATAATTTTGAAAAAAGATTATATGACCCTCGCAGTGGCGGATATCCTTTCTCTTATTACGATTATGCCACCCCAGTGCAGGAATCTTTGGTAAAACGTTTTATTAGAAGACATAGACTTAAAAAGAAAGACCCAAGCGCTGAAGTGAGTGAAGCAGTGGAGCCCATCATTTATTACTTGGACAACGGAACCCCAGAGCCTGTCCGTTCTGCCTTGTTGGCAGGTGGAAAATGGTGGAACCAAGCCTTTGAAGCTGCTGGGTACAAAAACGCTTTCCAAATGAAAATGCTACCAGATGATGCAGACCCACTTGATGTACGCTATAATGTTGTGCAATGGGTGCACCGTTCCACAAGAGGATGGAGCTATGGAGCAAGTGTGGTCGACCCAAGAACAGGTGAAATTTTAAAAGGACATGTTAGTTTAGGTAGTTTACGGATCCGTCAAGATTTTATGATCGCTCAGGCCTTGATGAACAAACCTTTTGAGGAAAGAGATGATAATTACCAACCCATGTTGGAATTGGCTTTGGCCAGAATCCGTCAGCTTTCAGCTCACGAGATTGGTCATACACTCGGGTTTGCCCATAATTTTGCAGCAAGTACCAACAATAGAGCTTCCGTAATGGATTACCCACATCCGCAGTTCGAGTTGGAGGGCAGTGAAATTAGTTTTGACAATGCTTATGACACAGGAATCGGAGAATGGGATAAAGTAACTGTGGCGTATGCCTATTCAGACTTTCCAAGTGGTACTGACGAAGAAGGTGCTCTGAACGCTATTTTAGATAAAGCACAAGATGATGGGTTGCGTTATATTTCCGATCAAGATGCCCGCCCAAAAGGAGGGGCACACTTGTTGGCTCACTTGTGGGACAATGGGAAAAGTGCTAGTCAAGAATTGGAAAGTATGTTGGAAATACGTGAAAAGGCCATAGATAACTTTTCAATAGATAATATTAGGACAGGGGAAACCTATTCTGTCTTGGAAGATGTTTTTGTTCCCTTGTATTTCTTCCATAGATATCAAACCGAAGCCGTTTCCAAAGTCATTGGTGGATTGGATTACAATTATGCTGTTAAAGATGGTGGAGAAACACCGGTAAAACCAGTAAACGAAGCTGTTCAGAAAGCAGCTATGAAATCAATCCTAAAAACACTGGATGCAGAGGTAATTGCTGTTCCCAAGGATAAATTGGACCTTTTTCCTCCGAGAGCAATAGGTTTTGGACGTTCCAGAGAATCTTTCAAAGGAAGAACAGGGGTAAGTTTTGATGCACTTTCCGTTGCTGAAACTGCTGCGGATATGACCTTGGAATTGTTGTTGCACCCTGAACGTGCATCCCGATTGATTCAGCAAAAGAGCTTGGATAAAGGACAAATGGGATTGCAAGAAGTATTGGACGAGACCATAAAAGGCACATTTGACTTGTCTCACCGTGATGCCTACGAAGAAGAGGTACAGAATACCATCAATTTTAGAGTGCTTTACCATATTATGAACTTGGCAGCCCATGATGATGTGCACCCACAAGTTAACGCCATTGCCAATGAAGCATTGAACAGTTTAAAGACACAATTGCTAAGTAATGGCAAAAATGCTATTTCTGCCGAAATGGTAAAAAGAATTGATGCCTTTATGAAAGAACCTTCTGAATTCAAACTTATTCCAGTTTCCAAAATACCAGACGGCTCGCCCATAGGTATGGACTGTATGGACTAAACTTTATGGAGATAAACTTAATCAGTGACACTGTCACAAGACCTTCGGCTGGAATGTTGGAGGCCATGATGCACGCAAAAGTAGGGGACGATGTTTTTAAAAATGACCCTACGGTAAACGAATTGGAAGCCAAAGTAGCGGAATATTTTGGTATGGAAGCTGCTCTATTTTTCCCCAGCGGCACCATGACCAACCAAACTGCGATTAAAATCCACACCCAACCTGGCGACCAATTGATTTGTGATAAATATGCCCACGTGTATAATTACGAAGGGGGAGGGGTTAGTTTCAATAGTGGGGTTTCCTGTAAACTAGTGGATGGTGATAGAGGGATGATGACCGCAGAACAGGTCGAAGCATCCATCAATCCACCCGATTTTTACCATAGCCCATTAACTTCCTTGGTTTGCATAGAAAATACCACTAACAAAGGCGGAGGTGCCTGTTGGGATTTTGAGGAATTGAAAAGAATCAGAGCAGTATGTGAGAAGCACAATCTAAAATATCATTTGGATGGTGCCCGACTTTGGAACGCCTTGGTAAAAAAAGGAGAGAATCCAAAAGCCTACGGACAGCTTTTTGACACCATCAGTGTATGTTTAAGTAAAGGCATGGGGTGCCCTGTAGGTTCTGTTTTGGTTGGAAGCAAATTAGATATAGATAAGGCTTTACGTATCCGTAAGGTTTTCGGCGGTGGAATGCGTCAATCCGGTTATTTAGCTGCGGCAGGTATTTACGCTCTCGATAACAACGTAAATCGATTGGCCGAAGACCATAAAAAAGCAGAGGAAATTGGAGAGGTGCTTCAATCTTTGGACTTTATTAAAAAAGTGGAGCCCATCGAGACCAATATTATCATTTTTGAAATTGATGAGGCCAAAATGCCATCCGAAGCATTTTTAGAGCAATTGACCAAAAATCAAGTGTCCATAATCGGTATGGGACAGGGTAAATTGCGCATTGTCACCCATTTGGACTATACCGATGCGATGCACCAACATTTCTTAAATATCTTGAAAAGTATTAGATGATTGTAGCTTCGAGCGTAGTTGAGAAGTCGTAAAAGCTCTCGACTACGCTCGACTTGACAAATTTACTTCATCAAACCATCCATTCCTGGAATATTAGGCATACCCTCTTTGGCTACAGCCGCCAATTCAGCTTCATTCACTTTAGTGGCTTTATCAATGGCTTTGTTCAGGGTAAGCACCAAATAATCTTCCAATTGCTCTTTATCTTCCAACAGCGAGTCATCAATGGAAATTGACTTTATTTCGCGGTTGGCGGTAAGCGTTACTTTCACTGATCCATCGGTAGATACTTCATCGATCATCACGGTATTCAATCGCTCCTTTGTGGCTTCAACTTTTTTTTGGGTTTCTTTTATTTTACCCATCATGCCCATAAGATCTCCAAACATAATTTTCTTTATTTAAACAAGTGTATGGTCAAAAGTAGTAATTTGGCTAAAACACTGACCAATGAAACAAACTATTTCAAGAATTCATATTCTGGTTTTATGCCTTATTTTTGCGACCGCTTGTAAAAACAACAAAGACGAATCCATGAGTATAGCTCCCCCGGTAGCACCAAAACATCCGACCCAACTTGAGAAGCATGGCGATGTTAGAATCGATGATTATTATTGGATGAACAATAGGGAGGACCAACAGGTTCTTGATTATTTAAATGCCGAGAACGAGTACTACCAAAAAATGACCGCCCATACGGAAGCGTTTCAAGAGGAGCTTTTTAAGGAAATGAAGGGCAGGATCAAAGAAGATGATTCCTCTGTTCCCTATAAATTGGATGGGTATTGGTACATAACCCGGTATGAAGAGGGGAAAGAGTATCCAATCTATTCCAGAAAGAAGGAGAGCTTGGATGCCGAAGATGAATTGTTGTTCGATTGTAACGAAATGGCTAAGGGCCATGAGTTCTTTAATCTGCGAGGCGTTTCTATTAGTCCAGATAATACCATGGCTTCCTTTGGAACGGACACCATTTCTAGAAGACAGTATAATATTCAGGTTAAAAACCTTAAATCAGGAGAAATCTATCCTGATATTATCGAAAATACCACAGGAAGTTCAGTTTGGGCTAACGATAATAAAACGCTGTTCTACACCAAAAAGGATCCGGTTACCCTACGTTCCGATAAAATTTTCAAGCACGTATTGGGAACTTCATCCGACGCAGATGAATTGGTTTTTCATGAAAAGGATTCCACTTACAATACCTTTGTTTACAAAACAAAATCCAGAAAATATATCGTAATCGGCTCTAGTAGCACGTTGACATCGGAATATAGAATTTTGAATGCCGATGACCCTAAAGGTGAGTTTAAAGTGTTTTCTCCACGAGAGAAAGGGGTAGAGTATGGTATCTCTCATTTTGAAGGTGATTTTTATGTGTTGACCAATAAAGACGGTGCAACCAACTTTAAGTTGATGAAAACCGATGAGAACAATACATCATCGGAACATTGGGAGGAATTTATCCCGCATCAAGAAGATGTTTTATTGGAAGATGTTGAGATTTTTAGGGATTATTATGTAGTTACAGAGCGTAATAATGGTCTCAACCAAATGAAAATTGCCAAATGGGACGGTTCCGATAGCTATTATTTGCCTTTTGATAGCGAAACCTATGTGGCAGGACCCTCCGTTAACCTTGATTTTGATACCAAGGTTCTTCGTTACTATTACAATGAAATGGGCTCCCCATTCGCTATTATTGACTTTGATATGGAGACCAAAACCAAAACCATAAAAAAGGAGCAAGAGGTTTTGGGAGGTAAGTTCAACAAGGACAATTACAAGACCGAACGCTTGTGGGCCACAGCAAGAGATGGTAAAAAAGTACCAATTTCAGTAATCTATCACAAAGACACTCCCTTAAATGGAACCAGTCCGCTATTGCAATACGGCTACGGTTCTTACGGTGCTACCATCGACCCTTATTTTTCATCGATACGATTGAGTTTGTTGGACCGTGGCTTTATTTACGCCATTGCACACGTTAGGGGGGGGGAGTATTTAGGGAGACCTTGGTACGAGGACGGAAAATTATTCAACAAGAAAAATACGTTTACCGACTTTATAGATATTTCTAGGTATTTGATTGATAAAAAATACACCAGTCCAGAGCATTTATATGCTATGGGCGGTTCTGCAGGAGGTCTTTTGATGGGAGCTGTCATCAACATGGACCCAGAATTATATCATGGAGTTATTGCGGGAGTACCCTTTGTGGATGTGGTCACCACGATGCTGGATGATACCATTCCATTGACCACGGGAGAATATGATGAATGGGGAAATCCAAACGAAAAGGAGTATTACGATTACATTAAATCCTATTCCCCTTACGACAATGTGGAAGCCAAGGAATACCCCAATATGTATGTATCCACCGGACTGCACGATTCTCAAGTGCAATACTGGGAACCCGCCAAGTGGGTGGCAAAGTTGAGGGAATATAAAACTGATGATAACCTCTTGTTTTTGGATACCAATATGGATGCTGGTCATGGTGGAGCATCGGGTAGATTTGAGGCTTTAAAGGAAACGGCAAAGGAATATGCCTTTATTTTAGACCTCGAAGGAAAAGCTTTTTAAAAATAAAATGTTACATTTGCACGGAATAATTTTCTTCTTTACGTAAGAATTATTCCCTACCTAATACCAGTTATGAAGAAACAGATAAATGCGCACAGCAATATCCTAGACCTAATTGGAAATACCCCCTTAGTTGAGCTAAACAGAATTACCGCCCCTCTTACTGGAAATTTCTATGCTAAACTAGAATGCTTTAACCCTGGACATTCCTCAAAAGACAGAATTGCGATTCATATTATTGAGGAAGCAGAGCGAAAAGGCATTCTTAAGCCGGGTAGTACCATTATTGAGACCACATCTGGCAACACTGGCTTTAGCCTCGCCATGGTGAGTATTGTTAAGGGATACAAATGTATTTTGGCGGTAAGTTCAAAATCATCCCCAGACAAGATAGATATGTTACGTTCCATGGGGGCCAAAGTTTATGTTTGTCCAGCCCATGTCAGTGCAGACGACCCACGTTCTTATTACGAAGTGGCCAAACAATTGCATAGCGAGACGGAAAATTCAATTTACATCAACCAATATTTTAACGAGCTCAATATTGATGCTCACTATTCCAGTACCGGACCTGAAATCTGGGAGCAGACCAATGGTCAGATTACACATTTGGTAGCTTGCAGTGGAACGGGGGGAACCATATCAGGTATTGCTCGTTATCTTAAAGAGCAAAACCCAAACATTAAAGTATTGGGTGTTGATGCTTATGGTTCTGTATTGAAAAAATATCACGAAACCGGAGAGTTTGATCATAATGAGGTATATCCATACCGAATAGAAGGATTGGGTAAAAACTTAATCCCAGACGCTACCGATTTTAATAGTATTGACAGATATATCAAGGTAACCGATGGCGAAAGTGCCCATATGGCGCGTAAATTGGCCCATACCGAAGGTATTTTTGCTGGTTACACCAGTGGTGCAGCTACTCAGGCATTGTACCAACTGAATACGGAAGGTGAGTTCACCGAGGACAGCAATGTTGTTGTCGTGTTCCCAGATCACGGTTCAAGGTACATGAGTAAAGTATACAGCAACGAATGGATGGAAAACCAAGGCTTTTTTGACATTCAAGATGCAGAAGTACCAGAAGAGATCAAGTATATTAAATAAACCAATACCCTATAACACCTCGTAACGGCAATGTTTTTCATTGCCGTTTTTTTTATGTACATATTTCGTTATGCAAGGTTCATAAAAATCTATACTTTTGCATTTGAATCAATATTAAGGTAGATGAGAGATTTATTCGATAGAATCATTGAGAACAAAGGGCCTTTAGGAAAATGGGCCTCACAAGCTGAGGGTTATTTTGTTTTTCCAAAACTGGAAGGACCTATTTCCAACAGGATGAAGTTTCAAGGGAAAGACGTAATAACGTGGAGTATCAATGACTATCTAGGGCTCGCCAACCTACCTGAAATCAAAAAAGTGGATGGAGAAGCCGCATTGGAGCACGGAGCTGCGTATCCAATGGGTGCTCGTATGATGAGCGGTCACACGGATTTCCACGAACAATTACAGAACGAGTTGGCGGAATTCGTTAACAAAGATGCCGCTTATTTATTGAATTTTGGATACCAAGGATTTATGTCGGTTATCGATGCTTTGGTGGCCAAAGATGATATTATTGTTTACGATGTAGATTGTCACGCTTGTATTATAGATGGTGTTCGTTTGCACATGGGCAAACGTTTTACCTTTAAGCACAACGACCCCGAAAGTTTGGAGAAAAACTTGGAGCGCGCCACTAAATTGGCCAATGAAACTGGCGGGGGCATATTAGTGATTTCCGAAGGAGTTTTTGGTATGCGAGGAGAGCAAGGGATTCTTAAAGAAATTGTTGACCTTAAGAAAAAGTTCCAGTTCAGACTTTTGGTAGATGATGCTCACGGTTTTGGAACACTTGGAAAAACAGGAGCAGGAGCAGGAGAGGAGCAAGGCGTACAAGACGAAATTGATGTGTATTTGGCCACTTTTGCCAAATCAATGGCTGGAATTGGTGCTTTTGTAGCTGCAGATAAAGAAATTATAGAATATTTGAAGTACAACCTTCGTTCTCAAATGTTCGCCAAGTCTTTGCCGATGGTATATGTAAAAGGAGCGCTTAAGCGACTTGATATGCTACGCACCATGCCCGAACTCAAGGCAAAACTCTGGGAGAACGTAAATGCACTTCAAAACGGACTAAAAGAAAGAGGGTTTGATATCGGAACCACTACTAGTTGTGTTACTCCCGTTTACTTGAACGGTAGTATTCCAGAAGCGATGGCCTTGGTGAAGGATTTGCGTGAAAACCATGGAATCTTCTGTTCTATCGTAGTATATCCAGTAATTCCAAAAGGATTGATCCTACTACGTTTGATTCCAACTGCCACCCACACAATGAAAGATATTGAGGAAACGCTTGTCGCTTTCTCCGCCATTAGGGAGCGTTTGGAAAACGGAACGTACAAAAGACTTTCAGCTGCCGTAGCTGCAGCAATGGGAGAATAACCCTAAACAACATTACTACAAAAAATATTTAATTGCAGCGGACTTTGTTCCGCTGCAATGCATTCGGCTTATTTTGATATAGTAATTTTAACAACTAGAGTGCAGCCCTGGACTTATTTTTTCAAACGTTCCACAATCAAGGATGAGAACAAATTCACTCCAGTTTTTATACAGCTTTCATCCACGGCAAAGTTGGGTGAATGTGTTTGTGCTATTATTCCTTTTTCATAATTGGAGCCGCCCATAAAAAAATAAACACTTGGTACTTTAGGCTGAAAAAAGGCAAAGTCATCGGAACGACCATCGGCCACAACACCATGCAAGCGAAGTACCCTGTTCTTTCCATAAATGCCGGATAACTGTTCCAAACTTTCATCCACCAATCCCTTGTTGTTGTCAAGGGTAGGGAACACATTAACAAGTTCTGCTTTCAACAACTCATTTGCGTATCTGGATTGGCCAATTTGCATTTTAAGCCTCGGTATGGCCGAATCCCGCTGTTGTTTATCGCTAAAACTTAAGTAACCGCTGATTCGAGTCCCATTCTCAGTTTCTTTTATGGAAAAGTTATTCTTGTCCACCGTAGTGTAATTATTGTAGATGGATTTTGGTCCTGCAATACCAATTTCTGGGTCACCCATATTTTGCATATTCCAGAATTTACTATCCGAAGCAACGTTTTCGAGTGATAAGATTTTATTTTTCACAAACTCGAACAATGCTACCTCTTTTTCAGTTTTCTTGAATGTGAGATCTATTCTTTTGTAATCTGAAAACATTTCTTCTGGTTTTGCAGCGATGGTACCGGCCGGGAAGGGAGTAACGTGCATGGCATATAGCTCTTCAGGATCAATGATGTCAAATAGTCCATCATCCATCATGGCCAGCGCCCCTTTTATATTTTCTTCAGAGGGTTGAAAGACAAAGTATACTGTACCCTCCAAATTTTCCTGCTGTGCTGTTAAAACATTGGCTATTCCCAGTGCTACGGCTGTATGCACATCATGACCACAAATATGTCGAACTCCTTCATGTTTTGATTCAAAATCCACCACATCGGGTGCCTTGGATGGCATGGCATCAATATCGGCACGCCAAGCTATTTTTTTACCTGGTTTCGCACCTTCTAGAATTCCAACTATACCATAACCGCCAATATTGGTCTTTACTTCTAGCCCAAGACTTTTAAGGTATTCGGTGATTTTTTGAGAGGTTCGTTGCTCTGTGCCGCCCACTTCGGGGTACCTATGCAAGTCCCTGCGAATTTCCACAAGACTATCAAAAATCTCTTCGGTATGTTTTTGAATGTCAGTATGAATGTCCTTGTCAACATTTTGACCGAAAGCAGCAATGGAAACTAGAACAAAAAAGAATACGGTTAATGTGTTGGATAGGTTCTTAAGCATCATTTAAATTTTATTTTGTTTGATGCAACAAAGATGCGATTGAATACTGAGGCCTACCTGACACATATGTGACAAACTTACTTTTTTGCAATTTTACCACGGATTCTACTAAGTGACTGGCGTTCTATCCCTAAAAAGGAAGATAAATGGGTCAAGCTGATTCTATTAAGTAAATCTGGGTTGGCATTAACAAAGTTTAGATAACGTTCCTCCGCGGTATCGAACAAGAAGCTTTCGACCCTGTCTGTTTGAATGGTCAACACCTTTTCGGCAATCAGCCTTCCGTATCTTTCATGGCTTTTGAAATTTGTATATCCCTCCTGGATATCATTATAGGAAAGCTCAATAACGATACTAGGTTCCAAGAACTCCATATAATATTTGCTCGGCCGTTGTTGGATAAAAGCCGGGTAATCGGTGGCATATTCATTTTCCTTTACAAAACCAGTGGTTATGGTTTTACCTTTTTCATTAATGTAATAACGCCGTAATAGTCCTTCACAAACAAACCCCATTTTTTTCTGAATTTCCCCATTCTTAAAAAAGTAATCTTTTTGCTTGTATTGCTTAATGGATAGTTGCGAACGAAAGAGCTTCAGTTCTTCAGGACTTAAATGTGAAAACAGTTGTAGGTAAGATTCAATATATTTTGGATGGTTTTCTTTCAATTCTAAATTTAGGTGAAATATACATCATTTTCATCGACTAAAAGGGTAGTCAATTCAACCGTGTGCCCATCTGGGTCTTTGGTGTAAATGGAACGGAAATAATAATGGTCTTGAATGGAGTATTCCAAATCGAGATCCGAATAATGCCTTTTGGCTTTTTCAAAATTTTCGTTTGTAACATTGAACGCAAAGTGGTCAATTTTCACATTTTTTGATTCTGGATCCAATTCGGTATCATCCTTTTTGGCCGGAAACAGGGCAATTCCTGATTTGCCACTGAACATAAAAATAGGATATGCTCCCCATTTTGGGAGTTGATGCTTTTTGAGACCCAAAACTTTCTCGTACCATTGAATGGAAACCTCGATGTCCTTGACACGAATGGCTACATGGTCTAAAAATTCTATTTTGAGCTTATTGTTCATTTAGGTTGTCTCTTAAATGGATTCAGCAGTTTCTGATAATGAAGCGCAACGTGTTTGGATAAGATTAGTTGCGTGGTTTAAGCACCTGATTTAGCATATAAATCACAAATAGAAAGTCCGCGAGGACTTTCGTGAGTAGGCTTTTACCAGCAATTGATTTTAACCGGTGTTAGCACTTGTTTTTCTGTTTAATACTTTAATTCCAAGTGTTATTAAGACTACTATTAATGCAATAAAAAATATACTTGTTGAAATGCTTTTTATAACTGAAAATATATTAGTTGTATAAACTGCTGTCTCTTTCAATTCGGGATAGTTTTTAAGCATTGTGATAATTCCGATATTTTCCAAATAATCTGCAATTCCGGCAATTATCGGTATTAGGCAGAGATAAATATATGGGGAATTTAATTTGTTCAATTTTTTCAAAAAATATCCCAAAAGCAGACAGTAAGAAAGTCCGAATAGCAGTGGGTAAATCATATCAACAGGTATTTGGTTGGTTAGATATGTCAAACGTCCATTTTCTCCGAGCGAAGTGAATAATTCACTTACATAATTCAAATCATATCCTGTGGGCATCATATCCAATAATTTCATTCCTTTAGAGAATTCCATTGTTTTGGGAATTGTAACAGTCAGCATAAAGGTGTAAACAAGATTGGTCAAGATAAAAAGTCCTAAAACCTTTTTGCCTGAAATATTCTTTTCTATGAATTTTATTAATCGTTTCATTTTTTTCTCAAATAAGTGCTAACGGTCTCGGCTATGATTTCGTTGTGGCTGGCGGCTGGTGAGCGACGGCCGGTGCGATTTTCCAGCGAGCCAGGGCCGCGTTACGAAAGCATTCCCTTTGGTTAATAGTTTTTTAAAAATAGGGAATTTAGTTCAAGGTAGGGGGAATAATGAATTATAGCCAGTGTGCCTGTTGCACAAGTTAATAAAAAAAGTGTTCGTTGATCATTGC